>Ga0265339_10000012_pt1 | contig 203469 bp, 151 predicted proteins | sample 4CB219metaG_FD_202085 | JGI IMG/M metagenome (GOLD analysis project Ga0265339, IMG submission 202085) | Rhizosphere microbial communities from Carex aquatilis grown in University of Washington, Seatle, WA, United States - 4-CB2-19 metaG | ecosystem: Host-associated > Plants > Roots >...
TGGGAGCTTATCACGCATCGGATCGGTGGAGCGCAATGAATGCGTTGGCTCGATCGGCGCTTCGTTCTTTCCGTGAATGCGGCGGCAGATGCTGGAAGTTGCTAGACGTGCAGTTCGCGGCGGGCGGTGGCGGCGACGCGGTCGAGGTCAGAGGTGGTGAGCACGCGGATCTGGTGTTCTTCCATGGTCTCAATGCCGAAGCGATAGAGCTGCAGGCGGTCGGGATCGTCGCGATCAGGGTCATCAGTGGCGGCGCCGAGTTTTGCGAAGGGCTCGACGATGGCGGTGAGCTCGAGCGAAGCGTGCTCGACGCGCTCGACACCGGTGCGCAGGCCAGCGGCGGAGAAGGCGAGGATCTTGGCCATTTCGACGCCTGGTTCGAGAGAGACGGCGTGGAACATTTTGATTAGGCCGTTGGGCCTATAGCCGACATCGATGCGCAGCGGATCGCCGGGGCGCGTGTAGTCGGAGGCGGCGATGCGTTTGCGGAGAAGGTCCCAGACGCCGGCGTGTTCGAACTCGGTGCGCATCCGTGCGTGGATGGCGGCGCGGCCGCTGAGGTGTTGCGCGCTTTTGCGCTTGGGCAGATCGACATACAACTTCATCAGCTCTTCCATGCCGGCGGGAAGGCTCTCGGCGAGGTAAGCCTTGGGCTCGGTCATCTGGATGTTGAGCGAGAGGGATTCGTCGAGGATGCGGCGCAGTTTGCCGTCGGCGTCATTGGCGAGGCGTTGGCGCAGGTCGGATTCGAGACTTTCGAGAAGTGCGGTATCGGCGTCGGGATCGAGGCAGCGGACGCGGCGCCAGTCGCGGGTGAAGCGGATGTCAACGGGCTGGCTGGTGTTTTGTTCATCACCCCCGCGATGAAGACCTGTCTCGGAGGACCCCGATACTTCACGCAACACCACGCCAATGTGGACATACTCGTTGCGGACGGGATCGGGCACGTAGCGCAGGAGCTGGAATTCGCAGGCATGGCGCGGGTTGCCGGGGGTTGGCTGCGCGGGTTGGGGTGCGGACTTGGGCATGGCGGTTACATGAGCCTGTTGGGAACGATGTTAGTGGGAGGAAGGGCGCTGAGCCAGTTGGGAGGAGCGATTTGAGAGGGAGAAAGGCCCCAATTGGGAAACGGCTGGCGATCGGAACGAGCGAAGTCCTCGATGAGTTCGCGGATGCGGCTGCGGCGCACAAGGAGTTTCTCGATGAGGGATTCCATGTCGGAGAGATCGCCGCCGTACCAGTCGGGCGGCACTTCGTTGGCCGCGGACCAGATGGTTTCAGCGGGCAAAGTTTCAATCCGCGTGAGCCAGGGCTCGAAGGCGTCCCAGCCGGTGATGGAAGTGTAAACGTCGTTGCGGTGATAGACGCCGCGGAGGGGGGCATCCTGAAAACGCCACTCGCCGGCGTGAAAGCAATAGCCGTAGTCGATGAAGACGGCGCGGTAGCGGCGCTCGCGGGCGCGGCGGGTGAAGACGGCCTGGCGTCCGTTGGCGTTGCCGGTCCACTTATCGAGGGCGAGGATGCCGGCGAATTCGACGAGGTTGCGCAGATCGGCAAGCTGCTCGGCGGGCAGGTAGTCGACCACCTGGCCGGGCATGAGGCCGCCGACAAAGCGCGAACCGAACTGGAGGCCGGGTCGGCATTTTTCGTGGGAGCGGCCGAAGTCGATTTCGAGCTCCGGGGTGTGTTCGATGAGCCAGGGCGAGACTTCGACGAGTTCGGCTTGGGGCGCGGTGAGCCCGGCGGCTAGGGCGAGGCGCGAGGCGAGCAGCTCGTTGGCAAGGACGCGGGTGTGCTGTGGGTTGTTTTGGAATTTGACGACCCAGGCGTTGCCATCCGCACCGAGCATGAGGTGGCCCTGGGCGCCGCCGCGCATGCGCCGGATGTGCTGGACTGCGAGGATCGCCAAGAGGACTCCTTGTGTGCGCGGGGCTCAGTCCGATTCTAATGGAGAGCGCCTGAAGCTGTTGGTTAGTGGATTGTGGGGAGCGATTCGTTGCGCACCGCGAGGGCGATGGCCATGGCCATGACGCGATCGTCGTGGGTGCCGGCGCGGGCGCCGGTGTTGCCGTTGGGCAGGCGGACGAAGGTGCGGCACTCAGATAAGAGACGCGGGCTGTGGAAGCACTGCGGCTGTTCGACGAGTGCGGCGCCGAGGCGGCCCAGCATGGCAGGGCGCGAGACGGAGTGGGTGAGCCAGCCGGGTGCGTCCGATTGTGCATAGATGTGCTTGTAGGCGCATGATGTGGCGGCGAGAGCCAGAATGCCAGTGCCGTGGTTGTTGCGCTCGATGACCAGCAGCGCGTGGTTGTATTCCGCGGCGAGAGCGGTGACGCACTGCGCGAGTTCGAGGCCGCCGATATGGCCGGCGAACTCGGCGCACTGGAGGCCGGTAGCGAGATCGATGACCTGGGCAGCGGAGTAATCGCCCTCGTTGCCGCCGCCCGCGGGATCGACGGCGACGAGGTAGTGTTTGCCGGGAAGGGGCGGAAGCCAGATCTGCAGTTCGCCGTTGTGACGCTGCTCGATGGGCGGGGGAACGGACCGGAGGCGCGCGTCGATGGATGCGAGCTCGAAGACAGAGTCGCCGCTTGCGAGAAAGCAGGACTCGGGATCTTCGGCGTACTCCTGGCGGGCGAGGCCGCGGAAGTTGGCGCGGAGCTGGCGGCGGAAGGCGATCTGGCGCAGATCGAGGGAATGCTGGGCGATGAGGTCTCGTTCTTCTTTTGTGAGGCGCAGATTGTTGCCGGGTTCGGCGCGGTAGGTGGGTTCGAGCCACCAGGGAAAGAAGTGGCGCACCATGCCGGTCTCGGGGGCTTTCTGCCATTCCTGGTGGAAACAGCCGCCGACACCGTCCGGCGTGGACTCAAGGATGAGTTCGCCGGTGGGGGCGAGCGCGGCGCGCAGGCCGGCGAGAGTTTCCGCGGGATCGCCGGGCCACCGGGCGAGTTCACTGCAATGGAGGTTTTGCGCGGTGAGTCCGCGGCCGGCGTTGCGGTCGCCCGCGGTGACGACGCGGTACTCGGAGTCGAGTTCGGGGAAGGCGATTTGGCGGACATTGGTGCGCGACGTTTTGAGCGGGCCGTTGCGCAGCGCGGTGGGCAGGCGATCGACGAAGCGGTGCACGATGCGAAAGATTTCTTCGGCGGCTTCCTGGGTGTGGGCTACTTGCAGCGTGAGCGTGCCGGGCTGGGTGACGGTGCGCAGAAAGAAGCGCGCGGCGACCCAGGTGGTGAGTCCCATCTGGCGAGCCTTGAGGACGATGTTGCGTTGGCCGCGGCGCTCTTCGAACGCAGCCTGCACGGGGTTGGCGCGGAGGGGCGCAGTGCGTCCGTCGCGGGTGCGCACGCGCAGCCAGCGCGGGGCGAGGGCCATGGTGGTGGTGAGGCCGTTCAGGGTGGAGGGCTGTTGGTCGAGAATGCGGCCGAGATTCTCGAGTTCGTCGCGGGTCATGGTGCCGGAATGTAGGAGTGCGGGCATGATCATCCTTGGTAAAGACAGGGACTGCGGGACTAAGGGACTGTGGGAACAAACGAACGCGCGCGGTCTCCCACCCTTTCCGCAAAGTTCGCGGAAAGGATGGGGAGCCTGCGATGGAGGGTTGGCTGGAAGCTACTGCAGGCGTTCGACGACAATGGCCCGATTCCAGCCGCCGCCGGTTTGCGATCCGCTGGCGGTCAGGCTCTCCGTTTGCACGGTGGCGCCGGCGGCCAGATTGAAGACGATGCTGTAGGCATTGCCGGAAGAAACCGACGTGCCGATTTGCGCGGTGGCAACCAGGTAGCCATTGCCGGCGGATTGCCCGCTGTTTGTGGCCTTGACATAAGTGGAGACCGAGTAGGCCGTAGAGCTTGCGCTGGTGCCGTAGATGTAGCCGGTAACCCGGTACACTCCGGCGGAGGCGGCGGTCCAGGCCGTGGTGTAGGAACCGGTGGGCGCGGTTTCACTGAGCATCGTCTGGTCGTAGACAGTGCAGGGCAGGTGGTCCCAGCCATCGACGCAGCCGAGCATGTTGGATGCAAGCTTCGTTGCGGTGGGTGCGTTGCCCGTGGTGTTGCCTGTGCCGCCCTGCGCGAGGGTGAGCGGTGTGGTAAGTCCGGTAAGTGAAGTGATATCGGAGTTAACACCGCCATGGGCCGGCTGATAGCCGTTGTAGTCGCCCTGAAATGGACGGATCGCAGCCCAAGCAACTTGAACCGAGCCGCTTGCAGGAGTAACGAGGAATCCAAAGCTTTGCCCGCCGTGAGTGGTGTAATCAGCCGTCACAGAGAAGGTTGAGTAGGTTGTTCCGCAGGTGCCAGACGGGCCTGTGCTGATAACCGTGTTGACGTTATAGGTCGCAGTAATTGTGGCCGAGACCGGCGACGGGCACTTCATGCTCACGTAGAGAGTTATTTTCCCTGCTGGAAAATGGGTACCGGCAATGATTTGGTTATTCGCCGATCCGGTATTTCCTACGTTCCAGAACCCGCCGAGAGTGCCCCCGATTAGAGCACCTGCATTGGTATTGAAGCTGCGGCCGGTAAGAGAACTGCTGTCTGTGCCGTAGGTGAATGGCTGGGTAGGCGAGTACATATCCTCGGGCCAGAACATCAGGTCGCCTTGGTTGGGATACGGGTTCGCTCCGTTTCCACTGGTGATGAAATCCGGAGTGACAGTTCCGCTGGCATAGTTCACGCCGCGCGTGGGGTCTGCCAGCAACGGAACATTTTGCTGCTTCCCTTTATAGGGACTGGCACTGTACTGGTGGGTGATGTTGTTCTGCGCACCCAGGTCTTGAGGAATGTTGGTCACCCAATCATTCATGCGAATCGTGTTGCCGAGGCCGTAGACTTTCAAGGTTCCGGTCTCGCATTCCCCGCCTTCGAAGTGGGAGTCGGTCGTATCGATGATGGCCGCACCCCCGCTGCACAACTCGATCCCATTTGCAATGTGGCCAGTTCCTTCAATTCTCCAACCGGTCCCTGTAACCTGCTCCATTTCTGGAACAGCAATGTTCCATTGATAGATCGAGTCGGCCACAGAGTACGACTGCAACACTTGAGGACCGTTGCTTGCAGCAAGTTGTATGTGTTTCAGCGTGAATTGGTTTCCATTGTAGGTAATCCACGGATAAACAGCTCCACCGATCTTTCCACCATCCCAAAGCTGGTAGTCCGCACCCGCGTCATACTGGCTTGAATTGAAATTGGTGTCGGGCACACCTTCAACCAATCCCCATTCGGTATTCAAGATCTGGAAGAATCGATTGTCCAAGCCATAAGGCGCTGCGGTACCCTGAAAGAAAATTCCGCAGGAATTATTCGTCGAACTGCCAGTTGTCGATTCGGTGACGACGCCGAACATGCTGTCGTAGGCCAAATAAGTCCCGCTATTTTTCCAGTTCGCGGAGTTTCCATCGTACTGACTCGTGGCAATAGCACAATTGCCGATGTGCTGTGTGACCGGGATTCCTGCTGGGGTGATATAGACGGTGGCATTTGTGACAGTAGTGTTTGCGGCGGTGGCGAGAGTGATTACCGGCGCAGTACCGTTCTGATAGCAGGGCGTGACATTACTGACAGTGGTTACAAGGTTTGCGCCTGAGGCTCCGGCGCCGTTGATCTGGACGTTCTGCCCGATGTCAGCGCAGGTGATAAACGCTTTGGTTGTGGTAAGCACTGCGCTGTTGGCGGCCATCGCGCCGTCTGAAGCGAAGCGACCTGGCCAGCGATGCTGGAAAGGCGCCGTGCCTGACGCGTCTACGCTGTCATCAACCTTGAAAGTAATGTGTTCAATTGTCCAAGAGTTCTGCGTATGAATAGAAGTCACATCAGGGTCAGGCATATGTAGGACGTCGTTGCCTGGCGCGCCTTTGATAACAACACCCGCCCCAGCCTGCGGTGGCTGTCCGAGAAGGGACTCGCCCAGCCAGTTCAATGCGCTCGCGACGTAGTAACAACCACCAGGCGGGACCGGGAAGTAGATCGGGTTCCATGGGGACTGAGCATGAGAAGCCGTGAACGCCGCTTGAATTGCAGCGGAGTCGTCTTTGATGCAGTCACCTTTGGCGCCAAACACCATGACGTTTAACTGGTTGTTGACGTTGGCCATGATGGATGACGCGACGACGGGCCCCGAGAAGGTTTGCGTGGCGACGGTGTTCAGCGCGGCACCGCCGAGCGCGGCAAGCGCGGCGGCGGCGGTGTTGGCGCCGGTTCCGCCGGAAGAAACGGGCACGGCGCTCATGCCACTGACGACCGGGCCGTTGCCGCTGTAGTAAGCGATCTGGCCGGAGCTGCCGTTATTGACGGTGCCATTTGTGCTGCCGCTGCCGCAGGCCGCGCCGCTGTTGGAGATGTAACCGGAGTTATCGATCTGGAGGCAGCTTTGTCCGGCGGCGGCGGCGAGGCCGGGAAACTGGATCGCGGCGGCGCCGGAGAAGGAGGCATAAGGCGTGCCGGAGTTGCCGCCGTAGATTTTGAACTGCGCGCCGGAGCCGGACTCATAGTTAATGCGCACGACGCCGGAAGCATTGGCAGCGTTGATGTAGGTGTCGCCGCTGTTGTTACTCTGATAGGCCTTGAAGCTATCGATGCCGCCGAGCGCGGAGTTAAGTGCCCAGTTGTTCGTGGCGTCCTTGACCATGTACCACTGGCTGAGCCCGGTGTAGTCCTTGTAGATGTAGGACTCTTTTTGACTGGCGGTGACGCCGGCCCAGAGGAACTGATCGATTTCCGCGTCGGCCTGGTTGCGGACGGTGGTGGAGCTGGTGAAGGTGGTGGGGCCACCGACCTGCAGGGTTCCGTTGAATTGCGCGTTGCCGGTGTTGCTGATAGTGGCAACGGTCGTTTCGCTGGAGCCACCGGAGCCAAAGACGACGCCGCCCGTGCCTGAGTTGTTGGAGCCATTCAAGACGACTGCGCCTGTGCCCGCGGCGTTGACGACGGTCTGGTTATTGGTGCTGGGCTGACCGCTGTTGTACTGGCCGATGGAGAGGCGGTAGACGTTGTTCAGTTCGTCGAGAACCTGATAGAACTGTTCGCCGACGGCGGCGTCACTGAGTCCGGTGGTCCAGCGATACCCGGAGTCGGTTTGATAGCGGTTGTAGAGGCCGCGCTCGTTGCCGTTGCCGATGCCGAGGCGAAAGTGATTGGTGACGGTGGCATCCTGCTGCGAGCCGTACCAGTCGCCGGTCATGCCGTTGAAGCTGCGATGGAAAGTATCAAGGAAGCTGTTGCGAGTTCCGTTGTCGGTAAGCTTGCCGGTGAACATGGTGCCACCGGTGATCCAGTTGTTGTAAGAGCTGCCGGGGTCCGCGACGATCTGGCTAGTGGAGTTTTCATTGCGCAATCCGAGGATGGTGTTGTTTTGCGCGTTCGCTCCGAGGTGGAGGGCGGTGGCGCAGCCTTCAACGTCGCCGCCAGTGATGGTATTGCCGTCGCCCTGCGCGAGATTGATGCCGGTGGTGCCGGCGAGGGGATTGCCGTTGGCGGTGGGGCAGTTGATGTGGAGGCGGACGAAGGTGCTGGCGTTGAGCCAGTCGGTGGTGGCGGGATTGGCGGATTGGTGGCCAATGGCGTTGACGGCAGTCTGGAATCCGCTGATGGCGTTGTCGTAGAAGGTGCCGCCGGTGTAGTTCCCGGTGCCGTCGAGGGTAATGCCGGTTTGATTGGAGTTACCGAGTAGATAGAGGCTCTGTAAGTCGAGTTCTTGGGTACGGTAGGCGATAAGTGCCTGGGCAGTGGAGTTATTGGCGGAAGTGGTATTGATGACGACGTTATCGAGATGGAAGCCCTGGGTGTCGGCGGCGTAGGTGGGGTCACCCACTTTAATCATGGAAGCGGCGCCGGAGTAGAGGAAGACGGTGCCGCCCTGCGTGCCACTGGCGGCGGAAGAGCCGCGCAGTGCGCATCCGTGGAGAGAGACGTTGCGGGTGGCTGCGGGGACGATGAGCTGACTTGCGGTGGAGATGGTGGCGCAGGGGAGTTGAACTGTGGTGTTGGCGGTGAAGATGGTGACGCTGGAGGCCATGGAGAGCGCGCCGGTGAAGTTACGGGCGTCGCAAGTGCCGCCGTAGGTGGAGCTGATGGCGGCGAGGCAGGCCTGGAGTTTGGCGCCGAAGTCCCCGCCGGGAAACTGATCGACTTGCCAGGCCGCGCCGAGCTGGGTGGCGGTGAGGGGGCCGGTGGCGGATCCACCGGAGAGCGGGAGGGCCTGGCTAAAGCTGGTATCGACGTAGTGCTTATCCGCAGCTTGAAGGGATTGGGTGGGGTCGCCGTTGAGATAGAGCGGGCCTGAGAGCGTGCCGCCGACAGGGGTGAGCGAACCCTGCGCGAGAGACTGGATGGCCTGGTCGACATAGGCTTTGCTGACGGCCTGCACGGCCTGGGCGGCGGGCATCACCTGGGCGCGGACCTGCGCCGGCGAAGCTTGGGCGGCGGCGGGGACGACCCAGTACTCTGTGCTGGTGGTGCCGTCGCTCATGTGGTACACGGCGGTGTAGAAAAGGCCTGCGGGCGAAGCGCCGAGATTGGGCGTGAGGTTTACGGAGAGAAATCCGTCAGAGCCGATGGAGACGGAGGTGCGCCCGGCGGCGATAGCCAGATTGTTGGCCGTGGAGAACGCGGGCCAGCTGATCTGCACCGAGCCGGAGCCCGGCTTGCCGCTGGCGAGATAGACTGTGCCCTGCACCGTGGTGGTGCTGACAGCCTGGGCCACGGCGAGACAGGTAAAGGCCCACGCGGCGAGAAAAGCCGCGAAATATTTGGCGGCGCGATAGGTAGTACTCGTTTTGAGGTTCATCCGTGTCTTCCTTTGCTGGTTGCGCGTAGTCCGCGGCCGCCGATCTTTTCCGCGAGGGACGCGGAAAGGATACGGCACCCGGGTTCGCACACATACGATCGGTGTGAGAAGCAGGTCCTTCGCCTCGCTGACCCCAAGCCTGCTGCGCCCAGGATGACGATGCGAAGGGTTAAGGTTTCCCATCCTTTCGGTAAAGTGCGCGGAAAGGATGGGAAGCCCAGGTTGCGGTGACTGTTATTCGGGTTCGCAATCACAGTTGGTGGTTTCCGCGGGTGGCTTGGTGACTTCGGCGAGCCACTGTTTGTCGGCGGCCCATTCTTCGGCCACGAGGAGTGCCCTATTGAGATCGACCGCCTTGCCTTTGAATTGGTCGACCGCGATGAGGTAGAGCAAGCGGGCCGCCATCAAGCGGCCGCGTATCGCGCATTCGAGCAGCGCCTTACAGATTTTGTCGCTGCTTTCCTTAAGCACCCTGTCCGCGGACTGCCGCATAGCCTCGGCGCCGCTGCGTTCCGGTGTTTCGGTTTGTGTTTCGTTGCGTGGCTCATCGATAGCCACGATCTCGCGTGTTATCTCCATTCTGTCCGCCATTCCCGGACAGCCTTCCTTGGTACTGACTGCGGTTGATGCAGGTTGGGAGCGGAGTTGTCCGCAGGGCGTTGCCCGTGCTGCGCGTTTCTGTTTCAATCCGACGGTCGGTTGTCCGCGGAAGGAGCCCGAAAAGAAATAGGAGAGCGTTTGGCTCTCCTTTTGGGCCGACTCGCGGGCCCGGATGCACGTAGTTCTGTATGACTGTTTCAAGGATAGCGAAAGTGCCCATAATTATTCACAATTTGGGCAAACTTTTTTGACGTGTGGAATGAGGGAGTTACGAGCTATTTTCGAGGAGGGGGGCTTGACAAGATTTCCACAGGGCACCTGCGGTGCGGCCAACCGCCCTTCGCGCCTTTCAGGGACTGAGGGGCTAGGGAATAGGGAATAGAGACTAGAGGCTAGCGGCCAGGGGCTGAAGGTCGGGTGTAGAGTGAAACAAAAAACAAGCGAGGTTCCCGGACGGTGGGGATGATGAAGAAGCAATGGGTCCTGGCAGTCCTTCTGCTTTTAATGATGCCGTTGGTCCTGATGACGGGGGGCGTGTTTTTCAGCCTGATCAACCCGGAGATAGCGGCGGGCCATCCGGACTACGTGCGCAACTATCACCTGCTCAACTCGCTGCGGTTGATGTGTGTGTGGGGATCATTCGCGGTCGTGGGCGTGTTGTGGCTGATGGTGTGTTTTCTGGTGATTCGATCGAAGAAGCGGTCTTACCTGTGGATGCTCCTGGCGGCCTTGGGACCGTTTGGGTTCGCGATTCTTGCGACGTTGAAAGACGGGACGTCGGGAGAGGCGGACCGGTACACGCGGTTCGTGCGCAGACTAAGCTGGCCCATGCGCATTGGATACGAAGTTGGCAGCTTTGCGCTTCTGTGGGTGCTTGCGTATGAGGGGATGGTACTGAAGCGGACGCTGACCATCTGGTACCAGTCCTGGACCACTGGAATGTCGACGGCGCAGATCATTGACTTGCAGAACGCTTCGAGTGGCATGTGGGCGTTTGCCGAGGGGAATGAGGTGATTTTTCTTGTGATTCTTCTCTATCTGCTGCGGCCACTTGTTTTTAACATCGTGGGTGGCGCGGCGGCGGCACTGAAGTCGCATCACGCGCACTGAGATTGGATCGCATGCGTCCTTCATCGGGACACATGCGTTGGCGGGAAGAGACAGGCTGTGGAGCACAGGAGGAGTAGGTTGGCGGATTGGGACGGGCGATTTCTTGAAATGGCGATTCTGGTATCGAAGTGGAGCAAGGACCCCAGTACTAAGGTTGGGTCGGTCATTGCGAAGGGGAAGTTTGTGGTGTCGCTGGGGTTCAACGGGCATCCTGCGGGGGTGACGGATTCGGCGGAGCGGCTGGAGATTCGCGAGGTGAAGTACCGCACGATAATTCACGCCGAGATCAATGCCATTCTGTCGGCGGGAAAGCCGTTGCAGGGCTGCACGCTTTACGTGTGGCCGTTCATGCCGTGTTCGCAGTGCGCTTCGATCATTATTCAGTCGGGTATTCGGCGGGTGGTGACAGTGCCCAGCGAGAGCGAGCGCTGGGCAGAGAGTTTCCGTTATACCGAGGAGCTATTTCGCGAAGCGGGCGTGGAGCTGGTGATGCGATCGGCGGAGCCGCAGGGCTGATGCCTTTGAGGGACAATGTCGCGGGCGGCGGTGATTTGGGCTAGTCGATGAAATAGCCAATGTTGGTGAGGACGCTGTCGTTCAAGTCCACGCCCAGCAGACGGGCACCGGCGGCGCCGCGCAAATTTTGTTCAAAACTCTTGAGGACGTACGCTGGCAGATCTGTTTGCTTGCGCAGCAGGAGCAGCAGGGCAGCGCTGTCGGTGGAGTACTCGTAGTCGCCAGGTAATCCGCACGCTGGGCGAATGGTCAGGGAGAGCGGAATCGTTCCTGGACCTGACTGGGGATGATGGGACGGCCGGGTGATGAGATTGACTCGCATGCTGGGAATCCTGACACTTGTCTGCGCGACCCTCAATGCCACCGATGTGTAAGGTAATAGGACTAAGGTGGGAGTGGCGTGGTCGTGCTCTTGTTTGGACTTAGGGGATGAGTTATGGGCAATGCGGATCGAACCCGCGTTGGAAGGCAGTGTGATTGGAGAGCGCACAAGCGAGCCCAAATGGATCGGCAAATGCGCCTCTCATCCTCAGCGAGCAAAATCCCCAAGTGGCACAACAGTACGAGTCGGAAAGCGGGTCCGTTGTGAAAAGATCGCCGGCAATCCGAAGTCATTCAATGGTCGGTGAGGAGCGGGACCGCGGTATGTGCAGGAAGGAGCTGTTGGGCGCAGAGAGTGCGTTCAAGTAATGCACGTAAATAGGTGCATTCTGTGGTGACGAGCGTGGCGTCAGCCTGACAGGACGAGTGACTTTCCCGGTGTCCCCTGCCTTTCGTAACGTGAGTTTGCACGCGCTGTGCGGATTGTCACAGGTTGCGAGGGACAATGGAGGCAATCCTGTTGTTTTCCGGGAGAGGCCGAAACCATGGAGCACCAAGACCCAAGCACGCGCCACGACTATTTGCAGGTTCTGCGGGACACACTGGCGCGGATTGAGCGCAACCCAGACAGTTATTTCAACGAAGCGGCACACGCCGAGTTCAAGCGCATCCTCGCGACGCGCATTGCTACTCTTGAGCGCATTGAGCTACTGGCGGCCGATGTAGCGGAGGCGCCACTGGATGAGAGGAGTTTCCGCGTCCAGGTCCATATTCGCGGAGTGGAAATCGTGAACTGTGAGAAGACCGGCCCTTCTCGCAAGGTGCTGTGACCGGCTCGGAGCAAAACTGCGCCTTGGTGGACTTGTAATGCGGATGTAGCGGGTGACCTGTGGCGGATCGCGAAGTGCCGGTGCGGAGCCAGGAAATGCGGTGAGATGCGGCAAAAGCTCAAGCGCAACGACAAAATCGTGATTTGACGAAACTATCGATTGCCCTGAAGCGTGAACAATTGCCCGAATCGACGCGAATTGGCGTACGATCAAGTCTCTAGGAGTCCGAGATGCCGCAGTTGTTGAATTTGCCGGGTTGGCCGCCTCAGGGAGGCGCCGGACCATTTGATACCCGCAAAGAAGCCTTTGCGACTTCGCCGGAATTGGTGAAGGTAAAGAGCGTCGACAGGATCGTAAACACGCGCGTCGACATTACCTGCCTGTTCGAAAAAGGGGTCGTGACCTTCCGATTCTTCGCATCGGACAAGGGAATGGCAGAGAATGTCGCCGAGGTACTGCGGCAGAATGCGGGCCAAAACCTGCGCGACCTGGGCATGCTCTATGTGGAAGAAAGCGCAACCTAAGCATCTCCAAGCAAGTTCCCCGATTAAGTGAAACCAGATGAAGGTGGAGGCCGGCTGCTTCGTGCGGCTTTCTTCGCTGGGTTGAAGTCTCGAGCTCTTTCCGATGATGGGGAGTTGCTTACAGAGATAGGGAATTGCTCATGGCGCAAATTGAATCGGACGTCGACGCCGAAAACAGCATTGGCAAGGATTATGGCGACGATTATTTGAAATGGAAGAAATGGGAAGAGCTGGAGTTTGGAAAGCTCAGCAAGTCTGAAGCGGCTTATTTTGCCGCTGAGATTTCCAGGACAAAGTCCCCAATCCCCCTGAACGCCAGGGTATTGGAAATTGGATTTGGCAATGGAAGCTTTCTTGAATTTGCCAAACGCAATGGCTGGGATGTTTGCGGGACCGAAATCAATGAAGCGCTAGTTGAAATTGCAGAGAAGCGCGGATTCAATGTAGAGCATTCGCAAGACCTGTCCGCATTTTCTGACAATGGATTCGATCTCATCGTAGCGTTCGACGTGCTCGAGCATATTCCTCAAGACCTCTTGCCCGATTTCATTTTGGAGATCAAGAGGATCCTCAAAGGCAATGGCTTCTTTATCGCAAGGTTTCCCAACGGAGACTCTCCCTTTGGTCTACGTTTCCAAAATGGAGATATCACGCATATCACTTCCATTGGCAGCGGCAAGATCCGTTATTTTGCCGCCAGAGCAAACATGGAAGTGATTTTTGCGGGCGGCGAGGCGCAGCCCCTTATCGGATCAAGCGCCTTGCACTGTGTGCATCGCATTGTGACGTTGCCGATCAAGAAGGCGATTGATCTCTTTGTCAATGCAGTCTTCTTTCCGAGGAATCCTATAGCGTTCTGCTCTTCCAACCTAACCCTCGTCTACAAAGCTACCAAAGGAACTCACCAGCAACTCTAAGTCGTTCAAACGTTCTGCGACGATTCCTTGCAGAATCTGTCGATCCGGCATCGCTCCGCGACGAAGCGCGATGCGCTATTCCACGGTGACGGATTTGGCGAGGTTGCGGGGCTGGTCGACGTCGCAGCCGCGGCGGACGGCGATGTAATACGCCAGCAACTGCAGCGGCACAATCTCAATGAGCGGCGAGAGCAGCGAATAGGCCGACGGAATGGTGATGACGTGCTCAACCAGGCCGCTGAGGATGGTGTCTCCCTCGGTGGCTACGGCGATAACGCGGCCTGAGCGCGCGGTAACTTCCTGAATATTGGAGAGCGTCTTCTCGTAGCGCAATTTGGAGGCGGGGTCGGATTCGTCGCGAGTGGCGAGGACGACGACGGGCAAGGTTTCGTCGATGAGTGCGTTGGGGCCGTGCTTCATTTCGCCGGCAGGGTAGCCCTCGGCGTGGATGTAGGAGATTTCCTTGAGCTTGAGGGCGCCTTCAAGGGCAATGGGAAAGTGAATGCCTCGGCCGAGGTAGAGGAAGTCGCGCGCGTTGGCGAAGCTTGTGGCGAGTTGTTCGCATTGGGCGGAGCGGGTCTTGAGGACTTCTTCGATTTTGGCGGGAACGCGGCTGAGCTCTTCCATGAGAGCGACGGACCGGTCTTTGTCGAGGCGACCGCGAAGCTGTCCAAGTTTGAGCGCGAGCAGGAAGAGGGCAGTGAGCTGGGCGGTGAAGGCCTTGGTGGAGGCGACGCCGATTTCAGGGCCGGCATGGGTGTAGATGGCGCCGTGGGCTTCGCGAGCGACCATGGCTCCGACGACGTTGCAGATAGCGACGGTTTTTGAGCCGAGCGAAATCATTTCGCGCTGCGCGGCAAGGGTGTCTGCGGTTTCACCGGACTGGGTGATGAGCAGGCCGAGGGCGTTGCGATCGGGGATGGGATTGCGGTAGCGATATTCGCTGGCGTAGTCGACGTCGACGGGCAGACGGGCGAGCCGCTCGATCATGTATTTTCCGGCGAGGGCGGCGTGCCAACTGGTGCCGCAGGCGGCGATGTTGATGCTGGAAGCGTCGGCGAGCTCTTCGTCGGCGATGTCCATTTCACCGAGAAAGACTTTGCCGGAGTCGAGCGAGAAGCGGCCGAGCGTGGTGTCGCGAATGGCGCGGGGCTGCTCCCAGATTTCCTTGAGCATGAAGTGCTTGTAGCCGCCCTTTTCCGCCTGGATGGGATCCCATGTAATGCGCGTGAGTTCGCGGTGGATGGGCTTGCCTTCGAAGTCGGTAAGGGTGACGCCGGCGGGGGTGAGGATAGCCATGTCGCCGTCGGCGAGGAAATAGATATTGCGGGTGTGGTGGAGGATGCCGGGTACGTCGCTGGCAACGAAAGACTCGCCATCGCCTACGCCGATGACGACAGGCGGTCCGCTGCGGGCGGCAATGATCTTGTCGGGCTCGGCGGCGGAGAGGATGCCGAGAGCGAAGGCGCCGGTGAGACGCTTGACGGCGAGGCGGACGGCTTCTTCGAGCAGCAGAGGCTTACCGGCGGCTTCCGCATCCTTCTGCACCTGCTCGATGAGGTGGGCGATGATTTCGGTATCGGTTTCGGTAACGAACTTGTGACCTTGCGCGGTGAGTTCGCGCTTGAGGTCGAGATAGTTTTCGACGATGCCGTTGTGCACGACGACGATGCGCCCGGTGCAATCGCGGTGGGGATGGGCGTTCTCTTCTGTGGGGCGGCCATGGGTGGCCCAGCGGGTGTGGCCGATGCCGAAGGTGCCTTCGAGGGGATGGTCGCGCAGGACTTCTTCGAGGTTGGCGAGTTTGCCGGGGGCGCGGCTGACCTGCAGGACGGGGCTGCCGGGGCTGCCGACAGCGATGCCGGCCGAGTCGTAACCGCGGTACTCCAGGCGGCGCAAACCTTCGATGATGACAGGGACAACCTTTTTCGGACCGACGTACCCGACAATTCCGCACATAGATGGATTTTATGCGACTGAGCAGAGAGTGAGATAGGACGCGAACGTCAAGGTAATGGATTGGTTCATACCGGGCGGGTGATATGGGTGTTTCCAGAAGCGGATCGGAGATACCAATTCTTATCGACGGTTCTGCTGATTGGCGTCGAGGGAGGTCTTGCCGTCTTTGAATTTCCAGCGGCGCATCACCATAAGGAACCAGACAAAGTTCCCCGCGGCCACAACCCATGCTGCACCGTAGACCAGCCAAAAATAGCGGTTATTCATGTTCATCAAGAAGAGCGGGGCACTGATGAGCACACCCTCAAGCGCAGCGAAACCGAGCGCGAATACAAATCCCGACCAGCTCCATCGGCGGGCGCGCTCGGCACGCCGGATGCCGGAAATGAGCATGACGGCTTGCAAGACGACGAAAGCAATCCACCACATTCGCGCTCTACCTCGTAACCGATCATGGGAATCGGACGTGAAGGAGGATCAATGATCGGTTCGCGCCTACTCGCTGACGCGGTCCTTACTTCGGCGTTCCGTTTCCGTGGACCTGGGTTGTTGGCGTCCAGTTTCCGCTGAGCACTCCGTTCGGATTGGAGTTGGGATTGTTGGTCTGGTACCACTGGGTTCCGTTGGTCCAGGTCTGCGAATAGGAGCTGGACACCTTTGCCATGGTGCCGTCCTGCGACATCACGGTCTGCTGGTCGAGCGAATAATCCACCCAGTCGGATGCGGACGTGCTTTGTGCGTTCATCGTGGCGTTGGCGTTGTTCATCGCGCTTTGGAATTGGGATTCCTGTTGTTGCATGAAGGCTTGGTGCTCTGCCGCCGAGCGCTGCATGATCTGCTGGAATTGCTGGTAGATCATCTGGCTTTCTTGTCTCTCCTGAGCCGTAAGCGCAGCCAACGCTTCGGCGCCCTGCCGCTGCTGCCGCTGCAATGCAGCCTGCGTCCACTGTGGAGAGTTCACACCATGGGGCAGATTATTGCTGTCGACCAGTTGCACCAGCGCGTCGAGCTTGCCCTGGGGAGCGGCGAGCACGTCGACACGGGCCCAGCACGTGCCTCCGTATAGAGCGGTGGTCGTATTGTTGATGACCGAGCATTCGACCACGGCGCGGAGGCGCTCTTCGACGACGAATGAACCGTTAACGGTCTCAATGCGGAGCGCGGCGGTGTCGGCTGTGTTGTCGCTGCGCATGACTTCTGCCGCACGACTGGCGACCTGATTCGCGTGGGCAGCGTAGCCCTGCGCCCATTGCTGATAGGCCTGCGGAACCGGCATGGTTCCCACAACGTGGAAGCCGCCTTGTAGGTTTCCGAGATAGTACTGCAAGAATTGCGCAGCGGAAATTGGACCGGAGAAATTCGCGCATCCGGTGTTGTCCAGGTGGACTTTGGGGTGCCAGCGCCAGCCAAAGACTGGCTCCGCACGCATCTGCATCAAGCCGTCTGGCGAATAGGCGCGGAAGACGGGCCACGGCGTAAAAGTGCAAGAACTGATCATGGTGATTCCCTGCAGCTTCCATCCGGCGGGAATGGTGAGGGTAGCCGAGGGGATGTTGTTGAGCGATGGATCGGTAATAGTCGCGGTCGTCAGCTGGTTAGAGAGAGGAGAGGAACTGGTGTAGGACGCAGTTTTTGCCTGCGCGCCGCCGTCCCCTTCGCCGCCGGCACCGGTTGCACTTGCGGTGGAGGCGGAGTGGCATCCGCCGGTCAAGATTGATACCGCGCAAATCGTGGTGAGAGCGTATCTCATTCTTCGCATTTTTGACCTTTTTCGTTCATCGTGCCGCGTTGCCGCCCGGTACTGCCGTCGGGAAGGAGGCGGCGCTGTCGTCAGGGGCGGGCTGTTTCGGTGGGGGCCGAAAGAGCGCTCCATAGATAATGCATGAATTGACGGGGAGTGGTCGCCAATATTCTGGGGAAATTGAGGCGAGAAGACAGGTGTTGCTCCTCGGAGCCGCCCGTACTGACGAAGGGAAGGGGTGGACCAGGGGGATTGCCCCTCAGATGGCTCGGTCGTTATTCCTCAATGCGGTACGTGAAGTCCTCGATGACGGGGTTGGTGAGGACCTCTTTGGCGATGCGCTCGACCAGGGTGCGGGCGTCGGCGGCAGTGAGACCATCTGCCAAAGACAGGGCGAAATACTTGCCCTGGCGGACTGCGGTGACGTCGGTAAAGCCAATTTTGCGCAGGGCGTTCTGGATGGTCTGGCCCTGGGGATCCAGGACCGATGCCTTCAAAGTGACATAGACATGCGCCTTCATTATCCGTGATTATATAAGGGTTCTATCCCCGGTTCCCGTGATGTGCCGAAGGCGCGCGATTTTCCAGCGAGGAAACGGCCCGCCCGACGGATTCCCCCCACTTAATAAGGAGAAGCAAGAGCCATGATTAATTATCTTGAGTTGCCGATTGGCGATCGTTCGCCTGAAGTATTTCGGGCGGTGATCGAGATTCCGAAAGACGCAACGAACAAATTTGAATATGACAAGGAACTGCACGTCTTCAAGCTGGACCGCAACCTGCATTCGCCCGTTCACTATCCCGGAGATTACGGCTTTATTCCTTCCACTTTGAGCGACGATGGCGATCCGCTGGACGTGCTGGTTCTGGTGCCAACCCAGAGTTTTCCCGGTTGCGTGCAAGAGGTGCGGCCGATAGGGCTGCTGGAGATGATGGACCAGGGCGTTTTGGACGAGAAGGTGATCGCGGTGGGCAAGAACAATCCTCGCTACACCAATGTGTGGAATTACACCGATATCTATCCCCATATGATCAAGGAGATCACGCACTTTTTTGCGATCTACAAGGATCTGGAAGGCAAGCGCGTGGAAGTGAAGGGCTGGCATGACGCGGCGTATGCGCGCGATCGCGTGGTGCGCGCGGTGAAGATGTTTGACGACAGCAAGGCCAAGGCGGCGGGACACAAGCTGAAGAATGTAAAGGCGGCGAAGACGGCGTAGGCGCCGTGCCAGCGCGTTACGGGCAGGTTGACACTTTGAAGGCTTGTGCTCTCCCACCCATTCTGCGGAGTGCGCAGAATGAGTGGGGCGCCCAGCTACTCCCATATATTGTTTAATGACCTAGTCTGTGGCCTGTGCGGCAGCAAGGCGTCGAGCGCGTGGAGCGGCTGTGAGCCAGTAGAGGATGGGACCGAGCAGGGCCACGCCGACGGCGAACAGCAGGGCGGAGGTGCCCATCAGCTTTTCATCGCGTGAAGCCCAAAGCGCGTAGCCGATGAGCGCGGTGGGGCCGACAGCCAGGGCGCAGGCGAAGGCCAGATTGCCGGCCTTGAAGGGGCGCTCGAGGCGGGGCTCGCGAATGCGCAGCACGATGAGGGCGACGAACTCGAGCAGCAAGCTCGATCCGTAGAGAATCAGATCGATGGTGATGAGGCGCTCGAATTTGAGATTGAGCGCAAGAGCCCAAGCCGCACCACAGAGCAGGACACTAACCCAGGGCACACCGCGACTGTTGCGCCGAGCGACGATGCGCGGCAGCATGCCGTCGTCTGCCATGGCCATGGGCAGGCGGGTATAGCTCATGACGAGTGCATTGAACATGCCGATGCCGGTGATGGCGCCGCCGGCCACGATAGCTACGCCGAGCCACGAGCCGCCCAGCGATGTGGCGGCGTTGACCCAGTCGCCGGTGGTGAAGTGCTCGACCGAGAGGCCGGTGAAGGCCATGGCCACAAGTGGAAGTACATAGGTGACGGCAACAAGGATCGTGGCGCCGATCATGGCGCGCGGATAATTGCGCTGGGGATTTTCGACTTCCTGCGCAACGGTGGAGGCGTTGTCCCAGCCCATATAGTTCCAAAGCGCGACGAGGACAGCAGTGGAAAGGGCGGAACTTGAGATGGGCTGGCTGAGCTGGATCGCTGGGTGCGCGGAGATGCCGTGCGCGAAGGCGAGCACCATGAAGATGGCGAATGGTGCGAGCAGCAGCACGAACATGCCCACCGAGCCCTCCCCAACTGCCGGTGCGCCACGAAGATTCCAGAGACAACAGAGCACGACAACGGCAAGAGACCAGGCGTAGGCGCGCCAATCTGCGGTGAGCGCCGGGCTGAACCTGCCGAGATAGAGAACGAAGATGGCCGGATAGATGGCCATGTCGAAGATGCTGGCGGAGAGGGAGAGCCATCCTTCCTGATATCCCCAGAAGGGGCCGAGCGCGCGGCGCACCCAGGCGTAGAATCCGCCTTCGGCGGGGAGTGCAGCGGCGAGTTCGCCGATCATGAGCGCGGTGGGCAGAGACCAAAGAACCGGCAGAACGAGAAGAATGACGATGGCGCGCGCAAAACCTGCGCCGCCGAGGATGTCCTCAATGCCGTAAGGGCCGCCCGACACCATGAAATAGGTGGCAGCGATGAGCGGCAAAATGCGCAGCTTGCGCCGGGCCGGCTTGAGGGCAAAAACCATAAGTGTGAATCTAACAACTTTTACCCCCTGCACAAAGGGAAAAGTGCGCCTCGCCGGGAGTTTTTTAGGTACCCATTGGGAAGACGGCGAGGTGCAGGCCAAAGCCGCAACTGGCGCGGGTGAACGCGCGATTTTGAATCCCTTGCGACGACGCTCGGTGAAGAACAGAATCGCGGCTCCGATGACAGCGGCGACTGCGCAGCAACAGGGCATTGCTTTCCTCCAATGTCGGAGGAACTCAATGCCATTAAGCAGCACAGGAGGCAACGACTGGAGCTCCAGCATTCTCAGGATGTTGAACGCGATGACAAGCCGAAGTATTCGTCAGCCATCGCATATATCCACCCTTGAAATCATGCAAGCGCAAGGAAGAAGGACATATTCCGAAGCGCCGATCTACTTCTTATTCAGGGTTCTCTTTAGAACTGCCTCAAGGCCCGCCTTGACCTGGACATATTCTTCAGGCGACAAGGTCCCTGCAATCTTTTCGCTTTCAATCGCAAACATCTCCTCTTTGAGAACGCTCAGCAGTACCGCTTGGGAGGGAAGGGGTGCGGCGGGAGCGACGGCATTTGGCGACGGTGCCGGCGCATACGTGGGCAGCGGCCTTGGTTCGTAGGCAGCCTCGTGAGCCGAGGCAGCCCCGCCAGCCCCCGGTTCACCTCTCTTCTTCAAGAGAAACGCCGCAGCCACAACCAGCACCAGGGCAAGGCCACCCAGGATCCACCACTTGTACTTGGTCAGCGGGTCAGGGGAATCGATCGGCGGGCCAAGGCCTCCGCCTGGTCTGCTGCCGGTAGTGCTTGCGTCGGCGGCCTGCTGGCCCATCCCTGCGCCCTGCGCGTCGCGCGGCATTTGCCCTTCGCCCGAAACCGTGAAGGCAATCGATTGGTCAGGTCGAATGCTCTTGGCAACAAAGGTTTGCACCCTTGGATCTTCCTGGGTTGGCTGGAAGCTGGCCCCCTGGGCGTTGCTGAAGTCAATTCCCTTGGCGGCGTAGACCACCAGATTATCGGCCGGCATTTGCAAGTGCGGAGTGAAGGTGTACTTGCCGTTGTAGGCGATGTGGTATTGCACCTCGAACAACGTCTCCTTTTCGCCCTGGTTTGGCTGAATGGGAACGTTGAAGGTGTAATGGCCTTTCTGTCCGAGGGGAAGCGGATGTGTGTTGGTTGCGAGGCCTCCCGGTCGCGTCGCGGAGGCCGCGTCGAGTTCGGCATCCGGCGGCAGCACGATCTCGAAAGTATTGCTGCTGAACTGAGCTCGTGGAGGGAGGCTGGTGTTGCGCACCAGGTAGCGCTCCTGCACACGCAGCATGCCGCCGGCGCCCTCGATTAACAACATGTCCGCGTCGATGCCAATACCGTCGACCTTAGCGGCGACGTCGTAAACTGTAACGTCTCCGGAGACTCCTCCCTGAGGCGCGGCGATGAAGTAAGTGCCTCCCTGGTGGTTGACGCGAATGAGATAGGGGCCCATGCTCGGCGCGTTCAGAGTATATTGCCCCGACGCATTCGTCGTCCCGCTCGCAGCCTCTGACATTCCAGCTTGCACATCGACCAATACGACCGAGTCGCCAACAGAGGGCTTATTTGTAGTTTTGTTGGTGACGGTTCCGGTGATCGAAGCGGCGTTGACCGTAGTGGCAAAAAGTAGCGAACCGAGGGCGATACAACCAAGCATATTCCGGGAAAGATACTTCATCGTGGACAACTCCTATCCATGGGCCACCAGTTGATCGGCGGTGTTCTGCGCACCGAATGCGACGCCAGCCGATTTGAGAAAGTCCGACGGGGGAGTACCACCTGCGAAGACCCAGACAAAGTCGTTGGGCAGTTCGCGAACCACGCCTTCCGTCTCAAGAACTACGGTTCCGTTACGAAACTCCGTCGGCATCGAGTTGAAGAGCACCTCGATTTTTCCGGAATGCATGTGTTCGGCAATGCGCTTAGCATTGCGGTCTTTCAGCCTGCTGAATTCACCGCGGCGATACGAGAGAGTGACCTTGTTGCCGGTCTGGTGAGCCAGGCCCATCGCGGCCTCTACGGCGCTGTCTCCTCCGCCGACGATCAGGATGTTCTTGTCAGTGTAGTGGTCCGCCTCAATGAGGCGATAGAGAACATGAGGAAGTTCTTCGCCTTTGACGCCAAGCTTGCGCGGCGTGCCTGCGCGACCGAGAGCCAGCACCACTGCGCGGGACCTATATTCCGCTCGTGGAGTGCGTACCCGAAAACTGCCATCCGTTTCCTGTTGCACCGTCTCCACGCCCTCGCCGGTGTGGATGTTCAGGTCGGTTCGTTGCATGATCTTTTCCCAAAATGCCAACAGGTCTTCTTTAGAGAGAGTCGTCTTGCTGAAGCGCCCATGCAACGGGAATTCGACTGGGCTTGTCATCACGAGTTTCTGGCGCGGGTATTTTGAAACCGTACCTCCAACCGATTCCCGCTCGAGAGTGAGTGTCTTCAGTCCACGCTCGGCAGCGCGCAGAGATGCACTGATGCCGGCCGGGCCGGCGCCAACGATGAGCAGGTCCCAGAGATCGGCCGCCACCGGCGCCGAAGAGGATACATCGAGCCGTGAAGCGATCACATCCACGCAGTCCCGGCCCTGGTTCACAGCGTTCTTGATGAGAGCCAGTCCGCCGAGTTCGCCGACGATGAACAGATTCTCGACGCTCGTCTCGTATTCGTCGCTGATGACAGGAATGTCGGCGCCTGCGCTGGGCTTCGCCATGACCATGGTGATCGCGCCAACGGGGCACTCTTCTGCACACAGGCCGTGACCGATACATTTGTGCGCGTTGACGATGGTCGCCTTGCCGTCGATCAAGGCAAGCACATCGCCCTCAGGGCAGACAGAAACGCACGCTCCGCAGCCGATGCAGGAGTCGGTAAGAATGCGCGGATGCTGCGCCATGGGACCTTCGGAGAAGAGCGGGCCACGATCGGCAGTGGCGCGTGCCTCCTCCTCTTTGCGCTTGTGCGCGCGCCAGTAGCGAATGAGGAAGAAGCCCAAAACGCTTCCTGCAATCAGCCAGGTCAGAAGTGTGTCCATCGTCTAGCGTATCCCCAGGCTCATGAACCCGAGGCCCATGACGACAGCGATGTGAATGATGGCAAGGACAGCGAACGCGTAACTGAACGGGCGATGAATCACGTGCCAAAGATGAAAAACCTTTTGCGTTTGTGCAAGAAAGACGACACGTTTCGAAAGTGAGGCCTTCTGCTTGACCAACCGCACCACACGCTCCACTTCGCTGTCGCCTGTCGAGAACAGGCCGCCAATCGATCGAAGATTTGCGGCGAAGTTGCTGGGCGCGCGACGCAGGCCGGCCACGCGAAACGGCATACCCAGATCGAGCGCGATCATTTCGCCGACGGCGCGCAAGGGTCCGATGCGATTGATGCGTTCCCCAGACGGGACGTAGAGAGCGCGGCGCAATTGGTCGGCGGAGTAAATCGATTGGTAGACTAGCGCTTCAGAAAGCTCCTGCTCGCCCATTTGCAGCTCAGAGAGAGACAGCTCCGCGGCGGTCAGCGAACGCGGTATCTGAGAATAAAGATAGCGGCCGATGATGCCACTTAATGCGACGGCCAGCATGATCCAGAAAGCGATGCCGGCGATCCCTTGGAACTTGAAGGAGGCGTGATAGGCGATGATGATCGGCGCGGTCACGCCGGCGATGACGTGAAAATCCATCCAGTGCCGTGCGGTCCCGTAACGGCCGAGCCACGGAATCACCTTGCGCAGGGCATAGAGAAAGATCAGGAAGAACAGAAGAGTGCCGAGGATGCCGAGCTTGATTCCGATGCTTCCGCTGGGTCGCAGCAGTTCATGCTTGTCTGAGTAGGGCCTCTGGTCGAGGGGGAGAAGATAATAGTCTGCGCCGTAAATACCGATGGCGGCCACAAGAAGCGCTGCCGCGATACCTGCAATCCACACACGAATGCGGTGGCCGAGTTCCTTCTCCTTGCCTTTGCGCGCAGCAGGCGCTGCACTCGCGTTGCCATTCAGCAAAGACGTGCTCATGGTTTCTCCTTGACTTGGGGCGGGGATGATTTTGCGACCGTCGAGCTGTCCGTCGTCGAGTTCTCCGCGTGAAGTTTGACATTCGGGTCTTGCTCCACCTCTGTCGAAAAGCTGCGATAACCATCGAAGACGTGGGTATTGCGCCAATGCTGGCGTGGCGTGGTTACATCGACCACGGCCATGGCAGGCATCATCATTTGTGTCGTGTCGGTGCCGATGTGGGCCGGCTTGTAGTCGACATGAATGGCGAGTGAACGCAGCCCCACATCGCTCATGTCGCGTAACAGGCTCGCCTCCACCTTCACCACAGCGCCGGAGCTTTTATCGAGCCATGCTGTGCCCTGCAGATCCAACGGATACTCACGACCCCGCAGCGCAAGAGCAGCGGGTGTCCGCCGCCCAGGGATGTGCGAAAAGTGAATGGGGATCGCAGGCCTGCCATCGACCTGTTCCTCCGGTGAGGTTTGAAACTCGAAGCCGTCGCGGTAGTAGGGATGGAAGACCAAAAGTACAGTGGAGATTCCGTTCGTTACCAGCATTGGCATTGAGAGCAGCTTGTGCCGAGCATCGGGAGGCTCGACCCGCGACTCATTGAGTTGGAAGCCGTCGCCATTGCCATCCATCATGATGAGGTAATCGAACTGCTCGCGCTCGGAGGCTTCGACGTGGCCGTTCGCGGCTAGTTTTTCTTGGGTAACCGTCTCTTTGCAATGCAAATCCGCGAGTTGTGCGAGGTAGGCAGTGATTTGCTTCTGCGCCAGTCCAATTGCACCCGCGTCGGATGCGGATTGAGCTATTGCTGGCATCGCAAATGTTGCCGCCAGCAAACACGAAAGGATTGCATGCGAGTTAGGGATGGTTCGCATTGACTGCTCTCCTGGTTGCTGCCCGGTTATCGAACCTGTACCCGAGCGTGGTTGTCCATTGGTTGTAATTCAGGTTGCCGCCGCGCTGCGCGGTGAACATGCTTTCGACGAAGAAACGCGCGCCGAGATTCGAGTCGAACATGAGATTTGCAAACTTGGAGTTGCTGCTTGCGGCTACTGAAGATGAATAATCGTAGCGGCCGACCTGCAGATTCAGGCGCAGGCTGTCCAGCAAATCCCTGGATAGCGTCGCCGTAGTGTAGGTGCCGGAAGCAAAGGCGCTGTCGAATCTTGAGTAACGCGCATCCGCCTCAAGACCTGTCTTCCAGATGTTCGTGACCGTCACGCCGAATAGCTTGTTAAGCGAATTCTTGGCATCGTGGGAATCGCTGCTGCTGCCGAGGCTGAAGTACCCCGTGATGTGTCGCGGGAACTGGATGCGCGCGCCGCCGTTGACGCCTTGATACAGGTATTTATCCAGCAGGCCGGTGCCGACCAGAGTCGGATCGTAGGTGGGAACGTCTCGGAAATACGTGTCAGTCAAATCGAGAGCCACGCGCGGATGCACCTGGATACGCAAGGAAAGTAAACTCTGCCCGAGCCCGGTTCCAACGGCCTGCGTGGATGGATTCGCGGTAGGACGGTCGATCTGCATCGAGTGGTACAGCGTGAAATAGCGCCTGAATGAGAAATTATTCTCCGTGAAAACGAACGGTCGAGTCACTGTCCAATTCATCATCTCGACTCCAGCACCGGCCGTGCTGGAATAGTGGAATGTGTCGAAGCTGCCACCGTGCGCGTTGAAGAATGTTCCGCCAATTCGGCGCTGCGGATTGTAGTCCCATGCCGTTGGGTCAGGTGTTGAGCCTGCAAACATGCCGACCAAAGTGTGGGTATCGAATTGGCGGGCAACATGGGCGCCGTCGATGGTTTCCAAACTGCTGGCCCAGGGCAAATAGAGACGGCCAATCCCGGCCGTCCAATGCGAATCCGGATTAAGGTAGGTCAAGCTCATCAGGTAGGTGCGATTGATGAGGTCCTGAATTGAGTTTTGATAGGCCGAAGAATTGGTGCGCAGGCTGCCGCGCCAGTAGCCATTCAGATTCCAGTGGGTGCCGAACATGCGAGTGAAATCGGCGCGAAACACCATCCCGTAGGCGTTGGATGTCGAAGCGCCCTGGCCAAGTTGGCGAATCATGCTGACGTCGAATCCAATCCGACCGCGTACCTGGTTGACCTCAGGGAGCGGCGGCCGCGGAATCGTGTCGCGCACTTCCTCATCCAGCGGATCGCCCTCGCTGAAGCTGACCACCATGGGGTATTGGCGCGTATTGCCGAGCGTGTTCTTCGCCACCAGGGTTTGGACTTCGGCATCGGGCAGCGAGGCGACGTCGTCTGGAACCAACTCGCGGGCGGACTTTTCCACTTCACAAACTGCTGAAGTAGATGCCACAGAAACCACCGTGAGTCTAGCGATCACACCGGGTTCGATAGAGGTATTTGCGGCATCATTCGAGGGCTTCGTCGGATCCTGCTTGATCACAAGCTTCGTGCCTTCCGCAAGTCCGGCATTGCGTCCGCCGTCAATATAGACGTTCGGCCCGCTGACATAACGAATATGAAAATCCGAACGGATCGGTGCTGCGACAGTTTGCATGGGGGCAGACGAAGGTGCCCCAGCGTCCTGACCGACACAGAGAGGACCAGCTAGAAGAAGTAGCGCGAGGGGAAGTCGCTTCATGCGCATTAACCTCCCCCGTTCTTGTGGCAGGCATAGCAGTTCACGCTGTTGTACACGTAGCCTGAGATTCCGTTGTGCTCGGGATTGGTCTTGGCCGCCGTGTGGCAACCAGTGCACTGGAAGACTGAATAGTCAGAGGAGTTCGTATGGCAGGTAGCGCACACCCCGTTCGCGTTGCCGTGATTGAGCGGGAAGAATGTGTGATAGCTCGCGGGCAATGTGGCGGGAAGCCACGCGGTAGTCGTGTGGCAGGTGGTGCAGGTCGTTGGCCAGCCCGCTGAAACGTGATTCGGATTCGTGGTTCCAGTGAAGTCCGCGGTGTGGCAGGAGTAGCAGTCTGTTGGCGTTCCTGCAAACACGTTGTTGATGTGGCACTTCACGCAGTCGACGGTGGTATGCGCGCCGGTTAGCGGGAATGGCGTGTTGTTGTGATTGAATGTCGCTCCGGTCCAAGCGGTTGTCGTATGGCATTTGTCGCATGTGGTCGGGAATCCCGCTGCGGCATGGTTCGGATCTGTGGTTCCATTCCAATCGGTTTGGTGGCATCCGTAGCAGGTCGTAGGCAGCGTTGTGTAGTTGTTATTGGTGTGGCACTGCGTGCAGACCAGCGTCGTGTGGGCGCCCGTGAGCGGGAACGAGGTGTTGTTGTGATTGAAGGACGACGGGCTCCACCCGCTCGTCGTGTGGCAAATTGAGCAGTCGGTTGGAAATCCCGAAGCGACGTGATTGGGATTCGTTGTGCCAGTGAAGTCCGCCTGGTGGCACGAATAGCAAGCGGTCGGCGTGTTGGTGTAGTTGTTGTTGGTGTGGCATTGCACGCAGGTCAGCGTCGCATGCACTCCGGTCAACGGATAGTTGGCGTAGGACGCATGATTGAAATTCACCGTAGTCCAGTTGGTTGTCGTGTGGCATGTGTCGCAGGTGGTAGGGAATCCCGCGGCGGAGTGACCGGGATTGGTGGTGCCGTTCCAGTCCGTCTGGTGGCATCCAAAGCAGGTGGTGGGCAACGTCGTGTAGTTGTTATTGGTGTGGCACTGCGCACAAGGCACAGTTGCGTGTGCGCCTGTCAGTGGGAACACACTCGCGTGGTTGAAGGTGGATGAGGTCCAGTTGCTGGTGGTGTGGCACAGCGTGCAGTCCGTTGGGAAACCCGCAGCCGCGTGCGCGGGATTGGTGGTCCCGTTGTAGTCCGCCTGGTGGCATCCGTAGCAAGTGGTGGGCAGAGTTGTGTAGTTGTTATTGGTGTGGCACTGCGTGCAGGCGACGCTGGTGTGCGCACCAGTGAGCGGGAACGAAGTGTTGTTGTGATTGAATGTCGAGCCCGTCCACGCCGTGGTGTTGTGGCACTGCGTGCAATCCGTGGGGAAGCCCGCGGAAGCGTGCGGGGGGTTCGTCGTTCCGTTGTAATCCGCCTGGTGGCATCCATAGCAAGTGGTGGGCAGTGTCGTGTAGTTGTTGTTGGTGTGGCACTGAGCGCACTGAAGCGACGTATGAGCGCCGGTCAGCGGAAACGCCGTGGTGCTGTGATTAAAAGTCGAGGGACTCCATCCGCTCGTTGTATGGCAGAGTGAGCAGTCGGTGGGGAATCCCGCAGCAACGTGGTTGGGGTTGGTGGTTCCCGTGAAATCCGCTTTGTGGCAGGAGTAGCATGCCGTCGGCGTGGAATTGTAATTGTTGTTCGTATGGCACTGCGCACAAGCGACCGTTGCGTGAGCGCCGGTCAGCGGATAGTGCGCGTACAAGGTGTGATCGAATTTGGCATTGAGCCAATCGGTTGTCGAATGGCATGTGCCGCAGTCATGGGGCAAACCAAGTTGCACATGCGGCGGATTATTGCTGTTCACAAAATCGGTTGTGTGGCACGCGTAGCAGTTGGCTGGCGTTCCCGCAAATACGTTGTTGATGTGGCACGCCGTGCAGGGCAGAGTGGCGTGCGCTCCGGTCAGCGCGTAGCCAGTGGCCTTCAGATGGTCAAACTTTGCGTTGAACCAACTGTCCATCGTGTGGCAACTCTCACACGTCGTTGAAAACCCCGCCGCCACGTGGTTGAGCACGGGGGTCTGAAAGTCCTTCTGATGGCAGGAGTAGCATGCGGTCGAAAGCCCGGTGTATTGGCCGGCCGCGGCGTTCTTGTGGCAGTCTTCGCACTGCAGCAAAGCATGCGCGCCCACCAGTGGAAAGCGGTTCTGGTGGTCACGGATTTCCTTCAGTGAAACCTGCCAGCCTTTGACGGAGTGGCAGCTCTCACAGTTGGCTCCGAACTGGCGGCGATGAATGTCGGCGTGGCAATCTGCGCAATGTGTACTGACGTTTTTGAAGATCAGGCTGGTGTGGCACTTTGTGCAGGCCACCTTTTCATGCATCCCGCGCAGAGGATAGCCGGTGTGATCGTGATTGAATTCGGGATTCGACCGGATGGGTTTCCAACTCGTGTACGTATGGCAATTCTGGCACGGAATGGAAATTGGACCATGGGGGTTGGTCACCCTGGCTTGCGGTCCGCCGACCCGGGGCCGGGATTCTTGAGCAGGCTGCTGGAGGGCTGCGCCTGCCAGCAACGGCAGTAAGCCTGCGACAACCGAAATGGCCCAGCGCCAACGCCCCATCGTTCTCTCCGCACCCTCAAATGCACTTTCGGGCATGTGACGCAAATGCCGAATGTGCACACAACATCGTCCTGCTGGCAACGAACAGAAACCAGGACGATGGGCCCGTTTGCCGCGGATTGAAGAGCGCCCCCAGACGCAGGTCGGCGCCGTCTCAATTGCAGCTAGAAACCAATTCGCAGATCAGTTGTTTTACCGGAGAATTTCGTGCGCGGCCAAGTAAGCGATCAGCAGGCTTCGACGGGAGTGGCGCGGCCGTCCTCTAACGGGCGGAGAGTCCGGAATTCATGTTGAAGGCAACAAACTGTGAATCGTAAACAGTATCTTGATGGACGACGATTGGGGAAAAGTGTGAGCGGAATCAGCGGATCCGACCGAGAATCAGATTACAACAGGCCTCATAAGGGGTCCATCAGAAAAAGCCGTGCGAAGATGAACGGACGATGACTTTTGGTCTTTCTAAAGCAGCGTGGTCCCCTGCTTTCGGAACGTCTGCGCCATGGCAGGCCTCGCACTTTGTCGGTGTCGGTTTGTAGAAAAGCACGAGGGCGCCGTTGACTGGTTTCTTCAAGGTGTGACAGGCGGAGCAAGCCACCTCCTCGTGACCTCCTTTAAGCGGAAAGATGGTCTTGGAGTGATCGAAAAGGGAGGGCCGCCACTTGTTGCTGTTGTGGCATGCGGCACAGTCCCGGCCTCGTTCACCGAATTGATCGGCATGCGGATTTTCATGGCATTCGCCGCATTTTACGGGCGTTTGCGCAAACTTAACATGAGCCATTGTCAGTTCAAGATTCGGTGGTTTGTGGCAATCGGCGCAGGCAACCGCACGATGAGATCCAAGCAGAGGAAACCGAGTCTGGTCATGATCGAATTTGGATAAATCGTGCCAGTCTTTCGTCGAATGGCATGCCTCGCATCCGAGTGATCGGCCAGCCGCATTGCGGGTTTGCATGCGCTCAGCAAACTGCCCTTTGTGGACGTCCTCATGGCAGGTTGCGCAACTGAGTTGACTGAAGTGATACGGCGTTACTTTTGTACCGGGCAAGGGCTTGTGGCACTCGTTGCAGGGCACGGCTTCATGGCCGCCAGTCAGCGGGAAGCTCGATTTCTGATGTTTCGCAAGTGTGTAGTTCGAAACCTTGAAGGTGACGCCTGCGTGGCATTGTTCGCAGCGGTTCCGCCAAGGCGCGGCAGCGAATTGCCCATCGTGTTCGTCCTGATGACAATCCACGCACATCGCGTATTTGATTTTGAATTTTGTGTCCTTGCCCGCGGGAATATGACAAGAAGCGCACTTCACCGCGGCGTGCGGAAAGGCTAGAGGAAATCCTGTCTTCGCGTGATCGGCAATGGAGAATGTCGACGGGCTCCAGCCCTGCACCGTGTGGCAGCTCTCGCAGCGGCCTCCATCCGGCCGTTTGGCGAACTGGCCGGAATGCGGATCGGGCTTGTGGCAGTCGGCACAGCTATCGTGAACGATCGGAGCCTTGAAGTCTCCGCCCTGGTGACAACTGATACACGGTACTTCAAGATGTTTGCCCAACAGCGGATAGTTTGTTTTTGAATGATCGAACGTCGTGGTGAAGTTCGATTTGGTCCAAGAGGAGGTTGTGTGGCAGGAATCGCATCCCTGTTTGAACTCGCCCTTGTGTGGGTCGCGATGGCAGTCAGAGCAATTGGCGAATGGCAAACCTGCATAGCGTATTTGGCCATCGGGGCCCGGAGTGTGGCAGCTCTTGCATAGAACATACCGATGTTCGCCAGTCAACGGATAGCGTGTCTTCGAGTGGTCGAAACTCTGCTGATTGATGCTGGCGGCTTTCCAGTCCATCGTCGAGTGGCATCGCGCGCAATCTGGCCCAAACCGCCCCTGGTGCTTGTCTTCGTGGCACGTTCCGCAACTGGGCGAAAGTCCCATCCACGTGCGCCCAAGGTCTTTTCCAGCGAGAAGCGCCCGCGCCGGTGCCGCGACGTGCTGGGCGGTGTGGCATGCGCGGCAGCTTACGCCTGCGTGCTTGCCATCGAGAATGTATCCCGTCTTCAAGTGATCAAATCCTTTGGGCGTGGGGTCCCAATGGATCATTTGAAAGTTCACACCGTTGTGGTCGGAGTGGCATTTGACGCAGGCAGCACCGGGCGCGCCCGATCGGGGAAACGTGGCATGAAGCCCCCGATTCTGTTGAAGTTCCGCCGCTATTTCCTTGTGGCATTCAAGGCAGTGAAACGATGGCGCATGCGTGGAGACCTCGTGGCACTTGATGCAGTTCGTGTCGCCATTGAGGCCCTGGTGGGCTTTCGCCAACGGTCCCGGCGAAATCTGGGCATGCAGCGGCATGGCAAAAATGGCAAGAATGACGGGCAGGAGCGAGCGCAATCTTGCGGGCCCGGTCGCGGTTGCTGTTTGCAGAGGGCCCAGGTTTCTGCTCGTGCTCATCCGTCCGATCCTTGCATCGCCCTATCGAGGATTTCGTTCTCTAATTCGGGAACCGCAGACTGACCATCTTGAAGTTAAGACGGGCCAATTGGTTGCGAGTGAGCCAGGGCAGAGGGGAAAGAATGAAGTAGAAAAGTACTGCGTTCAATCTGGTGAGTGAATTTTCTTAGAGGAGTATGCCATTTCAATAGCGCATCGTGCTAGTCATAGCTCCTTCTTCGGAGTACTTCGGTGTGAATCGCGTCTTCAACTCGCGTGGCTTCCATGGCCGCAAGCCGATTGAAGAATGCGGATGGATACAGCAAGACGATCCGGGATCCGGAAGTGCCAAGGTGCGTTTCGCTGCTCCACATCGAGGCAGTGTCAGCCGCGCCAGCGGCTTCGTTCAAAGACCCCTTCTCGGACAAGTGCCACAGAGACTTGTTGCAGGCTTGCTATTCCACGTAATGAACGATAATGGTCATGCTCATTGAGCAGTACTGCTGAACTTGTGAGTGAACTCCGAGTTGCTGCCGGGTCTCTGTCAGCACGTCAATTGATCAACGGCCCCAAACGCCTTAGGCGTGTGTGAGGCTACCTTCCTCTCACCGGGCACCGTGGGAGATGCGCGAAGATGAATTGATCGCGCTCAGTCCGGGTTCATCTATATATAATGATTTTCAGCGTGGATTCCGCACGGCCATTGGAATGCATTGCAGGTCGCCAGCAAGGGAACTTGGTAAATGCAACTGAGGTCGAATTCTTACTTGGTCAAATCCTCGTAAGAGATTTGCAACAAAGCGGTTCCAATTTGCGGAGAGATGGCCGAGTGGCTGAAGGCGGCGGTTTGCTAAACCGTTATAGGGTCAAAAGCTCTATCGGGGGTTCGAATCCCCCTCTCTCCGCCATCGATTCAAGTGGTTTATTACCAATAGCTTAAAACGGTATAAATATAGCTGGCTAACCCGACACAGCCCCCTTTCAGATCAAAAATGGGGCGATACGGCTATAGCCGTTGTGCTTTGGGCTGCACGAGGATTATTGAAGTCCATGTGCCGGGGATTGATGAAGGTTGCTGCTGGATGATGGAATGGCACTCAAATTTCATGGAAGGGCAACGCAGCTTCGGTTATCGAAGCCGTCATTTTTCCATGCGCAGGATAATTGACACATTACTAGCAAGGTGTCAAAATCATGTTGCATTAAGTTGCGCCGTTTTTGGTGTACACAGGCGGGTTTTATTGGGGTTACGCGCTACAAGCATGACCCACTTGTTGCACTGTTTTGGATTCGCCCCTAGGTTGTTGTGCCGTTTTGCTGCTACTGCTACTGCTACTGATGACATCGTTAGCGCAACGCACATAGCCAACGGGCCAGTTCGCGGCCACGTTGGTTTTTTTGTGCCCATTCTGAATTTTGAGGGTGGGAGCTAGGTGTATGGATCAGTTGGGAATCGAACCCACGGGGCCAGGTCTCAAATCCAACCCCCCGTACCAGCGGCTGACCCATTCGTAAGGCCCGACCCTAGTTTAAGGCTAGAGCCGGGGTTGTAGGTAAGGGTTGCCACCCGTTTTCTTTGCGGGATAGGGGTGGTGAATCGAGTAAAGCGTTGAACGGCTCGGTTGGTCTTAGGACTCGCCGGGCCTTCGGCGTCTTCTCTGCATGTGGAAAATCGTAGCAGAAACTTCGAATAGGCGCGCGTGGAAAAAGGGAACACATCTTCGGATTTAGAAATGGCTCGCTTCAACGCAGTCCTCCGTCAGATATTAACTGTGCCAAAGTCTGAACTGGATAGGCTAGTGCGAAAGCACAAAGAAGCGAAGAATCGAAAAGAAAAAGCCGTTCGTAAATCTAAGTCTTCAGCTTCGGTCCCCTCTTCAACCGAATCGGATTAGGCTTCCGCTCTTTCGAGTTTCCCCGTCAATTCAGCGTAAGTGAGCCGCTTGTTTGCAACCTGCGATAGCGCCAGTGCGAAGCGATCTGCATCGTTCAGCGGGTTGTCTTTCGTGGCGCGGTTGTTATAGCGAAACACCTGCTCATCTAGGTAACGGTCAACGTGGTAGGGTTCGACGGCAACATAGGTGCCTTTAATGCCCCTTTTTAAGAGGCTCCAGAAATTCTCGATTCCCTGCGTGTGAACCTGGCCCCGCACATACTCTTCGATGTGGTTCACAGTCTCGTGGATGAAGTCCTTGTCGGCAAGATCGTCATAGCCCACAGCGCCGTCAGTGTAGATCGTGGACTTCCGGTCGATGTTGTTCAGAATCTCAGATTGCAACGTGCCGTTTTGAATGTTTGGAACAACCTTGGCCCGTACTTGCCGAGTCTCGCGTTCCAGCATTCCCATCACGATGGTTTTGCCATGAGCCCCGCCGCGCTTCTGATAGCGCAGCTTTTTGTCCTTGTGCATGTTTTTCAGATTGCCACCTAGAAAGGTCTCGTCAATCTCGATTGGACCACCCGCCAACTTTCCCAGCAAACCGGCCTTCATGACCAAACGCAGCCGGTGAAGCATGAACCATGCTGATTTTTGCGTGACCCCAAGGTGACGATGAATCTCCCACGAGCTAACCCCGTTTTTGCAGTTCACGAGCAGCCAGAGAGCCGGGAGCCACTTCTTGAGCGAGATCGGCGAGTCCTCGAAAATCGTGCCAACCTTGACCGAGAACTGACGGCGGCATTCGCGACACTTCCAACGCTTCTGAGTCTTGATGTAGTATGGCGCTGCGGTATCGCAATCGGGGCACTTGGGGCCATCCGGCCAGCGCATAGAGGCAACGGCGTCGATGCAAACCTGCTCATCGCTAAAGTATTCAATGGCTTGGAGTAAAGTCTTTGGGCTGTCCATGGTTTTAATATAGATGATTGGCGTGGGTTAGTCAACTATATTCTTACCCTTAAAACGTTAGAATCTCCTCGATTTCCCGGCAATCCTCGCACAAATCTTCCACCAGGGTCCCTCCTCCGATGGGGGAGTCTTCTTGTCGATAGCCTGATCCCTTGGTTGGCAAGAGAGCACGCCAACTTTTTTGATTGCCCCATTCTTCCTGCCAGGTACCTGGGGCCACAATTTTGGGAGAGTCTGAGCGCCATTTTCTGACCCTCACCGTGGAAGCGCGGTTCTTCGGCAACACCGTGGGCAAAATCTGCTACAACTCCCATCGAGAGGTCGGCAGGGCCTGCGATTCAGGGAAGAGGGATGAAGAGCGAGTCTGCTCAGAACAAGCAACTGAGTTTGTGGAGAGATAACTTCCACATCTCGTTGTGCCAGGACCGTTCGACGCCGGCGCCAAGACCGCTATGGGTCAGGCTCAACGTTGTTCGTTCAAAATCTCCATACAGGCGTATAGCCACCACGCTATTTCCGGGATCGATCATTCCCTGTTTCGTCCAGGTGAAGAGCAACTTGCTTCTTCGATACGTTCGAAATGATCCCGTGATGCTGAGGTCAGCCTGATGCTGTTTGCGGCACTCGATGCGGAAGCTGGTCGGACTGCTGGCAACGACCAAGTGAGATTCTCGGTCATGTTCAGGCAATACGAGCCAGGTCTCCATGTATTCTGCGACGGTCAAGACCTGAAAGATCCGATGCCGGTCGGCATTCACGCTCATAGTGATTGCAATGAATGGTCCGTTGTCGGTTGAACCGGCATTATTTCGCACGCCGAAATGTCGTGGAGTTCGAGGTCCTGCTACGTTTGTACCCATCGCGTGAAAACCATCCCGCCGTTTTGACTTGCATCTCTTGGGCCTCTCGCATGCAACTCGGCAATTTGTGACCAACGCGAAAGTATGGGGATGAGATTCAGGCTGCGTGGGAACAACGGACAGGACTTTGAACCCGAATTTTCAGCAGAGAGAGCCTGTCTACTTGTTCCCGGAGATTGCGCCCCAGGCCCTCCGGATTGCAATAGATGAAGGCGAGTCGCAGATTCGCGGGATGGAGTTATCGAAGGCCGGGATGAATGGAGCGATGAGCGTGCCCCTCGCGTGCATTGCCGGCGAGATCCTACAACAATCAGAATATGAATCAAGTGCGCATGAGTTTCTGAATGCTCGCGCGATAGCTTCGACTCAGCGCGATTTTTTCGCCACTGATGAGCACCACTGCCGATTCACCGTCAGCTTCACTTTTCACTTCCTTTACATAATGCAAGTTCACGATCGAAGAGCGATGCACCCGCAAGAAGACTTCAGGGTCGAGCCTCGTCTCCAATCGAGCCATGGTCTCCCGTAATAAGTGGGATTCGCTGCCCGTGCAGATGCGAACATAGTTCTCTTCGGCACTGATCCAACGAATCTCCTCGACTGGCAAGAATAGAATGCGCCCTCTTGATTTGAAGACCATGCGCGCCGCATAACGCTCCACTTCAGGCGGAGACGTTGGCTCTCCCGTCCTGAGGGGCGGTAATGCGCGGCGATCACGAAAATTCTGCACTGCTCCCCGCAGTCGCTCCGCGGTAAAGGGCTTCAAAAGATAGTCGATTGCGTGGAACTCGAAGGCCCGAACCGCATATTGATCGTAGGCGGTGGTGAAGATCACCTGGGGCATTGCAGGGATTCGAAGGGCCGACAAAGCGCCAAGCACGTCGAATCCATCCATGTCTGGCATGCGAATATCGAGAAACAAGAGCTCGGGATTCGTCGCGCTCACCAACTGGATCGTTTCGGCTGCGGAAGCGCATTCGCCCACGATCTCCACGTCCTTCTCCTCGCGCAAGAGTTGCCGCAGTTTCTGGCGCGCCAGAACTTCGTCATCTGCCAGGACTGCTCGGATCATTGCGCCTCGAGTATCCTTTCAAGCTGTCAAGCCGGTACAGAAAACTGGAGCGGCAGTCGAACTGTAACCTGAACACGCTGCGAGTCGAGTTCAACGATGGATACTGTGGACGCCTCTCCGTAATGCAATCTGAGCCTGTCCTTGATGTTCGCGAGTCCGACGCCATGTCCGTTGGATAGCGCCGAGTTCTGGGCCTTGAGCCCTGTGCCACTATTCACCACACAAACCTGCATGTCCCGGCCCTCGCGTCGCACCGCAACAGAAAGCTCTCCATTTGCGTTGACCTTGGAAAGCCCATGAACAAACGCATTCTCCACAATCGGCTGCAGAAGCATCGCGGGGACAAGCGCGTCATAAAGCTCCGGATCCACTGAGAGGGTTTGCTCTACTCGGCCTGAATAGCGCTGCGCCTGCATCGCAAGATATGTCTCGATGAACTCCATTTCGTCGCGCAGGGGGATGAACTGCGCGTCTCCCCGTTCCAAAGTAATACGCATCAGGCAGCTGAGTTGTTCCAACATCCGGTCGGCCGCATCAATGTCAATCCGCATCAGGCTGGAGATGCTGTTCATAGCGTTGAACAGGAAATGCGGGTTCAATTGCATTCGCAGAGCCGATAACTGGGCGTTGGCCAATTGAGTTTCCAGCCGCGCCGCGGTCCGCTCATGCTTCCGGTACCTCTGGTAATAATCGATGCCGCGAAATAAGAAAAATGCGCACCAGAAAATCACCATGTTGTTGAGAAAATCGCCATAAATCAGGAGATTGAATCGACTCCAATATGGCATTCTGGGGCGATTGAAAGGTATTTGTGGAATTAGAAAAAGAATCAGCATTTCCTGTCCAATGCTGAGCAAGATGCTCAACGGCAGGAATCCTGCGACGATTGCAAAGATGCCGGCGAGACGGATCCTCTCTCGCAGCAACGCCCACATACTCCAGCAGATGGATCCCCATAGAAAGAAGTCAAGGCCGTGCACCAATGCAAATGCCTGGATGCCCAGGCGGGCTCCCATTCTGTGCCACTCCATCCACTCTTGCAGAGCAAAGAGCATGCCGATCAGCACGGAGCAACTGATGAAGACAGCGGGATGCAGGATTACTGACGTTTCCCGTTCGTCGCGCCACTGAAACAGCTTTCCCAATCTTTCTCAACTCTCTCTCTGGAATTTGCTTTCCGCAATCGGGTGATCGGCCTACTCTCGCTGGGCAGGAGGAGTAGGAATCAATTGCCCAGCGTGAACTTCATTATCGGCGGTCGTAAGTGCATATGCAGGGAAATGTTTCGAGCCAGCTCCAACTTTATAGACGAACTGAAGCGAGACGGGGTGCTTCTTCAGCCAGTCCGCAGCGTCCGTGTCGGCTGCCTCTATTTCCGCCTGGGTCAATTTCCTCGATTGAATGCTGATATCCTTCGCAAGCAGGTCGATTGCGTCACTTCCGCCCTGAAGCTCCGCAACCCGGAAATAGTAATAGGCCATTCTAGGATCTGCAGGAACTCCGCGGCCATCGCGAGCGAGAATGCCCAATACAACGGATGATCTCCAGGAACCCAGTTCGGCGGACTCTTCAAGAAGCTGAATCGGTTCCCGCGGAGTCGACGCCAGCTCTGGATGATTCGACAATAGAAGGCCGAGAGCGTGCTTTGCTGGGACATATCCGGCGTTCATGGATCTGCGGAGCAGCTCCTCCTCTTTCCGAAGTGTTTTTCTCTCGCCAGAGAAACTCATCAGCATTCCGGCCAGTCTGAATTCGGCCTGCGGATCGTGTAGCTTCGCTCCAACTGTGTACCAATGCAGCGCCGCGTTCTCATCGTGGCCGACCCCGATGCCAAAGTAGTACATGTCGCCGAGGTAGGTTGCTCCCACACCGCAACCTTTGCTCACGGCGCGGCGAAAGAGTTCAGCCGCCAAGGCCTGGTCCTGCCGAATTCCAATCCCCCACAGGTACACGACCCCGAGATTCACGCTTGCACTGGAGAGCCCGCTGGCGGCCGCCCGTTGATACCAGTGCACGGCTCGCTCGGGATCGCGAGTAACGCCGATCCCCACTTCGTAAAAGTACCCAATCTGCACTTGAGCTTGCGGATCGCCGGAGTTGGCAGCCTTCTCATACCAATAAGCAGCCTGCGTAGCATCTTTCTCTACGCCGGTGCCAGTGAAGTATGCAGAACCCAGCTCAATCTCCTGCTCGATCGATCCCTTTCCGGCTCCTGCTTCGATTCTGGGAATATCCGGCGTGATTGCAAATACAGCACTGCTTGCGAATAACGTGACAACGACCAATCGCAGCGCTGCAACAAACCGACGCATCCCGATGAGTGTCCGTAGAATGCCGGTTGTCATAATCCCCTCCAGTCAGACTCAAGTGAAGCCATCGACTTCAACACAAGAGACTCGTTAATCTGGCTGGAGGTTATCAGCGTATGAGGTCGCTTTCCGCTGAACTGACAGCATCAAAACGTTGATGTAACTCCCTACAACCTCGGTTCGTCTTCGAACAAGTTAGATTGGTCACAAAAATGAAATCACCGGTATTGCGGGTCGTCTCATCGGAGCGGCCTGAATGATGTGCATTCACTCAGAACTCCAGGCGTAGAGAGAACTGCGCCACGCGCGCGTCGTCCGCCGCCACTGCCGATGTGTCTGGTGCTCTGTTCGTAGAAGTGATCTGACCGAAGTTGGACGCGTTTGTGACGATGTTCAGAGCTGGTGGTCCAAAATTCGGATGGTTGAACAGGTTGAACGCGTCTGCGCGGAACTTCAGTGTCAGCTTGTCCTCGACAATCGAAAAGTCCTTGGCCAGTCCGGCGTCGAAGAAGAACGCCCCCGGTCCGCGGACCAGATTGCGTGGGCCGTATTCCAATCCAAGGGGGCCCCTGAACTCCGAAAGAACCTTGGCTGCGCCCGCCGACCCTCCTCCAAAGCCATAGACAGTATTGGTGGCTCGATCGGTGTTCACTTTTACCTTCAAATCGGCTTTGCTGCCGGTGAAAATAGCCGGAGAGAGATTGGCGAACGATGCGAGATAAGCGTCCGAGTAGACAGGCAAAGCCAGACCGGTCCGGTAGCTTGGAAGCCCGGAGAAAGCCCAGCCCCCAATCACCTCATTGACCCAGCGCGGCGCTGTTCCCAGAAATGCCTTCCCGCGTCCGAATGGAAGGTCGTAGGTGAAGTTCGATGTGATTTCCTGCCGTACATCGAAGTCCGAGCTCGCGCGGCAAGCTCTGGGCCTCAGGATGTCGCAGATAAAACCAGTTGCTGTGTATAACGCATTCTCATTTGCGGCAAGAGACGAGTTGTCTATCGAGTGCGACCACGTGTAGTTGAAATCCAAACGAAGACCCTGCGAGAGATTCTTGTCAACCGTCAACAGCAGTCCGTGATAATTCGAAAATCCCATATTTGTGAGGTACGCGTTGGTTCCAAACTGAGAGGGAATTCCGATGTTGGTCGGTAGAAATCCCGTAAACCCTGCGAAGTAGGTATACCCCGCGATCGATTGAAGCGCGTCGGAGATATCCCCCCGATTGCCTAGCTGTCCAATCATCGCCGCCACCAGTTCCGTGTTGTTGTCGAACCCCACGGAAGCGCCTGTGCCGGGCGCAAGGACATCTTCAAACCAGGGTTGGGCAGTCAAGGGCGTGCCAGCGCGCAATTCGCCGGTCAGGCCCGCAAACGCGCTCGCCATCGATTGGGTCGACAGCCCCGTATAGTCCGGAACATCGATGATCTGGGAGGCATCTGCGTCCGCGAGCAGACGCCGGCCGAGTCGGCCTACATAATTGAGTTTCAAGATCGTGTTCCCCGGAAATTCCTGTTGAATGCCGGCGTTGAAAGCAATCGAGTAGGGGTCCTTCAAATTAGGATCAACCACAAAGCTGGCTTCGCCGAGAGCGAGCCCATAGGGCGTGCCCGTGCCATCTACGTAGGGCGTGTAGGGCGATGCGACAGGCGCGGGTGGCGGGTTCAGGCTGTCGGGGTAAGCGAGATTGGCCCCAAGCCGCGGGTCGGTCGCAAGCGTATCTCGTATGGTGTCAGAACCAAACTGGTTGACCTGCTGATTGAAGAAAAGGTACGAAACCTGATCCTCTAGGAACGTGACTGCATCGATCAGCGAACGATCATAAACAATGCCCGCACTGCCGTTGATCACCGTCTTCCGCGAATTGAATGGGCTATACGCAAAGGCCACGCGCGGAGCAAAGTCCTTATACGACATGTTGTACATATTGGGGCCGTGATTGGCCTTTCCGCCCAGCACGTAGCTGTAAATGGGAAGGCTGGTGTTGCTTGTGTCGCCGGCAGTGCTCTGCGCGATGCGGTCCTTGATATACGAGTTCAAGCTGATGTTGCTCGCCACGGATTCATTCCCATGAGCTTCATACGGAACCGAGTACAGCTGGTAGCGAACGCCATAGGACAGAGTAAGTTTCTTCGTCGCCTTCCAGGTGTCGCCGAAATATGCTTCCGTTTCGTAGAAACGATAGGCCCGGGGACCACCACTACCCGCAGGCTGCGCCACGCCGCTGTTGTTATATGTGTAATTGGTTGCGATGTCGCCAATCACGCCGAGGGTGGTGGCAAAAAGCTGATCGTAGTCATTCACCGCGACGTTATTCGCATTGGCAGCTCCACCCGTGGCGATGTCGGCTGGTCGAACGGAAGGGTCAAGGCCAGCGGCCAGGGTGCTGCCTGCAAGGCCCGCCCCCACAAAATTAAAGTCGCTGATGTGATTGGTATTGGTCTTAATGAATTTGAATGTACCGCCAAAACTCAAGCTGTGAGATCCGCGCTGCCAGTTGAAATCGTCGCGCACCATGGGAATCGGAGTTCGACGCTTCTGGCCGTCGAAAGTTGTAAGAGGTCCGCTCAAGCCCGAAAAGCTAAATTGGTTCGCTCCCGTGGGGTTGTAGTTATCAGGAAAGTCGAATTTAGTGATCGTGTCGCCGTAGTAAAACTGGTTAACCTTATTTGCGCCGATCGTCCAGACATGGCTCGCAACATACCCGTAGCTTCTGTCGATTTCCGGGTGCGTCACCGGATCCGTGGGAAACTCCGGCAAGACTGAAATCGCATTTTCACGGTTGATTGTGAACCGGCCGAAGATTCTTTGTGTCGGTGTCAGGTTGTAGTCGATCCTCCCGACATAAGTGCTTTCGTTATCGGGAATCGGTGTCGTAAAGCGATATCCCCCTGTGTTCACGCCATCGCCCTGCGATAGGTCGTTCGCTCGCGGGTAGCGTCCATTGATGTAGGCGAGCACACCGGGGTTGACACCGATGCCTGCCGGATCCAGGGCAGCGATCTCACCGGAACTAAGCGTGCTGATGCAATCCGGCTGCGTATTCAGGCGGCTGTTGTCACCGCACCCCGCACCGTTGTTGATGTAGTTAAGCGTCCCGTTGCGGAAAGCGTCCAGCGGAACAATGGGTTCTGAGGAAGCCGACTCGACAATGCGCGATTCTGCCAGGTCGAAAAAGAAGAACAGCTTGTCTCGCTTGATCGGTCCACCGATGTTGCCACCAAATTGATTGCGAATCAGCGGCGTCCTCGGGAGTCCATCGAGGTTATCGAACCAGTCGTTGGCTTCGGTCGTCGTGTCCCGGTGATATTCGTTCACATTGCCGTGAAACGCATTGCTGCCGCTCTTGGTAACCAGTTGAAATTGGCCGCCGCTTCCCGTACCCACCGAGGCATTGAGGCCGGCGACGGTCCCACTGAACTGCTCCACTGAATCGACCGGCGCCTCGCCGATGATGAGAAACGTTTGACCGGTGGCCAAATCGTCGACGTCCATCCCATCTACGCTTACCGCTGTTTGATCGATGCGTGCCCCCGTTACCGCCCCTTGAAACGAGTCGACTCCAGGTTGTTGGGTGAAGAGCGTCGTAATGCCTGCAGTGCGGTCATAAATGGGCAGGCTATTCAACTGCTCGACCGCAATGATGTTTCCAATGGATCCGTCTGTTGTATTCAGCGTTACGGCGGCGTTCGCCGCCGAGACTTCAACGGTTTCAATGCTGCTTCCCGGTGCCAGTTTCGCGTTCTGCGTGCGCGTAACACCGACGGCGAGCGCAATGTCAGAGATGTTCGTCGGCGCAAAGCCATCGTGGCTGAAAGTCGCCTTGTAGCCGGCGTTAGGCGGTACACTCACGAATCGGTAAGAGCCCACGTTGTCGGTCTTTTGCGTAAAAGTCACGCCAGTTGACGGATTTGAGAGCGTGACAGTCGCTCCGGGGATCACTGCCCCAGTGGGGTCCGTGACTACGCCCGTGATCGAAGAACTATCTTGAGCGGCAAGAAGGCAGGGAAGAGCAAGAATCGAGGCTGATAGGACGAGCGAAGTCACAATATTTCGCATCTTGTTGCGGGCTCCTTGAAAACTGAACGCACTTTGGGTCTACTTGTATCGCAGACCAGACTTGCACTCCGGCATCCAACAAAGTCTGCCTGCTGAGCCTTGTGACCAAGCGCAGCATCGCGTGACCAACGAACGCAATTGGGGAGCAGAGTTAAGGATGTTCAGCCAGCAACGGCATCGAGCATGCGGTTCGTACGAGGAATTGGATAGCGAGGTGTTTGTGCTATGCCGTTCCATATCCAGGGATGAGCGGTGTGTGTGCGAGGTTGAATCGCTCAATTGCGGAGGCGTGCCGCAGATTCCGGTGCATGATCGAAGCAAAAGATCTACCGTTTCCGAGATTGCTTTACAGCGAGTCGATACCTCGGTTCCAGATTCCGCGAGTAGCCTTCGGTGGTTGTCCGAATTCGGACACAGCAAATTGAAAGCGGACAGCCCATGAGCTTGACGCGATGATCGTGCTTTAGACAACCCATTGATTTCAATGTGCCTCGAGCCCATGAGAGAGTGGCATCCAACCTGCCCGTCATGAACACATCGCTGCATCCTTTGCGATTCAATTTGCCCAGTCCAATTGAAACCAATGGAGATCGAATGACCATCGAAACGCTTATTGCAGACGACGAAGTGCTTGCCCGGCGAAAGCTTCGCCAGTTGCTTTCCGAGGAACCGGACATAGAGATCACTGGCGAGGCCGCCTCGGCAACGGAAGCTCTCGAATTGATCCGCGCCAATTCACCCCAGTTGATATTTCTCGACATTCGAATGCCCGGCATGAATGGGCTTGAGTTGATCGAAGAGATTTCAAAGGACGATGGTCCGCCGTTGCCGCACGTCATTTTCACCACCGCATACGACCAATATGCGTTGCAGGCTTTCGAGGTTCGTGCGATTGATTACTTGCTCAAGCCGTTCTCGGCTGATCGTCTGCATTCGGCAGTGCAACGTGTCCGTGATCAGGTTCGCTCGGGTGAGCGCCAGCCCAACCAGGGCCAACGCAACGATCGAGCTCGCAGCGCCTACAATCTGCGAATCGTCTTCAAATCACGCGGCCGCATCCTGTTCCTCCCTGTGTCCGACATTCGCTGGATCGGCGCGGAAGAGAACTATGTGCGCATCTGCACGGCAAACGAGACGCATCTCCTTCGCGAGACCATGGCATCGATGGAGCAGCGCCTCGATCCACGCTCGTTCCTGCGTGTACACCGGTCGGCGATCGTCAACCTGCAATACGTCAAGGAAGTCCGTTCAGAGCCGAAGGGCGACTTCGTTGTACAGCTTGTGAACGGCCACAAGGTGGCGATGAGCCGCGGCTACCACGCTCGCATCGGGGAATTGCTGGCACGGGCCTGATCAGCTGACCATGTCTGCCTTCGACCTGGACGTTCCAGTCGACACCTTGTGAAGGTGTCGACTTCCCGCCCTGCTTTCTGTTTGACGAGAGGAAGCCCCCGGGTTCTAAAAGTCGAATCGCAATGAGAATTGCACAACTCTCGGCAACGTCAGTGTCGACGAATAGACTCCAAGCGAACCACCGGTAAGCCCGTTGGTCAGTGAAGAGTTGAAAGTCGTCGTGCCATTCGTGTCGGTGTCGAACCGAACCGAGTTAGTCACATTGAACACATCGACGCCAAGCTTCAAGGCTCTCTGGTCACCAAAGTTCCAGTGCTTAGAAACGCCGGAATCCACGTCGAAATACCCATCGCCGCGAAATACATTGCGCTGACCAGCCTCACCGGGGTACGGCAAACGCACCGGCGAGCCGCCCGATTCGATTCCGTTGTTGATCGCAATTGGATCGTCCAGCGCTTGCGGTATGCCATCCACCACATGCGTATGCGCCTTCACCTGGGCGGTGTTGATCCCATACCCTTCGACCTGCCAGTCAGTCGACCATCCCGGTGCGACCAGGCTAAAGGGCAGTCCACTCGTCCAGCGACTTAGCCCAGACCACTGCCAGCCGCCAACAATCGCGTCAAGAACCCGATTCGAATTTCCGAGGAAACGCCTCGATTTCCCAACCGGAATGGCATATACCCAATCGCCGGTGAGCAGATGGCGCGTATCAAAATCCGAAACCGATCGGTTGAGTTCTGGTTTCCAGGAGTTAATTATGTTGCTGAACGAACCATTCTGTCCTATCTCGCTCGATCTTTCCGTGTCCGATCCCATGTCAATCGATTTTGACAAGGTGTAACTGAAATCAAGCTGAAGACCATTCTTGCTCGGATGACGCACGACGATCTGGCCAGCGTTGTAATAGCTCATTCCAATTGATGCCCAAGCATAGAGTGACGAGAACTGGCTCTGCCAGAATTGGGTTCCGTTGGGGCAGCCATAGTCGCAATAGAAATCCAGGTCCGCAAGCGAAGTTGTCTCGCCATATGTGTAGCGATAGGGCGCCCATTCGTTGGTATAGATTGCCTGCGTCGCACTCTCCCCCGAATAGTCGAAGTTCGCCATTTGCGGAAACACATCTTCGAAATATGGAACGGTCTGAACGGATGCGTTCGGGTCACCATGGTTCGCATCCACCATCGCCGACAGCTGCGAACCCGCGGCAAAGTAATCGGATCCGGATTTTGGATCGGCCAGATCTACGGGTTCCGCAAGATCCAGCGTTTGCAGCAAATGACGCCCAAGGCGACCCACGTAGCTCGCCTCCAGCAGGAAGCCAGCGGGCAACTCACGCTGAACTGACAAGTCCATCGCCTCAGAGTAGGGCGTCTTCAGGTGATTGTCTGCGCCCCAGGTGATGGCGAATCCGCAATCGCTTCCAGAGGGGGCTGCATACGGATAAGGCGAAGTCTCCGGTTGCGTGCAGAGCGTGTTGCTGGTGATATTGTGCAGGGTCGTAAACCGTGGCGCGTTTTCATTGGTATAGACGCCGGCAGGGTTGGCCAATTGCGTTGAAAGTCCGAACGATCCGAACTGGTCGAAGGAATTCACAATTCCTTCTCCAAAGTGGTCGAAGTACATGCCAAATCCAGCGCGGATTGATGTCTTCGTATCGGGGGAATAGGCAATGGCCAGGCGCGGCGCGATGTTGAGTTTCTGTTTGGCCCAATAACCTGGCGCGCGATTGGCCACGCCGCTCGGATAGAAGGTGAGGTTGGGCTCATACACCTGGCCCGCCGCGGCCGCTGCACCTCGTTTCTTGAACCAGTCGTCTGTGTCCACGGTGGGGCTCACTTGCTGCCCGTTCGTTTCGTAAGGGGTTTGCAGAATCGTATGGCGAATGCCGAAGGTGATATTCAGATTTGGCTTTGCGCGCCAGGAATCCTGGACGTAGTACTCGAACTCATTCGACTTGAAGTGACGATCGATAAAGGCTCCATCCGGTTGCAGTTCACCCGACGTCCCATGATTCACGAGATTGTAGTTGAATACGCTTTCTGCCTCTGGAATTCCACCCACGATGTTTCCATAGTCGATCTGGTAGGAGTTGCTGAATCCGGGATCGATCCCCGGCAATCCAATCGAATCCGGCGTCGGAGGATACCCTGCATACCAATAAGGGTTCGTTGTCGACGCGTTGTAGGAATTGAGATCGGTTCCTCGATTGTTATGGATGAGCCGCCAGTTCCCCCCGACTTGAATCGAATGCCGGCCTTGTGTCCAGCTCAGGTTGTCGACGATGTTGTGAACCGGAATGTTCACAACGGTCGTGCGCGTCTCCGCTTCAGGCTGCGAGATGAAGCGAAACGCAACGTAATCGCCTTGCCCGGTGCCGCGCTTGCTATTGCCGGCGCGGACGAATCCGTAGCGAAGATCGTTGACCAAATTTGACGCGATCGACCAGGTATCTCCGGCGGCTATCCCCTTCGTGTTGTCTTCAATCGCGTAGGAAGGAGCCTGGCCCGGAAACTCCAGTGACCCGGCTTGCGTGTCCTTCTGCAAGTTCCCGCGAACAAAGAGACTATTGTGCTGATTCACAATGTAGTCAAACCGCAGAATGCTCGTGTTTAACGTCGCCGGATAAGGTGACGAAAAACTGTACGAGAGCAGATTGATTCCGTCTCCGGCTACCGATCCATTCGGCATTGGATACTGCTGGAAGAGCTGCAGCACGTTCGGATCGGCACCCGGTCCCCAGGGACATACGCCGCTCGCCGTGCAATCCCCGTCCAGTTCAGAGAGCTGTGCCGGCGTTAAGGTGTTCGTCGTATCGCAGGCTGCATCTGTGCAATAGCCGATTGAGCCGGTACGATAACCAGCTGAAGGCACCGTTTGTGTAACCTGGATATTCTCTGAGGTTCGTTGCCCCTCATAGTTGGCAAAGAAGAAGAGCCGGTCCTTCAGAATGGGACCACCCACCGCGCCGCCGAAAGTATTGCGAATCAATTTGCCCGGTTTGTTCGGTAGCTCCGATTGCAGCTCCGCTGACTTGTTGAACCAGTCGTTGGCGTGTCCTATGCCTGAACGGTTGTATTCATACGCCCCACCATGGAGCTGGTTTGTCCCTGACTTCGTGACCAGAGAGACCTGAGCGCCCGAACTGCGGCCCGCATCCGCATTGCCACCCGTTGTTGTCACGCGAAATTCTTCAGTGGAGTCGAGCGTCGACCGCAATACGCCCGTGAACGCAAATCCATTTTGCTGATCATTGTCATCCAGGCCGTCCAGGGTCACGTTGCTCTGATCAGAGCGCGCGCCGGCCACCGCGCCGCTGCGGCTGTCCTGGTCCTGGTTGATGCTTCTTCCCAGGTAGAGGACTCCCGGCTGCAAGCTCAGAAGGTCCGGCACATTACGGCCTTCCATCGGCAACGCGCTGATCACGACATTACTCACGGAGTTGCCGATTGTCGCGTCAGTGTCATTGAGCGTTTGCGCCTCGCCGCTCACATCCACTGTGGTTGCTGCCTGCTGAATCGATAGGCTGAAATTGACGGTCGCAGGCTGATTGACCAGAAGCTGCGCAACCTTCGACTGGCTGCTGAACCCGCTGCTGTTCGCGACAATCGTGTATTTTCCCGGCGGAATCTGCGGGAACAGAAAGCTTCCGGTCGCATCGGAGGTCTGTTGGAAATTGGCTCCCGTCGCTTCGTTATGGATGGAAATAGTCGCTCCCGGCACTACGGCGCCAGATGGGTCCGAGAGCGTGCCCCGCAAGGACGTGAATGCGCCTTGAGCGAGTGCGAGTGCTCCGGGATAGAGACAGATAACTGCGGCGATAAGAGCGAAGCGAAAGTTCCGCATGAAAAATAGCCTCCAGTGCGAGTCACACCGTCGAACAGGAGCGCAAATCGCTCGACGACGAGCACACTCAGGCGTGCACGAGCATGACCAATTAATTGAATTGGCAAGGTGTAGTGATGAAGAGACAAGATAATGCGGCGGGGTGACGGAAAAGTGGGAGGAACAGATTGCGTCGATGGTCTCAAGTGAATGCGGACTCCATCTGGAATCCAAAATTGCGGATTCCGCGCGGAGACACCTCATCGAATTCGATTCGTGACAAATTGAGGGTCAAGTGCATCGAGTGCCGCGAGAACTGTGACCGAGTGCGTCTTACTTATCGAAGGCCATCTGGTCGGTCTATGAGTTTACGGAAATCAGATCGGGCTTATCGTTCTGAAACTGGCCACTCGTGAAAAAGCGAATTCAAGGCCGAACCGGTCCCTCCCCGATTCGGTATCAGAGCTGTATCGCGACCTCGTCGGATTCATCAATCCTGTCAATCCAGCGATTCACGCCTCAAATCACCCGAGTAGTCACGAATTGCTTGCATCTTTCCCCACTCTGCCCTAGCCTCAGGCGATTGCAGGAGCTTCGATTCCAGTGGAGGCCGCAGTGAAAACGCCGATTTCTTCTTTGATTTGTCTCGCATGCATCCTGACTGCGAGTGCTGCCACGATGCATGCGCAAACCCCCGACAACACTACTGACAACACTGCACCCAGCTATGACTTGAAAGCCCAGGCCCTTCTTGATCTGGAGGGCGTGAACAAGAAATGTGTCGATCTCGCCAAAACGATTCCGAGCGACAAGCTCACATGGCGGCCTTCACCCGACACCCGCTCCTTTGCGGAAGTGTTTTTGCATGTTGCCGGAGAGCGCTATGGATTCCTCAGTATGTTGGGCGCGAACCCTCCGGCAGATTTTAAGGCGGGCGCATTCGACAAATCCACGACCGACAAGGATCGTATCGTCGAGGCTCTGAATCAGTCCTGGAATTTCACGAGCAAAACGATCAATGGGATGAGTAACGCGGAGTTCGGAAAGCTCTTGCCAAAGCTCGGCCCGCAGGCTAACGAGGGCGATGTCGTTTATCTTCTCGTTGCCGACGCGCATGAACACCTCGGCCAGCTCATCGCCTACGCGCGGCAAAATGGCATTGTGCCGCCCTGGACCATGGAAATGCAGAAGAAGAAGGCCGCCGCAGCCGGCAAATAGAGTCGCGCGGCTATGCCGTGGCGCTTCTCGCGAGTCCGGAGTCTTTAAAGGAAACGACGCTGAAAGCGCCACGGCAGGGAAAAGAATCCCGTCTGAACTCTCAACTTCAAAAGACTGAATACCTCAACTGCGAGTTTGAGTGACTCTTCCCCGCAATGCAGTCGAACATCTCTAAATAAATAATTCATATGTGAGAGGCCTCCGCGATTTCCGGGCCATTTCCGGATAACTCTTCCAACAGAGGATCATCCTCCGAGAAGAGATCCAATTTCTGCAAGCCTATTTCTCCGGTCGGCAAGGCGCATCGGGATGGCGATACGCGAGTGGATCGCTTTCGCGCTCATAGAGGTCGCTTATGAGCAGTTGCCGCGTCCATATTCAGGCAGTAGCGTCAGAGGTCGGCTCGAAGCGTTCTTCATTAAGTGTGTCGGAGGAAAGAACGGGGCGTCTATCGCCGAGGGGGCTGTCGGCAAAGATGATGTTGCGGGCAAGGCCGACTTTCCTGAGGCCGAGAATGAGGATGCCGTTCAGATCCAGTTCGTACTTGAGCAGGCCGTGGAAGGCGGAGCGCGGATAGCGGTGGTGATTGTTGTGGTAGCCGTCGCCGAAGGTGAGCGCTGCAAGAATCCTGTTGTTCTTGCTGTTGTTCTTCATGTTGTAGTTTTCATAGCCGAAGGTGTGGCCGAGGGAGTTGACCGCCCAGACCGAGTGCTGGAAGAGCACGGTGCGCAGGCAGGCCGCGAAGAAGCAGCCCCACGCATCGGTCAGCCCGCCGAAGGCAAAGCCGACAAGCCAGGGAACGGCCACGGAAACAACCGGCCAGATGTAGTGGGTACGGGCAAAGAACTGGATAATGGGATCCCGCGCGAGGTCGCGGCCGTAGATGCCGGGGTCGGTGACGGTGTCGTCGAACATCCATCCGATGTGGGCGTGGAAAAGGCCCTTGAGCGAGGACTCATGATCGCAGTGGCCGTCGACAAACGGGCTGTGGTTGTCACCGCAGTCGTCGGTGCGGGCGTGATGGCGGCGGTGGTCGGTGACCCAGGTGAGGAGAGAGCTCTGGAATGACATGGAACCGGCCGCGCCCAGCAGATATGCAACCCAGGGGGTGGTCTCAAAGCTCTTGTGCGAGAAATAGCGGTGGAAGCCGACACCGGTGCCCATTCCGATGACGAAGTAGCCAATGACGAATGTGACGATTTCCACGGCGTGAATCGGATGGGCACGAAACCAGAAGACGCCGGCCACCGAACCGATCATGGGAAAGCCGATCAGGAACGCGTTGTCGATGCGTTTTTTAAGAGCCGCCCGGCCAACAAGAATGCCGCGTGGCTGGGTGACAGCGATGGGTTGGCTGAAACGAGAGATCGCCAATACGCTGGCTCCATTTCTTTATAGAGTTTCGCAGAACGGTCCCCAGACTAAGCAGACCCCTACCAGACACTAGGATGCAGGAGGTAGCCGCCGTGATTCCACGAAAAAATCGGGCGCTCTCGGCTCCCGGGTGAAGGCGGATGTATCACAGCACAGGTTCGCAAGCTGAGCAAAAATGCACAACTTTTTCCCCTCTCGGCGGCAAAACGGGATAGAGTATTGGCGAACGTCTCTCTCTATCCCCCGCCGCTCCAATAGCTGCGCCTTTATCGCGCCGCGGCGGAGTGTGTTGACTGTTGGCGCTCCGTTTCTTCGCGCAATTTCTAAAGGTGACTTGCGATGACAGAAGTAAGATGCCCACGCTGCGGTGGTGCAAATCCGCCCTCAGCCGCGTTCTGCGGAACCTGCGGAACACAATTGCCTGCACAACCACCTCCGGCGGCCCCGGAGAGCACTCCGCCCCCTGCATGGCAGCCGCCGGCCGCCAGCCAGCCGCCGCCACCGCCACCTCCCAGTGGCTATCAAATTCCACCTCCCGCCTATCCACCACCGCCGGGGGCGTATACCAACGCCAAAATCATGGGCACCAACACCAAGTGGGCTGTCGGGTTGGGCATCGCGGCCTTCTTCTGCTGCGGACCCTTCACCGGAGTTCCCGGAATCTTTCTTGCCAAGAAAGATATGGATGAGATTGCTGCCGGGCGGGCGCCGCATCTGGATGCGGGCTGGGCCAAGGCCGCGTTCTACCTGAACATCGTGGCTTTGGTCCTTTTTGTGTTCGGCTTCTGCATGTATTGGGGTATCGGCGGGATGCGTCATCGCTTCTGACGCCGGACGGAGTGACCTCGTGTACGGGCGCACTGACAAACTGGTTGCCTTTGGACTGCTGGTGTCTGCCTGCACCCTTCTCGCCGTCGCAGGCTGGCTGAAGCCGGCAGCCGTCGGCTATGGAACGCACACGCAACTCGGGCTGCCTCCCTGCATGTTTCTGCAAGTGACGCATCTGCCGTGCCCGAGTTGCGGGCTGACCACCAGTTTCGCGTGGATGATCCGGCTTCACATCTGGAAAGCATTTTGGGCCAATCCATTCGGCATCCTTTTGTTTCTGGGCACTGTCACGCTGATACCGACGTCGATTGTTTTGCTGTGGCGCCGCATATCGTTTCGACAGATTACCGAAGGCCCCCATTTCACCAAGGCGGTCTATGGCGCGACGGCGCTTTATTTTCTCAGCTGGATTTTCAAGTTAGCGGAATTTCATTTCGCGGGTCATTGAAGTTTCTCTCTGCGTTACCGGAAAAGGAGAACCCATGGCCACAACCGCATTGCCGATGATCTGTCCGCAAGGGCATGGCGCTGGCGTACCCGGTTCGCGATTTTGTAATTTCTGCGGGGTTCCGCTTGTGACGGCCTCCGCGGAGCCGCAAGCGCCTTCTTCAGCTCCAGCATCGGGGGAGATGCCTGCGGTGGCAACACCGGTAGAGGTGTGCAAGACCTGCTGCGGTGACGGGCACCTGCTCGACTCTGCCGAGAATGTCTGCCCGGAGTGTGGATGGCTCCGCCCTCTGCTTCCTGGCTACCAGTTGGATCGCTCGGTCTTTTTATGGGCGCAGGACGGCCAGGCGATGACCCGATTGCAAAGAATTTCCGCGCTTCACAGCGTCGTGCAAGCTGCCTCTGACAAGGTGGGCCGTCCGTGGATCGAATCAACCTTCAACGGTATTCGCCTGGGCCCGCGGCAACTGCCCGATGTGTGGAAGCAGGGGGTTCTGGCCGCGCGTATTCTTGGGTTGCCCAGCATGCCCGACATCTATGTCTCGGGCGACTCCCAGTGGAACACTTATACCTTTGGCACCGACAGCAGCGCGTTTATCGTGCTGGGTACGGCAATTCTCACCAATTTCCAGAACGACGAACTGCTGTTTGTCCTGGCGCGCGAGATGGGCCATTGCCGCGCCGGCCATGCTCTTTGGAAAACCGTGACGCGCTTCATCGTCGGCAACTCCGGCGCCCATGGATTGCTTGCCAACGGAGTGATGAATGCGCTGCATCCAATGCAATTGATTCAGGGCACGGTGGAGCTTCCGTTGCTGGCGTGGTCGCGCCAGTCGGATATCACGGCCGATCGCGCTGGACTACTCGCTGTCGGGGACGAGGCCCTTGCCCGTCGCGTTCTGCTGGCGTGGGCGATTCGTTCTGCACGGCTACTGAAACAAGTGAACATCGAGGAATGGATGAAACAAGAAGAGGAAAGCGGCGACACCATGACGCGGCTTTCCGAAATGACGACTTCTTCTTCGATGTACACAACAAGGCGCCTGCGTTTGCTGGGGCAGGCGGCGCGCGAAACGGAGCTGATGCGCTGGAGCCAAAGCGTCGTATCCGTGCGCAGACAGATGGCCCCCTCACAACATTCGACGCACGGCTCTGCCGCGGCCAACCCGGCACCAGCACCGTCGCCCAGGGACTCGATCCGCGTTATCTGCACCAAGTGCCATGCCGCTATGCGCATTCCGCTTGAAGTATTGCGCGGCAAATCGTCTCTGAATGTTCGCTGCCCAGGATGTCAAAGCGTGATTACGTTACGGTCAAAATCGGCTGCGCCGACGCCGGCGACTGCCGATGAGGAAACAAAATCAGCTGCCGCGCCGGCGCCTGCCGTCGCGAAAGAACAAGCCGGGTGACCGAGAAAGAGAGAGTAGGTTATGCCAGACAATGCTGACACTGATACACAAACCCAGACTGACGCGTTGAGTGATGCCCAGCAAGCGGAACAGCAGGCCGAACAGGCAGAGGCAACGGCCGCTGCCTCAGGGGACTACGCGACTGCGCAGGACGAAGCCCAACAAGCCTATTCCGCCTCGCAGGATGTGGCGAACGCCGGGGGCCCGGACGACACCGACCAGACCTGGGAAGCGTCTCAGAACGAGAGCTGGGCCAATTGGGATCAGGAGACCGCTAACGAGGATGCACAGACCGCCGCGAGTTACGCCACCGATACTTCCGGGAATCCCGACGACGCTGCCGACGCGCAGTTATACGCTGCTGCCGCCGACAACGAACAAGGGACTGCGGACGACTATGGCGAAGCGGGCGAATACGGTGATGCCCTCGGACCGTCGGTCGACACTTCCGCCGTTGCGGATGAAACTGCTGCTGTGGACGACACGACGGTAGTGGATGATGCTGCTCCGGCCGTGGATGACTCGGCTCCCGCAATCGATGATTCTGCGCCGGCTGTAGACGAAGCTGCCGTCGACGAAGACTCGGCAGCTGTCTAAGACTAGCGCTGTTCTGTTGGGCAACTTCACCACCGGTCGCGCAGGTGGGGTATGCCGACTGAGTGGAGTCAGTTAGTCAACGGCGAAACGGATCGCGCGTCGCTGAGGATGCTCTTCTCAGAGAGGCGCCGTGCCCAATGCCGGATGTCTTCCGTGCGCATAGGCGTGCCTTGCCGTTCACTCGCGGCCAACTGTACCGCGAAATTGCCGATGGTCGAGCTTTCTACGTTGCCGGTTTCAACGGGAAGCCCGGTGCGCTCTGCAGTAAGCCTTGTGAGCAACCGGTTGAGAGAGCCGCCACCGAGAATGTGAATGCGCTGCACCCTGGTCCCTACTATTTGCTCCAGACTTTGCAGCGCTGATGCGTAGCGGGCAGCGAGGCTCTCGAAGATCGTTCGCGCAAACACAGGCTCGTTGCCGGCGCAATCTTCAATCGAAGCGCAACCACGCAGGCCGAGCTGCTCGTTGATGTGCGCGGGAAGATTGTCATCGAGCATCAGGGGCGGCGCGTCGACCGGCACGATGCCGGGAAACTCCTTACGCTGGGCTGCCTGCTCAATCAGGCTCGGCAAGTCCCAGGGGCGGCCCTGCCTGCGCCAGCTCTCCATACACTGCTGCAGAATCCATAAGCCGTTGACGTTGGTATGAAAGCAATAGCCACCACCGGCCGCCCCCTGGTTTGTGAAGCCCGCATCCCTCGCTTCGTGCGTCGTAATCGGAGCGGCGATCAGTGTGCCGACCAGCGACCAGGTTCCCGAACAAATGTAAGCGCTGCCCTCAAGCGGCGACGAAATGCCCGCAACTGCCGAAGCGGTATCGTGGCAAGCCGGCACAATCAAGTCCGTATCGCGAAAGGCATTAAGTTCCGCGAGTGACCCAGTAAGCTTCCCAATCACGGAACCGCTGGGCACGATGGGCGGGAAAGCGCCGCACCGCAGCTCCACACGCCGAAGAATCTCGTTCGACCAGTCATGAGTCTTGATGTCGATGAGCGCCGTGTGCGTGGCATTCGTGTACTCGGCCACTCTGCGCCCGCCGAGCCGATACAAAACATATTCCGGCAAATTGATCCAGGGCGCCTGCGAATCGATGTCGGTGTCGCGATCGGCAAGCAGTTGGTACACAGTGTTGATACGCAATGGCTGCGCGCCAGATTGCTCAAACATCCATTCGGGATTTGCGAGCAAGTCCGCCGCTTGCTTCGAGCGCACCGTCCGCTCATCGCGATAGCAGAAAGGATTGCCGAGCGGCATGCCGTCCACGCCGAGACGCACATAATCCACGGCCCAGCCATCCACGGCGATCGACGCAATCCCTTCCGGCGCCGTCTGCGCAGCCATGCGCAAGCCCTCGTCGACACCGGAAAGAATCTTGTCCAAGGGCCAACGCAGCGCTCCGTTCTCATGCACCGGCTCGTTCGGAATTCGATGAATCAACTGAATCTCATGATGATTGTCGCGCCAGCGCAACAACGAGATGCGACAACTTTGCGCGCCAAGATCAATGGCCACCCGCGCACGTTTATCTTTGGGCGTTGCCGAACGCAGAAGCGGTTCTGCGGAGTGAGGCCCGCTCACCGCAGAAAGGCCTCCGGCAGGCCGCCGTCCACGGGAATCATGTGACCGGTAGTGCAGCGCGAACGCGGACTTGCCAGAAACAAAATCGCTTCAGCACAATCAACCGGGTCAATCGGCTGATGCGTCAGTGTCCGCTTTGCATAAAAGCCCGCAAGCAACGAGCGAAGCTCCTCATCGCTCAGCGACTCTTCAAACGCGATGCCGTATTTCTGCAGCGACGCGCGCACCCGGTCGCGGGGAAACATCGTCGACCCCTTCACCACGGTTGCCGGCGCAATGCCGTTGACACGCACTCCGGGCGCGAGGCCCACTGCGAGTTCGCGTACAAGATGACTCAGCGCGGCTTTGCTCACATCGTAGGCTTCGCTGCCCCGCTTGGGCACCACGGCATTGGCCGAACTGGTCAGCACGATTGAGCCGTCAAGACGCTGAGCTGCAAAAATCTTCGCAGCCTCGTCGCACAACAGGTAATTTGCAGTGACATTGACGTCGAGCGTCTTGGCCCAGAGCGCTTCGTTGATCACGCCATCCGGCGAAGACGGGAACATCGCCGCGGTGTTGATTAGCATGTCAACGCCGCCGAAAGCCGCCACCGTGGCCCTGAGAGCTTTGCCAATGGCTTCGCGGCTGCAAATGTCTACCACAGTGGATGCAACGAATTCCTTCGACGCAATTCCCGCGAGTTCCTTCGCAACTTGTGCAGCTGCATCCGCGTCCCGGTCGGCGATCATCACATGCGCGCCGCGTGTGGCTGCCAGCAGCGCAACCTCGCGACCAATGCCGCTCGCTCCGCCGACTATCAGCGCAATCGCGCGGCTTAATTCCTTCTCCGGCGGCTGGCGGCGAATCTTGGCCTCTTCCATCAGCCAGTACTCAATGCCAAAGGCTTCGCTGGCAGGCATTGCGACATAATTGGTGAAGACGTTGAATCCTTCGGGATCCATGCCTTCTCCACACTGCGGCACAACGGTTCCCTTGGTGGGCGCGGGCTTTCCTTCGCCCAGCAAGCTGGCGCCTTCCATCACGTGAATGGCGTTCGAGTAGAATTCGCCGGTAATGCGCGCTTCCGTCTTGTTCTTTCCAAAGCTGAACATGCCCAGCCCGGAGATCAGCACGATCGTGGGATTGGCATCGCGAATGGCCGGTGAAGTCGCCACCTTATGCGCGTGATAGTAGTCGCTGTACAACTTTCGATATTCCGCCAGTGAATCGTCGATCCTGCTCTTCAGCGTGACCACGTCTTCGCCATCGCTCCAGGGCACAAACAGAGGCCGAATCTTCGTGCGGATAAAGTGATCGGGGCAACTTGTTCCTAGAAAAGCAAGGTTCTTTCCGTGCGCGGAGTTCACAAACTGCAATACATCGGGCGCGTCGGTGAAACTCAGTACCCATTTTCGATTCGAGCTGACACGGCCGCGCAGATACGGTGCGATCTCAGTGGCAAGCTCCCGGCGATTGTTTCGCGCCCGCACCGCTTCGCCGCCGAAGCGCGTTTCTCCAATGTGTTTTCCATGGTCCGCGATGAACTGGCCGATTTGATCGATGAGGGTGATCGTGTTCAGGTAGCACTCGCGCTGCGTCTCGCCCCACGTGAAGAGGCCATGAGCGCCCAGCACAATTCCGTCGCAGTCGGGATTCTTCTCGACAGCACGTTTCATCACCAGGCCCAGCTCAAATCCGGGCCGGAGCCACGGCAGCCAGATCAGCCGATGTCCAAAAGCGCGATTGAATTCGTGCATCTTCTCTTCGCCGTTTGCTGAAGCCGCCAGCGCAATACCCCAGTCCGGGTGAAGGTGATCGACATGCGAAAAGGGCAGAAACCCATGCAGCGGCGTATCGATGGAAGCCGCGACGGGATTGCTGCGGAAGGCGCACATGGGATACATCCCGACCATGTCGTCTTCGGTCTCCTGACCTTGATAGAGATGCTCCAGCGCGAGCAGCTTTTCCTGGTACAGCGTGGCGAACCCGGTGCGCTTGATGCTGCCCAGATCGCCGCCGCTCCCTTTCACCCAGAGCACCTGCACAGGCTTGCCAGTCAGTGGGTCAGGCTCTTCGATTTTCGAACTGGTATTGCCGCCCGCAAAGTTGGTGATCCTCAAATCAGAGCCCAACAGGTTCGAGCGATACCGCAGCAACTCTGGCTGATCGAGCTTGTCCGCGACGGCGGGGTCCCAACGGTCTTCAAGAAACTTCAAAGTCAGCGATGCAGCGGCTGCAACAGTCATGGATGTCACCTTGATTCAATCTCAACAGGACTCACCCTATCATAGTCAAACACGGCAATAGAGAACAGGTTTCATATGAGAAACGGACCTGTTCTCCCGCCGCCGAATTCCTCGTCGGACAGCATCGCCCAAAGACTGCCCGATCTCTCGAACAGCCCGAGGGTGTTCATCTTGACTGCTTTCTATTTGTTGCTTTCTCGTACCACCGTCACCGGCCCAAGCAAACCCGATGGCAAAAGCGGTGAATTCGCCTTGTAGGGCTTGACGTCCGCATACGTGAACGTCGTTGCCCCTGGTTGCTGATCCCCAATCAGCCGATTGACCCACGAGTTGATCACCTCGATCTTGATCTCGTTCGCTCCTGCTTTCAACGCGGCGGTCGCGTCCACGCGATACGGAGCATGCCACACTACGCCCAGGTTTTTGCCATTCACTGACACGGCTGCAAGGTTCTTCACGTCCCCAAGATCGATCCACACATGCGCGCCTTTTTGCAACCACGCTGCCTCAACATGCAGCGTGTTGGTATATGTGCCAGTTCCCGAGAAGTACTTCACGCCCGAATCATTGCTGTTGCTCCACGAAATCAGTTTGTCCAACGTGACCGACGGCGGCGCGCCACGATCGGCCTGAAAGCTCACCTGCCACGGCCCGCTAATCTCCGCCAGCTTCGTCTCGTTCGCAGGAGGCAGCGTGAGCGATGGAGTGCTCGTTGCCTTGCGGAACACAACGAACACCGTTCCCCACGGCTCGAGATGCAGTGGAACAGTTGTGCGTCCGTCCTCGATTTTGTACGACACCGGCTTGGTCGTGCCCGTCTCGGCGTACCAAAGTTCCGGCGCCTTCCCAGTTACACGGAACGTAGCCTGCACGGTCTCATCGCAATCGCTCCGATTGTCGACGAAATAGATGTCACTGTTCTCCAGCTTGCGATGAACAAATTCCAGGCGCGCATCGTTCTTAGGCCTGGAGTAGTCGAAGTCCGGCATCACCTTCAAGTCTCCAAAGATGTTGCCGAGGCTCTGTCCCGCATACACTTTGCCCTTGCCCACCGTATGCACGCCCGTTCCATCACCAAACAATTCCAGACTCAGTCGGCTAAACTCCCCCTGATCGTCGGCCTCGCTGGGATCATCCGTCGGCTTGGACCCAGCGACAATCGCGCCCTCCTCCACCAGCGAGTGAATCACCCGCAACACCGGCAGCGACATATGGCGGCTATAGGGATCGAGCCCCAGCACTCTATAGCTCATGCCGCTTTTGGTCGTGATGCGGCCATCGCTCACGCTCAGCTCATGGATTAGCGCATCGGCGTTGATGTAGTCGAAACCGTACCCTGCCGGTACGTCGGGCGCCTTGTCATTAAATATCTCCGTGAGGTTCGAGTCCTCGCCATAGAAATAGACAAGGTCTGCGCCGAAGTGACCCTGCTGTAGCAAAAAGCTGGTGCGCGCCAGGTAGTCGATCCATGGACCTGCCTTCTCCGCCCAGGTTTCGTTGCGATTGAACCATTGCCCGTAGGGCCCCAGCGTCATGCCCGGCGCGGAGTGGCCACCAACAATAGGCTGATGCGCCGACTCGTGAATGACAAACCGATTGATGCCATTCAGAAATTCCTGGTCCGCCGTCGGCTTCAGCGTCGCGGGTGACCACGCCCAAGGCGCCGCTGCCGCCGTCATGGATTCTGCCGCAGCCAGGTTCTGTCCGTAAATATGCGCCACTGACGCCGATTCGCGATCGTCGGCGTTAAAGTTGAAAGTCTCCTTATTCACGCCCGGCGACTGCGTCCACATCGCACTCATTGGAACTTCGTTGAACTTCTTCACTTCCATACCGTCTGCAATATATGCGCGGCCGGATTCGTGCGACTCGCCGTAGTGGCCCATGCCGCGCTCGTGCAGCGTCTCTTCCAACTGCTTATAGTGCTCATCGGCAATCAGGTCGGCAATCGTCTTGCGAAAATCCCACAGGAAGCGATCGCTTGCCGCGGCGCTCTCCACCACGCGGCCGCTCAGAACCGGCATCCACGGTGTGAGATCGTAGCCGCGAAGCCTCTTGAACTGGACCGCCATGTTGTCAGTCCAGTTTTGCGAACCAGCCTCCCAACTGTCATTGATGACGTAGCGAATCCCTTTCTTGCCCATCAGGTCGGGTCCGACGGTTTCCTTATAGCTGTCGAGATACGTGTCGAAATACTTCTTCACGAAGCGACGATCCATCTTGTCGACTTCGAGTCCCGTGGCTTCCGCGGTCGCAGGATGGTTGGTGATGCCCAGCAGAGAATAGCCGAAACGCAGCACGATCCAGACGCCATCTGGCGGCGTCCAATTCAGTGTTCCATCGGCGCTCATCTTCGCTGTCAGGTCGACCACGTCGGACTTGACGATTGCATCCGCGGGATCGACCGGCGGCGTAGCCAATCCGTACATGTCACCGTCGGCCACAAACGCGGCCTTCTCTTCGAAGTGATTCACGCGCGCGCCGGGATGCAATACCAGTTCTGCAATGTCATAGGTGTTCGGGGGCGCGGACATTTTCTGGCGCATCGACTCAAAATCGATGCCCTCAGCCCAAAAGGGCACCGTGGGAGGCGGCGTCCGCTCAAACGTCACTCTAAAATATTTCGCCGTAACCGGTGCAAACGACAGAGTGTTCTCCGGCGCATCTCCATCTGCCAGTTCGGCGACCACCTTGAAACTCACCCCGTCATCGCTGGCTTCCAGGGTCTTCTTGGGAGGCGATATGCCCGCAGCCAGGCTTGCCATCAAGTCGAGATCCTTGGTGACGTAGGTGACGGCGCGAATGGACTGCGGCTCAGGAAACTCATATTGAATCCAGGAAGTTTGACCGGCCGCGGGAATCGGGATTCCGGTTGTCTTCTCTAGATCGCCATCCGACAACATTGCAAAATCGGGCGAGCCGCCGCTCGCTGTGATCTTTGCATGCAGTGCCTCTATGGTTGCGTCGCTCGCCGGCCTCTTGTACGCGATGACCGCAAGATCGGAATAAAACTGAGGAATGGGCGCAGCCCCCGGCGGCGGTTGTTGATCGTGAACCGTCTCATTCTGGAAGGCGCCGGTATTCGACGGCGGATGCGGCAGAATTCCGCTGAAGGGTTTGCCGCCTTCAACAATGGTTTCGCTCCACACGTATTTCTTCATGCCCTCGGGACCTGAAACCCACGGTCCGCCCGATTCGCTCCAGCCCGGTGAGCCGGCAATCGCTTCTTCCATGCCCAACTGGTCCGCCAACGTTGTGGCGTATTTGAAAGCGTCTTTCCACTCGGGTGTCATATACGCCAAACGGTGATCCACCACCTGCGGCGTTTGCAGTGCAGCATCGAAGTTCTGAAACCCTGCAATGCCAACGCGATGCATCCACTCCAGATCGAGCTTGATGCCCGGCTGCGAAATATTGCCGTTCATCCAGTGCCACCACACCCGTGGCCGCGCTTCGCTGGGAGGATTCACGAAGCCGTCTTTGAGAGAGTCACTCGGCTCCTGAGCCCACACTGCACCGGTTCCCATTGCCAGCACTGCCATCGAAACGACGGCAAATTTCCTCCACGCGCACATCATGATTTCGCTCCCGGATCATTTAGGTTGGCGGCTATTCCCATCCGATCGATGGAAAGCTAGACGGATCACAAAAAAGGGCTCCACAGGCAAGCCAGGGAGTGCTGATCAGAATCAGCCGAACTATAGGGGTGAAGAAACTGCGATGTCAAGTGCGCAAAATAAGTTCTCTATTGAAACATATACCTGCAAAAATGATCGATCAGGGGGAAGCTTGAATTTAGAGCTACGCCAATCGAAATGGATAGCAGACAAGCGGAGGAGAAAGCTGAATTCCCCTCCGCCCGTCGAGCTACATCGAGGCCGCTCTGTCAGCCCCTTGCAGAATTTTGGTGATGTGCACATTGAAACCGGTTTTCGGCAACAATGCCGTCAACTGGAACACGCGATAGCCGTCTCCCGTGATGTCGGAGCGCCGAAACACGTTCGGCTCCGTCTCCACCACTTCGCGACCACCACCCAGCCTATCCATGTAGGTTTGCGCCGCGTGCAGCTCGGGCACCGCCGTGTCTTTCCCCGACGTCATCGCCTCCGCAACGTAACTGCGCATCAGCTTTGGCCAATACCGCGCCAGCAAATCGGTGCTGGCAAATACATCGGCCCACTCCACATGCCCATCCACCGCCACAACTACGCCGACCGCATCCTTTTCGCGCAGTTCGCGCAGAATGGCCTGTTCACTCTCCGCCCCGCCATACTCGGCAACCGCCTTTGCAATGGGCGGACTGGCAAAGACCTTCGCATACGAGGTTGTGGCGCCCACACTCGCCGCCTCGCCTGCGCTCAGATTATTGGCCATCTTCGCGTTGGAGGATCGCACATTCTCCCACACGCGATTCTGGTCGTGCTCGGCCATGGCGGGTGTGCGCACACTGGGCTGCGCCATTTGTGCCCCCATCGAGCCAAATTTCGCGCTCGAAGCAACCCATCGACCCGGCTCCACGCAAAACACGCCAAGATCGATGGGACCGGTATTTGCCGGCACGATCCGGTCCATGCCAATCACGCGATCCTGCTTGCCACCCGTCACAATTTCCCCCGCCAGCAACAGCAGCGGGCGCGGCGAATTGTTGTAGAGCACCAGGCGGTTTACTTCCGCTCCCCCTTGCGGGGCAATCGTCTGCCCCGGCCTTACTAAACCGCGCTCATCTCCCGCTTCGGTCACAATCACCTGCCCGCTGCGAACACCTTCGTCGAGCGTGAGCAGCATCGACGCATCGTAAGCATGGCTGCTCTGCACGGGGAAGATCGCCAAATTGCCCCGAACAATGGGAGGCAGTACCTTGAACGCATGGTCCTCAACCGGCCCAGCCCACGCCGGCATGGCCAGCATCGCGCCGCATAACGCCGCAACGGCTCCGGCCGTTGCATGACTGCCTGAGTGAGGTCGACCGTGAATTTCCTCTCGCTGCTCTCCTGCGCCCGCCGCTCCCGGTTGGGAATCCGCATCTGTTTTCATCGCATCCTCCTGCTTTGACCGCTCTGGATTCACCGCTGCTTGAGCGGCATACAGGTAGAACGCGTCAATCTCCAGCTCTTGCAAGGAATTTGCTACCATCGGAACCGATGGCCCATGAGGCTGCACCCACCGCCGACAACCCTCTTCGGGGTAAGCCCCTGCGCCATGCCATCGAGCGGCGCTACGCGGAGTCGGGTGCGGAACGCTATGGCATCGACAGCGACGAATTCCATCGGTACGTGGCCGCTGTCGTGGTTCGCTATGGCGCCGGCTTTTCTGAATTCGAGTTCCTTCAACTGGTCGCGGCCCTGCACGTGGAAGAACTCGTGCTGGCGCGTGCCTGCACCGCCGGCAACGAGACCGCATGGCGAGAATTCCTTGCCCGTTTCAAGCATGAAATGCAAACCATGGCGCGTCAGATTACCCGCGACGACGCCACTGGGCGTGAGCTGGCGGACGGCCTCTACGCCGAGCTCTATGGGATGCCGAACCGCGAGGGCAACCGAACCAGCAAGCTCGATTACTACATGGGGCGCGGCTCACTCAAGGGATGGCTGCGCACGGTGCTCGCCCAACAGCATGTGAATCGCTGCCGCTCGCAAGCAAAGGTTGTAAGTCTCGAAGAGCAGGTGGAAGCGGGCGTTGGCTTCGCCGCCAAACCCGAGCCCCAAACCGCAGCGGACGACGGCGGGGTTTCCTCACTCATCGCGCAGTCTCTTGCCGAACTGGACAGCGAGGAGCGCTTCCTGCTCGCATCCTACTATCTTGATCAGCGCACCCTCGCCGACATTGGACGACAGTTGCGCGTGCACGAATCCACAGTGAGCCGCAAGCTCGAAAAGCTGACCGGCTCGCTGCAGAAGCAAATTCGAAAACGAATGCAGGCCGCGGGAGTTGACCTGCGGCGCTGCGATGAGATCCTCCAGGACTTGGATGTGCGGGACCTGAATGTGGACGTGACAGGAAATCTAAGGCAAGAACGACCGGCTGACTCGTTCTAGGAATAGATGGATGTTGAGTGACTGATTCTGAATCCAATTCGTTGCGGCGGGAACTGGCAGCGCTGGCCCCGGTGGGAAATCATCCCGACGCCGATGCGCTGACGGCCTTTGCCGAAGGCTCGCTGCTGGAGCGCGAGCGGCAATCGCTGCTCGCGCATCTCGCATCCTGTGCAGAATGCCGCGAAGTGCTGAGCTTGTGCGCTATCGAGGAGCATCAACCTGCACACGAGTTCGAGCTTGTCGTCGCAGCTGCGGCAGCACCCATGGCGGCCACGCCGCCCAAGCCCAAACGCCAGACCCGCCCGTGGTTGCCATGGGTGGCCGTCGCTGCGGGAATCGTGATTGTTTCGGGCGTGGCGCTGCGTTACGAAGAGAACCGGCTCACTCAGCAGCGTCTCGCCGCGCAACAGGAAGCGAAAGCAAACGCAGCTCCTCCCCTCGTGCAGACTCCTTCCGCAGTGCAATCACCTCCCGCGGTCCAGGCTCCACCCCCCGTTAACCAACCAGCATCGGCAGCGGATTCACTTAAGGCTGCGCCAAAGAAGACCCAGGAAGCCTCTGCTTTAGATTCAGTTGAAGTTGCTCCCGCGAACGAAGGGCAGCCGGAAGTGCAAATGTCTGCGTCCGCCGGCGCGATCCACGAAGAGAGACAGGCAACGCCACCGCAACTTCAACTTCCCGCCAGTCCGGTTGCAGGCAAAACCGCCAGCGATCAAACCATCGTCGTCAACTCCGCGCAAACTGCGGAATTGCGCTCTGCGCGTCAGCTCTCGAAGACTTCGGCCTTTGCCAACAAGGTGACATCCAATGCGCTGGCAGCCGCGCCGGCCGCGGGTCTTGCGCGTCCCCACTGGCGCATTAACGATCAAGGTCAACCTGAGCGCGCATTCGGCGAGAGTTCCTGGCAGCCGGTTTTGCCCGAAGAGAAATCGAAGATGCGCGTGCTCTCGGTTGCCAACGGAGAGGTTTGGGTGGGTGGCGAAAACGACCGAGTCTATCGATCTCGCGATGAAGGCACAACCTGGCTGCCGATTCTGCTGCCCGCCAAAAGCGGGAGCCCCCACACCATCATCCACATTCGCTTCGAAGCCAAAAACACTGGAACCATCGAGGCGGCCGACGGAACCACCTGGAACTCGGAAGACGGTGGTACTACCTGGCATTGAAGCTTCGGCATCGTGATTGGCCTGGCTACCGATCGCTTGCGGTGATCTCGTATTCCACGTGAAAGGTCTTGAGCGGCTTGTCCACCGGAAGATGATCTTGCGCGATCACGTTCTGCGCCTGGGTCAGGCGTTCCGACGGCAGCGGATGGGTGCGAAAGTAGCCGTTGAGCCCTTCGATCGCAACCGCGCTCAGTTCGTCGGTCGGCGTCTCAGCGTGGATCACGTATTCATCACGAAGCTTCGTCCAGCGCGCCAGCAAATTCACTGCGCCCTGCGCGGAGTAACCGGCCGCCGCAGCGATGCGCAATCCTTCTCGATCTGCTTCGAGTTCTTCGTCCTTGCTATAACCGGCCTGCCACAGCGACATAGGGATATCCGCAACAGCCGCCACTACATCGAGGTCCAAGTTCTTCAGTTGCACCTCAATCTGCACACGCTCCACGGCATGATAGTGATCGATGTGTTCAAGTTCGTGTCCAAGCACAAACGCCAGCTCGTCTTCGCTGGTCATGCGGTCCAGCAAGCCCTGGCCTACGAATACATGTCCGCCGGGCAATGCAAATGCGTTGATCAAATCCCTACTGGGAATGAGATGAAATCGATACGGTAGCTTCCGCTTCGTGTGCGCCGCAACCCGCGCGCCAATTTGATTGACATACTTTTCGGTAGCTTGCATCTCCGGGTCGCGCGCCACTTCGCCCGATGCATAGTCTTTCGCCAGCTCATCGCCGATACGAATCTCCTGCTCATCCGAGATGCGCGTCAGATGCAGGGGTACGCGCGAAAGGTCGCGCTGCCAGTCGGCTGCCATATCCACCACGGCGTTGGGACTCACGGAGTCCGCGCGCTTCCGGCGTTGCGCGAGATAGAGCGCCGCTCCACAAACCGCCAGCACCACAACCAGCGCTGCCACCCGCTTCATAGCAGCCGCCTCACCGTTTCGCGATACTTGCCGTAGAGCGTTGACACCAGTGTGAGTGCACCACCCAGCACGATGAACGTGATGTAGCGGTCCCGCTCATCCAAATGCCACGCGTCGCGAAAGACGATCTTCCCCACGCACAACAGCAACAGCCCAAGGCCTGTAATGCGATAGCTTCGTTGCGTCGCGACCAGGCCGAGTAGGATAACCAGCACGCCTTCCACGCCCCACGAAAGCGTGACCATGCCGGGGTTCATCTTGACAGCGATCATGAACGACACAAGAATCACCGGTGCAAAAAACAAAATCTGTTCCGGCCGCCGCAGCGCCAAATATCGAATGAGCCGCGACTCGCTCGGAATTGCGTCATACCTTGCCCGCAGTCGAAATGCAATGGGCAGCGAAGCCAACAGCAATGCCGCCGTCAGTGAAAGCACGGCAATGTTTCCATGCCATCCGCCGGCTACAAAATAGCTGCCGCCATAGATGTTGTGCACCAGTCCTCGCACCACAATGCCGGCCGTCAGCAGTTCGCCCTGGTGGAGAAAGACCTCGTGCTTCAGCAACAAACTCGTGGCCAGCAGTCCCACCACCATCACAGCCCAGGCAAAGACGATCCATTCCGGCGCGACCTCAAAGTAAAGCAGCGCAGCTACGCAACCCCCGCCGAAGTAAGCAATCAGATTTGTGATGAGCCGTGCTGCCGCCCCCGGCTGTGTCTTCCTCGATTGCAGTTGCGACCAGACAAAGAAATAGATCACCGCAACGGGAGCGACGGTGTAAATGCGCGGGCTCAGTGCCTCCCCCGGCAACGTCGCCGCCGTCAGATTCACAAAGAAGATGCGCCCGAACGCTGCGGTCAGTGCGACGTAGGCCTGCAGACGGATCTGCCCGATCTGCCGCCACTCGCCCCACTCAAAGAGCAGCAGCCCAAAGACGGCAAGGCCAAGCGCGACACCGATGGGCTGCAACTCGCTCCATAGCATCCATGCGGCCAAAGCCGAGCCAACCCAGGTGTACGCGTGCCGTGCGTCGCTCTTCTCGAGCGAGGCTGGCAGCCGCACCCAACGTCCTAGCGCATACAAAGCCGCCACAAGAATTGACACTGTGATCAGCCGCAGATCGATCCGGTGCCATTTATCCACGTTGAAAATGTTCTGCGTCACAGCACCAATCACCGCGAGCAACGCCAACACATGCGCCTGGTAAGGCAACTCCTCAATGTCGAAGAGGCGGTCGGCAACTGCGAGCACTAACGCGAACACTACCCAAATAACAGCGATCCACGGTTGCGGTGACTCATGCCCAGCAAGGGCCGCCAGCAGCGCAGTACCCGCGCAGGTGTGCACCCACGCTGCGGGCCGGCGATAGACCGCATCCCGCAACGTGCAGAAGCGTGATATCGCATAGAACGCGCCCGCGCAAGCGATCAACGGAACGTAACGCTGGAGACTGTGAGTCGCATCTAAATTGAATGCGAAAAGCTGCGCGATCGCTGCCACAGCCAGCAGGTGCTCCTGGTAGCAAAGGTCGGCTAACCGCCAGCGCCGTCCAATCAGGCTCAGCGCAACGGCGAACGCTGTCCAGACCACGGCAACCCATAGCGCACTCACGTCGAGCCACACCAGTGTTACCAGCAGCGCGGAGCCGGCCCACAGCGCGAGCGTGCGCAGTGCTGCGCGGAAATCTTTGACGCCCGAGAGAACCCATGCCACGGCGTGAAAAACTAAGGCCAGAATCGGCAACGTAGTCAGCCGCGCGATAACGTGATGCGGATAGCCGTCGCCAAAATGACAGTTGTACGCGAACCCTCGCAACAGCACGGCCAACGATATCCCGCTCGCCTGGACCAGCAAATGCTCGTCGTCAAGATACCGCTTGCCCCACGCGGCAGCCAGCATCAGCGCCGCCCATCCCACCGCCGTCCAGTCCCCAGGGAATACCGCCCAAATCCCGAGAAATGCGGTGACCGCGCCGAGGTAGCTTTGCCCAATCGCCAACTTAATGTCGAGCCCGTCGAAGCGCTCCTTCCATCGCGATCGAAGATAGAGCGCGTTGAGATAGAAGAGCACACTGCAGGCCAGCAGCAGCACTCCACTGTGAGTCAGGGGCGCCTCTGACGTTTGGCGAAACGCGACGATATCGCGCGCCTCATACAGAATCAGCAATCCGGTGAAGACGCCACCAAGCCACCCGAGTCGGCGGAACACAACCTCAGCTTGCACGATGCCTGCGATCAACAAGATCTCCGCGGCAATCATCCAGAACAGCGCAATGTTGTTGCCGCTGAATTTGAACGGAGCGGCAGCAAACACCAGGATCGTACCCATCACCGTAAGCAGGATGAACGCCGGCCGCCGCCGCCGCGTGATTGGCAGTTGACCGAGGAAGAACTCCGCGAGTCCGATCCCGAGCACGCCGTAGAAGGCCAACTCCGGCCGCGTGGACTGGAACTTCATCACCACACCCAGCAGGAGTGTGTTGATGAGCGCTGCCACGGTCGATACACTCTCATCGCGTTTGCTGCGAATCGTACGGACGATATACGAGAAGCGGAAAACGGCCCAGTACAGGATGAGAATCAGCGCGCTCGGCCAGAATTGCGGAAACGCGTGCCCATCCACCCCATCCGGATACAGCTTGTAGAGCCAATAGAAATGATTGGCAAAGCTGGCGATGATGCCGAAGACTTCCAGTTCGAACCATGACATGCGCAGCGCAATCGCCACAATGCCAATTGCCAGAATCACGCCAGCAACCAGCGCGTAGACACTGTCCTGGCTGAGCGCCACGGTCGAGAAAGCCAGCAGAAACGCGAGTCCCGTCACCAACTGCGACTGATAGCGCAACGTGTGCGCTACCATCGCGCCTGCCACCACAAGCATCAGCACGCAGTCGAGCGTGTTTGAAGCGATCACCGTCATCGCTACCACGTGATGCATTGCATACGTGGTGAAAAAGAGGAGTGCCCATCCGCCGCCGATGCCGGTGCGCCCCACCAGCCGATAACGCTCCTTGCGCTCCAGCCAGATGCCGCCACCCAGCATTGCGCCGGCCACTGCGTAAATCATGGCGACACGCGCAGCTGGCCCCATCGAGATCAGCGCGACGCGACCCAGCAGAGCAAAGCCCAGCACGAGCAGCACAATCCCGATCTTCGCGAACAGGTTCATGCCCAGCACTTCTTCCAGCGGCAGGGCACTACGCAGACGCTCTCCAATCGTCTTGCGCGGCGGTCCACTCGGCGGTGGAGGCCCATAAGCAAAATGTGGCGGTGCTGGAATCGCAGCGGGTGGTGGCACCGGTGCCGCCTGCTGCAAGGGAGGTATGGCCACGGGCCGCGTGGGTGCCGGCTGCGCGACTTTCGGAGGAATGGCCTGAGCTGCCGAAACTCCAGCCGCAGGGCTCGTCTCTGAGGCGTTCGTCGCCACCGGCTTCACGAAGGGCGCTTGGGGTGGCGTGACTTGAACGCTGGCTGCAATCGGAGGAACGGTTGGGGGTGCCGCAACCGGTGCCGGCCGCGGCGCTTCCGGCACGACCCGCTCCGGTGGCGCCCACACACGTGCCGGGTCCGGCTCTCGGGGTTGTGCCTTTACTTCGGGCGTTGGCACTGCTGCAGCCGGTGCCGTTGCAGTCGTCGTCCCTGCAACCGGCCCCCCATCCCGGAAACGTTCCGAGACTAGCGCAAGGTCGCGGCGAAGGCCCGAGACCTGTACCTCCAGCGTGCGGATCTTGTCCTGCTGCTCGAGGAAATGTGCGTCCACATCCTCGCGCAGCCTTCCCGTACGAATCAAGGCAGTGAACGCGATCACTGGGACCGCCAGAAGAACGCCAGCAAGCACAACAATAATGAGTTCCATGCTTCCCCTTACCGCACAGATCCTATGCTTGATCCTAGAACGGCTTTGCCGCTCGCCCTTGCATTATTTCTGCAAGGTTACTCCGCATCGGCGTTCCCATAGTAAGCGCGGGAGATTCGGATATCGATGATCCGGAAGTAGAACGCAGCCGGTAAATGGTGCGAGCTATAATCGGCGATACTCTCCGCACTCAATCTATGGAAACGACCAATACCAGCGACGAAAACGGCACGCTGCTCCAACTGAGCCAGACTCCCCGCAGCGATCGCGGCTTCTGGGCGCTCATCGTCACGCAGTTCCAGGGCGCGTATAGCGACAACATCCTGCGCAACCTGCTGCTGTCGATGATCGTCGGCATGGGCCTGGCTGAAGGCGCGCGCGACAGTTTCGTCTCCATGGTCACGTTCCTGTTCTCCATGCCGTTCGTGCTCTTCAGCATGACGGGCGGCTGGCTGGCCGACCGCTTCAGCAAGCAGCGCGTCACTCTGTGGACCAAGGTGATGGAGATGGGCGCCATGACCGTGGCTACCGCCGGCCTGGCCCTGCATTCGCGCACTCTGCCTCTGGTCGCGCTAGGGCTGGTCGCAACGCAGGCTGCGCTCTTCGGACCATCGAAATATGGCTTGCTGCCGGAGTTACTTCCCGCCAAGCGTCTCTCCTGGGGTAACGGAGTCATCGAGTTAGGAACTTTCCTCGCCATCATCGCCGGTACCGTAACCGGCGCGTCCATGGCTGAGCATTTCCCCGGGCACGAAGTCTACGCCGGCTATGTTCTCCTCGGCCTCGCCTTCATCGGATTCTGCACCAGCTTCGGAATCGATCACGTTCCGCCCGCCGCTCCCGAGAAGAAGTTCCGCATAAATTTCGTCGGCGATTTGTTTCAGCAGATCGGGTTAATGCGCAAAGACAAGGCGCTTTTTCTCGCCGTCCTCGGCAACGCCTACTTCTGGTTTCTGGGGTCCATTCTTTTCTCGACTGTCGTCGTCTACGGGCCCGATATCTTGCATGTCGGCCAAACCAAAACCGGCTATCTAAATGCCGCGCTCGCCATCGGCATCGGCATTGGCAGCATGATTGCCGGTCTGGTCAGCGGCAACAAAATTGAATACGGCCTCATCCCCCTCGGCTCCATTGGAATGACGTTGACCGGCATTGCCCTCGGCACCATGCATGTCGGCCTCATCGGATCGGGCGTGCTGCTGAGCTTGCTCGGCTTCTGGGCCGGGTTCTACGCGGTCCCGGTCAATGCCCTCATCCAACACAAGCCTGCGGAGAAGGACAAAGGCGGTATCATCGCCGCGGCCAACCTACTCTCTTTTGTCGGCATCGCAATTTCGTCCGGCGTCTACTACGTCTTCACCGCATACATTCACCTCAATCCTCGCGGCGTGATTGTCGCGTCTTCGTTCATCACCGCCGCCGGCACCGTTTACGTGTTAATGCTGCTGCCGGAGTGGTTCGGGCGCCTCATCCTCTTCTTCCTCACCCACACCATCTACCGCGTCAAAGTCCTGGGCCGCGACAACTTTCCTGAGAAAACCGGCGCGCTGCTCGTCTGCAACCACATGTCGTTCGTCGATGCACTGCTGCTGATTGCCTCGACTGACAGGCCGATTCGCTTCCTCATGTACAAGGCCATCTACGACAAGCCCCTACTTAACCCGTTCGCCCGCGCAATGAAGGCCATTCCCATTTCAAGCGAACAGCGGCCGCGCGACATGATTCGGTCTCTACGCACCGCCAGCGAAGCCCTGCGCCAGGACGAAATTGTCTGCATCTTCGCCGAAGGCCAGATCACGCGCACCGGCCAGTTGTTGCCCTTCCGCCGCGGACTTGAACGCATCATGAAAAGTGTCGATGTGCCCATCATCCCCGTGAATCTCGACGGCGTGTGGGGCAGCATCTTCAGCTTTGAGCGCGGCCGTTTTCTCTGGAAGATGCCGCGTCGCATCCCGTATCCAGTCACAGTGAGCTTCGGCGCGCCCATGCCGCCGTCCTCCACTGCAATCGCCGTGCGCCGTGCGGTACAGGAGCTGCAAGCCAATGCTTTTCAACTGCGCAAGCGCCGCATGCGCACCCTCGACCGTTCCTTCGTCCGCACCGCACGCCGCTTCCCACTGCGCTTCATGATGGCCGACGGAAAAACACCGAAAGTGACCTTCGGTTCCGCGCTCACCAAAACCATCTATATTGCGCGGCGTCTGCGTTCACAAATCGGCGACAAGGAAATGATCGGCCTGCTTCTGCCCCCTTCGGTCGGCGGGGCGCTCACCAACTACGCGCTCCTCATGCTGGGCCGCATCGCCGTCAATCTCAACTACACCGCGTCCAGCGAAGCCATCGCATCCTGCGCGCAGCAGTGCAACGTCGATGTCGTTATCACCTCGAAAGCCTTTGTCGAGCGCTTCCCGAAACTCGAAATTCCGGGCCGCACGCTCTTTCTTGAAGACGCACTCGAGTCACCGCGCTTCTCCGAAAAACTCCTCGCCATGATTCTCGCGTTTGCATTCCCGCAGGGATTGTTGCGCACTGCGATCGGCGCGCGCCCCGGCACATCGAAGCGCTCCGTGGACGACCTGGCCACCGTGATCTTTTCCAGCGGCAGCACCGGCGATCCCAAGGGCGTCATGCTTTCGCACTTCAATCTCACGTCCAACATTCAGCAGGTGTCGCAGGTCTTCATGCTTGGCGGTGGCGACAAGATTCTCGGCATCCTGCCGTTCTTCCACTCATTCGGATTCATGGCCGCCCTGTGGATGCCCGCCGTCAACGGCGTAGGCGTGGTCTATCATCCCAACCCGCTCGATACGCGCGTCATCGGCGAACTCGTCGAAAAGTACCGCGTCACATTTCTCATCGCAACGCCGACATTCCTGCAGGCCTACATGCGCCGCTGCACGCCAGAGAGTTTCGGCAGCCTGCAATATGTTCTGGTCGGTGCTGAAAAACTTCCTGAGCGCGTCGCTCTCGCCTTTGAAGACACCTTTGGCATCCGTCCGCTCGAGGGCTACGGCTGCACCGAGTGCTCGCCCGTCGTCACCGTGAATGGCCGCGACTTCCGGGCGCCGGGATTCCGCCAGGTCGGTGGCCGTCGCGGCAAAATCGGCCATCCGCTTCCCGGCGTCTCCGTGCGCGTGGTCGACATCGATACGGGCGAACCGGTCGCCCCCGGTACGCCCGGCATGCTGCTCGTTAAAGGGCCGAACGTGATGATGGGCTATCTCGGCAAGCCGGAGAAAACCGCCGAAGTTCTGCACGATGGCTGGTACACCACCGGCGACGTCGCGCTCATGGAAGAGGACGGATTCCTCACCATCACCGACCGCCTTTCGCGTTTCAGCAAAATCGGCGGCGAGATGGTCCCGCACATTCGCATTGAAGACAAGCTGCACGAGCTAGCCGGCATCACCGAGCAGGTCTTCGCCGTCACCGCCCTGCCCGACGAAAAGAAGAGCGAGCGAATCGTCGTGGTGCATACGCTCTCGGATGAAAAACTCGCACCGGTTCTCGAGAAGCTGGCCAAGTGCGATCTGCCCGCTCTGTGGAAGCCGCGCGCCAGCCAGTTCTTCCGCGTCGATGCGCTGCCAGTCCTCGGCACAGGCAAGATCGACCTCCGCGGCGTGAAAGCCGTCGCAGCCTCGATGGCCGAAACCGCCGCCGGTTGAATTGCCATCTTCCCCACAGCCTCGCATCCCATGCCCACTGCGATACCCTAGTCCCTTATGGGGCGCATCCATGTTCTCTCCGATCAGGTGGCCAATCAGATCGCGGCCGGCGAGGTCGTCGATAGGCCCGCCTCCGTCGTGAAAGAACTGCTCGAGAACGCGCTCGACGCCGGCGCCACCCGCATTCGCGTCGAAGTCGAGGCAGGCGGACGCAAGCTGATCCGCATCGCCGACGATGGCTACGGAATGAACCGCGACGATGCGCTGCTGGCCTTCGAGCGTCACGCTACGTCGAAGCTGCGCACCGCCAACGATCTGCTCTCCATCGCCACCCTCGGCTTTCGCGGCGAAGCTCTCCCCTCCATCGCCTCCGTCGCGCGCGTGACCCTCGAAACCGCAACTGGCGACCAAGCCACCGGCACCCGCATCGAAATCGCCGGCGGCAAGATTCATCACGTGGACGATGCCGCCGTGCCCCGCGGCACCACCATCGCCGTCGCCGATCTCTTCTTCAATACACCCGCGCGTCGCAAATTTTTGCGCGCCGAGTCCACTGAACTGTCGCACGTGACGGCGCTGGTTACGCACTACGCCCTCGTCCATCCAGAAATGCACTTCGAGCTGCTTTCGGCGTCGCACACGCTGCTTTCGGCGCCGCCGGTGGCGCGCATTGCCGAGCGCATTTATCAGATCTTCGGCAAAGACACGTTGGCGCAACTGTTGCCCGTCGCAGCCGAAACACCGCTTGCCCACGCCGGTCTGCCCGAACCACCCCCGTGGAAGAAAGATCCCGACGAGCCAAAGCGCGACCCCGGCACCGTGCGCTTGAGCGGCTTTTATTCCAAGCCCGAGTTGCAAAAGCTCAACCGCAACTCCATCTACATTTTTGTAAACAAGCGTCTCATTCGCGATCGCCTGCTGCTGCACGCCATCACCGAGGCCTACCGCAACATCATTCCGCCCACCAGTTTTCCGGTGGTGCTGCTCTTCCTCGAGATGCCGCCCGAAGAGGTCGACGTCAACGTGCACCCGGCCAAGACCGAGGTGCGTTTCCGCCAGCAATCTCTCATTCACGACTTCGTTCGCGACAGCATTCGCAACGCGCTCATCCAGGCCCGTCCCGCGGCTGGATTTCTGGCAGCGCTCGACTCCTCTCCGGCGGCGAGCCCGTCGCTCATGCCGCCGGGCACATCCCCCTTGCCCGGATCACCTGAAGGTGGCTTCGCGCCTGGAAACACGGCGCCAACCGTCGACCAGATCGCCGGCTTCCAGCTCACCCCGCGACCCATTCCTGAAATACCCGGCAAACTACCCTTTCAGGGGTCTGCATTAGGTCCGGATGCCACTGCCGCCAGCGTCTGGGGCGCAGCCGCCGAGGTGCTTCTTCCGGCATCCGTCGGTCAGCAGGACGATCAATGTTCGCCAAATTACGGATTCAACGAACGTTATGCGCCAAGTTCCGCCGCAGCGACGGCCCAGGTCGAAGCAGACCAGGCTGCCGCCAATCTCAACCATCTCGGCTCGCTCCGTCCCATGGGCCAGCTCCGGGAGTCCTTCATCCTTGCTGCGGGAGAGGACGGCCTGTGGATTATCGACCAGCACGTTGCACACGAACGAGTGCTTTTCGAAAAAATTCTGCGCGACCGCCAGGTCGAACGAGTCCAGCGCCAGCGCCTCCTGATTCCCATGCTGGTCGAACTAAAGCCCTCGCAAATGGTTATTTTCGCCCGCATTGCCGAAGAATTGGAGCGCAACGGTTTTGAGGCGGAACCCTTTGGCCCACAAATACTTGCGGTTAAGGCCGCACCGGTGGGCCTGGAGGGTGCCGAACTCGAGCGCACGCTCGCAGAGGTCATCGAGCAATCCGGCGGAGATTCTGATCAACCGTCACAAAATCAATCACTTGCGAACCTAAGAAGCCGGATTGCCGCCTCCATTGCCTGCCATTCCGCTATCAAAATCAATACCCGCCTCGATCCCGAGCGCATGGAGTGGCTTTTAGCCGAGCTTTCAAAGACCGAGCATCCAACGAGTTGCCCCCACGGGCGCCCGATTGCCCTCCTCTACTCTTGGAAGGACATTCAGCGGGCCTTCCATCGAATCTAGTTCGGATTTAGTATGGATATGTGTGGCACCCAGCTCTCAGGAGATTGGGTCGCCCTTTGGGACCAGCACCAGTCTGGAAGCGAGGTTTTTCTTTGACATCGGAACAATTGGAAGCTGCGCGCGCCGAAAGGATGCGCCACAACGGACTTGGGACTCTCACCTTAGAGGATGCCCGTACCTGGATCGAAGAGACGGGATTGTGCCTTTTTCTCCCCCGGCGTCAATTTTCATCCTCCATCGCGCCTTCATTTGTAGAGGCCATCGCAGGTCATTCAGAAGCCGCTCCGGAGCCGAAGCACATCGCGGCGGCCGAGGACCTGCTTGTACGCCTTGAAAATGCAGACATCGCAGTTCGACTCAACCTTTTAGGTCAGCCGGGCGAGCAGCCCGACTTTGTCGTAGCCAGCTGGGTTCTTCCATACGTGTATGCCCTGCGCGGCGACCGCGACTGGCGTCGCAACCCGCAACTTACGGGCTCGCGTGCCGTGTCGCCTCTGGCGGTGCAGGCCTACAAGTTGCTTGAAGCAGGCGACTCCACAGTCGCGCAACTGAAGCAGGCGCTGGGCCGCGAAGTCTCTGAGGCCGCTGTCATTCGGGCCATCACGGAGCTATGGCAGCAACTGCGCATTATTCCGGTCATCTCCGCCCCAGGCCATGCCGCCAAGTGGCAACTGCTCCGCAATCGCTACCAGAAGGCCATCGCTGAGGGCGCAAGCACTTCGCAGGTCACAGCCATCTCCGTGCTCGCCTCCATTTACTTGCAGGCGGTGATCGCGTCCAGCATGGAAGAAGTCGAACTCTTCCTGGCCCCACTTACGGCTCGCAGCAAGGTGCGTGAGGTGCTGCGCGGACTGGTGGCAACCCGGCAGGTCCACACCATTTCGATGGGTCATGCACCGCATTTTTACGTCGCGGGCACATTGCCGGAGTTCGCTCCCGTCTCCTCGATTTACGGCGGCAGTTCCACGCCGTCGTCCTACTTCCGGTCCAACTTCGATCGCGAAGAGTTTTTGCCGGCACCCCCGGTCTCTTACATCCCCCCTCCACCCACGCCGGCTCCCGCGCCCACTCCCGTGGTTGAGGCGCGCCCCGCCGCGCAACCACCGGTTGAGTCGCACGCGCCGCGGACACCTGTCCGCAAGCCGGCGCCCGCAGCCAAGTCGTCTGGAACTCGCCCGCACTTCAGCCGTCCGGCCCCGCACAATCGCGACCGCAAGGCGGGTGCGAGCCGCTCCGTGCAATCCTCCAACGGAAGCCGCATCGCGCGGCGCAGTGCGGACACCCGGACTTCTTCGTCCAGAACCAGCAATGGCACCAGAGCCAGCAATGGATCCCGGACCAGCAATGGCGCGCGGCCCGCATCCAGCACGCGCTGGGGTCAGGGCGCAGCGAAGAGCGCCAACGGCAAGAGCAACGGCACGCATGCCCCGAAGCACTCCACCAATGGCATTGGAGCACGCACCAACGGCTCAGCCGCTCGCAGTTCCAATGGCGCAGCCGCGTCGCGCAACGGAAAGTCCGCTCCAGCCTGGGCAAAGCATAACGGCCACGCCAAGAACGGCAAGCTTGCGGCCAAGCCCGCCGCGGGAGCGCGCAAGGCTGGCGTTTCGCGCAAAGATGTTCGCACGGACACCCGGGGAAAGCGTAAGCCGGCGCTCGCTGCTGGAGCCAAGGCAGGGAACAGCAAGCGGTATGGATTTACTGCCCGGCCGAAACAGGGTACGAAAAAGCGCGGATGAGCTATCTTGAAAGTCCGGAGCCGGCACGGAGAATCATAGTCGCTATCGATGGACCGGCCGGCGCAGGCAAAAGCACCGTCGCCAAGCACCTCGCGCGCCACTTCGGCCTGTTGAATCTTGAAACGGGCGCGATGTACCGGGCCTTTGGGTTGAAAGCACTGCGGTCTGACGTAGCCCTCGACGATGCGGCCGCACTGCAGGAACTGGCCGCCGAGACGAAAATCCGCCTCGAGCCCGGCGATGAAGACAACCGCGTTCTTCTCGACGACGAAGACGTCTCCGGGCAGATCCGCAATCAAATGGTCACTGACGCTGCTTCCCGGGTCAGCGTTTTTCCCGTGATTCGCACCTGGATGGTGCGTCTGCAGCAGGAGATGGCTGCGGCGGGCGGCGTGGTGATGGAAGGCCGCGACATCGGCACCGTGGTGTTTCCCCACGCAGATGCCAAGATATTTCTGGATGCGGCGCCCGAGGTGCGAGGGATGCGCCGCTTCGACCAGCTCGGCCCGAAGGCGACCGTGCAGCCGGAAGAGGTGATTCGCGATCTGCGCGCGCGCGACGAACGCGACCGCAATCGTGCCGATTCGCCGCTCAAACCTGCTCCCGATGCCGTTTTGCTCGACTCGACAAACATGACGCTTGAAGAGGCCGTGAAAGCTGCGGAAGAGATAGTTGCAGCGAAATTAAACCGGAGCGCCGACGCCGCGCAACTACCGGAAGGCAATCGTGTCTGAAACCAGACAGTGCGCGTTCCGCATGACCGATGACTTGCAGGCACGAGCTTCTTTCTTTATCGGATTTGTTGCCTCCCATGCCAGACTGGTTATGAAGAATATTCTGATCAAGCGCCGGCAGCGCAATGGGCCCTTTGTGCTTATATCGACGGCGATCGATACCGCGCCGTTTTTCATCACTCATACGTCGCTCTCGCTTTAGGGAGTTTGAAATGACCGTGTTTTGCCCTCGTTGCGGCTCATCGGATTTTCAAGCGTCGCGTGTAAGGTTCTCGGATTTTCCGAAATTGATTCGGTTTCAGTTGCCCGTGCGCTGCCGCTTCTGCAAAGCGCGTCGATTTGCGCCCGCGAAGATGGTGCGCACCTTACCGCCCGCTGAGCGCCGCTCGCATAAACCCCATTCCGCTGACGTCACCAAGTCCTAGCTTCCTTCGGATGCACTGCGCCCTCCCCGCCGCTCTTTAACCACAGGATGGATCGGCCTCTTTGCTTCCGGCGTCCTGGGGCCCCGGCGGAATAGAATTACGCTAGGACCGGAGTCGCATGGAAACCACCTGCAACCGCTGCCATCAGAGCGTACAAGCCGAGAACACCTACTGTCCGGCTTGCGGTCTGCCCCAATTGGTCTATTCGGCTGAGCCCGCCGAAGGGCAGGCGCAGCCCGACCGCTGGACCGATGCGGTGCGCGACGCCAGCGAGGTCGATTGGAAGCCCGCCATGCGCATTGCTCTCATGCTCGCGGTTCCGGCAGCCATGCTCTCCAGCGCGTCTTCGCCGGTCAACTCTCTGGGCATCTTCTGGATTGCTGCGGCCGCAGCCTGGGCGGTCGTGCTCTACGTGCGCAGCCAACAGGGGCCGACTTGGGTCACGATGGGCGCCGGAGCCCGCATCGGTCTGGTCACCGGGCTGTTTGCCGCGTGGCTCACCTTCAGCATCAGTGGCGGCGCGCTCTATGTGCAGCGGTTCGTCCTGCACTCGGCGTCCCAGACCGATGCGCAATACAAGTCCAGCGTGATGGAGATGTTTGAGAATGCCACCCAGCAATCCATCTCGCAAATGGGCCCGGCAGACGCTGCGCAGATCCAGATCGTGCGCGCCCAGATGGAGACATGGATGCTTTCGCCATGGGGACGCGCCGGAGTTCTGGCAATGGGCCTCGCCGCCTATTCCGTTTTCCTGCTGTTTTTCGCGGCCGGCGGCGGTGCGGTCGGCGCGCGTCTCCTCGCCCGGGTGCGGCCACCTCGGCGCTGACATTTTCAGGGCCGCGCACCGCACGCCATCGCTGCAGGCTTCCATTACGTTCCACTTCTCCACACTTGCTGGGATCAGGCAAGCCTCGTATCATCCCGACTGAGACAAGCGCGAAACGCAAAACCGGAGATATAGTGCCCCGACGCCCGATCATTCAAGTCGACGCGACCATCAGGGAGAGGCGACCTCGACCGGAAACAAGTGGTTTGTATTTTCGTAGGTTTTGCCGGAGAGAGAAGCCATGAGCGACGAGCCAAATCATCCCAGCCTGCGCACCAAGGGCAGGTTGATGTCCGCCTCTGAGATTGAGCGAACCCTGGTGCGCCTGGCCCACCAGATCGTTGAAAAAAGCAACGGCAGTGAGGACTTGGCCCTGATCGGCATCAAGCGCCGCGGCGTGCCCCTGGCCGAGCGCCTGGGCAAGCTCATCTCCGCCATTGAGAAGCGTAACGTCGACACCGGCGTGCTCGACATCCAGTTCTATCGCGACGATCTGTCCACCGCCGATGTGCGCCCCGTGGTTACGCCCGGTTCAATTGGCTTCGACGTGGAAGGCCGCGACGTGGTGCTCTGCGACGACGTGCTCTACACCGGCCGCACGATTCGCGCCGCGCTCGACGCCCTTTTCGACCACGGTCGCCCACGCCGCGTCCAACTCGCCGTGCTCATCGATCGCGGCCATCGCGAGCTGCCTATCGAAGCAACCTATGTGGGCAAAAGCGTGCCCACCAGCAGCCGCGAAATCATTGAAGTCAAATTCCACGAGGTCGATCAAGACGAGCAGGTGCTGCTGGTCGAACGCGTGGATTGAAGAAAGCAACTTCGAGCAGCTAGCGCTTCGCTGGAAGCTGGAAGCAAAAAGTAAGAAGCTCCGAATGATGACAGCAACTGCAACACCCATCCGCCGCCAGCTCCATCCGCCTCCCGTCGCCGCATCGCCATTTCCATATAACTCCGGCTCACTGCTGTCGGTTCAAGACCTGAGCCTTGAGGCGATCAGCCATCTGCTCCAGCGCGCCACCGCGCTCGAAAATATGGACCCGCTAGTCCGTGATCGCATTCTGCTCAAGCGTCGCGTCGCATTGCTCTTCTACGAGTCCTCCACCCGTACCCGCACCAGCTTTGAGCTGGCCGCCAAGAGCCTCGGCGCGGACACCACGCTTGTCTCCAGTTTGTCTTCGAGTATTGAAAAAGGCGAGACGCTCAAGGACACCGGCCTCACCCTGCGCGCCTTGGGCGCCGAAACCATCATCCTGCGTCATAACTCATCGGGCGCGCCCTGGCTGCTTGAAGAAGCCACCCGCCTGCCCATCCTCAACGCAGGCGACGGCATGCACGAGCATCCCACCCAGGCCCTGCTCGATCTGCGCACCATCCTCGCCCACCTCCGGCCCGGCGAAGAAACGGTCACTGCCAACACGCTTGCCGGCGTCACCGTCACCATCGTCGGCGACATCCTGCACAGCCGCGTCGCCCGCTCCAACATGCTGCTGTTGCCCCGTCTCGGCGCGCGCGTCGTCCTCTGCGGCCCTAAAGAGCTGCTGCCCGATTCCGCAGCCAACGCAGGCCCCGGTGTGGCCGTCGAGCGTGACTTCGAGGCCGCGCTCCGCCAGTCGCAGGTCGTCATGATGCTGCGTATCCAGGCCGAGCGCCTCGCCGGCATGCAACTCGATCTCGCCCAGTACAAAGACGCGTATCAGCTCACCGGCCAGCGCCTCGCAGCGCAGGCGCCTTCCGCGCTCGTCCTGCATCCGGGGCCCATCATTCGCGGGCTTGAGCTCACCGCCGGCGTTGCCGATGGTCCGCAGTCGGCCATCCTCGAACAGGTGCGCAACGGCGTCGCCATCCGCATGGCCGTCGTCGAACGCGCACTGGCAGCGACAAAGGAAGGCCGCGCATGACTGCTCTCATTATTCGCAACGGCCACCTCATCGATCCCGCAGCCGGAGTCGACGGGCTCAAAGACATCCGGCTCAAAGACGGCCGCGTTGCTGAAATCGCCGGACCCGGCAAGCTCAAGTCGACCAACGGCACCCAGGTGCTCGACGCCACCGGCCTCACCGTCGCTCCCGGCCTCATCGACATTCACGTGCATCTGCGCGAGCCCGGCCAGGCCTACAAAGAGACCATCGCCACCGGCACCGCCGCTGCCGCCGCCGGCGGATTCACCGCCGTGGCCGCCATGCCCAACACCGTCCCCGTCAATGACTCGCCCGAAGTCACCCGCTGGATGCTTGCACCCGAGCGCGGCGCATCGATTCGTGTCTACCCCATCGGCGCCGCAACGCGCGGATCGAAAGGCGAAGCGCTCAACGATTTCGCGGCACTCAAATCCGCGGGCGCAGTCGCCGTCACCGACGATGGTCATCCAATTCTGAAAGATGGCATCATGCGCGAAACGCTGGCCGCCGCGGCCCGCGTAGGCCTAAGCGTCATTCAGCACGCTGAAGACACGCGCATGACCCAGGGCTGCAGCATGAACGCCGGACCCACCGCATTCAAGCTCGGCCTGCGCGGCATGCTCCCTGAAGCCGAGTCCAGCCTCGTCGAGCGCGATATTCGCCTCGTCACCGAGCTTCGCGACGCCCGCGTGCACCTGCACGTCGCGCACACCTCCACCGCCGCCGCCGTCGCCGCTGTGCGCCAGGCCCGCCGCAACGGGCTGCGCGTCACCTGCGAAGTGGCCCCGCACCATTTCCTGCTCACCGAGGAACACGTCGGCCAATACAACACCAACGCCAAGATGAATCCACCCCTGCGCTCCGCGGCCGATCGCGACGCCATGATCGAAGGCATTCTCGACGGCGTGGTTGATGCCATCGCCACCGACCATGCGCCCCATGCCACCCACGAAAAAGAAGTGGAGTTTGAGAACGCCCCCAACGGCATCACCGGTCTCGAAACCGCTCTGGGCCTCTGTCTCCGCTGGTTGCACAAGGAGTGGAAACTGCCGCTTGGCCGCGTGCTGAGCCTGATGAGCGCGCAGCCCGCCGCTCTGCTCGGCCTCAAAGGCCGCGGCACTCTTGCGGTAGGCAGCTTTGCCGATGTGGTCGTCTTCGATCCCAAGGCGGAGTGGATCTACCACGCCAAAGATACCCGCTCCAAGGCGCACAATACGCCCTTCGACGGCTGGACGATGCAGGGCAAAGTCCGATGGACCATCAGCGAAGGCCGCATCGCCTACACATCGGAGCCCTAGCCGCGCGCCGCGCGCAAAGATCCAGGCCTACGACGCCTTGCCCATCAGTTCGTGCTCCGCGCGGAGCCAATCCTCCGCATCGTGCCCGTGTTGCCGTCCCCGCTCGTTCCAGTAGCGATGCGCCAGCAGCGCGATCTGCTCATGCGACGCCTTCATCTGTTTCACGTTGCTGCCGGTCGTCTTCTTGCGAGGCGCAGTCTTCGCAGCCAGTGTCGTTGTCGCCGATTTTGAAGCTTCTCTTTTCGCGCTTGCACGCGGTTTTTTAGGGGTGGTCGCTTTCTTTTCTTTCTCTGTCATATCTAATCTCCTCGTCGTGTTGGGGGCCGCCGAGCAGGCCATCTTTTATAGGCTACAAAGGCGTCAACTTACTTTGAAGCGCAAACCGAGTCTGCGCATCTTTGTCGTCAACCTGCGCGTATCTTCATGCGGCACGTTCTCGGAAATCTAACGGCACGTCGCCGCGCATCTATAACATTTCAGGCAGCGCGCGAGCCGCACACCGGCATCTTCCCGCATGCGGTTGTCCGGAACCGCCATCCTGCATGGCGATACGCAAAGAACAACCTCTTTGCTATTCGACGAAACGGAGGCCTCAAATGTTTTATCTATCCTTCGCATTGCGCTACGCGGATTGGAGTCTCTTCCTGCTGCGCCTTATCGTGGCGCTCGTCTTCGGCACAAGCGGCTACAGCCATCTGCGCTCACCGCGCCAGCGCGCCAAGAGCATCGAGATGAGCGTGGGCTTCACCGTTTTTCTAGGCGCAGCCGAGGTCGCCGGCGCATTGGGCCTCGTCTTCGGTGTCCTCACCCAGGCGGCCGCCCTCGGCCTCATCCTCATCATGTTCGGGGCGATTTACAAGAAGATATTCAAGTGGAAGACCGGCTTCTGGGGCGAGAAAACCTACGGCTGGCACTACGACTTGCTTTTCGTCGTCATCAACCTGACAATTCTTTGCACCGGCGGAGGTCGCATTGCGCTTTTCCCCGTGTGAGTGAGGTTGATCGAAAAATGGATAAACGGGAATTCCTTAAGACGTCGGGAGCCTTTGTGGCCGGCACGATGTTGTCACGATTTGCAGACGGCCAGCAGCAGCCCGCTCCGCGCGAGAACTGGGCCGGCAACATCACCTACAGCACAGATCATGTGCACACACCCGCGAATGTTGACGAAGTTCGCCAGGTGGTCAAGAGATGCAGCAAATTGCGCGCTCTGGGGTCGCGTCACTCCTTCAACACCATTGCCGACAGTACGGCAAATCAAATTGCGCTCATCAGGCTTGACCAGATCGATATCGATGACACGGCCCGCACCGTCACCGTGGGCGCTGGCGTTAAATACGGCCAGCTCGCTCCCGTCATCGATGCGCGCGGCTGCGCGCTGCACAACCTGGCCTCCCTGCCGCATATCTCCGTCGCCGGCGCCATCGCCACCGCCACGCACGGCTCAGGCATTCACAATGGCAACCTCGCCACCGCCGTCGCCGCGCTTGAAATCGTCACCGCCGACGGACAGTTCCTCCAACTCTCCCGCAAAAGAGACGGCGAGCATTTTCTCGCCGCCGTAGTGGGCGTCGGCGCTCTCGGGGTGGTCACCAGTGTCACGCTTGACCTGCAACCCACATACCAGGTCGCGCAGTCGGTCTATCAGAATCTTTCGTTCGATCATCTCGAACGCCACTTCGACGAAATCTTTGGCAGCGGCTACAGCGTCAGCCTCTTCACTGACTGGCAGAACCATCGCGCCACGCAAGTCTGGATCAAGCGCCGCCTCGCCGCAGGCGACAAGAACGACTGGGCGCCCGACTTTTTTGGCGCACCGCTGGCCACTGAAAAACTGCACCCCATCACAGGCCATTCCGCCGAAAGCTGCACCGAACAGCAGGGCATTCCCGGCCCGTGGTACGAGCGCCTACCTCACTTCAAAATGAATTTCACGCCATCGAGTGGCCGCGAGTTGCAGACGGAGTACTTCGTCCCCCGCGATCGCGGCTACGAAGCCATTCTCGCCGTCGAAAAACTCCGCGACCGCATCACACCGCATCTCTTCGTGACGGAGTTGCGCACCATTGCCGCCGACAATCTGTGGATGAGCACGGCCTATCAGCGCCCGTCCCTGGCCATTCACTTCACATGGAAACCGGAGTGGCCCGAGGTCCGCGAGATTCTCCCGCTCATCGAGACGCAACTGGCGCCCTTCAGTCCGCGCCCCCACTGGGCCAAGCTTTTCACCCTCACCCCCGCGCACATCCAGGCGCAGTACGCGCGCCTTGCAGAGTTCAAGGCCTTGCTCCAGCACTACGACCCCGAAGCCAAATTCCGCAACGAGTTTCTGAACGCAAATTTGTATGCAAGCTGAGCAGATCAGATTCGAAGGAAAGCGGCCTACCCCTTGCGCCGGTAGTTGATCTGGAACTCGTACCCCGCATTCGCAGGAAACAATCCATTGACATGACGCAGTCGCTCGGCCAGCGCCGGCGCGGCCAGCAGCGGATATTCGCGTTCGCGCAGGTCGTGATAGTCGAAGTCCACCGAGAGCGACAGCATATAAATTGCCAGCGCATCGGAGAATGACGCCTCGAAAAATCCGTTCCGCGAACGCTCGTCGATCGCCTTGCCGCTGCGCACATCCTGCGCACGCCGCCGTGTCTCCCACGCGTCCTGGCTGCTCTCGCCCCGCACTTGCGCTTCGGCCTGCGACCACACCAGCCCTGAAAAACTCTCCGGCACGCCTGCCACTCCCACAAAGTTGTGCGCCACGTTGATAAAGAACTCAAACGCCAGGCCGAAGCGATCCTCCACCAGTCGCGTCGAAATAAACACAGCCTCAGTCGAACCAAAGGCCGCATTTCGATGGCAAATCGCCCGGTCGCCCAAATCCACGGAGTAGCCCGGCGCGATCATCGTCTCCCCGGTATCGGCAATCGCCAAGGGCACAAAATAGTAAGCGCGGCTAGCCAGCGCGGCAGCCATGGTAGCGGGCACGGCGCCCACCATACGCTCCAGTTCTTGCTCCGGCACTCGAACGTCACCCCATGCGCCAAAGCGAATTCCGTTGGGAGCCTGGCCTACGGTCGTCTGGGTCGCGACCTTCTCGGCGTGCAGCAGTTCGATTTGTACATTACTCGCCATACATCTGTATTCTAGTCGAGAAAGGGGGTCCGAACGATGGCGCGTTCCGCGCATACCCAACGCCCCGGGGGCACCTTCATTGGCTTCCCGCTGGCAGGGTTCAGCTTCTTTCAAAGCCTGCTGCTCTCGTTTGCCGCCGCGTTTTTCACGTTCTTTGCGTCCACCTTCCTCGCCATCTTCTCCCTGCTCATCTGGAACGGTCTGTTCCACCACACGGTCAACTACGCCGACAGCTACCTCTATGTTGGATTCCCCGCTGGCGCCCTCGTGCTCCTCGTTGCGCTGCCCGTCTTTGCTACGCTGTGGGTCCGCGCCAAGCTGCACCACTAACTCCTCCGCCCTCTCCCATTCCAGGTAACTCGTCAGGGACTGCCAGCAGCATTCACGATGCATTATGATGCGTGCAGACGCCCCTCGCGCCGCCTAAGTATTTCTCGTGGCAGGGGTAACTCGCGTCAACAGCCATTCGGTTCCCGGCCCGGAGGTCTCGCCTGCGCTCCATCTTCGTCAACTATCGAAGGAACGACTCGGAAGGCGAAGCCGGACGTCTCTTCGACGACCTCACATCCCGCTTCAGCCACGAGTCTGTTTTCATGGATGTCGCGGCGATTGAGCCAGGGCGCGACTTCCGCAAGGCCATCGACCAGAGCGTCGCGTCGTGCAGCGTGCTGCTCGCCCTCATCGGCCAGGAGTGGGTTACCACCAAAGATGCCGCCGGCAACCGCCGTCTCGACGACCCCAACGACTTTGTTCGCATCGAGCTGGCTTCGGCGCTGCGCCGCGATATTCCCGTGGTGCCGGTGCTCGTACGCGGCGCCAAAATGCCGCAGGCGGACCAGTTGCCCGACGACCTAAAAGAGCTGGCCTACCGCAACGCCGTCGAGCTGACACACGCGCGCTGGAAGTCAGACGTGCAGGTGCTGCTGCAGGCGCTGCGCCCTTATCTGGACGATATCTGCGCCGACCCTTCCGCACCCAAGCCTGCAGAGAAGCGCTCGAGCACCGACATCTCTGCCACTACTGTATCCATCGAACCGCAAAGACTTGAGCAGGTCGCAAAAGAACTCGCCATCTACATCGGCCCCATCGCGGAGGTTGTGGTGAAACGTGCCGCCAGGCGCAGCGCTTCGCTCGACGAGTTCTATGCAACCGTCGCCCGTGAGATTGAAACGGAAGCCGATCGCAACAAGTTCCTCAGAGCCTGCCGCAGCTAACAAACGTCGCGCGAATCACACCACTCGGCCCATCACCTCAATCTTCGTCGAACATCTTCATCGCTTTCGCCAAACTCACCTGCATGCGATTGAACGACGCAGCCACACTCGCAATCTCGTCCTTTCCCTTGACCTCCACCGCAGGCACATTTTTCTCACCGCGGCTCACGCGATCTGCCGTCTCTGACACGAGCCGCAACGGACGAATCACAAACCAGTAGACCCCCGAGTCCAGGGCAACGATCGCCACCAGCATCGTCAGCACCAGAAAAAACAGCAGCCGGTGATACGCCTTGTCGGCCCTGGCTACGGGCAAAGACAACGGCACCGAAACAATCTGCGCGCCGACAATTTCACCCTCTTTCCATCCAAATCCATTCGCCGAACCATACACCGCGATCAGGGCCTTGGGCGCCACCGTGGACGTGCCGTGGCATGCGAGACATTCCATCTTCGCTTTGATCGGATTCGCCAGATACAGCGCCGGTCCCGCTGTCGTCGTGGGGCGCTGGCCCGTTTTCTCGCGTTCGTTGGGATGATCGCGAAGCCATTGCACCACATCCGCTTCCCACCCGGTCACACGGTCTTCGGGATTGGTCGGATTCAACGCCGCTTCTTTGTAGGTGTAGTCGGGATAATCCTTGCGTAGCTTGGCAAAAGTCGTCGTCGCTCCATAGGAGGGAACTGTCTCTGGCAGAAAATGCACACGGTGCCTCGGGTTCTGCTCCAGCAGCGGAGATACTTCGTCGCCAATATACTCGCGCACGGATGCAGCGCTCGCCATCATTAGCCGTTCCTGATCCTGCACCTCGTCGCGCGCATTGCCACTCAGGTAGGTGTAGGCGAACTGCGAAATCAAATAGCCGCCGGCTCCGAAAACCAGCAGCAAGATCAGATTGAACTTGGCTAAGAGTCTCATTTGTGCCTTCAGGGAAGTTGAGTATTGCGCACAGTTATAGCACTCATTGGCGCGTACAAGCAGTCTCTTTCTGCGCCGGATGCCGTGAGCAGATGCCGTCCATCACTCTGTTGAACGCGGCGACGCCACGTAATTCATGCGCCCGGCGGCGCCGTGTTGCCCTGCACCTTCGCGGATTGCTGCTGCACCGAAGCCCACTGCGCATGCTCCTGCGATACCGTCGATTCCACGCGCTCAGCCAGCAGAGCCCGCGGATCCGGCGAACCCGTATACGGCCCGGCATTTGCCAGGTACACATACTTCTCGTGCTTCAGCGCCTCGCAGGTGGAGCGGTAATTGGTCCAGTTCTGCTGGTACTGGTTCAGGTGCAACAGGCCTTCCAACACCGTGATCAGCACGCCCAGCCCGCCCGTTACCAGCTTGTCGTGGGGGTAATTCAACCCCGCCAGAAAGGGAATCGCGGCCGCACCGAGAATCTCAACAATCTTCACCCGTTTGAAGATGCGCTGCGACGCGCGGCTCTTGCGGTCGTACCAGTCAATCTGGTCTTCAAGTCGAGCGAAAATCGGGTCAGTCTTCGGATCGGGTGCCCGAACCGCCGCCGCGACTGTGGTGTCATCAGGCATCAGAAGGCCTCCTCAATGGGATAGGTCGGCGCAATGCATCCGCTTCAACGAATTCCCGCCTTGGTTGTGCTGTGGAGCAGGGGAGTTGTCATTGTAGCGCAACCAACAATCCGGTCGCGTCTGCTGGTGGTTTCCGAATTCAGAGTCTAAGCTTCGGCAATGGCCGCGATGGATACTTTCATGCCCGGGACGCGAACCGGTAACTTCGCACCTTGCCGAGCGGGTGGGTTCGTCGGAAACCACTTCACCCACTCTTCATTCATTCCCGCGAAGTCTGCTTCTTCAAGGATGATGACCCCGTAGCGCTCACGACCCGCTCGAGGGAAGAGCCCGCAGCGTTGAGAATCGCAGATACATTCTGCAAACATTGTCTGGTCTGCTCCTGGATGGTCTCTCCAACAATCTTTCCGGTGACTGGATCGTGCGGTCCCGTGCCAGAGACGAATACAAGGCCCGCCGCCCGTACCGCCTGGCTGTAGGTCGGCGGCGGAGCCGGGGCATTCGGGGTACGAATGATGTCTCGTGCCATTAGTTTCTCCAGTACTGACCGGGCAATCCCGTTGCGCCGATCGTTTACCCTTCCCGAGAATTTCCAGATTGTGATGGAACGCCCCGCCTGATGCAAGGAGAAACTTCTCTGCGGACATCTTCTGGCATCGACGCACATCTCGGACATTGCCGCCGCACTTTTTCTTGCCTCGCGCAAATGAAAACGGCCCTTCCGCAAAGGAAGAGCCGTCATTCTTTTCACTTCTCCACCGCGATATCTACATCCCTGCGGGTTTCGGGTTCTCCCGATCGTACTTCGCGATGCGAATCTTTTTTGCAAGGCCAAGCTTCGACAGGATCCAGATGCCGTAGTAGTTGGGATCGACCTCGTACCACCGCAGGCCATGCCGCGCTGATACCGGATGCGCATGGTGATTGTTGTGCCAGCCTTCGCCGCCACTCACCAGTGCCACCCACCAGTTGTTGCGCGAGCCATCGCGTGTTTCAAAGCGCCGGCTACCCCACAAGTGCGTCGCCGAATTCACCAGCCACGTTGCATGCAAGCCCAGCGTCACCCGCATAAAGGCGCCCCAAAGCAGCATGCCCACGGCATTTTTCCAGCCGCCGGTTAGCCAGCCTAGGGCGAACAACGCCACTCCGCTCGCGGTCAGAGGAATCCAGTGATATTTGCTCAACCAAACGTGGAACTTGTCGCGGCTCAGGTCCGGCACATAGCGCGCAAGAACCTCGGTCTGCGCATGCAGCGCGTTGCCAAACAGAATCCAGCCCGTGTGCGCCCACCATCCGCCTTCGCGTGGTGTGTGCGGATCGCCGTCCTGATCGCTGAACTGGTGGTGTACGCGATGCGTCGACACCCAGAAAATCGGCCCGCCCTCCAGAGAAAGCGTGGCGCAAATACTCATCACATATTCCAGCCACTTCGGTACCTGGTAGCCGCGGTGCGTCAGCAGCCGGTGGTAACACATCCCGATTCCCACATTGATGGCCAGCACATACAAGGCCAGCATCACGGTCAGCCTCTGCCAACTGAAAAAGAAGAACGCAGCCAGCGCGCCCAGGTGAAAGAAGATGATCACGGTCAAAGTGAGCCAGTTGATGCCATCGCCCACTGTGGCGGCTTTGCCCATGCGCACCAACTCGCGTGCCGGCACGGCGTTACCCGCCTTGGCTGATTCTTCCTGCGCTACGGCACTCGGCCTGGTTGACTCTTCGGTGGGAATCGCGGGAGGGGCTGTAGTTAAGACAGACGCCATTCTTCAGTATTTCCTTCACATGCGGCTAAAGCGTTTCCACAATTGCTGTACCCGGGAATCGCTGGGCTCAAAGGGCTTCTTCTTTGGGGAAGGGCCACTTGGTGCGGGACCACAAAAAAGGCACGGGAATTGTGGAACCGGTCAACAAATCTACTCTTGTTATCTCCATTGTATAGGAGGTCCCGCTGGATTCCGTTCAAGTTTGACCACATCGTAACCAACTTGGGGAACCTCGTCTGACTCACCTTTGCGCGGCCATTGAAGCGATGCGACTTAATGCCCGGAACCGGACATTGCCGCCAAGACGGCCCCTGTTCGTTAATTCATGGCCTGGCTGCCAAAGCTTCCACCGCCGCTGACAAACAGCTTCTCCGCAGTGCCACGCAGCACGCGATACAGGGCGAATTGGCGCTCTGTGGCGCCGCGCAGTTCAAACAGCAGCTCGCCGCGGTTGTCCGCTAGCGCGTCCACTGCATCCACCAGGCGCATCCGCGGAGTGTCGTCCAGGTGCGCGCCATCTGTCACGCTCTTCAACAGCACCACCAGGCTCCCATAGAGATCCGGTTGCGCAATCAGCGTCACATACTTCTGCTGCGCGGGTGGGCCATCGGTGTGCGCCGTCAACACCAGGGTCGCTCCCGATCCATACGCCAGTTCAAAGACGCGGAATTGCTCGTCGGCAAGCGGCGCTGGCGTCGGCGGCAGAATCATGCGCGTTTTTGCCTTCGCAGTCTGTGTTGTTCTCGTTGCCTTGGGCTTCGCCGTCGGCGCCGGCTGAATGCCGAGTGCAATACGCGCAGCATCTTCCAGAGCCGCCTTCATCTTCAATTCATCTGCCGGATCAGCCCAGCTGTAACTCCACGGGTGCTCCGGCCGATTGGCCGCGTCTGAAACCGCCACTACCTGCCCCATGTCCGACGGCATACCCATCAGCGTCGGCGTCATCACCGATCCACCACCGTTCGATTTGCCGCGCATGAGCCGCGGGCGATCCGGGTCCGTCACGTCCGGCAGATCCTCAACGTGGCCCTCGTCGGCAGTCTTAGCCTTGCCTTTCTTCAGCGAGGGGTCGGAAGTACTCGAGGTTTCCGGTGCCTTGTGCAGTGTCGGGCGATCCGGGTCCGAAGCTGGTGACGAGCTTCCACTCGAATCGGACCCCGCGCTCGAACCTGTTCCCGCACCCGCGTTGCCCGTATCCTCGGTCTTCTTGTGCAGCGTAGGCCGATCGGGATCCGGCGCCGGGGCCTGGCTGCCCGGGTCGGAGCCGGATTTCCCATCGTCTGAACCCGATCCGCCTTTCGCATCCCCCGACCCATGCTTGCGATGCAACGTAGGCCGGTCGCTCGCCGTGTCGTCCTGGTCGACGCGGGCATCCAGGGGCTCGGCCGCCACCTTGGGCTTGGGCATCGGTTTCCACGAGCCAAACCCCACCCATGAGCCCATCTGCTGACCAGCGCCATCGATATCGAATAACCCGATCCGATCCCCGTTTTTCTGCAGGATGTATTCCACGCCGTCCGCGATCGCCATTGGCTGAGGCCGTGCTAGGTAGACGCCGCCATCCTGCAGCGCCTGGCCGTCATAGACCGTGATCGGCACCAGCCGGCTCGTCTTCGGCTTGCCGAGATCTCCCGTCCATTCCAGCACGCCCACCGCCCGCAGTTGCGGCTCCTGTGTGTTCTTCTTATCCACCTGCCCCGCATATTGCGCTCGCGCCAGCGGCAAGGCCACCGCGCCCGCAGCCAGCAAAACCAGCAGCCGCGCAAGCGATTTGCACACACCGCGCCATGACATCCGCCGCCCGGCTCGGGAATAATGCAGATTGACCGTGATTCCAACCACCATACGAGGCATATCCCCATGGAACTGAATGCGAAAGTCGCCGACTTCACCCTCGAAACCGACGAGGAAAAAACTGTAAGCCTCTCGGACTACAAAGGCAAACCGGTCATACTCTTCTTTTACCCCAGGGCCGACACCCCCGGCTGCACCATTGAGGCCTGCGGCTTCCGCGACACCTTCAAAAAGCTGCAAGCAGCCGGAGCAGTTGTGCTCGGCATCTCCCGCGACACCCCCAAGGCCCAGGCCAAGTTCCGCGCCAAATACGATCTGCCTTACACACTCCTTGCTGATGTAGACGAGAAAGTCTGCAATCAGTTTGGTGTCATGAAGGATAAGAACATGTACGGCAAGAAAGTTCGCGGCATCGAGCGCACCACTTTTGTGATCGGTCCCGACCAGAAACTGCTGCACGTCTTCCCCAAGGTCACCCCGGAAGGCCACGCCGAAGAAGTCCTCGCCGTCATCAAAGAATTGAACAAGGCGCACAAGTAGCGACAATGCCGATCGTTTGAGTGCCGCACCGTGCCCCATCCTTTCCGCCTTTTCTGCGGAAAGGGTGGGAATCCACGAATCTCACACATCCTCACTCATGGGAAACAGTCATTGGCTATTATTTCTCGCGCACCCGGCCGCCTCCTTCCTCGCACCTTCTTTGAGGGCCCGCCGGAGCGCGTCTCTCCCCTCCTCCTTGGCAAGTTGTTGGTGGCAAAGGACCGACGCGGCAATCTCCTCGCCGGCCGCATCGTCGAAGTAGAAGCCTACCTCGGCCCCCACAACCTGCCGCCCGACCCCGCCGCCCACACCTATCGCGGTCCGACTCCCCGCAACCAGGTCATTTTTGGCCCTCCTGGCCACGCCTATGTCTATTCCATCTACGGCCGCTACTTCTGCATGAACATCAGTTGCGAGCCCGAAGGCCTCGCCGGCTGCATCCTGCTCCGCGCCCTCGAACCCGTCGCTGGACTCGATCGGATGGCAAAAAACCGCGGCCTGCCTTCCGGTTCCGCTCTACGCCTGCTCACCTCCGGCCCCAGCCGCCTCTGCCAGGCCCTTGGCCTCACTCGCCTCGGCCACAACGGCCTCGACGTCACCAGCAACAAGTCGCCTCTGCAGGTCCGCGACGACGGCTATCCCGTTCCCGACGCCCTGGTCACCGTCCGCATTGGCATCAAACGTGCCGTTGACTTGCCCCTTCGCTTCGCGGTCCCTGGAAACAAATGCGTCTCTGGGCCCACCAAATTGACAGGGGTTCGCGTCCCTCCAATATAGAATTGCGTCTCAGATGCAGGATCCTATCTCACACCGTGAGGAGCCCTTCGCTTGAAAATTGCTTCCCCGTTCCATTCCTTTGCCTTCGCTGCTGTGCTGTGCGCAGCCTTCGCCCTAACGCAATCTGCACATGCGCAGGCGCCGCACGAACACCCTCCCGCGCCGGCTCCCACGAATCTGCAAGTATTGCCCAAAACCCTCACCGGCGAGCAGGTGCACGAGATCATGCACAAGTGGGAGGCCTCATTGGGCGCCGAATGCACCACCTGCCACGCGGCCGATCCCGTCAAGAAACGTCCCGACGGACGCCCCATGCTCAACTTCGCCGACGACTCCAAGCCTGAAAAAGCGACCGCCCGCTTGATGGTCAAGATGGTCAACAGCATCAACGGGGATTACATCAGCAAGCTTGAAGACGGCGGCGCACCCGTCAGTTGCGCCACCTGCCATCGCGGCCATCTGACCCCCGAGCCCTTCGTTCCGCCACCGGATAACGACCACGACCACCCGGCTGCGCCGCCAGCCCCAACGGGCCTCACAGGCACACCTCAGTAATCAATCGTTCCTGCCAAGGGAAAGGTTCGCATCCCAGTGGCTTCCAAACGTAAGTGGCCACCACACCCATTGGGTGTGGTGGCCACTGATTTTGCGCGGTTCCGATTGCTGCTTTATTGTGCTCCGGATTCCTGACGCGGATCCATCCGATGCAATGCCGTTGCATCCGAGCTGTTCAGTGCGGCGGCGTCACGGACGCGCATGAGCTCGATATAGATCGCTTCGATTTCCGCGCGGTCGGCGTCGCTGATGGCAACTTCGAATTTGGGAAAGTTCATCATGTTGCACCTCGCGACTACTAATACTCATACGTGTTGAAACACCATCCGGGTTCCGCAAGTTGCGCTTCCTCATCCTTCCGATGGATGTGCCTGCCCCATCCTCACTGCGTTGCACGAGTTACCGCTTGAAGTCCCCGCTCTTCCCGCCCGTCTTCGATTCCAGCCGGACATGCTTGATCACGATCGCCTTGTCCAGCGCCTTCGTCATGTCGTAGACCGTCAGTGCGGCCACCGCAGCCGCGGTCAATGCTTCCATCTCCACGCCGGTTGGCCCAACTGTCGCCACACTCGCTTGGATGCGCACGCCCCCCTCCGCGACTTCCGCCGTCACGTGAACATGCGTCAGCGCAAGCGGATGACACATCGGAATCAGCTCCGACGTCTTCTTCGCCGCCTGAATCCCCGCGAACCGCGCCACCTCCAGCGGATTGCCCTTGGGGTTCGCAGGCAACGCCTGCAGCACCGCCGCCGACAGCTCCACAAATGCTGACGCTGTCGCCGTGCGCCGTGTCGCCACCTTCGCACTCACGTCCACCATGTTCGCTTTGCCCGCAGCATCGTAGTGCGACAGTTGGGTCTCCGCGTTTTTGCGCATGCTTCCTTCCTCACATCATCAAGATCCGGACGAACGCGCCCGCTTCAAGACTGCTCTCGCCTTCGGGAATCACCAGAAAACAATTCGACCGCGCAAACGCCGGCAGATCTCCGCTTCCATGCCACGGCACCGTCGCCACCTGCGGCAACACGCTACTCGCAGCTCCAAACTCGCAAAGCGCCGGCAGGAATCGCGTAAGTCCGGGCTTGGCCTTCCGATCCGTTTCCTTCGTCAATCGCGCCGAAAAAAATCGTGGCCCCAATTCACGCGCGCCCGCCAACGCCGCCAGCACCGGCGCGCCAAACAGCAAAAACGTTGCCGCCGAAGAAATCGGATTTCCCGGCAACCCAAAGAAGGGAAGTGCACTCTTTGTTTTGCTCCGGGGCAAAGCGCCAAACACCAGCGGCTTGCCCGGCTGCATGCGAATTCCAGTGAAATGAAACTTCGCTCCTGCGCGCGCCAGCGCCGGCTCCACCAGATCGAACTTCCCCGCCGACACTCCACCGGAGATCAGCAACAGATCGGCATCCACCGTGTCCCGCAACGCCGTATCCAGCGCTTCCGCCGTGTCCGCCACCACAGGCAACACCCACGGCTCTCCCCCCGCAGCCGCCACCAGCGCAGCCAGCATCGGCGCGTTGGAATTGCGAATCTTTCCCGGTCCGGGCTCCGCGTCCACTCGTACCAGTTCGTCGCCCGTCGTCAAAATCGCCACGCGCGGCCGTACGAATACTTCCACCGTCGCATAGCCGCACGAGGCTGCAATCGCGATCTGTGCAATGCCCATGCGCGTTCCCACCGGCACCAGTTCCGCGCCCCTTCGCGCCTGCGCACCCGCCGCGATAATATTGTCGCCGGTCGCAATCTTGCGCGAGTCCAGCAAGCGCACGCGTTCCCCCTCACGCTCCACATGCTCCACCATCACTACGGCGTCCGCGCCCGCGGGCACTGCTGCGCCGGTCATGATCTCCCACACATTTCCCTTCAGTAGCGGTCCCGGCGGCGCTTCCCCCGCATGCGTCGTGCCGGCCACGGGCAAGAAAGCATGGGTCGAAGCTTCCTCCGCGCGCAACGCGAATCCATCGCGTGTCGAGCGCGGAAACGCGGGCTGATCCTGATCGGCAACAACTGCCTTTGCCAATACGCGCCCCGCCACCGCCCCCAGCACCACGCGCTCCACGGCAGGCCGCGTCGCTTGCAGGCCGCGCGCAAATTCGCTCACCACCGCCGCTGCCTTTTCGTAGCTCAAAAGATCCTGACTCATCGCTTGCATTGTAGTGTGCGCTGCCCACCGAGCCGCGATGCAAAGAAAAAGGGCGCTCCGTCTGGGGAGCGCCCTCCATTCTGCAAATCCTGCCTTTACTTCTTGGGAGCCTTATAGGTGGTGCTCACCTTCTGTCCCGCCTGCTGCAGAATGCCCTGCACGTCCGCGGAATAGGTGCCGTTCGGCTGCAAGTCCAGGTATTTTTGATATGCCTCGGCACAGCCCTCGGGTAGCACGATGCGCTGCGTCTTCGGGTCGATGGTCGCCTTCGACACCAGCCCCTGTCCCTTCAGATAATAGGGGAGAGCGTCGGTCGGATCGTTCTTGATTGCGATCTCGGCGGCCGCCACCTGCGCGTCTGAATTACCCGCCTGGAAGAAGATCACTGCCTGGTTGCGATAGTACGTTCCCGCCTTGGTCGGATTGGCCTTCGCCGCCGCTTCGTAGGCCGCGTTGGCTTCGGGAACCTTGCCGGCGCGCGCATACACTTCGCCCAAGCCGGAGTTAGCGAGACCCTCCACATCGGGATTCGGCTTCTTGGCGGCCGCATCGGCTTCCAGCGCCTTCTTGTACGCGGTCTCTGCTTCGTCGTACTTCTTCAGACCTGCTTCGCCCTGTCCCAGATAGGCCCAAAGCACCGGCTCGTTCGGACGCAATCCCGTGTCCTTCGTCATCAGCGTTTCAATGTCGGTGTACTTGGCAGTCTTGATCTCCTGTGCTTTCGCTGCAATATCCGCCTTGGCCGCCGATGCGCCCAGCTCTTGTGTGGCCGCGGCCGTCGCACCATCCGCGTCCTTCAGATCCTGGTTCGCAGTCTTCAAATCGACGTTCAAAGTCTTGATCACCTCGTTCACCTTCAGCGCTTCGGAGTTCTTCTTGCGCAAATCCTCCAGCTGCTTCCTCTGTTCCTCAGGCAACTTGGCAATGTAGTCCGCGCGCGACATGTCGACGTCCGCAGCTACATCCTGGCCGGCCACGACGATCACGTTTTCTACGCGATCGGCCTCTTTGTCCTTGGGCATATCGGCGGTCCGATAAATCACGGTGTACTTGCCCGCCGGAACATCGGCTTTGAAATCGCCGTTCGCGTCGAGCGGATAGGTTCCCTGCTCAGCGGTCTGCGGCGCCAGGCCCGGACCTGAAGCTGCGCGGGTAATCTGCTGCAGCGTCACGCCACCGCCGCTTTGCGGAGCACCCGTCGGGTTGGTCACGTGTCCGTGAATCTTGCCCGTGGGCACCGCGGGGGTCTGCGCCAGTGCCGGTATGAGGGCGAATGCCAGCACGCCCAGCCAGAGTAAAGAGTTGCGCTTCATACGATTTTTCTCCTTGGGAGCTCGAGCCCAACCACGGACTGCAGACTCCATCGAAATATTCAAAATCCTGCTACGCTACGGCACGCTCAGGGTATCCATCCGTTGCGCTTATGTCCCTCGCCGACCCCTTGCCCCGCAAGGCTATTCGGTCGGACGATTGGGAAAGAGAACAGCCGCTCGGGAATCCAAGTCCATCCTGAGGCTGCTTCTTCCAGCACGACCCAAGTTAAATCCAATGGACGGCTCAAGACAAGGCCACGCGGCCAGGGAAATCTGCCGCACACCTCGCCCGTCGCCCCGCTGGACTCAAAACTGCGCATCGTCATCGTAGTGCGACGCGTGCGCAAGCTCTTGTGGCCTGTATCACACCCTACAATAACGAGATGGCAACTACCATCCGGCCGGCTACTCCTGCTGATGTTTCGCTGATCCTTGCACTTATCCGTGCACTCGCCGCCTACGAGCGCGAACCCGACGCCGTCATTGCCACCGAAGCCGACCTGCTGCGGGATGGATTCGGGGCTAACCCTTTCTATTTCTGCCTTATAGCGGAGCACGACGGCGCCCCTGCCGGATTTGCGCTCTATTTCTTCAACTACTCCACCTGGCTCGGCCGACCCGGTCTCTACCTTGAAGACCTCTTCGTCCTTCCAGAGTTGCGCGGCCTCGGCATCGGCAAAGCGCTGCTCCAGCGCGTCGCCGCCATCGCCATCGAAAAACAATGCCCGCGCCTGCAATGGGAAGTCCTCGACTGGAACACCCCTGCCGTCGACTTCTACACCGCCATGGGCGCCGAATTCATGGATGCCTGGCGCAACGTGCGCATGACCGGCGACGCCATCCGCCGCCTCGCTGAAAGCAATCTGTGAAAACAATGAATTCGAATCCAAGCCGTCGACAGGACCAAGGTCTTCCACATATTTACCGTGCCCCATCCATTCGCCGGCATTTCGGTGAATGGGTGGGAAACCACGAACCTCCATCACCCCGGAAGGCAGCAAAGTGAAAATCAGAGTCATCGGCGGCGGACTCGCCGGCCCTGAAGCCGCACTCACCGCCGCGCGCCTCGGCTGCCAGGTCGATCTCTACGAAATGCGCGCCATGGTCGGCGGCCAGCCGCGCCTCACCCCCGCGCACCAGACCATCGAGTTCGGCGAACTGGTCTGCTCCAACTCCCTCAAGAGTGAATCGCCCAACACCGCGCCCTGGTTGCTCAAGCAGGAAATGCGTCGCGCCGGATCCGCTCTATTGCGCATCGCCGATGAGACCGCCGTCCCCGCCGGCCACGCACTCGCCGTCGATCGCGTCGAGTTCTCGCGCCGCATCGCCGAAACCATCGCCGCCGAGCCCAATATCCGCGTGCTGCGCGAAGAGGTCGCCACTCTCAACCCTGCCGATCCCATCACCATCCTTGCCACCGGCCCGCTCACCTCGCCCGCGCTCAGTGCAGAAATCCAGCGCATCACCGGCTCGCAGCATCTCGCCTTCTACGATTCCATTTCCCCCATCGTCGATGCGGATACGATCGACATGAACCGCGTCTACTTCGCCGCGCGATGGGACAAGGGCACCGCCGACTACATCAACTGCCCCATGGATCGCGCGGAATACGACCGCTTCCTCGACGCGCTGCTCGAAGCCGAAGCCGCCGAAGCAAAGGAGTGGGAGAAGCTCGACTACTTTGAAGGCTGCCTGCCCATCGAGATCCTCGCCCGCCGCGGCCGCGACACCTTGCGCTTCGGCCCTATGAAACCGGTCGGCCTGCGCGATCCACGCACCGGCAAAACTCCCTGGGCCGTCGTTCAGTTACGCAAAGAAAATCTGCGCGCCGACAGCTACAACCTCGTCGGATTTCAAAATCATCTCAAGTGGGGTGAACAGGCCCGCGTCCTTCGCCTCATCCCCGGCCTTGAGAACGCGCGCTTCCTGCGCTACGGCCAGATCCATCGCAACACCTACATCTGTGCTCCAGCCCTTTTGGATCAGACACTGATGCTGAAGAACTCCGCCACGCGGCTAGCGTTCGCCGGCCAACTCTCCGGCGTCGAGGGCTACACCGAATCCATCGCCACCGGCCTGCTCGCCGGCCTTTATGCTGCTTCGCTCGCGCGCGGCGAAGAGCCCGTGCCCATTCCCCGCGCCACCGCCCTCGGCTCGCTCGTCCACTACATCACCCACGCCGACCCCAAGGACTTCCAGCCCGTCAACATCACCTTCGACCTGCTCGAGCCTCTCGAAGAAGAACTGCGCAAAAAAATCCGCGACAAAAAAGAACGCCATCGCCTCCAGTGCGAACGCTCTCTCGCCGCCTTCGACGCCTGGTGGGCCGCCACCCCCTATAACCAGAGCACAAAAGCCCACTCCTGATCGCAGCCCTTTCGTGCGATAGTTTCACCAAGGTCCCATGCGCATCACCCGCCAGACGCCGACAGAACTGGTCGTTGAAGACTCCACGATCTGGATCTCGCTTCTCTGTTCGCTCGCCGCGTTGCCCCTCATCTACACCGGCATCCAGGCAGGCCAGCACAAAGCGCTCCTCGGCGCGGCGCTTTTTATCCTCTTCTCCGTCGTATGGGTCCGCAAGATGACATTCACCTTTGACGCGATGCAGCGCGTGGCCCGCTGGAACGGCCGCAAGCTCCTCAAAATCGAATCCGGAACAATTCCCTTCGACAGCATTACCGGCATCGGCACTGAAGCTCTATCGGGAGGCAGCAGCGGCGCCACCTATCGCCTCACCGTCCTCACGCCACAAGGCGCGGTCCCCATGGCCTACGAATACACTGGCCGCAACGACGCCTACGCCGCACTGCGCAAAACCATCCTGGAGTTCGTCAAGCCCGGCGCGCACAACGCACACACCGCCTCCGACCCTGCTTCGAATGCCGCCGCCGACCTCGAACCCTCCATCCGCTCGCTGCTCCAACAGGGCCGCAAAATCGACGCCGTCGCCCTCCTCCGCGCGCAACAGAAACTCAGCCTCGCCGATGCCGTCAGCCGCGTCGATGCCATTGCGAAGCAAATGAAACCCGCGAACTGACGCGTCCTCCGGGACCCATCTGGAACTCCCTTTTCTCGACACTGAAAGTCTTCCCGATCTGTGCTACGCTGAGCCGACGTGGAAAGGCCGCCATGCCAGCATTCTCCGCCGCAGATGCTGTTTCGCCCGCCATCGAACGAACCAAAAACCTGCTCTTCCGTCCCTTCCGCTGGGGAACCTACCTGAAGCTCTGCGTCGTCGCGCTTCTTACCGAAGGCGGTTCCGGTAATTTCAATTTCTCGTCGCCCGGCGGATCGCATCACAGCGGAGACGCACATTCGTTCCAGCCAAGCCACTTCTCCCAAGACGCGATCTTCTTGATCGTGGTGCTGACGCTCACCTTTATCGCGATTGGCTTTGCCATCTACTACCTCATCGTGCGTTTGCGCTTCTCCCTCTTCCATTGCCTCATCCACCAGACCACTGAGATCCGCCCCGGCTGGCATCTTTATCGCGAACAGGCGGGCCGCTACTTCAAACTCAGCATCGTGGTCGGCCTGGTTTTTCTCGCCATCGTCGCCCTCATCGCCTTGCCCTTCGTCTTCGGATTTATTCATCTCTTCCAAAACATGCCACCCGGCGGTTCCTTCGATTTCGCCGAATTCTTCGCACTCTTCCTGCCCTTGATTCCCGTGGTCCTCGTAGTGATTCTCGCCGCGGTCGCGGTCGATCTCATCCTCCGCGACCTGATGCTGCCCCACATCGCCCTCGAGAACGCATCGGTCGGCGCTGCCTGGGCAGCCGTGCGCGCCCGCATCGCCGCTGAAAAAGGTCCGTTCCTCTTCTATGCCTTCCTGCGCGTTCTGCTTCCTTTGGTTGCGATGTTCGGCTTGATGATCGTGCTCCTCATTCCCATGATCATCATGGTGGTCGTGGTTGTAGCCTCCGCAACTATCGGGATGGCCGTCGCAATCATCGTCGGCACTGTGGCCGTCCTCCTCTGCCTGTTCGTTCTGATCTGTATCGGGGGGCCAATCAACATCGCCATCCGCAACTACGCGCTCGTCTTCTACGCGGCCCGCTATTCGTTGCTTGGCGAAGCGCTTTGGCCCTCGCCTCCGCCCCCCGCGCCGTTGCCCGAGCCCGGAATCGCCTGAACCTGCCGCGACCCAACCCGCGCTTTCGCATCGTAGCCGGGAACCTTTCCCGGCCTTCCCGTGTCCAAGTAAGTTAGGGCGCCGCCGCCAACCGGCCCGCTCTAGTACCCTGAGAACGGGAGCAACACCCCTTGCCGCGTTGGTTCACCATCCCCGCATGTACCGCCGCACTCCTCATCGCGGGACTGCAAGCCGCAACCCAATCCGCGCCCGCACCCAAATCCAAGTCCGGCTCTTCAGGGTCCGGCGCCGTCAAGCTTGAACTGCCCCCCGCACCCGTGAAGGCCAGGCCCGCCCTTCCCGAAGCCTTTGCCGGATGGGTCGCCACCGCGCCGCCGCAAATCGTTACCGACGCCGCGCAAGCCGACAGCACCAACGCCGCCGCGCTCAAGGAATACGAGTTCACTCACGCCGCGTTCGCCACCTACAAGCGCGACGACGAAACCATCACTCTTCGCGCGCTCACATTCATTGACACAAGCGGCGCTTACGGTGCTTACACCTTCTACCGCCAGAACGGTTGGCCCAAAGAAGACATCGGCTCCGGCGCAACGTCCAACCACAACCGCGTTCTCTTCTGGATCGGCGAAACCGTCGTCGACGCTACCTTCTCGCGCATCGGTCCCATGTCTGCCTCCGAGTTACGCGAACTCGCCGGCCAGATCCCCGTTGTGCAGGGCAACAAGGCCATTGCGCCGCCCATTCTCTCCAACCTGCCCCAGCCCGCGCTCGACAAGCAGACCACCCACTACGCGCTCGGACCTGCAAGCTACGCCGGCGCTGGCGGTGCGCTGCCACCTGATCTCGTCCGATTCGATCTTGGCGCCGAAGCCGTCACCGCCAACTATTCGCTCACTTCCAATTCCGCGACGCTCACCATCATCGACTACCCCACGCCGCAAATCGCCATCGCGCAGGAAAACAAAATCCGCAACTACATCAAGGCCGGCAGCCACGCGCAACCCGCCTTCCCCAAGCCGCTCCAGGATTCAGATCAGGCCTCGCTTGAAGTGCACCGCAGCGGTCCCCTCGTGATCCTCGTTAGCGGCGACGCCATTCCCGACGAAAGCCACAAGCTTATCCAGTCCGTCCATTTCTCTGAAGAGCTGGTCAACATCCCCCAGCCCACCGACTCTGAAGTGAACAAGACCGGCCGCCTTCTCCTCGGCATCGCCGAACTGGTCATCGTCGGCTCCAGCGCCGCCCTCCTGCTCGGATTTTTCCTCGGCGGCGGCAGGGCGCTTTACCGCATCGCCCGCGGCAAGCCCGCCTCCTCGGTCTACGAGTACGAGTTCATTCGCCTCAATCTGGAAAAATAAACGCGTTCCCTCTATGGCACAATCAGGGGAAATCCACACCCTTAAGCTGTGGAAAACAAGACAAAAACCCCAGAAAACCCCCTGAAAAGTCTGCAAGATGGGAAGTTAAAAAGGCGAAAACGCGGCGAAAGTGCGAACGTTTTCCGAAAATCCCATGTCGCTGTAAATTACTGAATATGAATATCTTATTTCACCTCGGATTTATTCTTGACACCCCGGTCCCCCGCACCTACTATGCAGCCAGAAAGTTCTGATGGCTTTGCCTCCGTTGGAACTATTCTCCCTAAGGAAGAAGCTGCCCTGTTGCCGGGCGGCTTCTTCCGTTTTATGCCCCCAATCGGGCCGATTGCTGCCGTTTCGATTCTGCTCTTTACAGGAACGTAGACGCCAAATGGCATTTTTCTTAAGAAAATGCCGCCTCGCGCGATCTTCAAATGGCAACACTTGAATCGAAACCGCTCTAGTGCCCCCCCGCCGGCTCCGCATCCGTCGCGTCCCGCCACTCCTTGCCGCACGCCTCGCACAGCCACGTGTTGACAGGATCCACCCCCGTCAGCACCGGGTCGCCCGCCCCACATGCCGGACACGCAGGAAGCTCAAACTCATCCGGCCCACTCGTCTCGTCTTCCTTCGACGCGTCCAAAATGTCCTGCGGAATCGGCTGCGCGGCCACCTCCTGCGCATGTTCCAGTTGATCTGCCGCCACCATCACTCGCGGATAGGTCACATCCATCGTCCCCGTGCGCGAGCGCGCACCCGGCCCTTGAATCCAGCTCTCGATCCCCGCGCGTTCCAGCGCCCGCCCAAGCTGCTCGGCCTGCTGTTGCGTTTCGCACTCGCACAGCAGTGTCTTCCATGTGAATTCAACGGGCCGCTCCGCGCCCTCTTCCTGTTCCGCCATGCGCTCATCGATCTTCGCTTTTGCTGGTGCGCCCGCCTCGCCCAGACCGCGCTTCCGCATCTCATCGCGCAGCGCCTGTTGCGCCAACTCCGTCAGGTCGCCGATGTCCGCGGCCAGCTCCAACAGCTCGCCATCCCACTTCTGCGCATACAACTCCGTCAGCCTCTGCCGTTCTGCACCAGCATCTTGCAACATGTCGAGCAGTATAGCCGTCCCTCAGCGCAACGTGCTCCAGCCGATATCCGCCAGTGCCGCGCGGATCACTACCAGCGCCGTCACCGTCAGCGCCGCCAGCAGGCACGTCCAAAAACCGATGCGGCTGAACGGAACGAACAGCGTCCCATCGTGTCCGGTCAGCGTGACGCCCGCCTGGCTTGGCAACAGTGCGCGCACCGCAACCGCAAGAATAAAACCGGCGGCCCACACAATGGCGAGCCTGAAGGCAAGCTGGAAGGTCTGATCCATAGTGATCCTCGGGTTGCAGTGTCCACACCATGCGCGGCCGTGCAACCGCTCTGCGCAACGGCTTCTGTTGGACGCCTCAACTTTACCGAAGGCCTGCACAACGATACAATCTTTGAGGAGCACGCCGACGTAGCTCAGTTGGTAGAGCAGCTGATTCGTAATCAGCAGGTCGTCAGTTCAAGTCTGACCGTCGGCTCCATATCGCTTCCCCCCCGCCCCCCGCCAACCAGTCTCTTGCCTGATTTCACGCCATCGGTCCCGAGTCCCTCGCCGCGCCCCTCAATAGGCCTGCACAAAACCCGGCAGTTGCTTCAGCAACTCATCGCGCAACTCGCGCAATTCGGCCAGAGCGGCATGCGCAGCGGCGTCGTCTCCGTGGGTCTTGCGCGCAACTACCTCCAGGGCAGAAGCGTGCAGGCGGTGGTGCAAGTCCACAATCTGGCGGAATTCCGCGCGTGCGCCCCGTCCCGCCGCGGTTTCCCCATCCAGCCACGCACCAAATCTGCACAAGTGCTCCTCCAGTATGGGAACTGCGTGGAAATGTCCCTTCACGAACTCCTGAATGGACGCCACCCACGCCCGGTGCTCCACGCTCGCATACAAAAGCGGCCGATCCGCGGGGTTCAGGGTTTTTGCGGCTGCCCATTTGGGATCGGGTTTCCACCAGGCAGCCCAGGTCGCCAGGTTCGCCCCCGGCATCGGCCGGGCAATACCGTATCCCTGCGCAAGCTGGCATCCCAGTTGCAGCAACGCCAGGCCGTGTTCCACCGTCTCCACGCCCTCCGCTACCGCCTCCCGCCGGAACGCGCTTGCCAGGCCCAGCACACCTTCCAGGATCGTCAGGTCTTCGGGGTCGTCGAGCATGTCATGCACAAACGTCTGGTCGATCTTCAAAAAGTGTACCGGCAGCCGCTTCAGATAAGACAGGGAGGAGTAGCCAGTCCCGAAGTCGTCCAAGGCGAACGTCACACCCATCCGCGTGCATGCGCGGATCACCTGCGACACCTGGTCAATGTCCTGCAGTGCGCCGCTCTCCAGCACCTCGAGCTCCAGTTGCCACGGCGACACGGTTGGAAACTTCGCCAGCAGCTTTCTCACTTGGTCTACAAAACCATCCTGCTGCAGTTGCAGAGCATCGATGTTCACGCTGACCGCAATCTCGAAGCCCTCGGCGCGCCACCGTGCTACCTGCTTCAGCGCGCTCTCCAATACCCATTCACCCAAATCCAGCACCAGCGGATTCCCCGCCACAATCGGCAGAAACTGCGCCGGCGCCAACAGGCCCCGCTCCGGATGCTGCCAGCGAATCAGTGCTTCCGCGCTCGATATCGTGCCGGTGCGCATGTTCACCCGCGGTTGAAAGTGAAGCACGAATTCGCCGCTGCGCAGTGCCTCGCGAATGCGTTTCAGATCTTCGTGATGGCCGCGCAGGCTGCGATCGAGACGCGGATCGAAAATGTGGTACCGGCTCTTGCCCGCAAGCTTCGCGTGATACATCGCCTGGTCGGCCTGGCGCAGCAATTGGTCCGCATCCACATCCTCCGCTTGCGGATAGAAAGTCACCCCTACGCTGGTCGACAGGTGCAACGTCAGTTCGCCCAGTTCCACCGGCTCAGCGACAGCCTTGATCAAGCTCTCCAACAAAGGAAGGCTGTCGTCTATGCCGCCAACCTGCAACATGACCGCGACGAATTCATCGCCCCCCAACCGGGCCAGCGTGTCGCCTTCGCGCAGCGCGCCCGACATGCGCCGCGTAATCTCGGTTAGTAGTTGGTCGCCCGTGTTGTGCCCGTGGTCGTCATTGATCGACCTGAAATCGTCGAGGTCAAGGCACGCAATTGCCACCTGGTGACCGCTGCGGTGCGACTGCGCCATCGCCTGGTGCAGCCGATCCGCCAGCAACGCACGATTCGGAAGGCCTGTCAGCAAATCGTAGTGTGCAATGCGCTGCAGCTGCTTTTCCTGCTCCTTCAACGACGTGATATCCGAAAACAGCGCCACATATTGCTGGGTGTTGCCGGCTGCATCCGGTACCGCGTTAATGGTCAGCATCTCTGCAAAAATCAGCCCGCTCTTGGCACGATTCCAGATTTCGCCCGACCAGTGCCCCACCTCTTCCAGGTGCCGCCACATTTCGACATAGAAATCGCGGTTCTGCCGCCCCGACTTGAGAAAACTCGGATTCCGCCCAAGAACTTCCGACCGTGTGTACCCGGTGATGTTCGTGAAGGCGTCGTTCACATCCAGAATCGCGCCGCTGGTGTCGGTGATGACGATCCCTTCCGACGCGTGCGTAAATACACTGGCCGCCAGGTGCAGCCGTTCTTCGCTGGCTTTGGCCGCAGTGATGTCTTCGGCAAACAGCACGATGCCTCCCACCGAACCATCTGCCGCGCGCCAGGGAATCAATTCCCATCGCACAAACTGAACCGTGCCATCCGCCCGCTCAAACCGGTCGTCGTCCGCTCGAACACCTTCGCCGGCCAATCCCCGTTTGTGCGCTTCCTTCCACCGCTCCGGAATCTCAGGGAAAATTTCATAGTGCGAGCGGCCCAGTATCTTCTGCCCCTGCAGAGCAAAGTCTTCGATCCACCGCTGGCTCGCCGCCAGATACCGCATCTCGCGGTCAAACATGGCCAGCGCCGCCGGAGCATGCTCAATAAACAACTGCAGCAACTCTTTGCTTTCGCGCAGCGCCGCATCCGCCTGCTTCCTCTCCGTTATGTCCTGGATGGTGCCGCGCATGCCCAACAGCGCTCCCTCGCTATCGAATTCAAGCCTGCCCAGCCCATGCACCCAAAGTACGCGCCCGTCGCTTTTCCTGCGGATGCGGTATTCCCGGTTGAACAGAGCCTTCTTTCCTAGCACTTCCTCGGCAAAATAGGCCGCCATCTGCTCCCGGTCCTCCGGGTCAATGATCTTCGTCCACGACTCAATCGTGTGCTCGTCGTCTTTGGCGATTCCGAAAATCTCGTCCAGAACCTCCGACGCGCTCCAGGTCCGCCTCCGAATATCCAGCACATAGCTGCCCAGGCCGGCCAGCCTCTGCGCTTCCTTCAGTGACTCCTCGCTCGCGCGTAGCGCCTGCTCTCCCCCCACACTTTCGGTAATTTCAGTCTGGATGCTGAAGATGCTGGCAATCTCTCCCTTCGCATCCTTGACAGGGAACTTCCGGATGTCCAGCCACTCCTGGCGCCCGCGCGCATCCTCCGTCTCCAGTACCGCATGCGCCACCGGCGCGCCTGCCATCACCCTCGCCTCCAGCGCGTAAAGCTCATCGGCCACCGCCTCGGGAAACAGGTCGTAGTCCGTCAGGCCCGTCACATCGCGCAAATCCTCCGCCGACTCAGACAGCATCAGGCGATAGTTCCGGTTCGCCAGCGTGATCACATGGTTGAGATCCTTCAAATGAACGCATTCATCCACGCAATCCATCACGGCTTGTGTGTGTGTCATTGCCCCAAGCTTGGACACAGGGCGCGGCAGAGTCTTCGCATCCCGTAGAGTCAGGCGCAAAATGACTCCGCTCCCGGGGGTAAACTCTCGCCGGTACCGCGCATGGACGCAGACGATCCGTCCATTGGCGTTTCTCACGCGCAGACTGGCCTCCCCCGCCGGCTCTCCTCCTTCAGGGGAGAAAAGCTTCCGGGCGATTTCAGCGTCCTGGGGATGAATCAGGTCCGCAAGAGACACTTTGGCGGAGACAAAATCAGCGGGCTTATATCCAAGCAGTACTTCGACACTCCTGCTGACCGACAAGATTTTCAGCCGTTCGAGCAACACGACGCGAAATTCTGCGCTCAGCACAGGGCCCCGTTCCTATCTATGACGCCTTTCTCAAACAACACGACATCAGGCAAAGGGAGGAGCAACCACCGTACCACAATCGTTTCACCGCAAGAAATATATCAATCTCTTTGTTATTGATTTGATAACTCCTCTATTTCCATCGCGCGCCCCTCTTGGGGTGTACTTCGTCCCGAGAATTCGACCCTGTCGGCGACCATCCGTCAATCTCCTTCGCGCAGCCCCGGCCCGACTTCACCGCATCACGTCCGTGCTGCTATGTACCAAATCAAGCACCAGTTATCCACTCACTTTTTGCGTAATGTTATTTCGCGACTGCTTATCCACGCCTATTCTTGGCATAATCGCAGCATGAGCGGTTCCTCCGTAGCTGTTCCAATGGCCACGTCCAGGACCAAAGTCGGGAAATCGAATCTGCGATCTCGATTCCCCGGGCCCGTTCTGGAACCAACACACGGGAGCATGGAAGAGTGACCAGCTATAGCCGCCAGGATGTTCTACGTATCCTGCAGATCAGTTCCCGCCAGTTGCTGGGTTGGGAAAGAGCCGGACTCATCCCTTCGCAGCAAGCCTACACATTCCAGGACCTCGGCCAGCTCCGCACCCTCCGTTGCCTGCGCGAAGAAGATGTCTCGGCCGCGTCCATTCGGCATTCCATCGTGGCCATGAAGGCTGTAGCCGGCATGGCCAATCCGCTTCTCGAGGCCAGCCTGGTGCGCACCGGCACCCGCCTCGCTTTCCGCTGCGAAGGCGCGATGTTCGATCCCATCCGCCGCCAGCTCCTCTTCGACTTCGAACGCCTGAATTGGCCTTCACCCGAGGCGGCGCCCTCTCCCTTGCGTCGCCCCGGGACGGGGGGCACCCCCGGCACTCAAGACCTCTTTTATGCGGCGGTTCAGGCTGAGGAGTCTGGCGAAAAGAACCGCGCCATCGCTCTCTACGAGCAGATTCTCCAAAGCGATTCCTCTTACGCTCCCGCCTACATCAACCTCGGCACCATCTATTTCCATCTCCGCCGTTACGGCCGCGCTGAGGAGCTCTACCGCCTCGCCACCATGACGGATCCCGGCTACGTGCTCGCCTTCTTCGACCTCGGCAACGTGCTCGACGAACTCGAACGCCCCGAGGAGTCCATCGCCGCCTACCAGCGCGCCCTCGCCCTCGCTCCACGCTATGCCGACGCCCACTACAACCTCGCCCTCGCCTTCGAGCGCAGGGGCGATCGCCGCTCCGCCCTCCGCCACTGGCAGGCCTACATCCGCCTCGACCGCGGCGGACCCTGGGCCGACCACGCACGCGGCCAGATTCGTAAATTGCTCGACGGCGAGAAACTCTCCATCGCCTGGCGCGCGCCGGAATTCATTCCGCCCCGCAAGAGCCTGGCTGCCCTCGAAGTTGTGCGCTCAATTGGCCAGCCCGTCGCCTGAATCTGCGGATGCGGGCGGCGCCCCCGTCTCCATCCTGTCATTTCTTTGTCACGCTCTGCCCGCGAGCTCGACCAGCCACAACTTTGTCCAGAAATTGACGTCTATACAAAACGACACTTGTGCTCTGCCTAAAGGGAAACACCCCCAAGCCACGTTACAGAAGGGTGTTCGGTTCCACGATCTTTCGCTTCCTTCCACTTCCGGGAAGCCCCTCGACGCGTTATCCTCGCTGTTTGATCCAACGCGGACTCCAATCCCGTCCGCAAAGTGCAGTAGACCCTCAACGTTGCTCCACTCCAAGGATGGCTATGACGACGATGCTTGCACTCTCAAAGCAACACGGGCTCAGCCTTTGCGGTTGGCTCGCTGCCGGCGCAATGGCAGCTGCCTCGCTTACCGCGCAAAAACCCGCTCCCCGCATCCAGTCCGAAATTTCTCTCTCCGACGTCGCGCCGGTCAAAGCGGCTCTCGGGCCGTTCGCGCAGACGCGGTTCGATGCCGGCCGCATGCCAACCAATACACCCCTCACCGGCATGCTGATCACCTTTAATCGCACCCCAGCCCAGCAGGCCGATCTCGATGCGCTCCTCGCCGCTCAGCAAAATCCCGCGTCGCCGCTCTTCCATCAATGGCTCACCCCCGAGCAGTTCGGAACCCGCTTCGGCATGACGCAGCAGGACCTCGACAAGGTCCAGGCCTGGCTCCAGCAGCAGGGCTTTTCCATTGAATGGGTCGCGCGCAGCCGCAATGCCATCCGCTTCTCGGGCACCGTCAACCAGGTCGAGCTCGCCTTCCAGACCCAGATGCACTACTACAAGGTCGACGGCGAACAGCACTTCGCTCCCTCCACGCCGCTCTCTCTGCCCTCCGCCTTCGCGGGCACCATCGAGTCCGTCCGCGACATCAGCGATTTCCGCATGAAGCCGATGCACATCTCCGCCAACAAACGGCCTCGCCCCGATTACACCTTCTGGGGCACCTCGCAACAATATGTCCTCTTCGCCCCCGGCGACATCAAGGTGGCGTACGACATCAAGCCGCTCGTGACCGCCAACATCACTGGCGCCGGCCAGACCATCGCCGTCATGGGGCAATCCCAGGTTTCCGTGAGCGACATCGAGCGTTTCCAAACCGCCGCCGGCCTCACCGTCAAGGATCCCACTCTCGTCCTCGTGCCCGGCACCGGCTCTTCCGCCGTTTCCTCCGGCGATGAAGGCGAGTCCGATCTCGATCTCGAGTGGTCCGGCGCCATGGCCCCCGGAGCCAACATCGTCCTCGTCTACGCGGGCAATTCCAATTCCAGCAATGGCGTCTTCGATTCCATCCAATACGCCGTCAACTCCCAGATTGGCGACATCATCACCCTCAGCTACGGCGCTTGCGAACTCGAGCTCAATACCTTTAGCCAGGACACGCTGTACCAGCAGGCCTCCGCCCAGGGCCAGTCCATCATCGCCTCCTCCGGCGATACCGGCTCCACCGCCTGCTTCGGCTACTCTAACCTCACCCTCACCCAGCAGCAGTCGCTGGCCGTTAACTACCCTGCCTCCAGCGCCTATGTCACTGCCGTCGGCGGCACTGAAATTACCGCAGCCAACGATGCTGTCGGAACCTACTGGACCTCAGATGGTTCGAGCAGCAACAGCAATATCCTGCTCACCTCCGCCATCTCCTACATTCCTGAGGTGGCGTGGAATGACGATGCCCTCAGCGGCAAGGTGAGTGCCGCCAGCGGCGGTGGCCTCAGCTCCGGCGGCGGCGGCAAGAGCACTCTCTACACAGTCAAGCCAAGTTGGCAAACCGGTGTCCCCGGCATTACCGCGGACAGCACGCGCGATGTGCCCGATGTGGCTCTTTATTCCTCACCCAACTACCCCGGCTATCTCTACTGCACCAGCGATACAAGCGACTGGTCCTCAGGGCAAACCGGCAGTTGCGTCGGTGGCAACTTCTACGACGCCAGCGGTTATTTCTCCGTTGCCGGCGGCACCAGCTTTGCAGCGCCCATCTTCGCGGGCATGGTCGCCCTCATTAATCAGAAGGCCAACTACGTCACCGGCTCGGGCTTCCTCAATCCGTCCCTCTATACCTTGGCGTCCAACTCCGGCACCTACACTTCGGCTTTCCACGACGTGACCACCGGCAACAACTACTGCACCGCCACTTATGACGTGGGAAAAGCCGACGGCATCTGCCCCACCGGCGGCTCCACCCTGGGCTTCGCCGCCGGTACCGGCTACGACATGGTCACGGGACTCGGCTCTGTCGATCTCAACAATCTCGCGACCGCCTGGCCTGCCAGCACCAATACAAAAATCGGCACCACCACCACCGTCACCGCGGCCACCTCAACACCCACCGCCAATACGGCGGACAACTTCACCATCACGGTCAGCTCCGACACTGGCGGAACCACTCCCACCGGCAATATCTCCGTTTCACTCAACGGCGGCACCGCTTCGGTCTTTGCTCTCACCTCCAACGGCACCTACGTCGATCCACTTACCTTTACCAGTGCGGGTGCGTACACCGTCGTCGTCCAGTACCTGGGCGATGGCACCCACGCGGCCTCCACCGGCGCCATCACAGTGACCGTCGGCGGATCGTCGTCCGGTTCCGGCACCTTCACTGTCGCGGCAACCAACGTCTCCGTAAACCAGGGAAGTTCGGGTAGCTCCACCGTCACCGTGACCCCGGCTGGCGGCTACACCGGAACAGTCACCTTCCAGCTTGGAACTTCCAGCGCTTCTCTGCAGCAGAACGGTTGCTACAACGTCACCAACGCCGTCGTTTCAGGTACGGCCGCTGTCACCACCAGCGTCAACATCATGACGTCCTCCGCCCAATGCTCCACGACCGGAATTTCAAAGCGGCCCGGCATGCATCGCTTCGTCGCGGCTGGCCGCATCGCTTCATCCCATGAGGCGCCACCGCTCAACAAACTTGTTCCCGTCAGCGTTGCGACCCTTGCCGGATTCCTCCTGCTCGGTTCGCTCCGGCGCCGGTCTAAACTCCTCAACCTGATCGGATGCCTGCTCCTGCTGGCAACCGCCGGTCTCGCCATCGGTTGTGGCGGCGGCAGCAGCTCGGGCGGCGGCGGCGGCGGCAGTTCCACCGACGTGGCCAAGGGAACCTACACTCTGACCCTGTCGGGAAGCGATACGATCTCCTCCAGCATCACGGCCAACACCACCTTCACCCTCACCGTCAAATAAACGGGACCGAAAACCCGAGGGGCGAGCGCCACAAGCGCTCGCCCCTTTTTCTGCTCCCCGTGTCGTTCCTCAGCCCCCGGTCCTGTCTTCTTAGTCCCTCGTCCCTCGGTCCCTTAGGCGCGAAGCGCAGTTGGCCCCACCGCAGGCCGGGGCCCCCACGGATAGGTCCACGTCCGTGGGGTGGAGATGGCTTGTCAAGAGGCAATTCGAAAAATACTTTGTAACTCCCTTTCCCCTCAACACAAAAAACTTCGCCTCAATTGTGAATAATTATGGCCTTTCGGCGCATACTGGATGCAGTGCTTGAGAACCGGCCCGATCCTCGGGGTCAGATCTCAAGCCATTTCTTTTGGGGAGGAGACAAAACGATGACGCACCCTCGGTCCCGGCGAACTCAGCCTTCGTTGCAGTGTCGGAGATCCGCCCGGTCCGTACCGCCCAGGGGTACCCCCACCCCCCCTCCTAAATTTGCAGTTTTCCACAGCGAAATTGTCAAAAATTGCCTCGATGAACTCCGACCATTTCCGTCCTATATCGTGCTAGGCCAGGTTCCCCATCCTTACGCAGCAAGGGTGGGAAGACAATCTCCTCTCCATCTCCGCGCGAAGCAGTCGGCCGCACCGCAGGTGCCTGTGCAACTGTGCTGCCCGGGAGCTGCACCCCAAGGCGTCAGTCTTCACGCGAAGCAGTTGGCCGCACCGCAGGTGCTTGTGCAACTGTGCCGCCCGGGAGCTGCACCCCAAGGCGTCCATCTCCACGCGAAGCAGTTGGCCGCACCGCAGGTGCCTGTGCAACTGTGCAGCACGGAAGTCGCACCCATTGCATCAATCTCCGCGCGAAGCGGCTGGCCCCACCGCAGGTGGTTCCGGCAAAAAGCTGGCGCGGAGGGAATTTTCTGCTAGCTGACGCAACTCGTCGCGGGTGAAGCCTTGCTCGGTGTGAGCCAGCAGATACTCGTTGGCCAGGTCCGATCCAAAGAACGCCGGGTCGTCGGAGTTGAGCGTCACCAGCAGCCCCGCATCGAAATACTGCCGTAGCGGGTGTGCAGCAAACGACGGGCAAACGCCCGTCCGCACGTTCGACGTGGGATTGAGTTCGAGAGGCGTCTGCCGCTCCTTCAGCTCGGCCACCAGCACCGGATCCTGAATGGCCGACAGGGCATGCCCGATGCGTTCGGCGCCAATGTCGAGCGCCTCCCAAATGGCTTCAGGGCCGGTGGTCTCGCCGGCATGATCGGTCAGCCGCAAACCGGCTGCGCGCGCCTCGGCGTACATCGCCTTGAACGGCTCTGACCCGCGCTGCCGCTCGTCGCCACCCAGCCCGATGCCGATGATCGACGGGTACTGAGCCCGCATCGCGGCAGCTTTGCGAAACACCACTGCGGCCTCGGGCACGGTGAAATGCCGCACCGCGTCGAAGATCCAATAGACGCTGACGCCTAACTCGCGCGCGCCACGCTCCCGCGCCCGTTCCAAGCCTTCAAAGATGGGCTCGAAGCAAGCCGGATCGTGGTTGCGCCACATGTAAATTACGCCGACGGAGATGTACACCTCGGCATGCACGACGCCCTGCGCCGCCAGGGCTTCGATCATGCGCCACGCGATCAGTTCGTAGTCGTCGGGATGGACCAGTTGTCGCGTGACCGCTTTGAATGCGTTGATGAATCCGGTGAAGTCGGTGAATTGGTAGAGCGCATCGGCCTCGGCCTGCGTCATGGGCTGCGCATCGTGGCGCGCGCTCAACTCCACCAGCGTCGACGGACGCACGGTGCCTTCGAGATGCAGATGCAACTCAGCCTTGGGCAGTCGGCGAATGAACGTGGAGATGTCGTCCATCTCTAGAGTGTAACGGGAGATGTGTCGCGGAACATTGGCTACACCGCTTTGCGCTGTGGCGCAAACTCGCTGCGATGCCGGCTGTAGAAGAAGTAGATCAGCAAGCCCACAAACAGCCAGATGAAGAACGCTTCCCACGTCAGCACTTCCAGACCCATCATCAGCATGATGCAGAAGATGATGCTCAGCACGGGGAAGACAGGGCCGAGCGGCGTGCGGAAGGCGCGATGCCGTTCCGGTTCGCGATAGCGCAGAATCAGCACCGCGATCGACACCAGCACGAAGGCAAACAGCGTACCGATGTTCGACAGATTTGAAACCGTACCGATGTCGAGCAGGCCGGCGGGCACGCCGACAACAAATCCCGCAACCCAGGTCGCCACGGCCGGTGTGCGGTAGCGCGAATGAATCTTGCCGAAGACCTTGGGCAGCAGCCCGTCGCGCGACATGGCGAACCACACGCGCGCCTGGCCGAGCTGGAACACGAGGATGGACGAGATCATGCCCAGCATGGCGCCGATCAGCACCACGAGTTCGACCCAATGCAAAGCGTGGCCGCCGGGCATCAGCGAAAGGCGCTTCAGCGCATTCACTACCGGAGCGCCGTCGCCCATGATGGAATTCCACGGCACGATGCCGCTCAACACCAGCGCCACGCCGCCATACAGAAGCGTGCAGGCCACCAGCGTGGCCAGAATGCCGAAGGGAAGATCGCGCTGCGGATTCTTGCACTCCTCCGCTGCCGTCGAAACCGAATCAAACCCGATGTACGTGAAAAAGATGATCGACCCGCCCGACAGCATGCCCGTCCAGCCGTTCGGCATAAACGGATGCCAGTACACCGGCTTGATGAAGCTGGCCGCGGCGAAGATGAATGCGAGGATTGCGACGATCTTAACGAGAACGAGAATGTTGTTGGTGCGCGCCGACTCGCGGATGCCGCGCACGAGCACGACAGTCAGCACCATCACCACGAGAAACGCAGGAATGTTGAAGCCGAAATGCCATCCCGGCGCGTAAAGATCGTTGCCCGCCAGATCCTGCAGCCCAGTCGGCAGATACGCGGGCGAAATCCATTTGAGCGCTGGATGCAGGCCGAACCACTCCAGCAGCGCCTCGATGTGCGCGGCAAAGCCCACGCTGACGCTCATGTTGCTGAACGCGTATTCGAGGATCAGGTCCCAGCCAATGATCCAGGCAATCAGTTCGCCGAGCGTGGCATAGGTGTAGGTATAAGCCGATCCGGCAATCGGAATCATCGATGCCAGCTCGGCGTAACAGAGCCCGGTGAAGACGCAGACGATTGCCACCAGCACCAGCGACAGCGCCAAAGCCGGCCCCGCGCCCGGACGGCCCGCCATCGCCGTGTGGGTTAGCAGGTAGTGGATCAGAGGGGTGTTGCTGACCTCAGGCTTGTCGAACTTCTGGCCGGCCATGGCCGTGCCAATGACCGTGAAAATGCCCGACCCGATCACCGCGCCAATGCCCAGAGCGGTCAGCGACCACGGCCCCAGCGACTTCTTGAGCGCGTTTTCCGGCTCTTCCGACTCGCGGATCAGCTTGTCAATGGATTTGCAGGCAAGCAGTTGGCTTGGCAGGGCAGTTCTCCTCGTCGGTCCAATGCACGTTGCTCAGGATACAGGCAGTTCCAGTCGCGGTAGGGAAGCCTTATGCGGAAGTGTACATGATGAGGTTTGGACGGGAAGGTGACACTTTTACGGGAAGGAAAACGGGTGTAGCGGGAGCGTTCCGAGAGAAGTGCGGAGAGAGGGAGGAGGGTCTCCGGAGCCGGCCGTGCAAGACCGACTCCGGAAGAGAAGAAGCATGGAACTGGGTCGCTAGCGCTTCGACTGACCGCGTGCCAGTTTCTTGATCTTTTTCTTGTTGGCTCCGCGCGGTTCAGTGCGCTTGCCCTTTGGGGCGGCCTTCTTGCGTGCGGTGCGCTTCACCTTTTTGCGTTCAATCTTGTCTTCAATCTTCTTTGTATCTGCCACTGAAAAACCTCTTTCACTCAAGTTGCTGCCCGTCGCGGCGGGTGTCCCTTTCATGGGACGATGCGAGATTTATGGTAACAGGGATTGGGACTGGCCGAAACCGGCGGCCGCGCCAACCACCGCAAAATCAACGGAAGAGCCCGGCTCGGTCCCGAGTTTGAGCGCAATTGGAGTCCCCCACGCGAATTCCCGCGCTTTCAATCGTTTCTAGCGTAAAATCGGAATTGGACGCGAACTGGAAGAATCCAGCCTGCTCGGCCTTGGTCATCCCATCGCTTGCGACGAGCCCCGTAGCACACGCTTCAACTACTTGTTGGCACCCACCCGGCCGACAATCGGCTACCGAACGGAGTTCGTTTTATGCGTTCTGATCAAATACACAAAGCACTCGCGCAGGGCATGAATCGCTTTGAAATGTGCCAGCTTGTCGCCAAAGGCGTGAAAGCCACCCACAAGACTGGCGGCCGCTTTGAAGACACAATCAATACCGCCCTGGAGTTTCTGGGCACGCACAAGTCGGACCAGGAGTCCATGCACCCGGCTCCCGTGAAATCTCTGAAGCCGGCCGCCTGAGCGCTCAGCCACTCGAAAATAATCCTAAGCAAAATCAAGAGGGACGGCAGATTTGCCGTCCCTCTCTTTGATTCTGAACTGATTGTCAGTTAGACAACCTGGACGTTCTCAGCCTGCCAGCCCTTGGGGCCCTTGGTCACGTTGAACTGGACCTTCTGGCCTTCCTGCAGCGAACGGAAGCCGTTCGACTGGATGGCGGTGTGATGGACGAAGACGTCCTCGCCGTTTTCACGGCTCAAAAATCCAAATCCCTTTGCGTCATTGAACCACTTGACTGTGCCTGTTTCCATTTTGTTTTGTTCCTTTGGTGCGAATTTACCGCAAGCGCAATGTGGAAGTGTTTGCGTGTAGAGCGGTAACTCGGAACAGGCAAGTACTTCTATATCGAACTACGATTGCCTTGAGTGTAGCACGGAACCGAACGCAGTCCCGGATTTATGTGCACCAGGCCATTGGGCACAGTGAGTTAGCGACTTCTCACCGCTGGCCGTCGTTCGATCTCCCAGGCAAATCCAACGCCTCCCCAACCTCTTGAGAAGCTCCGCAGCCGTTCTGAAAGAGGCCGAGGCCTACTGGTCACATACGGGTGGACTTGCGCTGCCCCCGGCGTTACTTTTGCTGGCATGTACGACACAGCAAGTATCTCCGCACCTGCTGTCCTGATCCCACGAGCACTGTCGACCGGGGCCGCCGCGCGCCACCGCCTTCATTCTGTTCCCGGGCTGCTTGCCTTCGTCTCCGCCATTCTCGTCCTGGCTCCCGCCGCGTTCAGTGAGAACATACCCACCTTTCGCGGCAACCGGGAGCATACCGGGGTCTATCAAGCCGCCGGCGTTCCGAACTTCACCCAGGTCAAGTGGACCTTCCACGCCAGGGGCGAGATCATTGCATCGCCCGCGGTCGACGGCGCAACCATTTATGTCGGCAGCACCGGTGGATTTCTGTACGCGGTGGATCGGCAGGCCGGCACGGAGAAGTGGGAATTCGATGCCAAAGGCCGCATTGCCTCATCCCCGGCCGTGGCTGGCGGGCTGGTTTACTTTGGCGCCTACGATGGCAACTTCTACGCCATCGATTCCGCCACAGGCAAGCTGAAGTGGAAGTTCCAGACCGGCGGCGAACGCAGATTCGAGGGAAAGCATCTGCACGGGTCTGAGCCCGCGAATGAACTCATGCCGGACCCGTGGGACTGCTACCTGTCCTCCCCCGTGGTGTGGAATGGCGCCGTCTATTTCGGCAGCGGCGACGGCAACATCTACGCGCTCGATGCAAACGCCGGCACATTGAAGTGGAAGTTCAAAACCGGCGACGTGGTGCATGCATCGCCAGCCATCGCCGACGGGATGCTCTTCGTTGGCAGTTGGGACAGCTTCTTCTACGCGCTCGATGCTGCGACCGGGGCAGAGAAGTGGAAGTTCAAGACCGGCGACGACGAACAGATTCATAATCAGACCGGCATTCAGTCATCGGCCGCGATCGCGGATGGCTCGGTCTATTTCGGCTGCCGTGACGCGCATCTCTACGCGCTCGACGAAAAGACCGGCCAGAAGCGGTGGTCTTACTTCACCAAAGGCTCCTGGGTCATTACCTCTCCAGCCGTAAGAGGCGACGAAGTGTTCTTCGCCACATCGGATTCGGGGCTTTTTTATTCGATGGACGCCAAGACCGGCGCGGTGAACTACTCGATCAGCTTCAAGGGCTGGCCAACTTTCTCATCCCCCGCCATTGCGCAGGACGTGCTGTATGTCGGCACGGTTGCGGGACAGCTGAATGCAGTGGATCTGCGCAACAAGAAATTAGCGTGGACATTTGCGACAGAAGCTTCAAAGCAATTTGGCCCTGCCTATAGCAAGATTGATGGCTCGGCCGATCTCAGCTCCGCTTTTCCTTCTGCCTTCTACGATGACATCATGACGGGCTATGGCCGGCTGCTGGCGCTAGGGCCGATTCTCTCTTCGCCAGTCGTCGCCGACGATGTGGTCTATTTTGGTGGTACAGACGGCAACCTCTACGCATTGATGTAGTTTTCACGGTCCTTTCCGCTCAGGAGCGCTTCAAACGGACCGACTACAGTGAGGGATAATGGGGTGCGACAGATTCTGCACTCGTCCTCCGACTGCGATAACCGTCGAATTCCACATCGAACAGAACCGGTCCGGCTTTGAAGGATATGAGATAAACAAGTGGTTGCCTCCAGCGCACAATCCGGGCAGTGGATCGGCACAACGGACGCGCTCCCGCCAGTGAATGCGCTTGGCCGCCTGATGAGCCTTTGGTTCTTCCGCGCGTTGCTCGCCGCCATCGGTTGGACGGCTCTAGGCTGTATCTTCGCGCTGCCTAGCCTGTATACGAATGGCTGGCACGACGAGTTACGCATTTATCTCGCCCAATACTGGGCGTGGGGCCTGATCACGCCGGGTATTATGGCGCTCGATCGGAGACTACCGTTTTCAGGCAAGGAATTGGGCAAACGGGTTCTTGCGCACCTGGCCGCGAGCCTTGTATTCACAGAGGTCTACTTCTACATCTTTACGGCGATGCGCGCCGCGCTGGGCGTCACTCCGTGGAGTTCGCTACAACTGAAGCAACTGATGAGTCCTTCCGTTCTGGGCTGGCAGTTGTGGAGTTGGCTGATCTACTGGGTCGTTGCCGCAGCTTTGCAGGCGTATCGCTACTACGAACGTTATATGAGCAGCGAACTCCGCCTTGAGAGGCTGGAACACAGCTTTGCCGAAGCCCGGCTGAATTCGCTGCGCATGCAGCTTGACCCGCATTTCCTGTTCAATGCGCTCAACACCATCTCCTCGCACGTGGAGCGGGACCCCAAACTCACCCGCCGCATGATCGAGCACCTCGGTGACCTGCTGCGCCTCTCCCTCGAGTCCAAAGACAAGCAGGAAGTCCCGCTGGCCGAGGAGATGGACTTTCTCGAGCATTACCTGGCAATTCAGAAAATACGTTTCGGCAATCAGTTGAAAGTGGAGTTGCAAATCGCGCCAGAGGTGCGCTACGCCTCAGTGCCTTCGCTGGTGATTCAGCCGCTGGTGGAGAACGCTATTCGTCACGGGATCTCGCGTCGCTCCGCCGGCGGCAAGGTCACGGTCAAAGCCGCGCCTTCCGATGGCAAGCTCGAAATCAGCGTTCTGGACGACGGTATCGGTCTGCCCCTCGACTGGTCGATGGAGAAATCAGCCGGCCTCGGCCTCTCGATCACGCGGGAGCGCATCGCAGGCCTGCATCCCAATGGAGCGAGCCGCTTCGTCGTACACAATCGACCTGAGGGTGGCACCGCCGTCGAGATATCGTTGCCGCTGCGCGTCATCGGAGAGGAATCCAATGGGACAGCCAACCACTAACCCCATCTACGTCCTCGTCGCCGACGATGAGGCTCCCGCACGTCAGCGTTTGGCCGACTTACTGCGCCGAGATGCGCAGGTCGCGGCCATCGCAGAAGCGGCGGATGGCGAGGCGGCCGTCGAGGCGATCCAAAAGCAGCGACCCGATCTTGTCTTTCTCGATGTGCAGATGCCGGAATTGGATGGCCTTGGCGTGATCGATGCCATCGGCGCCGCCGAGATGCCGTTGACTGTTTTTGTCACTGCCTATGACCAGCATGCCCTGCGCGCGTTCGACGCCAATGCGTTGGACTACCTGCTGAAGCCCTTCAGCGACGAGCGTTTTGAGGCCACCATGGCCCGCGCGAAAACCCGCCTCGATGAGCGCAGTATCAGCGAGTTTGGCCAGCGCATCATGAAGATGGTGGCAGGCACGCCCGCCGCTCCCGAACGCCGCCTGGACCGCCTGGTGGTGAAATCCGCCGGAACCACGCGCTTCATTCGCGTTATCGATATAGATTGGATTGAAGCCGCCGGCGTCTATGTAACGCTTCACGTTGGTGGCAAGGAACTGCTCTATCGTGCCGCGCTCAACGATCTTGCAGAGAGGCTCGATCCCCGTCGCTTCGTCCGGGTGCATCGCTCTGCACTGGTGAATCTCGAAAGCATCGTCCAGCTCGAACCGATGTCCCACGGCGAGTTTGAAGCGGTTATCAAGAACGGTTCGCGCACTCGCGTGAGCCGCACGTATCGCGCTCTGCTCGAGAAGCGCCTGGGCCAGCCGCTATAGGCGCCTTACACTGGCTGGTGCCGACCGGTCCACACCGGCCTGCGGCGCTGGATGCTCCCTGTTTCTCTTTTACTTGCGTAACCCGTTCTTTGCAAAAGATGCGGCGCGATCGACTCTCGCGGAAGTAAGATGGGCGCATGAATCCTGTCGCCATGGTTGTTCCATTTTTTGCAGTCATCTTGCTGCTTTTCGTTCTTTCGCGCCTGGTTGTGAGCGCGGCCGGCATCGATCGGCAGCCTGAAGAACTGAGCGGCGGCACGCTCCAGTTTCTTCCCAATCCGAGCGCCTATTGGGGCGTATACCTGTTCCTCGGCTGCCTGGCGTTTCTCGCCTTATCGGGCGTCGCCAACGCCATTCGGGGCGGCAGCGGGCTGATTCCAGCGGTGCTCTGCACGGGCTTTTTCCTCTTCCTGCTCTCAGCGTATCCGGGGTCGATCGTCATCAACAAAGATGGATTGGAGCAGTTGTACTGGCTCACTGGCCGCAAGCGTATACCTTGGAGTGAAGTGTGGAGTGTCGCGGTCGACGCAAAGAGCAACAGCGTGACTGTGGTAGGCAAACGCAGCGTCAAGATCGTGCATACACGGCAACTGCCGGGCCACGACCGCTTCCTGGCAGAACTGCAAGCCCATTGCCCCGATCGGATGCCCGGCGCCCATCGCGTCGTAAGCGCGCCGGTCGAATTGCCACGATAGACCCCGTGATCCGCCGAGTAGGGTGGGAGTTGCCCCATCGGCACTTCAGCGCAACGGCTACGGCGTTTGATTCTCGCCCGTAAGAATGCGTGTCTCCGACCCAAAGCGACGGTATTCGCCGAAGACTGCGTCGTTCAGAAATGTTTTTACCGGTCCCTGATAGTTGGCTTTCGAATACATCGCGCGCTGCTGGGTGGTATGAGCTTCAAGAATCGAAATACTACGCGCGGGACAGATATAGCTCTTGCCGCCAATCTCAATCGGCGCGTATTCCACGACCACACCGGCATCCGAAACCAGGCTGTGCGGAGGCAAAATCGCCTTGATCGTCATGCGATAGATTGTTCCGTTGGCCGGATCGAACTCAATTTCCCCGTGGTAGCCGGCCCGTTCGTCGAAAAGTTGCAATTCCGGCTGCCTATTCGAATCGTATCCGCCAACGACACAGCAGTACTTAACGCGATAATTCGACTTCTCGTCGGGCACGGAATAGTTGAAAACAGCGAGGCGGACCGCCGTCCTTTGCTCCCAGCGACCCCATGTGATTTTGCCCTTGAGTGCGTCTGCAACCACTGTGCTCAAAATGGGACCGAACTCGCCCGTCGTGATCATGCCGCCGATCTTCCCTTGGTCCTGCCCCTTTCCTGCATGCTCATCCACCAGTTCCTTGCGGTCACGGAAGGTAATGGTCTCAACGGACTTTCCAACCACGTGCAGCGGCTGAAAGCTGTAGCTCACAATGCCCGTGGCTTCAAGAGCATCTTCCTGCGGCCGGTCTTCAAAACCGATAATTGTGCGCGACGCAATCAGGTTGGGTAATTGGCGTATCGTCGTGTTCACGTAGTTCACAATCTGAACCAGCATCTGACGTGTCGCCGCGGGACCAGGCGTTGCGTCGGCAACGAGCTCAGCGGCTGGCGGATCAAGAAAAGCGGACTGATCGGCTAATAGGAGCAGGGCCTGATGCGATTTCTCGCCGGGCATGGTTGCGGCTAGGCGCACGAGACGCTCCCCGCTCAGCCGCTCGGTGAGCTCAAAGCGGGCAAGCTGCTGGGCGGCGTCGGCATCCGTCATCCCACGAGCAGTAGTGAGGTGTTGCTCCAATTGGCTGACATCGATTCTTTCTGATTCGGGCGGTTTCGTTGCGGCATTTGCCGGAGAAGTGAAAAGGAACAGGAGAATTGAGGCACAGACGACCGACGAAATTGTATGCATAATTAGCTCCAGCCGATGGACGCAACCAGCTTACGCCCGGAAGGCAGAGCGCACAATTGGGAGGACATCCTCCGTCGAATCAGATCTTCTGCAGGTTTGCGAATTTCTCGATCAGCTTCTTCATACCGTGACGCGCAAACAGTACGGTCAGCTTTGCGTCTTCACCGTCGCCTTCCCGCATCAGGATCGTGCCCTCACCGTATTTCGAGTGCCGCACCCGCTGGCCCTTTTTGAGCCCCGCCGCGCCTTTGGGTTCGGGAATGTCCATCGTTGGACGGCTTACCCCGCCGGGTTTGCCATTGCCGAACTTGCCCCCAAAGAACCGCGCGATGTTGTCGATTGAATCGGGCGATGGCTTCGCGCTCTTTTTCTCCTGGCCAGAGTTAGGGGAAGCAGCCAGGTTCGGGCGTTCCTGGCTTTCGTCTTCGTAGTTGTAGTGTCCGCTCTCAAATTCGCCCGTGCCGCCGCCGCGCCTGTTTGAACCATACCCCGCGCCGTAGCCCCCACGCCCGCCCGCGCCATAGCTATAGGCAGGCGTCGACCACGCGGGCGAGCGTCCACCTAGATTTTCAATTAACTGGCTGGGCACCTCTTCAAGAAAGCGCGACGGCACCGTGCCTTCGGGCGCGTCATTCCCATAGCGGCGTCGATAGTGAGCCCGCGTCAGCACCAGTGTGTTCATGGCGCGCGTCATGCCCACATAGCAGAGGCGACGCTCTTCTTCTAGTTCTTCTGGATTCATGAGTGTCCGTGAGTGCGGGAACAATCCCTCTTCCAAGCCGGCGAGAAACACCAACGGGAACTCCAGTCCCTTGGCCGCGTGCAACGTCATCAGAGTCACACGCGCATCCGGGTCGTACTGGTCAGTGTCCGACGCCAGTGCTGCATGGTCCAGGAACTCCGCCAGTGTTTCTCCGCGCTCTTCGGCATCGTGCGCTGCGTTGGCCAGTTCCTTAAGGTTTTCAATTCTACTGAACGCCTCCGGCGATCCCTCCGCTTCCAGCGCCTTAATATATCCCGTGCGATCAATCAAAAACCGAATCAGCTCTGGCAAAGTAGCCGAATCGCCCGGCGCCCTGAACCCGCTCTCGCGTCCCGCGCCCTCAGTTGTTTTCGACTCAGACTCGCCGCCGGATGCTGTTTCCGTTTGCGGCTCCCTCGTCTGCTTCGGCATCTTCAAAAACGGTCGCTTCGGCTCTTTGGCAAACGGCGAAAAATGGCTCGCATCCAACAACGGAATCTGATCCTCATTGCTACCGAACGAGAAATCCGTCGCCACATCCAACTCATTCGCCAACTGCTGCTTCTGTTCCGTGCCCGGCTCCGCAGCGCCAAAGCTGAAATCCGTATCGTCTGTATCGGCGCCCGCTTCGGCAACATCCGCCGAAAGCTTGCCCGCAAAGTCCGGATCCATCATTGCCTGTGCATCCACAATCAGTTGGCGAAACGACTCCAGTGCCATCAGCGCGCGCGTCGGGATCAGCCGATTGTTGAGCGCCGCGGCAACCGCCTCCCACGTCGACACGCCAGTCTCAAGCGCCAATCGCTCCAATGTTGCCAGAGTGGTCGCGCCAATGCCGCGTGTCGGTGTGTTGATCACCCGCTGCAGTGCCATCGAATCATGCGGATTGCGCACCAGCCGCAGATAGCACAACAGATCCTTGATCTCGGCGCGTTCGTAGAAACTGAATCCGCCGACCATCGTGTAGCTGATGCCGTAGCGACGCAGCGCTTCCTCCACCAGCCGCGACTGCGAATTGGTGCGATACAGCACCGCGCAATGTCCCTGCTCCGGCTTGTCATTTTCAGATGAGTGCGATTCGCGCAAGAAAGCCTGTATCCGATCGGCGATAAACAGCGCTTCGTTCTCGCCGTCGGGCGCCTCATAGTAGCCGATCAGCGAGCCGCCCTGGCGGTCCGTCCACAGCTTCTTGCCTTTGCGCCGCAAGTTGTTCGCCACAACCGCGCCAGCTGCCTCAAGAATTACCTGCGTCGACCGGTAGTTTTGTTCCAGGCGAATAATCTGCGCGTTGGGAAAGTCTTTCTCAAATTCCAGAATGTTGCGAATGTCCGCACCGCGCCACGAGTAGATGCTTTGATCCTCGTCGCCCACCGCACACACGTTCTTGTGCTCGCCCGCGAGCAGTTTCATCAGCTCATACTGCGGTCGATTCGTGTCCTGGTATTCGTCCACCAGCAGGTAGCGGTAGCGCCGCTGATAGCGCTCGCGCGTTTCCGCCGACACCTTCAACAGCCGCACCGCTTCAAGCAACAGATCGTCGAAGTCGAGCGCGTTGTTCTTCTTCAGCTCTGCCTTGTAACCCTGGAAGATGTGCGCAATCCGCTCGCTGTTGGGATCCTTCGATTCCAGGTAATACTCCTGAGGATCGATCATGTGATTCTTGGCCCAGCTGATGCGCCCCAGCACCGTTCGCGGCGTCAGTTGCTTGGTGTCGAGCCCCATGCGCCGCATGATCTGCTTCACGATGCCTTGCTGATCGTTTTCGTCATAGATGGCGAACGTGCGGGTCAGTCCGTCGTTGCCGACTTTCAGCGCTTCGATGTCGCGCCGCAAAATCCGCACGCACAGCGAGTGAAATGTAGCGATCAGCGGTTTGGCGACAGTGGAGCTACCCAGCAGGCGATTGACGCGCTCGCCCATCTCGGCCGCAGCCTTGTTGGTAAAAGTCACTGCCAGAATCGAGTCCGGCGCAACACCTTTCTCGCGAATTAGCCAAGCAATGCGGCTGGTAATCACGCGGGTTTTGCCAGAGCCGGCACCAGCCAGGATCAGCAGAGGCCCCTCGGTGGCCTCCACCGCGGCGCGCTGTTCAGGATTCAAATTGGCAATGAGCGGCTGCACGGCGTGAGTCCAGGCGGGAAGTTTCCTTCTCCAGTTTACCTGCCTTGGACGTTGCGCGCAGACGAGGGCTATGGCGCAGAAACAACAGCGGGCCGCCCTCGTGGGCAACCCGCTGAGAACAACTCATCTTGCCGCGAATCTAAATAGGCTTCGGCGTGGTGTTTTCCGCAGGCGTCACGTTGTCCGGCGTATCGGTAAACGACTTGCCTGCACGGTAGGCATACTTCTCAAATCGCGATCCGGCCTTGCGGATCGCATCCTGTGCGCCATCGTCCCAAGTAACCCGCGCTTCGCCGTTCACGTAAACCCAGGTGCCATGCACCGAGCGTAGCGACCGCATTGCGTTGCCATCATCCTTCAGCGTGATCGTGAACGTGTCGTCGCCTCCCGTGCCCACGCCTACTACCCAGCGGCCCACAAATTGTCCGCGTGCCGGCGTCTGCTGGTTCATCGGTACGCCGCCAACAAATGCAGCGTCTCCGCCGCCCGCAAACTCAATCCGTGCAACGTCCGCCAGGTTAAAGCTCTGCTTGTGGCCGTCTTTGAAAACGATCACGATGCTGCCCGCGGCGCTCTTTTGAGCCACCGGCGTTTTAGCAAAAGAGCCTGGCACAGCCGATACGAACAACGCCACCATCCCGGCAACAGCGATCAATTTACGCATAGGAGTTCTCCTTGCAATCACCCTGCACGCGGTGGGCACACGCCAAGTCGCGCTACACCAAGGTACGTGTCTGCTGCAGGAATGGTTCCCGGCCAGCCTGCAAATGAATTCGCAACCTGGAGGGCGGCCCACCGGCGGCGCGTCGAGCATAGCAGAAGTTCTGGCTCATCGCCGGCCGATTCACAATGGGATAAATGCCTCCCCCTGCGGCGCTATTCTGGAGCCATCATGACCTCATCCAATCCTTCCCGGCGCGCCGCCGTCTATTGCGGTTCGGCAAGCGGCAACAATCCGGCATTTCTCGCCGAAGCGTGCTCTTTGGGATCGGCGCTCGCCTCGGCCGGCCTTGGTTTGGTGTATGGCGGAGCCAGCGTCGGCCTTATGGGCGCCGTGGCCGATGCCGCTCTCGCCCACGGCGCCGAGGTCATCGGCGTGCTTCCCGAAGTGCTCTCCGGCAGCGAGATCGCCCATAAAAGCCTGACACGCCTTGAAGTCGTCGCCACCATGCATGCGCGCAAAGCCCGCATGGTCCACCTCGCCGATGCGTTTCTCATTCTGCCCGGCGGCTTCGGCACCCTCGACGAACTCATGGAGATCGTCACCTGGAAACAACTCCGTCTCCACACCAAGCCCTGCATCCTCATCAACACGGCGGGATACTGGGACGGCCTGTTGGCTTTCCTCGACGCGACGGTTGCGGCGGGGTTTCTAAAGCCGGAAAACCGCGCCTTGCTACAATTAGCGCGGAATTCAGAAGAAGCCGTGCGGTCGATCGTTGCGTTTTAAGGAAGTTTGCTGCTTCACTTTCGCCGCGCGCGCTCCCTCTGCAACTCCCGATACACTTCGCTCTTCGACTGACCCATCTCCCGTGCCAGCCGCTTCAGGGCTTCCTTCTCGTCGATGCCCGCTTCGGCCTGCAACCGAGCCACGCGCTCGCCGATCTTCTCCGCAGGGCTCGCCGCCTGCCCTGCAACGCGCGCCGGCGCTTCCACCACCAGGGTGAACTCGCCGCGAACGCGATCGCGCGACGCCAACTCTCTCCGTACCTCGGCGACGGTTCCGCGCAAAAACTCCTCATGAATTTTCGTCAGCTCGCGTGCAGCCACCACGCGCAGCGCCGGTCCCCACACCGACTCAAGGTCTGCCAGCGTTTCCAGAATCCGATGCGGCGCCTCATAGAAGATCAGCGTCTGCGCTTGCTCGCGCTCCTCACTCGCAATCTGCTCCAACCGCGTCCGCCGCGCCCCGGCCTTCTCGGGCAGAAAACCCAGAAACAAAAACTCCGCCGTCGGCAATCCCGAAGCCACCAGCCCGCTCAGCGCCGCATTCGCCCCCGGAATCGGAATCACCGGCACGCCCGCCGCAATCGCCTCCGCCGCGAGCCACGCGCCAGGGTCGCTGATGCCCGGCATTCCCGCATCCGACACCACGGCAATGCGCCCGCCCGCCTTGATTGCCTCCACAAACTCCGCCGCCCGCTCGCGCTCGTTGTGCTCGTGGCAACTGATGGTCGGCGTCGTAATTTCAAAATGATTCAGCAGCTTCTGCGTCTGCCGCGTGTCTTCACAGGCAATGCGGTCTGCGCGCCGCAGCACATCCAGCGCGCGCAGTGTGATGTCTCCAAGATTGCCAATCGGGGTTGCGACAAGATAAAGTCCGGGAGCCAACGGAGCCGGGGCCGCGAGCCCATCGCCTTCGCCGTTCATCAGGCCGCTACTCTCCGGCTTCTTCGCGTTCAATGCGGCGTTGCTCGGCCAGCAGCGACATCGAACTCATCAGATTCTGCACGCTCACAATGCCGACCACCCGCCCGCTCTCGGTTACGGGAATAAGCGAAAGCCCCCGCCCCGCGGTAAGCCGGCGAATCGTGGCCCCCAGCGTGTCCTCGGGCCGAGCCACCTGAAACGCGCGCGACATCACCGATTGCACGTAGCCGTTGCCATCGTTGCGCAATGCGTCCACAATGCGCTGGCGCGAGACGATACCGACCAATTCCGGCCCGCGGACGACGGGGAAGTCCTCTTGCAGCGAGTGCACGCAGCGATACAGCGCGTCGGCAAGGGTGTCGCTCGGCGACAGCGTGGCAAAATCAGTCAACATGACTTCACGCATGCGCACAGTATCGACGACGGATTGGAAAAACACACCCTGGTCTTCAATCTGTGCGCCAATCATGATGAAGAAGCCGGCAATGATGAGCCAGAAATTGTAGTGGAGCAGCATGCCGGTCAGCATTACGGCCAACGCCAGCAACTGGCCAATGCCGGTGGCCGCGCGGCCGGCTGGCGCGAAGCCATGCGTGCGCGCAAAATTGCCGCGCAGCAGCCGGCCGCCATCCAGAGGATAGGCAGGCAGCAGGTGCAGCAATCCCAGTCCGGCCTGCATCCATACCATGCTGCGTAGCAAATACGCCGCCGTGATCCAGGGCTGATCGAAAAGGTGAATATCGCCGCCAGCGCCGAGAAATGTAATCGCGAGGGCCAGCGCTGTTGCCATGTTCGCCACGGGACCGGCAAACGCAAGCGCAAATTGCGCCCCACCCTGGTTGGCGCTTTCCTGGCTCTCGGGATTAGCCCACGCAAACATGCCGCCGATGGGTAGCACCAGGATGGCGCGCAGCTTCAGTCCCAGCCACGCAACCACCAGCAAGCGTGCGATTTCGCGCACAACTACTGCAACCACCAACACCAGGAACAGGCCGATACCGCGGCCTGCGCCATCGGCTGTGCTGAGGCCCAGGCACACCAGTGCCAGCAGCGGGAAAAACGCATGAATGCGCAGTTCCACACCAAACCAGCGGCCCAGAGGGATTGACCAGCCTCGCATAGATGAATTGTAGAGGGTCGGGGCTTCGCGGCGTCTACGTTATTCTTTTCACCGATGCGCATCATCGCAGGAACGTTTCGTTCTCGCACGCTGCAAGCTCCCGCAGGGCTGGCCACGCGCCCCACTAGCGACCGCCTGCGCGAAACTCTTTTTAATGTGCTGGCTCCGCGCATGGCGGGAGCTGCCTTTTTGGATTTGTACTCTGGCTCCGGCGCGGTGGGCATCGAGGCAATCAGCCGCGGCGCGGCATCTGTTGCCTTTGTCGAGCGCGCTCCCGCGGCGCTGAAAGTGTTGCGCGCGAATCTGGCGCACCTCGGCATCACCTCTGGATTTACGATTCAATCCGGCAGCGTGGCGGCTTTTCTGCGGCGCGCTGCGCAACGCTTCGACATCGCATTTCTCGATCCACCCTACGACGAGGCACAAGACTATGCGGCGACCCTCAGCCTTCTCGGCGTTGCGGCAAACGGAATCCTTGCGTCTGATGCCGTCGTCATTGCGGAACATCGCCGCAAGCTGCACCTCGAACAGGCCTACGGCACGCTCGCTCGTTCGCGCCTGCTCGAACAGGGCGACGCCGCGCTCAGTTTTTACAAAGCGGGCGAAGCCAATCCAACTCCACCGCATCCCGATCTCGCGGGATAAGATGAATCCGGTTGATTGCGCGCCCGAACCAGCGTGTCAATCCAGAGGACAGAAATAGATGAAGAAGTCAGCAGTCGTCCTTTTGGTGGCGTTGCTTTGCGCAGTCGCGTCACACGCGCAAGTCGAAAAACCCTGGCTGATCGGCCCCTTTGCACGGCCCGCCACTGGCAATCCCGTCCTTATGCCGCAACCGCAATCCAGATTCACCGATCCCATTTTGAAATCTCCCGTGCAGTGGGAAGCCCTACACACCTTTAATCCCGCGGCCGTTGTGCGCGACGGCAAGATCTACGTCCTCTATCGCGCAGAAGACAACTCCGGCGCGATGGAGATTGGCGGTCACACGTCGCGCCTCGGCCTGGCCGAGAGCAGAGACGGCATCCACTTTACCCGCATGGGCAAGCCGGTGTTCTATCCCGCGGAAGACGACCAGAAAGCACGGGAGTGGCCCGGCGGCGTCGAAGATCCGCGCATCGTCGAGCGCGAAGACGGCACCTACGTTCTCACGTACACTCAATGGAATCGCGAGACTTATTCCATCGGCATTGCCACTTCGCGCGATCTCGTGCATTGGACAAAATATGGGCCAGCATTCCTCACCGCAGCCGGCGGCAAATATGCGCACCTGAAGTACAAGTCTGCGGGCATCGTAACGCGGTTCGCCAAAGACCGTCTTGTCGCGGCGAAGGTCAGCGGCATGTATTGGATGTATTGGGGTGAAGGGGCTATTCGCCTCGCCACATCGCCCGACCTGATTCACTGGACACCGGTTGAAGATCAGGCGGGCGCGCCTGTGGAATTGCTTCGCCCGCGCCCGGGACACTTTGACAGCACATTTCCGGAGACGGGGCCGCCGCCGATCGTCACTAACGCTGGGATCGTCGTCCTTTACAACGGAAAGAACGCAACCAGCGGTGGCGATCCCGCACTCGGCCCCAATGCATATGCGGTAGGCGAGGCGCTTTTCGACCCCATCAATCCGATGCACCTGCTGAAGCAAACCAGCGCACCCGTGTTGAAGCCCGAATTGCCTTATGAGAAAACGGGCCAGTACGCCGCGGGCACCACCTTCGCCGAGGGACTGGTGTGGTTTCACAAACAGTGGTTTCTCTATTACGGGTGTGCCGATTCGCTAGTGGCCATGACTACCGCGCCGGCATCGCCTGCCTTGGCAGATTCCGTGCCGAATCCGAATTCAGCAGCAATTCCGGCTTCGGCTCCGATGACCTCAAAGCCGACGCCGGTTGTTTCTATTGCACCAGTTCCGCAAAACACCGGGAACTTCTATCTCAGAGACGGCGACACGGTTGTCTTCTACGGCGACAGCATCACCGAGCAGAACTACTACAACCAGTATGTCGAGCTTTACACCGCCACGCGCTTTCCTTCCTTGCGCGTCAATTTCTACGGTGCGGGCGTGGGCGGCGATCGCGTGACCGGCGGAAGCGGCGGTCCCATCGATCAGCGCCTCGCGCGCGACGTTTTCTCTGAGAAGCCAACCGTCGTGACTGTGATGTTGGGAATGAATGACGGCAGCTATCGCGCAACCACGGACGACATCGAATCTGCTTACATCAAAGGCTATGAACATCTGCTCAATTCGCTGCAAAGCAACGTGCCCGGCGTGCGCATAACGCTGCTCGGCCCTTCGCCGTATGACGATGTCGCTCGTCCGGCCACCTTCTCCGGCGGATACAACGCAGTCATGCAGCACTTCGCATACCTTGATGGCGCTCTTGCGGAGAAGTTTGGCGCTTCCTATATCAATCTCAATCCTTCTGTTGTTGCCGCAATCGACAAGGCCCAGGCGCTCGATCCTCAGATTGCGAAGTTGCTTTTGCCCGACCGTGTGCACCCCGATCTGCTCGCTCACTGGGTCATGGCTGAGGCGCTTCTGAAAGGCTGGAATGCACCGGCGCTGGTCTCTTCAGTAACTGTGGATGCGCATGCAGTCCGGGCGGTTGAGGAACTGAACGCGTCGGTCGAACCCATCGTGAGCGACAACGGCACACTCCGCTGGACCGAGCTTGAGAATGCCTTGCCGCTGCCGTTGACCCGTGACAATGCAACCCAGGCGCTGCTCTTCGACCTCACCGACATCGAGCACCAGCTCGATGAAGAGCCGCTCCGTGTCACCAACCTCGCCCCCGGCGACTACGCGCTCAACATCGACAACCACTACATTGGATCGTTTAGTGCGGAGGAACTAGCCGGCGGCATCAATCTGGCCGACTATCCCACGCCCATGTTCCACCAGGCGCAGCGCGTCAGTTGGCTGGTGCGCGACCGCGATGAGGCGCATTACATCCATCTGCGCATGCGGGTGCGAGCCTTCGAAGCAGGCACACAGGGAAAACCAGACGTGATGCAGGCTTTCGAAGACTCGCTGGAGAAATCAATCTACGAGACCGCCGCGCCGCGACCGCATGTCTTCGAGATCAGTCCTGCCAGCAAGACGGCGCCCTAGCCTGCGTTTTCAAAGCCTGTTGCCACGCCTCGCCTATACTCAGGCCAAGGAGAAGTGACCATCGCTGCAATCTCACTCGCGTCCGTCCTGGAGTCGCCCGAGGCCAACCTGGCAGCCGTGTCTACGCATGCCGCAGGCCCCGCCGGCGCGTTGCCGCTGACGGCGGAGATGCTGCTGACTGAGCCTTCGGGGAATCTTTTCGGACTGAGCCAGAACGCGGGCATGGGCTGGGAGCCGGGCCGCCTGCTCGATCCTGAATTCCTGATTCTCAGCACCCACGGCGGATTGCGCGCCGACAATGGCCAGCCTATCGCGCTCGGCTTTCACACCGGCCACTGGGAAGTAGGCTTGCTCGTTGCCGAGGCCGCCCGTGAGTTGAAGGCCCAACGAGCCATACCATTCGCCGGAGCCTGCACCGATCCCTGCGATGGCCGCACCCAGGGCACCACCGGCATGATGGATTCGCTGCCGTTTCGCAACGATGCCGCGATGGTGTTGCGCCGCCTCATGCGCTCCCTGCCCACAAGCAAAGGCGTGCTCGGCGTGGCCACCTGCGACAAAGGCCTCCCCGCCATGATGATGGCGCTTGCCTCCGCGGGGTCGCTTCCTGCTGTTCTCGTACCGGGCGGAGTGACGCTGCTGCCTGAGTCTGGCGAAGACGCGGGCAACGCGCAAACCATTGGGGCGCGCTTTGCACTGCAGCAGATCACGCTTGAGTACGCGGCTGAAGTGGGTTGCCGCACCTGCGCCTCACCCGGCGGCGGTTGCCAGTTCCTCGGCACTGCGGCCACATCCCAAGTCATCGCTGAAGCCCTCGGCCTCGCCTTGCCCCACTCCGCCCTCGCGCCCTCGGGACAACCTATCTGGCTCGATGCGGCCAAACGCTCCGCGCGCGCCCTGCTGCGCCTTCATGAACTTGGCCTCGGCGCAAAACACGTCCTCACCGCCGGCGCATTCCAAAACGCCATGGTCCTGCACGCGGCTTTCGGTGGCTCCACCAACCTCTTGTTGCATCTTCCCGCCATCGCATTCTCCGCAGGCCTTGAGCGGCCGACGGTGGACGACTGGGCCAAGGTCAATCGCGAAGTGCCGCGCCTCGTTGATGCATTGCCCAACGGCCCGCATGGCTATGCAACGGTGCAGGTGTTTCTCGCTGGCGGCGTCCCGGAGGTCATGCTCCATCTGCGCGATGCCGGCCTGCTCGACACGGGCGTCAAGACTGTCACCGGTGAATCCCTGGATGCTTCGCTCGACTGGTGGCGCGACAGCGAACGCCGCTCCGTCCTTCGGAAATCTCTCCACACACTCGACGCCATCGATCCCGACGACGTCATTCTGCCGCCAGCTCGCGCGCGCTCCCGTGGCCTCGCTTCAACCGTCTGCTTTCCCATCGGCAATCTCGCACCCGAGGGATCGGTCATCAAGGCCACCGCCATCGATTCGTCCTTGATCGACAACGCCAACGTCTATCGCCATCGCGGTCCCGCGCGCGTCTTCATCACCGAGGCTGACGCCATCCACGCCATCAAATCCGGCGTCATCGGCCACGGCGACGTTCTTGTGCTCATCTGCGGCGGACCCAAGGGCGCCGGCATGCAGGAGATTTATCAGGTTACGTCCGCCCTCAAGGCATCGCCGCATTGCAAGCATGTCGCGGTTCTCACTGACGCTCGTTTCAGCGGGGTGTCAACGGGCGCGTGCATTGGCCACATCTCACCTGAAGCGCTTGCCGGCGGCCCGATTGGAAAATTGCTGGAAGGCGATCAGATCGAGATCGTCATCGACCGCGAGAAACTCATCGGCTCGGTACATCTCGTCGGCGATGCAGCTGGGGAATTCAGTCCAGAAGAGGGGGCGCGGCGTCTCGCCAAACGTGTTTCGCGAGCCGACCTCAAGCCGCATCCGGCCCTACCAGACGATACCCGCTTGTGGGCCGCGCTCGTTGAAGCCAGCGGCGGTGTGTGGGGAGGCTGTGTCTACGATACCGACAAAATCGTTGCGCGCCTCGAGGGCAAACACTAACGCGCCGCAAGACCGGCAAGGTCTGCAAAATCCACCGTGACCACCGTGATATCGTCCTTTTGCCCAAACGCTTGAGCTGCCGTGGCAATCAACTCCGCAGGCTGGTTGCTGATCGCGCGCGTCCGCTCAAATCCAAACAGTTCGCCCGCGCGTCCCTGCGCTTCCACCACGCCATCGGAAACAAACGTGACCCTGTCGCCCGCCGTCAGCGACAGCGTTGTCGTCTCGTAGGTCACATTCGCCACAAGCCCCAGCGGCAGCGCCCCCGGGATCTCGATCTCGCGTCCATTCACATACGGCGCAAGATGTCCTGCATTGGCGATCGTTAGCAATCCTTCAGCGGAGATGTGCGCCGCCAGACTCGTTGTGAACCCGCCATGCGACCGACCCACCATCCGCTCATTCAGCGAGTGCATGATCTTTGCAGGATCGACGCCGTGGGCCGCCTCCGCCCGAATCGCGCCCACCAGCACCGAAACCAGCATGGCCGCGGGTAGTCCCTTGCCGCTCACGTCGCCCACTACGATCAGCATGCCGCCCTTGCCGTCCGCAATCTGCTGAAAGAAGTCACCGCCAACCTCGTCCGCAGGTTGGTAGACGCACTTCACCGCAAATCCATCGCACTGGTCCAGCGCATCCGGCAGCAGCACCTGCTGCACTTCGCGGGCTGCTTCCATCTCGCTGGCCATCCACACCTCGCGCCGTCGTGCGCGCGTAAAGCGCCGAATAAGAAACAGCAGCATCGCCAATAAAAACAACAGGTGCAGCAGCACGCTCAGATGCATGCGGAATGGAGGCAGCGGAAGCGCCACATCCACTCCATTCGGCAGCGCGATCCACCCCGCCTGGTCGAACACGATAGTGAGATTGTTAAGAGTGAAGAAGCCGACATCCAGTAAAAGCGGCAACGTCAACAAACGCGCGTCAAGGTTGCCGCGCAATGCCCGCTTCATTAGTACAGAAAACACCCAGACCACCGCTGGCAATTGGCAAATTAGCTGCAACGCCGCAGAGACCGGTGTTGAAGTCCATTCCGGCCAGTAGAGAATTGCCATGAAGGGGCTGATCGCCACCAGCACGAGTGCAACTCGCCCCCGCTTGCCAACCCGCGCATCCAATACCTTCGAGAAGAAGCCCAGCGTAGCCGCCAGGTAAATGGCGATCAGAACGCCGTCGATGAAATCGTTAATTGGCACGGGTGGCCACGAATAGACCTGCAGCCCAATCGCCAGTGCGTTATCCGCCGACTGCGCCAGCAGAATCACCGCGAACCACAAGTACTCTCGCTCGGTTGGCCGAAAGAAATACAGACATAAGATCGCCAGCCCGACCAGCCCCGTGGCGATGCTGTAGGAATAGATATCAACGAACAGCACATTCCGTGTTAGTTGATGGTGACGTCGCTCTGACTCCAACAGTTTTGGAGCACCGGCCAGATTCCCTGCCTGAAAGGGTCCTCCGCCCACGTAGCTCGCCCAAAGAGGTGAGTGCCATACCCGAATGGCGACCTGAATTGTGCGTCGAGAATCGCTTTTACTCTGCGCAAGCGGAAACATATGAAATCTGAATTCGGTCGATGGAATTGTCTCCGGCGGCATCTTTCCCGATCCGCCCACGAACTCGCCATCCACGTAGACCTCAAACGACGTAACAATCGGCCCCAGCAGTAACGAAGTTGGCTGTTGTCCCGCGGGAACTTCCACCTTGAACCGGTACCACCCAAACCCGCTCATCGCCGGATAGCCTTGATCGGACCATGATGCGTCACTTCGCAACAGCGGCCAAGCAGAATCATCGAAGCCCGGCGACGCCCAGAGCAGCGCCTTCGAACTCGGCGTCGTAGGAGAATCGCCGGGATGGAAGCGCCACAATCCGTCAAGCGAAACGAGCTGCTCGCGCCCGCGATCGAGATCGAACGACTGCGCTGGAAGCCGGGCGGCGCACGCGATCATCACGAGCACCATCGCCAGTCGAACCATGAACCGCAATCGCATCGATAGCTTTCCTTGAGTAGGGGGCGGAATGTGGATTGATGCTAAATCAAGCCGCGCCCCTCGGTCTGGGAATTAGCCAAACCCGACAGCGTGCCCACCCGCGGCCCAGACCGATACTATGGCTGCCATGAAGAATTTGTTTGCGTCCTGTGCCTTCGCACTTGCCATCGGAGCCGCAATCGCCCTGGCCGTGTCCGCCACTCATGCGCAGCTGCCTGCCGCGAAGGCCCTCGCCGCGTCCCAACTCGTCATCCTCGACACCGACATTGGCGACGATATCGACGACACCTTCGCGCTCGCTCTTGCCCTGCGCAGCCCAGAACTGCACATCCTCGGCGTCACCACCACATTCGGCGACACGGAACTCCGCGCCCGCCTCGTCGACCGCTATCTCGCCGCCGTCGGCCGCAGCGATATCCCCGTCGCGGCTGGCCCGGTTACACCCGCAAAGAATGTCTTCACCCAGGCCGCCTATGCGCACCGCGCGCCCGATAAGAAGCATCCCGATGCCGTTGAATTTCTTTTCAGGCAGATTCGCGCCCATCCCGGTCAAATCACGCTCATCGCCATCGGCCCGCTCACCAACGTCGAAGCAGCGTTCAAGCGCGACCCCGCAACGTTCCGGAAACTCAAGCGCGTCGTCATCATGGGCGGCAGCGTCTATCGCGGCTATGGCGGAACTCCCGCCGCTCCCAGGCCTGCCGAGCCCGAATGGAACATCCTTTGCGATCCCGCGGGAGCCAAAGCTTTGCTCGCCTCCGGAGTTCCGGTCTTCATGATGCCCCTCGACTCAACCCAAATCCACCTCGACGCAGCGGAGCGGGAAGCCCTGTTCGCCCACGGCTCGCCGCTGACCGATCAACTTACGCTGCTGTATCACCAGTGGGTCGCCCACACGGATAATCACGCTGCCGATCCCACCCTCTTCGATCCGGTTGCGGTCACCTACACGTTCCGGCCCGATCTCTGCCCAGCCAAACCCATGCGGCTCGAAGTCGAAGACAATGGTCTTACAAAGCCCGTCGATGGGTCGCCCAACGCCCAGGTCTGTCTACAATCGGACGAGAAGGGATTTCTCGACCTGCTGGAGAAACGGGTCGCTGGGGAAACGCGCGCTTATAGGCGTTGAATCCGGCGCCACTTTGCGGGCTTTGGGGGTCTTTCGTCTTCGCAACTTGAAATTCCCACAATTCAGGCCAGCGGGGCCGCTTACCTGTGCGCCGCGTCACTTTCAACTCCATTGACAGCAATAGAAAGTAGGAGAAAAATGGCGGGTCGACGGATTTCGAGCCGTTTGAAACGGTCAAGGGGGAAAAAGTGAGAAATGTTCTGCATTTGAAGGCTTTGGGCGCGATGGCGCTCGTGGGCGCGTGTCTCGCGGCTTCAGGCTGCAAGTCGGCGCCGGATTTGACACAGACGCAGGCTCTGGCGCTCATTCAGGCAAAATACGATCAAACGGCGCCTGTCGGCGTTGACATCGTTGTCAACAACCAGGGCATGGTGCAGGGTGCACTAGCCAAACTCTGGGATCGGACGAAAATCTATCCGAATAAGTATTGGGCGGACTTCAAGCTCACCGATGCGGGCAAGAAAGCAGTTAAGCTTGCCGGCGGTGGCGACACCATCGAGTGGCGTCCCGACAGCATCACCGATACGCATTACATCTATACTGTCACCACGATTGCCTCTAACCATCTCAAAGCGCATGATATCGGTGATGTGCAGGATGAAATGGTGGCGGGTGCGGATACGGCCAAGGGTGCGTCCTATTCGGAAAGCGTCGACCTTACTGGCGTGCCCGACGTGTTGCAGCAGATCGCCCACAACCCTGGAAACAAACTCAGCTCCAAGCACCATGCCGATTTCGCCCTGGTGAATGGAGCCTGGACTCTTCACGGGATTCAATAGCTTTTTGAGAGTTGTGCGAAAAAGGTTCAGGGCAGGGCCCGTAATCGTTGACCCTGCCTTTGTTTCTTGTTATTGTAGAAAGGTTCCGCAAGAACGCTCCCGGTCGTGTGTCTTAACGGCTAGAGCGTAAGGGCAGTTCGGCCACGTTTTTCAAGGCAAAGGACTGGACCCAAAGGCCGGCAGAAGCATTCGTCGGCCACCCGTTCCTGAAGTGACTCTTTTCTTGCAAGGGTTTAGGAGCGACATCGCATCGGTGCTCGCGCGTTTCTCCACCTTGGAGGGCTATGCGAGCCGGAACCGGCGAAACGGAGTGGGCCTTATCCCGGAATCAAGGGTTAGGCGACCTGCCACCGTCTCGGTTCTCGTCTGGAAGTGGAACGAAGGCAGACGCGAAGCAGCAACTTGGGCTTCTGTGTGCCTGTACGGCCAAATGCCGTCCAGGGCCAGAACGGCCCGAAGAGCGCGCGCGGCTTTGGATTGTGTGGTTTAAGGGTTTTGCGGTAAGGAGTTTCAGTTTGCCGACATTTAATCAGTTGGTTCGCAAGGGGCGTACGGCCCCCCGATACAAAACGGCGTCGCCTGCATTGCAGGCATCGCCGCAGCGCCGCGGTGTGTGCACCCGCGTGTACACCCAGACCCCCAAGAAGCCGAACTCGGCGTTGCGCAAGGTTGCGCGCGTGCGCTTGACCAACGGCATTGAGGTCACCACTTATATTCCCGGCATCGGCCACAACCTGCAGGAGCACTCGATCGTGCTGATTCGCGGAGGCCGTGTGAAGGATCTTCCGGGTGTTCGCTATCACGTGGTGCGCGGCACGCTGGATTCCGTGGGCGTGGCCAACCGCAAGCAGAGCCGTTCAAAGTATGGCGCCAAGCGTGCCAAGGGTGGCGCGGCAGCAGGCAAGAAGTAGGGTGCTTCGCACGATTCTCTTCCTGGATGAGAACGGTGCCGGTGCAAATTGAGAGAACGGTTCCCGGGCGAGTTGCTTGGACCGGGACTAGGGCAGCAGAAGTAGCGCGCAAGCGCAAAGGATTTTGAGGAACTATGCCGAGAAAAGGGCACATTGCGAAGCGGGAAGTAGCGGCGGATCCGGTTTACGGTTCCACGCTGGTCACCAAGTTTGTGAACTCGATGATGTGGGGCGGCAAGAAGTCGACAGCCCAGGGCATCTTCTATGACGCGATGAAGATCATCGAGGCCAAGGGTGGTGGCGAAGAGGCCATCAAGCTGTTCAAGAAGGCAGTTGAGAATTGCAAGCCGCTGCTTGAGGTCAAGACCCGTCGCGTGGGTGGCGCCAACTACCAGGTGCCGATCGAAGTCAATGCCGACCGGCGCACTTCGCTGGCAATTCGCTGGCTCATCACCTACGGGCGTGCCCGCGGTGAAAAAGGCATGGTCGACAAGCTCTCAAATGAGTTGCTTGACGCGGCCAATGGGCGCGGCGCAGCGATGAAGAAGAAGGAAGACGTGCACCGCATGGCTGAGGCAAATAAAGCCTTCGCCCACTATCGCTGGTAGGCACGGATTTCATTAAATTGATCCCGACGCAAGGGGCTCGGGAGCGGATGGAAGAAGTAGGAATAACCGCGGGCTTAGAAGCTCGCAAGGAAGAAGACTTACCGTGGCTCGCAACATACCTCTGAATCGTTGCCGGAATATCGGAATCATGGCGCACATCGACGCCGGGAAGACGACAGCGACAGAGCGCATCCTGTTCTATACGGGCATCACGCACCGCATCGGCGAAGTGCATGAAGGCACCGCGACCATGGACTACATGGAGCAGGAGCAGGAGCGCGGCATCACGATTACGTCGGCCGCGACCACCTGCATATGGAAAGACATTCGCATTAACATCATCGACACGCCTGGCCACGTGGACTTCACAGCCGAGGTGGAGCGCTCTCTGCGCGTGCTCGACGGTGCAGTCGCGTTGTTTGACTCCGTCAGCGGCGTGCAGCCGCAGACCGAGACCGTGTGGCGTCAGGGCGACAAGTACAAGGTTCCCCGCATTTGTTTCGTGAACAAGATGGACAAGAACGGCGCGGACTTCGAACACGTTCTCGACACCATTCGCAAACGTCTGGGCGCGCGCCCTGTGGCGTTGCAAATTCCCATCGGCGCTGAGGCCAACTTCAAGGGCGTCATCGATCTCATCGAGATGAAAGCTGTTGTTTGGCACGACGAGACCATGGGTGCCGAGTTCTCTGTTGAAGAGATTCCGGCCAACCTGCTCAAGAAAGCTGAAGCGTTCCGGACCCAGTTGATCGAGACCATCGCCGAGACCGACGATGTGTTGCTTGAGAAGTTCCTCGAAGGTGAATTGCCGACCATTGCCGAGCTCAAGTCCGGTATCCGTCAGGCCACCATCGATCTCAAAGTCTTCCCAGTCATCTGCGGAAGCGCATTCAAGAACAAGGGCGTGCAGACGCTGCTCGATGCGGTTGTCGACTATCTGCCCAGCCCGCTCGACAAACCTCCCGTGGAAGGTATCGATCCGCACAACCATTCCACCATTGTTGTGCGCAAGGCTGAAGATAGTGAGCCGCTCGCGGCGCTGGTCTTCAAACTGATCAACGATCCTTTCGGCAAGCTGTCGTTCATCCGGATTTATTCCGGTTCGCTCAAGACCGGCGATACCATTCTGAATCCGCGCACCGGCAGGACCGAGCGCGTGGGCCGCCTGGTCAAGATGCATGCGAACAAGCGCGAAGACATCACCGAGATTTATGCCGGTGACATTTGCGCCTGCGTTGGCCTCAAGGACCTCAAGACGGGCGACACGCTCTCGTCGCCGCAGCATCCCATCGCTCTGGGCGCCATCACGTTCCCTGAGCCGGTGATCTCGGTGGCCATTGAGCCCAAGACCAAGGCCGATCAGGAGAAGATGGGTATTGCGCTTTCCCGGCTGGCCGACGAAGATCCCACCTTCAAGGTGCGGACCGACGAAGATTCGGGCCAGACCATTATCAGCGGCATGGGCGAATTGCATCTCGAGATTCTTGTGGATCGCATGAAGCGCGAGCACAAGGTTGAAGCCAACGTTGGCGAGCCCAAGGTGGCCTTCCGCGAAACCATTCGCAAGACGGCAGAAGCTGAAGGCAAGTACATTCGGCAGACCGGTGGCTCGGGCAACTACGGGCATTGCAAACTGCGTGTCGAGCCCAACGAACCCGGCAAGGGCTACGAATTCATCAATGACATCAAGGGCGGCGTGGTACCCAAGGAATACATCAAGCCCATCGATCAGGGGGTTCAGGGTGCACTGGAGCTTGGCATCCTCGCCGGCTATCCCATCGTGGATGTGAAGGTGATCCTGTTCGACGGCAGCTATCACGAAGTGGACTCGAACGAAATGGCCTTCAAGTTTGCTGGCTCGATCGCATTTAAGGAAGCAGCGCGCAAGGCATCACCGGTTCTTCTGGAGCCCGTGATGGCCGTCGAAGTCACGGTTCCTGAAGAGTTCATGGGAACCATCATTGGCGATATCAATTCGCGCCGTGGGCGCATTGAGGGAATGGAGCACGCCGCTGGTTCGCAGGTCATCAAGGCGATCGTGCCGCTGAAGGAAATGTTCGGCTACGTGAACGACATTCGTTCGTCGACACAGGGCCGCGCGTCGTATTCAATGCAGTTCGCGCGCTACGAAGAGGCGCCGCGCATGATCGCCGACGAAATCATCGGCCGCGCGCAAGGTAAGTAAGGTTTTGGGGCTGGAGCCGGACCGCCGGCGCCCCTGGATTGAACGGGCAGCACAAGCTACGAAGGGAACCGAAGATGGCGAAGGAAAAGTTTGATCGTTCGAAGCCGCATGTGAACGTGGGCACGATCGGGCACATCGATCACGGCAAGACGACGTTGACGGCGGCAATCACCAAGGTGTTGCAGAAGCACAACCCGAAGAATACGTTTCGTTCGTTCGATTCGATTGACAACGCGCCGGAAGAGCGGGAGCGCGGCATCACGATCGCAACGGCGCACGTGGAGTACGAGACGGCCAACCGTCACTACGCGCACGTGGATTGCCCCGGCCACGCCGACTACATCAAGAACATGATCACGGGCGCGGCGCAGATGGACGGGGCTATCCTCGTTGTCGCAGCAACCGACGGTCCGATGCCGCAGACCAAGGAACACGTTTTGCTGGCTCGCCAGGTAGGCGTGCCCTGCATCGTGGTCTTTTTGAACAAGTGCGACGCGGTGGAAGACGAAGAGCTGACGGACCTGGTCGAGATGGAAGTGCGCGAGCTGTTGTCGAAGTACCAGTTCCCGGGCGACGATGTGCCGGTAATTCGCGGCTCGGCGCTGGGCGCGCTGAACGGCGAAGCGAAGTGGGAAGCCAAGATCGACGAGCTGATGGATGCGGTCGACAAGTACGTGCCGCAGCCGGACCGCGCGGTAAACCTTCCCTTCCTGATGCCGATCGAAGACATCTTCTCGATCTCGGGCCGTGGCACCGTGGTCACGGGCCGCATCGAGCGCGGCAAGGTGAAGGTGGGCGAGGACGTGGAGATTGTTGGATTCCGCGAGACGCGCAAGTCAGTCTGCACGGGTGTTGAAATGTTCAAGAAGCAGCTGGACGAAGGTCTGGCGGGCGACAACGCGGGCATCTTGCTGCGCGGCATTCCGAAGGAAGACGTGGAGCGCGGCATGGTGTTGGCCAAGCCGGGTTCGATTACGCCGCACACCAAGTTCAAGGGCACGGTGTACGTGTTGAGCAAGGAAGAAGGCGGGCGTCATACGCCGTTCTTCAAGGGCTATCGTCCGCAGTTCTACTTCCGCACGACGGATGTGACGGGAGTGGCGGAGTTGCCCGAGGGCACGGAGATGGTGATGCCAGGCGACAACGTGGAACTGGTGATCGAACTGATTACACCGGTCGCGATGGAGAAGGGTCTTCGGTTTGCAATCCGCGAAGGCGGACGCACCGTCGGCGCCGGCGCTATCTCGGAAATCATTAAGTAGCAAGTTATCAGAGGTCAGTTGTCAGGGATCAGTTGCGGAATCGACGGCCTTGGCAACGAGACTCGCCGAAGTGGAATGAAGAGCTGAGAACTGACAACTGAAAGCTGTGAACTGGAAGGATTTTGAAATGCGGGAAATCGTGAATTTGCAGTGCACTGTATGTAAGGAGCGCAACTACTCGACGACGAAGAACAAGAAGACGACCACGGGTCGCCTTGAGTTCTCGAAGTTCTGTAACCGCTGCCGCAAGCATCAGCCGCACAAGGAATCGAAGTAAGTCGACAGGGAACAGGGAACAGGGAACAGGGAACAGAAATCGACGCTGGGGAAAAGAGAAAAGGCTTAGCCCGGGCAAGAAGTGACTGATCCCTGACCGCTGATCACTGACCCCTGTATTCAGGGGCGTAAGCTCAACGGTTAAACTGTCGGTCTCCAAAACCGAACTTGGGGGTTCGAATCCCTCCGCCCCTGCCAGAGTTTGTACGGGACGCGCCGGGCAAAACGCCGGGCGCGAAGGATTAGAAGTATGGCAAGTAAAGCAGCAATTGAAAAAGGCGAGCAACGATCCGCCAAGCTGCAGGAATCGGGCGCATTGTCGAATGTCTCGGGGGGTGCCATGAATTTCTGGAACAATACAACCCGCTTTCTGAGCGACGTGCGCGCCGAGATGCGCAAGGTGGTTGCGCCCACGCGGAAAGAAGTGCAGGCCACCACCTCCGTGGTGATCGTCACGGTATTTCTCTTCGGGTTTTATTTCTGGGTGGTAGACCTGATATTCAGCCGGTCCCTGCAGGCAGTACTTCACAGGCTGGGCGGCGCGCAGTAACTGCGCGTGGTTTAGCTTCGAATCGAGAACAGAATGGCAGAAGAACTGGAACAAACCGCCGAACAGCCGCAGCCGGAGCGCAATCCGCTCTTCAAGTGGTACATCCTCCACGCCTACTCGGGCTTTGAGCGCAAAGTGCGCGAGTCCATCGAAAGCCGTATTCAGGCATTCGGACTGAAGGACAAAGTCGGGCGGGTCATGATTCCCACTGAGCCTGTAACGGAGATCATCAACGGCAAAAAGCGCACCATCGAGCGCGTCTTTCTTCCCGGCTACGTGCTGGTGGAGATGGATCTCGACAACAACCTTTGGCATGTGTTGAAAGACACGCCCAAGGTGACGGGTTTTCTGGGCACGGGCGATAAGCCGGTGGCTCTCTCCGAGGAAGAAGTGAGTTCCATCCTCTTCCGTTCCGAGACCGCCAAAGACAAGCCCCGGATGAAGATCAAGTTTGAAAAGAACGAGCAGGTCCGCATTACCGATGGACCTTTTGCCAACTTCAATGGCGTGGTGGATGAAATCAACGAAGATCGCGAGACGCTCAAGGTCATGGTGACCATCTTCGGACGCTCCACCCCCGTCGAACTCGAGTTCGGCAAAGTCGAAAAGATTGAGTAGTTGGTCAGCTTCTAGCCACTAGCTTTTGGCTTCTAGCCAGATTGTCCACCTAGCGGACGCTGGTTCAAGCGAACGCTGAAGCGCCAACACCAAAATTCGCATAAGGAATGACCAGATGATAGCTGAAAGCTAGGAGCTAACAGCTGGTTCGAAGGAACTGACAAATGGCACCTCCGAAGAAAGTCACGGGATATGTGAAGTTGCAGATTGTTGCCGGCAAGGCAACGCCCGCACCTCCGGTAGGCCCTGCGCTCGGTCAGGCACAGGTCAACATCATGGAGTTCTGCAAACAATTCAACGCTCGCACGTCAACCAAGGAGATGGAAGGGCTGGTCATCCCAGTCGTAATTTCCGTCTATGCCGATCGCAGCTTCAGCTTCATCACCAAGACGCCCCCGGCGCCGGTGCTGCTGTTGAAGGCCGCGGGCATCGCCAAAGGCTCGGGTACGCCGAACAAAGAAAAGGTGGGCAAGGTCACCGAGAAGCAGGTGCGCGAAATCGCCACGCAAAAAATGCCTGATCTGAACGCAGCCTCCATCGAGACGGCGATCAAAAGCATCAAGGGCACAGCACGCTCTATGGGCATCGAAGTCATCGGATAGTTTTTGATTGTTTGAACTGCAAGAGGCCCTCCCTCTGGGAGGGCCTTTTTGAGTGAGCGTAGATTTCCGATTCCCGCTAGTCGCTTATCTGCGACTTTTTGAAGCGCAACGCGTGGGAATGACGAAAGTGACCGAATCGTCGCTCGCCCTAAAACATACGGGTTCGCGGATGGTAGACTCAGTCCGATTCTCCACTGACAGCCTTGCTATGGTCGCACGCGTCGCCATGGGAGCGTTCGTCGCAATAGGCCCATTGGGGAAAGTGAAGGTGAACGTTGGACCCTCTTGAAACGGGGACAAGCCGGAATGTGCGCAGCATGGGCCTTTTGTTTCTGGCGAGCTTCGCGGCGCTCTTCTTTGAACTCACCATCATTCGGTTTATTTCTACTGAGATCAGAATCTTCGCCTATCTAAAGAATGTGGCGTTAATCGCCAGCTTCTTCGGGATCGGCCTGGGCATGATTCTCGACAGCCCGCCCAAATGGATGAAGAAGTTCTTCCCGCTGGTTGCTGGGGCGCTGCTATTGCTGATCACATTCTCCGGCGCCCTGAGGCTGACCCATCTGCCGATTCCAACATTCGACTATCGGATGTTTGTGGACCAGCCGAATGCGCCGACGGGCCACTGGTATATCCCGTGGGTCATCGCGATGTTCCTGATTTACCTGATCGTCGTTCCGGCCATCATGTACCTTATCGTGGGTTTCTTTGTGGTGCTGGGCGGCCTGGTAGGGGAGCATCTGAAGCAGTTTCCTTCGTTGAAAGGATATGGAATCAACCTGGCGGGGAGCTTGGCGGGCATTCTTGCTTTCACTGCGCTCTCATTTTTGGGATCGCCTCCGGTGATCTGGGTTGCGCTCGGGTTTTTGGCGCTTCTCCCATTTTTTCTCAGTCAGCGATGGACCATCGCAGCGTTTGTAGTGATCGTGGGCGCGATGGCGATTCCGCAGCAGCACGCCTACTGGTCGCCCTACTACCGAATCACGCTGGAGCCGGTTCCTCCGCCGTCGGGCTGGACGAGTCCGGCCGCGTACCTGCTCGACGTCAACCACGAATACCATCAAAAGATACTTAATCTCTCGCCGGAGTTTACTTCGCGCTTTCCAGACGTCGAGCCCAACCGGAACGGCCGACCGATTTACGAGCTTCCTTACGAGATAGTTCCGCATCCCACGCGCGTGTTGGTGGTGGGCGCAGGCACAGGCAACGATGTGGCCGCAGCGCTGCGTCATGGAGCGGCGCATGTCGACGCGGTTGAAATCGACCCGCTCATACTTGAGCTCGGACGCCAATATCACCCGGAGCATCCCTACGATTCGTCCAATGTGACGGTGCATGTGGATGACGCGCGGGCCTTCTTCAAGAAGACCCACGACAAGTACGATCTGATCGTTTTCGCACACCTCGACTCTCACACCCTGCTCTCAGGCCTGTCTTCCATTCGCCTCGACAATTACGTTTACACACTCGAAAGCTTTCGCGAGGCGCGCAGCATTCTCAATGAGAATGGCACTCTGGTGCTGAGTTTTGGTGGGGGAAGAACATTCCTTAGTGAACGGATCTTCGCAACCCTGGCGCGCGCCTTTGACGCGAACCCGCGCGCTTACTTGACGGGATACGACGGGACGGGCGTGACCTTTGTGGAAGGCAAGGGAATAAAGTTCAACCAAGTCCATGATTTTCCCGAAATCAGCAGGGAACTGCAATTGAGTCAGCCGAACACGATCCTTGCGACCGACCGCTGGCCCTTCTTGTACCTGCAATCGCGGACGATTCCCTTTGCGATCTGGAGCATTGTTGCTCTGTTTCTCTACTTCGCCGCTTCTGTGCTCAAGAAGATGGTGCCGCGGAAAGTGCTGGCCAGCCGCCAGGGCATACACATGTTTTTCCTCGGAGCGGGCTTCATGCTTTTAGAGACGAAGGGGGTTACTGAGCTTTCGCTGCTGTTCGGCTCTACGTGGACGGTGAATGCAGTCGTGATCGCGACGTTTCTGACCATGGGTTTGCTGGCCAACAGCGTGATCATGGTGCAACCGATTTCACGTCGCACCGCGTATATCGCGCTTTTTTTCGTCCTGGCGGCAAGCGTATTTCTGCCGTATTCGTTGTTCGAAGGTCTACCCGGCGTATGGCGCGTGATGGCTTCAGCTACTTTGGCGGGGTTGCCCGTGTTCTTCTCCGGGCTGATTTTCTCGCGGAGTTTCAGAGATGTGAAAAAACCGTCGCAGGCGCTTGGAATCAATCTGCTTGGCGCGGTGGTTGGTGGAGTACTGGAGAACCTTGTGATGGTGGGCGGCACGATGATTCTGGGAGTGCTTGCACTAGTTCTCTACGGGCTGTCTGCGGGGCTTGTGCCGGCAGGTTCATTGCAGGAAGAGAATGCCGCAGAATTGCCGGGAGATACGACTGAGCCAGCAAAAGCGGGCTGAGTCATTCACCTGTATGACGCGGTGGTTTGTGGGTCGCGGATGCGTCCAGCGCGAACGCTTAGAACCAGCGGCCAATCGTGAAGAAGACTTTACGGTGTCCGGCATCGCCAATCGATACGCCAATTGTGACGATGCCGAGAGGCGTCGCCGCCATCAGCCCGGTCGTGCCATCCTGGCGAAGGATTGCCTTCCGGTCAGGCGACCAGATTTCGCCGGCCTCGTAACCGATGACGGCATACAATCCCTGGCCCAACCCGGTGGGGAGTGCCGCGATCCGGTGCATGTAACCAGCGCGAGCCAGCGCGGTGTCGGTACCGCGGAACTCGTCAATCGAAGAGGCCGAAAGGCGCATCGGGCCGCCCAGCGTGAATTGGAATGGCTCCGCTACACGGCGACGCAGGTAAGAGTTGATATCCCAGCCGATTCCGAGAATGTTGTTTTCGCCCCACGGATGTGTATGCGAGAAACTGAGCCTCGCGAGTGGAGCGTTTTCGCTGCCCACCGCGTGATATATCGCTCCGAATGCAGCCGAAATGCGCAGACCCGCCGGCGAAATGGAACCGGTGGAGGCGCGATCGAGCACGAAGCGCATGACTCCGGTCTGCGCAGTGCCGCTAATGTAAGAGCCGCCGTCGTCGCCGGTGCGCAGGCTCCAACGCGTATCCAAGGCGTGCCATTGTGCGGATACCTGCATCGAGTTGCCGATAGTCCGTCCGGCTTCCACACCGGCTTCGAGATTCTGCTGGAAGCGCTCGGCAATACGCTTCTGATTCGCCCATATGTACACCGGTTGGCGCAGAATGCGTGCATCGGGCTGAACGAAATAGCCGCTCGGACTGAGCAGGCGGTAATACTCGGTGGTCAGGTCGACCAGGTAGCCAACGCGAGCGCCCACGCGAAGCTCCGAGCCAAACCCACCCAGCCCCTGATCGATAAAGCGGAGCGCCAACTGGCCGCGTGTCACATTGGAAGTGGTTCCGACTGCTTCCGGTCCAACCAGCAGGAAGGGCGGTCCTCCCTGCTGGCGTTGAAAGCGGACCAGGATTCCGGCATCTGGGGGTGCGCTGGCCGTAGACCGCGGCAACGTGAATGTCTCATAGGTGGCTTCGTATTCGCCATCGGCCTGTACATTCCTAAGTCCCTCGTCGAGAGCGTGCGGCGTGGATGGCAGGCCAATCGCCGATTGCATGTCTCGCACCACTTCGCGTGCGGCACCAGGCTCTCCGCCGTCGACGCGCACCTGGCGCAGTACACCGGGTGATGCGAAGCGCCTTCCGTTGCGTGCCGCCAGATAGGCCTGCCAGCCTGGCTCGTCCAGAGCGTACGGCAGCAACGCGGTTTTGCTTTGCTCGGCCGCCTGATAGCCAGCTTCGATGAGTGGTGCGACCTTATCGTAGTCGGTTGTTGAATAGTTGCCGAGGGGCACATCGACGACCACGTTGGCTAGCTTCATCGAGGCTTTCTCATTGAGCTCGATGCCAGCAGAGAAAGCGCGGTCTAGGACGCCCACGATCGAACCCGTATCCGAGGCCGATATTTTGGCGGTTTCCAGATGCACGGCGATCACCACGTCGGCACCCAGTTGATCGCGGAGAACGGCAGTGGGAAGGTTTTCGACAATGCCGCCGTCAACCAGGTAGTCACCGGTTTTATCCTTCACTGGCGAGAACACGCCGGGAAGCGAGACTGAGGCTCGCACCGCCGTGGACAGAGGTCCGGACCGGAATGTGACGCCGTTCAACGTGGTGAGGTCTGTGGCCACACAGCGAAAGGGAATTGGCAACTGGTTGAAGTCCAGGTCTATGTTGCTGTAGTTGAAAAACTCTCGGCTCAGGAATTGGTTGAGACCGCTGTCTGTCAGCAATGCATTACGCAAGCCGTAGCCGCTTCTGAGCCCGATGGTGAGCATCTGCGGAATGTCGCGACGGTCCTGGCGCCGGCGAAAACTGGCCGCCGCATAGGGTGTCTCGAGCGTGAATACGGACGAGATTGCATTGCTCAGCGACAGCTCGCGCATCTGTGCCGGGGTGCGGCCGGAGGCATAGAGGGCCGCAACAAGCGCCCCCATGCTTGTGCCGGAGATGCGGTCGACAGGAATGCGATGTTCTTCCATCCAGCGCAGCACGCCGACATGCGCAAACCCGAGTGCACCGCCGCCCTCAAGGGCTAGGCCAACAGTTGGCCGACCCGCGGGCGTCACCGGCGGCAACTGCGATTCGGCCGCCGGCGAAAGCGGCTTCTCGGCAAAGCTGGTCTGCTGACTCCAGACCGTGCCGCCGGATAAGACCGTGGTGAGCAGAATTGCGGTAAGAGTGCATCGCATAAACTCTCTCCTGATGGAGAATCTGTAACCAAGCTATATCGTCTGGAGTGAACCGATCTGTGACGCGGGCAACGGCGTGACCGCGAGGTTCTCGCATCCAAACGCAAGAAAGCCCTCCAAAATGGAGGGCTTTCTCTTGGGTTGATTCAAGCGAACCAGGGCGTCAGAACGCCCGAGGATCGATCTGCCGGGAATCTAACCTACTTCGGTGGAGCCGGCGTGAAAGCCTCGCGCTTGCGGCCTGGTTCCGGTTTCGGCTTGGGTTTCGGCGCCTTCTTGACTTCTTTTCTGCCTTTGTCTTTGCTTCCCATGGGAACCAGCATGACACAGAAAGCCGGTCGGGGAAAAGGGCACACTTGTCCCCTGCCATTTAGTGTTCTGAGTCCTGCCGGAGCTTCCTTTGTTCCTACTTCTTGTCTGTCGCGGCTACTTTTCCGAGGTGGTCGTGATTCAAGATTGCGTTGAACACCAATCCATAAGTGCCGATGGTCTCGCCGCGATAGATGGGGTTGTTGCCGAACAAGAGGACGTTGCCCTGGCCGAGGTGCGCGTCGACCACGATGGCATGCTCGGCGATAGAACTGGCCTTGTCGAGCAAGCCATCCAGCAGTAGCCCTTTCGCGTCAGTGAAGCGCAGAATCACGTCGGGCCGCAGTTCCGCCGGAATCACGAAGGGATTGTTGCGTATCTGCTCCTCGTTGAGTTTCTTTGCTTCCCATGGTTGCAGTTTTTCAAGCGGCTCCGCCTCCGCAATCTTGCGGCCCATCGGTGCGTCACTATCGTCAATGCTGCCGCGCCCCGTAGGGCGCTCCGCGTAAGGATCCATCAACAAGCGGCCGCCCGTTCGTCCAATCGTGTTGCTGACGTTGAAGACCATGCCTTCCGCACTGATGACCGGCACACTCATTCCGTAGCCGAAAGCTACAGGGTGGTCCCGGTCGACAAACACCGTATTGAGAACGGTGCCCACCACGCGAGCGTCACTGTGAGGCGCCACACTCACGCCCGGCGCCAGGCCCACGTTGATCGCGAATTCCGCCGTGTCCTCGCACGTGATCAGGAGTCCCCCCTGTTCGACAAACTTCTTGAGGTGCGCGAGACCGTCGTAGCCCAACCCTGGCCGCATGTCCGCAGTGGAGTCGATGCGGCCGATATTCGGCGTCAGATCCGATTTCTGCCACGGCAGAGGATTGTTCCACATCGGCAGCCCGTCGATGATCTCCTGGGAACTCGCTCGGCCCACCGGCGCAAACACAATCACGTCGTACTTCGCGCGCAGATCGTCTGCTTTCGTCACGGTCTGCGTACTGATGTAGTCGTAGGGCACGCCCTCAATATCAAAGGCATATCGCCACCAACCCTCAGTCTGTGTGTCCAACCACGTGTGCATGAATGCAATACGCGGCGCGGCTGCGGTGTGGGTTGGCCCTTGCGGTGCCGCGGTGAGATGGGTGCCATCGAGCGCCAGATCGTGCAAGGCGGATTTCAGCTGGTCATCGCCCGCATTGCTCAGCAAGAGCGAGCCTGCGGCGAAGTGTTTGCCGTCTGCGTCGAACGGCTTCTCCGCAACCTGGATGCTCGCGCCCTTTAGTTTGTAAACGAGCGAAAGCAATGAAACCTGGCCCGTGTTTGCCACCGCGACCACCGTGCCCGAACCGTCCACCTTTCCCGCCAACGCGGAAGCGTCGGTCACCGGGGTCATGCCTGCTTTCAGAATCGAATCGTCGGGCACGCGCACTACGTTCAGATTGAACAAGTGGCTAAACGACCATCCCGTGTCGTCATAGGGATGCTTCTGCGGATCGTCTGGCGCCCAAAATTGCCGGTCGAGCAACGCATCGGCAATGCGCGCATAGGGCTGATCCATGCGCACTACGAGGCTGCCGGCTGCGAACGTTTCCTGTCGCTGCTTGTCGGCGCGTTTCTCACCGGGGATTGTTACGGTGGCCGCGGCCGTGAGCTGTTGTACCTCCACATGCTGCCGCCCGAGCACCTTCAACAATTCAACAGTGCGGTTAGTCTGTGAAGCATCGGGCGGAATCACGTATGCCGCTGGACCTTCCAGCATTGGCTTCTCGACACTGCGTTTGCTTTTCGCGTAGTAGTTTTCGAGAAAATGATGCGTGTGCTGTGCGAAGTAGGAAATCGTTGTCAGCAGTGCCGTCTCTTCGTAGTTGTTATTGTCGCGCTGTGACCAGTTCACTATCGGCAACGGCGGATTCTGCCGGTACCAGGTCCGCGAATACTCCTCTGGATCGAGAATGCGCTTCTCCGTATCCGCACCGCCGTTGCCGAAGGTCTCATACAGGCGGCTGATGCCGTTGTGCATTGCGGCGAGGAACATCAGGTAACCGGGGCTCCACGTATCAAAGTCGCCGTGGGTAAACACTCCCGGCATGCCGAAACTCTGCATCTGTGCCGTATTGTTCCAGCCGAGCTCGGCCCATTCATCGGCGAGAGTTGGATCGACCCATGCGTTATAGGGCCCATCGCCCACTGTGTTGTCGTAGAGAAACGGCACCGACTCATGCAGATCGTGCAGCACCTGCGCATGCCAACCAATATAGGTATCCAGCACATTGCGCGTAAGGTCGAGCGTCATGCCCATCGCGTCTCGATTGTTGTCGTGCGCCACGTAGTGACCCCAATACAGAAGGTGCGGCCATTGCTGGCCAGGGTGAGCCTTGTGCCATTTATAGATGTCCACCATGCGATCGCGTCCATCCACCTCGACCACCGGCGTAATCAGCACAATCATGTGCGAGCGGATGAACTTGATGTACGGTGAGTCGTCGACGGCGAGCCGGTAGGCCATTTCCATCAGGGCCGTCGGCGCTCCGGTCTCGACGGAATGAATGGTTCCGGTGATGTAGTAAACGGGATACGATTTGTCGATCAGCGCCCGCGCCTTCGCGTCGTCCAATCCGATCGTCCGCGGATCACTCAGCTGCCCCAGCCGCGCGTCATTCTCTTTGGCCCCAGCCAGCAACTCGGGATCGGCGATGGCCGCGGCAATCATCTCGCGACCCTCTTCCGAATGGCCGATGGAGAACACCTTTACGCGCGGACTCGCCGCTTCGAGCATGCGGAAGTACTTGTAGACGTCCTCTGCGTAGGGCAGCATGTCCGGCGCGCCAGATACGTCGCCCAAAACCTTCTCTGGAGTGGGCACAGTCTTCGATGCGGGCAGATAATCTACCAACGGCGACGCGAAGGACTTGTCCGTCGTGTACTTCAGGATCTGGTCGGTGTAGTGCTGGTCGACCGGCTGCTTGGGGTCACGGGTGTAGTTCGCATTCAAGTCCTGCGCAAGCAGGCGGCCAACTGGCGAGCACAAAACAACGAAAGCAAGAAGCAAGGCTGCAGAGTAACGTCTCATGATCCTCATTTCAATTGGTTCGTTTCATCACGCGGCGGAAACGACCGGCGAACTTGAGGCGGGCCTCTGAGGTACGAGAACAAATGTCCGCCAAAGGACAGCCCGATCGGCCTTCATCGAGGCCACAGGCAGTTTTCGCCTGGCATGGAACCACGCTGGGGAGCGTGAAAACCGGTTCTCCAAACTATACGGTGGCAGACCATGATTCCCAAAGGGTATACGCCGATGAGAAAGAGGATGGGATGCTCCCGCAAAAACAGGTATGCTAGGGCGATCTGCATTCCCCTCATACCGAGCTAGAACATGGCAGACGACGAGCAAAAGACAGATTCGAGCGCAAATAAGGCTTGGCCCTTCGTCATGAGCTGGGCGGGGCGCATCAGCGCGCTTATCGGCTTATTCGGCGCGCTTGCAGGCGGCGTCACCTGGTTCATCAACCATCATCGCCAGCAAGTTGAGCACGGAGCGAAATTGGCGCAAGCCGAAACGCAGACAAAACAGGGCGACTACCAGGCTGCCATTCAGAGCTACGGCGACATCCTCAAGTCGGACCCTCTGGATCGTTCCGCGCTCGACGGCCAATTGAACGCAGCCATGCAATGGGCCGAGGACTTCCGAGTCGCCGTTCCGGAGGGTCAAAGCGCGGCCAGCGCAGCCGGACCCGAGCTCGATCAGATCATGGGCCTCCTCGAAGCCGGCCTCGCGCGATCCAAAGGCACGGAGGCAGCAGACGTTCAGGCGCACCTTGGCTGGGCCCATTGGCTCAACCAACATATCGCCGAACGCGAATTCGGCCCTGCCCCCGAACAGAATCTGCGGGCTGCACTTGCCAGCGATCCAACCAACGTCTACGCCAACGCCATGCTCGGCAACTGGATGCTGCAAACCGGCGGCAGCGTGCCCGAGGCCGTTCACCTTCTCGACGCCGCCGTCTTGACGGGCAAAGCACGCCCGTTTGTCAGGGCGCTCGAGCTTGGCGGGCTTGTGGGACTGGACAAGGCCGGTTCACGCGCCGACCTCATCAAAGTTGCGAACGATATGCGCAAGTCGAGTGAATCGATGAGCGAAGCGGAGAAGAGGCGAGTTCTCGCATTCTGTTTAGACCCGGTCGTCACCAACCGGTCAGAGCTCTTCGAGTCTCTGACCGCCCTGACTTCCGGCGATGCGTGGAGCACCTATCTTTGGCTCGATGACAATCCCGAAGATGCGGCCTACGACAGCCTCGATCACCAGTTCATCCAGGCAAGTCTGCTTGAGGCCGCGGGCAAACCGCTGCAAGCGCTCGATCAATACCGTCAATTGCAACTGCAACTCAAGAACGCCCCGGGTTCTCTGCAGAATGCGAATGCGGCAGCCATAGTGCGGCTCTCAAAACACCCACGCCCTGCACAATTACAATAAGGGTGTTAACGGCGGCTCTGGCGGCGGTGTGCCGGCGCAAAGCCGATAAAACGGAGAGACGGAATGCCCTTGATGAAGACCTCAAATCCAGCACTGGGAAGCAAGACCTTTCAGGACTTCGCGAACAGCCAATACGGTGGCGCGCTGGACTTGAGCGCGCGCATGACGCTCAGCGGCACGGTCAACAAGACAGGCCTTCTTCTTGTCTTTGCCATGGCTACGGCGGCCTGGACCTGGTACCGCTTCATGCAATCGGGCACGATGGGCGATGTCGCGCCCTACCTGATTGTCGGCGCGATCGGCGGATTCATCGTCGCGATGGTCACGATCTTCAAGAAGGAGTGGTCCCTCGTCACTGCGCCCTTGTATGCGCTGCTCGAAGGGCTTGTTCTGGGCGGGCTCTCCGCCGCCTTCGAACTTCGCTATCCGGGCATCGGAATCGAGGCTGTCGTACTCACCTTTGGCACGCTCTTCGTGATGCTGCTGGCCTACACTTCCAGATTGATAAAGGTCACGGACAAACTCCGCCTTGGCATCGTCGCGGCCACCGGCGGCATCCTGTTCTTCTATCTGCTTGAGATCGTACTGGGCTTCTTCGGCTTCCGCTTCCTGGCAGTCAATGGCTCCGGCATGTTCGGCATTCTCTTCAGCCTCTTGATCGTGGGTATCGCCGCGCTCAACCTTGTGCTCGATTTTGATTTCATCGAGCAGGGCGTCAGCAGTGGTGCCCCCAAATACATGGAGTGGTATGGCGCATTCGGCATCATGGTCACGCTGGTCTGGCTATACCTTGAAGTCCTGCGACTGCTGGCCAAGTTGCGAAGCAGAAATTGAAGTGAAGAATTCGCGATGAGACAAAATGGGCCGCCCTCTCAGACGGCCCATTTTCATGAATGGAATCCGAAAAACTCAGTGCCTTCAGATTTCCCGCAACTCAATTACTTTGGGTTATTCACCGCGGACCTGAATGGCCGGGCTCACCCAGACCTTCTGCGGGGCCGTTACCTTCCCAGCCGATCCTGCCACCTTCAGGCTCAACGTTTCTATCTCCGCCTTGTTCTTCAGGCCAGAAGCAAAGCCAAGCCGATACTGGTTCTCGAAGCGAATGCGGAGATCTTTGAAGTAGGGATCAAACGACACAGGATTGCCATCGCCCTGCCAGTAGCTATTGCCGCCGGTAGCTTGAGTCACTTCCAGAAGCAGGTTCTGGCCGCCTCCGATATCCGCTGCGGAATTGTCGGCATATCCCCGGCTCCTCCAATAGATCGAATAGACGACGAGTCCCGCACGGGCCGCGTCCGTGATTGCAGCCTGCACATAGGGGTCTTCGGGGTCGTAGCGCAGGTTGTAGAAGTCAATTCCGTCGGTGATCATCACCACTTCTCGCCGCGCCGAGCGATCGGTGGACGGCCAGTGCTGCGCGAGATCCGACAGGCAAAAGTACGCGCTGGCACTCTGGCCGGACCCTCCACCGGGCAGATGGAGACCCTTTAGCACCGCTTCGGAATCTGACGACAGCGGTCCCGCCAGCGCGGCGCGTCCATTCTCCATGTAAGCTATGGCCATTTTTGAGTGCGACGGCATTTCCTTTACGAAGTCCTGGATTTCGCTAATCTGGGTCCCGAGGGAGGAACGTGCTGAGCTATCGATCAAGAGCACTAGTTCGAGCGGGCTGTTTTCGCCCTTGGCAGGAGCCCAACTGGTGACGCTGGACAGCTTTCCGGCAATTTTGAGGGAGAGGTCCTGGGTCTGGATGTTGGGGAGCGCTTCACCGCCGTTCCTGGGCATGACCGTGACCAGGGTCTGCCCCTGTCCTGATTCCGGTGCATCGGCGGCAAAAATCGGCGATGCCAAGCTGAGCGCTGCAATGGTCGCCAGTGCGGCAAACTTGAATGATTTCATAGGATTGATCTCCGAGGCTCGCGGCGCTGGCGGCTGATTCCGCTCCCATGTCCGGCCTCATCTCGTCCTTTCCTATAGATGCTTTTTAGGGTCGTTTGTTTCGGTCGGATCTCGGCGAGAGGCGCCAAGCGCCTCTGCGCGGGCTCCTGGGTTGCATTTCAGCAGCCATTCCAGTAGACTTTGATGATGCGCCCGGAGTGTCTTTCGGGCATGTCAATAGCACCACGGCTTTTGGCCATTGCTGGTCGGTAAGGCGAAAGAAATCGCCCCCACCGGAGGTGGTTCCGCAAGGCGGACTGGCAAAAGCGGTGGGAGACGAGGGATGAATGGCAAAAGTCAGCAAGAATATTGCGAAGGCGCGCGCCGCAGTTACCAAGCCGGCGTATCCGCTGCCTGAAGCTGTCGGCCTGCTCAAGCAGGTCAAGTACGCAAAGTTTGATGAGACGGTCGATCTGACCCTGCGGCTGGGTGTCGATACGCGTCACGCCGACCAGATGGTTCGTGGGACGGTGGTTCTGCCCCACGGATTGGGCAAGACCAAGACCGTTGCCGTGATTGCGACCGGCGATCGCCAGAAGGAAGCGCAGGATGCGGGCGCGGACTTTGTGGGTGGCGAAGAGATGGTGGAGAAAATCCAGAAGGAAAACTGGACGGCTTTCGATGCGTTGATCGCAACGCCGGACATGATGAAAGTGGTCGGTCGTCTGGGCAAGGTTCTCGGACCCAAGGGCCTGATGCCGAACCCCAAGACCGGGACGGTGACCCTGGATGTGGCCGCGGCGGTGAAGGAGATCAAGGCCGGTAAGGTGGAGTTTCGCGCCGACAAGACCAGTCTGGTGCACGTGCCGGTGGGCAAGTTGAGCTTTTCGCCTGACAAGTTGGTAGAGAATGCGTCGACTGTGATCACGTCGATTGTTCGTGCCAAGCCTTCGGCGGCCAAGGGCAAGTACATCAAGAGCATTACGCTGAGCTCGACGATGGGCCCGGGCGTTCCGCTGGATTCGGCTGTGGCGGACGCGGCGGGCAAGCATTAGGGCGGGGATCACGGGTCTGGTATCGGGTATCTGCTGGTTTGCTCACCCTGTTTTACCCTGTGTGCCGCTCGGAGAGATTCAATTAGGTTTTCAAGAAACGGCGCGAAGATAGCGCCAGGAGGAATCGGGAATAGCAGAGGCGGATCGGTTTTTCGTGCTGATCCTTGATCTCTGATCCCTGATCCCTGTCGTAGCGGAGTGAAGAGATGGCGATTTCGAAAGCGAAGAAGACACAGAAGGTTCAGCTGCTGGCTAAGGAGCTGGAAGGTTCGACGACTGCAATCATCGGCACGTTTGCCAAGCTGACCGTTGCGCAGGATTTCGCGCTGCGGAAAGTTGTCCGCGAGTCGGGCGGCAAGTATCGCGTTGTCAAGAACAAGCTGGCAGCCATTTCAGGTGAAGGCACCCAGGTAGAAAGCGCGCTGAAGGGTCTCAAGGGCGTGAGCGCCGTAGCGTTCACCTCGGGCGATCCAGTCGCGCTGGCCAAGGGTTTTGCAAAGTGGGTGGGCGAGAACGCTGAGTTCCAGTTCAAGTTGGGCATTGTCGATGGCAAGCTGCTGACCGTTGAAGAGGTCAAGGCATTGGCGACGTTGCCGGGCAAGGAAGAGATCTTTGCCAAGTTGCTGTTCCTGATCAATGCGCCGGCGCAGCGTTTGGCCACGGTCATCAATGCGACCGGACGCGACCTGGCTGTGGTTCTGGGCCAGGGCGTCGAGAAGGAAAAGTTTGCCGGGGCAGCCTAAGAGCTGATTTCGGTTCCGCTTGAACGTGGGAGCGGGGATGTCTGGCGGGTTTTGGCTGTAATGCAGGCGGGAAGTGCGCGGGTCTGGCGCATCGGAAACTTCCAGTTTTGGGTTTGCGGCCGGGTTATCAAAATTCAAATGGTTCTGATTGGAGAAAAAAATGGCAGTTCGTCCAGAGTTAGTTGAAGAAATCGTTAGCCTGAGCCTGCTGGATGCAGCGGCTCTCGTGAAGACGCTGGAAGAGCGTCTTGGCGTATCGGCGGCTGCGGCAGCCCCGGTTGCAGTTGCGGCTGGTGGTGGAGCTGCGGCGGCAGTGGTTGAGGAGAAGACCGAGTTTCAAGTCATCCTCAAGGATGCCGGCGCGAATAAGATCAACACTATCAAGGCTGTTCGCGAGGTTACCTCTCTCGGCCTGAAGGAAGCCAAGGATCTGGTCGACGGTGCCCCCAAGGCGTTGAAAGAGAGTGCGACCAAGGACGAGGCGGAGGCCATCAAGAAGAAGTTCGAGGGTGTGGCCACCATCGAAATCAAGTAGTTCGGCACGAAAGTTGCAAGGCGAGCCAAGACGCGCTACGATAGTCGTTGCGCGTCTTTCCGTCCCATTTATGTTTCTCTAAAGATTGGGCGGGAACTGGTTGACGCGACTTGGGATAGGCGACAGGGCACAAAGCGCACGTGGGTTGGAGCAGAGCCAAGCACTCCAGCCGCGACGATGCGCACTTTTCAAGTGCCTCAGGGTCAATGGGATAGGCGGATCCCCGTTGACGGATGGCGAGTGGCTAGCGGGCGAGCGGCAGAAGCGAGCTTTGGGATCGGCGATAGAAGGCAAAAGAACTCGGATGGGGGCACAGGCATCGGGCCGCGCTCGTGAGGCATTGCGTCCTTGCGGGCAATTCGTGTCTCTCTACCCAGGCAGATAAGGCCTTTTCCGGCAAATCTACCAGAAAAAGTGCGGGACGTACCAAGCTGTTCCCCCGCACGCCTGCATCACCGATTGTGCGCAGTGTACAGCAGTTTCATGAATTGGAGTAGAGGAAGCTGGGCAGCCAAGTCGACGCGATCCGAATAAGAGCGACGACCTGACTAGAACCTGGTAACTCTCTGGAATTCCGGAAACGCCTCTAGCGCACGCCCGATCGGCAGTAAAGCCTGCGATCCGCAACGCACTTCCCAAGTGCACGTGCTTGGCATGGGGTAATGACTGGCGCATTGGCGGCCTTAGCCAGGGTCGACTCAAGAGCGCCGGTGGGACTGGCTTCGAGGTTAGCCAGTCAGGATTTTCGATTTTCTTACCGTAATCTGCCGGCGCCCCGGGACTCAGGCGCTGGCCCGGCGCCGCCCAGTGGTGGCTCTGGTGTCACGAGCCTCAGGAGTGAAGCATGCCCAACGAGAAGCGCGCGATTCGCAGCCGGCTCGATTTTTCCAAAATTCCAACCGCAACGCAGATTCCCAACCTGATCGAAGTGCAACGCCGCTCCTATGAGCGGTTCCTGCAGATGGACAAGCTGCCCAATGAGCGCGACGACTCGGGCTTGCAGTCGGTTTTTGTCTCTGTTTTCCCAATTACCGATTTCCGCGGCATCTCGCAGCTTGATTTCGTGGACTATTCGATCGGTAACTGGGAGTGCAAGTGCGGCCACTTGAAAGGGCTGCATCATCTTCGTACCGCCTGCGTAAATTGCGGGTCGATGGTTATTACCGATCCATTCCACCCTGGCGATGTCCTGTGTCAGAAGTGCGGCACCTATAACAAGAACACGCCCGACTTCTGCAATAAGTGCGGCGACCCGGTGGGTCTGCAGTTGAAATATGACCAGCAGGAGTGCGAAGAGCGCGGCATGACGTTCTCTGCGCCGCTCAAGGTTACGGTCCGCCTCACTATTTATGACAAGGATGCGGAGACGGGCAACAAGACAATTCGCGACATCAAGGAGCAGGAAGTCTTCTTCGGCGATATTCCGCTGATGACGCCGAACGGAACCTTTATTGTGAACGGCACCGAGCGCGTGATCGTTTCGCAGTTGCACCGTTCGCCGGGCGTCTTTTTTGAGACGGCGAACAACCGCACCTACTTCCTAGGCAAGATCATCCCCTATCGCGGCTCGTGGGTCGAGTTTGAGTACGACCAGAAGAACACGCTCTACGTCCGCATCGACCGCAAGCGTAAATTCCTGGGCACCATCTTCCTGCGCGCGCTTGGGCTTCGCTCGGACGAGGAGATCCTCAAAACCTTCTATACCGTCGACCGAATCCACATCGCCGACGGCAAGCTGCAGTGGGCCGTGCAGCCGGATGTTAAGAAGCAGACCAACCTTCAGGGATCGAAACCGGCACACGCCGTTCTGCACAAGGGCGAAGAAATCGCTCACTCCGGTCGCAAGATTACACCCAGCTCGTTGAAGGTGATTCGCGCTGCGGGCATTGAGAAGATTGAAGTGGAATCCGCCGAATTGGATGGCGCGCTGACCGCCGCCGACATTGTCGACACTGCCACAGGTGAAGTCGTCGTCGAAGCCAATGTCGAGCTTACCGCCGACCGCCTGCACAAGGTGCTGTCGAGCGGCGCCACGACCTTCGAGGTCTTCTTCCCCGAGCGCGACGACGTGGGCAACATTATCACCAACACGCTCAAGCGCGATTCCGTGCACAAGCCGGAAGAAGCGCTGATCGAGATCTACCGCAAGCTGCGTCCAGGCGATCCGCCGACGCTGGATACAGCGACTGCTCTTTTCGAAGGCATGTTCTTCGATGCGCGCAAGTACGACTTCTCGCGCGTTGGGCGTCTCAAGTTCAACATCAAGCTGTATGAGAACCAGGACGCGACCGGCCTCGATCACCGCACGCTCACACCCGAAGATTTTTACGCGACCATCCGCTACCTGCTCAAGTTGCGCAAGAACATCGGCATGGTCGACGACATCGATCACCTCGGCAACCGCCGTGTGCGTGCCGTCGGCGAATTGATGGAGAACCAGTTCCGCATCGGCCTGGTCCGCATGGAGCGCGCCATTAAGGAAAAGATGAGCGTGTATCAGGAACTCACTACGGCGATGCCGCACGACCTGATCAACGCCAAGCCGGTGATGGCGGCGATCCGCGAGTTCTTCGGCTCATCGCAGCTTTCGCAGTTCATGGATCAGACCAACCCGTTGTCGGAAATTACCCACAAGCGCCGCCTGTCGGCACTTGGACCGGGAGGTCTGTCGCGTGAGCGCGCAGGCTTTGAAGTCCGCGACGTGCACCCGACGCACTATGGCCGCATTTGCCCGATTGAAACGCCGGAAGGCCCGAACATCGGTCTGATTAGCTCGCTCAGTTGCTTTGCGCGCATCAACGAATACGGATTCATCGAGTCTCCTTACCGCAAGGTCAAGGACGCGCGGATCCTCGACTTCGTTGAGATCGTCAACGCCGGTGAAAGCGGACTGCGGGTGGGCGACCACATTGAGAAGGAGGAGTCGGTCAAGCTGAATGCTTCGCTCAAAAAGGCAGGCAAGCGGCAGATCGACCACATTCCTTACAGCTTCTACCTGTCGGCTTGGGAAGAAGACAAGCACACCATCGCGCAGGCCAACATCGAGTTCAACGCCGAAGGGCAGATCACTGAAGACCTGGTGAATGCGCGCCGGCAAGGCAACTTCGTGCTGGTCAATCGCGCTGAGGTGGATTACATCGACGTCTCGCCGAAGCAGCTTGTGTCCGTCGCCGCATCGCTGGTGCCGTTCCTTGAGCACGATGACGCCAATCGCGCGCTGATGGGCGCCAACATGCAGCGCCAGTCGGTGCCGCTGTTGGTGGCAGAGGCTCCGCTGGTCGGCACGGGTATGGAGGGGGTCACCGCACGCGACTCCGGCGCCGTGATTCTGGCCAAGCGTAACGGCATCGTGGATTCGGTCGACTCCGAGCGCATTATCGTACGCGTCGAAGGCGAACACCATCCCACGCAATTGTCGCGCGAGGTGGGTTCGGACATCTACACGTTGATCAAGTTCAAGCGTTCCAACCAGAACACCTGCATCAACCAGAAGCCGGTTGTGCGGGAAGGGGAGCGTGTACTCAAGGGGCAGGTCATTGCAGACGGTCCTTGCACTGAGCAGGGCGAGCTCGCACTCGGTCGCAATGTGCTGGTGGCCTTCATGCCGTGGCGCGGCTATAACTTCGAAGACGCGATCCTTATCAGCGAAAAGCTGGTGCGCGAGGACTATTACACCTCGGTACACATTGAGGAGTTCGAAATCGAGGCCCGCGACACCAAGCTGGGTCCTGAAGAAATCACGCGCGACATTCCCAACGTCAGCGAGCATGCTCTGCGCGACCTGGACGAGAGCGGCGTCATCCGCATCGGCGCCCAGATCGGGCACGGCGACATTCTGGTCGGCAAGGTCACGCCAAAGGGTGAAACGCAATTAACCCCAGAAGAAAAGCTGCTCAGAGCTATCTTCGGCGAAAAGGCAGGCGATGTACGCGACGCTTCGCTCACTTGCCCTCCCGGTATCGAAGGCACCGTAGTCGATGTGCGCATCTTCAGCCGCAAGGGCCAGGAGAAGGACGAGCGCGCCAAGCAGATTGAATCGGAGTACGTCGCCAAACTCGAAAAGAACCTCGGCGACGAAATCCGTATTTTGACCGACGAGCGTTTGAAGCGTCTCGAAGGCATTCTGGGCGGGAAGGAAGTGCTGGCCGATCTGCATGACGAGCGGACCAACAAGCGCCTGCTGACCAAGGGCGCGCTGGTCGATCGCGAGACCATCGAGCGCATCTCCACCAAGAACCTCAAGCGCATTCGCTACGCTGACAAGGATCCTCGCGTCAACGAGCAGATCGATGAGATCGAGGAGATGACCTCGCGCCAGATCGAGGTGCTGCGCAAGATCACCAATGAGAAAATCGCCAAGCTGCAGAAGGGCGACGAACTGCCTCCGGGTGTGATCAAGCTGGTCAAGGTCTACGTCGCCATGAAGCGCAAGCTGTCCGTCGGCGACAAGATGGCCGGCCGACACGGCAACAAGGGCGTGATCGCGCGCATTCTTCCTGAAGAAGACATGCCGTATCTGCCCGATGGCACTCCGGTGGAGATTGTTCTCAATCCCCTCGGCGTTCCCTCTCGTATGAACGTGGGGCAGATTCTGGAAACGCACCTGGGTTGGGCCGCACACGCGCTAGGCAAGAAGATTGCTGCGCTGGTTGCACTCAACACGGGCGCAGAAGCTGTGCGCGAAGCGGTGAAGAAAGAGTTTGCTGGAACCGCAACACTGCGTCAGTTGCTGGATCTCGACGACGAAATGCTGTTGCGTGTAGCTGCCGGTATGGAACGCGGCATCTGGTTCGGTACCGCGGTGTTCGACGGCGCCAAGGAAGAGGAGATCAAGGCATTGCTGGCATCGGCTGGTCTGCCTTCCTCAGGCAAGACGGCACTCTACGACGGCATGACTGGCGAGCAGTTTGAACAGCCTGTCACGGTTGGCTACATCTACATGCTCAAGCTGTCGCACCTGGTGGACGACAAGATTCACGCTCGTTCCATCGGACCGTACTCGCTTATCACACAGCAGCCGCTGGGTGGCAAAGCGCAGTTCGGCGGGCAGCGCTTCGGCGAAATGGAAGTGTGGGCGCTCGAAGCCTACGGCGCCGCTTACATCCTGCAGGAGCTGCTCACCGCGAAGTCCGACGACGTGTACGGCCGTACCAAGATTTACGAGGCCATCGTCAAAGGTGAAGCGGCGATCGAGCCGGGTGTACCGGAGTCGTTCAACGTGCTGATTCGCGAATTGCAGTCGCTGTGCCTGGATGTGGAACTGATCAAGCGCGCGGACCTGATTAAGAAGGTTCCCGTGCCGGAAGTTGCGGCAGTCGCCGACTAAGTTCGAGGTTTCCCGTCCTTCCTGGCAGCAGAGAGGACGGGACACTCGGCCGAGAGTTTTTCAGGGTTCTTCTTGAAAGCGGTTTACTCCGCTTCCCGGGAAGGAAGAACCTCTTAATCATCCCGGGAAAAGCCGCGGCAGTGGCCAAAAGCCCGCCAAGGAGGGTCGCCTTGTTCCGTTCAAACCCGTTTGAACTCACCAGCCCGATTACCGATTTCGACGCAATCCGCATCATGCTCGCCTCGCCGGAGAAGATCCGCAGCTGGTCGCATGGTGAGGTTACCAAGCCCGAAACTATCAACTACCGCACCTTCAAGCCGGAGCGCGATGGCCTGTTCTGCGCCCGCATCTTTGGGCCTGTAACGGACTGGGAGTGCCTCTGCGGCAAATACAAGCGCATGAAGCACCGTGGCGTCATTTGCGACAAGTGCGGTGTCGAAGTCACGGTCAGCAAAGTGCGCCGTGAGCGCATGGGCCACATCGAACTTGCATCGCCCTGCTCGCATGTGTGGTTCTTCAAAGGGCTGCCGTCGCGTATCGGTCACCTGCTGGATATCTCTCTCCGCGACCTCGAAAGCATTCTCTACTTCGAATCCTATGTTGTTGTCGATCCGGGCGACGCACCGGTGCGTGAGCGCGAGATCATCAAGGACGAAACCAAGTTCCGCGAACTCGACCAGCAATATCGTCCTTCCGGCTTCAAAGCCATGATGGGCGCCGAAGCGATCAAGGAATTGCTAAAGCGCGTTCAGATCGACGATCTAGGCGTTGAGTTGCGCGAGCGGATGAAGACAGAAACCTCCGCGCAGAAGAAGATCAAGTACGCCAAGCGGCTCAAGGTGGTTGAAGCGTTCCGCAAGAGCTCGAACAAGCCGCAGTGGATGATTCTCGATGTGCTGCCGGTCATTCCTCCCGAGTTGCGCCCGTTGGTTCCGCTGGATGGCGGTCGTTTCGCGACCTCGGATTTGAATGATCTCTACCGTCGCGTCATCAACCGCAACAACCGGTTGAAGAAGCTGATGGACCTGCACGCTCCTGAAGTCATCGTGCGCAACGAAAAACGCATGCTGCAGGAAGCGGTGGACGCCCTTTTTGACAACGGCCGACGTGGTCGCGTGCTGCGTGGCGCCAACAACCGTCCGCTCAAGTCGCTTTCGGACACACTCAAGGGCAAGCAGGGTCGCTTCCGCCAGAACCTGCTCGGAAAACGCGTGGATTACTCGGGTCGTTCGGTCATTGTGGTCGGACCCGAATTGAAATTGCACCAGTGCGGTCTGCCCAAGAAGATGGCGCTCGAGCTGTTCAAGCCGTTCATCTATCACCGCCTGGAACAGACTGGCCATTGCACCACCATCAAGCAGGCCAAGGAAATGGTGGAGATGCAAGAGCCGGTGGTCTGGGACATCCTTGAAGAAGTCATTAAGGATCACCCGGTGCTGCTGAATCGCGCCCCAACCCTACACCGCCTCGGCATTCAGGCCTTTGAGCCGGTGCTCGTCGAAGGCAAGGCCATCAAGATTCACCCGCTGGTCTGCACTGCCTTCAACGCCGATTTCGATGGCGACCAGATGGCCGTGCATATTCCGCTGTCGCCTGAGGCGCAGATTGAAGCCAGCGTGCTAATGCTGGCCTCGCACAACATTCTGTCGCCTGCGTCGGGACAGCCGATTACTGTGCCTACACAGGACATGGTGCTTGGCCTTTATTACCTGACCAAGGCCAAGAAGGGCGGTCCCGGAGAAGGACGCGTCTTCTCGAACACAGAAGAGATCCTGATGGCTCTCGAAGCCAAGGAGGTCGAGACCCTCACGCCCATCCGTTTGCGCTACACGGGCAAGGTGCTCGACATGACCACGGCCTACGACGACCAGGATCTGACGCATACCGATCCGGTGGACTTCAACAAGGAGTACATCTCCACCACGGTCGGCCGCGTGATTCTCAACGACGCTCTGCCGGCTGGCATGCCGTTCATCAATGGTCTGCTCAAGAAGAAGGGCATTGGGCAGTTGGTCAACTACTGCAACCAGAACCTCGGGCTTGAAGTCACGGTTCGAATGCTTGATCGCATCAAGCAGCTTGGCTTCAACTACGCCACGCGCTCGGGTCTCTCCGTGGGCCTTGACGACATGGTTATTCCGGCCAGCAAGTACACCACGGTGGACGAAGCCGACAAGAAGGTGATCGAGGTTCAAAAGCAATACATGGACGGCGCTATCACCAACGGCGAGCGCTCCAACAAGGTCATTCAGATGTGGTCGGCAGTGACGGATCAGGTGGCCGACGAAATGTTCGGCAACATGAAGAAGGCGGACGACGAAGGCGCCATGAATCCGATTTACATCATGGCCGACTCCGGCGCACGTGGATCGAAGCAGCAGATTCGTCAGCTTTCGGGTATGCGCGGACTGATGGCCAAGCCCTCGGGCGAAGTTATTGAGACGCCCATCACGGCGAACTTCCGCGAAGGTCTAACGGTACTCGAGTACTTCATCTCGACGCACGGTGCACGTAAAGGCCTGGCCGACACGGCGCTCAAGACAGCCGATTCCGGTTACCTGACCCGCCGCCTCGTGGACGTGGCCCAGGACGTGATCGTGACCGAGTACGACTGCGGCACGAGCGAAGGCATCTACGTTGGTTCGATCGTTGAATCGGGCGAAATTATCGAGCCCATGCGCGATCGCATTATCGGCCGCGTTTCGCTCGAGCGCATCAAGGACTACGACGGCAACGTGGTGATCGAAGTCAATCAGCCGATCGATGAAGACATCGCTCTGGCTATTCAGGGTGCAGGCGTCGAAAGGGTGAAGATTCGCTCGGTGCTGACCTGCGAATCACGCCGCGGCGTGTGCGCTCTTTGCTACGGCCGCAACCTGGGTTCAGGCCGAATGGTCGAGCTCGGCGAAACGTGCGGCGTCATTGCCGCGCAGTCCATCGGCGAGCCGGGAACGCAGCTTACCATGCGTACCTTCCACGTCGGCGGCACCGCCAGCCGCGTGCAGGACAAGTCGCGCCTCGACGCCAAGAACAACGGCTTCGTGCGCTTCATTAACCTGAACTACGTCGAAAGCAAAGACGGCACGCTGGTCGCCATGAATCGCTCCGGTTCGGTGGCGATCGTGGATGAACGTGGCCGTGAAAAAGAGCGCTATCAAGTGGTTTACGGGGCGCGTCTCCGTACCAAGGACGGCGAGCAGGTCAAGCTGGGTCAGTTGCTGGCTGAGTGGGATCCCTATACCTACGCCATCCTCACGGAAATCGGAGGCGCGGTACAGTACAAGGATCTGCAGGAAGGCATCACGCTCAACGAAGAGGTGGACGAAGTAACCGGCCTCTCGCGTTGGGTAGTGGCCGACTCACCGGATGAAAAGCGGCAGCCGGCCCTTGTGATCAAGAACGCAAAGTCTCACAAGCGGTATCTGCTGCCCCGCGGCGCTCACCTGATGATTCAGGATGGCGACGAGGTTGGACCTGGCGACGTGCTGGCAAAGATTCCCAAGGAAAGCACACGCACCAAGGACATCACCGGCGGTCTGCCCCGTGTGGTCGAGCTGTTTGAAGCCCGCAAGCCTCGCGAAACGGCAATCATCAGTGAGATCGACGGTGTGGTCCGGTTCGGCGAAGTGGCGAAGGGACAGCGCAAGATCTACGTCACGGCTGACAATGGCGACGAGAAGGAATACTCGGTGCCGCGCGGTATCCACGTCAACGTGCAGGAAGGCGAGCGTTTACGTGCCGGCGACCCGCTCATGGATGGTCCTCTCAACCCGCACGATATTCTCGCCGTACTGGGCGAGAAGGAACTGCAGGCTTACCTGGTGAACGAAATCCAGGAAGTCTATCGTCTGCAGGGCGTGGCCATCAGCGACAAGCACATTGAAGTAATTGTGCGGCAGATGCTGCGTTGGGTGCGGATCGACGAAGTGGGCGATACGAACTTCCTGCTCGAGCAGCAGGTAGACCGCTTCCGCTTCCGTGAAGAGAACGAGCGTGTGCTGACCAATGGAGGCCGTCCGGCAATCGGGCGTCCGCTGTTGCTGGGCATCACCAAGGCCTCGCTCTCGACGGATAGCTTCATCTCCGCGGCCAGCTTCCAGGAGACCACCCGTGTTCTCACCGAAGCCAGCATCAACGGCGCGATCGACAACCTGCGCGGCCTCAAGGAGAACGTGATCGTCGGGCGCCTCATTCCCGCCGGCACGGGCCTCGAGTACTACCGCAACGTCCAGCTCTCTCCGGAACTGGAAGAGGCGGCGGCTCGCGTGCAGGAAGAAGTGCACGCCGAGATCGAAGCGGCCGAGCGCGAACTGGAGCTTATGCGACAGGAAGGCGAAGCCGAAGAGATGGCTGCAGAGTAACTCTGTCGCCCAGGCTTCAAACAAAACGAAGATGAAAAGGCCCGGCGCAAGCCGGGCCTTTGCTTTCCGCGCGCACTCCTGAATTTGCTAACATGGGCTAACAAACCTATACCAGGTCGTTCAAATTATGCCTTCCGCTCCGCCGTCTGCGCCGACCGTTCGCCGTCCCGCCGCCATTAAGCCACCCGTCCTCATGGAGCGCACTCAACCCGTGCTGAAGAGGCTCGCGTCCGCGCAGGGTGAGCCGGTCATCACTTATTGGAATTCAACGAAAGGATCAATCTGCGGGAACGATGTGGCGGGGTTGTATGCGCTGCTTCGGAACATGGGAAAGCTCGAGCGGCTGACCTTGTTCCTCAAATCAGACGGCGGGTCCGGTCAGGCGGCGCTCCGGATGGTGAATCTGCTGCGACGATACGCGAAGCATTTGACTGTACTTGCCCCTCTGGAGTGTCAGTCGGCCGCGACCATGCTGGCGCTCGGTGCGGACCGCATCCTGATGGGCCCCCTGGCTCATCTTTCTGCAGTCGATACTTCGTTGACCCACGACCTGTCTCCCATCGACCGCGACAACGACCGAGTGAGCGTAAGCAACGACGAACTCTTGCGTGTCATTCGCCTCTGGACCGAGCAAGCGAAGGATTCCACAGCAAATCCTTACCAAGCACTCTTTCCCTACGTTCACCCCCTGGTCATTGGCGCCGTCGATCGCTCCAGCGCGCTGTCTACTCGAATATGCGAAGAGATTCTCTCTTACCACATGGAAGACAAGGCGCGCGCGCACGAGATCAGTACCATTCTGAATTCAGGCTACCCTTCGCATAGCTATCCAATTACGTTGCGCGAAGCGTCCAGAATCGGGTTGAAGGTCGAGCCCATGGATGAGGCCGTCAATTCAATGCTGTTCGAGTTGAATGAAATCTACTCAGAGATGGGTCAGAGTGCTTCAACGGATTTCGACGAGAGGAACTCGCACGATAACAGCATTCTCAACATCCTCGAATCGAAGGGAATGCAGATTTACTTTCAGCTCGACAAGGATTGGCATTACCGCAGCGAGGAGCGTCGATGGGTAGCGCTCAACGAAAAGAGCAGCTGGCGCAAAAGCGAGATTGTCAAAGGGAAGGTTGTCACTTCTCAATTGCACGTTCGATGATGCGGATGTCCTCGGTCCTGTAGGCCGACGGATCAGCCGTTTCGGCGTGACCCTGCCGACCCATGGGCGCGCCGGCTATTCTTAGCGTTGTACATCGCAGCGTCCGCTGCGCTCAGCAGGCTATCGGATGTGGTGCCGTCGGTGGGGTAGATCGCCATACCCACGCTGGCCGCCCCTCGCAGCACATAGCCCTCCATCGCAAAAGGCGCATCGAAGCAGCGTTCAAGCCGGACAGCAATCTCCTCAACATCGGAGCGCCCGCGCGCCACCGTCACCAGTGCCGCAAATTCATCGCCACCCAATCGGCCAAGGACATCGCCGGTTCTTAACTGGCGTTTCATACGGAGCGATACTTCCTGCAAATACAGATCGCCTACGTGGTGCCCATAGAGATCGTTCACCAGCTTGAAGTCGTCGAGGTCGACGTAGATCAAGCCGAAAGTCGAAGAAGTCTCGCGAGCCTTCTCGATCAGTTCCTGAAGGTGACGATCCAGCGAAAAGCGATTATACATATCGGTCAACAAGTCGAACTCCGAACGGTGAATCAGATCGCTATACAATTTACGCGTTTCAATCGAGAGTGTCGCAAGCCGCACACCGGCAGCAAGGGCCTCGGCTTCTTCGGTTTCGTTGTCCGCCGGCGTATCGAGAGCCGCAAACAGCGTGGCGAGCACGAGTCCCGAGCGGGAAGGAACCTCCCGGCTGATGATGCGCAGTCCTTCTTTTTTGGCGGGGGCATGTCCAAGGCGCGGTCCATCGTTCACATCGCACCAGCAGGACGCGCCATTCAGCATGAACGATACCATTTCCGTTATGTGCTCGACGATGTCCCCCAGTGGGCGCGAGCTGTTGATGTCTTCCAGGATCCGGCTGCGCCATTGCTCCAATTGAGCAATGCGCCTTTCCTGAGCCGCGTCGGATTCGCTTTGCGCAGTGATAGCGGCCGTCTGTTGACGTACTCTCCTGCGCAACATCCACACCCACACGCTCACCAGCAGCACCACCAGAAATAGAATCGCAACCAGCCGCACAAGGTTTCCGATCGTCAGCCATGGAGCTCCGGCCACGAGCACGATATCGTCCGGGGTCCGCAGCAGAATATTGAACGGCGCGCGGCTATCGAAGTGGTTGGCTGTATTCACAAAGCAAATTCCGCTGACACGAACCTTGGAGCCGGGGGACAGATGCTTCATGGGTTGAGAGGTTTCTTCGCTTTCGGCGTCTGGCGAAGGCCGCCTGTAGATAGCCGAAAAGAGGTTTCCATTCGCTTCCAGAACATATTCGTCTTGTGCAGCACTTCGAACCTCCGCTGCAACTGTGCCTTCGACCGAAACGAGATCGAACAGATTCCGACTCGTCGAAAGCTGCTCCCACGTATATGGCTTCGCAGTCATCGGCGCGGCAACTCCGCGATCCTGGATCTCTGCGCTCGTGAGCGCAAGGTACCCGTCGTGTAAATCAGGGAAGCCGGTTGCATCTGCCGCATCGCCAATGCGCACTTGAGCGGTGGACGATGTGATCAGCCACAGGCTCTTCTCCCCTTGTTGGATGACGGCCGCTGAACCTGGTTGATAGTAAGTTATTGTGCCATGGACATGCACTCGCCGGCTGAGGTTACTCACATGGTAACCCGCAAGGATCTGGTCCATCGGGGTTACCGGGAGTGTCCAGGGATTGATGGTCGCACGGTGAATGACTTTGACTCCGTCCATTGAACTGACATGCAGAGCGACGCCGGTCTGCTGCATCTTACCATCGAAGCGGCCTGAAACCGCGCCAGTGACCATGACTTCAGCGTCTAGAAAGCTGTCCAGCGCGTCGGAATTGTCCGCGTCGACCGCCGCATCGATTTCGCCGCCGTCGGTGTGCAACTGCAGAAGTGTGCTACGGACGCCCGCGTTCACCACGGTGACCGCATCGCGCACCACTCCGTAGACCGTCACCAGCCGGCAATCGAAGTCGGCGCGAATCAGCTGATCGAAAGTCGCTGGGACCGCTGGCGGCAAGGTGCCCTGGTGCAGTACGTTTACGCTGTCGGCAATTACGATGGGTCTGAAGCTTTGCTTTGTCTTTCCCGTAATCAGTACGCGATCACCGGGCGCGAGCATGTTATTCGTCGGCCAATCGACATAAACGCCTTCGTCGCCGTCCTGGACGAAGAGAGCGCGCTCGGAGCTGCGAACGTAGGTGACCGTCGCCTGGAACTCGACCGGCAATGCCTTGCTTGCTTCTGCATTGGTCAACACATGAATGGCATGGAGCGATGTGAGCTGCGCTGTCGGCTGAGCCCACGTCGAGGCGAGCCCTGCTGCTGCGAAGGCGATCAGCACAATCACACATCGAGTCAGGGGGGGCCAAATCGGGCTTGCCTGCAGCCTGGTTCCCCCAGTGTTATTCATGCCTCGACCCTTCCCCACGTACCCCATTTTTTTGCTCGTACCAGGCGGGATAAATCGTCCGCAAAAGTATTGAATTGCTTTAGTTTGTACGTTTTCATCTTACTCTGAATAAGAATTCCTCTAATAGCCCTTTTCGGGCATGACGGTTAGGTGTACCGGTGGTAACCAGACCTTGAATCCCTTCGGAACGTAAGGCACCAGAATGCACACATAAAATGGCAGACGGACCCCTTTTCGAGGTTCGGAGCAGATCATTTATGAGCGTTCCATTGGAAGTACCGTCCATCGCCACGTCGTTTTCCCCGAGTGGTACCCAGGCTCAGCCCACCCGTCACATTCGCGTTCTGGGGGTACCGCTCGATTTAGGTGCCAGTCGGCGTGGAGTTGATATGGGCCCCTCCGCCATGCGCGTGGCGGGTCTCGAGGCGCGTCTCGAGGCTCTGGGCCATCAGGTAAAGGATGGCGGAAACATTCTTGTCGAGATCGCTGAGACGCAAGCTTTCGGCAGTCAGAATGCACGCTACCTAAAGCAGATTGCCGAGACGTGCACGCGCACCGCCGAAGCTGTCATCAAGGCCTTGGATGACGGGAATACTCCGCTGGTGCTGGGCGGAGATCATTCGCTGGCTGCAGGTACAGTGTCAGGCGTGGCGGAGTTCTATCGGCGCAAGGGGCAAAAAGTCGGAGTGATCTGGATCGACGCGCACTCCGACATCAACACGCCAGATACTTCGCCGTCGGGCAATGTCCATGGCATGCCACTTGCGTCGTTGCTTGGATTGGGTCCGGATCTGTTGAGCAACATCTTCGGCTACGCACCGAAAATCGCGCCGGAGAATACAGTGCTCGTCGGCGTCCGCGATATCGATGCGGCTGAGCGCGCCAATATTCATCGCGCGGGAGTCACCGCTTACACCATGCGCGATATTGACGAACGGGGCATGCGGACAGTGATGGAAGACGCGCTGCGCATAGCGTGCAATGGAACTGCCGGCTATCATGTGTCCCTCGATATGGACTGGATTGATCCTGAAGACGCGCCCGGCGTCGGGACCCCGGTTCGTGGCGGAGCCACCTATCGAGAGGCCCATTTGGCCATGGAGATTCTGGCCGACCACGGCGGCATGACCAGCTTCGAAATTGTCGAAGTCAATCCCGTCATCGACGAACATAATCGCACTGCCGACCTTGCAGTGGAACTTGCCTGTTCGGCATTCGGGAAAAAGATTCTCTGAGGCGTCTACACTGGATTGGGAACACTTCTCGCGGATTGGACCGGTACATCGAAGGGAAAATGGCAAAAAAGCTTCGTGTTGGCATTCTTTTTGGAGGGCGTAGTGGGGAGCACGAGGTGTCGTTGCTCTCGGCCGCCTCGATCCTTAAGGCGATCGATCGCAAAAAGTTTGACGTGGTGCCGATTGGCATCACGAAAGAAGGGCGTTGGCTGGGCGCAGGAGACGCGCACGGATTGCTCGAAGGGGATATAAGGGCGGTAGCGCGACAGCTTCGCGCAGGTGATCCCGAGGTCACTCCTGGAGCCAAGTTGCTGCAAGAGGGGATGCCGACGCTACTGGCCCCCATTCCTGGGCCGCAGGGCTCCGAGGGGAAAGCGATTGACGTGGTGTTCCCGGTGCTGCACGGTACCTTCGGCGAAGACGGCACCATCCAGGGGTTGTTTGAATTGGCAGGTATCGCCTATGTGGGGTCCGGCGTATTGGGCTCGGCGGCGGGCATGGATAAAGATGTTATGAAGCGCCTCTTCGCGCAGGCCAAGCTGCCGATTGTGAAACATGTCTCGATTCTGCGGGCCGATTGGGAGCGCTCGCCGCGCAAGGCGATCGCCACGGTCGAGGCCGAGCTGCGCTATCCGCTCTTTGTGAAGCCAGCCAATCTGGGCTCCTCGGTGGGAATTAGCAAAGCACACGACCGCAAGGAACTCGGCCCCGCGCTCAATCTTGCCGCAAAGTACGATCGCAAACTCGTAGTGGAGCAGGGCGTGGGTGGAAAGACGTCGCGGGCTCGGGAACTCGAGGTTGCGGTGCTCGGGAACGACGATCCTAAGGCAAGTGTGGTCGGCGAAATCATTCCCGGCAAGGAGTTCTACGACTACGAGGCCAAGTATCTTGCAGAAGGTTCAGTTCCGATCATTCCGGCGCAAATTACTCGCGCGGAATCGCGGCAAATTCGTGCAATGGCGTTGGCTGCCTTCCGTGCCTGCGATCTTTCCGGCCTGGCGCGCGTGGACTTTCTGATGGAACCGGACGGGAAGCGCCGGATCTTCCTGAACGAAGTGAACACCCTGCCGGGCTTCACCCAAATCAGTATGTACCCCAAGCTTTGGGAGGCCAGCGGCATCGGCTATCGTGAGCTGATTACGCATCTCATTAATCTGGGCTTGGAACGTGCGCAGGAGAAGCGCCACACGACCTATAGCCGGCAAGAATAGGAACAACAGGGATTAGGGGATAGGCAACTGGGAACAGTAGGCTTCATTGCGGTGTCTAATCGAATGGCATAGTAAGTCGGTCTCCCCTGTCTTGCGAAATGCCGGGAAGATCGAACCCAGTCAAGCCGACAGATTCCTGAAGCTGCTCCCTGCCGTTCTTGCCGTATGCTTAATCCCGAGGAACGATTCCCATGACCTTGCTCGACGCGCCAACATTTGATGCTGCTCGCGACCGCCGCAATACGACCTTTATCTATGGCGGAGCGGGGTTATTGATCGTGCTCTTCATCGGCAGTTGGATTGTCGCCGGCTTGCCGGTCGATTTTCCCTGGCGTTGGTGGACCCACTTTCGCGCGCGCACGACCGCGAATCATTTCCTAACGGCCGTCGAGCAAAATGACATGCCGGAGGCGTACGGAATCTGGATTCACGACTCCGCGTGGCAAAACCACCCGCAGCAATATGTGACATATCCCTTTGAGCGTTTTCAGCAGGATTGGAGCCCGTCCAGCTCCGCTAATGAATACGGTGCGATCAAGAGCCACAAAATTCTCGCCGCCCGTATGTCGGGCAATGTGCTGCTGATGGGAATTCGTATCAACGGCCTAAAGAGCAACGCACTTTTCCTTGACTACGATCCGACGATGCACACACTCGGATTCTCGCCCGTGGAGTTGTATCTCGGCCCGTGAGGCCGCATATCGAGCTCAAGCCGTCTGCAGCTCTGCCAGCGTCTTCTCCAAGCTGGGTGCGTCCTCTACGTTGAGACACTTCTGTGCTGGATCGATCTGGCGCAACAGCCCGCACAGCACCTTGCCCGGACCGACTTCAATAAACGCGGATACTTCCGCCGCGATCAGGGTTTGAATGCAATCCACCCACCGCACTGTTCCAGTGACCTGACGTATTAGCGCGTCCTTTGCGGAACTGGCGTTCGTCACCAGCGCGCCGGTCACGTTGGCTGCAACTGGAATGCGCGGCTCGCCCAAAGATAGCCCCCCCAGGACGCGCGCCACTTCTTCCTGTGCCGGCTGCATCAGCGAGCAGTGGAAGGGAGCGCTGACCGGAAGCATCACAGCGCGCCGGGCGCCTTTGGCTTTCACGAGCTCGATGGCCTTTTCCACTGCCGCCAAATCTCCTGAGATCACAGTCTGGCTCGGCGAATTCATGTTGGCTGCGGCTACGACCAGTCCCGTGTGCTGGGCTGCCGAAGCGCAGGCTTCGATGACCTGAGCGGCGTCAAGTGCCAGCACCGCTGCCATGGCTCCCTGACCCGCCGGAACTGCCTGCTGCATCGCGCGGCCGCGCGCTTTGACGGCCCGTACGGCGTCGGCAAACGACAAAGTACCTGCTGCCACGTGAGCCGACCATTCTCCCAGAGAATGACCCGCGGCCAATGCGGGTTCTACCCCATGAGCAGCCAGTACGCGAAAGGCTGCAATGCTGACGGTGAGAATCGCGGGCTGGGTATTCTCGGTAAGCTTCAGTTCATCTTCGGGTCCCTCAAAGCACAGTCGCGAAAGAGGGAAGCCGCAGGCTTGATCGGATTCGGCGAATGTCGCCGCGGCAACGGGAAATCGTTCCGCGAGATCGCGGCCCATCCCAACAGATTGCGCGCCCTGTCCGGGAAAGAGGAAAGCAAGTTTGGTGGTCATTCCAGCAAGAATTCTATCGTGCCAGCGCGGCCTAGGATGAGCGAGTTTGCGTTCGGTTCAGAACTTCAATTTATCGCTGGAGAATTGTGGAGCGGAAGCCTGTCGTCATCACCTTGCCCGCAGTCCCGAGCACAACGGAAGTGGAAGGTGCGCTTCCCTGAATCCGTGCGGATGAAAGGTCCAGTGTCGATAAGGACTGGGTGCGAACCAGGCGGCTCGGTGCCCATCCTGGAATGGCAGGGCTAAGTCTACGCAACTGCAAGGTCGCCTCCTTCAATCTGCGTCGCGTTCGCAAAACGGGTTGTAAGACTCGCCTTGAGACAGATCTCGGCATCTTCGGGCGTTAGTGGCCTGGCGAAGAGGAATCCCTGGAAGCCGTTGCATCCCGCATTCAGCAAAATTGCTTGCTGCTCCTGCGTTTCAACGCCCTCTGCGATGACCAGAAGGCCGAGGTGCTTCGCCATGGCAATCACGGCTTCCACGATGGGTCGGGTTCCCTCCGGATCGGCAAGTCGCTCAATAAACGAACGATCGATCTTAAGTACGTCCACAGGGATGCGGTGTATGTAACTGAGCGACGAGTAGCCCGTGCCGAAATCGTCCATAGCGATGTGCACCCCGCACTGCCGCAAGAGATTCATCTGCCGTACGACCGCGTCATAATCTTCCATGACGACGGATTCAGTTAATTCCAGCACGAGGTTTTCTGGTGATACATCGCAATCAGTCAATACGCTCGCAACCGTATCCGCAAAGTCATCGCGGGCGAACTGCAGCAAGGAAATGTTGACCGCCATGCGTACAGGGGGATGACCTGCATCCTGCCAGGCGCGCAGTTGACGGCAAGCTTCACGTAGCACCCAGTTGCCGATCGGAACAATGAGGCGCGTTTCTTCTGCGATCGGAATAAAACGCGCAGGCGAGATATGGCCGAGACTCGGGTGGTGGAAGCGCAGAAGAGCTTCGAAACCGGTTAACTCGCCAGCATTTGAATAGAGCGGCTGGTACACGAGCCGGAGGTAGTTCTTATCGAGTGCAACGCCGAGCGCCTCTTCAATTTCGAGCGATTCGCCGGCCTCGTCGCTCATAGCCGGAGAGAATACACAAAATCCTTCGCCGGTCGATTTAGCGCGATACATTGCAAAATCAGCGTTTCGTTCCAGTGTCTGGGCATTTGTCCCGTCCTGCGGGTAGACACAGACGCCGATACTTGCTGACACAATGATCTTCGATGATCCCGCGTAAATAGGTCGGGCGATGGCCGCGCCCAGGCGGCGGGAGATTTCAACCGGGTCGAGCGAGTCGTTGGTTCCCGGAACCAGCACGAGGAATTCATCCTCCCCCATGCGGGCGACTGCGTCGGTGCTCAGAGGGTTGCGGCGCAGACGCTCTGCGATTGTACGCAACACGTGATCGCCAGATTCGTGCCCAAACTGATCGTTCGTGCGCTTGAACCGGTTGATGTCGATCCACACCACGGCCAACGATTCATCATTGCGGCTTACTTTCTTGATGGCCTCATCGATCGCCTGTTCACCCGCGCGGCGATTGGGCAATCCCGTCAAGGTGTCTTGATAGGCGTTATGCACTAACTCGGAGTGAATCCGCCTGTGTTCAATGACCAATGCGGCTAACTTGGCGGCGCTTTCCACCATGTCCAGTTCGTGCGAAGTCGGCTTTGAACGCGAACGCGCGTACACGGTCAGCGTTCCGGCCAAACGACTGGAGCCATTCGCGCAAAAGGGGACCGACCATACCGAGTGGATACCGTTCGTCACGAGCAAATTGCTCCAGGGAAGCCCCACTTTGCCCAGATGCTCCACACTGTGGACTTCACCCGAGGCGCACGCCTGGCACTCCGGGGTATCGCCAAATTCCGTGCTTACGCTTTCGAAATAGTTCCTGAGCTTTTCGTTGACGTCGGAGCTAGCCACAAAGCGCATGGTCCGGGCCCGCCCGTCCACCTGGTGCAATGCACACTCCCACCCCTGGTTGCGCGAGGCGACCGTAGCGGTGAGGTAACGCAGAATATCTTCTGTTTTGATCTCGCGCGGATCGGTCAGCATTTCAAGGATGCGCTTGTGACCGCGATTGAGATGTTCAACTCGACGCCGAGTTTCGACTTCCTGGCGCAACTCAAGGGTGCGCTGTTCCACGCACATCTCCAGTGCAACCTCCGTCGAAACGTTGCCGCGCGCCTCGTTCGCTGCCCTCTTGCGGAGCCGAAACGCCAGGCCGCACAAGGTTCCGCACAGGAGGAGTGAAAAACCCTGCGTCGCCTCAAACCACCGGCGAGCTCTTTGGCGATCACTAAGGACCGCTCGCCTATTCAGAACATTGGTTGTTGTGGAATGGTCCGGTATCGAACCCGTGGCGACCTTCGCTGACGGGGTAACTTCCCCGGCAAACTTCCACGATTCGATCAACCCGATCGCAACCAGGGCGAACAGTGAAAAGAGCAAAGCTGCGAATAAGCGAGTCGTCGCCTTCACGGAGAGCCTCGTAAACCAAGAATGAATGTCTGCAGCGGCTGCAGGTCGTGGCAGCTGCTGCGAAAATTCTGCAACGTTGTCGTACAAACCGGGACGTGCACATATCGAGGTTCTTATTTAGTCTGCGAGTTAGGGAGACGAGGTTCAATGCGTCTTTCGTGGAGGAAAGTACTTCTTTCTTGTTACCGGAGTGCGCCGCGAGCGGGGCAAACAGGTCATTTACATGACCTAGGTAATGTTCGAGGGTGAACCGGCTGCGCCCTCAACCCCTGAAGGGCGAGGGAGTCCCTGAAGCCACCGAAGGGTCGGGGCTGCACAGGTATCCACGTCCATCGATGAGGAGGGGATTAATTCCAGCGGGATTTGTCTTCGGGCTCGTCGTCGATTTGCCGGCCCTGCCCGTCGAAGCGGACTGTGCGGCCTTGCGACCGCATGTAGACCTCAAACTTGCGTGCAGCGCGGCGGCGCTTCCAACGGTAGTAACGATTCCGCAGGCCGTACCATTGCTCGCTGAATACAAATGAGAACCCGCGCCGAGGCGCCTTGCGGATATAGAACCAGCCAGCCAGCGCGCCGCCAAGTTCAGCGAAAGCATATAAGCGCAGCGCGCCAAACGAAAGGGCGACCGCCACAAGTCCATAGACAGTGGCAAGGTAGCGCGCCTTGATGCTGATCGGCAGCGGAAACATCATGAACTGCGTATCGCCATGGAGGACGCCGATTGCAACTAGCATGCCGAATACCCCGCCGAATGATCCAAACAGAGGAATCGATGGCATTGAATATCCAATTGCTTCGCTCGCCAGGTAAATCAGAACCGCGGTTGCTGCGGTCCCCAGCACCGACACTCCGTATAGGGTGAGAACCCAATTTCTTTCGTGAATGCCTTCGAGGAATCCTGTCAAAAACCAAAGCGACAGGAGCCCAAAGAATGTTTCTTTGAGGCCTACCTGGATCAAGCTGTAGGTAAGCGGCTGCCAGAACCAGCCGTGTAGAAAGGCCTGTGGCACGAGCGCGCCATGGACGAAGATGGAGCCTGCAAGACCGCTATTTACCGCGCCCGCTAGCAGGAAAGCAAAGTAGGCGGCAAGATTTATGACAACCAGCAGACGGGTTGCACCGCGGAAGTCAGGGAACGTAAGCTGTGTCGAGCCAAGTCTGCGCATCGCAGTCAACAGGTTAAACCGTGCGGCAGGGCAGTGTCATGGAAAGCGCCTCCAACCTTCTCAATTGACGAATGGGAGAACTGCGCGTTGAGACTCGCTTTAGGGAACGGCCACCAGTCCGCGGTGTCCAGCGGCGTCAACCGAGCGCACCCCGAAGATCACGTTGTCCTTGGAAATCGGCAGGGTCACACTCACAACTCCAGCCTCGGGCGTGTCGACATCCTGCATGAATTGCCAGTCGGGTGCAGTGGTTTCGCGCCAGAGCACCTCGTAGTGGGCAACACCGCCGCCCGCCGGCCCTTCCCAATACAATGTCGTTGTATTCTCGAGCCTTTCGGAGTCAATCTTGAGGTGGATTGGTTGGCCTGGTGCTGAGGCAAGAGTCGCCAGGGTTGCCGCGTTCAGTTTGGCCACCTCCGCAACATAGTTGAAGTCGACGAACTGGATCAAATCTCCCAGAATCGGATCGGCGGAACCCGCCGGTGGAACCACCACGTCGTGGTGCTGGTGGTCATAGTCTTCGCGCCATTCAGTCAGGCGCACAGCCGCAATGCCCTCGCGATTGAACGAGCTGTGGTCTCCGCCCCTTAGATATCGATCGGGCCGCGATACCAGGAACGCTCGGAACCCGTGGCCTTGACCCGCTGCAAAATATGTGCGTCCGGTCTCCGCAACCGCACGCGCAAGTTCGCGGCTGGCGGAGTCGTTCTCCTCCCCCAACGCGCGGATGCGGCGCTCTTCTTCGGGCGTCGCAGTAAACGGAACGCCCTCTGAAAACACACGTACCCGGTCTTTGAGCTGCAATGTATCCCCGGGCGTGGTGTTGCCGCCAACGATGTCGTTGTTCAACACGGCCTCAAGCTCCCAAGCCTGTTCCCGCGCCAATTTGGCCAGGTGAGCTGAGCCCACAAGGCCCTGCTCTTCGCCCGCTACTGCCACAAACACGATACTGGCCGGGAAGCGCAGCTTGCTAAGAGCCCGGGCACACTCCAGTGAAACAGCCACGCCGGAAGCATCGTCATTGGCGCCAGGGGCAGCTCCATGGTCATCCAGAATGTCGGAATTGCGTGAATCGTAGTGCCCGGTCACCAACACCATCCGCTTGCTCTGGATGGGATCGGTCCCGCGCAAAACCGCATAAATGTTCGAAATCTGGGTCGGCTTCGGGATACGGCCAGCCCACTGCCCTGCGCTGCTGGCGGGATCGGCCGTGAACGTATCTCGCTTAACCTCGAGGCACTCACCGCACTGTTTCGAGATTTTTTTGAACTGGCTTTCGACCCAATCCGCCGCGGCATTGATGCCCTGACCGGAGGGTAAATCCGTCTCCATGCTCGAAAGTGTGCTGCGAGTACCAAACCCAACCAGCGCTTTTATCGTCTGTTCTATGTGTGCCGGTTGAATGGGGACGAGGGCCTGCTTAACGGCCGGATCAACCTTGGCCGGGACGACGGGGGAACCATGCGCAAGATAATCGGATTGCGCCAGGCAGGCGGTCGACGCCACGCCGATTGCAAGGAATATGACGGGAAACTTCATCCTGTATCCTCCGCTATGGGACGCATGCTCCGGGGATTGGAAGTGCCCTCTTGACCTGGGGCAGGGTACTCTCTAAAACTAGCGGAGTCGTACCGCGAGGTACCGTCATCCTACAACATGAATTGCCTTGAGAGAGGAGGCTGCCATGCCGAGCTGCCCTGAATGTGAAAACAATTTGGACGTCGAAGTCGATGAGTTGGAAGAAGGAGATATGGTTGTCTGCGACGAATGTGGATCTGAGTACGAAGTCGTCGGGGTGGAACCACTGGAGCTGACCCGCGTGGACGAAGACTATGATGAAGAGGAAGACGAACTCTTCGAAGGGGAAGAGGAGGAAGAGTGAAGTTGACCCGAACCAGAATGGCCAGCTTGATCATCTTTGCAGCAATCTCCGCGGGGTGTTTGCCCTTGGCGCAGCGTGGAGGTCTCCCCAACGCGCAGGCGCAGAACCTCGGCCAGCGTAATGTGTCAGGCGCCGTGGTCGATGGGGAGTCCAGCCCTGTTCCTAGCGCCACCGTTTTTCTCAAGAATCAGAAAACCAAGGCTATCCGCAGCTATACGTCCGCCAAGGATGGACGTTTTCACTTCGCGCAGGTCAACATGGCAGAGGACTTCGATCTCTGGGCCGAGAAGGATGGCAAGAAAAGCGCGGTCAAGACCGTCAGTTCCTGGGATGCACGTAAGGAATTTGAAACTGAACTTAAAATGAAATAGAAGGCGGCATCCTTATCGATGCCGCGGTCTTTTATCCATCGAGCTTTTTCGTCACCAGTTCATTCAGCAGGGCCGGGTTGGCCTGTCCCTTGGACGCCCTCATCACCTGCCCAACGAAGAATCCAGCCACCGTCTTCTTGCCGGCGCGATACTGCTCCACCTGCTTGGGATTGGCCGCAATGACCTCATCGATCATTCCTTCAATCGCCGCGGCATCGGTGAGCTGCTGGGGCTTTTCGCGCTCGTAGACCTGCGGGAAATCCTCGCCCTTTTCAAAGCTCAAATCGAACAACTGCTTGAGCTGCTTTGAGCTGATTTTGCCGTCTTCAAGAAGGTCAGCGGCCAGCACCACACCCTCCATCGAGACCGGAGACTGCTCCTGATCCAGTCCCAGCGCCCTCAGCCGCCCTCCCAATTCACTCAACAGCAGGTTGGCCACACGACGCGGATTCTTGGCCCTTTTCGCGGCCGCCTCAAAGCGATCCGCAAACTCGCGCGCGCCGGTCAGCGCATGCGCATCCTTTTCGTTCAGTTCATATTCTGCGACCATGCGCGCACGCCGCGCCTCGGGCAATTCTGGGAGCATCCTCTGCGCTTGGGTCAGCGCATCTGCAGTCACGATCAGAGGGGGCAAGTCCGGCTCAGGAAAGTAGCGATAGTCGTGCGCCTGTTCTTTCGATCGCATGGAGTACGTGCGGCCTTCGGCGGCGTTCCACAAGCGCGTCTCCTGCATCACACGCGCACCTGATTCGATGACCTCGATCTGCCGTTCAATCTCGTACTCCAGCGCCATGCGGATAAAGCGGAAGCTGTTCACATTTTTGACTTCAGCTTTTGTCCCGAACTTTTCCTGCCCACGAGGACGAACACTCACATTGGCATCGCAGCGGAGGGAACCTTCCTCCATGTTGCAATCGGAGACTGCGGTATAGAGCAGGATTTCCTTGAGCCGTGTGAGGTACTCGAAGGCTTCGTCGGGAGTGCGGATGTCCGGCTCGCTCACAATCTCAATCAACGGAGTCCCGCAGCGATTCAGGTCAAGATAGGTGTGCGCGGCGGAGTCGCTGAAGCCGTCGTGAAGGCTCTTGCCTGCGTCTTCCTCCATGTGCAGCCGCGTAATGCCGATCCGCTTCTTCGAACCGTCCGCCGCTGGCACGTCGATGTACCCGTGCTCGGCCAGCGGCTTGTCGAATTGCGAAATCTGATAACCCTTGGGCAGGTCAGGATAAAAATAATTCTTTCGCGCGAAGATCGATCGTTCGCGCACCTGGCAATTCAGCGCCAGCGAAGCTTGCGTAGCGAACTCCACCGCTTTCGCGTTCAGAACCGGCAACGCTCCCGGCAGTCCCAGGCACACCGGGCAGACATTGGTGTTGGGTGCCGACCCGAACTGGTTGGCGCAACCGCAAAAGGCCTTGGTGGCGGTCAGCAGTTGCACATGCACTTCGAGCCCGATAACAGGCTCGTATTTGGCCAGGATTTCAGGAGAAAGCGCGGCAGGCATAAGTCAATTTTAGCGCGAAGAAAAGGCAGCCGCTGGAATAACGGCTGCCTCAATAAACTCCGCGAGAAAGGGTGTTTTTTCTTACTCCGCCGGGTCCGACGCCGTGAACGCAGAGCAGCATGGCTTCTCGGTCGCGTGGAAGTTCATCAACTCCGACCGAATGCCGTCCGGATCGTACATGTTGAATTGACCCTTACCGTCCTTGCCAATCTTCGTTCCTTCGTCGCACCGCACACCCTGCAACCGCCCCGCCGTCTTCAGCGTTTTGAAAGCGCCATCCACCGAAGCCTCGCCGATCGAGAAATGGTCCAGCACGCCCAGGGTCTGTTGCGACATGTTCGCCGGAATGCCCGTTCCTGAAGGTCCGCTGGTCATCATGTACTCCACCCAATCGTGCCCGTCGGGAACCTGCTGGCTGATCCAGTCCACCTTGTCGTCCTGCATCCCGCCGTACCAGTAGGGCCTGAAGCCGAGCAGATCGCGGTAGAACTTGTCCTCCGCGGCCCGGTCGTGCACCAGGATGCCGACGTGGATGATGTGGTGTCCGATGGCGTTCGGCGCGTCGGGGATCTTGGCGCTGGCGGGCGGCTGCACAAATTCCACCTTATTGCCTTCGGGATCGAGCACGGTGAACCACCGGCTCCCGTCAGAGCTCTTTTCCACGGCGGCTGGCGTCTTCCAGCCCTTCGCCGCGAGATATTTCCGCATGCCTTCCGCGTTCTCCGTGTTGTAGGCGGTGTGATCCATGCGATTGATCCCTGAATTTGGAGGCAGGGGCAGCACCTCAATAAACTGCGTTGCGCTGAAGGCATACCGCACGCCGTGCGGATTCTGTGGGTCGGGTTCCTTCGCGCCTCCGAGGATGTCGCGATAGTAGTGCTCGGTGGCGGCGGTATCCGACGTGTAAACACTCAGGTGCGAAATGCCGGTGATCTTTGGCCGCGGCGGACCGGATTGCGCAGCGACTGTGATCGTGAGAGCAGCGAGAGCAAGGGCGGCAAGAAATCTGGTATGCATGAGACACCTCAGAAATGGAACGCACCAAGAGTAAGACGATTTACTGCGACATGCAAACTTGAAGCGCCTCTAACATTCGATTCGTCTGGCTTTGGGATCGGGCCGTACAATGCGCTCATGCGTTTTTCATCTCTTCCCTTGCCCCTGTCTGCGTGCGCGCTTGCCCTCATCGCTGCGATGCCGTCGATTGCCCAAAGCCCGCTGCCCGCGACATCCGCTGCCGACCGAGCCGAGGCTCATGCAATCTTCAAGCAGCTCATCGAGATCAATACGACGGATACGCCGAAGGGCAACGTGACCACGGCAACCGTGGCCATGCAGAAGCGTTTTCTCGATGCGGGCTTCGCGGCGGAAGACGTGCACTTGCTCGGCCCCGATCCGCGCAAGCAGAATCTCGTGGTGCGCATCCATGCTGCTGGCCAGCCCAAAGAGAAGCCAGTACTCTTCCTCTGCCATATCGACGTCGTGGAGGCCCTGCGCTCCGACTGGCATACCGATCCCTTTGAGTTCGTCGAGAAGGATGGCTACTATTACGGCCGAGGAACGCAGGACATGAAGGAGTCCGATGCCGCCCTGGTAGCCACATTCCTGCGCCTGCATCGCGAGGGCTACAAGCCCAACCGCGACCTGATCCTCGCTCTCACTGCTGACGAGGAGGGTGGCAAGTTCAACGGTGCGGACTGGCTTGTCCGTCAGCATCGCGAACTGGTGGACGCGGCCTTTGTCATCAATCCCGATGCTGGCGGAGTCGAGCTCGAACACGGCCAGGCCGTCGTAGCTGACGTCGAAGCAACCGAAAAGGTGTATTCGGACTACCAGGTCACGGCAGTCAATCGCGGCGGGCATAGCTCAAGGCCGAGACCAGACAATGCGATCTACGAGCTCACCGCGGCCATCACTAAACTGGCAGCTTACTCGTTTCCTTTCGAACTGAATGAAGTCACACGGACTTACTTCGAGAACCTCGCGAAACGCAATGTAGGCCAGGCCACGGATGACATGCGCGCTATTCTGGAAACGCCGCCCGATCTTGCGGCCGTCGCACGTCTCAGTGCCGATCCGGACTTCAATTCCAACTTTCGCACCACCTGCGTGGCCACGCGCCTGAGCGCCGGACACGCCAACAATGCGCTTGCGCAGACCGCCCAAGCCAACGTGAACTGCCGCATCTTTCCCGGACACTCACCGGAAGAGATTCGCCAGCAACTCATCGCGCTTTTTTCCGATTCCAAGCTCAGCGTGAAATATGTTTCCGACGCGGGCGAAGTTTCTGATGCCGCCCCCGAACGCAAGGCCATCGTGCCACCTGCTCCCATCAAAGCGGTATTCGATCCTCTGACCCGCATTACACAGCAGATCTGGCCCGGAACGCCCGTGACCCCGGTAATGGAAAACGGCGCCAGCGATTCCATCTATTTTGCCCAGGCCGGAATCCCCAGCTACGGCTACTCCGCGATCGCCCTCGAACGCGATGATGATCGCGCCCACGGTCAGGACGAGCGTCTGCCGGTTGACTCCTATTGGAAGTCGCTGGACTTTTTCTATTCCTTTACCAAGGCGCTGGGCGAGGAGTGATTTCGGGCGCGCTGCAGCCGCTTTACCGCAAGATCGCCTTGCGGCTCATTCCATTTTTGATGTTGCTCTACATGGTCGCGTTTCTCGATCGCATCAATATCAGCTTTGCTGCGCTCACCATGAATCGCGACCTTGGCATCTCCGACAGCCTTTATGGCTTTGCCGCGGGTATATTCTTCCTTGGCTACTGTCTCTTTGAAGTGCCCGCAAACCTCATGCTGGCGCGGATCGGCGCGCGACGCTGGATTGCGATTCTGCTGTTGGGCTGGGGCGCGACTTCCGTTGCCACCGCATTCGTCGTCAACCGACCGCAGTATGTCGCTGCGCGCTTTTTGCTAGGAGTCGTTGAGTCCGGCTTCTTTCCCGGTGTCATCTTCTATCTCACTCTGTGGCTGCCTCGGCCGCTACGCGCCCGCATGATGGCGCTCTTCCTGCTCGCTGTGCCGTTGTGCAGTTGCATCGGCTCGCCCATTTCGTCGCACATCTTGAGCATGGATCGGGTCTCGGGATTGGCGGGTTGGCAGTGGCTCTTTTTGCTGGAAGGCTCGCCAGCCGTGATCCTGGGCTTTGTCACATGGTTTGTTCTGGCAGACGGTCCGCAAACCGCGCGCTGGCTCACAGGGAATGAAAAGGGCCAACTGGAAAGCGACCTCCAACGCGATGAGGCGATCGAACGTCCGGAGTCCGCAGTTGCGTGGTTGCATGTGGTACGCGCCTCGGTGGCGTATTTCATGTACAGCGTCGGTCTCTACGGGCTGAGTTTCTGGATGCCGAAGATTCTTGTGGCGGCCGGAACCACCAACATCGTGTCGGGCTGGTGGGCCGCATTGCCTTACGGCGCTGGCGCGTTGGCCATGGCGTTGATCAGCCGTTTTCGCGGGGCAGGATGGCTGCGTGCAATGTATCTGCTCGGCGCCGTCGGCTTCGCTGGCGTTGCATTGTTCCACAGCCTGCCGATCACGCTGCTCAACTTTTGTTTTGCATCGGCTGGTGTTTTTGGGGCACTTCCGCTTTTCTGGAGCGCGACAACGGCCCGGATGAGCGGCAAAGCCGCTGGGGCTGCAATTGCCCTAGTCAATTCCGTCGGCGCTGTGGGCGGATTTACCGGTCCGTTCGTCATGGGCCGGTTGCACGACGCGACGCACAGCTATGCGGTCGGCCTGTGCGTTATTGCGGGCTGCCTGGTGCTGGGAGCAGGGGCAGCGCCGTCTAACGAAATTCCAGCAAGTGCCTGACACCGGCTATTACGCGGCCACCAATGCCATTTGAGCGGCCGCAGATGCGCGTCTCTTCCCACTGGTAAACTGAAGTTGGCATGATCCTCCCGTTCGTCCGCGATATCTTCGCGGAGCTGGAGCACTCCTCCGGATTTGAGCGCGTACAGAGGCACCTCAACCTTGGTACGGGGCGCAGGCGTGTCTCTGGACTCACGACAACCGCGCGTTCCCTCTACCTTCCGCTGCTAGCGCGCGCCGCGAGACAGCCAGTCATTGTCATCGTTGCGGACAACAAGGCGGCAGAGGAGCTGGAGCCGGCATTGCGCGCCGGATGTGAACTCACCGGCGCCATCGATCCTGCTCACGTTGTGCGGTTGCCGACCCACGACGTGCTCCCATTTGAGAATCTGTCGCCCCACTCCGATGTGCAGGAGCAGCGCGCAGCCGCACTTTGGAAGTTGGCCACCGGCACCGTCTCTATCCTGATCGCTCCGGCCGAAGCTGCGGCTCTCAAGCTATTCGATCGCGATTATTATGCGAGCCTCGCCGTTACCCTGCGCCGGGGCGAAGAAATCGATGTCGAGGTGCTCACCGCGCACTTGGCCAGCGTGGGCTATACGCAAATGGACCTTGTCGAGATGCCCGGCCAATTCACCCGGCGCGGCGGCATCCTCGACGTCTATTCACCGGAGTCGGATCGTCCCGTGCGCATCGAGTTCTTCGGCGATGAGATCGAAACCATTCGCAAGTTTGATCCTGAAACGCAGCGGTCGCAGGCTGGTCTGGACGAAGCGCAAATTTCGCCGCTCACCGAGACGCCGGTTACCGAGCATCTGCTGGCCGCGGTCAATGCGCGCCTCAGTTGCCAGCGCGTCGAGATCGAGGGGGACATGGAAGACGAATCTCTCGCCGCGGAAGCTGCTGCTGCCGGGGGCGTCAGTGTCTTTCCCGGCTGGGAGTTTTTCAGTTGCGTCGCTGGCGCTCAAAATCATCTCCTCAACCTGCTGCCCAAAAGCGTGCTCTTTGTGGATGAACCTGCCATGGTGCGCAACCAGATCGACCGCTGGTGGAGCAAGGTCGAACAGCGCCACGAGCGCAGCGGCATTGGGTCGCTCATTCGCCCCGAGGATATTTACCTGCGACCTGAAGTGCTTCAGGCTTTGCTCGAATCGCATCCCGGCCTCGACCTCGACCAGCTCGGCGCCGTCGACGTGCTGGATGAAGACAACACGCTGGGTGAGATTGCATTCAACTCGCGCCCAACGCTGCGTTTTCACGGATCCATCCCCGCGCTGACCGACCAACTACGCAATCTCATCGCTTCGGAGCAGCGCATCGTGCTGGCTGCGCCGACGCAGGGCGATGTGGAACGCATGGCCACCGTCTTGCGCGAGTACCAGATTCCTTACCGTCTCGGCAGCCGTACCGCGCATCCGGGTGGCGAAACCATGTTCGACGAAGCAAGCTATCTTGCCGGCGAACTGTTCGTGCCGGTCATCGTGCGTACACAAATCGCTTCGGGCGTCAGTTTCCCCAACGCAAACATCGTCGTCTTTGGAGCGAACGATCTCTCGGATGAGGCCGACATAATGGCCCGCCCCGCGCCCAAGCGCTCCAAGACCGCAGCCTTCGTTTCAGACTTCCGCGACCTGACAGTTGGTGACTACGTCGTCCACGTGGAGCACGGCATCGCGCAATATCAGGGACTGAAAGAGATTGTGCAGGACGGCCTCGCCATCGAATTCATGATCCTGGAGTTCGCGGAGCAGGCCAAACTCTACGTTCCCCTTACCCGTCTCGATCTGATTCAGAAATATCGCTCCACCGACACCGGTCCCGCGCCGGTCCTCAACAAGCTGGGCTCGCAAGGTTGGATCAAGACCAAAGCCCGCGTCCGCAAGGCCATGCAGGACATGGCAGGCGAACTGCTGAAACTCTACGCAGAGCGCCACACCGCGCAAGGCACGGCCTTCTCTCCCGACAACGAGTTCCAGCGCGAGTTTGAAGGCTCCTTCGACTACCGCGAAACCGACGATCAGCTTACCGCCATCGAAGCCATCAAGCACGACATGGAAGCCTCGACGCCGATGGATCGCTTGCTCTGCGGCGACGTGGGCTACGGCAAAACCGAAGTGGCAATGCGCGCTGCGTTCAAAGCCGTGCAGGACGGCAAGCAGGTGGCTGTACTCACGCCTACGACAGTGCTCTGCTTCCAACATTTCGAGACATTCAAACGCCGCTTCGCGCAATTCCCCATCAACATCGAAATGATCTCGCGCTTCCGCAGCCCAAAGGAGCAGAAGGAAATTGTCGAACGCGTCGAAGCGGGCAAAATCGATATCCTCATTGGCACGCACCGCGTGCTCTCGAAGGACCTCAAATTCCAGGACCTCGGCCTGCTCGTTGTGGACGAAGAGCAACGCTTCGGCGTGCGCCACAAAGAGCGCTTGAAGCAAATGCGCAAAGAGATTGACGTACTGGCGATGAGTGCCACGCCGATTCCGCGCACGCTGCACATGTCCCTCGTTGGCCTGCGCGACATGAGCATTATCGAGACGCCACCGAAAGACCGCATGGCGATTCAGACCGTGGTGGCCAAGTTCGACGAAAAGCTGGTGCGGTCCGCCGTCGAGGTTGAACTGGAACGCGGCGGCCAGGTTTACTTCGTCCACAATCGCGTCGAATCCATTTACGAAATTGCCGCGCGCATTCAGGAACTGGTGCCGGCTGCACGCGTTGCCGTGGGCCACGGCCAGATGGGCGAAAGCGATCTTGAGAAGGTAATGCTGGCCTTCATGCGCCACGAATTCGATGTGCTGGTGGCCACCACCATCATCGAGAACGGCCTCGATATCCCGCTTGCCAATACCATCCTCATCAACCGTGCGGACCGCCACGGCCTGAGCGAGCTCTATCAATTACGTGGACGCGTCGGTCGCTCCAATCGCCGGGCCTATGCCTACCTGCTCATCCCGCCCGAGCAGGAACTGAGCCAAATCGCACGCCGCCGACTTGCCGCACTCAAAGAGTTCAGCGACCTCGGTGCGGGCTTCAAAATCGCCGCTCTTGATCTCGAATTGCGAGGCGCTGGCAACATGCTCGGCGGCGAACAGAGCGGCCACATCGAGGCGGTTGGTTTTGAACTCTACACCTCCATGCTTGAAGCGGCGGTGAAGGAACTGAAGGGTGAAAGCAGCGACGAGCGCCCATCGACACAGCTCAATCTCGGCATTGCTCTCCGCATCGACGAGAGCTATGTTGCCGAAGAAAACCAGCGTTTGCGACTCTACAAGAAAGTTGCCGGCGCCGACAGCGAAAAGGCTATCGCCGATCTGCGTTCGGAGATGGAAGACCGCTATGGTTCCTTGCCCGACTCTACTGTCTATTTGCTTGAGGCGGCCAGCCTGCGCCTCGAATGCGAACGCGTAGGCATCTCCCAAATTGACCGCAAGCGCAGCGAACTCCAGATTCGATTCAATGAGAATGCCCAGATCGATCCACAACATCTGATGAAACTGGTTGCCCGCAACGCCAAGCGAGGAGCGCAGTTTACGCCGCAGGGCGTCCTCAAATTCCCGCTGGCCTCTGCGCGCTCCGATGAAGTTTTGCTCGAAATTCGTGGACTGCTCGCCGACCTTGCGCCGGCCGCAGTGAACGCATAATTACTTGTCATAACGAGAGGGAACTTGAAGAACATTGCCGTATTGCTTTTGATGGGAGCTTTTATGTCCGCCGCAAGCATCGCACATTCCGAAAACGAGAGTCCGGCCCACGATGACTCGAAGAAGGCTTTTGATCTCCTGGCCGATGAATATTTCGACAAGGTCTATTTTCCTAACCAACCCGCGCAGGGTACGCTGGCGGGCTACCACCAGTACGACGAGAAAATCGAAGACGCGAGCCAGACTTCAATCCAGGCTGAAATAGCCGCGCTCCGTGTCTTCGAAAAGCGCGTCCAGGCAATGCAGAACTCTGCATCTTTCGATCCGACAACGCGCGGCGACTCCCAGATCGTGCTCGGCAACATAAGGTCCAGGCTTCTCACATTACAGACCATTCGTCCGTGGCAGAAGGATCCTGATGTTTATTCGGCGTGGGTCGCCAACGGCGCCTTTACCCTCATCGAGCGCAAGTTCGCTCCAACTGATGACCGCATGCGTTCCCTCGTCGCGCGCGAGCGTCGCATTCCTGGACTCTTCGACGAGGCGCGCGTAAACCTCCAAAATCCGCCGCGCATTTACACCGAGATTGCCATCGAGCAACTTCCCGGAATCATTCAGTTCTTTCAGCACGATGTGCCGCTCGCCCTGGCCGACGCGCAAGACGCCGCGCTCAAGGAGGAATTCGCGGAGACTAATGCGCAGGTCATCGTGTCACTCAAGAACTATCTCGATTGGCTCAAGGCCAGCCTACTTCCCAAATCCAATGGTGATTTTAGAATCGGTGCCGATGTGTTTTCGCAAAAGCTGCAATATGACGAGATGGTCGATCTACCTCTTCCGAAGTTGCTCGAAATCGGGTGGGCCGACCTACGCAAAAACCAGGCACATTTCAACGAAGTCGCAAAGCAACTCGAGCCGGACAAGACCCCGCAGGCAGTCCTTGAAGAACTGGGCGAGAACCACCCAGCGCCTAATCAACTGATTCCCACCTTTGCGGCCACATTCGACAGTCTCGTTGGATTCATTCGTTCGCACCACATCGTCACGATTCCCTCCGACCTCCGACCAACCGTCGAGGAGACGCCGCCCTTCATGCGGGCCACCACATTTGCGTCGATGGACACGCCCGGTCCATTCGAATCCAAAGCTACCGAAGCCTATTTCAATGTCACTTTGCCCGATGCTTCCATGACGCCCGCGCAAGTTGAGGGCTTCATGCACTCGTTCAATGTGGGTACGGTCATTTCGACAGCGGTTCACGAAGCCTATCCCGGCCACTACATTCAGTTCCTCTGGGTGCCACAGGCGCCAAGCCGCGTGCGCAAACTCATCGGCGCAACCACGAACGCAGAAGGATGGGCGCACTATTGTGAGCAGATGATGCTCGATGAAGGCTATGGCCAGCCCGGACAGGGCGCAAAAGATGAGCGCGAATCGAAGTTTCTGCGCCTGGGCCAATTGCAGGATGCGCTATTACGCAACGCCCGATTTATTGTCGGCATCGAAATGCATACGGGCACCATGACCTTCGATCAAGCCGTCGAATTCTTTCAGAAGGAAGGCTATCAATCGAAGGAGGCTGCGCTCATTGAAGCCAAGCGAGGCACCTCCGACCCGACTTACCTCTACTACACCCTGGGGAAACTCGAGATCATTAAGTTGCGCGAAGATCTGAAGAAGAAGCAGGGCGCGTCCTTCTCACTCGAAGAGTTCCACAATAACTTCCTTCGTCAGGGCTTTCCTCCCATTAAGATTGTGCGGGAAGCGCTCCTGGGCGATGATTCACCGGCGCTCTAGATCCTAGGAAGGGCGAACCTTTTCAAGCGGCGTCAGCGTCGCGGCAACCCATTTGTTAGAGAGCGGGAACTTAGCATGAGCCAGCAAGTACGCAAAGTGGTCATTCCTGCCGGCGGTCTTGGAACGCGTTTCCTGCCGGCCACAAAAGTGATTCCCAAGGAAATGCTTGCCCTGGTCGACAAGCCCATCCTCCAGTACGGCGTCGAGGAAGCGATCGCCTCCGGTATCGAGCACATCATTCTCGTCACGGGCCGCGGCAAGGGCGCAATGGAAGACCACTTCGACTTCAGCTTCGAACTCGATGCGACGCTGGAGCATCGCGGCAAGAGCGATCTGCTCGCGGTATCGCACGGAGTCGCCACCATGGCCCGCATCAGTTCCGTGCGCCAGAAGGAGCCGCTCGGCCTGGGACACGCCGTGCTCTGCGCAAAAGAACTCGTCGGCAATGAACCGTTCGCCGTCATTCTGCCTGACGACGTGATCGACGCCGATGTCCCTTGCCTCAAACAGATGATCGACGTCTTCGACGAACGCGGCGGTTCAGTATTGGCCACGCAAACGGTCGAGGGGCCTGCAATCTCCGCCTACGGCGTCCTCGCCGGTTCACAGGACAAGACCAACAAGCGCATCTACAACTGCACCGGAATGGTGGAGAAGCCAAAACTGGAAGATGCGCCTTCGAAACAAGCCATCATCGGGCGCTATGTGCTTACTCCGCGGGTCTTCGAACTTCTCGAAGAAACAGCCCCCGGCGCGGGCGGCGAAATTCAGCTGACCGATGGCATCAAGGCGCTGCTCAAAGAGCAAAATGTTTTCGGCTACACGTTTGAGGGAAAGCGATACGATGTCGGCGATAAATTCGGCATGTTGCAAGCCACGATCGAGTTCGCGCTCAAACGGCCGGAATTCAAAGACAAGTTTCGCGCGTACCTGAAAGGGCTTTCGCTGTAGCAGTCAGCGCGTTGTCTTCCACTTGATGTTGCAACCAATAGAGGCCCGCTGATCATTCAGCGGCGGTTTTCCCGCGAGGACGGCATCGATCGCAGCGCGCAGGTCTTCTCCGGTTACCGGAACGCCATTGCCAGGCCTGCTCCGATCAAACTCGCCGCGATACACGAGCTTGAAATCGGCATCGAACAAAAAGAAATCTGGTGTACACGCAGCATGGTAGGCACGCGCTATCGCTTGCGTTTCGTCGTAAAGATAAGGGAAGCGAAATCCCTGCGCCTGTGCCTGGCGCTTCAGTCCCGCCGGGTTATCGTCAGGAAAACTGACCGCATCATTGCTGCTGATGGCGACGATACTCATCGGCTTGCCGTCGTAGTCCACCCCCAATGCAGTCAACCCTTTTTCAACATGCTTCACGTAAGGGCAATGGGTGCAGATGAACATCACAAGCAGCGCCTTCTGTCCGCGAAAATCATCGCGCCGCACGGTTTTTCCGCTCACCACATCCGTCAGCGCGAAATCCGGAGCCGCCGTTCCCAATTCAAGCATCATTGTCGATTCAGTCAGTGCCATGGCTCATCTCCTCAAGCAATTTCACTTGCACTTTGTATCGAGTGTCCGTCGGATGATCGTGACGCCGAGCCAACTCGCCGGCTTCTAAAACAGCCCCGCTTGTCGCCCGGGCATCGCCAGTCCAAAGTGCTCGTAGGCTAGTCGCGTGGCCACGCGTCCACGCGGGGTACGATCCAGAAAGCCAATCTGAATCAGGAAGGGTTCATACACTTCCTCCAGCGCATCCTCTTCTTCTGCCAGAGTCGCGGCCAGCGTACTTAGTCCCACGGGGCCTCCGTCATATTTTTGAATAATCGTGAGCATCAGACGGCGGTCAATCTCGTCGAAGCCATGCGCATCCACCTCGAGCATCGTCAGCGCGGCATTTGCCGTTGCGCGATCAATCGATCCCGTCCCACGCACTTGCGCGTAATCTCGCACGCGTCGCAGCAGGCGATTGGCAATGCGTGGCGTTCCTCGGGAGCGCAAGGCGATTTCTGCAGCGCCATCCTGATCGATTGGCACTTGCATCACCTCGGCGGACCGCTCCACGATCACCCGCAGTTCCTCTTCCGTGTAGAACTCCAACCGGAGCAGAATGCCAAACCGCGAGCGCAGCGGGGAACTCAAAAGCCCGGGCCGCGTGGTGGCGCCTACAAACGTGAAAGGCCGCAGTTCCATCACGTGCGTTCGTGCCGCGGGGCCTTGCCCAATGATGATGTCCAGCTTGTAGTCCTCAAGCGCCGTGTAAAGTTTCTCCTCGAGCACTGGCTGCATCCGATGGATTTCATCCAGAAACAGCACCTGGCGCTCGCGCAGGTTAGTCAGGATAGCGGTTAGGTCGCCTTGAATTTGCAGCGCCGGTCCCGAGGTTTGCTGGAATCCAACGTCGAGCTCATTCGCAATGATGGTTGCGAGAGTCGTCTTGCCCAAACCGGGCGGTCCGAACAGCAACACATGATCCAGCGCCTCACCTCGAGACTTGGCTGCTTCCAGTGCGATCGCTAACTGCTCTTTCGCTTTCGATTGGCCAATGAACTCGCCGAGCCACCGGGGACGTAACTTTAGTTCGAAGCTTTGCTCTTCGTCTGCGCGCGAAGCGCTGACCAGCCGATCCGGTGCATCTTCCTGTGGGCGAACCATGTTGAGGGAAAGTGTAGCCTCTGGCGGGGGCCGCAGCAAAACACTCCCAACGCAAAGACATGCCACGGCCCAATCTGCTCACATCACTACAGTGCCGTTCAAAACAGTACCGCTTGCCTGTCAACCGTTGAAACTATTGGACAAACTCCTCAGTTACGCGCGTAACAACAGAGCTGGTTTGACTCAAAATAGCTATTGATTCAGCAGATTGACTTGCCGTATGATTGCGCCACCTCACAAGAGGCATTGATTGTTTTGACCCGGCCCAAAAGTAGCGTTTTGCAGCGTCGCAGGGCCAGTGAAATCTTGACTATTCTAGTGGTTGCGTGTGCCCATTTGCATGCGTGATTCGCTGATTATGGGATTGTTATAAAAACTCAGCCGGATGCAGGTACCATCAACCTACCGGTTCTGACTTAAAACGTGTAATGCTGGCCCACAGTCCGATGTGGACCAGTCGGGCGGAGACGCCAGGAGACCATCATGCGGGATCGTTTGTTGCTGGGTGCATTGCTGCTTACCGGCCTCATTGTGCCTTTCACCGGTTGCAGCAACCCATCGGGGCTGGATTCCATCTCGATTTCACCTACCTCTGGGGCGCTGGTGGTCGGTCAGTCTGGGCAGTTTACCGCAACCGGTACCTACGGCAATGCGAAGCACCTCACGACCAAAGAGATTACTAGCGGCGTCAGCTGGTCTTCCAGCGTACCTTCCGTTGCAACCGTTGATTCCAACGGTTTGGCGACTGCGGTAGGCGCCGGCACCACCACAATCTCGGCAAGCGCCCAGGGCTTTAACGGTCCGCTAACTTCCATTGCCACCCTTGTTGTAACCAGCAGCGGCGGAGGCCAGACTGGCGGGACCGTCGTTTCGCTTGCAATCGTCCCCGGCTCGCAGACGGTAGCCGGCCCCGGCGAAACCGCACAGTTCCTTGCTATCGGCACCACCAGCTCCGGCGCCACCGAAGATCTGACCGGCCTGGTCGTCTGGAGTTCGAGCAGCACCCAGATCGCCACCATCGGCGCTGGTACCGGCCTTGCCACTTCCGTGGGCGCCGGCACCGCCACCATCACGGCACGGTACGCGAATACCGGCGGGACCACCGTAGTCGGTACGGCGACGTTTACCGTCAGTGTCGGAAGCACCCAGCAATACACGGCTCTGAGCATCATCCCTGGCAGTGAGTCGCTCTCGGCATCCGGCCAGACTGGCCAGTTCATCGCTCTCGCCACTACCGGAACTACCGGCGTTCAGGTCGACGTCACTTCCTCGCCACAGCTCAAGTGGAGTTCGACCATTCCTTCCATTGCAACCGTCAGTCCGACAGGACTTGCCACCGGCGTCAGCCAGGGCAGCAGCACAATTACCGCCGAACTGACCAATTCCGACAATTCCGTGGTCACTGGTACGGCCACCGTTGGCGTCACGCTCACGACTCCGCCGGAACCGATTCTGTCGCTCACGATCATTCCAAGCTCGATTACGGTTCTCGACTTCCAGCTGACGGGGCAATTCCTCGCCATCGGAACCTTTTCGAGTCCGCCGTATGTCAGAGACTTGACGAACGATCCGAAGACCATCTGGCTCTCCAGCGAGCCCGAAATCTTCCCAGTCGGCACGAATTCGGGCGGGAATCCAGGATCGAGCGCAGGGCTCGTCACTGCCTTCGGGAACGGTGGCGCAACCATCATCGCGGAGTCGTCCAGTTCGGACGGCACTATCCAGACTGCAACGGCAACCTTTAGTTGCCCCTATAATCTTCCCGCCCCGCCAATCCCTGGTTCGTGCTATCCGGGTGAGCCAATAGGACCAACGCTCCTCGAGACCCTGACCGTCTATAACGAAGGCCTGAATACCACCAACTGGCTAGTCACGGCTCCGTCCGCTACCGGCACCGCCGACGTGCTCCACTGCGGTCCCGGCTGGACAGGCACAGGCGGTTCCGTCTGCACTGCTACTTATCCTGAAGGAACCACAATCACTTTGACTGCGCCAGCAGGAGCAGGAGCCTTCGGCGGGTGGTCCTACAATTGCGTGCCCACCGCGGCTATTACAGCGGCAGGTCCCAACAGTTGCACGGTTACGTTAACGAGCAACGACTCTGTCGGCGCCATCTTCAACTAGGGCCTTCAACAACCCCTTCGAGAGCCGCCCTTCGGGGCGGCTCTCTTTTGCTCTCGGAGCCAACCTGCGTCCGCCATTTAGACTGAATGAGTCTCTAGCACGCCTTTGATGACCCACCGGTTTGCCCGCCTTCGCCGCTTCCGCTTCAACTTGCCCCAGCGCATCGCCGCCGGCCTGTTGCTCCTGTTTCTGGCGCAGGGGCTATGGCTCACCAGCCGGCAGACGCTTTCTGACCGCGACTTCCAGTACGCACGTTGCGGCCGCGAAATGTGGGAGAAGCCCTCGCCCCTCGCCGGATACTTCACCAGTTGCGGCAACATCCACGACGGGGTGCTGGCCTACCGCCTTGCCGGCCTTCCCTTGACTCTCAATCTGCTTTTCGAACGGGGCCTGGACCGCTTCCGCAAGCCTGAGGACCGCGTCGTGCAACTCGATAGCCCTGCAGGCAGCGCCTCCTCCGCAAGCGAACTGAATATTTGGGAACTCCGCCACCAACTCACCCACATCCTGCTTCTGCTGCGCCTGCCCTTTCTCTTCGCCGGTGCTGTTCTCGGCGCAGGCCTCTGGTGGGTCACCCGGCGTCTCTACGGCAACCTTGGGGGATACACCGCGCTCGCCCTCTACTGCTTCTCGCCGCCGATTTTGCGGGCATGCGTTGCGCCCTCTCCTGAAATCCTTACAGCCCTTGGCGTCTACGCAGCGGTGTATACCTGCATCGGCGTTGCCCACGCCATGCAAGGGCCGCGGCGCAAATGGCGTCCGCGCATCGTGCTGCTCACAGCTGCATTCGGCATCGCCGCTGCCTCTCACATCGCCGCATTGCCGGTCGCAGCGCTGCTGGGCCTGCTCTTGATGCTCTGGGTCGCTGAGGGCCGCCGCAGCCAGGTGCTCCCGGTCGTGCTCGTCGCTTCAGCCGGGGCGCTCGTCCTGGTCTTCGCGTGCTATGGATTTTCACCGGATGCCTTCAGCTACGTCTTCCGTTCCGCAGCAGGCCTGCTCTGGTTTTCGTTCTATCCCGCCCGCCGCTTCTTTTCGACACTCGGCAATGCCGGAATCACCGTTGCCGGAGCTGCGGCAGTTCTGCTTTACCTGGGGGTGCCGCGCTCGCGTTATTTTGGCAACACGGCACCGCTGCTCGGCGCTATGGCGTTGCTCTTCCTCGTTACAACGGGCGTTCCCGGCAGCCCCTGGCTCTGGGCTTTCCCCTTTCTTCTCACCTTTGTGGGTGGAGTGTTCGCCGACGCGTACGACAGCCCGCATGGCCGCCTGGCGCTCGCCGCCGCTGGCGCTATTGTCGCCTTGCAGGCGACATTCTGTGTCTTAGGCCTGCCTGGACTTCTCTAGTCGACAAATTGGGCAAGTTCGTACCAATTCGACCGCATCGCGTCCCCATAAACGTCCCGAATCCATCCTCCATTTAGGACCGATTCCGGCGTAGATTTTCGCCGTTTTCCGGTGCAAATCTCCTCGAGTGTTTACTCACTGATAAATCCAAGCAATTGAAAGACTTATTTCGCTTCTCGCGCCTTGTATTGAGGCCCTCCCACGCGCTAAAATAAAGATTCAGCCCGCGGCGCTTCGGCGTCGCATTTTACCCACCCAGATCACGGCAATCCAGCAGGCATTACGACCCCTATGGCAGACGACAAAAACCCCCAGCTTCCTCTCGATGGCGGCGCTCCGCCGCCCAATCCCAGTCACATCCCGATCAACATTGAAGACGAGATGCGCAGGTCGTATCTCGACTACTCCATGTCGGTCATCATCGGCCGCGCCCTCCCCGATGCGCGCGACGGCCTCAAGCCCGTGCATCGCCGCGTGCTCTATGCCATGAGCGAGATGGGCTTGCAGTACAACAAGAAATACACAAAGTGTGCCAAGGTCGTGGGCCAGGCCATGGGTGTTTACCATCCCCACGGCGACTCGGCCATCTACGACACGCTGGTGCGCATGGCGCAGCCTTTCTCCCTGCGCTATCCGCTGATCGATGGCCAGGGCAACTTCGGCTCTGTTGACGGCGATCCGCCTGCGGCGATGCGTTACACCGAGTGCCGTATGCAGCGTATCGCCGGCGAGCTGCTCGCTGACATCGACATGGAAACCGTGGACTTCGTGCCCAACTACGACGAGTCCACCGTCGAACCGACGGTCCTGCCCACGCGCATCCCCAACCTGATCGTTAACGGCTCCAATGGCATTGCGGTTGGAATGGCCACAAATATTCCGCCCCACAATCTGACGGAAGTTCTGAACGCAACGATCGAACTTGTCAAGCACCCCAATGCAGGTCTCGCTGAAGTGCTGAAGCACGTGCAAGGGCCAGACTTCCCGACGGGTGGCTTCCTCTACGGCAAGAGCGGCATTCTCAATGCCTACACCACGGGCCGTGGCCGCTTCCTCATGCGCGCCAAGACCGCTCTCGAAAACATGACCAAGGAAAAACAGGCGATCATCGTCACTGAGATTCCTTACCAGGTCAATAAATCCAAGTTGATTGAGCGCATCGCCGAACTGGTGACAGAAAAGATTGTCGACGACATCAGCGACGTCCGCGACGAGAGTGACCGCGACGGCATGCGCATCGTCATCGAGCTCAAGCGCGGCTCGCAGCCTGAGATTGTGCTGAACCAGCTCTACAAGCACACCCAGATGCAGGAGAGCTTCTCCATGATCTTCCTGGCCGTGCTCAACGGCCAGCCGAAGGAGTTGCCACTCCACCATGCGATCCGCGCCTTCATCGATCACCGCGTCGATGTAGTGCAACGCCGCACCGTCTTCCTGCTGCGCAAAGCTCGCGAGCGCGAACACATCTTAGAGGGCTACAAAATTGCCCTCGACAATCTCGATACCGTCATCCGCATCATTCGTGCATCGGGCTCGCGCGCAGAAGCTCGTGAAAATCTGTATGCCTGGGGCAAGGGAACTGAGATCGTTCTCAACCTCGGTCGCGACCGACTGCCCAGCGAAGAGCGTGGACTCACGTTGCGCCAGGTTGACGCCATCCTCGAGTTGCAGCTCTATCGCCTCACCCAGCTCTCTGTGGACGAAATTCTCAAAGAGCTCAAGGAAATCCGGGAGAAGATCGCCGAATACGAAGAGATTCTCGGCAGCGATAAAAAGCTCCGCGCGGTCATCGTCAAAGAACTGGAAGATGTGCGCGACCGCTACGGCGATGCACGCCGCACAGTGATCATCGACGAGTCGGCTGAACTCCAACTGGAAGACCTCATCGCGGATGAACAGGTGGCCGTCACCGTGAGCCACCAGGGCTATCTCAAGCGCACGCCCATCTCCATCTATCGCCAGCAGCGCCGCGGCGGCACCGGCCGCACTGGCATGAAGACGCGCGAAGAGGACTTCGTCTCGCAGCTCATCATCGATTCGACCCACGCTTTTCTGCTGTGCTTCACCAACAGCGGCCGCGTCTACTGGCTCAAGGTCTACGAGATACCCGATGTCAGCGCTGCAGGCAAGGGCAAGAGCATTCAAAGCCTGCTCAATCTGCAGCCCGGTGAAAATGTGCGCGCGATCCTCGCCATCCGCGACCTCGAAGAAGAGGGCAAATTCATCTTCTTCGCGACGCGCCAGGGAACGGTCAAGAAGACTCCGCTGAAGGATTTCTCCAATGTCATGGCGCGTGGCATCATCGCGATCGGCATCGACAAAGAGGATGAGCTCGTCGCGGCGCGAATCACCGACGGTTCTGAGATCGTCTTCCTCGCCACACACCTCGGCATGGCCATTCGCTTCGATGAAGCGGATGTCCGCTCCATGGGCCGGCCCGCCTTCGGTGTGCGCGGCATCGATCTCGCCAAGTCGGATTACGTCGTCGGCGCCGCCATCACTCCCAAGGAGCATGAAGAGGGCGCCTACCGCATTCTCGCCGTCACAGAGAATGGCTTCGGTAAGAGAACTAATGTCGAGGAGTACCGGCTGCAGACGCGCGGCGGCAAGGGCGTCAAGAACATGGCCGTCACCGATCGAATCGGTAAGGTCAGTACGATTCAGCTTGTGGACGATGCATCGGAACTGGTGGTTATCAGCCAGTTCGGCAAGATCATTCGCATCGACACGAAAACAATTCGCGCTGCTGGCCGCGCTACGCAGGGCGTTCGACTGCTCAACTTGGAGGACGACGACAAGGTAGCCGCCGCCGTCATCATTCCGCCCGAAGAACTCAGCAAGGACGACGAACCAACTTTGCTGCAGTAGCTGGGTTCAATCTTGCAGATGGAAAGGTGTTCCACACCAGAATGCCTTTCCATTTTTCTTCGCTTCCTCTGATGAGCCGCAAAGGCACGTTACTTATCAGACCCAACCGTACCTTTGCAGGCACTCGAATTCGGTTCTCATGCGTCTTACACTAGTGATGCTCTCGATTCTCCGCACGCTCCCTATGGTGCGGACCGTATCTATCGCGCTCTTATTCGCTGTATTCTTTGCAGGTTCAAGCACTTGCTTAGCGGCACAGCACTCTCGCGCCCATAAAAAGCCCGCAACTTCGCAGACTGCGCTCTATAGGGTGAACGCCGTTCCCGCCCGCACCGGTCGTCGCCCACAGGCCCATTCCGCATCCACTCGATCCGCACGCACCGCGGCGTCCTACCGGCCAGGCTCACGGCACAAAAGTTACCGCCGCCCCGTAAGCGTCGTCCGGAACCGCACTCGCTACCACGGCTATTCGTCGGGATATAGAACCGCGCCGCCCGCGCCACGCGATATTCGCATGCCTGAAGCCGCAGCAGCCCAGGCGCCTACTGTAATAACGCCTCGTTCGCGCTTCGCGACTTCCGAGACAGCAGCGGTCGACTCCCCGTCCGAAGCATCCAACTCTCCCGAAACTGCCGCCGACAAGATCGCCGCCGCCGAAGAGCCTTCGCCGCGTCCCGAGACCACTACCTCAACGGCCGTCGCGTCCATTCCCTTGCGCAACACAAAGATCATCGCGATGGCGCCCCTGCGCGGTTCGCTGGAGTCGCTTATCCGCCAAAATGAAAAGACGGATGCGGACAATCTTGAGCGCATCGAAGACGACACAGATCTGCACAATCGCATCGCCAACGGATCGCTTGTCCCGGTCCCCTCATCCGAGGCGATCACGGTCAATTCCAATCTTCCTGCGGATCGCCGCTACTGCCGCCCCTGGACCGCCAAATTCCTCTCCGACCTGGGTCGCGATCATCAGGCGGAGTTTCACCATTCGTTTGAGGTCAGCTCCGCCGTTCGCACCGTCGAGTATCAAAAACGCTTGATGCGCACCAACGGCAATGCAGCTCCGGCCGAAGGCGATGTGGCCAGCCCGCACCTTACGGGCGCCACCATCGACATAGCCAAGAGCGGACTCGGCCGCACCGAGCTCTACTGGATGCGCAATCGCCTTAACACTCTTCAAAATGAAGGCAAGATCGATGTTGAAGAGGAGTTCCGACAGGCCTGTTTCCACATCACCGTCTATAAGAGCTACGTCGGAACCGGCCCGCTGCACAAGCCGCGCCACAAGGCCCCAGCCCCACCCGCCGACGGTGCGGATAGCTCGTCAGAACCACCCGCCACCGGCCAATAATCCCTGGGTTCCACAGGCAGCTTGCGCAAAATGTTTACGCCTCAGGTGCATTCAAGGGTACAATCGCGGGCGAACACATATTCCTCTGCGCGCTGAACTGGCCGCGATCGGCATAGCTGGTGGCCAAGCATTCGTATGCCACCTGTAACCTGTCACTTCGGTCCAACTGCA
>Ga0265339_10000013_pt1 | contig 197953 bp, 150 predicted proteins | sample 4CB219metaG_FD_202085 | JGI IMG/M metagenome (GOLD analysis project Ga0265339, IMG submission 202085) | Rhizosphere microbial communities from Carex aquatilis grown in University of Washington, Seatle, WA, United States - 4-CB2-19 metaG | ecosystem: Host-associated > Plants > Roots >...
CCCGCCCCCCTCAAGCTTGAAGATCTGCCCCCCATCGATGTCGTGCTCCTCTCCCACGATCACTACGACCACCTCGGAGCGGGCACCATCCGTCGCCTTGCGCGATTGGAAGCCTTCGAGCACACGCGCTGGGTCACCACCCGCGGTGTCGGCGCCATCCTCTCCAACTTCGGCGTCGATCTCAGCCACTGCAAAGAACTCGACTGGACCGAGTCCGCAAAAATCGGTGCGCTTACCATCACCGCCATGCCCGCTCGCCACTTCTCCGGCCGCGGCCTCTTCGATCGCTTTCAAACCCTCTGGGCCTCCTTCGTCCTCGCCGGACCCAGCCACAAAGTCTTCTACGGCGCCGACTCCGGAGAGTGGCTCGGCTTTCACGAAGTCGGCGAAAAATACGGCCCCTTCGACCTCACCATGCTCGAAATCGGCGCGTCCAATCCGCTCTGGATCGACATCCACATGGGCCCCGAAGGAGCCGTCCGCACCTTCCACGCCCTCGGCGGCCGCGGCCTCTTCATGCCCATCCACTGGGGCCTCTTCGACCTCGCCCTCCACTACTGGACCCAGCCCATCGAGACCATCTACGCAGTCGAAGACTTGCCCCTATGGTCACCCACACCCGGTACTCCCACCGAGGTAGTCGCCGGCCAGCAGATCCGCTCCGAGTGGTGGCATTGAAGACACCGCACTCTACACTCCTCTAAACATCGCACCTCCTTATCCACATTCCCACCCCAGTTTTGAACACTCCACCCTCACTCCCTCCGGCGAAAATAGAAGAGACCATGTCGGAGATTCCCGTGTCAGGCAAACTGGAGCTCATCGTCGGCCCCATGCGCAGCAACAAGACCGCCGAACTGCTGCGCCGCATCGAAATTCGCCGCCAGTACGCCAAGCAGCACGTCCTCCTCTTCAAGCCAAGCGCCGACACCAAGGCCGCCGCCGGCCTCGTCGAAAGCCGCAATCAGAACGGCTGCGGAAAAATGGAAGCCATCGAATTTCCCTCCGCCGATCCCTGGGCGCTCCTCCCCATCCTCGCCGCCACCCAGCAGCGCATCGGCAAGCGCGTTGAGTGCCTCGCCATCGACGAAGGCCAGTTCGTCAACGATCTCTTCCTCTTCACCAAGCGCCTGCTCGAGTCCGGCCACGACGTCATGGTCTCTGGCCTCGAACTCGACTTTCGCGGCCTCCCCTTCGGCGAGATGCTCTCGCTCGCCTGGCTCGTGCGCACCTACGCCGGAAACCTGACTGAGATGGTCGCCTACTGCACCTGCGGCGCCCGCGCCATATACCCGCAGCGCCTCATCGACAACAAGCCCGCCTCCTACGACAGCCCCATCATCATGGCCGGCGATTTCTACGAGCCGCGCTGCATCGAGCACTTCATCCTCCCCGGCCGCCCCCACTAAGATGGATCGCGTCTGAAATAATCCACACAAAACTGGGTGTCATTCTGAGCGAAAGGGGCCCCGAACGTCTTTCAGTTCGGGGGTGGTGAGTCGAAGAATCTGCATTTGTTCTTCGATGGGCGTCCGGCTCACTCCACTAGGTCTCGCTCCTTCAGAAAAATCAGCGAAGCCTACAATATCTGCGGCCGCCGTTCGTCTTCAGGAATGCGTGGGTGAGGTTTCAATCATGGTCTCGACGATGGAGCAAGACCGGGACATCTCCGAGGTCATCGCCAAAGAGCGGCCGCGGCTGCTCAACTTCATCCGCAAGCGCGTGCCCAACGAGGCCGACGTCGAAGACTTGCTGCAGGAAGTCTTCTTCCAACTCGTTGAAGCGCATCGCCTGCTGCAGCCCATTGATTACGTGACCGGCTGGCTCTACCGCGTCGCGCGCAATCGCATCACCGATTTCTTCCGCAAGAAGAAGCCGGAAAATTTTACCGACGTGTCTCCCATCGGCGAAGACGGCGAGTTGCAATCCATCGAGGATCTCTTGCCTTCACCCGATGCCGGACCGGAAGCACTCTTGATGCGCGGCCTGCTGCTCGACGAGTTGCAACACGCCCTCGACGAATTGCCCGGCGAACAGCGCCAGGTCTTCGTCGCCCACGAATTCGAGGGCCGAAGTTTCAAACAGCTGTCGGCGGAAAGCGGCGTCAGCGTGAACACATTGCTCGCGCGCAAGCGCTACGCGGTCCTGCACCTCCGCAAACGGCTGCAAAGCATGTACGACGAATTAGCTAAGAAATGAGGAGCATCATGAGAAGTAAATGGAAGTTTCTGTTCGTGCCGCCCGCGATCGTTTTATTCGTTTGGATCTTTGGCGAAGTCGTGATGCATCTGTGGAATTGGCTGCTGCCCAATCTCTTCGGATGGCACCCGATCACCTTCTGGCAGTCTCTCGGCCTGTTGATCCTCTGCCGTATTCTCTTCGGAGGATTTGGCAGCCATGGCCCCGGTGGCTCAAGGTTCAAGCGCCGCGCCGCCGAGCGCTGGGAGAAATTAACTCCCGAGGAACGCGAGAAGTTCCGTCAAAGTCTGCGCGGCCGTTGCGGTCACTTCGAAGCGCCAACCGGCGAAACCCCAGGGCAGGCCTGAGCCATCTAAATCGTCCGGCGGCGATGCGGGGAGCGCTTTACGCAGTGCTCTCCTCGCGCCGCCGTCTTCGCAGACCTACAGATCCATGTTGCAAGGTTTCTTCAGGCTGAAATGACTCTTCAGCGCCCCAAACGACGGCTGCTCTTGTTGTCGTACATCGCGGAGTCGGCCACGCTGAACAAAGTGTCCCGCGCCGTACCGTCTTCCGGATAAAGCGCGAAACCCACGCTGGCCGAGCAGTGAATCACGCACCCTTCCCTAACAAAAGGCTGTGCCAGCGCCCGCTGCAGGCGCGTCGCAATCTCTTCCACTTCAAAACGGTTGCGCACGCTCGGCAATAGCACCGCAAACTCATCGCCCCCGAGCCGCGCCAGCATGTCCTCGGCGCGTAACTGCTGCTTCATTCGCTGCGCCACTTCTTGCAAATAAAGGTCGCCCACCAGGTGCCCGTACACGTCGTTCACCTGCTTGAATTCGTCGAGATCGACATACACGAGCCCGAAGATGCCCGCTGTCTTCCGCGCATATTCGATTTGTTCGTCCAGACACGATTCCATCGAGAAGCGATTGTGAATATCGGTCAGCATGTCAAACTCCGACCGGTGCCGCAGGTCCGAGTAGAGACGCCGCGTCTCCAGAGCCAGCGCGGCCAGTCCCACCGCTCCCGAAAGCGCTTCCCGTTCGTCTTCCCGCGGAGGCGTCCGTCGATCGAATGCCGCATAAATCGTTCCCAGCGATCCGCCGGAGTGCGCCGGAATTGTCTCGCTGATCACGCGGAATGGCTCCAGATTCGTCGGACAATTTCCCAGCCGCGCGCCATCCGCCACCTGGCACCAGCACGTTGCTCCCCGCAGCCGAAATGAAACCAGTTCCGTAATCTGCTCAATGATCTCGGCCAGCGGTCGCGTCCCATGAATGTCTTCAAGAATCCGGCTGCGCCGCCGCTCGCTATACGCCGCCGTCGCATTTTGATAGCGCACTCTGCGGTCTGATATCCAGGCCCGCATCCCCGCCGCCAACAGCAACACCAGCAGCAAACCCACCAGATACATCAGATTCCGCACACTCAGCAACGATGGCTCGGCAACCACGACAATGTCATCGAACGAACGCAGCAAAATATTGAAAGGCACTTCCTGCATGGACGGGTTCACGTCATTGCCCTGCACCACCATGCAGATCCCGGTCACCCGGATCTTCGTGCCCTCCTCAATCTGCTTCATCGACGAAAGTTTTCGGTTGTCGGGTGGATGACGGTAGATCGCGGAAAACAGCTTGCCGTCCGCGCGCAGGTCATACTCATCCTGCGATGCTTCCCGCACCGCGGCCACCACCGTTCCCTCGATCGATACCAGATCGTTCTGATGGCCAGTCGCATCGCCGCTGTTCCAATCCGCCAGATGACGCCATACCGAAGGTTGCGGAGCAACGGGTTGGAATATGTGCGTGTCCCGCACTTCGCCATCGTCCAACGCCAGGTAGCCCGAGCGCGCATCCGGAAATCCAGTGGCTTCCGCTCGATCGCCAACCTGCATCATTTCGCTGGTGTGCGTCGAAATCCACAGGCTCTTCGCGCCGTCCTGCAGCACTACGGCCACGCCCGGCTGGTAGTACGTGATAGTTCCCTGCACCCGCACGCGCTGCGTCTGATCCTGCACTGCGTAGCCCGACAGAATCTGATCCATCGGCGTAAACGGCAGCTCCTCTACCTTCCTCGCTGCCCGCTTCAGCACTTTCACATCCGCCGTCGACGGCACTTCGAGGATGATCCCGATCAGCTGCATCTTGCTGTCGAACTTCCCTGACACCGCGCCCGTCACTTCCACTTCGGCGTCCAGCAGTTTCCTCAGATCCTCGGGGTCATTCCCCACCACCGTCGCATCGATGTAGCCCCCGCTCATCTGCAGGTGAAGATAGGCCTCACCAAAATTGCCTAAGTACAGACCGTCGGCGCTCCGCACCGTGGCGTGCACCGACACCAGCATGCAGTCGCGCTCGGCGCGAATCAATTGGCCAAAATCGGCCTCCGTCGGCTTCAGCGGCGCGCCGTGATGCAACACCGTCACCTTGTCGCTGATAATATCCGTCGAAAAACTTGCTCGCGTCTTGCCCTGCACCAGTACCCGGTCCCCCGGCGCGAAATTCAAACCCAACTTCGTCTCAACGTAAATCGCCTCATCGCCCTCCTGGACGAACAGGTTGTCGTCGCCCTTGGAGTAATACGTAACCGTCGCCTCGAACGCGACCGGAATCCCTTCCGCGATCTCCGCCTTCGTCAAGCTCCGGATAGCATGCAGAGTCGTCAGCGGAACCGGGGCCGCGGCCCCCGCCGTTCCACACAGAATCCCCAGCCCCAGCGCAATCGTCGCAATGCGCCAGCCCAGACTTCGATACGATTGTGGAATCGGAACCACGACTAGACCAGAATCTTTCCCGCCTGGATTCTCCCAGGCCCTTCTCGCTTTATGTGTCCCATCGAATTGCACCGGAGTCTGTGGCCCGGCCCCCCGGTTGCGACCCGTGGGTGCACCCCTCAAGACTCGCACGACCTCACCATCTTATGAACAACTTAACCAAGAATCCATAGCACCAAAGTTAGACAGGCAAAATCTGCCTACCTCCCTGATTCTTCGACTATTGGCGCTACCCCTCTTGTTCGTTGTCCCCGGCGCCTCCTTATCCACAAACGAAATTCATACAACATCGCGCACCACCTGCCAATCTCCGCCTCTCGCGTTTCAGGAATTTGCGCCCCCAGCCCTCCTGGTGAATCCAAATCCCATGGGGAAAAGCACATGCCACTGATTCAGAACATCCTCTTTCCGGTCGATTTCTCGCCCTCCTGCATCGCCATGGCGGGCTATGTCCAACGCGCAGCCGCCCTCTTCTCCAGCGCCAGGGTCACTCTCTTGCACGTCGTCGACCTCGCCAGCCACAACGGATTCGAGCTCTACCTCCGCCCCACTCCCGAAATCTCCGACGAGCACTACAACCTCGCCTGCGAACGCCTCAAGTCCTTCCTCGCTACCGAATTCCCCGTCGCCACATCGCCCCGCATCCTCGTCTCCGGCGATGCCGCCACACAGATCGCCAAAACCGCCCGCGATGGCAAGTTCGACCTCATTGTCATGCCCACCCACTCCGGCGTCTTTCGCCAGACCCTCCTCGGCTCCACCACCGCCAAAGTCCTCGACGATGCCGACTGCCCCGTTCTCACCAGCAGGCATGCCGAAACCCATGCACCCCACCCCATCGAACATCGCGAGTGGGTCTGCGCCATCGGTCTGTCCCGCGATTCCGAACGCGTCCTCCGTTTCGCCACCCGCGCCGCCGGCGAATCGAACGCCCACCTCACCCTCCTTCACGCCGTGCAAGGCCAAGACCCCAAACTCCCCATCAAACTGCATCTTGAAGCAGAACTCCACTCCGCCGAAAAACACTTGGCCGCCGAGAGCCTGCAACAACTGCTCCAGTCCGTGGGATCCAATGCCACCGCCCGCATCGCCATCGGCTCCGTCAAGGACGCACTGCTCCAGGCCGCCCACCAGTCCCGCGCCGACGTGCTCATCATCGGCCGCCGCCCCCGCTCCGGAACCTACGGCCGCCTCCGCGACCTCACCTACGCCATGATCCGCGACTCCCCCTTCCCCGTCCTCAGCGTGTGAACCCCGGGTGCACCATGTCTCGATTCTGAGACGTGGGAGTCCGAAGTGCCGGAATCTGTGTGCCCCATTCATGCGCGCCCTTTGCGCATGAGTGGGAAAGCACGAACCCCGAACCCCGCGCTCTGTATCAGGGCATGGCTTCAGGCAGGTGGCCCACGCATCCCGGCATCACGGACTGTGCCCCGTTCATCGCGCTTTTTGCGATGAGCGGGCGTGGAGCTAAGATGGGTCAATGCCGAGCGGCTTGAAGCGGTTCCAGAAAGCGGAAGCTCTCCACTTCATCACGTTCAGTTGCTTCCACCGCCTTTCGTTCCTTGAAGTTTCGCAACCCAAGGCCGTGGTCGAGGCAATCTTGGAACAAACCCGGGCACGTCACGAAGCGAGAATTTATGCGTACGTGCTTATGCCCGAGCACGTCCACTTGCTCATCAACGAGCCGCCCAGGATTCTGCTGGCGCAACTCGTGAAGGTTGTAAAGCAGGGGAGTTCCCGCAAGCTGCGAGGGGATCGGGACCAGTTCTGGCAACCCCGTTACTTCGATGCGAGCATCCGTGGCGAGCATGCCCGCTCCGAGGTGGTACGTTACATTCATCGAAATCCAGTCAAGCGGGGATTGGTTGCCGATCCCCGCGATTACCCTTGGAGCAGCTTCAACCATTATGCGACCGGCGTTCGAGGGATAGTCGAAATTGAGTCAGAGTGGAGGGCGAGGCTCCGCGGCCCACTCATCGCGATAAAGCTGCGATGAATGGGGCACAGCCGCACTTCGCGAGGAGCACTGATAGATGGCTGGACTAATGGCTGGGCCACCTGCCTTCGGACGATCCTTCAATCCAGAGTTCCGCCGCCAGACAGAAATCACAGCAGTGTAGTACTTATCGACTTACGTCATCGGAGAGCGGTTTATGGAATTCGCCACTAGTTGATTTTCTTCTCCGCTGCTTCGGTTAAAATCCGCCATGCTGGCATTGGAGTCTCGTTCGTAAAACGCTCAAGCCAAAAACTGTAAGTTTCCCCCCATATTTCGCTCTGCATTCCTCGCCGCAGCATCGCCTTGGCCTCAGTCAGGCTTCCTCCGACAGGATCAAGGATCATTTTCGGCGGTCTTCCAATTAAGACGGGAAGATTGTATTCCAATGCACGACGAGTCTTCTTGAATAAAGTCCATTTCACCGCCCCTTCGGCCGACTCGATGATCAGCTCGGCAACAAGTAATCCCATATCATGAGCCATCGAGAGTCCGGGGGCGGTCAATTCTTTCTTGTCCAAAACCTCCCTAAAGTTCGGCTCCATGAAGAATTGTTCGGCGACGGTCTTCCCAAGGCCTAAAAGAAAGCTTCGTTCGTTATCCCTATTAGGGCGCCGAACCCCAAAGAACATGAGGAGCGTTTTTATTCGCTCTTCGCGAACCGACATAAACCAATCGAAGTGCTCCCGTGCAAATTTGTCCGTCCATTCCTCAGGCTTTCCATGACCACGTAAATGTTCCGGTGGATCGATAATTGGGTATATCCCCATGCTCATGGCAGGTGGCCCACGCATCCCGGCATCACGGACTGTGCCCCGTTCATCGCGCTTTTTGCGATGAGCGGGCGTGGAGCTAAGATGGGTCCATGCCGAGCGGCTTGAAACGATTCCAGAGGGCGGAAGCTCTTCATTTCATCGCGTTCGTCAATAGGGGGACATGATACCAATTCCCCGCGCATGACCGATGTCGACGGCTGGCCCAGGCCTCCTCAGAAACCAGGGAAAGCACAAACCCCAACCCGCCCCGCTCCAAAACCTTGTCAAGTGCCGAGCCTCGCCAAATCGCCCACCGCAGCCCGCTAACCCACCTGCTCCCCACCACTTCCCGTCTCAAAATAAATCCGGCCATTCTCGTGAATAATTACGGGCAAAAGGAGCACACTAGATACAGTGCTTGAGAACTTGCCCGACTGACGCGGCCATTCTCAAGCCATTTCTTTTTGAAAACCGCACAATAAAACAGTTGAGAGTCTCAATTCCGTCGCAAGACTGTGCTGAAAACTGACGGCTGAAAGCTAGAAGCCGGCAGCTTCATCACCAGCAGCAGCATCAAAGGAGAACGCCTTGTCCGACAACGCGCCGCAAATCTTTTCCGGCATCACGCCCGCCCACTATGCTCTGCTAACAGAGATAGCCAGGGCGGCGGGAATCGAACTCGCCGGCAACAGCGGCACCGCCAACAAGTTCGGCGTCGAGGTAGCGTACAACTACGCACCCGACATCCAGCAGCTCACCCTGCACTGCCTCAAGACGCCCTTCTTCGTCAGCCCCGCCGACGTCGAAGCCCGGCTCCGCAGCCTGGTCGAACACAGCCTCGCCTCATGAAGGGACAGATCGAAGGTCTTGGAGCAGATGGGTACCCCCACCCCCCCCTCCTAAATTTGCAGTTTTCCACAGAGGAATTGTCATAAATAGGCCAGTCGAACTCCGACCATTACAGTCCGGCTTATGCGCGCCTGCCCGAATCTAAAATGGAGACAGTGCCGCTTCCCCTGGCCAATCCGCTCACAGGCGAGTTCCGCACCTCCGGCTCCACGCAGATTGCGGCGCCACAACCTGTGCGCCTGTGGCATCTTGCCAGTCGCCTCTGGCATCTCGCCAGTCTCGACGCGCCCACGGTCGCCGTCGTCTGGTCCCTCGCCTTCGCCCGCGCCGCCGCCGTGCGCCTGCCCGCGTGGGTTCCCGTGCTGCTGGCCCTCGGAACGTTCGCAGTCTACGTCGCCGACCGCCTGCTCGACGCCCACCGCGCCCTGCGCACCGGCAATGTGGAAACGCTGCGCGAACGCCACTACTTTCACTGGCGCCATCGCCGCGTACTTGCGCCTCTTGCGTGCATCGCCACTGCGGTCGCCGTCACCATCGTCTTCACCGAAATGCCGAGCCCTCTGCGCGAACGCAACTCAGTGCTGGCCGTCGCCGCGCTCGCCTACTTCTCCGGCGTGCACCTGCCCCGCCGACCGCGCTGGCTCACACCGCTCTTGTCGAAGGAACTGCTCGTAGGCCTGCTCTTCACCGCCGGTTGCTCCCTGCCCACCCTCACAAGACTTCACTGTGGGACTGTGAAACTGTGTGCCGTCCTCGCCGCCATGGCCGTCTTCGCCACAGTCGCCTGGCTCAACTGCTACGCCATCGATCATTGGGAATCGGCCCGCTGGGATTCCGCCGCAACCACGCGCCTTCCCTTCGCCGCAACCCTGCTCGCCGTCGCCGGCCTGCTCCTCGCCGCGGTCTTCTTCTCCACGCAACCGCGCGTCGCCACTCTGTTCGCCGCCGCCTCAACCAGCGCCGTGCTGCTCGCGCTGCTCGATCGCCACCGCGCCCGCCTCGCACCGTTGGCCCTGCGCACCGCCGCTGACCTCGCTCTCTTGACACCGGCGATCCTGCTCACCCCGCTTGCGTTGCTTCCGCGATGAACCGAGCGCCCAACTTCAATCGCCTTGCGCGCGTCTATCGCTGGCTTGAACTGGTTACCTTCGGCCCGATGCTCGCGCGCTGTCGCTTCACGTTTCTTGGAGACCTGCGCACCTGCCGCAACGCACTAGTCCTCGGCGACGGCGATGGCCGTTTCACTGCGCGCCTTCTCGCCGAAAACCCGGGCGTCCTGGTCGACGCCGTCGATGCCAGCGACGCCATGCTGAACGCCCTTGTTCGCAACGCCGGTCCACACGCCGATCGCATTCGCATCCACCAGGCCGACATTCGCGAGTGGAAACCGGCGAACAGGCACTACGATCTAATTGCCACGCACTTCTTTCTCGACTGCCTGTCGACCAACGAAATCTCGGATCTCGCTCAGCGACTCCGCGCTTACCTCACTGACCAGGCGCAGTGGGTCATCTCGGAATTCGCCGTCCCGGAAGGCCGGTTCGCGCAACTGCTGGCGCGGCCCCTGATTTCCGCGCTCTACGTAGCCTTCAACTTGCTCACCGGACTCACTCAGTCCAGCCTTCCGAACTACCGCGAGGCCCTTACCGAGGCTGGCTTCAAATTGGTCCGCCAGCGTAGCGCCTGCGACGGTCTATTGCGCAGCGAGACCTGGTCTCCAGCGGCGCAAGATCCACCATAACCGCTAGTTACGTTCATTCTGTTCCTTCTTCGCCAAATGTTACAAACCTGTTAAGATGAAGCTTCAAGGAGTTGGCTCCAACCTCCTCTGCACGCCAAACTCATCTCATGAACCTCTATCTCATGCGCCACGCCAATGCGGGCGTTCGACGCGAAAATCCGATTCAGGACGCCAAACGCGCCCTGATCAAAGAAGGCAAGGACCAGTGCATGTTCATGGCCCGTATGATGAGCACGCTCAACGTCCAGGTCGACGTAATCGTCTCCAGCCCGCTCAAGCGCGCCACGCAAACGGCGCAGTTTGTCGGAACGGAGTTAGGTTATGAAGCCAAGGTTGAAGTGAGCCCTGCGCTGGGATTAGGCGCCGACTTCGCGGCCTTCCAAAAACTGGTGGAGAAGTACGCCGACCGCGAAGGCGTGTTGATGGTGGGCCACAATCCCAACCTGTTCAAGTTCCTTGGCCGCATCATCACCGGCAACGGCGCGGCCGGCGTCCGCATGCGCAAGGGTTCAGTCGCCCGCATCGACATGTCCAAGCATCCACCCTTGTTGCAATGGCTCATCGATCCGCGCATGGCCCGCGCCATCTACGCCAGCGTTGCGAAAAACTCGCGCCCAAAGACGTCGCGAAAGTAGTCCGTCTCTTTACGCAGCGACCACAATTCCAACTCCGCGCCCGTCCGTCCCGGCTTCACTTCGAGATAGACACGCTTCGGATACACCCGCGCCGCGAAGCGCAGCACGTCGCTGGCGCGATCCTGGTTAAGTGCAACCGCCAGCCGCAGCAACAGCACAGCCCGCTGCACATTCTTGTGTTCCTCTGCTGGAATATTGCGCAGCGCGCGATCGCCCGGCTGCGGCCGGCTCTTGCCCAGATAGCGCCCAAGCGCCGAAACGATCGTGCGCTGCACCTGCGTATACCCGTAAATCTCTGAACTCGAGATGATGTACTGCGTGTGCCGATGATGTCCCTGGTGGTTGATGAATTTTCCCGTATCGCGCAGAATGGCCGCAGCAGCCAGCCAGCTTTCATACTCCGCTGGCAGTCCGTGCAGAGCCTTCAACTCGCGAAACAGTTGCACCACATGCGCTCGCACCGGCTCCGCCTGCCGCGGATCCACTCCGTAACGCCGCGCCGTGGCCAATACGCTCTTCCAGCGCTCCTGCTCAAACTCGCGATGCGCCGCCGCCCGCGCATCCTGCTCCGCCAGCATCTGCGCCAGGATCCCGTCGCGTAGTCCCAGAGGCGAGTAGCGAAACCCCTTCAGCCCAAAACTTTCCAGCAACTCCGCGAACACCTGCGCGCCAGCGACGATAATCTCTGCGCGACGCGGACCGATGCCCGCCACGGCTTCGCGATCCGGCAGCGGCATCTTCGCCAGTTTCGCGGCCAGCTTCCGCACCGCATTCGTCGGAGCGATTCCCGCCGCCCCATTGGCCAGAGCGGCTTTTCGTGACGTTGAGCGTCGCTGCCCCTTCGTTAATTTCCCTGCCGATGCGCAAGCCTCCACCAGCGCTGCGGCCGTTCCAGATGTCGCAATGACCAACGGCACCCTGGTCGCGTGAATCCGGCGATGCGCCTTGCGCAGTTCGCGCGCAATCAACCGCCGCATGCGCTTGAGCCCGTCGGCAGGCGCAGGATCTGCCTGCAGAAACTCCTCCGTCAATCGCACTGCCCCCAGCGGCAGACTGACCGTCTCTTTAATGCGCTTCTGTTCTGAGAGCGTGATCTCGCAACTGCCACCGCCAAGATCCACCAGCAGCGCGCGTCCACCCGCGCCCGGCTCACTGCTCATCAGTCCACGATGGATGAGCCTGCCCTCTTCAAGACCCGAGATAATCTCCATGTTCCAACCGGTCTCGGCCTTCACCCACGCTTGAAATGCCGGCGCGTTGCGTGCATCGCGCATGGCCGAGGTGGCCACCACGCGCATCTGGTCCACACCGTGCGACTGCACCGCGCGCTGAAATCGCTTGAGAGCGCGCAACGTGGCCGCCATCGCATCCGGCGACACCAAGCCCGAATCGAAGACGCTCGCACCGAGCCGCGTCACCTCGCGGTCTTCGTGAACCGTCTTCAATCGGTGCGACACTACTTTTGCAATTTTGAGTCTGCAGGAATTCGAACCGACATCGATGGCGGCAAATGTGGGCATAGGGGTGTCGCGCACTCTCCGGAAAGACGAAAACTGAGTCTGGGGTCAAGATACACGAAGGCGGAGGAGTCGTTTCAATAGGCCACTCACCGCGTTTGAGAGATGACACACGGAATCATTTCAGAAGTACGACATCGAGGCGCAAAGCGTTCCCGATGCCGTCACTAAGCCTCACGCGTAGTAGACATGGTCCGTCGCACGCGCAAGTGCGGCCGCTCGCACCTGCATCTTCTTCTGAACTGCTTCTCTCTTCTCACCATCCCGAACGCCCAGTTCGACCAGCTGCGCCATCGTGCGCCGGCATTCGCCCAGTGCGTTCTCCAGCGAGCGGTTCGCAAGCGTCTGCAACAGTCGCGCCAAGCCACTCTTTTCATGCGCACCCAGTAAGCGAACCGCCATCTCGGCCAACGTCTGCCAGTCGTGCCACACGCCCGCCGCGTTCTGCATCTTCTTCAACAGCACCGCCTGGCGTCGCGCCACCGTATCGTGGCCTGCCGAAACTTCCGCCAGGTAGCGCGCCGTCTTTGCCCGTTTGCGGAACGCATGCAAGCTCTCAGCATTCAGAGTCGGCGCCGCGGCAGCCAACTCAGTCACAATCTGATGAACGGCACGCAGGCAATCCACCACCGCGCCCATCGGCGAGGCAGTGAGCCCCGCTTCGAATTCCCTGCTTCGCCTTTCAAGTCGTGTCGCACGTTTTTCAATTGCCGTCTGCAATTTCTTTTCCGCCGTCTCCCGCTTGCGCTTCAAGCGGCGCTCCAGCCGTTCGAGTTCCCGCGCATAATCGCGGCTCGACTGGCAGTTCTCGCCGGCGTCGCGCAAAGCTGGACCGCGCAAGGTTTTCAGCATTTGCAGGTACACGTCCGCATCCCGGCCCGGGCTCAACGCCTTGCGCAATCTGTCGGCCTGCTTGCTCCAGCGTTGTGCTTGTTCCACAAAGGGTTCGCCTGCAACATTCTCATGCACCCAATGCTCGGCTTGCGCCTGCAGACGCAGCGTCAATACTCGCAAACCATGAACGCGCTTTCGGGTCGGCTTGTGTACGCACTTCGCCAATAACTCGCGCCACGCGCCAAGTTGTGCCTGCCAATCGGGTTGGGCTGGGGAGTGGATCGAACTGCCCACGGGGAGAATGCCCGAATTCATCGTACGTTAACCTGCCTGTCTCCTATTTTGCACCCCCAGACCGGTCCGCACAGCATTTCACTCACCCGCAATGCCGTCCTGACACTTGAAACGCCGCCCTTCCGCGGCTGTTATCCTCTTTCTGTTTGCGTTTTATGGGCCGTTTCTGGCGAAGTTCCCTTTGTATTTAGAAGTCCCGCCAGACGTACCGCGCGATGTATTGGGCTGGGTTGCCAAGTAAAAGCGCCTCAACTGCAGTTCCCGCAGAAGTTCCCTGCCACTAGCTCTTGTCATCACCGAATTGGCAGTTTTTGCCCTGAACCTTTGAAAAGCTGTGATTTTCTTTCCTAATTCATGACGAACGAGACCTCAGTTTCCTCCGGATTTGCTCGCACGCCTTCCCTTTGGGGTGCATGGGCACTACTTTTTGCGATCTTCGCCGCCGTCCAGTTCGCGTCGCTCTTCACGCCGCCCTTGCTCGACGATGCCGACGCCAGCCACGCCGAAGCCGTGCAGCACATGGCCGAATCCGGCGACTGGGTCACCCTCAAAGTGAACGGAATCCGGTACCTTGAGAAGCCCCCATTACCCTATTGGATCGGCGCCGCCCTCTACCGCGTCTTTGGCCAGAACGCATTCGCTACCCACCTGCCCAACGCGCTATCCCTGCTTGCTTGCGCGTGGATCGCGTGGCTGTGGGCGGCCCGCGCCTGGGGACGCCGTGCCGCTTTCTACTCCGCGCTCGGCATACTCACCGCAATTGGGCCGTTTCTCTTTACCCGCTTTTCAATCCCGGAAGCACTGCTGAGTTTTCTGTTTCTTCTGTCACTCTATTGCTTCCTCACCGGCATGGAGTCCCATCGCACCATACGCTTCTACGTAATGTGGGCTGCTCTGGCCCTGGCAACTCTCACAAAGGGCCTTATCGCACCGGTCTTCTTCGCTGCGGCCGTAATTCCTCTTCTGCTGCTCAGTGGGCAATGGCGGCGCTGGCTGCAGTTCAAGCCCTTCAGTGGACTGGCACTTTATCTTGCCATCGCCGCGCCGTGGCACATCCTGGCCGGCCTTGCCAATCCTGACCAGGGCCATCCGATCGGCAATCACCCTACGCCTGGCAACGTCCACGGCTTCTGGTATTTCTACTTCGTCAACGAACATTTTCTGCGTTTCCTCGGTCAGCGCTTCCCGCACGACTACAACAAGCTGCCCTTCGCCGCGTTCTGGCTGTTGCACCTGGTCTGGCTCTTTCCGTGGAGTCTCTTCGTTCCGGCACTCCTAGTGGTGGCGTGGCGCACCCGTAGGGGCTGGCTGCAGCACATGCGCCGCGATGCCGGCCAGACTGTCGATTTCTACCTCGATCACGCCGCACGCGAAGACGTGGCAACGTATGTGGCGCGCCTTAAGTTCCGCGTGCGCACGATATGGCTGCTGAGTCTCTTCTCAGGTTTCACCCTGCTGTTCTTCTCCATTTCGACGAACCAGGAGTATTACACCTTCCCAGCGTGGCCGCCGCTCCTCATCCTCATCGCGGGGGTGCTCGCCGGGATTGAAGAAGGACGCGATACCTACGAAGCGCCAGGCCTTTCAACTGCTTGGCTTACCGGGGCGCAGGCCGTGTTTACTATCGCAGGCGTTCTCGCGGCGTTTGCTCTGGCTTGGGGCTTGTGGCAATCGCGCAACTTGCCATTTGTCGCGGACATCGGTTCGTTGCTGGCGCATCGCGGCGTGGGTGACTACACGCTCTCGATGTCGCACATCTTCGACCTCACCGGGCCCTCATTTGCCGCGTTGCGCCTGCCCGCCACACTCGCCTTGATTACGCTGCTGATCGGTCCCGCCGCGGGATGGGTTCTGCGACTGCGAGGGAAACACCTGAAAGCGACGGTAAGCGTGGCGCTCACCGCCGCGGTCTTCCTCATCGCCGCACACATCGCTTTCGCCCGCTTCGAGCCCATGCTCAGCTCAAAGCCCCTCGCCGACACAATCCTGCACGATGGCTCTCCGGCGGACTCATTCATTGTCTACGGTGATCAGTCGGACGCATCGTCGGTCATCTTCTATACGCATGATTTTCTACGCAAACCAGCCTACATCATTGTCGAACCTTGCTCGCCACATGGAGCAGGCTCTTCGTCTCTGTGGGGCTCCTGCTACCCTGACGCGCCCAAAATCTTTCTCAGCGACGACCAGCTTGCCAAAATCTGGGGAGCAGGTGAGCGCAAGTGGCTCTTTGCGCAAGATGAGAATCAATCGAAGGCCGAGCAATTGTTAGCGGACCGCCTCATTCCGGTGCAGTCCATTGCGGACAAAACCCTGTGGACCGACCGGCCGCTCCCCAAATAGCTGCCTGCTTTACTTTCGCCCGACGGGCATGTCCACTGCGCCGATTTTGCGCATCAGGCCGCCTTTTTCCAGAACGAACCTGTCGTTGCGCCAGCCTACTTTGCGGCTTGTGTAACTCAACGCCCACAGCACTGCCCCCATCAAGTCGCGCAGCGGATAGAGCCAGCAAAAGCGAAAGGCATCTGGATCCCCGATCACCCAACCACCGGCCACAAGACAAAGAAGAATCCGCGACAGCACATTCCAGCCGAGCAAAGTCCAGCCAAGCCAGGGCATACCAACTGTCCATCCAGCGACCAGACCCATAATCCCGAACGGTACCGAAAAAGTGAGCCCTGTGCCGAGATGCCCCAGCGGCCGACTGAATCGCGTCGATTTCATCCAACTCCACTGGTGTGAAAAGTTGCGCCAGAACCCGTCGTTCACTATGCAGTGATCAATCACGTGTGTCGAAAGCGCCACCTGCCAGCCATGAGACGCCACCAGGTTGCCCAGCATAAAGTCGTCGGCATAATAGAAGCCGAGTTTCGGAAATCCGCCAATATCATTCAGTGCCTGCCTGCGCACACACATGCAAGGGCCGAGCGTAAAGCGCATCCCTTCCAGCATGTCGGCAGTTATAACGCCGGCGGTCATTTCCACGCTCATGCCCAGGCCTTCCATCAGGCCCCACAGACGCAGGCCCGTCGCGTCGCCGCGATACATGCAGGTGGAAGCGCCTACCTTAGGATCGGCAAATGGCGCAACCACCGCGCGTAAAAAAAGCGGCTCCACTCGCACGTCGCTGTCTGTGATCACGAACAGATCATCCGCCGCCTCAGCGGCCATTACTGAAAGCGAGTAGCAGCGCGCATTGGGCCATGGCGGATCGCCGGAAAGCAGAAAGCGCACCGGAATTTCTGGATGGCGCGCAGCAATTCTCCGTGCCAGTTGCAACCCGGCATCGGCGTCGGTGCGTGCGCAAAACAGGATTTCGAAGTCGGGATAATCCAAGGCAAAGAAGCTTTCCAGATACTCTTCAAGCCCTGGTTCGGCGCCGTGCAACGGCTTCAACAGGCTCACTGGCGGAAACGCGCTCGGCTGTGGATCTACGGTTTGCTGGCGCATCCCTCGCTTGAAGCGGAAGGCCGCGACAATTACTAAGCCGAGAAAAATCGTGGAAGTCAGGGTGCCAAGAAGCGCCAGCCCCAGGAAAACGTAGCTCATCAAACCTACTCTTGCTGCAACACTACCGCAGAGGATGCCAACGGAATTCTATAGGAGACAGCGCAGGTTCGCTCTCATCGGGGGTTCTGGAATTCACGGCGCGGTTTAGCTTGACTTGCCCGGTGTGCGCGGGGGCACAACCGTGGGCTTGCGCAGCGGAACAATCGCTCCAGTGGAACCGGGCGCAGCCTGCTGGAAGCGCGTGAGCATCTCCGACCGCACATACTCCACAAAACTTTGCATCTGCCGATTCATCTCTTCCATGCGTTCGCGCATTTGCAGAATGATGGCGATGCCCGCAATGTTCACGCCGAGGTCGCGCGCCAGGTTCAGGATGAACTCCAGCCTCTCCAGGTCTTCGTCGGTGTAGTAGCGCGTGTTCCCGTCGGTACGCGAGGGCTTCAGCAGTCCTTCGCGCTCATACAGCCGCAAAGTCTGCGGATGGATCTCGTACATCTCGGCGACCGCCGAGATCATGTATACGCCCTTCGATTTTCGTTTCGCGGCCATGGGTAGGTTGCCACCAGCTTACCGTACGTCGATTAACAAAGTTTCAGATCTTATCGAAGAGCGTCGCCCGCGGATCCTGGCTGTTCAGCTTCGCCAACTCGCGCATAATCTCGCGGCTACGCTCATCCTGCAGATGCGGCACCACCACTTCGACTGTCACGATCTGGTCGCCGCGCTGGCCCGGATGCGACGCACTTTCCACTCCTCGCTCACGCATGCGGAGCTTCTGTCCGCTCTGCGTGCCCGGCGGAATCTTTAACTGCGCACGCCCGTCGATCGTGGGCACATCGACCTTCGCGCCCAACGATGCTTCCGGCACCGTGACCGGCACGCTCAGGTGTATGTCGTCGACCATCCGGGTAAACACCGGGTGGGTTCCAGTGCGCACGATAACAAACAAGTCGCCAGCCGCGCCGCCGTTCACGCCCGCATTGCCTTTGCCCTGCAATCGGATGCGCTGCCCGTCGCGTGTGCCGGCCTTGATGCGGAACTCCACCGTCTCGGTACGGCTGATGGTTCCTTCGCCCTGGCAGGTGGGGCAACTGCTGGTTACGCGCCCCGTGCCATTGCAACGTGGGCATGGAATATTGAACTTCATGCGCCCACCCATCTGGGTCACCTGGCCCGTTCCGTTGCATTCTGGGCAAGGCATGGGGCCGCCGGTCTGGGCCTGACCGTGACAAGTGGGACAAGTCTCCTGCCTATGCACCTGCATCCGTGCCTGTCCGCCGCGTATCGCCGTCCAGAAATCGACCGTCGCCTGGTATTCGAGATCGGTTCCCGGCTGCGGGCCACGCGGGCGCTGCGCCTGCTGCGCACCGGAGAAGATCCCCGAAAAGATGTCCTTAAAACTGCCCCACGACCCGGAACCGGGGCCTGCCGAGGTAGAGGCATGGCCACCACCACCGTATCCCGATCCGCCAAACCCCGAAAAGTCGAAGCCACCAAAGTCCACAGGAGGCTGTCCGCCCGCACTTTGCTGCCGCGCATAGGCCTCGGCCTGTGCCGGATCAATCTGATCGGAGTAGAAGCCCACCTGGTCATAGATCTTGCGCTTTTTCTCGTCGCTCAGTATGTCGTTTGCCTCGGAGATCTCCTTAAACTTCTCCTCGGCCTTCTTGTCGCCGGGATTGACGTCAGGGTGATACTTGCGCGCAGCTTTCCTGAAAGCCTTGCGAATCTCTTCGGGCGTTGCCGTCTTCTTCACGCCGAGAAGCGCGTAATAATCCTTGTTTTGAGTCGTCGCCATGGTTGATTTCTAATCTCAGATCAGAATACTTGCTCTCCAGTACAACCTGCACGCAATCTGCCAGGATCAACAACTAGAACTGGGTACGGGCTCAGCCTCACCGCCACTACGGTTCGACCATGCAGAAAGAGGGGGTGGACAACGTCGCCCACCCCACCGTTTCTTCATTCCGCCGCGAGGCAGTTCTGCCGCACGGCAGGTGCCTACTTCTTTTCTTCGACGTCTACGTACTCGGCGTCAATCACGCCTTCGTCCTTCTTGGCCTCTGCTTCGGGGGTGCCGTCGGCCTGCGCGGTTGGTCCGCCACTGGGGCTGGGTGCACCCTGTGTGCTGGTTGCCTTATAGAGCAACTCAGCCAGCTTGTGGCTCGCCTGGGTCAGTTTGTCCTGCGAAACCCGCATCTCGGCAGCCGTCGGAGTTCCCGCGAGAGTCTTCTTCGCGTCAGCCAGAGCGGCTTCCACTTCGGTCTTGTCCGCAGCCTGCACCTTTTCGCCGGAGTCTTTCAACATCTTCTCGATGTTGTAAACCAACCCGTCGAGCGAGTTGCGCGCTTCTATTCCTTCGCGCTTCTCTTTATCCTCGGCGGCATGCGCTTCGGCGTCCTTGGCCATGCGCTCCACCTCGTCCTTGCTCAGGCCTGAGCCAGAAGTGATGGTGATGCGCGTGTCCTTGCCTGTTGCATTGTCCTTTGCCGTCACGTTGAGAATGCCGTTGGCATCGATGTCAAAAGTGACTTCGATCTGCGGTACACCACGCGGCGCCGGAGGGATGCCCGCCAGCTTGAACTTGCCCAGCGTGCGGTTCTGGCCTGCCATCGGCCGCTCGCCCTGAAGCACATGAACCTCAACTTCGGTCTGCGAATCGGCTGCCGTCGAGAAGGTTTCAGTCTTCTTCGTCGGAATCGTTGTGTTGCGCGGAATCATCGGTGTCGCCACGCCGCCGAGGGTTTCAATCGACAGGGTCAGCGGCGTCACGTCGAGCAGCAGCAGGTCCTTGACCTCGCCGGCCAACACGCCGGCCTGCACTGCCGCGCCCACGGCAACCACTTCATCCGGATTCACGCCGCGATGCGGCTCTTTGCCGAAGAGCTGTTTGACCAATTCCTGGATCATCGGCATACGCGTCTGGCCGCCGACCAGCACTACTTCATTGATGTCGCTTGTCTTGACACCCGCGTCGGTCAACGCCTTCTTGCAGGGCTCAAGCGAACGGTTCAGTAGGTCCATCACCAGTTGTTCCAGCTTGGCGCGGGTCAGCTTGCGCACCAGGTGCTTCGGTCCGCTTGCGTCCGCCGTAATGAACGGAAGGTTGATCTCAGTTTCCAGCGTCGTCGAAAGCTCAATCTTGGCCTTTTCCGCGGCGTCTTTCAGGCGCTGCAAAGCCATCTCGTTGCCCTTTGAGCTCAGGTCGAGACCCTCTTCCTGTTTGAACTCGGCAATAAGCCAATCGACTACACGTTGGTCGAGGTTGTCGCCGCCCAAGTGCGTGTCGCCGTTAGTCGACTTCACCTCAATGACCCCTTCGCCAACTTCGAGAATCGAGATGTCGAATGTGCCGCCGCCAAAGTCATATACGGCGATGGTTTCGTCCTTCTTCTTGTCGAGACCGTAGGCCAACGCAGCCGCCGTGGGTTCGTTCACGATGCGCTTCACATCCAGGCCGGCGATTTTACCCGCGTCCTTGGTCGCCTGGCGCTGCGCGTCGTTAAAGTACGCCGGCACAGTAATGACTGCCTCACTTACGGGCTCGCCTAAATAAGCCTCAGCGCTCTTCTTAAGCTTCTGAAGGATCATGGCCGAGATTTCCGGAGGCGTGTATTCCTTGCCTTGTGCCAAAACATCAACCTGGCCGCCTTTGTCGACCACCTTGTAGGGCACCATCTTCATTTCGTCCGTCACTTCGTCAAAGCGGCGGCCCATAAAGCGCTTGATCGAGAAAACAGTGTTCTCGGGATTGGTGATAGCCTGGCGCTTTGCGACCTGACCTACAAGCCGCTCGCCGCTCTTAGAAAAGGCGACAATCGAAGGAGTGGTGCGCGCACCTTCTTCATTTGCAATAACTTTAGGTTCCCCACCCTCAAGAACGGCCACACACGAGTTGGTCGTCCCAAGGTCAATTCCAATAATCTTTGCCATGTCAGTTTCCCTGCCTATCGATAAAGTTTCAGACTCTAATAAGATGCATGATTGAGTGATTTAGTGTCAACTTTTCTTGAGTAACTTAACATCATTACGCCCGTGGGAGGCCTCTATCTAGTTCTTGGACCTTTTGGTGATTCTCGGCCAAAAGGCTGATGTCCGTCTGCGGTGTCTTATGCCACAACCGGCCATGCGTAGAATGCGATAAGCTCGATGGTTCGAGAAAATGACTACTGCAGAGGCCCAGGCTCGCTATCCCCTGACCCAAGGCGTAAACCCTTGGCTGGTCACCGTTTCGGTCATGCTACCCACTTTTATGGAGGTGCTGGATACGGCGATTGCGTCCGTAGCCCTGCCATACATAGCCGGCAGCCTCTCCTCCACCAACTCTGAGGCAACCTGGGTTCTAACCAGCTACTTGGTGGCCAACGCGGTGATTTTGCCCGCCAGCAACTGGTTCGCCCGCCGATTCGGCCGGAAGCGCTTCCTGCTCACGTGCGTCATCATTTTCACGATTGCCTCGTTTTTCTGCGGAGCGGCACCGTCTCTCGGAGTGATTTTGCTTGCCCGCGTGCTGCAGGGAGCAGGCGGCGGCGCCTTGCAACCCCTGTCCCAATCAATTCTGCTGGAGAGCTTTCCACCGGCAAAGCGCTCGATGGCGATGGCGGCCTACGGTCTCGGGATCGTAGTCGCCCCTGTCCTTGGTCCGACTCTGGGTGGCTGGCTGACAGACACTTTCAGTTGGCGGTACGCCTTTTACATCAATATTCCGGTCGGCATCTTGGCGGTATTCCTGATTTCCCGCTTCGTACACGACCCACCGTACATCAAGAACGCCAAGGTGGGCGCCTTCGACAACATTGGATTTGGCCTTCTGATCGTCTGGACAGGCTGCCTGCAGGTAGTCCTCGACAAAGGCCAGGAAGACGACTGGTTTGCCGCGGTTTGGGTCCGGTGGGCGGTGGCGGCGCTGGTCTTCGGCCTCATTGGATGGATTTGGCGCTCGTGGACAAAAAAAGATGGCCTCGTCGACCTGCACGTTCTCAAGAACCGAAACTTCCGCACCGGCTGTTTCCTCATCTCGCTGCTGGGCGCGTGTATCTACATCACCATCACCATTCTGCCGCTCTACTACCAGGAAGTGCTGGGCTACACTGCGTTCACTGCCGGCCTGGTCGTGGGCCCGCGCGGTATCGGGTCGTTCATTGGCTCGCCCGTAATTGGCATATTGGGCTCGCGCATCGACAACCGCAAGTTGCTCAGCCTGGGATTCCTGGGTTTCGGTGTCTGCGCGCTCATTTTTGGCACGGTCAACCTCGACATTGGCCCATACACTCTGCTGATTCCCATCACCTTGACCGGGTTCGCGCTGAGCTTTGTCTTTGTTCCGCTGGCCACAATGACCACTGCCACGCTCTCGCGGGAAGAGATGGGCAACGCGACGGGTCTTTTCAACATGCTGCGCAACATCGGGGGATCCATTGGAATTGCCATGGCGACTACGGCATTGATTCGTCGCGCGGCGCTGCACCAGACGGAGATTGGTGCGAACCTCACGGCGTCCAGCGCGGTCCTGCAACAAAAGTCTGGGCTGATGGCCGCCTATTTGGGCCATTACCTGGGCCGCGCCCAGGGCCGGCCCGGCTCGATGGGATTGATCTACGGACTGATGGAGCAGCAGTCCGCTCTTATGGCCTACGTCGATGTCTTCCGCTGGACCGCCCTGCTAGCTTTCTTCTGCGCCGGCGCAGTGTGGCTGTTCCGAAAGCCACCGAAGAATGCCGCGCCGCCTCCGGGGGCGCACTAGGAAAGATTGCGATTCACGCCACCAAAGGCAAGAATCGCCGCACTTGCTCGTCGTATTGCTCAATCCGCCCAGTAAGGATGTCGTAGTACCAGCCTTGAACCGACAGGCGGCCTTCGACGACGGCCCGCGCGACCGACGGCTGCGCCTTCAGATTCAGAAACTGCGCCACAACATTCCCGCGAATGAGCGAAGCCAGTTCGGCATGCGGCCCGTCCGCAGGATTCAGCGGCTGGCGATGGCTGAAGGCCGCTTCCACGTGACGCAGCCAGCGGCTGGCTTTGGGCAGGTTCTCAAGGCCCTTGCGGTCGAGCGCCGCCTTCATCGCTCCGCAATCGGAGTGGCCGCAAAGGATCGCGAATCTCACTTTGAGTACGTCGACGGCATATTCGATCGTGGCTGTACATCCGTCCACGTCTGTGCCTGTGACCGGGACGACATTACCCGCGTTGCGCGTAATAAAGAGGTCTCCGGGGCCGGTGCCGAGAATCAGGTCGGGCACAATGCGCGAGTCGGAACAGGTAATGAACAAGTACTCCGGCGCTTGCGACTCCGCCAGCAAATGAAACTGGCTCCGCCGCCCCGGAAAAACCTCGGCGAGAAACTTCTTGTGTCCCTCAATCAACCGTTCCATTGCGCCCTCGAAAACCCGATCTGCAGTGAGATCAGGCTTTACGTTCCAGCCTATCGCACCGGCATGGCCGCGGATTGCGAGACAATGAAAGTTGCAGAGACTCACAAGGAGAGAACTACCTGTGCGACAGATTGCCAAGGCCATCACCGGATTGCTTTTCACATTTTTGCTGGTCGCAACCACTGCCCCTGCACAAACGGTCGACACAATCGACCCCGCTCTGAAGGCCAAGATTGACCGCCTCGCCGAAGAGGTTATCGAGTTGCGCGGCATTCCGTCGGCGAGTGTAGCTGTGGTGCAAGGCGGCAAGTTGGCTTACACGCATGCCTACGGACTGGCACATCTCGCCCCGCGCGTCCCGGCAACGCCGGACATGCGCTACTCCATCGGCTCCGTCTCCAAACAGTTCACTGCCGCGGCGATTTTGCTGCTGCAGGAGCAGGGCAAGCTTTCGCTCGACGATTCCGTCGGGAAATATGTTCCCGGCCTTACCCGTGGCGATGATGTGACGATTCGGCAGATCCTTTCGCATACGTCCGGCTATCAGGACTATTGGCCCGAGGATTACCTGATGACGCCAATGATGAAGCCGGCCACGGCGCAATACATTCTAGACACGTGGGCCAAGAAGCCACTCGACTTTGAGCCCGGCACGAAGTGGCAGTACTCGAACACCAATTACGTGATCGCCGGCCTCATTGTGGAGAAAGTCAGCGGACAAAAGTTGATGGATTTTCTTGGAGAGCATATCTTTCATCCCCTGGGAATGCAGTCCGTGTGGAACTCCGACGAAGCCAAGCTGACTTCGACCGATGCCACCGCGTATATTCGTGCGGCGTTGGGTCCGCGGCGTGCCGCTCCAAAAGAAGGCCGAGGCTGGATGTTTGCCGCCGGAGAACTGGCAATGACGCCCCACGACCTTGCGCTGTGGGACGAAAGCTTGATGGCCCGCTCCATTCTGAAACCCGAGAGCTACAAACAAATGTTCACCGAAGTGAAGCTTAAGGACGGCAAGGGAACGGAGTACGGGCTCGGCGTCGAGGTAAAGGATCGCGACGGCCATCGCTCGATCGAGCACTCCGGCGAGGTGACGGGTTTTGTTTCCGATAATGAAGTGCTCATCGATGACGGCGTAGCGGTGGTGGTGCTCACGAACCACATGGCGGGAGGCGCCGGCCAGATTGCCCAGTTAGTGGCAGCGGCCGTGGCTGGAAATGCGCAGCAGTACGCAGCAGAGACACAGGCGCTGACGATTTATCGCGGACTTCAAAAAGGGCTGATTGACCGGAGCCTCCTTGCGCCGAACCTCAATGACTACTTCGACGCGCAGACGGTGGAGGATTTCAAGAGTAGCCTCGGGCCACTCGGCGATCCGCTCACTCTTCACCAGACCAAGGAAGAACTGCGGGGCGGCATGACCTTTCGGTCGTTTGAAATTGCTTATCCCGGTAAGCAACTGCGCCTGACCACCTACACCTATCCCGATGGCAAATTGGAGCAATACCTGGTGGAACCGGTGGATTGATTCCTCTGAGCCGGCGACACCTCATCGGCAAGCCGCACACACGATACACTTGAGATTGACCTATGTTTGAGAACCTAACAGACAAGCTGCAGCGCGCCTTCAAAACCCTGCGTGGCCAGGGCACGCTAACCGAAGAAAACATCGCAGAAGCCTTGGGCGAAATCCGGGTGGCGCTGCTCGATGCCGACGTCAACCTCAACGTGGCAAATGATCTGATTGAGCACATCCGAGTCAAAGCCATCGGCACAGAGGTGCTTACTGCCTTGTCGCCGTCCGAGCAGGTCATCAAGATCGTGCGCGACGAACTGATCGAGTTGCTGGGGAAGGATACGGCCCGCTTCAAGTTCGCCTCGCAGCCACCTACCGTTATTTTGATGGCGGGCCTGCAGGGTTCGGGCAAAACCACCACCAGCGGCAAGCTGGCTGCATGGCTCAAAAAGGGCGGCCATCGGCCAATCCTGGTTTCGGTTGACGTATATCGTCCCGCAGCGCGTGAGCAACTCAAGGTGGTTGCGAAATCGATCGATGCGAAGATTTATGAAGGTGATCTGAAGGGCGAAGCTCCGGGGTCGGCGCTGGTGGAGCGGCTGGCAGCGGAGGCACGGCGCGAGGCGCGCAACTTCGGCTTCGACACGTTGATTGTCGACACGGCCGGACGCCTGCACATCGACGAAGACCTGATGGGCGAGATGGAGCGGCTGAAGAAGCTGCTGAATCCGCAGGAGATTCTGTTCGTCGCCGACGCAATGACGGGGCAAGATGCGGTGAACTCCGCGCTGGATTTTCACACACGGCTCGGCCTGACCGGCGTGGTGCTGACGAAGATGGACGGCGACGCCCGCGGTGGCGCGGCGCTTTCGATTCGCCACGTGACCGGCCAGCCGATCAAATTCATCGGCGTCGGCGAAAAGCCGGATGCATTTGAGCCGTTTCATCCCGACCGCATTGTCGGGCGCATCCTTGGCATGGGCGACATGATGTCGCTGATCGAGAAGGCGGAGTCGACGCTCGATCGCAAGAAGTCAGAGGAGTTTGCCAAGAAGGCACTGCTCGGCGACGGCTTCACGTTGGAAGATTTTCGCGATCAGTTGAAGCAGATCAAGAAGCTCGGGTCGATGGAGAGCATTTTGAAAATGCTGCCCTCGGTAGGGCCATTTGCCGGGCTGCAGCAGGCTGCGGGCCAAGTCGATGAAAAACAGTTTGTGCGGCTCGAGGCCATCATTGGATCGATGACGCCGCTGGAGCGCCGCAATCATGAAATCATTTCAGGGTCGCGCCGCAAGCGAATCGCTGCGGGGTCCGGTACCAGCGTGCAAGACGTGAATCAACTGCTGCGACAGTACTCGCAGATGGCGAGGATGTTCAAGCAGATGGGCAAAGGCGGCCTCGGCGCGAAGATGATGCGTGGCGGGATGGGCGCGCTGGGTATGGGTGGCAAACAAAAATTCGGGCGGTAAGCAGATTGGCATGACACCGTTGCAAGACCAACTCGACGAGATTACAGCCCGCACGCGGCACCTTGTGCAGGCGGAGCGCTTGGCCGTAGGCGAACGCGCTGTCGAAGAGTTGTTTGCGACCGGGGTCGAGGAAAAGATCCTGCCGGTTGGCTCCGCGGCGCCAGAGTTCGCGCTGAGAGACTCGAATGGGAAGCTGGTCCGCTCGGCGGATTTGCTCGCGCTGGGCCCGCTGGTCGTGAAGTTCTTTCGCGGACGCTGGTGTCCCTATTGCATGACAGAACTTGAAAACTGGCGCGACCTGTATGGGCAACTGCGCGAGCACGAAGCGCTCATGGTGGCCATCGGTCCGCAAATTCAAAGGCAGAGCGACTTCATGGCCGGCCAGCACGGGCTGCCGTTTCCAATTCTCACCGACACGAACAACGCGGTCGCCGAGCAGTTCGGTCTGGTCTACACCGTGCCGGAGTATTTCCGCGCTTACTACCTCTCGATCCTCGTGAATATCCCGTTTGTGAATGGGGAAAAGAGTTGGCGACTGCCGCTACCCGCCACTTATGTGATCAGCCGTGAAGGACGCGTCCTGTTCGCCGAGGCTCATGCCGATTTCCGCGTGCGCCCCGAGCCGGAAGAGGCACTGGCTGCGGCATTTGCACACCATAGCCGCTAGCGGCCGAGTCGTTTAGTGTACTGCAGACGGGGAATTGCCATCCGGCAAGGGAGAAGTGGCGTCGGCCGTCTTCTTGTATTGCAGACTCAGGATGCTCAGCTGATAGCCGCTTCGATTCGGGTATTTCAGATCCGGGTCGGCCGACGGATTCTTCGGCGCCAAAAGCCGCCACGCTTCCGGCGCTTGCCAAGGGTCGTAGCCGGCGTCCAGCATCATCGCCAGGACCATGCGGCCGCGCTGCTCCTGCATCCGTATTTCAACTTCATGGCCGACAGCGAACGTGCCAACATCTGCGGCAAGATCGACTCCGGGCACGAAAGCTCCTGCAATAAGCCCAGCCAATTCCATCCCGGCGATTTCGCGATATTCAGCAAGAAGCCTGGTTGAGCGTAGTTGCAGGTTGAACGCAATCCCGTCGGCAAGCAGCGCAGCCAATTGATCGTCGTTTTGAAGCCGCTCAATCGCCTGCTGCGGCAGCAGGATCAGCCCCTCGCTACAGGAGAGGGTAGAGCGCACTTTTAGGTCGTCCACTGCATAAAAGCGGAAGAAAATCTTCTGCGGATCATCCGCTGCAAGTTCGCGCTGAAAGAGGGGAATCACCTTTGCACCGACACGGCTAACTCTCTCTTGCAACGCCGGGTCAGAAGAAAGCCGGTGCCAACCGCAAACTCCGTTGGAGTCGCCATATCTCACTTTTGTGCGGGTACTGATAATGTGTCCGTCTGCGTCAATGAGGCTTGCTTGCCAAGCAACACTCGCGGGCTTCGCGTAGATCTCCATGTCTTTGTTAAGCGTTGCTCTTCTCCGATCGGGCTTCGTTTTCACTTGTCCCGCTGGGAAAAACTCAACAGCCATTGCGATCAGTTCGCCAGAGTTGTCGCGTTTGCCTGAGTACTTCACCCAAGTATTCGTACTCACTTCCGTAAGCGACTGAAGTTGGCCATGAAAATTAACATTGGTGTCAGCCGTGACATGGATGCGATACCCATCTGCCTGGAAGACAGGCTCAGCATCAGGTGTGATCACTTTATCGACTACACCAAATCCCTCCAGCTTCCTATCCCAGTCGTCGCGCAACAATACTGAGTATGCGGTTAGCGCATCTCCTTTCTTCTTCCCTGCCACCCTCACGAACACGCCTGGTCGGACAGCATCTTTCAAATGTGCCGGATCATCGACGGCCTTGCCGTTGATCAGTGCATAGCTAGTCTGCTCTGTTGTTATGATCCGCTCGCCATTCACTTCGAAGTCAGAAGGTGGATGAACCGCAATAACGTAGCCGCTCACCGAATTGCCCGTGGATATCAACGGAGTCGTGGCTTGTGCAAGGGCGAGAAGGCTCACCGCAAACGTAGCGGAGGTCGTCAACACCAATGAGAGAAAAGGCCGAATAAGCTTCGAATTCACGCGCCTCACGAGCACCTTCTCCAAAGAATGAACTGAGAATGCAGAGAAGTATAGCTGAATGGCCGGCGCGATAAGCCGGCCGGATTTATACGTATTGCTTCAACAACGCCTGCACCCGCCCCCCAGTAACTCCGCGCAAGAGAAAGACCTTGCTGCGGGATGACTCGCCGCTGATTAACTCGACGGCCGATTTAGGGATCGCGAAGGATTCGGCGAGAAAAGCGATGAGAGCTTCATTGGCGCGACCCTCGATGGGCGGAGCGTGCACCGCTACTTTAAGTTGAGCGGATGCGCCCTCGCCGTACATGCCGGTAATGGCTGTCTTCTTTGCGCCGGGCTGGCCGCGGACGGCGAGAGTGACTCCGGCCGCGACGGTGCGCACCACGCCGCTGCTCACTCCGGCGGCCCCGCATAAGGGGCGCGCTTGCCGAAGAGGGCCGTGCCGATGCGGATGCGCGTGGCGCCTTCTTCAATGGCCAGGGCGAAGTCGCCACTCATGCCCATCGAAAGTGTTTCGAGGCTTAGCCTGGGATGGTCCGAGGCCCATTTGTCGCGCCACGTGCGCAAGCTGCGAAAACAGGAGCGCGTCACTTCCTCAGCAACGCCCCAAGGAGCGATGGTCATCAGTCCGCGGGTCTCAAGGTGGGCAAGATCCGGCAGGCACTCGAGCAGATGCGCCGCTTCGTGAGACTGAGGATCGAGCCCGGCTTTGGTCTCTTCGGGGCTCAACTTCACTTCAATCAGAATTGGCAAGCGTTTATGTAACTTGCCTGCCGCCTCATTCAGGCGCTCGGCAAGACGCAGGGAGTCCACCGAATCGATCGCGTCAAAGAGCTCCGTCGCGCGTTGTGCCTTGTTCGACTGCAGATGGCCGATCAGATGCACGAGGATCGGGATATCGGTGGCGGCGATCATGCCGGTGGCGCGCAATGGTGCAAGTTCAGTCGCTTTCGCGGCGAACTCCTGCACGCGATTCTCGCCGAAGAGCCTAAGCCCTAGTGCCTCAGCTTCCTGAATTGTTGACGCGGGATAGGTCTTTGAAACCGCCATTAGTTCGACTTCATCGCGCGTGCGTCCGGCACGACGACACGCCACCGCGATCTCGGTTTCGAGGTGTTCGAGATTCTCAGCGAGTCGTGTCATGCCTTCAACTTGCGGTCAGCGTCCGTGCTCTTCGAGGTATTTCTCCACTTCAAGCGCGGCCATGCACCCTGTTCCTGCAGCAGTAATGGCTTGGCGATAACGACGGTCCTGCACATCGCCGCAGGCATACACACCCTGAACGACCGCGCCATTGTTCGTTGTAAAGACGTTGCCCAGGGTCTTGATATAGCCATCGTCGTCCAGGTCGATTTGCCCGGTAAACATTTTGGCATTGGGCTCGTGACCGATGCCGAGGAACATGCCCTCGACATCCAGCGTGCTCTTTGTTCCGTTGCTGATATCTCGCAGGCGCAGGCCCTTCACGGACTGATCTTCTACGCCGAGCACTTCTTCGACCACGGTATTGGTGCGCAGCTCAATGTTGGGGTGCGCCATGGCGCGTTCCAGCATGATCTTCGAGGCGCGGAAGGCGTCGCGGCGGTGCAGCAACGTGACTTTTGACGCAAAGCGCGTGAGGAACAGCGCCTCCTCCATAGCTGAATCGCCACCACCGATTACAGCGATGGGCTTGCCCCGGAAAAAGAAGCCGTCGCACGTGGCACAGCTCGATACGCCGTGACCGATCAAGGCCTGTTCGCTGGGAATTCCCAACCACCGGGCGCTTGCTCCAGAGGCAATGATGAGTGTGCGAGTGTGGATATCTCCCGAGCTTGTTTGCAGCCGGAACGGATGGGCGTTCAGGTCCACCGAAGTCAGATGCGCCAGTTGAAACGTGGCGCCGAACTTGGCGGCCTGCTTCTTCATGTTCTCGATCAGTTCAGGCCCCTGAATGCCTTCGGGCCAACCGGGAAAGTTCTCCACCAAGGTGGTGATGGAGAGCTGTCCACCCGGCTCGTGGCCCTCAAGGACAAGCGGCTTGAGACCGGCGCGTGCGGTATAGATGGCTGCCGTGAGTCCGGCACAGCCGGACCCGAGAATGACGGTGTCGTGAGTTTCAATCATCAGATTCCCTAAGTCGATTGTAGCGGGCGCGAAGCAGTTCCGACCTGGCGTTGCCGAGTTGGACCTGTGAAGAACTGCGCACCGACACAATCCTATGTAAAGATGACGGACATGGCGAATCTGACTCTTATCTACGGAATGCGGCTACTCCCCGAGGGCGAAGTGACTGAGATACACGACGCTACCCTGAAGCTGGCCAACGGGCACGAGGCCCATGTCACCATGCACGTGCTGGAGGGCTCGCGCGAACAAATCGAGACGCAACTCAAACAGAGCCTGGATGCGTTCTTCGATTTCTATCCTGAAATCTGACCCCTATGAGTCGTGGTGAGCGGGCGGTGTAGAGGGCTGGAACTACTTGTCTGCGATACGTGCGGAGGTCTTGGAGCCGTTTTTAGAGGAACTGCTCTTGACGCGCAGATTGTCTAGGGCGTAATCAATGTAGCGCGGTTCGAAGTGCGCCGTTTGGCCCATAAACTTGCAGGTTGCGACGATCTGGTCGACTATGAATCGCGGCATGTAGGCAGCGAAATCCATCTTCTTTTCGTTCTTCAGCTTGAAGACGATCGTGTCGAAGATGTCATCGGGCAGCGTCATGCCCTGCTTCTCGCTTTCCTTCTGGAAGATGGTCTTGAAGTTCTCCTCACTCGGCGATCCCACTTCAATTTTGTAGGGCAGCCGGCGGAGGAACGCGGGATCCATGAGATCTTCCGGCTCGAGATTGGTGGAGAAGATGATCAACTCCTCAAACGGAATGCTGAAGCTCTTGCCGGTGTGCAGTTTGAGGTAGTCGACGCGGCTTTCCAGAGGAACGATCCAGCGATTCAGCAGATTCGTCGGACTGACGAGCTGGCGGCCAAAGTCGTCGATGATGAAGCAACCGCCCAACGCTTTCACGTGCAGGGGCGCCTCGTAGTAGTGGCCCTGTTCGTCATAGCGCAAGTCGAGCATTTCAAGCGTGAGCTCGCCACCTGTGATAACAAACGGCCTGCGGCAAGGAACCCAGCGCGCGTCGTACTGCTCGCGGCGGACGACAGAAAACTCGCTGTCATCGTTCATCGGCGTGGGATCGAGCTGATGGTGAATGCTCGGGTCATGCACGCGAATGATCTGGCCTTCGACAACGACGGCGTAAGGAACATAGATGACATCGTTGTAGACGCCGCTTAAACGCATAGCAACGGAAGTCTTGCCGTTTCCTGGCGGGCCGTAGAAGAGAATGGCGCGGCCCGAATTGAGCGCCGGCCCGCTCAACTCGACGAGGCTTTCGTCGTAGGTCAGGTCGCTGATGCCTTTGCGGATGCGCTCGGGCGTGATGAGTTCGTTGGTCAGCTTCTGAAGGCTGACCTGGTAGTTGAATTCATCCAGCGTAACCGGTGCGGGCCCGGTGTAGCGCAGGCGCGATAACGCATCGAGGGTCCAGCGACGGCCTTCGTCGGTGAAGGCATAGCTAAGGTCGATGGGATTGTCGGAGTAGCGCGAGCCAAGATTTTGCAGAAGTTGGCGTCCGACGGCCATCTGCACGAGGTCGAGAACGATGTGGTACGGGAGCTTGATGGCGTCGATGAACTGGCGTGTAGTCTCAAGTCGGTCGCGATAGATGAGCTTGAGCAGGAGGCCCATCATGTCGACTTCGTCAATGCCAATTGACTTGATGTCGGTCGGTTCCGTTGGAATGCGATGCAGAAAGGAGTCAAGCCTCTCTTGCGTGATGGCTCCGAGAGCGACGAGATTATCGCCGAGCCGCCCACCGCTCGTGGTGAGGCGTTCGAGGGCCTTGGCCACATCGTCTTCTGTGACCAACTTGGCCCGAACCAACAGATCACCTAACCTGAGCCGCGTTGCGATGGCACCCTCCCTCAAGAGATTCAGATACGGGTGGAAGGAGAGGCATCAAACTCTTCCCAACGGTAACCGTCTGATCTCTTGTCATTTGAATCGGCTAAGAGACATTTTAGTTCAGAATTGGTGCAGTGGAAGAACCGAGGTAATAGAGGCAAGTTACCGATTGGGGATGATTGTTCTGAGGATTTTGGAGTTCCGTGCAAGGGATGGTGAAGGGCCCGGGTCGCATTGTCGCCTGAACAGCATTAGGTTTTCCCAAGGATTGCGGTGCTTTGTGGGACTTCAATCTGCAAGGTCTCTGCACGGGAACTCCGCTCGTGAAACGAAACCAATTGCGACTGAACACTAGGTGCTTCGGCTTGCTTTTCGGCCTGGCGTTCTTATTAGCTCCGGCTGCGATATTGGCGGGCGGCCCGAAGTATGTTGCGGGGGTGAACTATTTCGATCCAGCAGTGGCGGGGCGGCCGGTGCACTGGTCCGGCGGCACGGTTCACTACTTTGTCGATCAGGGACCGCTGAGCGCTTCGGTTAATCAACAGCAGGCGACGGCGATGGTGGATGCCGCCGCAGCCTTGTGGAGTTCCGTCCCCACGGCGGGCGTTTCTCTGCTTGACTCCGGCACGCTGAATGAGGACGTCAACGGGGCAAATGCCTTTGCCGGTAATCCCGCCGGGCCGGCCAGCGCAGTATTCGCGGCACCCGCTGACCTGACTCCAACGGCGACCAACTATCCGCTGGGCATCGTCTTCGATGCCGACGGTTCGGTGATCAACGCCTTGTTTGGGGCCGGTGCGAGCGACGCGACCGCGTGCCAGAACAGTGGCGTCTTCGCATGGCTCGATAATCTGAACCCCGACGCGACGATCGCTCACGGCATCATTCTGCTCAACGGGCTTTGCGCGAATACGGCAAGGCGCCTGCAGATGATGAGCTTTCAACTGGAGCGGGCTTTCGGCCGCGTGCTTGGCCTGGACTATTCGCAGGTGAATCCCGGTGCGCTGAGCAGCGGTGATCCGAATCAGACGCTGGGTATGGCAGTGATGCAGCCGATGAGCGGCGCCTGCGGATCGGGCGGCGGACCCTGCATTCCGCAGGTCAATTGGTTGCGGCTCGACGACATTGCCGCACTGAACCGGATGTATCCCATTACGGCGGCGAATCTGAGCAGCTTCCCCGGCAAGGAACTGACGGCGGCCAACACGGTATCGATTCAAGGTACGCTCGCTTTCCGCAATGGCACCGGGATGCAAGGCGTCAATGTGGTCGCACGACCCCTCGATGCAAATGGCAACCCGCTTTACCAGTACACAGTGTCAGCCGTATCGGGTGCACTGTTCAATGGCAAACACGGCAATCCCGTAAGCGGATACGTGGATGCGAATGGGAACCTTTTGACGCAGTGGGGCTCCAATGATCTGACCTTGCAGGGCTTCTTCGATCTGAGCTTCATGCCTCTTCCTTCTGGCCTTTCCACGGCCAATTACCAGGTCACATTTGAGCCCATCAATCCGCTCTATATGGGCCAGAGTGCGGTGGGTCCTTACGTGGATGGGGCACCCACTCCCTCCGGCACCATGCCGGCGCTGGAAGTAAACAGCATGGCCGCGGGTTCATTGCAGGTGCTGGATTTAACCGTCGCCGACTCCGCTGTGGACGGCGCGGAGGACGCGATTGCCACCGAGGCAACGCCGCGTCCTGTGCCGCCGAGTGGTCAATGGATCGGACGGCTGAGCCAGGTAAAGCAGACCGATTGGTTTGTGTTTCCCGTTCGCGCGGGACGAACGTTTACGGCGGTGACGCAGGCATTGAATGAGAAAGGCCTTCCCACCGAAACCAAGGCGATCCCGGCGATTGGCGTGTGGGACGCATACGACCCTGTGGGCGCGGACTCGGTGGCGTGGGCACCGGGCCTGAACGGCTATGCGACCGGCGAAACGTATCTCAGCATTCTCGCTCCCTCCGGCGACCTGGTGCGACTGGGTGTGGCCGACATGCGTGGAGACGGACGGCCCGACTACGAATATCTGGGGTGGGTGCTCTACGCCGATACGGTGACCCCGTCGCGACTGCCAGCGAGCGGTGGTCCCATTGTGATTCGCGGCATGGGTTTCCGCCCTTCCGATACGGTGTTGGTCGGCGGCAAGGCGGCGGTGGTCCTCAGTTCGTCTCCCAACGAAATTACGGCTATCGCGCCCGCGTCGAGCACCACCGGCTCTGTCGATGTGGAGGTCGACGACCTGCCTATCTTTTCAGCCTCGGCTGTTATTGCAGGCGGCATTAGCTATGACGCGGGATCGGGGGACTCGCTGACGCTGGTGACGGCGCCGGCAAACACGGTTCCGACCGGCGTGCCGCTGGCCTTTACTGTGACTGCGCTGGGACCGAGCCTGCAGCCTGCGGGCGGCGTGACCGTGACCTACACCGTAATCAGCGGTTCGGCCACTTTGGGCTGCGGGCAGACTTCGTGCTCCGTGACCGCGACCGGCGACGGGCTGGCGACCATGGCGGTTACAGCATCCGGCACAGCATCCGCAGTGGTGATCGCATCGCTGGCGAATGGAGCGAGCCTGCAAGCGCACTTCACTGGCGGAACGGCGCCGGGGCTGACCGCGCTGACGCCGACGCTTTCGCTTGCGGCGGGAGCCACTCTGAACTGGCCGGTGCAAGCACTGGTGCTGAACAACGGCAAACCGATGAGCGGGCAAAGTGTGGCCTGGCACTCTTCGGGCAACGGTGTCGCCACGCAAAGTAACTCAACTGCGATATCGAACGCCAACGGTGTTGCCACGTTTATTCTCTCCGTCGGCCCTCTCACGGAAGGGCAACAGGTGAGTTTCTCGGCGTGCGTCAACGGCACGAACAGTTGTGTCTTTTTCAATGCCACCGGGGCGCGCGCGGAATATGCCGTCGTCGAGCCCGTCTCGGGCACCGTGCAAACCGTGGCCATGAGCGGCATGTCCAACCAGATCGTGTTGCGTGTCCTCGACATGAACGGCAATCCCATGGCGGGCGGCACGGTGTCACTCTACCAGGCGCTTTACGCGTGGGCGCCGCCCTGCCCACCACACGGCCGATGCAGCGCCTCGGAGCTTCTGGCGTCCCAAGTATCCACGGCGATTTCGGCGATCGACGGAACCGCCATTTTTTCTCCCGCCGTGCTGCCCGGAGTCCCAACGAATATGGTTGGGCTGGCAGCCACGGGCAGCGCCAGCACCGTGAGCGTCCGCATCGAAAACCACCCTTAAGCAGCGGAAACTGTGACTTTGGGGCAGGTTCGAGCATCCTTAAATCAAGTGAGGTCCCATGGCAGAACCCAATAGGCCCCTTCCTACTGGTTCGCCCGCAAGCCGCCCACGCGTCGTGATCGTCGGCGGAGGCTTTGGCGGACTGCATGCGGCGAAAAGCCTGGCGCATTTGCCGGTCGATGTCACACTCGTGGATCGGCGCAATCACCATACCTTTCAGCCACTGCTGTACCAGGTGGCGCTGGCGGTGCTGTCGCCGGCGGACATTGCGCAGCCGATCCGCACGATTCTGCGGCGGCAGACGAACACCGAAGTGCTGATGGACGAGGTGGTGGCGATTGACACGCAGGCGCGGCAGGTTGCGCTGGGGTCTGGCACGCGGCTGAGCTACGACTACCTGGTGCTGGCGACGGGTGCGACCCACTCCTACTTTGGGCATGACGACTGGGCTTCGATGGCGCCGGGGCTGAAGACGATTGAAGATGCCACCGAGATTCGGCGGCGCGTGCTGCTGGCGTTCGAGCTGGCGGAGCGGCAAATGCAGGAGCACGGATGGCATCCTCCGCTAAATTTTGTTGTTGTGGGCGGCGGGCCCACGGGCGTGGAACTGGCGGGCGCGATCAGCGACATTGCCAAGCTGTATATGAAGCACGATTTCCGGCACATCGATCCGACGACGGCGCGGGTGCTGCTGCTGGATGGCGGGCCGCGGGTGCTGGCGGCGTATCCGCCGGACTTGTCGGCAAAGGCGGAAGCGTCGCTGCGCGAGCTCGGCGTGGAAGTGCATACCCAGACGCAGGTCACGAGCGTTGGCCCTGGCTGGGTAGATGCGAAGACCGGCGAGCAGACGACGCGCATCGACGCGGCGGTCACGCTGTGGGCCGCGGGCGTGCAGGCTTCGCCGCTGGGCAAATTGCTGGGTCTTCCGCTGGATAACCGGGGATGCGTGAAGGTGGATGCGCATCTGAATCCGCCGGGATTGCAGGACGTGTTCATTCTGGGCGACCTGGCGCACTTTGAGCAGGACGGGCGCCAGGTTCCGGGAGTGGCGCAGCCGGCGATGCAGATGGGCGACCACGTGGGCCGCATGATCAAGGCTGATTTGAGCGGCAAGGCGCGGAAGGCGTTTCGCTACTTCGACAAGGGCGACATGGCGACGATTGGGCGCATGTCGGCTGTCGCCAAAGTGGAGTGGCCTTTCAAGGCGCACATGAGCGGGCTGCCGGCGTGGGCTGCGTGGCTGGTAGTGCATATCTTCTTTCTGATCGGGTTTCGCAACCGGATCTCGGTGTTTGCTGCGTGGATCTGGACCTACTTCACCTTTACAAGAGGCGCGCGCCTGATCACGGGCGACCAGCGGCTGCCGGGCTGGCAGGACAAGGTCGCCGCAGGTGCTTCGAGCGCCGAGCAGGCTGAATTGACGAGCGCTGCGCGGGACTGGCCGTCCAGGCAATAGCTTCGCGTGAAGCTTGATGCAAGGGGTGCTTGTTTCCCCGTTGTTCGTACAGGAATACAGGGGAAAAAGTAACTCTCAACATGAAATGCGGCTGGGCGGAAGCGCTTCTCGTGCGCGGAGTTGCGCGCGGCGGCAATACAGGAATACAGGGTTACCGGAAATCGCATAACGGCCAACCGCTTCGCGTGGAGACTGACGCTTTGGGTGCTTGCTTCTGTGCTCCACAGTTGCACAGGTTCACAGCCCAAGTCTGTTTTTTGCTGCGCCGCACAGGGTCTGGCGAAAAGGGCGATGGAAATGGTCGTAGTTCGACGAGTGGATTTTTGACAATTTGCCTGTGGAAAACTGCAAATATTGTAGGGGGGGTGGGGGTACCTGCGGCGGGAGCGGCAATTGCGCGCTTGAATTGTTGGCCTGCGAACGAATTTGTCATGGCGCTGCTCCTCCCCAAAAAGAAATGGCTTGAGGACGGGCCCGTGAGTCGGGCCGGTTCTGAAGCACCACCTGCGGTGGGGCCAACTGCGCTGCGCGCGTTTCCTCCACTGTTCCTAGTGTGCGCCTTTTGCGCATAATTATTCACAATTTGGGTCAAGTTTTTTTGGCGAGTGGAATGAAGGAGTTGCGAACTATTTTTGGGAGAGGGGGCTTGACAAGATTCCTACAGAGATTCTCAGAGCAAGGCCACGCGTCTTCACATCAGTGTCGGACGAGGGCGTCTTGCATGGCCGAAATCTTGTCCTGCCAATCCGTGCACTCCTTCTCTGACTTCTGGCGATGCTTTTGAATCTCAGTGGAGCGAGTTTGTTGGGTGTTCCGTAAGCGTTCTTCGAGTGGCTTCAGCTGGTTGGCCGTTTCCTGCAATTGCCGCAAAAACTCTTTTCTTTTCTGCGCAAACGAAGTGCGAAGGTCTGCCCTCTTGCGGACCCAGGCGAAGAATGACCGAAGAAGGCTGAAGAGGCAAGCAGCCGCTAAAGAGGCGGTGACGATCATAGGAAAGATGTAAGGCTGCCAATTCGTGATCTGTGCTGATGGACTTCCAAGCGAGCGGCTTCCAAAGCCGAAACCAGGCAGCATGAGTCTGGCGACGGAGACAGCCATCCAAAAAAACACAAGGGCGAGCGCGCCAGAAACCAATATTTTACCGACGATTTTCTTGTCGGCCTCAGAACACTTCTCCGCCAGTTCTGCTTCCGACGCATCTGCAGCGTTTTGGGCCTCCTGATGCCACTGCCGGAGCTGGGAGATTCGGCCGTCGAGCACGGTGTCCTCGGTCGCGATCGAGTTAAGCAGATTTTGTAGCCCCGCCTGACTCTCAGCAATGTGAGTCCGGTAAATTGCCTCCGCCTGTTCGACGAGATGTTGTGCCTCTCCGCTCCCCTGTTTCAGAACTCCGATGTAGTCAAATACCTTGCCTTGTGCATAGGTCTGTTGGAGCGTGGACAATCTAGCTCTGCCCTCATCGATCAGTGTAGTCAGACTCCCGTCGTTCGCGGCATCCAGTTTGAGAAGAGCCTCGCGAATTTGCGCGATCATCGATTCTGCCAGCTTGCGTTGCTCTTCGCGCATCGCATCTAGAAGATCTGTGACTTGTTGGCGGATGGGATCTAAGAGCCGATGAAATGCACTAACTGACCAATACTTCAAATCGAGGTGAATCAAGGTCCTCAGTTCGACGATGGCCTCTGCAGTGGCGCCCTTGCGCATGAGGGCTTGAACAAGTTCGTACCGATACAGTGTGTTCTTCGTGTCACACTCAACGGCGGCACGAGCGCATTCCGCACTCATGTTTTCATCGCCGGACGCATGGAAAGCGCGAGCCATGTGATAATTTGCAAATCCCCGATGGTGGTTATTGGGTGCGAACTTCCCTGCCAGATCAAAATATCGAAGGGCCTGCCTCGCGTCGTCTCTGTGTGCGGCGAGAAAACCGAGGTACTCGTATGCAAAGCCATTGGTCTTACAGGCGTCGACGGCCTTCTCGAAGCGCTCCTGAGCGAGGTCCCGTTCGGCATGCTCGTAGCATTGGACTCCTTCTTCATAGAACTGACGGGAATCGTTCCAGTGGGATTTGAGTTCCACTTCGAGGATTCGGCGCGTGACATCGGTGTTACGCTCGATCGCCCATCGCACTTCTGCAAGTTCGGCCCCAAGATACCTGCCGACAGTGTCGAGCGCAGCGGTAATATCTGATCCAAGAGCAGAGATTTCTCTGCGAAGCTCCTGTCCTTGCCAGCGAATCTCACGGGCAATGATTTGCGCAGACTCTTCCTGCGATTCGCTATATCTCTCAACTCCTTCCATAAAGGTGGCCTCAAGCTGCTGGTTGAGTGCCTCGGCCTGACGGACCTGTGCTGTCAGGCCCCTATCGACGGTGTTGATGAGGATGTTTTCTCCGTAAGAAATGCGCGTAGGGCCACTGGAGAGGAGAGAATCTCCGAAAAAACTGGTACGGAAGCTCATTTCGTCTGCTCCGAAAATCTTTTGTTGGTTGTGGAACGAGATCGTAGCAGAGAACAATCGGGTAGCGCACTATTCCGCGAGGGTGAACTTTAGAGCACCCCTGTTGATTGAAGGAACTGGAGGTAATTAGCGCGGCTTGAATCCTGGCGCATCGCGAAGGGATGGATACACACCTCGACAAATCCGTCCCACTGGGGGTGTGCGAGTTTCTTGTCAAGTTATCGCGCCGGGACGCGGTAGACGGTTAGGGAGTAGGGCGCAAGTTGAACGTTGAGGGAGCCGCTGGCTGTGGCGGCTGCGTCGATGGTGAGTGTCGACGACTCGGGGGCGATGGCGGTGGGGTGGTCGAAGGTGTTTTCGGTGGCGAGGTCGGCGCTGGCGAGAGTGATGACCTGCGCGGTTCCTGCGGGATGTAGGCCGTTGAGTTGGATCGTGGCAGTGCGGGCGGTGGCGGCGGTGTTGATGACTTTCAGAATGAGTTCATGAGTGGGCTCGTTGAGCGACGCGCTGGTGTAGAGGCCGTCGACGGCCTGGGGCGTGGCGGGGACGATGCGGGTTCCAAGATTGCTGGCGAAGACGCGCTGCACGTAGTAATTGGGCGTGCCGTAGGAACGCAGGTTGTCAAACCAGATGGCGTCGGGCTTCCACTGCCATGCGTCGTTGTGGGCGAGCAGAGGCGCGTAGGAGGCCATGGCGACGACATCGCCGTTGCGTTCGAGGCCGGTCATGAAGGCGGCTTCGGCGATGGCGCCTTTCCAGTTGTTGCGATTGTCGGTGCTGGTCATGCCGGCGGTTTGCGCGGCGTATTCGCCGGCGAAGACCTTGGGGCCGGAGCGGTCGTAGTGGTCGTAGCGACTAGTGTTGGAGAGAAACCAGTCGGGGCTCATGTAGTAGTGTTCGTCAACGATGTCCGCATGAAGCTGGCGCCAGGTGGCCCATGCGCTGTTGAAGGGTTCGCCTGAGGGAGCGGGGCCGGCGGCGACGACTAGCTTAATTTCAGGGTGCTGGGCTTTAAGGGCGGCAGCGAAGACTTTGTAGCGTTCGTAATAGCGCTCGCCCCACTGCTCGTTGCCGATGCCGATCATTTTGAGATGGAAGGGCGCGGGGTGTCCCATCGCGGCGCGGAGTTTTCCCCAGGGTGACGTGACGGGGCCGTTGGCGAAATCGATGAGGTCGAGAGCGTCGCGGACGTATTCATCGAGTTCGTTGAGCCGGGCCGTTTCGCTGGAGTTGAACTGGCAGGCCATGCCGCAGTTGAGGATGGGGAGCGGCGCGGCGCCGATGTCTTCGGCGAGTTGAAAATACTCGAAGAAGCCGAGGCCGAAGGATTGGAAGTAGTCGGGTGCGGGGCGCTTGTCGAACTCATCGTTCCAGCGATTGATGATGGTCTGGCGAGTGGCGATGTCGCCGACGGTGGTCTTCCAGCGATAGCGCGTGGCGAGCTGGCGGCCTTCGACGATGCAGCCGCCGGGAAAACGCAGGAAGCCGGGGTGCATGTCGTAGAGCAGTTGCACGAGATCTTTGCGGAGGCCATTGGGGCGGCCCTTCCACGTATCGGTGGGGAAGAGGGAAACCATGTCGAGGTCGAGCGAGCCGGTTGCGTCGACGGTGAGATTGAGGCGGGCGTGGGCCTCGGTTGCGTTGGCGCGGATGATGGTTTCGTAGCGCTTCCAGGGGCCGGCAAAGCCTGTGAGTGTGCCGCTGCCGATTTCGTGGCCGGCTTCGTCGGTGAGTGTGGCGCGGATGGATTTGGGGCCAGTGGTGCGGGCGTAAACGGAGAAGCGATACTCCGCATCCTTGGTGACGCCGATGCCGCGGAAGCCGGTGTTGTAGAAGGCGTAGCCGGGGTCGGTGACGCGGACCTGGAGGTAGTGGGGGTTGGTGGAGTTGAGCGGATCGGCGGTGCGAATGTCGAGTTCTCCCCTGGGGCGATCGAGCCCTTTGTTGCTGAAGCCGAGGACTTCGTGCCAGCCGGTGAGCGGCTCCTGAAATTCAAAGGAACGATTTTTGACGAGTTCTGGATAGAGGCCGCCGTCGGCGCCGAAGTTGATGTCTTCGAAAAAGATTCCGTAGAGCGAAGGCGAGATGGGGGCGCCGGGGTGCGCGGCGTCGATGGTGATAACGGCGGGGGTGATGACTGCGGGCTTCTGCGGGTCCTGGCTGAAGAGGGAGACAGGAAGAAGGATAAGGGCGAAGGCGGTGGAGCGAAATGTTTTGGGCATGAGATTCGCGTCCCATGCTAATGCTTTCGGGCGCGGTTTGCGAGGTGGGAAGGACGGTCTGAAGGATTGCTGTCGTAGACTCATGGGCTAGCGCGTTCTGACGGAACACAATGAGACGGGGAGAACGGGATTGAGACGATTCGGATTTATTTGTTGCTTGATTGCAACGAGCGGCTTGCTGACTTGTGCGACGGCCTGTCACCAATCTGCGCCCGTGCAAAGCAGCGGAGGGACGAGCGACGGCGGCGAGACGCTGGTGATGTTCCGGCACGGAGAGAAGCCTCTGGGCGGACTGGGGCAGTTGAGCTGCAAGGGACTGAACCGCGCGCTGGCGCTGCCCCCGGTGCTGATCGGGAGGTATGGCAAGCCGGATTTTATCTTTGCGCCGAACCCGAGTGTGGAAGTGAAGGATGGGGTATTTAATTCGGACTACTCCTACATTCGGCCGCTGGCGACGATTGAGCCAACGGCGATTGAACTGGGGATGCCGGTGAATGCGCAGATCGGCTTTAATCAGATCAACGATCTGCAGAAGGAATTGTTGAAGCCGGAGTATGCGCACGCGAAAGTGTTTGTGGCGTGGGAGCATGTGTTGCTGCGGGATTTTGCGCGGCAGTTGCTGCAGGCGTACGGCCAGGATCCGGATCAGGTGAAGGATTGGCCGAGCGGCGATTACGAGACGATTTACATCGTGCACATTACGAGGGGCGGGAAAGACAGCCGGCCGCACGCAACATTTGAGGTGCAACAGGAAGGGCTGACGGACAAGTTGAGCGATACGTGTCCGGGCCAGTAGCAGAAGCGGGGGCGAAGTCGCGTTGGGTCTGCCGGTTTTGTTCGCCCACCGTTGCGGTTTGGAACTGCGGCAAGGCGGAGTGTCCGGGGCTGGAAACCATTCAACTCATCGTGAGAGGAGGATGCGTTCAGGCGAATCGCGCGGTCGTCGTCGTGCCTCATTCAGCCGATCGACGATGCAGCGGGATTGCCGATCACGATCGAGAAGCGGGCTTGTCCGCGAGGAATTCCCGAAGGACCAGCAGCCGCAAAAGAATCGTCTCAACGGATTGGACCTTTGGCAATTCTGGTCGGACAAACGAACGAAGGGCTCTCGTGGCCGCCGGTCCTACGATCTGGCGCACGACCATTTTCCAGTTTGGTCTCGCTTTGGGCTGACTGGCCAGGGAATCAAGGAGCGAAACAATCGCAGCCGGTTCGATTACGGCGTCGAGTGCGGATGGCACTTTCAGCAGTGCGTCGATCTTCGGCCGGTTGAGGAGCATTTCCTTCTTCCAATCTGGCGCCGCCTGGCCGGAGCGCGCTCTCGGAATGGAAAAGACTTCCGGCACGAGTTCCTGAATCGCTCGACGGTATAGACCTTTGCCAATTCGCTTTTCTTGCGGGAGAGTCTTGATCACGTCGAGGACCTCCGTCTGCAGAAAGGGCTCGCGCACCTCAAATAACTCTCCAATGATGAAACGCCGCCACGGTAGGAGGCCCCAGGGGATGCGCTGGTCGAGATAAAGAAAGTCTTTGAGATCGTGGAGGCTCGCGATGGAGGTCTTGCTGAGCATGCTCTCCACATCTGCAGCCAGTTTGTCTGTCATCTCGCGAACAAGCGGCGGGGCCAGATAGGGGATGAGGGGCGCGGCAGCTTCAAATCTGCGCAGCGACACCAAAACGAGGACATCTTCTCTGGATACGAGATGTCGATCGGCCCACCCGAAGCATTCGTCGCCGGCCAGCACGTCCGAATCGCTTAAGGTGTGCCCCTGCCGGTACCAGGCGTCGATTTCGTCACAGAAGTTGGAGAGGCCCTGGCCCAAACGGGCATTTCTTTGGATGGTGAGTGCGATATCGCCGTCATAGGCCTGCACGTTCTCATGAGGGTAGCCGGTTAAAGCGGCCATCTGCTGGGCCACATACGCGTCGGTTCCGGGCTTCGGAACGCCGGAAACGTAGGAGAACGTCTTTAGCGATTTGGGCTTCACAAACTTGGCCAGAATGCCCAAAATTCCACTGGAATCGAAGCCACCGCTCAACGACAACAGGACGTGCCGATCGGCGACCTGATCGCGCACCGCCTCGACCAGCACATCTTTCATCTGCTGTTTGGCGGTAGGACTCTCAACGGCCGAGTCAAAGCCATAATGCCAATAGGTCGTCGTCTTCCGCGCAGATCGCGAGAACTCGTGAATCGCGGCACGGTCGAGAACGGAAACGTCCCGAAATACTGAAGAGTTGTTGAACTGGGTGCCATTGGCGATGGTGCTGGCAAGTCCACCAATCGACAACGTGAGTCTTGGGCGGTCGAAGAAGGTTAGGTGAGACGAAATTGCGAATCCGCAGCCGTCTGCGGGTGCGAAACAGAAGATCTTTGAGAAATTGATGCGATCGGTAAGAACGCGGATATCGCCGGTCCGCTTATCAACCACGCAAAGAGCGGCATGACGGGAGGGGCCGGAATGGCGGAAGCCCGCCAGGTTCCGCAAAGATCGAACGTCGCCGACGGCGAGGGAGTAAGTCTCATCGTTCTCTTCAACCAGTACAGCCGAACCGTGGAAGATTGTGATTGATCCCGTGTCGCCAGCAAAGGTGACTTCGCGGCGGGCTGCCGGCAAAGATGTTGTGTCAACAATCGATTGAACATTTCCAGTTGCAATTACAAACCACTGGTTGCCTAGCACTGGACCACGACCTCCGAATTGGCGATTGGCGTTCTTGACTGATCTTAATGCAACACTTGGAGCGATTACTGATTCGGGCAGCTGAGGCAGGGGCTGCGGCGGCGAGGCGCTGGTATTTTTTTGGTCTGATTTTTGAAGAAACACAGCTAGACTGGTTTGGAAAAACTGGAGGAGAGCCTCGTGACCGCAGCCGGAAACTTCGAACCTCGCGTGGATGCATACATCGCAAAGGCCAAGCCTTTTGCGCCGCCGATTTTGAATCACATTCGCGAACTGGTGCATAAGGCTTGCCCCGATGTGGAGGAAACCATCAAGTGGAGCCGGCCATTTTTTGAATACAAGGGCGCGATTCTGGGGAACATGTCGGCGTTCAAGGAGCATTGCAGTTTTGGTTTCTGGGGCGTGGAAATTGCGGCGGTGCTGCGCGAGGCTAAGGTGCTGCAGCCGGGGGCGATGGGATCGCTGGGGCGCATTACACGGGTAGAGGATCTGCCGCCGAAGAAGGAGATCCTCGGCATTTTGAAGCAGGCCGTCGAGTTTATCGACAGCGGAAACTACACCAGTCCGATTGCCGCGCGGAACAAAGTGGTGAAGGCACCGAAGGCTCCGATGGAAACACCGGCCGCGTTTACCAAGGCGCTGAAGGCGAACAAGAAGGCGGCGGCAGGGTTTGCCGCGCTCAGCCCAAGTTGCAAGAAGGAATATGTGGAGTGGATTGCCGAGGCCAAGCGGGACGAGACGCGCGACAAACGGATTGCCACGGCGGTGGAGTGGATCAGCGAGGGCAAACGGCGGAACTGGAAGTACGAGAACTGCTGATGAAGGAAGAGTTGGCATTGCGCGATTAATTGGTTGCAGCGAGAACGTACTGGCTGTCAAAGCCGTAGATCACGAACGAATCGGAGGCTGCGTCGGGTAGCCCCTGGTAGGGACCTTGCCAAATTTCCAATCCTGTCGTCAGGGAATAAGTTGTGTCGCCCACTGGGGCGTAGACTGAATCGCTGCTCGGGAATTGGGCGTTGGCGATTGCCGGGATGGCGGTGGCCTGAAACGTTGCGAGGACGGCACCGGTGGGGTCATAGATCGTGCTGCCTGCGAACACGACACCGGTAGCGTTCGATTGCGTGTAAGTTGCTGCGAGGAGGTGGCCGTTGTCGCTCCACCCTTCCGCTACGCCGGGAACGGTCGCGACAAGTATGCCGTTGTGGTAGATGGTGGTGACAGAACTGGACAATTCCGCCGGGTCATTGGAAACGGCAATGAGGGTCCCGTCGGGAGAGAGGAAGATGGGCCCCTCGACGCCGGTGTCATTCCAGATGAGGGGAGTGCCGGAGATGCCAGTGACCGTGCGCGTGTAAGTGCTGGGCTGGTTGATCGCACCGGCCAGCACCTGACCTATGGAATTTCCAGAAGCCGCAAGGCTGAAGTCGGCGAGTTCGGGTGTTCCGGTATGCGGAAGACTCTGGAGGGTTGTCCCCGCAGGAAGTGAATAGAGGTTGAGAGCGGTAGTGAGGGTATTGGTCGAATCGATGCTGTACTCGGCAGCACCGAGGATCGAAGCATCGGATGACAACTCGACTTTGTTGGCAAGCAGGTCGATAGAGCTAGTCTGCTGCGGAACGGTCAAGTCGTATAAGAGGATTTTTCCAATTGCGGTGCTTATCGCGGCCGTATTTCCGGCGATAGCGATGCCATTGACAGCGCCGTAGCCGAAATAACGGGGAGTAGCGGACACACTTGCTCCGTCGAAGAGAACGCCATTCTGCGTACCGACGACCCATTGAGAGGCGGAGGCGGCGGCGAAGAAAGACGGCGCAGAAGTGGGAGGCGGAAGGGCAGGTTGAGATATGGACGGCGTAGCGCCGGATAGATCGATAATGCTTATCCCGGGAGCACCCGCCTTAAAGACGCCGAGGGTCAGTCCTGACGCGGCATAGGTCGAGTACTCGGGCAAAGTATAGGTTTCTGTTGGCGTGGAGTTGCCGATTGCATAAATCTGCAGGATGTCGTTGCCGGAGGTCGTGTTTGCGGGGACCGACACCCAATTGCCCTGGCCTATTGGAGTTCCGTAGGTATTCGCGGCGTCAACTGGAACCGACGTTTCAGCGAGTTGGGTTCCATTGCTGGAATAAACCCGGAACACATTGTTGACCCACGTGACGAATTTGCTTCCGTCTGGGAACCATCCTGCGAATTTCCCGGCGTAGGGCGCGCTTATGGTGTCGACACCACCCGGGACTGTCACGATCTCAACGGCGTCGCTTCCGGCGGCCCCGTTGGCAATATCGATCTGGCCGGGTAGCGCGAGGACAGTAGCGTTTACGTAATTGCCGTTGAGAGTGAATTCCTGCTGCCCCGCAGGCGTATAAGCGGAGAAGCCTCTGCCCGTTCCTGGGCCATTGGGTCCGCAGACGTAGCTTCCATCACTTGCCACACTCGACCAGAGTCCGCCGGAAGGTGCACCGCCCAGGGAAGACCCATCCTGCAACGAATAAATGCCGAAACCTCCATTCAGGTATTGGAGGGTAAATATGCCTCCGCCCGACTCGATTGCAGGCCATGAGTAGCCCGAAGAGAGTTGGTCGTTGCCCTCTGCGAGCGCGGTGCCCGAAGCATAGTCCCACAGTACCCAATGGCCGTCCGTCGCGTAGCTCAGGACGCGATTTGCGGTGGTGAAAAGCTGCTCAATTTTCGCTTGCTGGCCGGGATCGAGGAGCACTGTACCGACAGGGCGCACGACAACGGTGATCTGGGTTGAGGTGGACCCACCGGCGTTTTGGGCCGTAACCATGTAAGTGGTTTTCGAGGAAGTGAAACTGGGCGTTCCGGAGATGACGCCTGTGCCCGGATCCATGGACAATCCAGATGGCAGAGCAGGGCTGATTGCGAATGAATCGACTGCTCCGCTGAAGGACGGAGTATCGGTATCGATTGCAGTACCGACGGTGGCGTTGATGGCGGGTTGTGAATAAACGAGGTTGGACGGCGGTGCGATCTGGATGGTGATTTGGATGGTTGTGGCCGTCGAACCGGCGGCATTGGTCGCGGTGACTGTGTAGTTGGCCTGTGCTGCTGTGGCAGTGGGCGTGCCGGAGAGGGTGCCGGTGGCCGGATCGAGGGACAATCCCGCGGGCAAAGCGGGAGAGACGGTGAATCCGCTAACGGTGCCGGTCACGGTGGGGGTTTCGGTTTGGATCGCCACGCCCACACTGCCGTTGATGAATGGCTGGGGATAGACGAGGTTGCTGGGCGGCGTCGAGGTAACAGTAATTTGCACCGATGCCGTGATGGAGCCACCGCTATTCGAGGCCGTGACGGTGTAACTGGATTGGGCCGATGCCGCAGTGGGTGTACCGGAAATGGTGCCTGTGGTCGCGTTGAGCGAAATCCCCGCGGGCAGCGCGGGTGTTACGGAGTATGCGGTCACGGTGCCGGTGACCGTGGGGGTATCGGTCTGGATCGCGGTTCCGACGCTGGCACTGATGACGGTTTGCGGATAGACGAGATTGGATGGCGGAGTGACCGGCGGGGGCGTGGTGCCGCCGCCACCACCCTTGCCACCGCCGCACCCGATGGCCAGGGTCAAGAGAAACAAAGCGGGGAGACAGGAAGCGGAAACTTTCGCAATCCCGTCGCGGAGAACTGAAAAGGTCACGGAACGATTCGGTAAACTCACGTTCGGCCGCCTCCGGAACAGTCAGGCAAGGATGACTCCACTAGTAAGAATGGGCCCACTACTTTGAGAGATTGCGTTCGAGAGGAAGATTGTACGGAGCTAGGAGACTGCGAAATCAACCCATTATCTCGCCCTTAACGATCGCAGACAAGGAATATTGGAAGGGGAACCACGGAAGCCAAGAAGACCGTCGCAATGCGGGTTTCGCTTGCGAGAGCCTGGGGTCAGGACCCGGCGCTTCGGGTAAACTTGTAGGAGTCATGCTCGATCTTGGATTTGTCCGGGGGAACCTGGAAAAGGTGGAAGAAAAGCTGCGGGCGCGGGGGGCGGACCCGGCGGCGCTGCTGGGCGATTTTCGCGAACTGGATGTGCGGCGGCGCGAGGCGATTACGCAGTCGGAACAACTGAAGGCGCGCCGCAATGATTTAAGCCAGCAGGTGGGCGCGTTGAAGAAGGCCGGGCAGGATGCGACGGCCGTAATGGAAGAGACGCGTGCGCTGAAAGACCGGCTGGACGAATTGGACAAGACAGCGGCCACGCTGGACGACGAGATGCGTTTGTCTCTGGCGAAGATTCCCAACCTGACGCGCGATGAGGTTCCAACGGGCACGTCGGAAGCCGATAACGTGACGGTGAAGTCGTGGGGCGAGAAGCCCAAGTTTGACTTCGAGGCGAAGCCGCACTGGGAGCTGGGTGAGGCGCTGGGGATTCTTGACCTGGAGCGCGCGGCCAAGCTGAGCGGGGCGCGGTTTGCAATCTACATGGGCGCGGGGGCGCGGTTGGAGAGGGCGCTGATCGGGTTCATGCTGGACATGCACACGGAGCAACACGGCTATACCGAGGTGTTGCCGCCGTTCATGGTGAATTCAAAGAGCCTGTTTGGCACGGGGCAACTGCCGAAGTTCGCGGAAGACCTGTTTCGCTGCTCGGATGCGGACGCAGAGGCTGTGGCGCGGGGCGAGTTCAAGGACAACGATCACTGGCTGATTCCGACTGCGGAAGTGCCGGTGACAAATTTGTACCGTGACGAAATTCTGGATGAGGCGCGGTTGCCGATATGCCTGACGGCGTATACGCCGTGTTTCCGCGCAGAAGCGGGCGCAGCGGGCAAAGACACGCGCGGGATTATTCGCCAGCACCAGTTTCAAAAAGTGGAGCTGGTGAAGTTTACGCGGCCGGAAGAGTCGGATGCGGAGCATGAGAAGCTGACGCGGAATGCCGAGGAGATATTGGAGGCGTTGAAGCTGCCGTATCGGCGCGTGCTGTTGTGCACGGGGGACACGGGATTTTCTTCCGCGAAGACGTTTGATCTGGAAGTGTGGCTGCCGGGACAGCAGTTGTATCGCGAGATCAGCTCATGCTCGAATTTTGAAGGATTTCAGGCGCGGCGGGCGAACATCCGCTACCGGGCGGCGGGCGCGAAGGGTAAGAGCGAGTTTGTGCATACGCTGAACGGCAGCGGGCTGGCGGTGGGCCGTACCTGGCTGGCGATTCTGGAGAATTATCAGCAGGCCGATGGGTCGGTGCTCATCCCCGACGTGTTGCGCTCAAGAATGGGCGGCCTGGAAAGGATCACGAAGTAACGTTCAAGATGAACAAGATTCTGAAGAGCTATTTCTACTGGACCTATCCGCGCGGCAACTTTCACTACGACGTGATGGTGACGCTGATTCTGCTGTTTATTTTTGTAACGCCGCAAGTGTGGAACTACGGCGACAAGCCAGCGGCGGCTGCAGGCCCGGCGCATCCGATTGAAGTGGTGGGGGACGGTGGGCGTGGGGTGATTGTGTCGGTGCTGGCTTCGGATGTGGTGATTCCCGCGGGCGCGTCGGACAAGGATGTGAAGAAGGTGCTGCGCCGGGCGATTGAGCCGGTCATCGGTGACTCCGTATTTGTGGAGCGCTGGGTGACGGCGAAGGACGAGGACGGCAACCTGATCTGGAAGATCTGGGCGCATCGCTAGAGCAACTTGACCTTCGGGGCCGGGTTCGCATCCAAGAGACAAAGGAAGTGTATGTACCTGAGACGGACATTGATGATGGCTGCCGTGCTGGCGCTTCTTACGCTGCCGGAGCGCAGTGCGTGGGCCGCCGATGATTTGCAACGCGTGCTGCATGAACTGGACGTGGCTGCGGCGAATTTCCACTCGACTGCGGCGGACTTTGAATTCGATTCGTATGTGACCGATCCGATCCCGGAGAAAGATGTGCAGAAGGGTACGGTCTACTACGAGCGCAAGGCGAATGCCTTTCAGATGGCGGCGCACATTCGCGAGGTGAATGGGAAGCCGGTGCCGAAGATTTATACCTATTCCGGCGGTGTGTTCAAGCTGGACGAGCCGATGATCGACCAGGTGACAACGTTCAAGAGTGCAAGCAAGTTTGAGAGCTACATTATGCTGGGGTTTGGCGCCAGCGGCAAAGAGCTCGCGGAGAAGTGGGAGATCACCTACGCGGGGCCGGAAACGCTGGACGGCGTGAAGACCGAAAAGCTGAACATGGTGGCGAAGGACCCGACGGTACGGAAGAATTTGCCCAAGGTCACGATCTGGGTGGATACGGCGCGCGGCGTGAGCGTGAAGCAGGTGTTCGACGAGACCGATGGGCAATCGCGCGTGTCGGTGTATTTCAACATCAAGGTCAACCAGCCGCTCCCCGTAGATGCATTCAAGCTGGTTACCGACAGCAAGACGCAGTACGTCGAGCACTAAGACAGTTGTTAGTTTTCAGTTTTCAGTTGTCAGACGTGATCTCGCCGGATTTTGCCGCCTCGACCCTAGAGTGAAGTGAAGTTCCGTCCGCGGGTTTGTGCTTTCCATGCACATGCGCTTTTCATGAAATCTCCATAGCCGCAGCAGCAGTGCGGGTGATACGCTTTTCCGCACTGCAATGCAGATGCATGGAGGGCGAAGGACCTATGCAAGCTTGGTTTGGGAGAGGCTGGAGCGAGACCGTTGTGGCACTGAGTGGAATTGCCGTGTTGGGCGTAGCTTGTGCTGCAGCCGCGCAGACGAGTCCTCCGGCGACGGGCTCTATATCGCTGAAGCCATACACAGCGCCGGATCAGAGCGCGTCGGCTGGAGTGCCGTCGGGCTGGACGGTGACCAAGGGCGAGCAGACCGTAATCCAGATGACGGGGCCGCAGGGCGAAACGATTACGTTAGGGACTGCAATTATTGCGCGCAACGCGGCCTTTCAGGCGGGACAGAAAGGCGCGGGCGGTGTAGACATCTCGATGCCTTACAGCGCGAGTTTGCAGCAGAAGCTCACGATGATTTTTGAACAGAACGCAGCCGTTGGCGGGAAGCCAACGCCGCAGGTGGCGTTTGTTTCGGCGACGCCAATTCAGTTGCCGGCGGCGCTGGGGCAGTGTGGACGGTTTGTGGCGAACGTGACCGGCGGGGCGAGCCCAATGAAAATTATGGGCGCCTTCTGTTCCCTGCCGTTGGACACGGGCGGCACGTACAAGAACATTCTTTTGCTGGCACAGGCGCCACCGAGCGTTGCGACCCAGGATGCGCCGATTGCGCAGGCAGTTTTTTCGAGCTACAAGATTCCCGCGGCGATGTTGCAAAGAAAACTTGCGCCGTTTACCGCTCTGCCTGCAGCGAATACCGCGGGGATGACAGCGGCAGCGATCAATGCGCAGACCCTGCGGATGATGCAGCAGAGCAACGTGAGCGCGAATTGTTTCGACCTGACCGTGCTGCGCGAAACGCCAAACCGGCAGTTGCCGCGGGAGTGTGGGGGGACTGCGCCGAACCCGTGAGTGGCAGCGGCACGCTAGTACTCCGAGTTGGCTCAACCCCTGACACGGAATTCAAGGAGCACGTTAGTTCGTGCTATCCCCGGTCTCTTTGGAGACCGGGGCCACCCATCCTCACCGGCCGGGCCGAGCGCAACGGGAGACCATCGAAGCGATCGCGACGCCACCCAATGCGAAGAGCATGGGGAAGCATTCGATTGTGTAGCGAGCTTCAGGCGGGGCGACGGTGAAGAGCATGGCGCTGCGCAGCAGCATGTAGGCCAGCATCCATGGCGCCAGGCGCGGGCGCAGACACAATCCGACGATGGCGAGCAGCAGATAGAGCGCGTTGAGGGCGGCGTAGAACCAGCTGAAGCGGGTTTCAACCTGGTGATGCGAATAGACCCACCAGTCGAGGTCGATGGGCAGGTTTTCGACGCGCGGGCGGAGCCACATATCGACGACGCGGCCCAGGGGCAGCCAAACTTCAGAACGAAGAGGGTGGGCTGCGATGCGCTGCTCGGCGAGGCGTTCGAAACGGGCGTCAACTTCAGGTGTGAGGTTGTAGCCGTTGTTGTTGTATTCGCTGGCGAGCGCGGTGGTCTCGGCGCGTTGTTGCGGCGTGTCGAAGGCGCGGTCGGGCAACTTGCTCACGTCGAGCACATCGCCGGGGACAAGCCAATAGACGTTGTAGGTGGAGACGAAGTCGAGGCACCAGGTCTTGACCCAGCGGTCCCATCCGGGATTGAGCGGGTCGCCGGGATCGGTGGCGGACTTGGGAGCAAGCGGCTGGACGACGTGGAAGACGTGCCAATTGCGGCCGGTCCATAAGACGAACGGGGCGAGGGCCAGCAAGGAGCAGACTGCGGCGATGCGGAGGATGCGTTTGTGGTCTTCTGGCCTGCGGCGCAGACCTACGAGCAGCGCGGGCGTGAGGGCAACGGCGGCAAGAGCTCCATCGGGGCGGAGGAGAGCGGCGAAGGTGACAGCGAAGGTGAAGGCGAGTGCGGGGATCCATGCCGGCTTTTGCTGAAAGCAAGCCGCGGCCCACAAAGCCAGCGACAGGGCAAAGAGCGTGGGTCCTTCAGTAAGCGGACTCATGGCGTAGATCGCAGTAAAGGGACAGAGCACGGCGAGCCAGAGGGTGGCGTGCGCGGCGGCGGATTGGAGCGAAGCAGGCGCAATGCGGCGGGCACAATCGGCGAGAAGAAGGCAGCCGACCAGTTCGAGGGCGATCTGAACGAAGGAGGCGGCGGCGTAATTCTCCATCCCGAAAAGCTTGAAGCAGAGGGCCAGGAAAAGCGGATAGCCGGGCAGGCGAATCAGGGTGGGAAAGGTTTCGCCGGTAGTGAGAGTGAGAGCGTAACGGCCGTGGAGCAGCAGGTTCTTGGCGATTCCGCCGTAGACAAGGGAGTCGCCGTTGGTCTCGAAGAAATGGCGGAACATGAAGATGCGCAACGCGGCGCCAGCGGCCAGGGCAAGAAGGACAGACACTGCCGCACGCACCTTGCTGCCGGTGGTGCGTGAGGCTGGAGATGGGCTGAGGCTCGATTGACTGTAGGCAGCGGCTTCCATACGATTCGTACTGTATAGCCTATAGCGGCACTCCGGTCGCTGTAGAGCGAAACCGCTGAGGCCCAAGAGGTTTCCGCAAGCTGGAGCAGAATCGTAAGCCGCTTCCACGGTTTGCGCGAACGTGGAAACGAAGACCCCTATGCCCGAACCCCAGATTTTTTTCGATCCCCAGAGAAAGCGCTGGAAACGCCTGCGCCGGATACTCGACGCCGCGGCGGTGCTAACGACGCTGGTGCTTGCGGCCTTCATCTTCAACACATTACGGAGCCAGCCACTGCCGGAATTGCTGTTGCCGACGTTGCATCGCAATTACAAAGCGTTGCCAGATCGCGGTGCGGCTCTGCGCGCGAAGGCTCCCCGACCGGCGCGCCGCAAGACTACGCGCAAGCCTTCCGATATCCCGTTCAACACGGGTGAAGGATTGCGTGCTGCCTACTATGTCCCATATGACGAGGCCAGCTATTCCTCGTTCAAGCAGCATGTACACCAGATCGATTTGCTTTTCCCCGAGTGGCTGCATGTGGACGCATCGGGCCCGACGCTGCTGGCGGTGGATGCGGAGAGCCATCGATCGTATCCCGTGATCGCGGGAAACACGGTGCATGACCCGGACGACCTGGGCAGAATCAAGCGCGAGATCCAGTTGGCGAAGGAAGACACGGAAGTCTTTCCGCACGTGAACAATTACAACTCCGCCACCACGAGCTGGGACGGAGGCGTGGGAACGATGCTGGGCGACCCGCAAAAGCGCGCAGAGCTGCGGCAACAGATCCTGCGGTTCCTTGCGGCCTTCCCCTCGTATCGAGGATTGTCACTGGATTTTGAGAGTCTGCCCGATGCAGCGATGCCGGCGTACACGACATTCATCAAGGAACTCTACGCGGACATGCACGCGCAGAATTTGCGGTTGTATGTTCCCACGTCGGTGGGCACGGACGACAAGACGCTGAAGCTGATCGCCGATAACTCGGATGGCATTGTGCTGATGAACTACGACGAGCACGAAGCGGAGAGCGATCCGGGACCGATTGCGAGCCAGGAGTGGTTTGTGGGCAATCTGACGCGGGTGTTGAAGCTGGTGCCGAAGGAAAAGATTATCTGCGCGCTCGGCAACTACGGCTACGACTGGACGCTTTCGATTCCGCCAGCGCCGAAGAAGGGACATGCCGCGGCCAAACCGGAGGTGATCAATACGGAAGATCTGCCGGTGTCGGACGCGTGGCAACGTGCGGCGGATGCCGATGCGGATCTTGATCTCGACTACACTTCACTCAATCCGCACTTTGAATACATCGACGAGGACAACAATCAGCGGCATGTGGTGTGGTTTCTGGACGGAGTGACGCTGCTGAACGAAATGCGCGCGGCGCGGCAGCTTGGTCTGCAGACGTTTGCATTGTGGCGGCTAGGGTACGAAGACAGTTCGCTGTGGAATGTGTGGGACAAGCCGAGCAATCCGGCGTCGCTGCAAGCGCTGGGCGCAGTAGATCCGGGGCATGAGATCGACACGGAGGGCGAAGGCGACATCATGCGCGTGACGGGTCTGCCGCAACAGGGCAAGCGCACAGTGGAAGTTGACACCGATGAGCCTGATCCGCAGCGCAAGATGATCATCGACGAGCACATGGACGTCTATCCGCAGACGTACACGGTGCAGTATTACGGCTACCATCCCAACGAGGTAGCGCTTTCGTTTGACGATGGGCCCGATCCGAAGTGGACACCGAAGATCCTCGACATCCTGAAGAAGAGGGACGTGAAGGGCACGTTTCTGGTGATTGGCGAAGAGGCGTTGGAGAACATCGGCACGCTGAAGCGCGAATTGCGCGAGGGTGACGAGATTGGCAATCACACCTATACGCATCCGGACATCAGCGAAATTTCGGCGAACCGGTTGGACTTCGAAGTGAAGCTGACCGAACGCCTGTTCGCTAGCAAACTGGGCGTGCAGCCGCACTACTTCAGGCCTCCCTATGACGTGGATGAAGAGCCGGACACCGACGACCAGGCCGCGCCGATCGTGCGCATCCAGCAAGAGGGATTCATCGTGATCGGCAACAAGATCGACACGAATGACTGGGACGAGCGCAGCCGCAAGACGCCTGCGGAGATTACGCAGTCGGTGCTCGATCAACTGGAGCGCATGAAGACGAAGCCGCAGTTTCGCGGGTCGGTGATCCTGATGCACGATGGAGGCGGCGACCGCTCCGCCACCGTGAACGCGCTGCCGCTACTGATTGACACGCTGCGCGCGCACGGTTACACGTTTGTTCCGGTCTCCGCATTGCTCGGGAAGACGACTGCGGAAGTGATGCCGCCGCTGACATTCTGGCCGCGAGTGCAAGCACTTCCGGACTCGGTTGCGTTTTCAACGCTTGCGGTCATCGGCAACTTTATCGTGATGGTGTTTTTTGTCGGCGACATTTTGATGAGCGCGCGGCTGATTCTGGTGGGGTTGTTTGCGGTGATCGATCGCCTGCGCCGCCCGCACCGCGAGGCTTCACCGGGCTTCAATCCGCGCATCGCTGTGCTGATACCTGCTTACAACGAGGAGAAGGTAATCGTGCGCACGGTGCGGTCGGTGCTGCACTCGGACTATGAAAATCTTCACGTGATTGTGATCGACGATGGGTCGAGCGACAACACGTTTGAAGTGGCCCGCACGGCATACGCCCGCGAGATTGCAGCGGGCCGCGTGCAGGTGCTGACCAAGCCGAACGGCGGCAAGGCGGCAGCGCTGAACTACGCGCTGGATCGGCTGGAAGAGGAGTTTTACGTCGGCATCGATGCGGACACGGTGATCGCCGCGGATGCCATTTCGAAACTGATTCCACACTTTGAAGATCCTACGGTTGGCGCGGTGGCAGGCAATGCGAAGGTGGGCAATCGCGTGAACCTGTGGACGCGTTGGCAGGCACTGGAGTACATCACGAGCCAGAACTTTGAGCGACGCGCGCTGGATTTATTCAACGTGGTGACGGTGGTGCCGGGAGCGATTGGCGCGTGGCGCACGACACCGGCGAAGAAGGCCGGTGGTTATCCGTTGAACACAGTGGCCGAAGATGCGGATCTGACCATGAACCTGCTGGAGCAGCAGTACAAGGTGGTCTACGAGGATCGCGCGCTGGCCTTTACCGAGGCGCCGATTGATGCGGGCGGGCTGATGCGGCAGCGTTTCCGCTGGTCATTCGGCATTCTGCAATCGGTGTGGAAGCATCGCCTGGCGTTTGTGCGCAACAAGGCGATGGGGCTGTTCGCGCTGCCCAATATTCTGATCTTTCAGATGCTGTTGCCGTTGGTGTCGCCGTTCATCGATCTGATGTTTCTGGGCGGACTGGTGCACTATTTCGTTGATCGCCACTATCATCCCGAAGCGGCGTCAATGGCCAGCCTGCAAAAACTGCTGGCCTATTTCGGAGCATTTCTGCTGATCGATTTTGTGACGTCGACGGTGGCATTCAGTTTGGAGCGGCGTCATCCGGCGAACAAGGGCGATGGCTGGCTGTTGTTCCACATCTGGCTGCAGCGGTTTGCGTATCGGCAGGTGTTCTCGATTGTGCTGTTCAAGACGCTAAAGCGCGCGATTGACGGCAAGCCGTTCAACTGGGACAAGCTGGAACGGACCGCGCAGATGAGCAAGCACACCGAGGCGCTCACGGAGACGCGGTAGGCGCGGTCAATTGGTTTCGACAAGTGCGCTGAGGCCGCGCTCGTCTTTGACTACGATCTGGCGGCCGGCGACTTCAATCAAACCTTCTGCCTGCAGGCGGGTGAGATTGCGCGAGACTAGTTCGCGCACGGTACCGAGCTGATTGGCGAGTTCCTGCTGCGTCGTGGGCAGTTCAAACTCGATGCCGCTGGCGGTACGGCGGCCATCGTTCTGGGACAGCCGCAGGAGAGTGGCCACGAGCCGTTGGCGGATGGTGGTGAAGGAAAGCTCTTCGATGATGGCGACGAGGCGACGCAGGCGCGCGCCGACGACGGCAAGCAATTTCAGCGCGACCTCGGGATGCTCCATGCAGTAGCTGCGAAATTCGCGCTGCGCAAGGAAGGCGATCTGGGTGTCTTCAATGGCGATGGCGGAGGCAGGATAGTTGCCGCCGTCGAAGACTGGCAGTTCGGCGACAGACTCGCCGGGCTGATTGATTGCCAGCACTTGTTCGCGGCCTCCTGCTGAAGATTTGAAGATGCGTATTTTGCCGCGGGCAATGATGTGCAATCCATGGCAGGGCTCGCCCTCAGTAAAGAGCATTTCGCCGGCGCGCAGGTTTTTGCGCACAGTACGTTTGGCCAGGGTTTGCAACTCCTCTGGCGAAAGACTGGAGAGGAGCGCGCTGTTGGAGAGGACGGAAAGCAGATCGGGATAATTGGTGGTCACGCGGTGAATTCTACCAGTGTGCTGTGTTGTCGGGTTGAGCGTAAATGCCCGGAGAGGATTGCACTCTCCGGGCATTGTTGTCAGGCAAGCATTGCGGCGAGGTCCTGATCGGCGCTAGTGATGGCCATGAGGTTGAACTTCTCATGGAGCAGATTGAGCACGGCGGGCGAGAGAAAAGCCGGCAGCGTGGGACCGATGCGAATGTTCTTCACACCGAGATGGAGCAATGTGAGGAGCACAGCGACGGCTTTTTGCTCATACCAGGAGAGCACGAGCGAGAGGGGCAGATCGTTGACGCCGCAGTCGAAGGCTTTGGCGAGCGCCAGGGCAATTTGCAGTGCGGAGTAGGTGTCGTTGCATTGGCCAATGTCAAGCAGGCGGGGGAGGCCGCCGATTTCACCGAAGTTGAGCTTGTTGAAGCGGAACTTGCCGCAAGCCAGGGTGAGGATCATGCAGTCGTTGGGAATGGCCTCGGCAAGCTCGGTGTAGTAACTACGGCCAGAACGCGCTCCATCGCATCCGCCGATGAGGAAGAAGCGGCGAATGGCACCGGCCTTGACGGCTTCGATGACGCGATCGGCTACGCTGAGGACAGCGTTGTGTCCGAAGCCGACAGTGATCACCTCATCTGGACCATCTTCGGCAAAGCCGGGCGCACTAAGAGCCGCGGCAATGACTGGGCTGAAATCCTGATCGGCAATGTGGTGCACGCCGGGCCATGCCACGGCGCCCGCGGTGAAGATGCGCTGCTTGTAGGTGAGCTTGGGCTCCTGGATGCAGTTGGAGGTCATGAGGATGGCGCCGGGGAATGCGGCGAATTCCTCCGCCTGGTCGATCCATGCACCGCCGTAGTTTCCGGCGAGGTGCGCGAAGGCTTTGAGTTTTGGATAGCCGTGGGCGGGGAGCATTTCGCCATGCGTATAAACGTCGATGCCGAGGCCCTTGGTTTGTTCGAGAAGCGCGTAGATGTCGTGAAGGTCGTGACCGGAGACGAGAATGGCCTTGCCTTTGCGCGGGTGGATGCGGACCTTGGCGGGCTGCGGATGGCCGAAGGTGGTAGTGTGCGCGGTGTCGAGTATTTCCATCACGCGATAGTTGAGCTCGCCGACGGCGAGGGCCTGGGCGAGCAGTTCGTCGGCAGTGGGCGCGGGCTGGGTGAGGAAGTCGAGGACCTCGTGGATTTTGGCGAAGGATGACGGATCACCAGCGCCGAGCGCGAGCGCGTGCGCCGCATAGGCTGCTACGCCCTTGATGCCATAGAGCACGAGCTCCTGCAGGTTGGCAATCTCCTTGCTCTCGGTGAGGAAGCGGGCCGGGAGAACGATTTGTTGACCTTGCGCAAGCAGGCCTTCGAGGGTTGGCGCGGGCTTCCACGCAGCGGGGCCACCGAGTTCCCCGGGAACGATGCCTGCGGTAACGCTGGCTTTCTCGTAGAGGTGGCGTGCATGGTTGCGCACTTCAATGGCGCGATGAATCAGCTCAACCAGGCGATCCGGCTCGAAGTTGACGTTGGTGAGGGTGGCGAAAACGGATTGGATGGTGAATGCATCGATCTCGGCGTCGGCTGCGCCCAACTGGCGGGCACGATGCGCATACATGGAGATGCCTTTCACGGCGAGCAGTAAGAGATCCTGCAGTGTTGCCGTGGTTTCGTCTTTGCCGCAGACGCCGAGGGTCTGGCAGCCTTCGCCCTTTGAAGTTTGTTCGCACTGATAGCAAAACATGATTGCGGAGCCTTCCCTGTCTGGATTGAGTTGCAAGCAGAGGATAGGTCTGCAGCAGCAGGGATACAGCGACTTAAGTCACGGAGCGGAAAAGAACAAGCTATTTTGGCGCGGCGTGACTTTAGTCGCTGTGAGCTGCAAGGGCTGGTTGCAGGATGGAGATGTAAAGGGGATCAAAATGATTGCAACGACGCAGACGGTTCGCGAGATTGCGGTGGAACAGCCCAGCTCCATTCGCGTGTTTGAGAGTTTTGGAATCGATTATTGCTGTGGAGGGCGCAAACCGCTGGCGGAGGCCTGCGCGGCGCGCGCAGTTGAGGTAGACGCAGTGTTGGCGGCGCTCGAAGCAGCGGCTGCGACTGAGACCAAGGCCGAAGAGGATCATTCGCACCTGGCACTGAAGGATCTGATCTGGTACATCGTGGCCACACACCATGCTTATGTGTTGCGTGAGTTGCCGCGGCTCGCAGTGTTGGCGCAGAAAGTGGTGAATCGCCATGGCGACACGATGGCAGAACTCAGAGTGATTCAGGCAAAGCTGGCGACTCTGGATGAGGAGCTGACCCAGCACCTGGCCAAAGAAGAGAAGATCCTGTTCCCGTATGTAGTGGATCTGGAACGCGCGCGCAGGGGGGAGAGCGTGTATCCCGCGGCTTGCTTTGGCTCGGTTACCAGCCCGATTGCGATGATGATGCAGGAGCACGAGGCGGCCGGGGCGTTGCTGGTAGAGTTGCGCAAGCTAAGCCATGACTTTACGGCTCCAGATGGCGCGTGCCCCACGTTTCTTGCGTATTATGCCGGGCTGAAAGAATTTGAAAGCGATCTGCACCAACACATTCACTTGGAAAACAATATTCTGTTTCCGCGGGCGATCGCGCTGGAGCACGGCAGCCAGGCTTGAAATGAGAATGCCCTTCAACGCATCCAGCAGGGAGAGTCGTTGAAGGGCATTGCTGCGGAAAACCGACTACAGGTTAGCGGTGATGGCCGCCGCCACCGCCCGATGGATTGCCGCCAGAGTGGCCGCCACCGGAGTTGCCGCCGCTGCTGAAGGAGTGGCTCGGCTGCGGCGCACTGAAGCTGCGTCCGGAATTAACGCTGAAGCTGGAGCGTCCTCCGCCGCCGCCGTTGTTGTAGCTCTGCGGCGCCCTGTAGCTGTCGGAAGCATGTCCGCCACCGCCGAAAGAGCGGAATCCGCCGGAGGGTTGTGGTTGGCGGTAGGAGTTGGAGGAGCCGCCGTAAGTGGCGCCACCGCCAATCTGTCCCCGGTAGCTGTTGCCGTAGTTGCCCTGTGGCGCGCGATAGGTTTGCGGTGGATTGGCAAACGTCATGCCGCCGGGGCGTGGCTGGTATGTAGAGCGCGGTTGGGCTCCGTAGCCAGAGTTGTAGCTGCCTTGGCGACCGAACTGTTGCGTCGGTGCAGCGAAGGTCTGCTGGCGGGGCTGATAGGTCTGTTGCGGCCCCGCACTCTGCTGTGGGAAGCGATTGTAGGTTGGCTGCGACGGCATGACCGGCCCGCCGCGCATTCCATCGCGCGCAGAGAATCCGCTGCTGAAGCCCTGGTTGGTGCGGGCATCGCCGTAGGACTGAGCAGGTCCTCCACGCGGACGTTCGGAACCGTTGAAGCCCTGGCTGGTGCGATTGTTGCCGTGGTCGTTTCCATTGTTGCCCCAGCCGTTGTTGCCGCGACCATTGTTGCCACGGCCGTAGCCGTTGCCGCCCCAGTCGCGATTGTTGCCGCGGCTCCATTCATTGCCGTGGTCGCGCCACCGAGCGCCACCGTAGGGGAGGCCCCAATCGCGGACGGACCTGCTGCGGGTCCAGTAGTCGTTGTGGTTGTAACGAATGCAATGGCTGTACCAGTCGAGATCCCAGCCACGCCATCCCCATCCTCTGTTCCAGTAGGCGGAGAGGTAGATGGCGGGACCGTAGTGAATGTAGCCACCACCGTAGTATCCATATCCGCCGTAATACGCGAAGCCGGGGTAGGGATCAATCTCGTCGCCGTAGACGTCCCACGGATTGTAGGTGGGCACGTAGACGACCTCGGGGTTGGCGGGTGCGATGTCGATGTAGCCCTGATTCTCGCTGACCTGTTCCTGCTGATTGCTTTGCAGGTTGCCAGCATCTTCAGCCCGCTGGCGCATGACCTGGATGGTTTGCATCACGTCTTGCGGCTGGTTGTAGTAGGCATTGCCGAGACTGGTGGTCCATTGCAGGTTGCCGTCGAGCATGGCGAGAACCTGCGGAAACGCGGTGAGCGCCTTGACGCTGGGATCCCAGCCGGGCTGCGCATCGGCGCCGGCGGCAATCTGCTCGGCGGGCGCGTTGCCCATGGAGCGGACCCACTGATCGGCAGCGGAGATCTGGGCGGGATAGGTGGAAGCAGCAAGAATCTGCGCCACCAGCGCATCGGGATAGAGGGCAATGGGCGCGACGATCTGGGTGAGGTCTTCTGCGCTGAGAGGCTGTTGCTGACCTGGCTGCTGGCCGTAGCCTTGTTGCGGGTAGCCCTGCTGCGGGTATTGCTGGGGAGCGGGTTGTTGGTAACCCTGCTGCGGGTAGCCCTGGTTCTGAGGATATTGCTGCGGGACGTAGCCGTTCTGCTGCGGATAGGGGCGTGGCGCCTGGGAGCTTGGGGCAGTGTAGGGATCGTCGGGAGGCCAATCGCCGGGCGCTTGCTGGGCGACGGCGCGCGTCTGGCCGAGCAGCAAAGCCAACAGCGTTGCCGGAACGATGAACATGCTGAAAGGATGCAGCAGCGCATCCAGAGTGCGGTGGGCGCGTGCGGCGAACGTGGCGATCGAATTTCCAGACGAGTTGAACGAGCGGGCGGAGTACATATCGTGCAGAAGCATTGGGGACTTCATCTTTCCCTCACCTGGCCCGCATCGGCGCGCTCAACAGCGGAGTCGATGTTCAAGGCCGCCACCGGCTCGCTTTCGCGCCTGTGGTCTTGAAACAGAGTGCTGCGTTCGGCACTCATTGTTCTTCCGCCCTGCCGCCAGCAAATCGCTAGCGGTGGGGCCTACAAATCCTGACACGGAATGGCGGGGTTAGTTTCGGCCGGGGGCGACGGATGGCTGGGAAACGGCGCAAGTTGGGGTTCGCGATGGTAGCAGCCTCCTGGAAATGCGACTAAACTGAAGGGGCTATGGCTACCGTTACGCTTCCCACCGTGATTCAGCCGCGCTCGCCCCAGGGCGGGTTTCGCAATGAACCTTTCATCGACTTTCAGACGCCGGACAATGCCCGTAGCATGATGGCAGCATTGGAGTTGGTGGCCAGCCGCCTGGGCCATGAGTACGACTTGATCATCGGTGGGCATCGCCTGAAGACCGAGGGCAAGATCAAGTCGCTGAACCCGGCGCGGCCGGCTCAGGTGGTTGGGGTGCACCAGAAGGCGGGCGCGGAGCATGCCGAACAGGCCATGGCTGCGGCACTGACGGCCTATGAGTTCTGGAGCCGGACTACGGTTCAGGAGAGGACTTCCCTGCTGCTGGGTGCGGCAGAGATTATTCGCAGCCGGAAATTTGAGTTCTGCGCGTGGCTCACCTATGAGGTGGGCAAGAACTGGGTGGAAGCAGACGCCGACGTGGCGGAAACCATCGACTTTATGGAGTTCTACGCGCGGGAGGCGCTGCGGCTGGCGGAGGCGAAGACGCCGATTCAGCTTCCCGGCGAGCGTAATGAGCTGATTTATATTCCGCTGGGCGTGGGCGCTGTGATTCCACCGTGGAATTTTCCGTTTGCGATTATGGCGGGGATGACGGCGGCGGCGATTGTCACGGGCAACACAGTAATTTTGAAGCCATCGAGCGACTCGCCGACGATTGCGGCCAAGTTCATTGAGGTGCTGGAAGAGGCGGGGATGCCGGGCGGGGTGGTGAACTTCTGTCCGGGATCGGGAGCCACGTTTGGCAATGCGATTGTGGAGCATCCTAAGACGCGGTTTATTGCGTTCACTGGATCGAAGTCCGTGGGTCTGGAGATTCACGAACGCGCGGCGAAGACGCAGCCGGGACAGATTTGGATCAAGCGCACGATTCTGGAGATGGGCGGCAAGGACTCGACGCTGGTGTGCGCCGATGCCGATGTCGATGTGGCAGTGGAAGGCGTGGTGGCGGCGGCATTCGGGTTCAGCGGGCAGAAGTGTTCGGCGTGTTCGCGGGCGATTGTTGAAGCGCCGATTTACGACGTGTTTGTGGAGCGCCTGCGCGAGCGGGTGGCGAAGCTGACCGTTGGCGATCCGGCGGAGAACCCGAACATGGGCCCGGTGGTGAACAAGGCGGCGATGGATTCGATTCTGGGCTACATCGCGACCGGTTCGAAGGAAGGTCGACTCGTGGCCGGCGGCAAGGCGGTGGAGACGGCCGATGGCGGCTACTTCCTTGAGCCCACGGTGATTGTGGATGTCGCGCCGGATGCGGTGATTTCACTAGAGGAGATTTTTGGGCCGGTGCTGGCGGTGATCAAGGTGGAAAGTTTTCAAGAAGGGCTGAAGGTGGCCAACAACACCGAGTACGGCCTGACGGGCGCAATCTATACCGATGACCGGGACCAGCTCAATATTGCGCGCAACGAGTATCAGGTGGGGAATCTGTACTTGAATCGCAAGTGCACGGGTGCGATGGTGGGCGCGCATCCGTTTGGCGGATTCAATATGAGCGGGACGGACTCGAAGGCAGGCGGCCCGGATTATCTGCTGCTGTTTACGCAGGCGAAGAGCGTGGCGGAGAAGCTGTAGGGCTGGTTGGCTCGGGGAAGAGACAGATGCGTAACGAAAGAGGGGCCCAGCGGGCCCCTCTTTTTTGATCTGGATGCGGTGGTTATCAGGCGACGGCGGGCGGTGCGGCGGCCTGCTCTTCCTGCTCAAGCTTGTTGCCCATCTCGGCAGCGGCCTGCGCCAGTTGCCTGTGATGGATGGTGAAGAGGGCCAGCTCGAGGCGGTCGCTGACGCCGGTTTTGTCGTAGATGGAACGGAGATAGTTTTTGATGACCTGCTCGGTGGTCTTGAGGCGCATGGCGATTTCGCGATTCTTGCAGCCCTGCACGATGAGGGCCACAATCCGCATTTCTTTGGGAGTGAGGCGATCGCGCACGCGGGCGCCGACGAGATCGTCTTCAGGCGATTCGGGCACCATGAGCTGAGGCGGCGTCCAGGTTTCGCCGGCGGCTACGCGGCGCACACACTCGACGAGGGCCGGACCTGTGACATTGCGGAAAACGACACCGCGAAAGCCCTGCTGCATAAAGGCGCCGGCTGTTTCATTGTTTTCGGCGATGACGATGCCACGGCAGCCGGAAGACTCGAGCAGCGTGCGCAGGCGCGCCATGTCCGGGCGCAATGAGGCAGCGAGCACGACAATGGAACCGGGGAAAGTGGAGATTGCGTGCATCATCCGGTCGAGATCAGTGCACTGAGCAATGATGCGCAAGTCTTCGTCCATGGCCAGCACCTTGGCGGTGCCTGCCCGGAAAATTGCTTGTGAATCGGCAAGGATGACCTTATTCATGGTTCGCGTCCCATCCTTCGGGGATTCCGAAGATTGGGCCGGAAACGCCATTGTCCTCTGGCTCAGCCGGGGGACGGCGATTCAAGCCCAAGTTCAATCTCTCGTACGTAAGTTCAATCGGCACCGAAAACTTGACCCCTGAATTGATGCGAAATGAGACAGGGGGCAGGGTTCAGATTCCTATTGTCATCTGCATTCGACAACAAACTAAAGTACTGCGTGGAAAACAACTGCAACCAGCTTACAGCCCAAAAGCATTTCCGTCACGAGAATCCAGCAAATGCGGGAGGGTAGTATTTACTGACTAGGCTCATTGGCCTTTGGTACTGTAGACAATTCCGAGGGAAGTTGAGGCTCTAAACTAGATCTATGGCGAGGCCGATTCTACTGGCGGTGGACGACGATGTGAGTGTGCTGGAAGCAGTTGTGCAGGACTTGCGTCGGCAATACGGGGCGGAATACAGGATTATGCGGGCCGGCAGCGGGCAGGCGGCGCTGGATACGCTGGCCCAGCTAAAGACGCGCCAGGATCCAGTGGCATTGATCCTCAGCGACCAGCGGATGCCCGGGATGACCGGCGTCGATTTCCTCGAGAAGGCGCGGGAATACTATCCTGACGCGCGCCGCGTGCTGCTGACGGCGTATGCCGACACGGAAGCGGCGATTCGCGCGATCAATGCGGCGCGGATTCACTACTACCTGAACAAGCCGTGGGATCCGCCGGAAGAGAAGCTCTACCCGGTTTTGAACGATCTGCTGGACGATTGGAAGGCGGGATTCAGGCCGCCATTCGAGGGCTTGCGCGTGATTGGCAATCGCTGGTCGCTCGAGGATCACCAGCTACGCAACTTTCTATCGCGCAACCATGTGCCCTACCGCTGGCTGGATGTGGCCGGCAACGAAGAAGCAGCCAAGCTGATGTCAGAGCGGCAGTTGACTCCGGATATGCTGCCAATGGTTCTCTTTCCCGATGGGACCATGCTGGCGGTCGCCAACCCGGATGCCCTGGCCGAGCGGGTGGGTTTGCGGACCCAGGCCACGCAGGAGTTTTACGACATGACGGTGGTGGGCGCGGGTCCGGCCGGACTGGCGGCAGCGGTTTACGGGGCGAGCGAGGGGCTGAAAACACTGATTATTGAGCCGGATGCACCGGGCGGGCAAGCCGGATCGACGTCGCGGATCGAGAACTACCTTGGATTTCCGACGGGCATCACGGGAGCGGACCTGGGACGCCGGGCGCATATCCAGGCGGCGCGGTTTGGGGCGGAGTTTCTGACCCAGCGGGCCACGGGGCTCCGCATCGACGGGCAATACCGTTTTGTGCAACTTGCGGATGGACGCGAGGTGTCGAGCCACGTGGTTTTGCTGGCGCCGGGGGTGCAATACCGGAAGCTGGATATTCCCGGCGCGGATCAATTGACGGGGTGCGGCATCTATTATGGGGCGGCGCTGGTGGAGGCCGCTTCGTGCAAGGACGAGGACGTATTCGTGGTGGGGGGCGCCAATTCGGCGGGGCAGGCGGCATTGCATTTCGCCAAGTTCGCCTGCAAGGTCACGATGCTGGTGCGGGGACCGAGTTTGGCGGCCACCATGTCGAAATACTTAATCGATGAGATCGAGCGCACATCGAATATTGTGGTGGAGACAAAAACCCAGGTGGTGGGCGCGGAGGGCACGGCGCATTTGGAGACCCTGAAACTGAGTGGTCCCAACGGCGCGTACAACGTGAAGGCTAACTCGCTTTTTGTCTTCATCGGCGCCGAGCCGGGGGTAGGGTGGTTGCCGCCTTCGATTCTGCGCGACGAGAAAGGGTTTGTTCTGGCTGGTCCTGACCTGCGGCGAGATGGCAAGATGCCTGAAAGCTGGCGCGAAACGCGGGAGCCTTTTTTGCTGGAGACGAGCGTGCCCGGGGTTTTCGTGGCAGGCGACGTGCGGCATGGTTCGGTAAAGCGCGTGGCTTCAGCGGTAGGGGAAGGGTCGATTGCGGTGCAGTTTGCGCACCAATATCTGGCCGGATTTTAGGTGGTATTGGAAGTGGGTCTGGGAGAGATGAGCGAAGGCGCAAGACCGGTCGAGGTTGAGTCAATTCCACTTGGAGAGGTGGCGGAGGCTCTACTTAAGACACGCCCGTTTGCCGAGACGCCGATTGCGGCGCTGGCGGGAGTGGGAGTGGTGGAGCGTCTGAGGGTTCCGGCGGGAGCAGAGCTTGCTTCGCCGGGCGACGCGCTCCGCTCCTATTGGCTGGTGCTTGACGGCGAGGTGCGCGCGGAGCGACCGGAGCCGGATGGATCGCGGACACTCGCAGGCATTGCCGTGGCGGGCGAGGGATTTGGCGAGGCACCGCTACTTACCGGGAAGCTGTATTCGCCGTTTTTCCTTGTCACGGCCGTTGATTCGGTGCTGCTGCGGTTTACTGACGAGCAGTTCTGGGCGATGCTGGCTTGCTGCCCGAGCGTGCGCGCGGTTGTGCTGGCGAACATGGCGCAACGGCTGCAGACCTATCAAGTGGAAGCGCTGCACCGGGAGAAGCTGGTGTCATTGGGCACGCTGGCGGCGGGGCTGATGCACGAGTTGCACAATCCCGGATCGGCAGCGAAACGAGCCGCATCGCAACTGCGCGAAAACCTGATGCGGCTGCAGGAGTTGAGCCTGCGCCACAGTAGCCAGACGAAAACCACCGAGCAACTGGCGTGCATGAAGGGCCTGCTGGAGCACAGCATGAGCAGTTGCCGCTTTGCGAGCATGAGCAGCGTGGAGCAGGCGGACGCGGAAGAATCGATGGGCGAGTGGCTCTCTTCGTCCGGAGTGGCAAACGCTTACGCGATTGCGCCGGTGCTAGTGGGCATGGGATTTGACCGCCACGAACTGGATTGCGCCAAGGAACTATTTGACGCGGAAAATTTCTCGGATGCGCTGAACTGGCTGGGATCGCTGGTGCAGAGCGTCTCCCTGGTCTGCGCGATTGAAGAGAGCATTGCGCGCATTTCGGATCTGGTGATGGCGGTAAAGAAATTTGCGTATGACGAGAAGGCGCCGGCCAAGAACCTCGATATTCACGACAGCCTGCAGAGCACGCTGACGATTCTGGGACACAAGTTGCGCATGAAGCAGATTTCTGTGCAGAAGAAGTTTGAGGCATCGCCGGCGACGATTCACACGCGCGGCTCGGCAATCAGCCAGGTGTGGACCAACCTGATCGACAACGCAGTAGATGCTTCGACGCAGGGCGGACAGATTGAGATTGCGTCGTGGACGGAGAGCGAGGGCGCAACGGAGCCGGGCTGGCTGGCGGTGAGTATTACCGATCATGGCGGCGGGATTGCCGCGGACGTGCTACCGCGGATCTTTGAGCCGTTTTTCACGACCAAGCCGCAGGGATCGGGCACCGGATTGGGCCTCGAAATTGTGCACCGGATTGTGACGCAGAAGTTCGGCGGCAAGATCGACGTGCAATCGGAGCCCGGCAATACGCGATTTATTGTGCGCTTGCCGCTGAACAGTGCTGTCCCGGCTGAAAAGCAAGCACCCGCTTCGAACTAAGTTCCCTTCCCCGCAATTTCCTTCTCGTTTGCAAGCCGGAACACCCCTGAAAAATGAAGTTGGCGCAGGCACTGCCGATGAACGGAGTGAAGGAATCGGTATGTCCGCACGCAGAGAATTGATGGAATCCGCAATGGAGACTTTTCCAGAGGGCATCGCGCTGCTGGGCGATGGCGGCCACGTCATGTTCTGGAATCGGGCGGCGGAGGAGATCAGCGGATTTCCGAGCGTAGAAGTCGTGGGCCGCCGCGCGCCGGGGGAGTTGGAGCCACTTTTGCTGCACGGCAATGTAGAACCCAAAGGAACGAACGGCCCCCGGCTGCAGCGCGGCATTTTGGTGCATGGACAGCACAAGCTGGGGCACGACCTGCCGGCGATTCTGCGCACCCTTGTGCTACGCGATGAGATGGGCAAGCAGATTGGGGAAGCGATCCTGTTTCACGTTGCGGACGGACTGGATTGCCTGCCCCACGGGGAGATTGTCGACGACCTCGGCGTGGAGACGACACAAGCCAAGTTCGAGGAGCGGGTCGAAGCGGTGTTTCAGGAATTCATCGAAGAGCGGATCCCGCTGGGGCTTCTTTGGGTGCGGGTTGACCAGGCGCACGAGTTGCGCAAAACTCACGGCACCATGGCTTGCGACGCGATGCTGGAGCGCGTGGAGCGGACGATGGCCAATGGTCTGCGGCCGGGAGAAGAATTGGGGCGCTGGGGCGACGACGAGTTTCTGGTGCTGGCGCACGAGGCCACGGCAGAGACGCTGGCGCACCACGCGCAGGTGCTGGTGGGGCTGGCGCGAACCACGGATTTTCGGTGGTGGGGCGATCGGGTCTCGCTGACGGTGAGCGTGGGAGCAGCGCAGGCCCAGCCGGGAGAGACGCTGGAGCAGTTGCTGGAGCGCGCGCAGACCGCGATGGTCACGAGCATGCACGCGGGCGGTAATCACGTCATGCTGGGTTTGGGGGGGCTTGGATGTTCGCCATCCTAGGGATTGTTCTGGTTTTCGGTGCGGTGATTGGCGGCTTCCTGATGGAGAAGGGCCACATCGAAGTGCTCATTCAGCCAGCGGAGATGCTGATTATTGTGGGAGCGGCGACGGGCACGCTGCTGGTGGCGAATCCGGTTCACATCCTCAAGGGGGTTGCGGGCGGATTGAGCGGTGTACTGAAGGGATCGAAGTTCAACAAGGAACGGTATCTCTCCACACTGAAGATGATGTATCAGTTTCTGAACAAGGTGCGCAAAGAAGGATTGCTAAGCGTCGAGATGGATGTGGAGAAGCCGGGCGAGAGCACCATCTTCAAGAACTATCCAGAGTTTCTGAGCGATCATCACGCGCGGGATTTCGTATGCGACACGTTGCGCATGGCGATTACAGGCGGGGTAGAACCATTCGACATGGATCAGATGATGGAGTTGGACATGGAGGTGAGCCATCACGAGGCGACGGAACCGATTGGCGCATTGTCGACCGTGGCCGACGCTTTGCCGGGCCTGGGCATTGTGGCCGCGGTGCTGGGCGTGGTGATCACGATGGGCGCGCTGGGCGGTCCTCCGGAGGAGATTGGCCACAAGGTAGCGGCGGCGCTGGTGGGGACGTTTCTCGGCATCCTGCTGTGCTATGGCGTGGCCGGGCCCCTGAGCTCAAACATGACGAAGACGGCCGATGACCACAACAGCTATTTACATGTTTTGCGGGTGTTGATCCTGTCGTTTCTGAAGGGGGCGGCGCCCATGATTGCGATTGAGATAGGGCGTCGTGCGATTCCGGCGCACGTGCGGCCGAGTTTCGACGAGATGGAGAAGAACTGCAAGAACCAGGTCGCCGTGCCGGTAGAAACGGCGGCAGCAGCGTAGGCCGGAACTTTCGAGGAGTCGCGAATTATGGCGGTAAGCAAAACGCAGCCGATCATCGTTATCAAGAGGAAAGGCGGTCATGGCGGGCATCATGGCGGCGCGTGGAAGGTGGCCTATGCCGATTTTGTGACGGCGATGATGTCGTTGTTCATCGTGCTGTGGCTGATGAATTCGAGCGAGAAGATCAAGAAAGCAGTGGCAGGCTACTTCAACGATCCCAGGGGGACGTCGACGCTGATGGGCACAACCCCGAGCGGTACGGGAGAAGCCGTGACCGCCGCCAGCGCCGACAACATGCAGAAGCTGAAAGAGAAGCTGGAAGAGGAGATCAAGGCCAAGAAGAACCTGGAAAAGCTGGCCAAGCAGATCGAGATCACGATTACACCGGAGGGATTGCGCATTGAGCTGATCGAGGACAAGAACGGCACATTTTTCGAAAGCGGGAGCGCGTACCTGAGCGACAGCGGGCAGGAGTTGCTGGCGCTGTTGGCGGGGGAGTTGAAGACGCTACCCAACAATCTGCTGATCGAGGGACACACGGATGCGTCGCGCTACTCCGATAACGCGAACTATAGCAACTGGGAGTTGTCGGCGGATCGGGCCAACTCGGCGCGCCGGTTGCTGCAGCAGGATGGAGTGCGCATCGATCAGGTAACGCAGGTGCGTGGATATGCCGATCAATTGTTGCGCGTGAAGAACGATCCATACGATCCATCGAATCGACGGATATCGATCCTGGTAAAGAACGCGGAAGGAGCATTGCCGGTTTTGCGGGGCGCGCACGTAGTGGATGGACCCACTGCGCCGGCGAATGCAGCCAAGCCGTATGCGGCGGAGGGCGGAGTGCCGGCTGGTGCGGCGCCGAAGGCTGGGGCGGCTCCGGTTGGGGGTGCCGTTGCAGCGAAACCAGCCGTTGCGGCAACAAAGAATCCGGAGGCGGCCACCAAGCCGAGTCTGATGAGCAGGATCAAGGGGCTGTTGCTGGGGGCGAAGAAGTAGGACGGTACGGGTTGTGGAGGGGGCGGGCTTATGGTGTAGTCTTGTGGCGAATCAGTAAGCGTTTACCGGAGGCTCTTTCATGACCATTGTGGCCGGTGTCGATTTCGGCACACTCAGCGTGCGCGTGACATTGGTGGACAGCAAGAAGGGGCCGATTGGCACCGCGTCGGCCAGCTATCCGCTGAACCGCCGCCGCGAAGATCCTGACTTTGCCACGCAGTCGCACGCGGACCAGATGAATGCGCTGGCGACAGCGACGCGCGAGGTGTTGCGCACGACGGGCGTGGATGGCAACGCGGTGTCGGCGATTGCGCTTGATACGACGGGCTCCAGCGTGATCCCGGTGGATGAGCATCTTGAGCCGCTCGATGACTACTACCTGTGGTGCGATCATCGCGCGCATGCTGAGGCCGAGGAGATCACGGCAAAGGCGCACGCGCTGAAGTTCGAGGGAATCGACTGGTGCGGCGGCGTGTATTCGCACGAGTGGGGATTTGCCAAGTTGCTGCACTGGCTGCGGCACAATCCCGAGAAGCGCGCGAAGTTTGCGACGGCGCTGGAACACTGCGACATGGTGGCGGCGACGCTGAGCGGTATCAAAAGCGTGAGCGCACTGAAGCGCAGCGTCTGCGCCATGGGTCACAAGTGGATGTGGAATCCGAAATGGAATGGACTGCCACCGGAAGAATTCTTGACTACAGTGGATCCTCTGTTTGCCGGAGTGCGCGCGAAGATGGGCGGAGAGTACCTGACCAGCGATCACGCGGCGGGACAACTAACGCCGGAGTGGGCGGAAAAGCTGGGATTGCGCGCGGGGATTCCGATTCCTGTGGGCGCGTTTGACGCGCACTGGGACGCGATTGGTTCGAATTGCCGCGAAGGCGACGTGGTGAATGTGGTGGGCACGTCGACTTGCATTATTGCGATGGCGCGCAAAGCCGAGTTGGTGCCGGGCGTCTGCGGCGTAGTGCCGGGCAGCGTGCATCCGGACTACACCGGGATCGAGGCGGGGCTGTCGGCGACCGGCGATATCTTCGAGGCCATTGCGCGGCGAGCGAATACTAGCGTCGCGGCTCTATCGGAGGGGCTCGATACTTACAAGGCCGGACAGACAGGGCTGTTGCGATTGAGTTGGGATAACGGCGACCGCACGGTGCTGGTGAATCCAGAACTGGGCGGCGTAACGCTGGGATGGAACCTGTTGCACACGGCGCAGGACGAGCTGTTTGCGGCGATCGAAGGTACGGCGTTTCATACGCGCATCATTCTGGAGCGCATGGCGGAGCATGGGGTGCGCGTGGATCGGGTGATCAATGCGGGTGGGATTCCGCAGAAGAACGAAGTGCTGAATCGGGTGTATGCCAATGTGCTGAACAAGCCGGTGCTGGTACCGGCGGGGGTTCCGACGAGCCTTGGCTCGGGGATCTTCGCGCTGCTGGCGGCGGGCGCCTACAAGACGATCGAGGAGGCACAGGCCGCGGTGTGTTTGCCGTTGCGCACGGTGGAACCGGATGCGCAGGCTGCAGCGGTGTATGAAGAACTCTACCGGCTCTACCGTGCCGTCTATTTTGCTCTCGGCACGCGCGATGCCAGTCCGGCCGCGCTGGGCGAGGTATTGCCAGAGCTGCGCAGGATCGCGGCGAAGGTGCGCAGGGCGGGTTGAGATTGAGCCAGAGCATTGCCTGGAGCTAGCCAAGCTGGTGACAAGACTATAGATAATCAGCGCTGTCGTGGGTCACTTGCGCATCGCATTGCAGCGGTTTAACTTGAACACAATCCAGTTCCTGTCAGGAGCCCTGTGTCCCATCCAGCACTGCGCCGTGTTGTCTTCTGCTGTGTTTCTTTTCTGCTACTTGATTTGGTAACTCTGGGTGCACGCGCACAGGAGCGCGTGGAGCCGTGGAAGGCGCCGCATTTTTCCATCGAGCCGAAGGCGCTGTATGAAGCTGCATCGATTGTGGCGGTGCCGGAGACTGCGAATGCGGCCATTCTTGAGGACGACGAGAGTTACAGCTTTGATGAGTCAGGGCGCAGCGTTCACACCGCGTATGTGGTGTACAAGGTTCTGAATCAGAAAGGCGCGGAGGGTTGGGACTCGGTGTCGGTGGATTGGGAGCCGTGGCACCAGGCGCGACCGGCAATCAGAGTTCGGGTGATTGCGCGCGACTTATCTGTCCACACGCTCGATCCGAAGCAAATTACAGAGGCGCCGGCTCGCGAGGGAGAGTACAAGACCTATGGCGACGGCAAGACTCTGCGCGCGCCTTTCCCGGCGATTGCACCGGGCGTGGTGGTGGAAGAAGAATTCGTGACCACGGAGACAGTTCCCTTTTTCGCGCCGGGACATGTGGGGCGGATGTTCTTCGGGCGCGAAGGCGTTCCGGTGGCGCATAGTATTGCGGAACTCGATGCGCCGTCTTCGCTGCCGCTGCGCACCGATACGGTGATGCTCGATGACCTGAAGCCGCTGCGCACGGAAGCAAACGGACGCGTGACCTTGGTATTTGAGAAAGGGATGCTGGATGGCTTCGATGCTGCGGAGCCGGATCTTCCGCCCGAGGTTTCGCGCTTCCCTATCGTCGAGTTTTCGACGGGCGCATCCTGGCAGGCGATGGCAACCGAGTACGGAAAGATTGTGGACAGCCACGCGGATCAGTCGGCGGTGCGGACGATAGTGGATGGGCTGATTGCGGGGAAGACTTCAGAGGCGGACAAAGAGGCTGCGATCGTCAACTATCTCGACCAGGAAATTCGCTATACCGGTATTGAGTTTGACGAGGCTGCTCTTATTCCGCACGACCCCGCCGAAGTGCTGGCGCACAAATACGGCGACTGCAAAGACAAGGCGACACTGCTGGTGACGATGCTGCGGGCCGCGGGGATTTCTGCGTATGTGGCGCTGTTGAACGCGGGTTCGCGGCTGGACGTGCCAGCAGAACTGCCGGGCATGGGCTTGTTCGATCATGCCATTGTGTATGTGCCCGGAAAGACGCCGCTCTGGATCGATGCGACCGATCCCTGGGCGCGCCTGGGACAACTGCCGGGGGACGACCAGGGAAGATTGGCGCTGGTGGCTCGACCGGAGACGATGGCGCTTCTCAAGACGCCCGAGTCCACTTCGAAAGAGAACGTGCTATTGGAAATGCGCCAAGTGACGCTTGCGGAGAATGGGCCCGCTGCCGTGGTCGAAGTGACGCGCCCCATGGGTGTATTTGAAGGCAATTACCGTGGCTACTATGCCGACAAGCCGGACAAAGATACGCGCGAGAATCTGTCGGGTTATGTGAAGGCGCAGTACATCTCAGAGAAGCTTACAAAGGTGGAACGCACCGATCCCGCGGATCTGTCGCAACAGTTTGAGTTGACGCTGGGTTGCGAGAAGGCTCGTCGCGGGTACACGGACCTCGACAGTGCGGAAGCTGCGATTCGCGTGGAGTCCATCTTCCAGAATCTGCCCGGACCGCTGCAGCGGAGAGACGATGCAGACGACAAAAAGAAGGACGACCCCGAGAAGGCAAAGAAGCCGCGCACCGAGGACTGGGAACTTGCGGAGCCCTTCACTGCGGAGTGGCGCTATCGAATTATTCCGCCGCAGGGATTTGTGGCAAAGCCGTTGCCGCCCGATCAAAAGGTTGCGATCGGCCCGGCCCTGTTAACCGAGGAGTTCTCCACCGATAAGGACGGCGTGGTGCTGGCGCACCTGACCTTCGACAGCGTGAAGCGGCGCTACACCGTGGCAGAAGCGACGGAATTGCGGAACAAGGTGGCGGAGATTGCGAACGGCCCTGCGATCATGGTGAACTTCGAACCGCAGGCCGAAGTTCTGCTGCGCGCGGGCAAAGTGAAAGAAGCGCTGGCCAGCTATCGGAGCCTGGTGGCGTCGCATCCCATTGAGGCCGTGCATCATTTGCAGGTTGCCAATGTTTTGCTGCAGGCGGGAATGGGAGAAGCGGCGCGCGCGGAGGCGCGGCAAGCGGTGAAGCTTGAACCCGATTCAGCGCTGGCGGAGAAAACGCTGGCGCAGATATTGAAGCAGGACCTGGTGGGCCGCAATCTGCGCGCGGGCAGCGATATGGCAGGCGCGGCCGAGGCGTATCGCGCGGCCATCAAGCTGGACCCCGACGATCACGGGACGCAGGCCGATCTGGCGATTCTGCTCGAGTATGACCCGGTGGGTCGCCGCTATAGCGGGCAATCGAAGATGAAAGAAGCGGTTGCGGAATATCAAAAACTGGGCCAGGACAAGCTGGCGGAGTTAGGCCTCTCGAACAATCTGGCTTTCGCGCTCTTTTATGGCGGGGACTATGCGGGCTCGCTGAAAGCGGCGCGGGAGCTGAATCCGCAACCTCGAGCGCTGATCGCAGCGAGTGTCGCGATGATGGATGGGAGCAAGGCGGGGCTGGCCGAGGCCAACAAGCTATCGAACGACGACAATGCCTATAAGGAAACGGCACGTGTTGCGGGCGAGATGTTGATGAACATCCGCGAATATCCGACCGCTGCGGATTTTCTTGCGGCGGGTGCAGCCGGCGACAATGCCGCGCAGACCATGGGCCTGGCGAATATGCTGCGCGGCGCAAAGCGGCACGAGGACCTGCAGTTTGCCGGCAATCCGCAGGATTTGGTGCGGCGGGTCTTTCTGCTTTCGCTCGACCCCGATGTCACGATCGCCAAGATGCAGGCGGTGATGAGCCGCAATGCAAGAGTCGTGATGAAGGAAGAAGATCCGGAAGATTTGAAGAGGTCCCTCGAATCGGGCAAGAAGACCAATATGCAACTGGCGCGCCAAGAGAGCTCGATGGACGTGACGGTCGACATTCTCATGCAGGCGTTCGATCCGAAAAGCGAAGGCAATGACCAGACGGGCTATCGCATCAAGGTGCAGATTCCGGGGGAGAGAGGTTCGACGTTTTATGTGGTGAAGGAAGACGGCCAGTACAAGTTGCTCGACACAGACGACAAACCGAATTCGATCGCACTGGAGATGCTGGACCGCATCCAGGCCGGTGATCTGCAGGGTGCGAAGGTGCTGCTCGATTGGCTGCGCGAAGATCAGCATCTAGAGGGTGGCGACGATCCGCTGGGCGGGCCGGTGTTTCCACGCTTCTGGATCAAGGGACAGGCAGCCGACGCCAACAAGATGAAATTGGCGGCGGCGTCTTTGCTGGTGGGAACCAAGCCGACCGCGCCGGCGGGAATCGCGATCCTGGAGGAAGCGCGCAAGAGCGCGGTAACGGAGCGCGACAAGACCAACATCGAACTCGCACTGGGTGTGGGGTATGCCATGCTGGACAACTACAGTAGCGAGCTTGAGGTTGCATCGGATCTGCTAAAGCAGGTGCCGGAATCGAAGCGCGCATTTCTTGACAACGTCTTCGCCTTGATGGGTCTGCACCGTGACGATGCGGCGCTTGCGCTGGCTGACGAACGGCTTAAATTGTTGGAAAACGACACCGACGCCGTGGACGCAAAGATGCGCATCGAAGTGGACCGGGACAACTACGTGGCTGCGCGCGCATGGGCGCAAAAGCTGGTGGACCAGGGAAAAGAGGATGCCAACCTGCTGAATTCGATTGCATGGTTCGCGTTATTTACGGGAAAGGTGGAGCAGACGGACATTGCGACGGCCATCAAGGCGACGCAGATGTCGAAAGACAATTCGCACATTCTGCATACGCTGGCTTGCTTGTATGCGGAGACGGGACAGGCGAAAGATGCGCGCGATGTGCTGCTGCGGGCGATGGACGACATGAATCTGGAAGAGCCCAACGATGACTTCTGGTATACGTTCGGACGCATTGCCGAGCAATATGGGGAACGCGATATTGCGGTCACTGACTATCGCAAGCTGGAGAAGCCGAAGCTGGCAATGGGGATTCCCAGCTCGAGTTATCTGCTGGCGCAGACGCGGTTGAAGGCGATGGGCACGGAACCGGGCGCGAGTGGCAAGTAAGGGAATCCTGCGGTGTAGAAAGGCAAAGGCCGGAGCGATTGCTCCGGCCTTTGTGTTGAGCGGTGATTATGCTGCGCCCTAGAAGTCGAGACGCAGACCGAACTGCATGCGGCGGAAGGTTTGGGAACCGCCAAGCGTAGTGCTGTAGAAACCAAGACTCGGGTAGGTAAGAGCATTTCCGAGGTTTTCACTGAAGGTGCTGTCGTCGAAGCGCGTGGCGTTTGAGACGTTGTAGACCTCCCAGGCAAACTTCAGCCTGGCTCGTTCGGTCACATCCCAACTCTTGCTCAGCGAGGAGTCGATATCAAAGACGCCGTCGCCGCGGAAGTTGTTCCTCATGCCGGCTTCACCGGGATAGGGCAAACGAATCGGTGAACCTGAGGTGACGCCTTCACTGATCGCGTTAACGTCGGAAAAGACCTGCGGCAAAGAATCCTGGATATGTTTGTGGACCTTGACGGGAGCGGTGGTGACTGCCCATGCCTGCAGTTCCCAGTTGGTGGTCCAGCCGGGCTCAATCAACGAGAACGGAAGACCGCTGGTCCAGCGTCCCAGGCCGGCAAACTGCCAACCGCCCCAAATCGCGTTTCCAAGTTTTCCTGAGGTAGAAAGCAACGCCTTGCCGGTGCCGAACGGGAGCGCGTAGGCCCAGTCCGCGGTGACCAGGTGCTTGGTGTCAAAGTCGGAAAGACCGCGACTCAAAGACGGGTTCCAGACGTTTTGAATCGCGCCGTAGGAAGTAGCGGACCGTTCTGCATCGGATCCCATATCAATGGATTTCGAGAAGGTGTAACTGAAATCCAATGTCAGGCCATGGCTCTCAGGATGGCGCACGGTGAGCTGTGCGGCGTTGTAGTAGCTCATTCCCATCGAGGCAAGAGAAATGAGAGACGAGAACTGCTGGCTCCAGAACTGGGTTCCATTAGGGCAACCGTACCCGCAATAAAAGTCGATATCGGCGAGAGCGCCGGTTTCGCCGTAGGTGTAGCGCTGCGGCGCCCATTCATCGTTGTAGATGGCATCGGTGGCAGATTCACCATCGAAGTCGAGGTTTTGCATTTGCGGAAAGACGTCTTCGAAGTACTGAATGGTGGGCAGATGCTGGAAGGTTCCGTCACAGTTGGAGCAGGAGCCATTGAGTTGATCCGAAATCTTCGACATTTCGGTGCCGGCCTGGAAGTAGGTGCCTGCGCCTTGCGGATCGGCGAGGTTCACCGGCTCCGCAAGATCCACCTGTTGGAAGAGGTGGCGGCCCAAGCGTCCGACGTAAGCGGCATCAATCAGGAAGCCACCGGGTGTTTCGCGTTGCACGGACAAGTTGAAGGCTTCGACGTAGGGCGTCTTCACATGGTTATCGATGCCCCAGTTGATGCCAAACGTGCCATCTGGAACGTCGTAGGGATAAGCCTGGGTTGCTGGAGCAGCTGGGACGGGCAGGCCGGGCAGGTCGTTGGGCCCAGTGAAGCGTGGTGCGCTCTCATAGCCGACATAACTGGCGGGGCTTTCAAACTGCGAAAACAGCCCGAAGGAGCCGAGGTTGCTGAACCGGTTAGACAGGGCTTCGCCGTAGTGGTCGAAGTAGAGACCAAAGCCGGAACGAATTGAAGTTTTGGAGTCGGGCGAGTAGACGATGGCTACGCGAGGAGCCAGGTTGAGCTTCTGCTTCGGCCAGAATGCCTGCTTGCCGTTGGCCTTTCCGATGGGAGCAAAGAGTAGATCGGGCTCATACACCACGCCCTGAGCGGCCGCTTCGCCGCGTTTGTGGTACCACTCGTCGGTGTCGACGGTTGGAGCAATCTCCTGCCCTTTGGTCTCGTAAGGTGTCTGGAGGATGGTGTGGCGGAGGCCGAAGGTGATGGTGAGGTTGGGCTTGATGCGCCAAGAATCCTGGAGGAAGTACTCGAATTCGTTGGTCTTGAAGTGCCGATCGATGTAGGAACCGTCCGGTTGAAGCGTGGCTGCAGTTGGACCCGTTACCACATAGTTTGCCACGCTGTCCTGTTCTGCCACATCCCCAACGAGCGTGGCGTAAGCGTAGTCGAACGAGGTTGCATAGCCCGGATCAACAGCCGGCATGCCGATGGTGGTCGGGTCGGGCTTTCCAGTAACGCTGTAAAGGTACGACGGATTGGTGCTGGCGCCGTTGAAAGAGTTGGTGTTATTGCGGGCATTGTTGTCAATCATGCGCCAGTTTGCGCCGGCCGAGATGGTGTGGGTGCTCTTAGTCCAGCTGAGCGTGTCGTCAATTGTATTCAGCGGAATGTTGACTGCGGAACTGCGCGTCTGCGCCGTGGGCTGCTGCAGGAAGCGAATGAAGACGTAGTCGCCACTCCCGATACCTGCGCTCGCGTATCCCTGTCGGACATAAGAATACCGCAGGTCATTCACGAGGTTGGAAGTTGGCGACCAGTTATGACCAAACGCCATGCCCTTGGTGTTGTCTTCAAGGGAGCTGGCGGCCGGTTGACCGGGTAGATTCTGATCGCCGAGATCTGCATCTTTCTGCAGGTTGCCGCGAGCAAAGATGTGGTTCTTCGCGTTGGGTGTGTAATCGATCTTGCCGATATTGGTATTTAGGCGCCGAGGAGCCGGCGAACTGAAATTATAGGTGCCATTGTTGTAGCCATCGCCACCGGCGAGCACGGTTGCTGCCGGCTCAGTCGACAGATACTGCAACAGTGCCTGATCAGGGCCGGGCGCGGTGCAGGCGCTGCAGCTTGCGTCCAACGCGGTAACCTGTTGTGGCGTCAAGTACACATCAGAGCCGTCGGCGGCGAGGTAGCCGAGTTGTCCGGCCAGAAATCCAGCGGAAGGGGTGACAGCAGAGACGGCGTCATTGGTTGCAAGCCTCTGACCTTCGTAGTTGTAGAAAAAGAAAAGCTTGTCTTTGAAAATTGGGCCGCCTACGCTGCCGCCGAAGGTGTTCACGATGTATTTTGTTGGCCGGTTGGGTTCGCCAGTGGAGACCTGCTGGTTCTTAAGAAACCAATTGTTGGCTACCGTATTGGTAGGGCGATGGTACTCATACAGCGACCCATGAAATTTGTTGGTGCCGCTCTTGGTGATGAGAGAGATTTGCGCACCCGACGAGCGGCCGGCATCGGCGTTGCTGTTCGATGTGGTCACGCGAAATTCTTCAGTCGAATCGAGGGTGGAGCGCAAGACACCGGTGAAGGCAAAACCGTTCACCTGGTCGTTGTCATCGACGCCATCGAGGGTGACGTTTCCCTGATCGGAACGGGCACCGGACACGGCTCCCTGTCGGCTATCAACGTCTTGCGGAGATGTTTTGGAGGATGCGTCGAGATGCTCGCCAAGGAAAAGAACCCCGGGTTGCAGGCTGAGGAGCCCAATGGGATCGCGCCCATCCATGGGCATGGCCTGGATCTGCGCATTGTTCACCGAATCGCCCAGGGTGGCGTCAGTGGTGTTCAATGTTTGCGCCGTTGCGGTGACGTCGACCGTGACTGAACTGGCTTGGACGGTCAGCGTGAAATCGACGGTGGCCGGCTGATTGACGAGCAATTCGGCCGACTTGCTTTGATCGCCGAATCCGGATGCCGAAACCGTAATGGTGTACCGGGCCGGAGGAATCTGCGGAAACAAATACAACCCCGTGGACCCGGCTGTCGCGGTAAAGGAAGTTCCCTTGGTGCTATCGACAAGCGTGATCTTTGCCCCGGCAACCAGGGCGCCGGATGGATCTTTGATGACTCCGCGAAGAGAGGTGGTTGCGGTCTGGCCGAACGCGAGAGGCAGGGGAGCGAGAATGCAAAGCAGCATCCATCCCCAAAGGGACTTTTTCACGGCTGTTCCTCCAAAAAATGTTGCGGATCGAGTTGCGTATCTTGAACGGCTGTGCTGACGGCGTAACTGCCGGTCATGCTTCAAATTGAGTGGTACTGGTAAAGCCCGCCAGCTGAAATGACCGTAATGGCGGCGGGATTAGGGAAAAGGCTCGATTTGCGTCTTGCTGTGACCCCGGCAGCGGGGGGCTGCTCTTGGTCTGGATTGTTACATTTTGATGGATGTTTACCGAAGATTCAACAAAAAATTGAATTTTTCGAGCAAAAATCCCCTTCGTCGTATCGGTTAAGGTTCCATGGAACCTATTGTTGTTGCTGCATTTGTTGGATATCGATCATCGCCTGGGTGCGTTCCTGCGGCTGTTGAGCGCGCTCGACGAGTACGCTCCAGTCGTCGGGGATCGGCAGCTTGCGATCGAGGGCTGGGGGCTGTTCGCTGGCCTCGACGTGGACAGCCACGTAGAGTTCGCTATCGGCGCTGCCGCGAAAAATGCCATGGGTGGGGGGCACGTCAGAATAGTCGCGGCCTACGGCGGTGCGGATGTGGCGGTGGTGGGCGATGAGGTTGTTGGTGGGGTCGAAGCCGACCCAGCCGAGATGGGGCAGCAGGACGTCGACCCAGGCGTGGGTCGCATCGGGAGTGGAACGGTCGTGGTCTTCGCGGCTGCGGTAGAGATAGCCGGAAACGTAGCGTGCCGGGATGCGCACGTGACGCAGCAGGGCGATCATGGTATGGGCAAAGTCCTGACAAACGCCTTTGCCGCTGACGATGGCTTCGTCAATGGGCGAGTCGACGCGGGTGTGGCGCGGAACGTATTCGAAGTAATCGAAGAGGCGCTGATTGAGTTCATGCACGAGCATCAGCGGATCGTCGCGGCGGGTGACGCCGAGTTGTGACGCGAGAAGCGTGAGGGCGGGTGTCTCGACGGCAAATGTGCTGGGCAGCAGCATCTCCCAGTAGTCGCCGGAATCGATCATTTCATCGAGTGCGCCCCATGCGTCGGGCGACAGGAAACTTGGGACGTCGGGCAAAGCCTGCTGCTCGACGACCGACTCGGCAATGATGACCAGTTGGGTGTGCTCGCCGGGAATGTCGAAGTGCTGCACGTTGTTACCGAGGTGGTCGCGATAGCTGAAGACGCGGCAACGCGGGCTGACCGACAGCGAGAAGGTAAGGCAATGCTGATTTGAGTCCGAGCGCGGATGCATGCGCGTTTCCATGATGCTCTCGCTGATGGCGCGGGAGTAGCGGAAGCGGGTGAGGTGGCGGATGGAATAGAAGTTCATGGGCAGCCCCCTCAGATTGCCAATGCGGATTGAATGGAATAGTGGATGTAGTAGCGGTACATGAGCTCATGAATGCGCAGGCACTGCCCGCGGATGGAGTGAAGAAAGGCCGCTGCATCGCCGGCGAGAATCTCGCCAATGGTGGTGTAGCCGAGCATGGCATGCAGCCGGCCAATGCCTGCAGTCAATTCGTCTGGCGGACGCCGGCCACCGGTGCGTTGAATCGACTCCACTGCCTGGCGGACACCGTCGACGCAATAGCGTATGGCGTGCGGGAAGTCGCGATTGAGCAACAGGAACTCGAGAATGCGATCGGCTGTGAGATCGGCGGTATAAACCTGGCAGTACGCTTCGAACGCGGTGCAGCAACGCAGCAGGCCAACCTGCTCCAAGTATTGATAGCCGGTATCTTCGCGCTCGTGCCGGCCCGATAATCCGGGCTGATAGACCTCAAGCAGAGTGGCGATGGCGTAAGCGCGCTCAAGATAGCGGCCCAGTCGAATAAAGTGCCAACCCTGGCCGTGAAGCATGGTGGTGTCAGTAACGCCTTTGAACAAGTGGATGCCGTCGACCACCGAAGTCAACGTATCGCTGATGCTGGAGCGAAACTGCGCTTGCACTTGCGCGGAATGCATCTGGTGATAGAGGCGATTGAGGCGCTGCCACTGCTCGGTAGAGATTTCTTCGCGAACCTGGCGGGCATTTTCTCGCGCTGCGTTGACGCAATAGGTCACGGACGCATGGCCCAGCGAATCAAAGATGAGCTGGCCGGCCATGGAATCCAGATTGCCATCCCACTCGAAGCCCTTGGGGCTGCCGAGAGCCGCGATCAATTGCTGCCAGCGAGTTTCCGCGCTGGCCCCCCCGGTGTCGAGCATCAGGTTCATGGTGACGTCGAGCTGGCGCACAGTGTTCTCAGCCCGCTCGAGGTAGCGGCTCATCCAGTAGAGGCTGTCGGCAACGCGGCTAAGCATCGTCGTACTCTCCCGAACACCGTGTCTTAATGCGATTCCAGAACCCATGTGTCCTTACTGCCGCCGCCTTGCGAAGAGTTGACGACGAGCGAACCTTTTTCGAGGGCCACGCGGGTGAGCCCGCCGGGCACAATGTTGACCTTATCGCCGAAGAGGATATAGGGCCGCAGATCCACGTGGCGCGGCTCCAGGCGATTACCGATGAGACAGGGGGCGCGCGAAAAATCCAACGTAGGCTGGGCGATGTAGTTGCGCGGGTTGGCTTCGATCTGGCGCGCGAACTCCTCACGCTGCTGGGCGGTGGATTGGGGGCCGATGAGCATGCCGTAGCCGCCGCTCTCGCCGACGGCTTTCACAACGAGCTTGTCGAGATTGGCGAGAACGTGCTGGCGCTCCTTGTCCTCGGTCATCAAGTATGTTTTGACGTTGGGAAGGATCGGGTCTTCATCGAGGTAGTACTTGATGATGCTCGGCACAAAGGCGTAGAGCGCCTTGTCGTCGGCGAGGCCGGTGCCGAAGGCGTTAGTCACGGTGACATTGCCCGCGCGATACGCGTTGAAGAGGCCGGTGCAGCCGAGTGCGGAATCCGAGCGGAAGATCAGGGGATCGCTGAAGTCGTCGTCGACGCGGCGGTAGATGACATCAACGCGCTTGAGGCCGTCGGTCGTCCGCATGTAAACGATGTTGTCATGGGTAACAAGATCACGGCCTTCGACGAGGTCGACGCCCATCTGGCGAGCGAGATACGTGTGCTCAAAGTAGGCTGAGTTGAAGACTCCGGGTGTAAGCAGCACGATGTTGGGTTCGGGGCGGCCTTCCGGGGCCAGTGAACGCAGGGTGGCCAGCAGCAACTGGGGGTAGTGCTCAATGGGACGCACGCCGTAACTGTGAAAGAGCTGCGGAAAGGTCCGCTTCATGACGCGGCGATTGGTGAGCATGTAGCTCACGCCCGAGGGCACGCGCAAGTTATCTTCAAGCACGACGAATTCGCCGTTGTTCAGGCGGAGCAGATCTGAACCGACGACGGAGATGTAGACGTTGCGCGGTACCTGCAGGCCGCGCATCTGGCGGCGATAGTGCTTGCAGCTGTAAACCAGCTCGCGGGGAACGATGCGATCGCTAAGAATTTTTGCGTCGAAGTAGACGTCGCGCAGGAAAAGATTGAGGGCCGTGATGCGCTGGGTGAGCCCTCGCTCAATGCGGTCCCACTCCGGGGCGGTGATGAGCCGCGGGAGCAGGTCGTAGGGGAAGATGCGCTCAGTTCCCTCTTCGCGGCCATAGACGGTGAAGGTAATGCCCTGGGTCAGAAAGGAGAGCTCGGCCGATTGCTTACATCGCTGGAGTTCATCCTGGGGCAGGCGTGCGAGGGTTTCGGCAAGGGCCTGGTAATGAGGCCGCACGTCGCCGTTGGCCTCCCGCATCTCGTCGAAGGCGCCGTCGAGCGGGTAATCTCCGTAGAGCGTTTCCACTTCAGCAGGATGGCCGGCGCTCATGGGAGCTTGGTTTTCCTTTGCGGAGATTCAGGGTTGCGCGACTGAAGAAAGTGCGGCCGACCGGGCAGGTGGTGCGTCCGTGCCCGCTGCAGCCCCAAGCCCCTGTTGCTGTTCCCTGTTCCTTAGCTTTTAACACGTGGGGCATAAAGGCACAATCAGGATTCGATGGGCGAGGAGCGCAATCGAGCGAACTGACCCGAAATAAAGGGGCGACTCGGCATTCATAGCCGCGCCGCCCCGCTTGTTGAATGGTTCAACCGCGCTCTAGAACAGGTTCCAGAGCGACTGGTTGTAGACGGCGTGGTGGAACTGCACTTCGCTGCCTTTGACGATGGTGCCGAGGTCGCGGGGGCAGCGGTTGGCGGCTGCTTCCTTCAATTCGGCGTAGCGACCCTGCACATCGGCGCCGAGAATCCCGGCGATCCACTGCGAGCCCTTGAAGTCTTCGATGGCGTCATAAATATTCGATGGTAGATAGCGGCCGCCTTCGCGCAGATTTTCGACGCTGGCAATTTCACCGTCGATGCCGGTCTTGAAGATCGAGTACATGGAGAGGTAGGGATTTGCGTCGGGGGCAACGGCGCGCACCTCGGTGCGCATGGAGCGCGAGTTGCCGATGGGCACGCGGATCATCGCGCCGCGATCAACGGCGGAAGCGCGAATCTGGTTGGGCGCTTCAAAGTGCGGGTCGAGGCGGCGATAGGCGTTGACGCTTGAGTTGAAGATGAGGCACAGATCGAGCGCGCGGGTGAGGATGCGATCGAGGAATTGCCATCCGAATTTCGAGAGCTGTTCTTCGCCCTTTTCATCCCAGAATAAATTGGTCTTGCCTTCGGAGATGGAGACATTGGTGTGCATGCCGCTGCCATTGACGCCGGCCACCGGCTTGGGCAGGAAGCATGCGGTGTATCCATAATTGTTGGCGATCTGGCGGCAGAGGAGTTTATAGAGCTGAATCTGATCCGCCGCGGCGACCACTTCGCTGTAGCCGAAGTTGATTTCAAACTGGCTGGGCGCAACCTCAGGGTGGTCCTTCTCGTTCTGGAAGCCCATGGCGCGCTGCACCTCCGCTGCCGTATCGATGAACTGGCGCAGCGGGTCGAGTGGCAGGGAGTGATAGTAGCCGCCGGTAGAGACAAAGCTGAATTTGCCGGTCTCGTGGTAGGTGTGCTCCGCATCTTTGCCCGCGAAGAGAAAGCCCTCAATTTCCGTGGCTGCGTTGAGTGTGTATTTCTTTTCGGCGTAGAGCTTGTCAGCGTAATTCTTGAGAACGCCGCGCAGGTCGCCTGAGTAGGGCGTGCCGTCTTTGTCGATTACGATTCCGAATACGAGGACCTTGCCGTTGCCGAAGACGTCGGCAGGAACCCAGTAGAAGGCGCTCCAATCGATGCCGAGGCGCAGGTCGCTCTCTTTTTGTGCAGTAAATCCGCGAATGGAGGAGCCGTCGAAGGTCAAGTTTTCATACGCACCGAGCAGGAACTTCTTGTCGTAGTCAAGCAGGTGCAGGCGGCCCTCGAGATCGGAAAACAGCACCGTCACGGCCTTGATCCGCTTTTCATCGGTCAGATATTTCAGGCGACGCTCGCGAATTTCGTCGCTGGACACGCGGTTGAGACGATCTCTCTTGGCTTGCAGGTTGAGTTCTTCCAGTTCCTCATAAGGGAGTGCGAGAAAATTGCGAAACTCAGTGGACATGGCTCTCCTTCCAGGCGGTTTCAACACATGGCCGCGTGATTGAGATTTTTCTCTGGACGCACCACATCGCCGCTTCAGCGTGTTGCGACTGCACTGGGTGCAGAGGCATCGCCATGAAACGGATGGGTGCGCGGATGAAATCGCTTCAGGCGCGCGGCTGGCTGTGCATGTATCTGTAGTTCTAGGGTAACTCCAAACAGCGGGCCGATAGCGGTGGATTTTTTGGGTTTTCTCTGATTCGCTTTTTGGGAGAGCGGTTTGCGGCCTCGATTTGCGCCGGGTTGCGATACCCTGAATTGGACAGGAGATTTGACTTTTGATGTCGATGCGGCGCGTTGCCTTTTCTTCTCTGCTTTTTGGCCTTATTGTTGCCTTCGCCTCAGTTACCGCTCGGTCGCAGAAGCCGCCGATCCAGATCACGGCCGATCTGACTGACACGCCGCGCAAGCTGTTTCACGCCGACATCGTGTTTCCAGTGAACCCTGGTCCTCTTACGTTGATTTCGCCGCAGTGGATTCCCGGGACGCACATGCCGTCGGGACCGGCGAATGATATCACCGGCGTGGTCTTCACCGCGGATGGGAAGCCGCTCGCGTGGCATCGCGACGATGTAAGTCTCTACGAATTCCACCTGACGATCCCCGAGAGCGTGACGACGCTGCATGCGCATGTCGACTGCATTGTGACGGCGCGCGTTTCACAAAAGCTGGCCGCGTTGGAGTGGGAGAAGCTATTGCTATACCCGGCGAATACTCCGGTGCGCGAAATTCCGATTCAGCCTTCGGTCATCGTTCCCGCAGGATGGGGCATTGGGACAGCGCTGACGCCGACCGGCTCCGCATCTTATCCCGTGCCCGCAGCGGGAAGCCCGACGCAGTTTGCAGTGACGAATGTGGAACAGCTTGAGGATTCTCCACTGATCACGGGCGAGTATTTCCACGAATACCCCCTTGCGCCAACGATCACGCCAAAGCATTATCTCGACGTGGTATCGGACTATCCGGAGGACGCAACCCTGCGGCCCGCCGTGCTTGCCGAAGTCGCGAACCTGGTACGCGAAGCGGATGCGCTCTACGTCTCGCACCATTACAACGCCTACCATTTCCTGCTCACGCTCTCAGACGTTGCCGGCGGCGAAGGGCTGGAGCACGGACAATCCTCTGACAATGGCGTCGGCGAAAAAGGCCTCTCAGACGACGGGCATCAGTTGCCGGATGCAGACCTGTTGTCCCACGAATTCACACACTCGTGGAACGGTAAATACCGGCGGCCGGCTGGACTCTACCAACCGGATTTTGCGACGGCCCAACAGGGTGCGCTGCTGTGGGTGTACGAAGGGATGACGGAGTACCTGGGCAATGTGCTGGCGGCGCGGTCGGGACTGAAGACCCAGGCGCAGTATCGCGATATATTGGCGATGACAGCGGCGGAACTGGATACGACGCCGGGCCGGGAGTGGCGTCCGACCGAAGACACGGCGGTTGCGGCCAGTATCCTGCGCGGAAATTCGGCATGGTACAACTGGCGGCGCGGGCAGGACTACTACTTTGAAGGCGAGGTGGTGTGGCTCGACGCGGACACGCTGATTCGCAAACTGACCGACGACAAGAAGTCGCTGGATGATTTCCTGAAGGTCTTTCTTGGCAAGGGCGGCAACACCGGCCCGCTGATCGTGCCCTACACATTCGATGAACTTGTTGCCGACCTGAATGCCGTGGCGCCTTACGACTGGGCGACGTTTCTGCACGATCGCATTGACAAGATCAACCCGCGTGTCGACGTGGCGGGGATTGAACGCGGTGGTTACAAACTGGTGTTCCGCGATAAGCCGACGGACTCGGAGCGGACGTTGGAGGAGCAAGAAGGACGGCGTCGCGGCGGACTGGATTGCTGGTATTCGATTGGCATTCATGTGAAGGAGGACGGGCATATCAGCGATGTGCGCTGGAACGGCCCCGCGGACAAAGGCCGCATCGCGCCGGGAGACAAGATCATCGCAGTGAATGGCGAGGTCTTCTCGGACGATGTGCTGCGGCAGGCGATCCACGCGTCGAAAGACACCAGCGAACCCATTCATCTGATTGTGCAGGCCGATAACTACGTCCACGCCGCGCAGATCGATTATCACGGTGGGGAGCGTTATCCGACATTGGAACGGGTTGCGGGGACCAAGGATTATCTCGATGAAATCACCAAGCCGCTGACAACGCCGGAGAAGGCGCCGGCGGAAACGAAACAGGCCGCTGAGTAAGAGCGTAACCCAGAGCGATTGCAATGCCCTGCCCTTTTGGGTGCACTATTCTTGTTTTTCGGGAGATATCTACTGACTATGCTTCGAATCCATCGCTCCGCACTTGCTGTCCTGGTTTTTTGCATTCTCGCCTTCACTGGACTCCGCGCCCAACAGACAACGCCTGCCGCTCCGCAAGAAGACTATGTACGCGCGCACTACACCAAGTACGAGTTCCGCATTCCGATGCGCGACGGCAAACGGCTGTTCACGGCGGTGTATGTGCCGAAAGAGGTTGCCGGTGGGCCGTATCCATTTTTGATGGACCGCACACCTTACAGCGTCGGCCCCTATGGTGAGGACGAGTATCCGAAGCATCTGGGTCCGTCAGAGGAGTTTGAAAAAGGCGGCTACATTTTTGTTTACCAGGATGTGCGGGGCCGCTGGATGAGCGAAGGTGAGTTCATCGAGATGCGGCCGCACATCGACGAGAAGAAATCGCCGCAGGACGTCGACGACGCCTCTGACACCTACGACACGATTGAGTTTCTGCTGAAGAATGTGCCGAACAACAATGGCAAGGTTGGCATCTGGGGCATTTCGTATCCGGGGTTTTACACATCCGCGTCGATCATCGATTCGCATCCGGCGCTGGTGGCGGCCAGCCCGCAGGCGCCGATGACCGATCTCTTCCTAGGCGACGACGGCTACCACGGCGGCGCATTCATGCTGTCGGCGAACTTCGGCTTCTACGCATTCTTCCGCCCGCAGGATCAGCCGCAGAGCAAGAGTGCCGCGGTGCCTTTTGAGTTCGGCACGCCGGACATGTACAAGTTCTATCTCAATGCCGGTAACATCTCGAACCTCGACAAGCTGTATCTGAAGGGCTCAAACTGGCTATTCAACGACCAATTCAAACACGACACATACGACGCGTACTGGAAGGCACGGGACCTTTCGCAGCACATGAAAAACGTCAAGTGCGCTGTGCTTGTGGTCGGGGGATGGTATGACGCAGAAGATTTGAGCGGCCCGTATCGCACTTTCTACGCGATTAATAGATTCAATCCTGAGACGCAGACCACGCTTGTTGAAGGACCGTGGGTGCATGGTGGTTGGGCACGCAGCGATGGAAGCCACCTGGGCGATATTGAGTTCAACGCCAAAACCGGCGAATACTTCCGCGCGAACGTGCAATTCCCTTTCTTTGAGCACTACCTGAAAGGCAAAGGCGCGGTCCAGCCGAAGGCAGTGGTCTTCGAGACGGGGACCAATGTCTGGCGCAACTTTGACGCATGGCCGCCGAAGGCCGCTACGCCAAAGACTCTCTACTTCCACGAGGGCGGCAAGCTCAGCTTTGACGCACCCACTGAAGCGAAGAGTGTGGATGCCTATGTGAGCGATCCGAATCATCCGGTTCCGTTCGTGGGTTACACGACTGACACGGTTCCGCAGCGCTACATGGTCGACGATCAGCGCTTCGCGAGCTATCGCCCCGACGTACTGGTGTATGAGACGGAGCCGCTGAAGGAAGATGTAACAATCGCCGGACCGGTTGCGCCAAAGCTCAAGGTGGCAAGTTCGGGCACGGATTCCGACTTCGATGTGAAGCTCATCGACGTATATCCCGAAGACTATCCGGACCCGGAGGAAATGTCGCACGGCAACAAGCGGATTCTTGATGCGCCTCCGTTGCACATGGGTGGCTACCAGGAGTTGTTGCGCGGCGAACCGTTCCGCGCGAAGTTCCGCAACAGTTGGGAAAAGCCCGAGCCGCTGTCGCCCGGCAAAGAAACGGACGTCAACTTCACCATGCCGGATCTATTTCACACGTTCAGGCGCGGACACCGCATTATGGTGCAGGTGCAGAGCTCGTGGTTCCCGCTGACGGATCGGAACCCGCAGACGTTCACGGATATTCCTTTTGCCACGCCGGAACAATTCCAGAAGGCAACCGAGCAGGTGTTCCACCAAAAGGATGCGGCGAGTGGCGTAGAAGTGCTGGTGCTTCCCCAACCCTAGTTGAGTTTTAGGGGCTTGCAGCGGAGATTGAATCAGTTCTCGCTGGCTGTGGTGGGGGACGCGGAAATCGACGGCAGCACAAGGACCATGATCGCGAGCGCCACGGGAATCGTGAGAATTCCCATGCGCAGGCTTCCGGTGTGTGTCGAGATCCAACCCGCCAGCCAGGGCAACACTGATCCGCCGAATCCCGCGGTGGCAAGGACCCAACGCGATTGAGATGTGTGATGCGCGCGCGCAAAGAATCCCGCAATCACAAGGGGATAAATCGGCGCGAGCGCAATGCCCAGCAATAACATGGCCAAGCTACGTATCGCCGGTGATGAAGCAGCGGCCAATAGCACGGCTGCGGCCAGTGCGACGGCGACCGCGGCTCGGAATACGTAGACCGGCGCGGTGCGCAAGAGCAAAAGCGAAGACAAGCCTCGAGAGGCGAGAAACCCGCCCCAATAGAGCGAAGTGGAAGCCGCAGCAAGAACAACGCTTGCTCCCGTAGCGCGAAAAGAGTAAGTGGAGAGCCAGGTGGCCGCAGTATTCTCGATGCCCACCTGCAGAAACGCGGCGAGTGCGAAGACAAGAATGAGCCGCACACTGGCAAGGCGCTGTGTCTGCGTCACCTTGCGCGGCGCTTCGTAGGCGTCCCGCACAAAGAGTGCGCAGCAGATTGCTGCCGCTCCAGCAACAAATGCCAACAGTACATAGGCGAACCGGTAAGTGTGGTGCACGAGGATGGGAGCAGCGAGAAGAGGTGCGACGAGAGCGCCGGCGCTCCAACTGAAATTAAGAAACGTGAGCATGGGTGCGCGCTTTTCAACGAATGCGCGTCCGACATACAAGCTGACACCCGACATGGGGATGCCAACGCTGATGCCCAACAGAAGAAACACCGGCGGGAGCAGAGGACGCGTGGCGACCGCCACTCCGATGCAGCAGGCGGCCATGGCAACGTATCCCAGCGTGATGGCCCGCGCATAATTCTCGCGACAAAAGAAAACGCCGAGCGCAGTACCCGCGAAATAGAGGAAGAAAAGCAGCCCGGACTGGCTATCAGACAAATGGAATGTCGCGGCTATGGAAGGCAGAAGCGGTCCGCCGATTGCCTGCAAGACACCGGTGAGCGCGAAAGCGGGATGCAAAACAGCGAGGGTGCGTCCGACGGAACTCTCTGGGCGCGACTGCATGAGGATCAGCTCCGCTTGGTGCGCGCGCGCCGCGGATTCGGCGGACATGTCGATTCGCGAATCACCAACTCCGGATGGATGGGGACCATATCAGGGAAGGTCGCCTGGCCGCGAATTCTTTGCAGCAGAATCCGTGCCGCCACGGTGCCCATCTGCATCAATGGTTGGCGAATTGTTGTCAGGCTGGGGTTGTGAAATGCCGCGCTCTCAATATCGTCGAACCCCACGATGGAGAGATCGTGCGGAACTCGGAGGCCGTGGTTCATGCAGGCGCGAATGGCCCCTATGGCCGAGATATCGTTGTAGCAGACGATCGCAGTGAAGTCGCCGCCTCGCTGCAGCAACTCATTGGCGGGCTCAAATCCAAGCTCAGGCGTGGAAATACGCAATTGCAACTGCACGGTGAGTTCCGGCGGAATGGAGAGCTTAAGTTCGCGTGCCACCGCCATCAGGCATTCCCATCGATTGTCGGCATCGGAACTGTGGCTGCCGCCGCGCATAAAGGCAATTCTGCGATGGCCTAGCTGATACAAGTGGCGCAACGCCAATTCGGCGGCGCGCCGCTGGTCCAGAACCACATTGGTGACGCCTTCAATTCTGCGATGGCCGGCAACCACCACAACAGGAAGGCTAAGGCTCTTTTCGAGAATCGTATCGATGAGGATAAAGCCCTCGACAGAGCGGTCCATCAAGAGGCGCGGATACTCTTCGATCAGATCGGGCTTGCGCCGATGACTCGCCGTCAGGTAGAAGTAGCCCTCTTCCATAAGGAGCTCCTCGACTCCCGAAAGCACCTCTGTCGCGTAGTGGTCGCTCAGTTCAGGCACAAGAACACCGACGGTAAAAGTCTGCTTCTTGCGCAGGGAACGGGCATAAAAGCTTGGCCTGTAATCAAATTTAGCCGCAGCCTCGATGACGCGGTCCCGCGTGTCCTGGGGAATCGAACGTACGCCGGGTGCATTGTTCAGGACCAGCGAGATTGTCGCAGGAGACAGGTTGAGATATTCGCCAAGCGTGCGCAGACTGATGGGTTGGCCAGGTTGCGGCCCAGCGCCCGCTTTTGATCGATTGGCCATGCACCTCTTTTGTAACACTTTAGGGTTGGTATGCGATGTGTTTTCAATGGGTTTGATGGGGGCGTTCGGGCAATGGCGAGCGCCCGGTTTGCCGAAGCGGGCCCGACTTAGAAGGAGCGACGGAGTTCGTATCAACCACCTGTTGCTATTTTGCGTGAAGCGCGTTTGGCGCCGGAGCTTGACGAGTTCGGCGCACCTATCTCCCGCGTGCGGCTCGACCTGCAGTAAACTGAAGACGGGCAATGCCCGTCCGCGGAGAGGTGGCCGAGCGGTTTAAGGCAGCGGTCTTGAAAACCGCCGAACCTGCAAGGGTTCCGTGAGTTCGAATCTCACCCTCTCCGCCATAAAGTCTTTGTAATGAACAACTTATAGAGAAATATTGCGTTCTCGCGAGTTTCCGGGCGAATTCCCAAGCTTTTTGACCCGAAAGGGACGAGAGAGAGTTCTCCGCCCTAGGCACCATATGCTCTTACGGCCCTGGTTCACGAGGGCTCAGAGGTTGGCTTCATAGCGTGCGATCTATTCGACGCACTCTTCCGTTCGGAAAGCTGGATCTTTCAATCCGTGCTATCGGTCATTGCGGCAGAAGTTCTCTGTGCTCGACAGGCGCTCGTCGACGCCTCAAGCACCTAATGCACTGTTCGGTGGACATCCCCAGCGGACGCAGCACGGGATTCCCATGCCCAGCTTTTGAGTTGGGCATCACAGTACCATGTGATTTCGCTCACATACAACTCTTATTAAGTAACAGGACCCTTGCCCCACGTCATGATTTGGATCACATGAGGCGGCTTCGTCGGCTTTGACCCGAGCTACCTCAGGAAGATGGGGCTGGATGAACCTCTTCAAGGACACCGGACATCTGCTCCGGTTTGCCGCGCTTTTTGTCATCGCTTTTCTCCTATTTTGGGCGATTCGCGGCTTTGTCGTTCCCCGCACCTTCGGCCAATATGGACACTACCGCGGAGCAGCCATTGGCGAAATCGCTTCGCGCCCCGCGCAATATGCCGGACACGATGCGTGCGAGACCTGCCACAGTGATGTGCTCGATCTGAAGAAAGCCGGCAGACACGCACATGTGAACTGCGAAGCATGCCACGGGGCACAGGCAAAGCACGCTGCAGATCCGGGCACATTCACGCCAGCCAAACTCGACACCGCTACGCTTTGTGTCCGATGCCACTCTATCTCGGCAGCGAGGCCCAAGAATTTTCCGCAGGTGAATGTCGCAGACCACGCGAACGGCGTTCCTTGTGAAACCTGTCATCAGCCGCATTCGCCGGCGATCGGCGCATCCCCTGCAGTTACCGGAGGCGCAAAATGAATCTCTCCCGCCGCCAGATTCTTGTTCTCCTGCCCGCCGCGGCCATTGCATGGAAATCGGTCCTCGCGGGGGAGCCCGAGACATCGCCCAACTACACCATGACCGATCATTGGTGGGGCATGCTTATTGACATTCCGAAATGCATCGGCTGCGGCAACTGCGTGCGCGCGTGCCAGGCGGAGAACGATGTGCCCGACGGCTACTTCAGGACCTGGGTCGAGCGCTATCACGTGACCGACGAAAACATGACCACCCCTGAGGTCATATCACCGGATGGCGGCAAAGAAGGTTTCCCCTCAGCAGAGGAAGATGCGGGCAAATACTTTTTTGTTCCAAAGCTTTGCAACCATTGTGCGGATTCGCCGTGCACGCAGGTTTGCCCAGTAGGCGCGACGTTTGTGAGCCCCGACGGCGTTGTGCTTGTCGATCAGACCTATTGCCTCGGCTGCGCCTATTGCGTGCAGGCATGTCCGTACGGCTGCCGCTACGTTCACCCGACAAAGAAGGTCGCTGACAAGTGCACCCTTTGCTATCACCGGATCACGAAGGGATTGACGACGGCGTGTGCTGAGAACTGTCCGACGGGCGCTCGGCAGCTTGTTGATCTCAAGAACCCGAAGGACCCCATTCATGTATTCCTGAAGACACACAGCGTGCAGATATTGAAGCCGCAGATGGCTACGGGCGCAAAAGTTTACTACAACGATCTTGACGGATCGGTTCGATAACCGGGAACGGCAATCGAGGAGTGCTCTCTATGACCGGCGTTGAAGGCTTCATGTATCCCAACGAAATCGAGCTGCACTGGAGCGTGCTGATCGTTCTGTATCCGTTCATCACGGGACTGGTTGCCGGCGCTTTCATCCTGGCCTCACTCGAACGCGTTTTCCGCGTCGATGCTGTGAAGCCAACTTATCGTCTCGCGCTTCTCACTGCGCTTTCTTTTCTGCTGGTTGCACCGCTTCCGCTGCAACTGCATCTCGGCCATCCGGAGCGTTCGCCTGAGATGTACTTCACGCCGCACAGCACTTCAGCGATGGCAATGTTTGGCTATGTCTATCTTTGGTATCTAATGGCTGTTCTAGTCTTCGAGATCTGGCTCGATTACCGCCGCGACATTGTGATGCTTTCGCGGAAGTCGTCCGGTTTGATGCGGCTCATCTATCGAGTAATGACACTCGGCTCATCGAACATCAGCCCACAGTCACTTCATATCGACGAACGTGTCGGGTGGATCGTGACCTTGGTTGGCATCCCTTCCGCGTTCATGCTTCATGGCTATGTGGGATTTATCTTTGGATCGATCAAAGCAAACCCGTGGTGGTCTTCGCCATTGATGCCGGTCGTGTTCATCTTCTCTGCAATGGTTTCGGGCATTGCCTGCGTCATGGTGCTATACATGGCGACGACAAAGCTACGCCATCTGCCCATCGACATGCGCTGCGTGGATACCATCGCGATGTATCTCTTCTATACCTTCATCATTGATTTCAGTCTTGAGATGCTCGATCTCATCCATCGCATTTACGAGGCCGATGAATCGTTCCGCAGTCTCGACTTCATGGTTCACAGCAAGCTCTACTTCTCGCACATTGTGATTCAAATATTCTGCGGCACCCTGGTCCCGCTGCTGTTGCTTGGGGCAACTCAAGTGATCAAAATCGGTGTCACGATGCGCAAGCGAATCTATACGACGGCAGGACTGCTGACATTGATGGGCATCTTTGCAATGCGGTGGAATGTGGTTATTGGCGGTCAGCTTTTCTCAAAAAGCTTTCTCGGCTATACCACCTACAAACTGGGCATGGCATCGCGCGAAGGCTTGATCGTTGCAGTAGCACTTTCTTTATTACCCCTCGGCATTCTCTGGGGACTCATCAAGCTTCTCCCACCCTGGCCTGAAGAGCACTCAACACCTGCCACGGGAGATTAGATTGGTCCGATTGACTGCTACTCGTGACGGCTTGCGGAACCCAAGCGCCACATTCCGAATGAGAGAACAGGCAGTGGGCTGCCCGTCGGGTGAAGTAGATGAACACTCTTCCCGAAGCTCCGAACCAACTTGACCAACTCGTTTCCCGTTTGCTTGCCCTTGAGCTGCGAGTCGATGCTCTTGAGCATTCCGCACAGCCGGCTGTCGCAAGGGTATCCGCCCTGGACTTGTCGGGCACTGTCCCTCAGTCTGCACCTTCAGCTCTCGCTGAATCCGGCAACCGGCTGAATTTCACGGGGGGGCTCTCCGCATTAGGCGCCGCGTTGCTCGGCATCGCCGGCGCTTATCTGTTACGCGCAATTTCAGGAGCCAGTTTACTGCCCAGGGACTTCGTGGCGGCTATTGCCGCCGTTTATGCCGCCGGCTGGCTTTTCGCTGCCGCACGCATTACCTCACACCGCTTTGGCGCGGCACTCTACGCCACGACATCCATCTTCATTCTTGCGCCCATGCTGTGGGAGATGTCGATTGACTTTCGGGCCATTCATGCCGCAATAGTTGCTACTGTTCTGGCTCTTTACGCAGCCATTGCAATGTATCAAGGACGATCCTCGATGCGCTCTGCAATCTTCTCCGTCGCCTTCGCGGGTGCAGCGTGCACAGCCATCGCTATTTCCATAGGTACTCATCAGCCATTGCCGTTTGCGGTCCTGCTTCTTGCAATGGTCGCGGCGAGCGAGGCCACGCCGATCCGTGAACAGGTTCGAATCGTCCGAATTCTCGTCGTGATTTGTGCCGATCTGGCCCTTTGGATGTTGATCTTCATCTACCGTCTGCCCGCCGAGGAACGCGCCGACTACCCACCTCTCGCCCCAAGCATCATCTTCTCCGTCGCACTCATTCTCTTTCTACTTCAGGTCACAACGTTGGTCTATCGGTCCATTCTTCGTCTACGTCCTATCCCCCTTTTGCAACTCGTGCAGTCAGTCGTCGCATTCATGCTTCTACTTGGGTCTACAACGTTGCTCTTTCCCGATTCAAGGCCAATCGCCCTCGGACTTCCGTGCCTCCTACTTGGCACAGTGTGCATCGCTGCCGCCTACGGCCCCTTAAGAAACGACACACATGGCCGTAACTTTTTCATCTTCGCCGGTTTTGGCACCGCACTCACATTCGCCGCAGCATTTCTGCTGGCTCCCATTCCTGTCGCATCGGTAATCCTCGCCACAGCCGGCCCCGTCTTCATCCTTCTTGGCCGGCGCATGAACTCCGTCACTGTTGAATTGCAGGGTGTCCTCTATCTTTCCATTGCCGCCGTTGCTTCTGGGTTCCTGGTGAACGTTTCTCAAGCCTTCATCGGACCATCGCCCGCCACATCTTCATGGGTGCTGTTCTTTGTCGCGATCATCGCGGGCATTGCATACGCTGTTGCCGATGAATTGCCGGGTGAGACAGTTGGCAATCAGGTTCTGCACCTTGTTCCATGCCTCCTTGCGGCGGCAGGGTTCGCCGCGATCACCAGAGACCTACTCGTCAGTTTGGTTGCCCCTTGGATCGCCCTGGAGGTCTTTCATGTCGCGGTGCTGAGGACCATTAGTCTGTGTACCTTAGCGATCCTTCTTGCATTTGCTGGCGCACGTCTCCGTCGACTGCAGATGACGCGTGTCGCGTATATCACGCTCGCAGTCGTTGTTACGAAGCTGTTGTTTGAAGATCTTCGTCACGGTCATCTCGGATTCATCGCTGCGTCCATTTCACTGGTCGCTGTCACATTCTTGGCCGTCCCGGGACTCTCTCGCGCCATCGATGATCGAAATATTCCCACCGTGTAACTCCGGAGTGACCGGCGAATTTTGTACCAGTTGTGTGAGACCAAGACATGTTCGAGGTTGAATTGCCTTGAGAACACTACGGAGGGAGTTCGAGCGTCAATCGAGGTCCATTCGCAAGCAATGGCAACCGAGTTTGGGTCCTTGTTTGCAAATCCCGATCGGCTGTTTCAGGGATTTAGATTCCCTGATATCCGAGTGATAATTCCCTGTTCAGATTTGCTGCAAAATGAGCGAATTGTGACGGAACTGAAATGAATTAAGCAATATACGGCGATCAACGAATCCAATTCCCGGCCAAACTCGTAAATTTCCCTGTTAACAGGGAATTTGGCTCGGAGAGCGGTTCGCATGGGACTCGATCTACCGCCATAAAGTATTTACAATAAATAAGTTACAGAGAACTTCTAGGTCCCTGCGAGTTTCCCGGCGAAATGCCGAGCTTTTTGACCCGAAAGGGACGAGAGAGAGTTCTCCGCCCTAGGCCACGGCCTCTAAATCCGGCAGTTTCTCTGTTCGGGGATTCGGCAGTCTCGTTTCGATCCCTTTCTGGCGCCGGTTCCGCGAAGGTCAGGTAGCCGGATTCGCGGAGCATCGCGGTTGAGTTCTCCTTCAAGAATTGGGAACACGATCACCGCTTCTTAAACAAAATAGAGCTGTCTGCCTGTTGGTGCATGGCGGCGGACACTTTCAGTGCCTCAACTGCGTCGACTCGATCACCGACGGAGAGATAGAGCCGGCCTAACCTATAGTGGTAGCTACCGTCTTCGTCAGCGGGCAGGGCCTGCTTGAGCTCCGCAATTGCCTGTTGCGGGTCACCCTTTTCCTCGTAAACCTTGCTCAGATCCAGATGGACGAAGGGGAGCTGATCGGCGCCGCAGTGCAGCGCCTTTTGCAGCTGGAGCAGGGCATCGGCGTAGCTCTTGCGATTGAGCAGGATCTCTCCCATCAGGTAGTTCGCTTCTGGCTCGTCTGGATTGGCGCTGAGGACAAACTTCAGCTCCTCCTCTGCTTCGGCTGGCTTGTTATCGGAATAAAGGTCGCGCGCCAGGCCAAGGTGTGCGGCTAGAAAGTCGGGCATCAGTGCGATGGCCTTGCGGTACTCCTGAGCTGCCGAGGGTAGGTCGCCTTTGCCCCGTAGCATATCTCCTGAAAGCGCGTGCAGAGAGGCTGACTCCGGATTGAGTGCGGTCGCCTTCGCGAGCGCTTGCAGGCCGAGACGTTGAGCCGATTGGGCGCGCCAGTAGAGCGCTTCCGAGTCTGCGGAAACGGACTTCAGCAGTTTCTCCGATGCATCGAACACGCGCTCGTCGTCTCCAACAGAATAGGAGCAACGGAGGAGAAGGCGCAGTTGCGGCGGGCTCAGCGCTCCGGGATCGGCGGCAAGCTTTGAATTGCACGTCGAGTAACGCCCGCTCGCCCAATCGCTTTCCGCAGACTGCGAGGGCGCATTGGTGGACTTGCCCGCAATCGATTGCTCCATGATGTGCCGAGCTCGATCTTCGAGACCGGATTTCACCAACGAGTTGTAGAAGAAGTCCGTATTATGGTGAACAAACACAGGATCGATGGCCCCCGCCTGCTGCAGTTCTCGCAAGGCAGCTTCGCCGTCCGATCGTTCTGCATCGACCGACGCAAGGCCCAGCTTTGCGAGCAGGCAACCCGATTGCTGGCTCTCATTCCAATCCAGCGCGAATTGCTGAGCCGCCTCGTTGTACTGTGCGTCGCGAAGGTATGCAAAGCCCACCAGCGAGTGGATGCAGGGCACGGCTGAAGGCATTTCAGCGACCGTCTTCAGGAGGGCAAGGCCGCGCTGCGTCTGCCCTTGCTCCAAATAGGATTCACCCAGCAGCACATCGCGGAACGGCGACGTGTGGTCGAGCCTCGCTTCCGCTTCCTTTTCGATACTCAGGTAGGTGGCGCCGAGTCCATACCATGCGTCGGCGTTTTTGCCGTCGTTCAGTTCCGACGCACGTTTGAAATTCGACTCGGCATCCGAGTAGCGATGCATTTGCAGATAGCTGTTGGCCAACCCAACCAGCGCCTCAGCGCTCTGCGGCTTAAGCGCGACCGCACTCTTCAGGTAGCGGAGAGCGTCTTCGGGATTCCCGAGCTTGAGAGAGTCCAGACCTGCCAACAGATTTGGAGGGAAGAGTGAAGGAGATTTTGCGACTGCGCGCTCAAAACAGGAGACAGCTGCATGCAAATTGCCAGTGATCTGGTACATCAGGCCAAGATTTACTTCGGCCTCGACGAGGTGAGGCTGCAACACCAGAATTCTCCGATACAGGACAGCGGCCTGATCGTACTGTTGCGCCTGTTGTGCAGCCGAGGCATCGTGCCACAACTGCTCCACGCTTTCAACCGGCGACTGGGCTGGCGCGAGGCCAACCCAGATCGTCGAGCACCCTAGAAGTACGGCTGCGAGTGCATAGCGGAGCGGTAAGAGATTCGAGCCCATCGAGTATCCAATGTACTCACCAGAGAAGTTTGAGAGCAAGCTGCAGCTCACGAGGTTGGAAAGTTCCGCCAATCGAGCCAAAGGACTGGTCGCCGAGCCCCGTGTCGGGATTGACGAATTGAGGATGGTTGAAAGCGTTGAAGGCTTCTGCTCTGAACTGGAGCCTGAAGGGTTCCTTGAACTCGAAAAACTTCTGCAGCGACAGGTCTACGTCGTTTTGGCGCGGCCCTCGCAGGTACGACAGGTTACGGCTTGAGGTGCCAAAGGTCAGCGGGGCAGCATACGCGAATGCCGTCGTGTCGAACCACTTTGTCACCGTCGGGCTAGACAACCTGGGATTGCCCACCACGTCCGGGTTCTGATTCCCGCCGAACGAATAGGTGAGGTTCTGGTTCGAGGTGATGTCGAGCGGCAAGCCGCTGCGGAACGTTCCAATGCCGCTGACCTGCCATCCCCCAACCACCGCGTTGGTAGCCTTGTTCATGGTCGAGCCAACGGCGCGTCCACGTCCCACGGGCAACTCATAGATCATGCTGAGTACCATACTGTTCGGCACATCCGATGCATCGACCGATTTATCCAGTGCGATGTTGTTGTTGTCGCGGAACTGGCTGTTCGAAGCGCCCCAACTCCACGCCGCGTTTCCGGTTGTGTCGTCGAGCCACTTGGAGCGCGTGTAGGAGGCCAACACCTGCAACCCGTGGCTGAAGCGGTGGGTGTAGGTAAGCATCAGCGCGTTGTAAGTGTCGAAGCCGATCGGCACCTGCTGGCTGTTCACATTGCAGAACTCCGGGAACGGGCGAAGCAGTTGTCCGTACTCGATGGTCTGCTGGTTCAAGTTGCAACTGCTGGCAGTGATCAGGCCATAGAAGGGGTTGGGAACGAGATTAGTAAGAGCACTGACACCGAGGGAGAGATCCGCATCCGGAATCTGATTGATGTTGATGGACCCGGAGACAGGAAGCTTAATGCCGTGGTTGCCGATGTATTGCGCTTCAACCATGTCGTTGTTGGTGACGGCAAATTGAAGACCAAGAGTCCAGTCCTGGACATAAGGACTGCGCCACTGATGCTGAACCGCATTGACGTCGAGACCCACGTTTGTCAGGGCCCCGAGTGAGTTTCCCTGAAACGGCAGCAGGCCCCCCTGGAATGCGGAGCTGGCAGGAGCAACGATGTTCACGCCGTTGGAAGCGGTACTGGTCCACGGTGTGCTCTGCGAAAATCCATTGAGGTTCGCATCTACAGCGAGCGACATTGCCGCGGGATAGAAGATGCCATACGCGCCGCGCACTACCAGCCGCTCTATCGGGTGGTAAGCAAAGCCCGCCCGTGGAGCGAAGTTGATGTAGTTAGGCTCGATGACATTGCGCCCTTTGGAGCCGCCGGTGTACACCAGTTCTCCCGGAGCATTGATGCCGGCATCGGCGGAAATGGGATTCGTGGCTTTCATGTCAAACCAGGAGAGCTTGTCGAAACGGTCTGTCGGCGAAGTCTGGAACTCATACCGCAGGCCGAGATTCACTGTCAGCTTTTCACTTAGCTTCCAGTCATCCTGGAAATACCAAGCCAGATACTTCTTGTTTGCCGTTTGCGAGCCGGTCTCGTTGAAGTTGCCCGATCCTGCTCCGGCGAGATAGCTCGCCAGTCCGTAACCGGTATTGTTGGCGGGAGTAAACGGGTCAGGTCCGTCGGTCAGCGTCGGCCCGAAGTTCAGGTTCGCGTTCCCCGGCGAGAGGTTGTTGTAGTACTGGTCATAGAGATTGAAGCCAAACGTGTACAGCTGCTTGCCGAATGTATCGGTAAAGTCGGCGCTCACCGTTCGGTCTTCGCGCGGCGCCACTTGCGGCGAGCCAGATCCGAGGCCGGCAAATCCACTTACGCTGATTGAAGGAAAGACGCCGCCACCGATATTTAGTGCGCTCGGCCATCCCAGCTTCGTCACGTCGAAGGGATTTCCCTGGGCGACGTTGGTCTCAATCCAACGATTCCAACCGAGATTGAGGCTCATCACCAGCGACTTCGAAAGAATCTGGCTGTAGCCCAGCGCAGCATCCCAGCGATTGTCGCCGTTCTTCACTCCTGGGCCACCGGGATCGTTGCCATACAGCGCCACATTCCCAGTCTTGAATTCGTCTTTATTCGACCAGCGGCCGAAGATGCGGGACTTGTCGTTAATATTGTGATCGATGCGAATCGTGTAAGCATCCTGCTGTTGCGGCGAAGACGCGCTGATCACGTAGTTATTGAAGGGATCTGTGTTCGTCGGCTTGGGCCAGTACTGCAGCAGTGTCGATGCGAGCTGATCCCAGCTTCCCTGCGCAATCATGTTACCGGGATACTGATCGCGAATGGTTCCTGAACTCGATGCCGTGAGTCCCGTGGTTGGGTCCACCTGCCCCGCCGTGATTGTGCGTGTCGTGTAGGGATCGTAGATCGCGCCGGAGTAGATAGGCCTTCCAAGCGCGTCGGTGCCTTCCTGCGCGCCGAGCAGAGATGAGAAATCGCCGGTCCGGTTGGCGGCCGTTGGCACTGTGAGCGTGGTCGTCACCGGAGAGGCGGAACGCAGTCCTTCATAATCGCCGAAGAAGAACGTCTTGTCGTGCCCTGAGTAAATATGAGGGATCACCAGCGGCCCGCCCAGCGTGAAGCCGAACTGGTTTCTCTCAAAGTGCTGTCGGGGTATACCGGAGCGGTTAGCGAAGTAGTTGTTGGCGTCCAGATCGTTGTTGCGCAGAAACTCGAAGGCGTCTCCATGCAACGTATTGCTACCCGATTTCGTCACCAGGTTCACGACGTTACCCGAGCTGAATCCAAACTGTGCCGAGAAGCTGTTGCTCTGCAGACGGAACTCCTGGGTCTCGTCGACGCCCGGAGCGTACATAATGCCGCCCCACTGGGCGTCGATGTCCCAATGACCGTCCAGCAGGAACTCGGTATCGCCGAATCGGCTACCGCCAAAGTTGAGGAAGGTGATGTCTTGGTCGGCGTTGGGCTGGTTCGAACTCGTGCCGCCGGTCCATTGAGTCAGCGCCCGGTTCGTCACAGCCGAGTTCAGGAACACCAGTCCGACGACATTGCGCTGATTGAGGGGCAGGTCGACTACATCCCGCTGGTTGATCTCGGTCGAGACGTTGGAGTCCGAGGTATTCAGCACTGGTACGGCCGTGGTCACGGTAATGTTCTCTGAAACGCTGGCCAGCGATAGTGTGATGGGGACGTCGAGAGTCTGGCCAACCTCCAGGCTGATGTTGGTGTGGGTGTACGTGCTCAGATTCGCCTTCTCCACCTTCAGCGAATATTGCCCCGGTGGCAGCAGCGTGAACGCAAAACCTCCCTGCGCATCAGACTTCAGTGCACGCTGAAAACCCTGGGTGGAACTCATCAGCGTCACGAACGCTTCGGGCACCACAGCGCCCGAAGCATCTGAAACCGTTCCACTGAGCGTCGCGCTTGCGGCCTGATTCTGCGCCTGCACCTTCGCGATAGACAGAACCAACGCCGCAAGGACTGCAAAGCAGATCGCGGCTCGTCTCGAGAATCGCAGCGCATGTTGTGAATTCGCTCGCAGGCGGTTAGTGCATCTTTCCCGATCGGTCATTGTGATTGCCCCCTCATTGATGGCTCAAGCGGTTCAAGGTTTCGTGGTTGGCGGAAAGCATTTCGTGTGGGAACGGATGAAATTCTCGGCGCCTTCGCTGCAGTTGATCGCGATTTGAGGTGTCCATCAAATCCCGGGGCAGACACTATCCAGCGGAGCATACAATTGGCGAGGGACATACCGCGACATTTTCCCGAGGTTTTCCCGAGGCCCCACAACTTTATCCAATTCTGTTGTTTAGCCTAATCGCGAACTAACTGAAATTGCGGTTCAAGCTTTTATAATCGGCACGAGAGGGCGAGCTTTGCGAGGTGACTACCGCATCGGGGACTGGCTGATCCATCCTCGCATCAACTCAATGGAGCGGGATGGGGAGACGGTCCATCTGGAGCCAAAGGTGATGCAGGTACTGATCGCCCTGGCGTCCGAACCCGGCGAGGTCGTCACCCGCGAACACCTGCGGAAAGCGGTCTGGCCGGACGTGTTCGTGGGCGAAGACGTCTTGATTCGCGCCGTCTCGGAACTGCGGCGCGCCTTCTCCGACGACCCGCGCGAACCGCACACGATCCAGACGATTCCGAAGGTGGGGTACCGGCTTGTTGCCGCCGTGGAGCAACCGGCTGCCGAGGCGGCGAGTGATGCCGAAGGTCCAATTGAACGCGGCGCAACGAATCCACTGACGGAAAGAGTTGAGGCGACACCGCATCAACCGCCAACCACACAGGCTCCGGCGCAATCTCCGACCAGCGGCTGGAGGGCCTGGTTCGTCGTGGCGGCAATCGCGTTGCTCGCGCTGGTCGGCATCGGCTTTTTTGTCAGTAACTTCCCGCGCAAGCGTCAGCCGGCAGCGCCGACGGACGCCTACAGCAGCCGTCCTTTGACCACCTATCCCGGTTCGGAACTTCAACCCAGTTTTTCTCCCGATGGCACCGCGGTTGCATTCGTTTGGATCAAGGACAACGAGCAGAGCGGTCATGGCGGTCATATATATGTAAAGCAACTGGGGTCCGAGGCCCCTGCCCAGCTCACCAGCGGCACAGCCCAGGAGCTCAGTCCAGCCTGGTCGCCTGATGGGCGCTGGATTGCCTTCGTTCATCAGGACCCGACGCACACCGGCATCCGCATCATTCCCGCCATCGGAGGATCGGAAGAAGAGGTCTACACGCTGCCCACCAACCATGCCTGGGAATACGGCGGCCTCGCGTGGACGGCGGATGGCAAGGGCCTGATTTTTCCGCAACAATTGGGTCCACAAGCTCCCAGCGTGCTGGTCGAGCTCACTCTGAACGGGCGAACTTTGCGGCCACTTACCCAGCCGCCCGCAGGTTGGGATGGCGACTGGACGCCGGCGGTTTCTCCCGATGGAAGGCAACTGGCGTTTGTTCGCGGACCCGAAGGATCCGTCTACGACGTTTACATCGTGAAGCTGCCGGACGGCACCCCAAGGCGAATCACAAACGATGGCCGTCTGATCGTTGGTCTAACGTGGTCATCCGATGGATCAAAGATAATTTTCTCGTCGAATCGCAGCGGCAGCATCTCTCTGTGGCGGGTTTCGGCTCAAGGCGGAACGCCGGAACATGAGCCCGCCGGCGGCGATAATGCGTATTCGCCGTCAATCGCGCGACAAGGAAATCGTCTTGTATATTCGCACGGCAGCGCAACCTGGAGCATTCTCGCGGCGAACCTCGATCGAAAGGGCCCGGACGCAGAAGCCGACATCCTCACGTCGAGTGAGCAGGATGCCTCGCCCCATGTCTCTCCTGCAGGCGACAAGATCGCTTTCCAATCCTGGCGTTCCGGATCTCAAGAGATTTGGACGGCGGGGATTGACGGAAGCAACCCGATCCAGCTCACCACGATGAGCGCTTCGGCTGGTAGCCCATTCTGGTCGCACGACGGCAGACACCTTGCATTCGATGCCCGGCCCGACCTTTTCGCGCATATTTATGTCATCGGGGCCGACGGCGGGGCGCCCAAAGCAATCACCAACGGGAACTACAACGATATTGTTCCGAGCTGGTCTGGCGACGATCGCTGGGTCTACTTCGGCTCCAATCGATCGGGCTCGTGGCAGATTTGGAAGATCCGATCCGACGGCTCAGGCGACTTGCAACAGGTGACCACCGGGGGCGGTATGGTGGCGCTCGAAAGCGCCGATCGAAAATGGCTGTATTTCACTCACTATGCTGAGGCAGGTCTCTGGCGCAGCCCCCTGGGTGGTGGGCCGGAACAGAAGATCTTCGACGGACCACCCTCCGGCAACCTGAATTACTGGACCTTGAGCCGAGAAGCAATCTACTCACTGGCACAGCACGGCACTGAGTCCACGATCGACCGGATCGATCCCGAAACAACGCACGCGCTATCCATATATAGGATGAAGCACGCGCCAACCCCCTTCGCAGGCATGTCAGTGACACCCGACGGAAAGCGCGTAATCTTCGCCGAACTGGACCGCGCATCGAGCGGGCTAACTCTTGTGGAACACTTCGAATAGAAACCTGAGGAACCCTCGGCGAAACCTCGGCAATCCTTTATGACTGCCAGAGCCTTGCCCGTCGCATGATGGGTTCATGCGCTCTTCGCTCTGGCTCGTCCTTGTTGCCTGTCTTTCTTGCCTTTCTCTTCATGCCGCTGGTCCACACCTTCTCGACGCTTATCCTGACAAGGCGCGGTACGCCCCATCGGAGCCCGTCCACATCGTTGTTCAGATCGACGATGCCACGGACCAGGCGGACCAGATCGCGGCCACAGTTTGGAGGCTCGGCCAGACCGTCGGCCAATGCAGACCCATGCCCCTGCATGTCGACGAGGCGCGGACGCAGATGCTCACTTGCACGGTGCCGGCCGAAGACTATCAAGGCTACCTCGTCACAGTGAGACTCATCGGCCGCGATGGAAAGATTCTGGACGAACGCCAGACCGCAATCGACATTTCATCTGACTGGAAGCGCTTCCCGCGCTACGGGTATCTGGCGCACTACAACGTCGCCGAGGGGGCAAACCCGGCCGAGTGGATCGCCGAACTGAATCGCTTCCACATCAATGGCCTCGAGTTTTACGACTTCCAATACCGGCACGACCAGCCCCTCGCCGGCACAGTCCAACACCCCGCCGTCCGTTGGAAAGACATCGCAGGACGCGATGTGGAGAGCGACATTGTGCGGGGCTTCATCGATCAGGCGCACCGCTACAACATGATGGCCATGGCCTACAACGCCAGTTATAGCGCGTACGATGATGTCTTCAAGGCGGGCAGCATTCCGCTCCAGTGGGCAATCTGGACGTCGCCCGATGGAACCCGTAGTGCCGCAACCGCGAAAAATCTCGAACTGCAAAATGCGGATGGTTGGTCGACCAGTCGCCTTTACTACATGAACCAGAACAACGTGGACTGGCAGCACCATCTCTTCGGCCAAATGCAAAACCTCTTCGACGTGTATCCCTTCGATGGCTGGCATGTCGACACATTCGGCGACAAGGGTGGCTACGCTTTCGATGGCTCGCCCGTCGACTACATTTCCGGATTCCGGTCGTTCATTGACGACGCGCACGAGGCGCTCCACAAACGAATCGTGTTCAACGCTGTCGGAACGCTTGGACAGGAACGCATTGCCCGCTCGAATGCGGACTTTGTCTACTCCGAACTGTGGGAGGACAACGAGACCTTTGCCGGTATCCAGCTCGCAATCAATCAGGTGCATGCTGCCAATCCACGCGACGGTTTCGTAATTGCTGCCTACCTCCACAAAGAGCCGGAGACGGGACCGATCCCTCCGGGAAAAGAGTTTAACCCGCCCAGCGTGCTGTTGACCGATGCCGCCATCTTCGCTTCAGGAGCGGCCCACATCGAGTTAGGCGATGGCAATCGCATGCTCAACCGCGAATATTTTCCCAAAGATACGCGTCTCTCTGTCTCTGCGCCGCTGCATGAGGCGCTTCGCCATTACTACGACTATCTGACTGCTTACGAAAACCTCTTGCGTGACGATATGGATACAAATCCCTGTGGTGTGACTGTGAACGTCGTCGGACAAATGACCAACCCGTTCGCCGCACCGCAGACCATCTGGACACTCGCACGCCGCAAAGACAAAATGACCGTCGTTCACCTGATCAATCTTCTGGGCACGAACGATCCACACTGGCGCGACGTTTGGATGAACCGCCCCAACCCACCCGTGCTCGAGAATCTCCAGGTCGAAGTAGCGTCACCGGAATCGATCGTGTCGATTGGATGGGCATCCCCGGACGTCGACGGCGGCAAGTTTCATCCCATCCCATTCAAAGTGAAGAAGGGCGGCAGCACACAGCGCGTCAAACTCACCCTGCCTAAACTCGAATACTGGGACTCAGTTTTTCTCGAAACGAGCAATTGATCGATGGTCTGCGCCTGATAACGCCCCTTTTCAACCCTAAGAATCAATAGTTTGAATATCTGAGCGTCGCGCAGTCCCTTTCAAATCGAAAAGAGACCGAGAGAATTCGGGATTTTCAGGTGTGAATGGTCCCCCTCTCCGCCATAAAATATTTATAATCAGCAACCTTTAGGGAATTTGCAGATACCATTACTTTTCGGGCGAAGATCCAAGTTTTCAAGTCCGAAAGAAACGAGAGAGCGGTCTGCGCTCAGGCCCACGGCCTCCAAATCCGGCAGTTTCTCTGTTCGGGAATATGGCAGTCCCTATTTCGGGTCCCACCGAAACCGCGTTTTGGCCAAGATCGGCGGGAGTTTGGCTGGCACAGCGAATGGGGCCCGCTCCGTTCCCTTCCACTTTGCCCTCAGATCAGAGGATTGAGCAATCAACAGGTCTGGTCTGATGAAATGACTTGGGGGATCCTGCGAAGCTCTGGAGCGTTCCCTGACGGCAGGAACTGGTCTGTTGGGGCTAACTCTTTGGATTTCGCAACAAAATCCGCGCGAATCGCTTTCCGAATTCAAACCACTGGCACTTCTCCTCGATTCGAAGCATCCAACTCAAGGAGTGGAAGCAGACATCCCTCAAAAATGCTTAGCTGACGAACAACGCACAACCCCACACAACATGAGGTCCAAAATGTTGATCCGATTAGGATACGACATTCAGTTCCAGATTCCGGCCAATGTAGCGATGGTGGCGCTCCTCAGTGTCCATCCTTCCCGCGCATGCGATCTCTTGGAACCAGACGAATTGAAGACCGAACCTGAGGTCGACGTTACGCACTATATCGACAGCTTTGGAAATCGCTGCTCGAGATTCGTTGCACCTCCGGGACTGTTGAAACTTTCCGGCTCCACACTGATTCGCGACTCAGGAAGGCCGGATGAGGTGAACGTGGCGGCTCGCGAGTTGCCCGTCGGTGAACTTCCGGATGAAGTGCTCTTCTACCTGCTCAACAGCCGCTATTGCGAGGTCGACAGATTATCAAGAGTTGCCGTTGAACTCTTTGGAAGCCTGCCGCCCGGTTGGGGTCGGGTGCAAGCCATCTGCGATTGGGTGCACGATCGAATAAGGTTCGACTACCAGCAGGCCCGGCCCACTCGGACCGCTCTCGATGTGTACGATGAGGGCGTTGGCGTTTGCCGTGATTATCAGCATCTCGCGATCACTTTTTGCAGAGCCCTCAACATTCCCGCTCGTTATGCAACGGGATATTTAGGAGACATCGGAGTACCGGTGACTCTGCCGATGGATTTCAGCGCGTGGTTCGAAGTCTACCTCGATCATCGCTGGTGGACATTTGACGCGCGTAATAACGTACCCAGGATAGGCCGGGTCCTGATGGCCACGGGCCGGGACGCGTCCGACGTCGCACTGACAACTTCATTTGGACAAGCGGATCTTTGGAGTTTCGTCGTAGTGACCGAGGAAGAGAACGGTGCAGCCGAGGAACAGACGGCCGGCGGCGTTCAGGATTCGATGGCTTCGAGATCGACGCCGACTTTAAGCGTATGAGCGCCGCCACCCAGAATCAGACCGTGCAGAGGACTGACATCGCCGAAGTCTCTGCCCCAGGCAATCGTGACATGGCCGGTTGACGGAACCACATCGTTGGTGGGATCTACATCAATCCAGCCGATTCCAGGACAATAGGCAGACACCCATGCATGCGACGCATCGGCTCCCACCATGCGCGGTTGGCCGGCCGGCGGATAAGTGCGAAGATACCCGCTTACGTATCTTGCGGCCAGGTTGATGGAACGAAGGCAAGCGATCTGAATGTGCGCAAAGTCCTGGCAAACCCCTCGCTTCTTGCGAAAGACATCTTCTATCGGAGTTCGGACCGTCGTCACCTTCGAATCAAAACGAAAATCCTGATGAATGCGCGAGGTCAGGCATAAGAGGCTTTCAACCAAAGGCCGTCCGGGTGTAAACGACTGTTTTGCATATTTCGCAAATTCGGGTCGAAGCCTGATGCGAGGCGATTCAAAACGGAACTGGTAGGCATCAAGACCCTCGGGGCTATAATCCTCCGGCAATCTCTCCACAACCCCCTCCCACGGCGGAGAAGATCGATTTGTCTCCTGGGGGGGCTCATGCATAGTGACTTGGCTTCGCGCTTCAACAACCAGTTCGTCGTGCGGTTCTTCAATTGTAAAAAAATATTGGTGGTTTCCGAAGTAGTCCTTCCGCTCCGTCATGATGGCGGGACTCGGCACTACCTGCAGTTCGCAATGATTCAGACTGTGTCGCGGCAAAGTGCGAGGCTTGAGGCATGCAACGTGGCTGCCCACCGAGACAGGGCGCTTGTACTTGTAAGAAGTGCGATGAACGATTTTGTAGATCATAGGCCAATGCTGATCGGCAGCGTGCGCGCGTGGCTGAAATACCGGCTCGAGAGGTTATCTGACCATGATGGCAGCAGTTGTTCCAACCCAACCAGAAAACCTTGAATCCGAGCGAGACCCTCCGTGTCCCTGGGCGTTGTTAGATCGCCCGGCAAGTTATAGCTTAGTGATTGCAAATCAAAACTGCGCAACATGGTGAGTGCGCCCTGCATGGCTTCAAGATCGTCCGCCATGTGCCTCGGGAGTTTTTGATACAGATCCACGAGGTGCGCAAGCTGAAAATCCAGGGCCCGCGGATTGCTTTCGTCCGCCATGAGCACATCAAGAACGGCGAGAGGCTGGAGCGTTGTGTAATAACGGCTCCGATAGGTCATCGAGCTGTCCGCAACTTCGAGCAGGCATTCCAGCAGCGGCCAGTCTTGCTCGCGCAGGTGAAGCGTAATCTGTTGCAACATCCGCGTCAGATAGATGGCCCGTTCGAGGCGCCGGCCGATGCTCATGAACTTCCAACCCAGGCCGCGATTGATGTTTTCGCGTTCCATTCCGGAGAACGCAGAGAGCAGCTCAAGGCACAGTGTCAGAGTGGCCGGATACTCGAGAGTCTGCGCATCGCGGGGAGGCTCGAGCGAGGTCCGCAGTTGGCCAATCAGGATCATCATGTCAGACGACAGTCGTTCACGAACACTATTGCCGACGCGGGATACCTCTGAAAGGATGGAGGCCAGGCTGTCTCCCCGCTTTACATCAGAGATCACAGAGACCAACTCGCGCTCGAATTCCCGCGGAGTGGGTTGTCTTCTTTTTGCCTTCGGCAACTTGCTGTTTTTTGATTTCAAGCAGCCATGCAATCGGACGAGGCACGCGAGTTCTGCCGCATCGGCTCGCCGCGCCCGAGAGATCATTGACCGCACAATTCGCGCCGTATTCTCGGCTCGCTCAACGTATCTTCCCAACCAGAAGACTCTATCGGCCACGCTGCTCGGCACGTCTGGCGAGCCTCGACGCAAAGCGACCGGTTGGTTGCGCGGGTGCAACAAACTGAAAGTGTCTACCGGGCTGTCCGACAAGACCCACGCGTCCTTGCTGTGTCCGCCGCGCTGCATCGACACAACGGATCCTTCGGATTCGGCAACGCGTACCAGCCCTCCAGGAATCGCAGTCCATCCATCGCCCGTGTTGATCACATAGGCTCGGAGCACCACGCTACGCGAATAGAGGTGACCGTTGCCCCACACTGGAGCATTGGACAACGCGATCTGTTCCTGGGCTACAAATTCATGAGGAAACGCCCTCACCTGGGTGATGAGTTTTCCCTTCTCCGCAGACGCCAGCTTCGCACCAAATACCGGCTCCATTCCGCGAGAAGGAAACGCCGGTTTCAAGACGACCGAATCCAGATGCTTGATCACCCAATCAAATGCATACGACTGGCCGCACCACCACGTCGCAACGGAAGGCAATTTAAGACTTTCTCCGGTGACGAACTTCGAAAGCCCGGGAAGAAACGGCATAATGGCAGCCGTCTCGATCACGCCGCTGCCAAGTGCATTGGCAACCTTGACGTTGCCGGCGACCACCGCATCAACCAAACCGGGCACACCAAGAAGAGAATCACTGCGCAACTCCAAAGGATCGCAGAAGCTGTCGTCGACCCTGCGCAGGATGACATCGACGCGCTCCAATCCGTCCACGGTCTTGAGATAAACATAGCGGTCGCGCACGGTGAGGTCCGCTCCCTCCACCAGCGTGAATCCCAGGTAACGCGCAATATACGAGTGTTCGAAGTAAGTCTCGTTATTCGGGCCGGGGGTCAGCAGCACGATGCGCGGATTGCTGCATTCGGCCAGTGAAGTCAGCGCATCGCGTTGCGCGCGGAAAAATGGCGCCAGCCTCAGGACATTCGAGCTACGGAATATCTTTGGCAGCACATCGGAAACGATTGTGCGGTTTTCAAGCGCATAGCCACTGCCTGACGGGGCTTGCGTGCGATCGGAGAGCACCCACCATTGCCCATCGGGCGAGCGGGCGAGATCGACTGCGAGCATGTGCAGGTAAGAATGCGAAGGCACGCGCACGCCGACCATTGGCCGCAGGAATGCGGGATTGGCGTAGAGGAGTTCCGCCGGGAAATGCCCACTCGCAAGCAGCGACTGGCTTCCGTAAAGATCCTCGAGAATCAGGCTCAGTAACTTCGCTCGCTGGATGATGCCCTGCTCAATGTAACGCCACTCATCTGCCGCAATCAGGAACGGGACAATATCAATTTCCCACGGACGGTTGGCACCCAGAGGATCGCTGTAGATGTTGTAGGTAATCCCATTCTCGCGGATGCGACGCTCGGCTCGAAGACAGCGTCGCCCCAACTCCTCTGGCCCAACAGCGCGGAGCGATTCCAAAAGGTGGGCCCAGTGAGCACGCGGATTGACGCCGTCGGCGGATAGTTCGTCATATGCTTCGCCGTAGCGCAGCGGCGTCTGATAAAGATCGACCGTCATAGCAATGGCTCCCGCGCCTTGATGCGGACCCTGTTGCCCGGTGGCGGAATGCGCAGGTCGAGAGTTCCAGGAAAAATAGGATTCATCTCTTCTTCCGGTACGGTCACTGGAACAATGGAATCGACAACCGTAAAGCGCTCCAATCGCCGCGTCTCGGCCTCTGCAGCATTCGCGGGACGGCCTTTGTATTCGCGGCCCTCGGGCGCCTCAATGCGATAAACGCATTGTCCAAGGCAGCGCTCGTTGCGGCGATCAATCAAAGTGAAAGTGAGCGGCGAATGCACAGGGATCGTAGGGTGCATGGTTGCTGACAAATCACGCGCGCGGAACCTTACGCCGGCCACTGCAATTCCCCGCTCGTTGACGGATTGCAGCGGGACATTCCGTCCATTGCACACAACCAAGTATCGGCCATCCGCGGTTAACCCGGAGACTTTCACTTGCACGCGCTCCATCGACGAATCAACATTGCGCACGGTGCGGCCTGAAGCCGTCTCTTCCGCCAGCACGTTCCAGGGTTCGAGCGCGCGACGCAGTTCCACCTCCACTCCGACTGCTGAGATCGACCCAATCTTTGGAAAGCGAAATTCGAAATGCGGACTAAACCAGTCCGCTTCCATTGCAAATCCGGATCGTTTTAAGTGAGCAAGCACTTCCAGGAAATCCTGCTTGACGTAATAGGGGAGCATAAAACGATCGTGAAGCATCGTTCCCCATCGGACCAGGCTTCCTTCGAAAGGCGCCTTCCAAAACGCGCACACCAGAGCGCGAACCAGCAACATCTGCAGAAGACCCATACGCACGTCGGGAGGCATTTCGAATGCTCTCAATTCGAGAAGGCCGAGTTGAAGGCCGAGGCCTTCCGGAGGAAACAGCTTATCTACGCAAAACTCGGCGCGATGGGTATTCCCTGTGGCATCGGCGAGAAGATTTCGAAAAAGTCCATCGATAATGTAGGGCGGGCAGTCCGACGTCGGCAAATGACGGAAAGCGAGTTCCAGTTCATAGAGTGCGTCCGCCCGCGTTTCATCGACGCGCGGATACTGGCTTGTCGGGCCCACGTACATTCCAGAGAACAGATAGGAAAGCGACGGGTGATTTTGCCAGAATGCAACCATACTGCGCAGCAAATCCGGACGGCGGAGTATGGGGCTGTCCGCAGTGCTCGCCCCGCCAATCACGATATGGCTGCCGCCGCCGGTGGCGTCGCGATTGCCGCTGAAGTTGTACTTTTCCGCGATGAGCCGATTGCGGCGGGCCTCCTCGTCGAGCAACAGGTTGATCTCTTCGAGTTCGTCCCAGCTTCTGGCGGGGGGCAGGTTGATCTCAAGAACGCCGGGGTCGGGAGTGACACTGAACGAACGGATGCGTGGATCGGCGGCGGGAGCATAGCCCTCCACCCACACCGGCATTTGCAGGCGCCGGCACGTGTCTTCAACCGCCGCAACCAGATCAAAGTAGTCGGCGAGGATGGGTGCATAGGGCAGCGAAACATTCATTCGACCCTCGCGAATCTGCACGCACAGACAGGGTCGTATGAGTTCTGGCACTCCCTCGGAGGAACGCAGGATCGTCGGAAGCGGGTCCGCCTCCGGTTCTGCATCGAAGAGTTCCATGCGCTGCGGCTTGTCCGACGGCAGCTTGACGCGATCCGTATAAGGCGCCTCATCGAACGCATATTCAAGAACGTCGGGCGCGATCCAAGGCACAGCTTCGGTCGGAATGCGATAGCCGATCGGTGAGTCGCCGGGTGACAAAATCACGCGATCCACGGGCCGAAACCACCATTGACTCGACCAGCGCAAAACTCCGTGCGGCTGTCGGCGACGAAGCGGAAGAACGTAGCCTGAAGGCTCGCCTTCTGGCGCTTCCTGCTCAACGGCAGGCAGAATATTTTCGGCAGTGACCTGAAGACGCCGCGCAAGAGCACGCAAAAAACCTAGGGCATCGGTTGCCTTGTAGCCGTAATCGTGATTTTCAATTGCGACGAGCTTCACATCTTCCCATACGGGAACGCCGTCTGTGCGCCAGAAACAACTGAGTGCCCACCGAGGCAATTGCTCACCCGGATACCATTTCCCCTGACCGTAATGCAGGAACCCTCCGGCCGCCATTCTCTCGCGAAGTGCCTGAATAAGAGCCAGTCCGCGGGTCCGCTTGATATTCCCTAACGCGTCGATATTCCATTGAGGGCTTTCCGGCTCGTCGATGCCGACGTACGTTGGCTCGCCGCCCATTGTAAGTCGGACATCGTGCGCCTCGAGATCGGCATCAATTCGATGTGCTACCTGGCGTATGCGGAGCCACCGCTGTTCGACATCGTGTTGATCGAGCGGGCGTGACTCGTTCAATCGGCGAACAGATATCTCGTAGCTGAAATCAATGCATGCCTGCTCGGCGGTGCCTGAGATCGGAGCGGCCTGGGAAGCCTGGGAGGTGCAAGCCAGCGGGATGTGTCCTTCGCCAGCGAGAAAACCCGAAGTAGGATCCAAGCCAATCCACCCGGCGCCTGGCAGGAATACCTCAACCCACGCATGCAATTCGGCGGAGTCAGCCAGCGGACCACTCTTGACGTCTGTTGAGTTCGCCTTCTCTTCCGCAAGCTGAATCAGGTAACCGGAAACAAATCGTGTTGCGATTCCCAATCCACGAAGGACCTCCACAAGAAGCCAGGCGGAGTCGCGACAGGAACCAGAACGCTTTTGAAGGGTCTCTTCGGAAGTTTGAATTCCATGTTCCAGCCGGGTGACGTAGCCAACCTCGTCTCTTACCTTGCGATTCACCTGCAAAATCAGATCGACCGTACCGGTGCGCTGCTGTCGATAACTTTCAAGGAAGGTCCGAAGCAGAGGACCAGGAGGATCGCTTGCCAAATAGGGATGAAGATCCCTCGCAACTTCGGGCGGATATTGGAATGGATATACCTCGACTACTGGATCCAGCAGGAAATCGAATGGGTTGATCGGAGACATATCCGCCACGAGGTTTACTTCGACCGCAAACTCACTTAATTTCTGCGGGAAAAGAACGCGCGCCTGCTGATTCGAGGAAGCATCCAGTTGCCAGCTTAAAGAATGTTCGGAGGGCGTGACATCGAGGGAGTAACTGAGGATCGGCGTTTTGCAGTGCAAACACGGACGCAAGCGTAGGATCTGCGGACCGAGTGTCACCGCCCTTTCGTATTGATAGCGTGTTCGATGCCTCAGTTCAATCTGAATTCCCATCCGCCTCTCATGCGGCACACGCTTGAAGTCGGCGGTCCACGCTTTTCGGCACCGAACTCTCGCGCCGCCGAACCCATAGTTCAAGCCGGGGTGTAAGAACACGGTAGCATACCCCCCTGCTCCTCGAAGACCGTTTCTCTCACCTGAAATCCAGCTTGGAATTGCCTCCAATTGCTGCACTGAAGTGGACGACCCGATTCGCCGATCAAAGGACCCAATGCCATCCGTCTGACAAATTTAAGGGTCTCAGCGGCAAGCAAATTGCCTCGCCCTCTTCGTCCGGTACCGGATTGGAGTGTGACCTGGCACGCCATCTTGCCAATTTCCCGGCGGTCCGTCCAACGTTTCGATCTTTCGGTGGATGCGCGAATGACCGATCAACGGGTAAGTTTTGACGATGCGGCGTTTCCTGGAGTTGACCCGGCTCCAGACCAGCGCTCGCCGTGGAGTCGGCGAAGTTGGACTTCTCAAAGCGGACGCGTCTTCACGCGTTCTGGAAGCGAGCGGAATTATGGCAGATCAAACCGTTCAAGAACGCCCCCGACGGGGACATTTCAGCGCCAGGCCAGAGACGCTTGCCCTGCTCAAGGCATCGGGCAACCCGATCAACGGACTCGGCGAAACCGAAGTCCGCAGACCGTCGCCGTTCTTCTGGCATCCGCCCAATCTGCATCCTTTCGAGGAATTGCAAGTGGCCGCACGGGAGAGGATGAGCAAATGCCCGGGATACGACACCGCTTTTTCCAAAGCCCGCAACCATCCCGAACTGGCGCCAATTGCCGACGTGCGGAAGGAAGGCTCGGCGGAGGAGTTCACCGCGGCCGTACGAGGGTTTGCGCTGTCACACGAGGCAGACGACATCGGCATTACACCGATGGATCCGCTCTATGTGTTTGAGGGGTACACGATCAATGAGCCCACCGTGATCCTGCTCGCGGTCGGTCATAATTACGAGCGGCTGAAACAGGTTCCCTCCGACGAGACGAACGGCGAAGGAATCGCGGACGTGGGCGATCAGTATGCGCGGGGCACACGTTCCTCATTCGCGCTGGCAAACTGGATCCGCTCGCAGGGATATACCGCGAGGGCATTTCCGGGGCCGATGGCAGAGGCGCTGCTTTTAATTCCCCCGGCAGTGGCATCTGGCCTGGGAGAGCTTGGCAAACACGGCTCGATCATCAGCCGGAAGTTCGGAGCAGGCGTCCGCCTGGCCGGCGTAACAACGGACATGCCGTTGGTGACGACCTCCGCCGATCCATTCGGCGCCGACGAATTTTGCAAGACCTGCCAGGTGTGTACCAGGGCCTGTCCTCCGGGAGCCATTTCCGAACAAAAGCAGATGGTCCGTGGCGTAGAACGCTGGTATGTGGACTTCGATAAATGCATTCCTGCATTCACCGACCTTGCAGGATGCGCGATCTGTATTGCTGAATGCCCGTGGACAAGGCCGGGCGCGCGCCCAAAACTGCTCGCCACGATGGCCCGAAGGCTTGGTCAGGAATCGCCCGTATCTGAAAGCACTCCGCTGGACCGGCTGACAACCTAGCGCTGTACTCATCCGGTTGCCGGTCGGGTCTGTTCACCAGAGTGTCGCAAAGGCGCGGTACTCACGCGGTACTGCGGCACCTTTCGATGCTCCCAAGAAGACTGCGTTCATTCCGAAAATGCTTTATGGCTGGGCAACCGTCGCTGATTCCGGCGCACCCTTTGGACAGGAAAGATACCCTGTTACCGTATTCCTGGCGCTCACGTTGTTGACCACGATCTCAAACAGCATGGGATCCTTGCCGCTCAAGAACTGAAGAGGCTCATTGAGGCTCTTGTCCTTCTTCTCGTACTGCTTGTCATCGGAATAAACGGAGAGGGTGAATCTGCTCCTCTTTGAATCGGCCTTCTTCAATTCCAGGCTGACTGTTCCCACTTGTTTCTTTTGCCCCTTCACAAGAGTGAACTCAAAGTAGTTCCGGTCGCCCTTGTGCTTCAGAATCTCCAGCTCATCGCTATTGCGCGCAATCAGGGTGCTGTGGCCGTTCAGGTCTCCCTTCATTGAAGTCAACTGGTTGTTCGTGTCGGCCAGGTCGCTCTGCGTTTTCGCCACGTCGGTCTTAACACCGCCCACGTCTGTCTGCACCGCGGCCACCTGTCCAGCCGTTTGCTGCTGCGCAGTTGCCAGTCGTGCTGTCGTGCGCTCCCCGCGCACCTCCCGGACCTGCAACGCTGCCGCCCGCGTATCCAATTGCTGTTGCGTTATACCGAGCGAAGCCTTCATCTCTTCAGTCGCTGCATTCAGCCGCGCGTCGGTCTCTCGTTGTGCCGCAACCAACTTGGCATTCTGTGCTGAGGCATCGGCCAGAGCCTGCTGTTGAGTAGCTAGCTTGCTGCTTAGTGTGAAACTCCAGATAACGCCGCCCAACCCCAGGAGTATCCCCACGGCAACCGCCGCCAACAGTGCGCCGGAGTGTGTTCTGGGAGTTTCGTGAACCACTTCATCTCTCATAAGTTTCCTTTCTTCACTCTGGCACAACGTACAAGTAACTTGCTTTCGCGGTCTGATCGAAATAGCTCACCGGTATGTGTGCTTTCTCAGGCTTGCCTTCATTGAGTCCGACGTTCGCATTCGGGTCGTCAAGTCCATCTTGAAATTGGATGCGTCACGATCACCCGCGAAACGCACCCGATTTGAGCAGCGCGGCCTCTGTGCAGGTTGCAGCTGAGGCCGCACATACTCACCCTTTTCTGTTGCAGGTTTGGGATATGCGTGGTTAGCGCACGCTTCCAATCGTTGCATTGGCCTGGCTGCCGATTGCATCGCCGGAAACAACCAACTCCACTCGCCGGTTCTCCTGCCGACCGGCGGAATTGTCATTCGAGGCGACCGGCAACGTGTTGCCGAAGCCCTTTGCGCTAACAGAGCTTGTGGCTACACCGGATTCGACGAGATAGTCGCGCACGGCTCCCGCACGGTTTTCAGATAGCTTGCGATTCATTTCATCGCCACCGACGTTGTCGGTGTATCCGCCCACCTGGATGTTGAGCCCGGGATATGCGATCAGAATCCCCGCAACCTTGGCCAGCTTCTCTCGCGCGCCGGACATGAGCGTGTACTTACCCGTATCAAACAGCACGTCAGACATGCTGACGATGAGTCCTCGGGCGCTATCGCGAGTTTGAAGCACCCTATTCAACTGCTCGGATAACTGCGCACGCAGAGTTGCTTTATCGCTATCCGCCTGACGCTCGTTCTCTTGCGCCTGTTGCACCAACTGGTGGGACTGTGCGGCATCGGATTGCGCTGCGCTGACAGCCGCAGCCGAAGTCGCATGATCCGCAGCCTGATCTGCCTGTGCCTGCGCTGCGTTGGCCTGGGCCTGATCCCGTTGCCTGCTCACTTCATCGCTTTGCGCCTGCGATTGTGCTAACGCATCGCCCGTTGCCTGGTTCTGGACCTGCGCACGCCGTGCGTCCGCGCGAGACTGGTCCGCGTCCGATTGAGCCGCAGTAATCGCGGCCGCTGATGTGGCATGATCCGCGGCCTGATCTGCTTGCGCTCGTGCCGCATTATCCTGCGCCCGATCCCTCTGCCGGGCTGCTTCATCTCCCTGCGCCTGCGATTGCGAGAGTGCATTGGCTGACACCTGGCGCTCGTCTGCCCGGCGAAGTTCGTCATCCCTCTTTACAGCAATTTGTCGCGCGTCCTCAGCCGCCTGTACAGCAGTCCTGGACGTCGCGATCATTTGCTTCCTGTCGAAATGCTTTTCCGTGGCGTAGGAGTCCGCCGTATCCATCAGCTGAGTCGCGTGCCGATAACTCTCGCCGGCATACGCTTCAGCGCCTTCTGACTGCGCGATGCGCAGTGCGTTGCGCGCCTCGTAGAACTCCAAGGGAAGATTGGCGTTGAGAACGATCGGATCAAATTTAAATCCCGTGGGCAAATAGCCGCCGCGCTCCATAAGTTCATACTTCGCGTTAACCGGCTCGCTCGTGCCTCTGGTATCGGATCGAACAACGTTCTCAAGCACCACAACATTGCTTGGTTGCTGAACCGCAAAATACGGTTCGGCGGTGACGATCAGCGCAAAAGCCTGCAGACTGGTAGTGGCTGTCAACTTACTGCGCTCGTTTCCGCCGAGCAGAACTTCTCCAAGATTATCGGCCTTCCCTTCAGGTGAGATCGCCCACAGGACGTAAGTGAGATATTCGCCGCCAAAGGTTGTCGGGCTCGTGAGTTCGCTGAAATCCGCCTCGACTTCCATCGTGCCCCGCTTGGTTCGCACCTTGACCTTCGCTTCGGCTGCTGGAAGCAAAGCCGTGCCTCGAAGGTCCACATCGGTAGCACCGCGGCGATGTTCATAGTTAATTGCCTCGACGGTGCGACTGGTGATATTCACTGCGTAGATCTTCTGCCTGCTTCCGGGTACCGCAGTGACTGTTTCCTGTGTGGCCTGCTGAGCAAAGGCGCCCACGCTAAGGACGCCTCCGATGAATAAGTAACAGACGTGTTTCACGAAATCTCCTGCCGGCGAATACCTGCCGCATTAGGTGTTGTCGTGCATTTGGGGATCGGGCGGTGCTGTTTCAACGGCATGGACTCTCAATGTCCGACCCGGAATTGAGTGAGGTAGCTCATAAGGCCGAATACCTTGAGAAGCCAGATAACCACGGCTATCACGACCACGATATTGAGAATGCTCTTAATCTGACTCTGCATCGGAATTCGATTGACGAGCCATAAGAGCACACCTACAACGCACAGTGCGATCACTACCGTAACGAGAGGCATTGAACAAACTCCATTCTTTCCCGGGGCCGGCCCCACGCAGGGTATCGTTCGATCATTTGTGTTGAATTGCCGACTGGATTCCCGGATGCGGCCCTGTAAGGAATCAAAGTCACTCGAACACTCAACGAATGGTCGACTCTGACGATCTTTCCGGCATCGCGCGAGCGGTCTAGATGCGTTAAAGGACTGGCCCGACAATTGCCGGCGAGAATCTGCAGATCAAGCCACCCAGCTCAACTTCCTCAATATTCTTGCAAAAAGTTATAGAAAAGGCTGAGCTAGAATGCTCACCCAATTGAGGCGAGACGCCGCCCCTCATGGTGAGCAGTACTGCACAGACTCCCGGGGATAAAAATGAGAATCTTGCTCATCGCTCGCAGACGCCGGCGGTCTGGATGACTCCGGCGCATCTCATTCAAATCAGCACGAAGTCGATCGCGAGACGAAGCGCACGATTGTCTCCGCTGTTCTGGTCAAGCGGTTCTCCAATGGGACAATCTTCCCTCGCCTCGGCTCAAGGAACGTTCACCGAGCGAGCAATGTGTTCCCTGAGAGGAACCTCCAGGGCCACAAAGGAGACACATGGTCACATCGAATTTTCCCACTTCGTTGCTTAGCACTGCTCTTGGGTGCGCGGACCTTTCGGCGTCTCCGAATCCTAACGCAGCCGATGCGGTGGCACGCGCGCAGGCAGGAGACTCTGACGCTTTCTCTGAGCTTTACACAGAACATAAGTGGCGGGTCTTCTCCGTTTGCATGCGCATCGTCCGGGATAGCTCTTTAGCTGAAGACTTGACTCAGGAAACATTTCTTCAGGTATTTCGCAAAATTGCGGCTTTTCGAGGAGATGCCAACTTCACTACATGGTTGCATCGTGTAGCTGTCAACACAGTACTGATGCACTTGCGCAAGCGCGTCTTATCGGTAGTGTCCCTCGATCATTTGATGTCGAATGTCGAAGATGAACATCTAGGACGCAGTTTCGGCGCCCGTGACCTGGCACAAGCCGGTGCTATCGACCGCCTGGCAATCGAACGCGCTGTCGCCGAGTTGGCGCCCGGCTATCGCAGCATCTTCCTCCTGCACGACGTGGACGGCTTTGACTACAGTGAAATTGCGTCGATGCTCAAATGCAGTCGGGGGAACACCAAATCTCAGCTGCACAAGGCCCGTCGCGTTTTGCGACGTGCGCTCACGGTTGACCACGAACGGGGACCGAAACGTCCGTTGGCTCAACAAAAGGTCCAAGGCCTTCACTGAACCGACCCGTCACAGAGCAGGCCGCTGAACTTCGCCGAATCTGCTCTCCCGATCGTGTACTGCGACCAATCTATGGATGCGGCGGATTAGTCGACATCCTGACCGCTGACCAAGTCTTACAACGGTAAATCCAAGTCTGTCCGATCCCGGCGGAGTTTAATCTTTCCCCGGCAGATTCTGCAGGTCGATACCGACTTGCTGGCACTTCTTGTAGAGATGGCTTCTCTCGAGCCCGAGGGCCTTGGCGGTCTGGGTGATGTTACGGCCGTTGCGCTCCAGTTCTGAGAGCACAGTTGCACGCTCAAATGCGATCACGCGCTGCGCCAGCGGGCCTGCCTCATCTGTTATCTGTGCGTCGTTCCGTTCGACCCGTCCGGTCGCGTGCATTGCCGGCAGCGCCAACCGGACCGCTTCTGCATCCACCTCGGTATCGGCAAGAAGCACCAAGCGTTCCACCACATTGCGCAATTCTCGAATATTGCCAGGCCATGCATAATGCTTCAGCGCATCAATCGCAGCCTCAGCAAACGGGACAGGCTTCCAGCCATTCTGGGCGCACACCTGGCGAACAAAGTGCTGCACCAGTGCGGGTAAATCTTCCGTGCGGCTGCGCAACGGAGGTAGCTGCACCGGGAATACGACGACGCGATGATAGAGGTCGCGGCGAAAACCGCCAGCCTCAACCAGTTGTTCGAGGTTGCGATGCGTAGCGACGACGACGCGCACATCTACGCTGGTAGGCTTATCCGAACCGATGCGCTCCACCTCGCCTTCTTCAAGAACGCGCAGCAGCTTGGCCTGCATGGATTGCGGCATGTCTCCGATTTCGTCGAGGAAGAGCGTGCCGCGATTGGCCTGCTCGAACTTTCCAGTGTGGCGCTGAGCGGCGCCGGTGAAAGATCCCTTCTCATGGCCGAAGAGTTCGCTTTCAATCAACTCCGCTGGAACCGCGGCGCAGTTGAGAGTGACGAAGGGACCGGCGGAGCGAGGACTCTTTTCGTGAAGCGTTCGCGCCACTAACTCCTTGCCCGTACCGGTCTCGCCGTAGATGCAGATGCGTGTTTCGCTGGCGGCCACCCGCTCTATCTGCGCCATGACACTGCGCATGATGTCTCCTTCAAAGACCATCGTGTGCTTGCCGACGCGCGTGCGCAGATCCAGATTCTCGGTTTCGAGGCGTGTCAGCTTAAGCGCGTTTTCGACCGTGACCAGCAGCTTCTCAGTCGTCAGCGGCTTCTCCAGAAAGTCGAGTGCGCCGAGACGCGTCGCGCGAACGGCCATATCAATGTGCGCCTGACCGCTCATCATGACAACAGGCGCCGTGACGCCGGCGTTCTTCAAGTCCTCAAGCAGCGCCAGTCCATCGCGTCGCGGCATCACGACATCACTAAGGATGAGGTCGAAGGCTTGCACGCCCGCCAATTCCAGTGCGCGGGCGGCGTTATCGCAGACCACAGCTTCGTGCCCCGCTAATCGAAAGGCGCGTGAGAGCGACGCGAGCGTGTTGGCTTCGTCGTCGACGATGAGAATCTTTGCCTTGGTGGTCACGATATTGCCTCGTCCGCTTTGTGGAGTGTGATGACAAACGTGGCGCCGCCCCCCGGCGTGCTCTCGACGGCAATGGTGCCGGCATGGTCGGCCACGACAGACTGCACGATGGCCAGGCCAAGACCGGTGCCGTGCTGCTTGGTGGTGTAGTAAGGAGTGAAGAGCCTCTCGCATTCTTCCGGCGTCATGCCCGCGCCGGTGTCGGCGATGCGAATCTCTACCTTGTCGCCCTGTGCGCTCGCCCCTAGCGTCAACGTTCCGCCGTTGGGCATCGCGTCCATCGCATTCAGCACGAGATTGCTGAGAGCGCGATGCAGCAACTCCGGGTCGACGTCGATGGGCAGTGGTTTGGCGGAGACTGCAACCTTGAAGGAGATCGGCGCGGATTCGCTGCCCGCTGCGCCCGCCGTTTCATAGAGTGCTCGCACGCGATCGACCGCATCCCTTGCATCGATGCGTTCCAACTGTGGCTTGGGCATTTTGCTGAAGTCGCTGAAGCGGCCAATGATCGTTTTGAGATTGGCGATCTCCATGCTCAAGGTTCCGGTACTCTCGCGAAAGACTTCGTCGAATTCCGCAGGCGGCAGTTCGCGAGCGCGCACCAGATTCTCGACCGTCAACTGCAAAGGAAAAAGCGGGTTCTTGAGTTCGTGCGCGAGGCGTCGAGCGAGTTCGCGCCATGCAGCCACCCGCTCGGTTTGCACAAGCCGTTCGCGCTGGCTCACCAGTTGGCCGGTCATGTGATTAAAGCTGCGCCCAAGCACACCAATTTCATCGTGGCCGCGCGCGTCGACCTGCGTTTCCCAATCGCCGGCGGCCACACGCTCCGCCGCGCCCGCTAACTGCTCGATGGGACGCGACACACGCGCTGCAATCCACAAGCTGCAGAGGATCGCGAGAAGAATGCCCCCCGAAGCCACGCCGTAAGCAATGGTGCGAATGTGTTGCTGCGCCTCTACCATGCCTGCCCGCGAATTGGAGATAGTGAGCACCGCGAGCACGGTTCCAGTGCTGCTCTTGAGGGGGATAGCGGTAGCGCTCACACTGTCTTCGCGCCGGTTGGTCAGGTAAAGGATGGCGCTCGATTGCTGCCCTGTACTCATCGCGGTGCGAATTAGCGTTTCATAGCGAGCCGCGTTGGGCACTTCGCCGGAAGCACAGATCAGATGCTTCGGATCGAAATTCGCGGAGTCCGGGCCGGGATGCGATTGATCGGCGCTCGAAGCCTGCTCGCCGTTTCGATAAAGCGAGATCTGCATACTTGGCGCAACCGGCAGATCGGCAAGAAACGATTTGTCCAGACGCTTGCCTCCGAGGAGACGAACAGTTTCAGTACCGGATGACGCAGCCCGGCCCACCACGCGATAAGCGAAGAGTCCCAGCGCCGAAGTGTCGTCGGGCAAATCCTCCGTCTTCAGGAACACAGACTCATCCCCTGCAGCGATCGGCTCGACGTATCCAAAACGAGCCGGCCACTGCGCGGAGCTGACTATCCTTCCATCGGGGCCGACAATCTCAAGAAAATCAAGTTGCGCGTCCTGCGCCAGAGTCTGCGCCTCCGTGAGATAGGGAGATGGATCGCCGCTCTGGGTCAGTTCGAATGACAGGGTGCGCATCCGCTCGCTTGCGGCGATGCGATCCACTGCTGCTGCTACATCGGCGGAGCGATGCTGAAATTCGCGCTGAAACTGGCTGACCACGAGAGCCGTCTCCTCACGGTCGCGCTCATCAAACACTTTCCGCACGCGCACCAGCACGGTCCACGCCACCGCGGCTACGGCGGCGGCCACTGTGAGCGAGAAAAGAAGCAACAGTTTTTGGCGCAGGCTCAATGCACTTCCCTCTTCGTGCTTCTCATGGTGTGTCCTCAAGCGAAACCCATGCCAGCTGCGGCACTCCATCGGCGCTGAGACGCAAATCGCGAATGCGGCCTCCAGCGGCATACGCGCGGGGAAGATAGAGCAGAGGAATGAGCGTATGCGTTTCGAGAAAATCATGTTCGATCCGATAGAGACCGGCAGGCGTGTCTTCAAGAACAGGACTGGCTACGCCAACATTGCGCAACAGCGACTCCAGCGCCGATTGCGGCTGGCTTGAACGAAGTGTAAGCCGGAGCAAGACCATGTCGGAATGCGGCGGGTTGGGCGTTCCCGCAACTTGTACGTTCAACCCGGCCTCGTGAAGATTGAGCGCAAGTCGCTGCGCAGCCAACTGCATCGCGCCGTTGTTCTCTGTCGAAAGCGTGAGCGGTGGTGTATTCAGACCGCCACGCAGTTCACGCGCTTTGTTGATGTCGCGGTCTGTTGGAAACAGAAATCCATAGCCCGTGAGCTCCGATGGCAGCAGACCTGCCGTGATTTCACCCTGCTTTTGAAATATGACGTTGGAGAGCGCACTGCGATCGACAGCCTGCGCAATTGAGGCGCGCAGATTGGGATTATAGAGAACACCGGAATTGGCAACGGCCAGCGCCAATAGGGAGACCGGCGGCGAAGCCACAACCGTCATGTGCTGTTCCCGGGCCTGGCGAAGCTGTTCCGCCGGAATCTCAACCAGGTCCGCATGCCCCACGCTCAGGTCGAGCCATTGTTCACGGATCGACCTGTGGCCGCGAATCTCAATCTTGTCGGCAAAGGGACGACCTTGCCAGCATGTGTCGTTTGCCCGCAGACTGAGCACGCCATTGGTCAATTGATCGAGCGCAAACGGTCCTGTGCCAATGACCAAACCCGTCAACGGAGTGGCGCCCGGCACAGCGGAGCCGCTTGAAGTAATAGTGCCGGATCGCGCGATGAGAAACTCGTCGCCGGCCAGCAACGCCGGAAGATTCGGTATCGGCGCATCGCTGGTGAAGACGACCTCCGTGCCTAAAGCGTGCACCGCCGTCCAGGGGCAGCTCGCGCCGCAAGAACCCATCAGCGAAGCCTCGATCGCGGTCGACGTCAGCGCAGCGCCGTCCTGAAAATGCACTCCGGGACGCAGCCAGAATTCCCAGCGATGATCGTTGTTCTCCGACACCCAACGCACAGCCAGCGCCGGTTGTGCCGTTCCGGCAGCATCCATGCGAGTGAGACCGTCGAAGATCAGGCGCCGGGCCAGTTCGCTGTGCGGACCCCAGGCGTCGCCTTCCATCTCAACGCGAAGTGTCCCGCCATAATGCGGGCGTGTGCGCGCCGCGACAGGGAGCGCGAGCGCGGCCATCAAAAAGCTAATTGCAAAGCGCCGTAACACGGTCAACCTCATATCGATCATCTGTTCCGTGCACTACTGCAATCACGCTCTTGCCATCCGGCGCCGTCGACAGCGCTGTCACTGTCCCGTTCATAGCCAACGGCGCGCTCGCTGGGATTGCTTCCTGCGCCGGCAGTTCAAAGGAACGCAAGCTGTCGCTCACCGCCGCGCCCGAGCCGGAGACCACGATCTGTGTGCCCGCGCCACAGCCACTGTGCAGTGTCGCGAAATCGCTGCCCCAATCCCGCGCTCCCGCAATCGACCTGAGCGCGCCGTTCTCAACGAGCTGCACTTTTCCATCGATGCCGCCGATCAGCCATCCCCCTCCGTTGCTGCGGGGCAACAGTGCGGCGGAGTAGAAAGCCGGCAGATCTGCGCCTTGTACTGGAACAACCATGCCGGTGAAGTAATTGCGCGAAGCGTTGTAAAACGCTTTGATCGAAACAGCGTTGAGCTCCGGATTCCCAACTGCAACAGCGGCTGTTGTCGCGCTCTGGATCATCCATGGATCATCGCTTTCGGTGCAATGCACGGTCCATTCACCTGTCGGCAGCGCAGGCTGAAAGCTTCCAGTGCACACGGTTCCCGCGAGAAAGGCCATGAATCCATCCCCGGTTTGTGCGGGAACCATCACTGCGCGCGGATCGCGCGGCAACGGCTTCTTCTGGCCGATGCCAAAGCGCTTCTGTGCAATCCACCCTCCGTGCGCTCGACCGTAGACAACAATTTCTTCCGGATCGACGGCCACCAGACTGTCTGGAGTTTCCAACACGGCCAGCACCTCATCGCCCGTGGTGAGCAGCGCTTGTTTGCGAAGCGTGAGGCCGGTCGCCTGCTGCGTCTGCTCCGCCACTCCCGGCTCAACGCGAACCATCGTCACGCGCGTCTCGTTGCCCTCGACCACTTCGGCAACCCACAAGCGCTCGCGCGCACTCTCGCTGAGGGTGACACGGATGATGTTGGCGCTCTCCTCGCCGGAAGCGACCACTCCATGCGTCTTCAGATCCTGCACAAGCAGTCGCCGAATCGCAGGAATTTCATCAACCGGGATACTTGAAAGATTGCGAATCGTAAGCCGCGCTTGCCCTGGGCCGAGGATCTCTGCTACCTGGTCAGAGAGATTCGCTGCGGGCTGTTCCCACTGACCCGGGGCCGCGCTCGCTCGCCCCAGCAGCGCACTCGCAACCACCGCAATCAAGCATGCCCGCCTCATAGAACGCAGCCTTCCATCATTGTTTCGTTGGTGCGGATTATATCGTCTGGGCCTTGAGTGCCTGGCGTGATCAGCGCGTCCCATCCCGCCAGGCACCTCTGCACTTGCGTTAATCAATATCAGTGCGCGCCTCCCGCCGACGGTGCTGTTTCGCTGTCCATTTCCTGCTTGATCACCGGACTCGCAGCCATGCTCTTGAACACATCGTTGGCGAAGAAGAACTTGCCATCTGAAGGCACCATCACCACCTGGATCTTGTCAGAGAGCCGCTCTGCAATGATCTTGTTGATCAGCAACGGCGATTTATTCAGCAATGCCGCCTCACTGGTCATGCGGTCCGCGTCGGCCGACGCCATCAGCCGCACGCGCCCCGCTTCGGCTTCCGCCATCATGTTGCGCCGCTCCAGTTCAGCCTTGCTGTCGATGACCTTGGCCTGCGCCTCGGCCTCGGCATTCTCAATTGTCGTTTGCTTGCGCGCTTCAGCCTCAAGTTTGCTTTGCTCAATCTGCTTTTGCTTCAGCGGCAGAGTGTACTGCATGGCATCGGACTCGCCCTTTGCTTCCACAACGCGCGATTGCGCTTCGCCTTCGGCCGCCTTCACCTTCTGGATAGCATCGGCCTCAGCTTGCAACTCGGCAATCTTTACCTGCTTCTGCTGAATCTCCGTAACCACGCCAAGCTGATCGTCTTCCTGTTCCTTTAACAGCAGGCCTTCCAATCCCTTCGAGTACTCCTCAGGCAAGCGAATGTCCGAGAGCATCACTTCTTCCACCACAATGCCGTCCGCGCCCAGCTTGCGCGTAATGATCGTCGCCGCCTTGGAGCGTACCTCTTCGCGTTTGGTCGAGAAGATCTCGCGCACGGTGTAGCTGGGCGCCAGCTCACGCCACGCGCTGTCCACCACAGGAGGCACCAGTTCCTTATCCACCGGCTGCGGCAGATGGGCCTGCACGCTGGCCAGCTTGTTGGGATCGAGCCGATAGCGCACCGTCACGGCCAGGCCGATGTTGAGTCCCTCAAGCGACTGCACACTCAGGTTGTTTGTGCGCGTAGCCGTCTTTCCGCCTTCTTCCTGTATGCCAGCCGTAAAAATGTGATCGCGCAGATCGAATGTCTCCACGCTGTCGACCATCGGCGTGATCAAATGTGCCCCTGGATAGAGCGTTCCCGGGAGTGTGCCGTTTAGCTGGCTGATGCACACACCACCCATGCCACTGGGCACCACCACAATGCTGCCCGCGATTAACAGCAGAACGCATGCGCCTGCCACAAGCGCCGCGGGACGCCCCCATTCCATCGGCTTGGGCTCGAACGCCGGCTCTTTCTCCAACGTTCCATCTTCGCCGGTTTTGCGGCGCGCCTGCTGGATGCGAATCCAGAGGCCATACAGCGGAATTGCAAATGCGGCAGCCAGCAGTAACGCTCCCGCGACCATCAACAACATTTTCAACACGATCATTTTCTTTCTCCTGTTCGGTTGGTGTGCTCCGCACGTTTCCCGGTTTCCGGCCGTGGAGCCAACAGCAGCCGGACCAGTCCTCCATACGTCAACTCTTCAAGCAGCAGTAGCGATACCAGCGGCACCTGTACTGCGTTCAATGCAGACATCCAATGCGCCAATAGACTCATTGCCGTTCTCCCTTACAGCGAACCCTCGACCAAGGCGACCGGAGCGATTGCATCTGTGACAATCAGGCTTTCCGTCGCAGGCTCGCTCTCCGTGACCGCGGCTTTCGCCGTCAGCACAGGTTGCGCCGTTGTGGGCGCTGCGGGATTGGCGTCCCTGCCGAACAGTTGCGCTGTTTCCTCGTTGCGCTCGCCCACCAGTTCCACCGTGTCGCCTACCGCGACCAGTGCGTAGAATTCTTCGAGGTCGGCCTTCGCCATGCGAATGCATCCATGCGAAGCAGCTTTGCCAATCGACTTCGGTTCGTTGGTACCGTGAATGCCGTAGCCGTGAATGCTCAGCCCCATCCACCGCGTCCCCACTGGATTACCCGGCCCCGGAAGAACCGTCCGGCCATTGTGCGAATAGGTGGGATTCATGGCGCGCCGTTCGATGGTGAAAGTCCCGACTGGGCTCGGCGTCGAGGGCTTGCCCACCGCCACGGGATAAACCTTCTTCACTTGGCCGTCTTCAACCAGTGCCAGCTTGCGGTCTTCAAGACTCACGACAATGACGCGCTTTGGCGCTACCGTTGTTGCCTGGGCTTGCATGCTCCGTGCTGCAGTAGCCATCAACACCGCTGTCCCCACCACCATCGCCAATTTGCTGAGTTTCAATGTCGCCATCGCATCCCCCGATTCGCTGATCCATTGCCTGCGCCCAGACAAAGTGCACCCGAAGCACCAATCGTGGAGCATTGCAAATAAAAGAGTTATCGGCGAAGTTGGAGGCTAATTTTGTGTCACAACACACACACCGTGGGCGCGCTGACACGCACTGTCGGAACCGGCAGACAAGATGCAATTGTGAGTCTGAATTTAGCTTGTTTGGTCAGCGCGAATGCGCGAAAGCACTCAATTAATACAGCAGGTACTTCGCACGCTTGGCGGCGAAGTCAGCGACCGCGTCCTGCCAGTCTTCGGCGATGCGGCGAGGATCTGCGCCGGCCAGAAATGCGCGTAACGCGGCGTCGTTGCGCATCAATGCGCTGATGGGCTCGGCTTTGAATTGGTCGGGATACAGGTTGTGCAGCGCGGCTGCGATCTCAAGTCCCATCTCTGGCGCATCGAGGCTGTCGCGCGCGGTCAGCACAATGTTCACACCACTGCAGAGCTGGTTTGCGTACTCCGAGGAAGTGGGCGTGAAGCGCACCGGTACGAAGCGCACCCCATCGATCTGCCGTGCGTTCAGATAGACGGCCAACGTCTCCGCGGAAATCCATGGCGCGCCGACCACCTCGAATGGAGTGTCCGTGCCGCGGCCCACCGAAATGTTTGCGCCTTCGATCATGCCGATGCCGGGATAGAGCGTAGCCTCCGTGAGGCTGCGCAGATTGGGCGAGGGATTCGTCCACATCCTTCCTGTCGAATCAAACCAGTCGCCGCGCATCCAGCCTTCCATCGAGACAACTGTGAGCTTCGCGCCGAGCTGGCGCTCTCCATTGTCAAAGCGCGCGAGCTCGCCGATGGTCATGCCGTGGCGCACGGGAACCTGTGCGTAGCTCACGAAAGATTCGCTTCCCGCGTCTGCGATGGGCCCCTGCACGTAGCTGCCGCCAATCGGATTGGGACGGTCGAGCACGATCATCTCCTTGCCCGCCTTTGCCGCAGCCTCAAGGAAGTAGCCGAGTGTGGTTTCGTATGTGTAAAACCGCACGCCCGCGTCCTGGATGTCGTACACAATCACGTCGACATCGGTGATCTCGCGAGCGGTGGGTCGCCGCTGCGCATCGGTGTCGCCATAAACGCTGTAAACCGGAACACCGGTTGCCGCATCCCGTGAGTCCCCGATGGTCGTGGTATCAAGCGCACCGGCAATGCCATGCTCCGGACTAAAAATCGCGGTAAGGCGCACACCCGGCGCGTGTGCAAGCACGTCGATCGTGCGGTGACCGCCTTCGTCGAGTCCGGTCTGATTGGTGATCAGACCAATGCGCACCGGATGCGCAGTATCCGGATGCAGCGCGCGAAGCCCATCGCTCTCGAGCACATCGATGCCCGCCTTGACTGAGCTATTTCGAGTGGTGAGGCGTCGCTCGGCCATCAGCGATTCGTTGTACCCGGTGATGCGCGTCAGTTGGTACTTATCCCGCTCGCTCGCAGTGAGATTGAGCGAATGCACGACGGCACTTGCAACGCGCGTGCGAAGCGAGATCACAGATCCTTGACCACGGGGATGAACCGCGTTGGTCAGCAAAATGATGTAGGTATCGGTGACGGGATCGATCCAGACGGAGGTGCCCGTGAATCCTGTGTGCCCGAAAGAGCCGACCGGCAGCAGTTCGCCGCGATTGGTGGCGTAGGGCGAATCGATATCCCAGCCCAGGCCGCGCAAGCTCGCAGCGGTGGCGGGCTGCTGCGGGGTAGACATTTTTTCGATGGCTGCCTGGCTCAGAGCGGTATGGCCGTGGAGCAGGTCATCCGCGAATCGGCCAAGATCATCCGCAGTCGAGAAGAGCCCCGCGTGTCCGGCCACGCCACCCATGCGCCGCGCCGTCGGGTCGTGAACCACGCCCCGCAGCATGACGCCATTCTCGTCATATTGCGTCGGCGCCATGCGCAGTTTCCATGCCTCTGGTGGGAGGAAGCCGGTGTCGTGCATGCCGAGCGGCGCAAAGATGTGTTTTGCGGCGTACTCGTTCAGCGGCATACCCGTGACCCGCTCGACCAGAAAACCCAGCGTCTCAAAGTTGATGTCGCTGTAGACAAAGCGCGCGCCGGGCGGGTCGACTGGCCGAGACGCCATAACCATTTCGAACGCGGCCTCTGTTCCTTTCCATGGTTCCTTCAGATCCAGGTCGGGAGCGAGACCCGAGTAATGCGTCAGCAACTCGCGCACGGTAATCTGGGCTTTCTCGTGTTGCGCGAATTCGGGCAGATACACGGCGACGGGGTCGTTGAGCTTGATCCTGCCAGACTCAAGCAGCTGCATGACGGCCGTAGTAGTGACAATGCATTTGGTTAACGAGGCAAGATCGAAAATTGTGTCGACCGCCATTGGCTCGCGTGTGGGCTCGAGCGAACGCGAGCCGTAGGCCTTGCGAAAGACGACCTTGCCGTCGTGGCCGATGAGCACAACGGCGCCCGGCATGTTGCCCTGGTCAATCGCTGCCTGCATAACAGCGTCCACATCGGCGAAAGGCTCTATCGCGGCAGACTGCGCTGGGGCCGCACTCCACACCGGCGCAACGAGCGCAAGCAGCAAACAGCCGACCATCGCGCATCGTCCCCGACTCATTCTGTGCGTTCTCCGCATTTCAACCTTCGTGCCGACTAAGCATGCCACACCCGCATTGTGTATTACCAACGCAGCGGCCAGCCATAAACTTGCCAGCCCGCACGCATCGGACCGGTTTTCAGATGGCTGCTGCTGAAAGCCGCAATAGCCCCAGCCAGTCAGCGAGCATAGTTCAGAATGGCGCCTGCAATCGACGGAAGGGGCATCACCTTGTCCACACCTCCAAGTTTGATGGCTTCCTTCGGCATGCCAAATACAATGCATGTCGATTCGTCTTCGGCAATGGTCATAGCGCCAGCCTGCTTCATCTCCAGCATGCCCCGCGCTCCGTCATCGCCCATGCCTGTGAGGATGGCGCCCACCGCATTGCGGCCGGCATAGCGTGCCGCCGAGCGAAAGAGGACATCTACCGATGGCCGATGCCGGCACACCAACGGCCCGTCTTTCACTTCAACGTAGTAGCGAGCGCCGCTGCGCTTCAACAGAAGATGATGATTGCCGGGTGCAATCAACGCGCGCCCGCGAATCACAGTGTCATTGGTCTCCGCTTCCTTCACCGTAATAGCACAAATCCCGTCGAGCCGGTTGGCGAATGCCCGCGTGAACAGCTCCGGCATATGCTGCACAATCACAATGCCCGGCGTATCGGGTGGCAGCGATTCCAGAAGCGTTTTCAACGCTTCCGTGCCTCCCGTCGACGCGCCGATTACCACCACTTTCTCTGTAGTCTCAGCCATCGCATGGGTAGCCGGGGAAAGAATCGCGTCCGCCGTAAGCTTGGGTTCCACCATCGTGCTGGGGCGCAGCGCGCACAGCTTCGCACCAGCCGCCGCCTTCACCACCTGGCAGATTTCAATCCGAGAATCCTCAAGAAACTGCTTGGTCCCCAGTCGAGGCTTCGTGATGATATCCACCGCGCCATACTCCAGGGCCTTTAACGTGCTCTGCGCGCCCTCCTCCGCAAGACTCGAACAGATCACCACCGGAATGGGTTGCTGCATCATGATCTTGCGCAGAAATGTCAGTCCGTCCATGCGCGGCATCTCAATGTCTAGCGTGATCACATCCGGCGCCTCTTCGCGCATTCGGTCAGCCGCAACAAACGGATCGCCGGCCGCCCCAATCACTCGGATCTCGGAATCGCTCGAAAGTAGCTCCGTCAGCGTCTGTCGCACCACCGCGGAGTCGTCGACAATCAGAACCCGGACCATTGGCTATCCTTTCGATCCATTTCGCTGTGTCGCGGGAGTTTCCTCCGCGTGGTTCAATCGACGCAATCGCACTTCCCCCGTGCCCGTATGAAACTCCAGGCGGATGCCCGAGGTCCCGCCAAGACTCGATGCCGCAATCACAAATCCCTCTTCGCGCAGAACGCGCTCCGCCATTTCGGAATTTAATGTACCCACAGTCGATCGAGTGGCGTGCCTCGCGATCGGCAGTACATCGGCGCCGCCGAAGAGCTTCACCTCTACATCCCCAGGGCGAATTCCGTAGGCGTCGAACTGACGCGCGATGTCCTGGATCGCGAAGTCCACGTAACGGCGCGCGTCTTGCAGTTCCAGTCTGTTTCTTCTTTGGGCAGGCAACTGCGGCAGCATCGGATGACACAATGCCGCGATACCTCGCGCTCGCGCCAGAAACGCCACACCCACGCAGGAACCAAGCACAGTGCGAAAGATCATTGGCTCCGTGATCAGGTGCGACTCACCTGGCTGTACATAGATCTCCGCCAGCCCAATGTCAGGCGCCACGTTGCACTCTCCTGTAGAGCGAAGGACCCACCGGATCGAGCGGCAGGTCCATATTGTGCAGAGTCTCCGCATGTCCCACGAAGAGGTACCCACGCGGCTTCAGCTGCTGCGTCAGTTTTCTAAGAATGGCCTCTTGCGTAGCCCGGTTGAAATAGATGATCACGTTTCTGCAGAAAATCGCGTCGGCCTTCTCTGCGATTCCGTATTCGCAGTCCATGAAATTCAAGCGGCGAAACTCCACCACTTGGCGCAACTCGGGCACCACCCGAACCTGGCAGGAACCTCGATCGCGGCTGCGCAAAAAATACTTGCGTCGCAGTGCGGGGGCCACAGGATTCACGGCATCCTCGCTGTACACACCCTTCGCCGCCTTCTCCAGCACCGTGGTTGCGATGTCTGAAGCCAGAATGCGAAAACGAAATCCGGGATGCGTTTGCGCGTATTCACTGAGAACGATCGCCAACGTGTACGGCTCCTCGCCCGTCGAACAGCCCGCGCTCCAGAACAACGCGGTGCGCTCGCCTGTAAAGCGGCCCGACAACTCTGGCAAAACCGTCTCCCTCAGAAAATCGAAATGCTTGGCCTCGCGGAAAAAGTCGGTCTTGTTGGTCGTCACCACATCGATCAGGTGGACCATCTCCTCCTTCATGCCACTGCGCCCGAAAAGATAGTCGCAATACTCACCGTAAGAAGTCAGATCAAGAGCCTTCAGGCGCCGCTTGATGCGCACCTCCAGCATGATTCTCTTCTCCGCGCCAAGATAGATGCCCGACTCGCCATGGATCAGATCGCAGAGACGCGCGTAATCACGCTTCGAAAGGAACTCTTCTTGAACAGGCATGGTCTCCTCGGCAGCGCTTCTCGCAGGTTCCGCGCCCTTCTTCATGCTGCGGCAAATTCGGCCACAGGCTTGCTGGATTCCGGCACATGCACCGCGGTCAACTCATCTGCGGAGAAGACCCGGTCAATGTCGAGAATCATGATGAACTGGGTATCGCGCTTCCCCATACCCTTGATGAAATCGGTGCGGATCTGCGTGCCGATGCGCGGCGCCGGCTGGATCTGCTCCGGTTCCAGGTCGATGACCTCTTCGACGGAATCGGCCAACGCTCCAATCACCGTCGATTCGTTGTCCAGCAGCACTTCCACCACCACAATGCAGGTATTCCGCGTGCTCTCCGTCTTCGACATTTCAAAACACAACCGAAGATCAACAACCGGTACCACGCTGCCGCGCAGGTTAATCACACCGGCCATAAAATCAGGCGTCCTGGGAATCTCCGTGATGGCTGTCAGGTCCAGCACCTCGCGCACCTTCGCCACGTCGGTGGCAAAGATTTCATTGCCCAGCTTGAATGTCAGATACTGCCGTGTCTTCGTAATTTCGCAAACGCTCATGGCTTGACTTCTCCCTCTCCGTGAAGACTCGGGCGCAGGCAGCCGGTTGGCTGCCCACGCCCGGCCGGTCAGTAACGTTCGAACTCGCCATCGAGGTCGTCATGTTTGCTGGTAAGCCGCAGATTCACGCCCGACTTTGCTGCCGCCTTGCTCCCGGATGCGGGACCATTCCCGCCGCCATGCTGCGCCCGGGCCTGGGCCGCCTGTGCAGGCCGCACCAGCTTTCCTCCGCCCCCCTTCCTTGCCCCGAAGCTACCCTCTTCTCCAGTCTGAAAAAACGAGAGAGCGCTGACCAGTTGTTCTGATTGACCTGTCAACTCTTCGGTGGTCGATGCCATTTCTTCCGCGGCCGATGCGTTCTGCTGGATCACCTGCTCCAACTGTTGCAACGCCTTGTTGATCTGCTCCGCGCCCGTGTCCTGCTCCTTGCTTGCCGCAGAAATCTCCTGCACCAGTTCCGCGGTGCGCTGAATATCGGGGACCAGCTTGTCCAGCATCTCGCCGGATTTTTCCGATACTTTCAGCGTGCTGGCAGACAACTGGTTGATCTCGCCCGCCGCTTTCTGGCTGCGTTCAGCCAGCTTGCGCACTTCGGCCGCCACTACGGCAAAGCCCTTGCCGTGTTCCCCGGCGCGCGCCGCTTCAATGGCCGCGTTTAGCGCCAGCAGATTGGTCTGGCGCGCAATTTCTTCAATGATGGAGATCTTGTTGGCAATCTCCTTCATCGCCGCCACCGCTTCCAATACGCTCTTGCCACTTTCCTGCGCATCCCGCGCCGACTTGTTGGCAATCTTGTCGGTCTGTTGCGCGTTGTCTGCGTTCTGCTTGATGTTACTGACCATCTCTTCCATCGACGAAGAGGCTTCTTCCGCGGCCGCTGCCTGCGAACTAGCGCCCTTCGATACCTGTACCGATGCCGTGGAGATCGATTGGCTCGCCGCGGAAACTTCCCCGGCGATGGAACGAATGTCGCCGACCGTTTGCGTCAATCCTGCCACCATGGCTGTCAAGGCCTGCATCAGCTTGTCAGCAGACGAACGCTCGTGAATCTTTACTGTCAGATCTCCGTTCGCAATTTTCTCTGCAGCCGCAGTGATTTCGTTCATCGCCGCGATCAGCGAATTGAGGTTGTTCTTGATAGTGTTGAAGTCGCCCTTGTACTCGTCTGTGATGGGTGGAGGCACGTCGCCCTTGCTGATCAGATCCACATACTTTGCGGAGACATTCAGCGGCCCGATGATCGCATCCAACAGCGAATTGATGCCGCGAATAATATTTGCGTAGGCACCCTGCACCACATCCGGATCCCCGCGGTCGGTCAGTTGGCCGTTCCTGGCGGATTCGGTCAACCGCGCCAGCATCTTCTCCAGCACCTGCAATACTTCGGCAACCTTGTTGATGGCGAGCTTCATCTTTTCGTGATCGCCCTTGTAGGTCTGCGTGATGACCTCGTCGATTTTTCCGGCTGAAATCTGCGCCAGAATGCGATTACCTTCGCCGATCGGTAGAAGAATCGCATCCAGCATGTTGTTCACACCGCGCACTATCTCCGCATACGCTCCCTGAAACTGGTCCGGCCTGCCGCGCTCCGAGAGCTGGCCCTCTTTTGACGCCTCGATCAACCGCCCCAGTTCCTTCTGCAGTCCCTGCGTCACGACAGCCACGTTATTCACCGCGAGCTTCATCTTCTCGTGATCGCCCTTGTAGGTCTGCGTAATCAGCTCGTCAATCTTGCCGGTGGAAATCTGCGCGAGTACCCGGTTCCCTTCGCCAATCGGGATTAGGATCGCGTCCAGCATGGTGTTCACGCCGCGCACAATCTCCGCATACGCGCCCTGGAATTGTTCCGGCTTGCCACGCTCCGCGAGTTGGCCATCTTTCGAAGCTTCAATCAGCCGCGCCATCTCCTTCTGCAATCCTTGCGTGACGATGGCCACGTTGTTCACCGCGAGCTTCATCTTTTCGTGATCGCCTTTGTAGGTCTGCGCGATCAGCTCATCGATCTTGCCGGTCGATATCTGCGCCAGAATGCGATTGCCTTCGCCAATCGGCACAAGAATCTCGTCCAGCGTTTCGTTAAAGCCCTCGACGATTTTGCGGTATTCTCCCTGATGCTTCGACGCGTCGGCACGCGCGGTCAGCTTTCCATCCGATGCCGCGTCGGTTAGTTTCCCCGTGTCTGCCGCAAGCATGGCGATCGCGCTCTTGAGTTGGGCCACGCTGGCGTTAATCTTTTCGAACTGGTTCTTGAGTTCCACCGTGTGCTTGTCCGCTTCGCGCGTCTTTAATTCAAAACCCAGATCCCCCTCCGCTAACTGCACCAGGTTTGAAGCGACGCGGTCCATCTCCGTCGAGGTGTAGTCCTTCATGCTCAGGATCGCGGACAAATCCGTGACGACCTCCACGAAACCCACATGGTGCCCCTTGATATTGACCAGATTCGACGTGTCCTGCTTGCAGCGGAGCTCGCCCCAGTCGAAGAAGCTCTCATTCACACCCTTTTTGAGCTGCATGATGCCGCACTTCTCGGTGTTGCAGATGTTCGCGTTCGCCGTCGAGCAAGGGCGGCCCACCGCGTCGGCGCGGTCACGGATATACCGCCGGTCGATCATTAACTTCTCAAACGCCTTATTCAGGAACGTCCATTTCATATTCGTGTCAATCACATGAATCGGAAATGGAACTGCGTCGATGATGGACTGGTACCAGCCCATCTTGTCGGAGGCCGCATCCAGTATCTCGTTGATGCCTTCCACCATTTTTCGATAGACACCAGTGAACCGGCTGGCTTCACCCCGCTCGGTGAGGTGCCCCTCTTTCGAGGCTTCCACCAGCCGCGCGATTTCTTTCGATACCTGCAACGCCTCGTCCTGTGCCGGTAGCTCCCGCTCTTCCGTTCTGTCGAGGACCGCGTGCCCGTTCGTCTTGTGCCCGTTGCCCGGCCCATGCAGCTTCCGGCCTTCACTCATTAAAGTACTCGGCATAAAATCCCGCCCTTTCTTTCCCTGGCTCTTTCGCCCTGTCGCCAGGCAGCTCGATTCGTTCCTAAACCCGTGCCGCATCTTCTACGGCACCCATGAGAATCAGCGGGACGTAGCCGGCACGGCTTGCGTCACCCGGCTGCGCCCTACTTGCGCTTGAGGATGGCCTCGCGGTCTCTCCGCTATCGCCCGCACCGCTTCCTGCGCCAGCCGCTCCGGGTCGAGAATCAAGGCCACCGTGCCATTGCCCAGAATGGTGGCTCCAGAGACCACCTGCACGTGCCGGTAAAAGCGGCCCAGGTTCTTGATCACCGTCTGGCAATCGCCCAGCACCTGGTCCACCACAAATCCGTCACGCCCGTCCACGGTCTCGACCACCATGATCTGTTCCAATTCCAGCGACTCCGCCTGAATGTTGAAGTACTCGCGTAACCGGATATAGGGAATGATTTCTCCCCGCATGTTCACGACATGTTTTCCGTTGGCGCGCTTAACATCGTCGCGGGTCAGCTCAATGCACTCCAGTGTGCTGGCCAGAGGCAGAACAAAACTCGCAGAACCCACCCGCACCAGCAGTCCATCGATAATGGCCAGGGTTAGCGGCAGGCGCAGGGTTACGCGGGTTCCCTCCCCCGCTGCGCTGTGCACGTCGATGGTGCCGCGCAGGCTCTCGATGTTCTGGCGCACTACGTCCATGCCGACCCCGCGCCCGGAAACATCGGTCACCTTGGACGCAGTTGAAAACCCCGGTCGAAAAATCAGCGCAAATGTCTCAGCCTCTGTCAGCGATGCGTCGGCGGCCACGATACCCCTCTCCGCCGCGAGTTTTCGCACCGCGTCGACGTCGATTCCCCCTCCGTCGTCGGTCACCTCGATCAGCACGTTCGCGCCCGAGTGCCGCGCGGAGAGATGAATGGTCGCGGTGCGGCGCTTTCCTCGCGCCAGGCGCACGTCCGCCGCCTCCACGCCATGATCCATGCTGTTGCGGATCAGGTGCATCAGCGGATCGCCCAGCTTTTCAATCACTGTCTTATCCAGTTCGGTCTCCGCGCCCTCGGTGGTCAGTTCCACGTCCTTGCCGAGGTCGCGCGCCAGGTCATGTACCAGGCGGCGGAACTTCTCAAACGTGGCCCGTATCGGCACCATACGGAGGTTCATGGAGTTTTCCCTCAGCGCCGAGGTCAGCCGTTCAATCTCCTCCGACACCCCCGCAATCTCCGCATCGTCGCGGCGCCCGGCCAACTCGCTCAAACGCGCCTGCACGGTCACCAACTCGCCCACCAGGTCCACAAATTGATCCAGCTTGGCGGCAGGCACGCGCAGAGTGTTCACGCATTCGGGCTTGTCGCTGGCGCGTCGGCCGCCGGGTAGGGACCGCCGGTCCTCGTTCGCCTGCGCCGCGGCTGTATCCCCACAGGGCGACGCCTGCTCGCTCGGAGCCTGGGCCGAGCTACCACACGGCTCAATTGTCAGTTCGCAGCTGTCTTCGACAAAGATGAAGACATCGCGGATGGCGTCCGCTCCCGCGCTGCTCGACAAAGCCATCTCCCACGCGATATAGCAGCGTTCTGCATCGAGCTCCGCGAGGGGCGGAATCGCTTCCATGCAGGCGCGGACGGAAAGCCCGCCCAGGGCCCCCAGCTCGCGCAGCAGCAGCAGCGGGTCGGTGCCATTCAGCAACAAGTCGGGTCCCGGCACAAACCCCACGCGCCACTCGCGCACGGGTCCTGCCTCAGACGGTTGCTGTGCGGCCGCGACGGCCTGCGGGGCCTTCGGCCGCTCTTCGGCAAAACCAGCCAGCTTGCGCACTTTGGCGAGAATCTCAACGCAGGCGGATGGATCCGCGGACGGCCGGTCGATTCCCTCTTCCAGCATGTTCCGAATCTGATCCAGTGCCGCCAGGGTCAAATCGATCAACTCCGAGCTCACGGCCAGCTTGCCGTTGCGCACGCCGTCGAAGGCGTTCTCAAGGTTGTGCGTAAACGCTGCCAGCTCTTCGAAGCCGAACATTGCGCCCGAGCCCTTGATGGTGTGCAGCCCCCGGAAGGCTCGGCCCACCAGTTCCGCGTCTGTTGGATTTTCGTTCAGCTCGAGCAACGCCGCTTCCAGATCCACGAGGATCTCGCGCGCTTCTTCTCTGAAACTCTGCTTGAACTGATCGGTATTGTTTGCGACTGTCTGTTTCATGGCCCGTACATCTCCCGCAGTTCAACAGAGAGGAAATCCATCCAATCCGGCACTTCGCAGCGCCGCGCGTACGGTTTCCGGTACTTCGCTGGCAAGCCCAAACTCCCGGCCCGCCAGCCGCGCTTCCCGCTCCGCCGCCCACAGCAGCTGCACAACGGTGATGTCGAGACGCGTGACACCCTCGAGCAACACACGAATCGGTTTCTCCTGCTGGATGGCTTCCATCAACATCGTCTTCAACTCCGCTGCTTGCGTAATATCGATCGCGCCTACCAGCCGGATCAAACACTGATCGCCACCGTGCTCCAACGTCATGCCCACTGTCGCTACACCCGTATATTTCCGCGGAATCGCCGCTCGCGCTGTGCCGAAGCACTATCCAGGCGCGGTATGCCCCATTCATCGGCGTTGCGGAGCGGTTGAATAGAGGGATATGCGGAAGGAAAGATTAGATTTCGTTCAGATAGAAACAGGCACTTCTGAATAGGCACATCTATGCGGCGAATCCGCCTGCTGCCTTAGAAAAGCTCGATCGCCGGGCGGCTGTTCTCTTCCTTCGCCGCATCGCCGGACACCGCCAGGTGTGTTCGCGTCTGGCTCGCCATCCGGTACCGGCCCAGATGCGCATCCAGCATAGACTTGAAAGTTCGTTCCAGTTTCCCATCCCAGTTGGGATCCATCGGCTTTTCCGCAAGCTCTACCACGTGCTCGCTCAGTTCCATCAGGGCCTCTTGAACGTGTTCCAATCTCTGACGCATCACGTCTTGAAACTGAATATGCCCCAGCGCCCGCGAGAGCCGATCGAGACTTTCCTCATAGCTGGCATCCACCTTCGAAATCACCTCTAGCAGCAGTTGGCTGTTACTGCAGAACTCAGTCTGCATCTCGACCAACCCGTCTACCAGGTCCTGCGTGCCCGCATGCCTCTCGTGTTGTTCCAGCGCCGTCCTTGCATCCGCCAATTCCCGGTCCACTTTGCCGCATGTCGCCTTGATCTTTCCCGATATCTCCGCAGCTGCCCTGGTTGCATTCACCGAAAGCTTCCGTACTTCGTTCGCCACCACCGCAAAGCCGCGTCCCGCGCTGCCCGCCCGCGCCGCTTCAATCTCCGCGTTCAACGCCAGCAGACTCGTCTGCTGCGCGATCGATGTGATGATCTTGATCAACGGGGTCAGGGCGCTCATGTCGGCCCCCAGGTTCTCCATGCGCCCAAAACTGGCGCGCAACTCCAGCGCCTGCCCGTGCAATTGATCCTGCAGCGCGCCAATCAGCTCGCGGTTACGCGACACCCGCTGGCACGTGCTTTCGGTCAGCGCCTTGCCGCTCTGAATCGATCGGCTGATGTGCGCGCGCTTCTCATTGGCATGCGTATTCAGCAGATCGATCTGCTCAATCACATGCACCACCTCGCGTTCAGATTCCGCCAGCGAGTCTCCGATCTGGTCATGCATGACGGCAATATAGGGCCGCGCATTCAATACATCGGCGTAGATCGACTTTCGGCCCGTCAGCAGCTTCGAAATCTCCTCAAACTTCAACTCGCCGAAGGCCCCCATCTTCGATACGGCCTGGCGCGCCTCGTTATAGTTCCACCATTTGAACGCCAATCCTGGAAGCAACAAAAACAAAACCACGCACAGCGCGAAGGATAATTTGTGGAGAGTCAAGACAGGGCCCATCGTGAGAGATACGGCGAGCAGAAACAGCCCAAACAGAACAGCCCGGAGCAAAACCTCCGCGTAAAGGCGTTTGCGAATGCGCCGGAGCCGCGTTGCGCGGTTCGATTCGTCTGCGGGCCTTTCCTCCCTCCTCAACGCCGGTTGTGCCGCGGAGTCATCCTGAAAATCCTGCCTCGCCGCTAAGCTCATCGACTACGCTCCCGGTACAACTTTCCTGATTACCGCGATCAGCTCGTTCCCCGATAACGGCTTCACCAGCCAGCCTGTGGCGCCCGCCCGCTTGCCCTCGTCCCGCTTCGCAGCGTCGCTCTCCGTCGTCAGCGTCAAAATTGGCACGAAACGCAGTCCCGACATGGCCCGCACGTTTCGGATCAGCTCCATCCCTCCCATCACCGGCATGTTGATGTCGGTCACAATCAGACTCGGCTTCAATCCCGCCTTCAGTTTTTCCAGCGCCACCTTGCCGTTGCCCGCCGTCTCCACCTGAAATCCGCTCATCGTCAATGTTGTCTTCAGGCTCATCACCATCGTGGGCGAGTCGTCGACGACAAGAACTGTCATAGCTGCGCGCTCTCCTCAAGGTCCCTCGCACCGCGCATCCGATGCCAGAACCCTTCAGCAATAAGTCGAGCCAGCTCAAGCTGCCCTCACCGGCTTCGGCATGACAGTCTCCTCATCGGCGATATTCGCCACGAGGTTAGCCTTGTGCCCGCCCTGCACCCCCGGGCTTCCCCTTGAAAAATTTCTTCCATTTTGATAACTAATCCATTAGTTGCTCGTCTATCTGAGTGAAAAAGATTCCATCTTGGCTATTGCCATCATGAAATCAACAACTTAACGAATGCCGCCTAGAAAATCCAATACGCTCACTGAAGCGGAGCTCCGGCTCATGAAGATCCTCTGGCGTCGCGGCGAGTCCGCCGTCACCGAACTGGTGGCCGACCTGCCCGACGGCGAAGCTCTCGCCTACAACTCCGTGCTCACTACAATCCGCATCCTCGAGCAGAAGGGCTATGTCGAGCACCGCCAGGAGGGCCGCGCCTTCGTCTACCGCCCCTGCGTCGCCGAAAATGAGGCCAGCCGCTCCGAAGTACGTCACGTGCTCAATCGCTTCTTCGGCAACTCCCGTGAGCGCCTGTTGCTCTCACTCCTCGGCGATGAAGACCTCTCCGCCGAAGAACTCGACCGCCTCAAAGACGCCATCCGCGCCGCCGCTCCCGACGCGCCAGGGGAGGCCTGACCGATGCAGCCCTTCGCCACGGTCCTCGCGCCTCTCGCGCACGCTTTTCTTTCATTCGCGCAATCCGCGGCACCCGTTGCCGTCACCGCCGTCTGGCAAGGAATCGCGATCACCGCAGCACTCGCTCTCTGCCTTCAATTCGCACCGCGCCTGTCAGCCACGCATCGCTTCGCCGTATGGTCGGCGGGATTTGTCGTAGTCGCAGGTCTACCGTTCCTGCCCGCTCTCGCGTTCTCGGCAATCTCGGCAAACGCTTCGAACTCAGCAGCCGCGTCACCCCACGCATGGCTTCAATTCGATTCCCGTTGGACCGTCGTCGTCGCCGCCGTTTGGCTCCTCGCATCGGCCGCGCGCGCCACGGACCTGCTTCTCCATTCCTTGCGCCTGCGCCGCCTCTGGCGTTCCGCCACTCCAATCGAGCCACCCGCAACCTCGACCCCGGGCCGCCGCTTTCAGATCTGCACCACGCCGCGCATCGATCGCCCCAGCGTCATCGGCTTCTTCGCGCCGCGCATCCTCATTCCCGATTGGCTGTTCGCGCGCCTCACATCCAGCGAACTCGACCAGATCGTTCTCCACGAGTCTGAACATCTCCGCCGCGGCGACGACTGGACCAACCTCTTGCAAAAGCTCTGCCTGGTTCTCTTCCCGTTGAACCCGGCCCTCTGGTGGATGGAACGCCAAATCTGCAAGAGCCGCGAAATGGCTTGCGACGAAGGCGTCATCCGCATCACCCATGCACCCCGCGCCTACGCCGCTTGCCTCACCTCGATCGCCGAACGCGGGCTCGAGCGCCGAACCGAAGCCCTCTCCCTCGGCGCATGGCAACGCCGCCCCGAACTCGTCCAACGCGTCCACAGCATCCTCCGCGGCTCCCGCACACTGCCTCCCTTCGCAGCGCGTGCCGTACTCGGTGTTCTCGGCTGTGGCCTGCTTGCCGCGTCCTTTGAACTGGCACACTCGCCGCAGTTGGTTGCCTTCGTTCCCGCACGCGCAACAGCTCCCGTTTCGTCTATAGCCGCGGCCCACGAACCCACCGGCCTCATCGACGCCGCCTACACTTCCGATCGCCCGCGCACGACGAATATGTCGCAGTTCCGCGCCGTGCCCGCCGTCGCGAAATTCCCGGCTTCCGAACCAGCATCAATCCGCGCGTCGCACCAGCGCGCGACGCACACGCAGCTTGCATCCGTTCCAATAGCCGATCTGCGATCCCCTGCTCCCCACGCTCGGAACGTGATCGCCAAACTCAACCTCAACGCAGCACAGTCCGATTTAGCGCAGCAGCCTGCGCCGGCACAGCCCAATCATGGGCAATCCGAACAATGGCTCGTCCTCACCACATGGGAGCAGGTCGAAACCTCGCGTCCCGACACGCGCAATGTCGCCGACTACGACACCGGCAACGCAAAGACCGATTCCCCGACTCAGCCCAGCTCACAGGCCGCCAGCCGCATCACCATCACGCGGCTGATCCTCCGCGTTCTGCCTGCCGGTTCCGAGTCAGTTTCGAAACCCGCATCCAAATCTGTCCAGCCCGCCGCAGTCCCCATCGGCAACGGCTGGTTCGTTTTTCAACTCTAACCATCCACTTCAACTTCAATGGAGAAGCAAACCATGTCTCGATCAACTAATTCATTAAGTGCAGCCGCGAAGAAGTTCTCGCTTCCCGCCGTAGCCGCGGCCACCATTCTTGTGAGCGGCGCGTTTCTCGTCGGCCACAACCCCGTCCACGCCGCGAGCGCAGCAGCCGCGGCCCCATTGGACGACAGCAGCGTCTCGTCGCTCGTCTCGCTCGACAACGCCGTTGAAGCCGTTGCTTCCCGCGTCACGCCTTCCGTCGTCAACGTCTCCGTCACCTCGCGCGGTTCGAAAGAAGACGAAGGCGACAACGACGGCCAGAGTTCCGGCAATATCAATCCGCAGGATCTGCCTCCCGGCCTGCAACAGTTCTTCGGATTCGGCGGAGGGCAGGGCGGTCACATGCAGATGATGCCGCGCCAGCAGCAGGTTGAGCACGGCATCGGCAGCGGCATCATCCTCACCTCCGACGGCTACATCCTCACCAACGATCACGTGGTCGACGGAGCCATGCAGATGCGCGTCACCATGAACGACCGCCGCGTCTTCCCCGCCAAGCTCGTCGGCGAAGACAAACTCAACGACCTCGCCGTCATCAAAATCGACGCGAAGAATCTACCCACCGTGGCCTGGGGCGACTCCACGCAACTGCACCCCGGCCAGACCGTGCTCGCCTTCGGCAGCCCCTTCGGCTACTTCCAGTTCTCCGTCACGCGCGGCATCGTCAGCGCGCTCAACCGTCCCAATCCGTACACCGATGATCCGCGCAAACCCGGCGCCTTCATCCAAACCGATGCGGCCATCAATCCCGGCAACTCCGGCGGTCCGCTGGTTGACGCACGCGGCGAGTTGGTCGGCATCAACACGTTCATCATCACTGGCAACGGAGCCTTCGCTGGCGCCGGCTTCGCCATCCCCTCGCAGATCGCCCGCGCCTCCGCCGACTCCATCATCAAGAGCGGCAGCGTGCACCACGGCTATCTCGGCATCAGCATGAACGATGTCACGCCCGATAACGCCAGCTTCTTCAACTTGCCCGACGCTACCGGCGCCATCGTCAGCCAGGTCACGCCCGACTCGCCCGCTGGTCACGCCGGTCTCAAAAATGGCGACGTGCTCCGCGAACTCAACGGCAAGAAGATCGTCAACGGCAGCGCGCTCCAGGTCGCCGTTTCGCAAACTTCTCCGGGAACCACAATCGACCTAGGCATTCTGCGAGACGGCAAGCCGCAAACCCTCAAGGTCAATGTAGGTGAATTTCACAAGGACGCCGAAGTTGCCGACAACAACGGCGGCGGACACGATCCGCACGGCCGCCTCGGTCTCGCTGTCGACAACCTCACACCCGACATCCGCTCGCAACTCAGGATTCCCGAGCAGGTCAAGGGCGCGGCAATCCAGAGTGTGCGTCCTGCCAGCCCAGCGGACGATGCAGGACTCGCACCCGGCGATGTGATTCTCGAAGTCAACCGACATCCCGTCGAAAGCGCCGACAACTTCGTGAGCCAGGTTCACTCCGTGCCCGAAGGCAAGGACATCCTGCTCCTCGTCTGGTCACGTGGTGGCACAACCTACCGCGTCGTTCACACCGACCCGGCCGGCAAATCCAGCGACAACGGCCTCTAAACAACAACGGGATGCAGGGCCGTGTGCCCTGCATCCCGCATCTCTATTCCCTACTCCCTACTCCCTGTTTTTAGAAACTCAGCGTCACGCGATTCCCATTCGCCAGCCGCTCGTACTCCACCGAGCCCGCGAACCGGTACAACAAGCGCAAACCCTCGCCGCCCGCCTCAATCACTTCCAGGTCCGTGGGAATCACGTCGTCTGGCCGTGTCGGTTCAAACGGTTCCGCATGGTCTTCCACCACAAACTTCATCTTGCCGCCGGCGTTCACGAAATCTACAGTCATGCCGTGACCCGCTTCGCCCGCGTATCCGTGGCGCACGATGTTCGAAAGCACTTCCTCCAGGCACACCTCAATTGCAAAGCGCGTCCGGTCCGCGATCGAATACGCCGCAGCCAGTTCTCCCACCCACGGCGAAACGCGCGAGAGATCAGCGAGGCTGCTCGTCAAAGCGAGCCTGCTGCGCACCTCGTGAGGATCGGTCTGCGTCATCGCCGCCAAAGACCCGTGAAGCATACGCCTCCTCTATGCAAGCGCTGCAATGGCTTCTGCCATGTCCTGGTAAATGGGAATCACGAGGTGCATGTTGCTGCCACGAAGCACTTCCTCCACCAGCGGCGTCGGAGAGAGCAACACGATCTTGCCCCCGCGGCGGCTCACCGCCTGTGCCGGAAGCACCAGGGAGCGCAGGCCCATCGAGCCGAGGAACGTGACTTTCTGCATATCCACCAGAAGCTTCTTCGCGGTTCCCGCAACCACATTCATGCGGAGGTCAATTTGCGCCGCGCCCTCAATATCCAGGCGCCCATCCAGAATCACCTTGGTGATGCCGCCGTCCAACTCCTCGGAGGCAAATGTCATAGTTGCTCCCTGCACCATTGCCCGGCCAACCGTCAGAGAGGTCGGGCCTTGAGATCAACGCAATGCAACGCGTAGTGTGAGCCCAGCCTACGCGCCGAATATGACAGGACTGTTACAGCAGTCCGCAACTCCTGCTAACCGCATCGTCGCGCCGCCTCACAAGACTTTCCCTCGTGAGCAGCCTGCGCTCGGTGCCCAGGGTCAGTTCCATTCCGAGAAGAACCGCCGTCTCCTCAACCAGAAATCCATCTCTATTTTGCCGCGGTCAGCGTACCCACGGGGCAACTCGCGCTGGTCGGCGTCAGAATCGGGTCACCGTTTGCGTTAAGTGCGGTCATTAGCTTTCCGTTCACCGTCGTTGTCCCGCTACCGCTCAATGCACCGTTGGCTCCCAGCGTCAGGGCCAGGGGTGACCCGCCATTCTGAACGGTCACGCGCATTGATCCCGCCGGATACGCCACGCTGTACTGCACTTTCACGTGCGCCTGCGCGCAATCGATCACCGCGTATCCATCATCAAACTGAATCTTCAATCCGCCCGCACTGGCAAACGTGCCCACCATGCGTGGCCCCGGCGCAATCTTGACCACCTTCGGCTCGTCACTCGGCGAAGAAGTGCCCAGCACCGAACCGATCATCGAAAGCGCACCGCCCAAATCGGCCACCATCCCCTCGTCGGGTATCGTTGCCGCGCCGGGCAGCAGCGTGCCCACGTTGCAATGCTCCGTGTCTGGGCCATAGCTGGGATTGCGCGTGCTGGCCCCGGTCTTCAAATTCGTTTCAACGAAATAGCCGATGATCTTTTGACCGGTAATATCCTGCGCGGCGGGACCCACGAGCTTACCGTCCGCGCCCAGTATCATCTGCAATGCCTGAGGCTGGTTGCTGATCTTCAGCGCAAGCGTGCCGCCCGAGGGCTGCATCGCAACGCCGTGACTGCCCTGCACCATCTTCCCGCAGCCGCTGATATCGACGCCGCCATCACTGAACGTAAACGTCAAACCACTCGCCGCCTTATACGACCCAAACATCACCGGGCCCGCCGCACTCGTGTTCGTCAGTGCGCCGGGGCTGATTCCCGCAAGACTCGTCAGCCCTGCGCCGATTCCGGTTGTCATGCACTGCCCCGTCGTGCCGCCAAGCTCTATGCAACGCCGAGCCGCCAATGCGGTCGGATCGCTGGTCGGCGGCAACGGCGTTTGCCCATTCGATCCCGCCTGCTGACCCGCGGTCATCCGGTTGGCCGTCTCCCATATCTGCTGGATGGTGGGCATACGAAACGTCGTAAACAATCTTTCCGTGAAATCCGACTTGCCGGCATAAGCATCCTGCGGGCTCGCCACCGTCTTGGCTACGGTGTTATAGGCATTGAAATATCCGGTAATGATGCGTGTTTCATCGGGCGTCAGTTGGTTCTGCGCCAGCCGCGTCCCAGCCATCGCTGCGACCATCTGCCCAAACTCATGCAGCGCCGTCAACTGGCGATACGCCGTATCCTGCGCGCTCGATCCCTTCAATTGCGCGATCACCTGGTCTGGTGAAGGGAACTCCTTCAGGTAGGCCGGATTGAAGGTCTGTTGCGTGTTCGCCGCGACCGGAGCCGCGCTCTGACTGGGAGGCGATGGAACCGTCTGCTTCGGCGGCGTGACCTTGCATCCCGCAAGCCTGCCCGTCATCTGTGTCCACAGACTATTGATTTCGGTGACAAGTTGGCCGTTCTGATATTCGGCGTATTGACACATTTGGTTGTTGGCGCCCCACGGCTTGCATATCTCGATGGTGTAGCTCAACCCGTTGGCGCAAACATAGGGCGTGTTGATCACCGGAACACCTTGAGCAAGCGCCGCCATCGAGACGAAGCCGATCGCCAACAGCCCAAGTGATCCACTGCCGCAACGGCGGCGCGATCGCGCGTAGTAGATACGAACTGCAGGCTGGGACGCTTGACTAGGGGAAGTCCAAAACTGCTCTGGAAGCGAGCGAGACGCGTTCTGCATTGACCTCTCCAACACAGCTTGGCACAGCTTGGCGGGGGATAGACAACTACTATACTCGACCGAAACTGCGGTGCGCTCAGCGTCCGTGGGCGGTTTCTCAAACAGGGAAAAACACCGCCTTCTACGATCCGTTTAAATCCCGCCGCTGGGATTGTGCCAGCCACCATCTGCCACGATCAGCGCATCCGCCCGCTTCGGGCCCCACGTGCCGCGCTTGTAGGGGCGAACCCGCGGATGGTGCTTGAGGATCGGATCGACTACCGCCCACGCGGCTTCCACCGCATCCTCGCGCGTAAACAGTCCCCCATCACCCTTCATCGCATCACCCAGCAGCCGCTCGTACGGCGTCTCTTCTCCCGGCTGCTGCTCCAGCAGATAGAGCTCGCGCTGCTCTCCGATAAACTCCTCGCCCGCCAGCTTCACGCGGGCGGCCAGGCCAATCTCCGCATTGGGCGAGAGCCGGAAGCGCAGATAATTTCCCTTGCCTGCGGCGGCCGCTGCGTCCGCGAAAAGCTTTTGCGGCGGCGCCTTCAACTCCACGAGCACCTCGGTCGCTGTATCCGGCAGACACTTGCCCGAGCGCAGATACCACGGCACTCCATCCCAGCGCCATGAGTCGATCAATAGCCGAACCGCGCAATACGTCTCGACATCGGAGTTCTTCGCCACGTCCTTCTCCTGCCGGTAGCCCGCGTATTGGCCACGCACCATGTCGTCCGGTGTCAACGCCCGCATCGCCTTGAACACCGTCGCCTTCTCCGTTTGTACCGCGCCAAAATTCCGGCCCGCCGGCGGCTCCATCGCCAGCAGCGCAACAATTTGAAATAGATGATTCTGGATCACGTCGCGCAAGCACCCCGCGGATTCATAAAACGCGCCGCGCGTTCCCACGCCGAAGCTCTCCGACAACGTGATCTGCACGCTCGAAATGTAGTTGCGATTCCAGATCGGCTCAAGAAATGAATTGGCGAAACGGAAGTACAGAATATTCATGATCGCTTCCTTGCCCAGGAAATGATCGATGCGGAAGATCGAGTCTTCCGGAAAAACCGACCGCGCCACTCCGTTCAGCGCGCGCGCCGACGCCAGGTCGCGCCCAAACGGCTTCTCTACAATCACGCGTGCATTCGCCGCCAACCCCGAAGCGCCCAGCCCCTGAATCACTGTCCCAAACAACGATGGCGGAATAGCCAGGTAATGCGCGGGGCGGCTTGCTTTCCCAATCGCCTTCTTGATCTCCGCGTAGATATTGCTGTCGTTATAATCCCCGCTCACATATTTGAGCAGCGATAAAAGATGACGGAACGCTCTCTTGTTATCAATGCCGCCCGATTGCTTGATGCTGTGCGTCACGCGCCGCTGCAAACGCTCCAGGCTCCACTTCGGAAATGCGACACCGATGATCGGAACATTCAGAGTTCCGCGTTTCACCATCGCATAGAGTGCGGGGAAGATCATCTTGTGGGCCAGGTCGCCCGTCACGCCATACACCACAAGAGCATCGGAATGAGAACTGCGCATCAGTGTCTCCGTTATGGGCAGCCGCCGCGTCCTCCGGTCCGCCGAATTTGCATCGCACTCCCGATCATAGCCGGTTGAGATCGATGAAAATGTCGCGCTTACCGTCCCCTAAATCCAAGACGCTCGCGGGCAACCCGCGCACCAGGCGCGGCATCTCACTCCTTCTCGGAGTCATTATCTCTCGCGTGCGCAGGATTCCCTACGTCCGCCCATAGGCCATTTCAGAACGGAGATTGATGTTGTCGTCGCTCGCCCAAGCCAGCCAACCGGGAGCGCGGTCGCAGCCATCGTTCTCTATTTTTCCCTCCCCCAGGATGCGTGGGCAACGGCATTCCATGGTGGAGAAGGCCCACCCGCCGCGTCGCGGTCCCTATCGCCTCGACGGGTTCCTGCTCCTTGCTTTTGCTGTCGGCCTCGCCCTGCACAGTCCAGCCTTCTGTGCGCAAACACCCCTCGACACCGACCAGTCGAATCCCCTGAAATCTCTAAGTCTTGAGCAACTCGGGAATATCGAAGTCACTACAGTCTCAAGGGAGCCGGAAGCGGTCTGGAGGACCCCCGCGGCCATTTACGTGATCACACAAGAAGACATCCAGCGTTCGGGTGCCAGCAATATACCTGAGGCTTTGCGCCTGGCGCCGGGCGTTGAGGTGGCACGCATCACCAGTGGCGAGTACGCCATTGGCATCCGGGGTTTCAACAGCCGCCTCTCGCGCTCAGTCCTCGTGCTGATTGATGGGCGCACCGTCTACACCACGTTTACCGCGGGCACCTATTGGGAAACCCAGGACACGCTCATGCAAGACATCGATCGCATCGAAATCATTCGCGGCCCCGGAGGCACGATCTGGGGACCCAATGCGGTCAATGGCGTCATCAACATCATCACCAAAACTACAAAGGAAACTCAGGGGGGCCGGGCGGACGCCGGCGGAGGCAATGTCGAGCAGGTCCTCGGCGACGCCCGCTATGGCTCCGGTGACGGCAAGGGTTTCACCTACCGCGTCTATGCCAAGGGATTCGCCTGGGCTCCGCAGTACCATTCCGATGGTGACAATTACGACGACTGGCATAGCGGCCAAGGTGGATTCCGGATGGACTGGAATGCGCGGGTTCACGACACCTACCGGCTGCAGGGCGATGTGTACAGCCAGGAGCTCGGCGAGAGAGTCGGCGCGGCCACATATAACCCGCCCGCCAACACCGTCCTTCAAGGCGATGCTTCTCTCTACGGCGGCAACATTCTGTGGAGCTGGAAGAGGGTGCAGGCCGAGGGCAAGGACCTTCAGCTCGCTGCCTACTACGATCACACCACTCGAAACGAGCTGAACTTCGGTGACATTCGTGATACCGCGAATCTTGATTTCATCCAACGCGTTCCATTCGGTCGCCAGGAGCTGTCGTGGGGCGCCACCGTGCGCTTCAGCCATGGAAACGAGACCGAAGTTGTTTCCGGGCTCACCTTTGTGCCCTCGCATCGAACCGATCAGCTCTACCAGGCATTCGTTCAGGACGAAATCCCGCTCGTGAAGAATCGGCTGTCCCTCGTCGCCGGGACCAAGGTCTTGAAGACGAACTACACCGCAGTTCTTGCGGAACCCAGCGCTCGGCTCTTGTACTCCCCGGCTGCCACCCAGACCTTCTGGGCAGCCTACACGCACGCATTGCGTACCCCTGCTGACGTCGAGCGCGATTTCAATCTTTCAAGCTATCTTGGAACCGCATCGAATGGGATGCCGCTCTTCGCTCGCTTCAGCGCAAATCCTGCCTTCCGATCGGAGCAGTTGAACGGCTACGAACTCGGCTATCGCAGCCTCCTCGGTCCGAAGTTCTATTTCGATATCAGCAGCTTCTATAACCATTACGGCGACCTGTTCAGCGAAGACCTGCTCGGCCCCGCCTACATCGAACCGGACCCGCCTCCCACCCACGTTCTGATTCCAGCGCAATTTGGCAATGGACTGGTCGCCAGCACAACCGGAGTGGAAGTTGCCCCCGAGTGGCGCCCCGTGCCGTGGTGGCACATGGGCGGTTCCTTCTCCTTCCTCGATATGCATGTGAAGAGGGCCACCAATTCAAAGGACATCGGCAGTGCGCCGATCGTGCAAGGATCGAGCCCTGCCGACCAGGCGCTCCTGCAAAGCGGTTTCGATCTGCCCCAATCGGTTAGCGCCGGCCTGCAGGCACGCTACGTCAGCGCATTGCCCGGCATCCAAATCCCCTCCTATTGGACAGGGGACGCTACCGCCCAGTGGACCGCCGGCCATCACGTTCGGTTTAAGGCCGCGGGCCAAAACCTCCTTCAGCCTCACCATGCAGAATTCAGCTACGATCCTGGATCCCCCGCGGGAATCCGGCGCGGTTTCTACGGAGAAATCACGTTCCTCAAGTGATCCGCGTCGCCGCCGTTCGCACGAACAGGTACTGGTCCGCGCGGTGGAGATCCCTCGCCTTTGGACAGCGCGGATAGACGAACAGCCCACGTATCACTGACCTTTGAGATTGGTGCCCCAGGTCTCCATCGAGACCAGGGAAAGCACGAACGCCCATCGACGAGCGCCGCGGGTGCGGTGTTCGTTAGCCCCGCGCCTCAGGCCGGAAGAGCCAGAAGTTAGAGGCTGCTTTTTCTTGTCAAGCCCCTTCTCGAAAAATAGTTTGTAACCTCATTAGCATCAGCTCTAAAAACTTTGCCGAAATTGTAAGTAATTATGGCCTTTCGGCGCATACTGGATACTGTGCTTGAGAACCGGCCCCAATCGAGGGTCCGCTCTCAGGCCGTTTCTTTTTTGGGGGAAGGGCGCCGTGACAATCTCTTGCGCACACAAATTCCCTCGGCCGCTCGTCCGAGCGAGACCGGTCCTTGGGGGAGTACGGCAGCCCCAGGAAAAGCGATCGTCCCGCAAGCGGCCTTCCGGCCCGGATCACCGGCACAATCGCGCCTAAAAGTGCGCACAACGCGCATTCAACGCGACTATGAAGTACCAATTTTTGAGCAGAAAGGAAATGCCATCCATGGTTTACGACGAAATTCGACCTACCCCCTCCCCCCTTTTTTCCACAGGAGGACAGTGCAACCGTGAAACTGTGCACCACAGTCCGAAAAACAGACTCGGGCTGTGCAACCGTGAAACTGTGCAACTGTGCCGTCACCGGAAACAAGCACCCAGAGCATCGGACTCCACGCGCAGCGACTGCCGCACCGTCGGGATACCCATGGACAGATCTTCGTCGTTGGATGACGCTAACTCCTTCGATCAGAAGAATCTGCGGCTAAACCCTTTCACAAGAGGAATTTAAAGCGAACGACAACCCTCAACTCCATTGCCATGAGGAATTTGCGTCAAGATTCCAGGGGGGAGGGGGTACCCCGCCGGTCCAGTAGATTCTCAACCGATCGCCGCGCCGTAAACCGATCGCTGCCAGCCTCTTTTTCCATTTCCTTATGCCATCTTGATTGCTTTCACCCCGACCCTGCTGTATCACGGGCATAGGCCGGACGCGCTGGGTGCGGTCCGGCTAATTTTCAATGCAGCGGAGGGCTCAAGCCATGATCTTGCAATCTGCAGAACTGCCGCCAAGCCAGAAAACCGCTACAGATATAAAAGAACCGGTGGGACTCCCGGCCAAGGTCGCCACCGCGGCCGACCGCCAGCAGGCAGCCAACCAGATGCGTTACCAACTCTACTTGCTGGACCGCAGCGAACGCCGCATGTCGATCGAAGACTGCATGGCCGCCATGCTGGAACGGTCTGGAACCGAACTGCCCGCCTGAGGCGGCGGTCCATCACATTGCTTCCGGGCTCTCGATGCCCAGCCAGCCGAGCACGGTCACCAGCTCGCGCAAAACTATCGCGGCCGTTGCCAGCAGCAGCGTTTTGCGGGCCGGTTTCTCTTCCGTCAGGATGTGATGCTTGTGGTAGAAGTTGTTGAACTCCTGCGCCAGTTGAAACGCATGCTTGGCCAGGTACGCCGGCTCTGAAGTAGTGATGCATTGCTCCAGCACCGCCGTCCGCCGCCCCGCGCGCAGCCACACCGTCCAGATGTCTTCAGCATCCTCGCCGCTGAGATAGCTCGCGGCATCGACGTCGGCAAAATCCTTCAGCACCACTTCCGGCGTGGTGTCGCCTTTGCGAAAAATGTTGCGCGCCCGCACGACAGCGTATTGAATGTAGGGCCCCGTCTCGCCTTCAAAGCTCAACGCATCTTTGAAGTCGAAGGCGATCACGGAATTGCGCGTGAATTTCAGCATGAAGTAGCGCAGCGCGCCAATCGCAATCTGCTCCGCGATGCGCTGGCGTTCCGCTTCATCGCGCCCCGTCTGCCGCGCATCTACTTCGGCGCGCGTCGCGGCAATCAGCTTGTCGATCAGGTCATCGGCCTTGACGCCGAAACCCTTGCGCCCGCTGACCTCGATGTACGCCTTTTTCTTGTCTTCGGACGAGACCTCGTACCCGAGATCCTCTGCGCAACGCGGCGTCAGCGCCACCATCTCGTAGCTGAAGTGCGTGTAGTGATCCGCCTCGGCCGTGTAACCCATGCCGCGCAGCGCCTGAATGACGTTCGCCTGCGGATCGCTCTGCCGCGCATCGATGACATTGTAAATCGCCTGTGCTCCGCCAAAGTGCGGGTGATTCGCTTCGCCCTGTTCTGCCGAAATCCAGCACTCGTGGTCGGGATACGCGAAGAACGGCTTGTACCCGAAGTCGCGTCCCAGCAAGCCAAACTTCCACAGGTGATACGCGATGTCCTTGCCGACATACGTGACGGTTCCGTTCGACCGCACAATCACCTTGGCGTCTTCGTCGGTAGTTTTCGGTTCATCTTCCGCCGGAGCCGACTCTTGGGCTGCGCCGGGCCGCGTCATCACCCAGCAGCCCTTGTTCTTACCTTCGTTTTCGAAATAGAGCACGCCCGTTTTTTTCAACTGCTCAAATGCCAGCGCCCAGAAATTCAGGTGCAGAATCTCGCTCTCGCGCGGCAGAAAATCATACTCAATGTCCAGCCGCAGCATTGTTTCAAGATGCCGACGCAGCACCGCCGTCGAAATCAGCTCGGCGATCTCAGCTGTTTCATTGCCGCCCTCTTCAATCTCATGCAGAGTGGCATAGCGCAGGTTCTTGCGCGCCTCATTCTCCGCGTCCGATCCGCTCGTGTACCACTGCGATGTCTTCGCATACAGATCCCAGCAGTAGTAGTCGATTGAATCTTCAAAACGCCCGCTGTTCTTGAATCGGCTTTCGCGTTCCGTGATTAGCGCACGCACGTCCGCAGCCGACTTCCCTTCAAGATGCAGAAAACCCACCACCACATCCGCCACTTGCACGCCGGTGTTGTCGATGTAGTTCTGCACTGTCACGCGCTGGCCCGCCGCACGCAGCAGCCGCACGAACGTATCGCCGAGAATCGCATTGCGCAGGTGGCCGATATGCGCAGCCTTGTTGGGATTGATGCTGGTGTGCTCCACCAATGAGTGCACGCCACTCAGGGGCGGCTCCAGGCCCTTCGCACTCGCCACAGCATGCACCCCGCTGCCACGATCGAGCCGCGCGTTGATATACCCCGCGCCCGCAATCTCAAACGAAACAAAACCCGGCAGCGGTCCCAGTTCGGCCACAATCTCCTGCGCGATCACTTTCGGTGCCTTGCGCAGTGTCCGCGCCAACTGCAGTGCGATGGGCGTCGCCAGTTCGCCAAACTTCAGCTCCGGCGGCGTCTCCATCGGGACCGATTCGACTTCAATTCCATACCTGGCTTGCAGCACGCCGCGCAGATGCGTCTCAAGCTGGTTCTTCAATTCCAGATACACGTTGGAGAGCCTCATGCGCGTTTCCAGAATTGGTTCTTATCGAAAGGCGCGCACTCATGTCGACGCGAGCCTCGGCGAGTGGCGACCTTGAACGGACCTGCTGATGTCGCGTGGATTCTGGAAACGCCGTAAAATCCTTGATTTTCAAGGTGATTTTAACAGAGCGGCCCGCGTCGCCGCGTTTGACGCTCCCGCTTCAGACCCCTAAGATTGAAGGGTAGATTGCCAGAAGATTTCTGCCTGCCGTCGGGGCGAATCCCCAGCAAGCCACCATCTCATGACCGATCAAGCACCCAGTTCCGCCCGGTTCTATCTCACCACGCCGATCTATTACGTGAACGCGCGCCCGCACCTGGGCCATGCCTACTCGACCATCGTGTGCGACGCCATCGCCCGCCGAAAGCGTGCCCTCGGCATCGACACCTGGTTCCTTACCGGCACCGACGAACACGGCCAGAAGATTGAGCGTTCCGCCAAGCTGGCAGGCAGCACGCCTCAGGAGTTTGCGACCGCTATTTCCGGCGAATTTCGCGGATTGTGGGACCGCCTCGGCATCACCTACGACGACTTCATCCGCACAACCGAAACTCGCCACAAACGCGGCGTGCAAAAACTCTTCGCTACGCTGCGCGATCGCGGCTACATCTACAAGGGCTCCTACACCGGACAATATTGCGTCTCCGATGAAGCATGGGTCGACGTCACTCCCGGAGCACCTTGCCCGGACTGCGGTCGCATCACCGAAACCGTCAGTGAAGAGAATTACTTCTTCAAGCTCTCGGCCTTCGAACGCAAGCTGCTTGAGTTCTACGAGGCCAATCCCGGTTTCATGCAGCCCGAGTCCACACGCCGCGAAATCATCTCCTTCGTGCGCGGTGGACTGAAAGATCTCTCCGTCAGCCGCGCCAGCTTTTCCTGGGGCATTCCCGTGCCCGGCGATGAGAAGCAAGTTGTCTACGTCTGGCTCGATGCCCTGGCCAACTACATTACCGCACTCGGTTACGGATCAGACGATCCCGCCGACCAGGCCCGCTTCGCCAAATACTGGCCTGCCGACATGCACCTCATCGGCAAAGAGATCAGCCGCTTCCACTGCGTCTACTGGCCCGCCTTTCTCATGGCCGCCGGCATCGCGGTTCCGCGTTCCGTACGCGCCAACGGCTGGCTGCTCTTCGATCAGGGCAAAATGTCCAAATCGCGCGGCAATATTGTGCGCGCGGAAACGGTGCAGGAAGTTCTCGGCGCCGACGCGCTGCGTTACTTCCTGCTGCGCGAAATCCCCTTCGGCCAGGACGGCAACTTCTCCTTCGACGCGCTGGTGCAGCGCTACAACGGCGATCTCGCCAACGGCTACGGCAACCTCGTCAGCCGCGTCGTCAACATGGTGCACAAATACTTCGGCGGTGTCGTGCCGGAGCCGGGTGCGGAGACCGCGGCCGAGACCGCTCTGCGCGAACACGCCAACAAAGCCATCGCCGAATTCGGCCCTGCCTTTGACGATCTCAACTTCTCTGAGGCACTCAAGAGCCTCTGGACCTTAGTCGCGGAAACCGACGGCTATCTCACCGCCAACGCACCCTGGAAGAAGCCAGCGGACCGCTCCGACGATGAACACAGAGCGTTGCAGGCCCGCGTCCTGGCAACCGCCGCCGAATCCATCCGCATCATAACCGCGCTGGTCTATCCCATCCTTCCCGACGCTACCGCAAAAGTCTGGCGCCAGCTTGGACTGGGAGAGATTCAGGATGCGGCCAAGCAAGCTTTCCTCACCAGCATCACGTGGGGTGGATTGAAAGCCGGAACGCAGTTCAGCGAGCCTGCGCCGCTCTTCCCTCGCGCAGAAAAGGACTCGGTCGAACGTATGCAAAATCTCGAAGACGAAAACACCCGCAGTGTCATTGAAGCAGCCGGCGGCGCAGAGAACGCCCCCAAGTCGGCCCCCGAAGCGCCCACCTCGGCACTGCCCATTGCGCCTTCGCCCGCCCCCGCATCGCCTTCCGTCGTTTCAGTGCAGGAATCGGGAACAGGTCCCGGCGCGGCCATTCCACCGTCGAAACAGGTGCCCAGCCAAAGCACAACGACGCAGGCCGCTACAGCTCCGGTCGATCCGGCCAGGCCACTCGACACCACACACGTCCACCAGGTTCCAGCAGAACTCGCCAGCAGCCGGCTGAGTTCGACGCTACCCGCCGCGCCGCCCGCCGCCCCCTTGACTCCATCGAGCGCCGAAGCAACGGCGTCGCCCATCGGCGCTCCCGATTCGGCGCTGATTGCCATCGACGACTTTGTCAAAGTCGACTTGCGCGTCGCGCAGATTCTGGTCGCCGAGCGCATTCCCAAAGCCGACAAACTGCTGCGCCTCGAAGTCGACCTCGGCTACGAAAAACGACAGATCCTTGCGGGCATCGCGCAATATTATGACCCGGAAAAGCTCATCGGCCGCAAGATCGTGATCGTCGCCAACCTCGCGCCACGGAAGATGCGCGGCCTCGAGTCCAATGGCATGCTGCTGGCCGCATCGCTACCCGACGGAGCGCCCGTGCTCGCCAGCTTTCTTGAAGAAGTGCCTCTCGGCGCGCGGCTCAAGTAAGAGACTCCCGCATTCAAGGCTTGGTCTTTGGAAAGGGGCCTAAAGGAGCTTTATGGCAATTGAGATTGAAGGGATTGCGCCTTTGATTTTTGTCTTTGACATGCCTAAGTCAGTCCACTTTTACCGAGATGTTCTTGGATTTGAATTGGTCAACCATTCGCCTGAATACGCCGAGGGACTCTTTCATTGGGCGATGTTGCGGTTGAATGGCGTGACCTTCATGCTCAACACCGCCTACGATGAAGGCGACGCTCCTGAAGAGCCCGTGCCCGCACGAGTACAAGCGCATAGCGATACGCAGTTCTATTTCGATTGCGCGGATTTGGATCTTGCCTATCAGCATTTGCTTGCCAACGGAATCACGGTCAAGCCACCGACCGTGGCCCGGTACGGGTTTAAGCAATTGCATCTGAAGGATCCGGACGGGTATCAGATTTGCCTGCAGCATCCCGTGTAGAGCGGCTATCGACATGCCTCGCAATTCATCTTTCTCGACTGGAGTTCCAGGTGCTGATCGACTCCCACGCCCATCTCGATAGCCCGCGCTATGCAGAAGACCGCACCGCGATGCTGGCACGAGCTAACGAAGCTGGTGTGGGCGCCGTTCTCTCGATCGGCATAGGCGAAGGGCCCGCCGAGATGCATCAGGCGCTCGACATCTGCCGCCAGTTCAACGGCCAGCCCGGCATGCCGCGCCTCTTTGCCAGCGCCGGCATCTATCCCCACAACACCCCAGAAGCCGATGACGCAGCCCTCGCCAAACTCGACAGCCTTCTCGCCGAGCCGGAGGTTATTGCCTGCGGCGAAATCGGCCTCGACTACTACCACGAGGGCGCGCCGCACGACATCCAACGCGCCGGCCTGGTTCGCCAACTCGAGATCGCCGCCGCCCGCAAACGCCCCATCCTCATCCATTGCCGCCCGAAAGATGGCCAAACCGACGCCTGGGAGCACCTCTTTCTAACCCTCGACACCTACTGGCGGCACACCGGCCTGGGCGGCATCATGCACTGCTTCGGCGCGGGCTGGGAGCAGGCCGAGCGCTCGGTCGACATGGGCTTCCTGGTCTCCTTCGCCGGCAACTTGACCTACCCCAAGGCGCAGCCCCTGCGCGATGTGGCCGCCCGCCTGCCCCTCGACAGCGTTCTGGTTGAAACTGATGCCCCCTGGCTCGCCCCCGCGCCCGACCGCGGCAAGCGCAACGAGCCCGCTTTCGTCACCCGCACCGCCGAAACCCTCGCCGGCCTGTTGGGCGTTTCCCCCGAAGAAATCGCCGCCGCCACCGCCAGAAACTTCGCCCGGCTGTTCCACCTGCCCGTAGACGTGGGAAACTGGTAGAGGCGCTGCGCATGGCAGTCTTCCCCTGCCTTTAAGAGGATGAGAGCAAATGGCCCAGGACAATTCATTCGACATCGTCAGCAAACTGGATATCCAGGAAGTTCGCAATGCGATCGACCAGGCGATCAAAGAGATTCGCCAGCGCTTCGATCTGAAGGATTCGCACTCTGAGGTTTCCCTGCTGGAGGGTGACAAGGAGATTCAGCTTGCTTCGGCCAATGAGTACAAGCTTGAAGCGGTCAAGGAAATCCTCGGCCAGAAGCTGGTCAAGCGGGGTGTGTCGCTCAAGAATATGACTTACGGCAAGGTCGAGCCGGCCGCTGGCCAAAGCGTTCGCCAGAAGATTAGCCTGCAGCAAGGCATCCCCATTGAAAAGGCAAAGGAGATTGTCCGCATCGTCAAGGACTCAAAAAAGAAGGTGCAGGCCAGCATTCAAGGCGATACTGTGAGAATAGCCGGCAAAGATCGCGATGACCTCCAGGCCATCATTTCCACGTTGCGAGGCAAGGACCTCGGCGTGGATTTGCAGTTCACAAACTACCGCACGAACTAAGAGACTTCCTGGCCGTCTTGAGCGACTCCGAGTCGGAGCGCGAAGCAAGCGGGCCGGCACAGGGACAGAAAGCGCGAGAACCAAACGACTTGAGTACCTTGGCAATAGCAACGGCGAGAGAGGTCTTTGAACTGCTTCGCGAAGACCTTGTGGCAATCGAGCAGGAGCTTGGCCGGGACGCCGCCTCCAGCGTCAGCACCATCACCGAAATCGCCGAGTATCTGCGCGAAGGCGGCGGCAAACGTATCCGCCCCTCGCTGCTACTGCTGGCCGCTCATTTGCTCGACTACTCGGGACCCAGTGCCATCCGCCTTGGAGCGGTGGTCGAGATGGTTCACACCGCCACCCTGGTCCACGACGACATAATTGACGGCGCCGACACCCGCCGTGGTCGCCCCTCGCCCAACACCACCTGGGGCAATGAGAAATGCGTACTCGCTGGCGATTGGCTTTACATGCAGGCCTTCCGCGTGGCGCTCGAAGAGAAGAACCTCCGCGTCCTCGACCTGCTCATCGGCCTCACCCAACAAATGGTCGAAGGCGAACTGCTGCAAATTCAACGGCTTGGCAAAGCCGTCTCTGAAGCGGAATACTACGACCTGATCTTCCGCAAGACGGCCTGCCTGTTCTCTGTTTCCATGCGACTGGGTGCCGTCCTGGCCGGTGCTACCGAGGCACAGGAAGCGAACCTGGCAGCCTATGGCCGCGCCGTCGGACTCTCGTTCCAGATTGTCGACGATGTGCTTGACCTGACGGCCACCGAAGAGGTTTTGGGCAAGCCTGTCGCCAGCGACCTGCGCGAAGGCAAGGCCACGCTGGCGGTCGTCCACTCCATCGACCACGGCACGGCGAAGGACCGCCAGCACATTCAACGTGTCCTGGACGACCGCAGCTTCGAACACGTGAGCCGCGAGCGCATTCAGGACATCCTGGTCCGCAACGGCTCCGTCGAATACGCCATGTCTGCCGCCGATCGCTACGCCGAGCAGTCGCGCCAGGCTCTAGCTTCCCTGCCCGACTCCGAGTTCAAACGCGCCCTGCTGTGGGTACCGGACTTTGTCGTCGCACGGGATAAATAGCCTTCCCCTGAGGTCAATTGCATGCAGGATCTTTGGACGCAGGTGGATCGCTATTTCAGCGATCTGCTGATTCCTCCCGATGCTGCGCTCGATGCGGCGCTGGCAGCCAACCGCAACGCGGAACTTCCCGCCATCGACGTCACGCCGCTGCAAGGCAAGTTTCTCGAATTACTGTTGCGCATCTCAGGCGCGCGCCGCGTCCTCGAGATCGGCACCCTCGGCGGCTACTCGACCATGTGGCTGGCTCGCGCGCTACCGGATGGTGGCCAGATCGTCACGCTTGAACTCGTCCCCCACCATGCCGAAATTGCACGAATAAATCTGCGCAATGCCGGCATCGCCAACGTGGATCTACACGTGGGTCCGGCACTCGAAACGCTTCAGGCCCTCGTCGCCAATGGAGCCGCGCCGTTCGACTTCATCTTCATCGACGCCGACAAATCCGGCTACCCTGAGTATCTTGAGTGGTCGCTCAAACTATCGCGACCCGGCACGGCTATCGTCGCGGATAACGTCGTTCGCGACGGCAAGGTCATCGAGCCCGACAACACCGATCCGAACATCCAGGGTGTGCGGCGCTTTACCGAACTGGTCGCCGCGGAACCGCGCCTCAGCGCCACCGTTTTGCAAACGGTCGCCAGCAAAGGCTACGACGGGTTCGCGCTGGCCGTGGTTTTGCGCTAAGTTGGGATCATAGGGCGTAACTCCCGTCCTTTCTTGCCCGGCTGCCCCTCACATCCACGCCCTCCAATGATTCCGCATCTAATTCAGTATGAATAGACGTTCCGCCCGACCTTTTCCCTATCTCTCGCGCTCATTCATTTTCCTGAAGCAACAGATCTGCTTCCTGCTCGCCCTCGCCGCGGCATTCCTTGCTCTTCCATCTGCCGCCTGGGCTGAGGGCATCCCCGTGCACCACCTTGAGGGAACTCTGCACGGCTTTCTCGTTCTGAGCAATCAACAAGGAAAGGTGGTCGCCGTGGGCGATTTGATCCAGGTTGTCGATGCGGATCGTGTCACTTCCCACTTGCTCTTCCATTTCAGAGATGGCTCCATTGATGAGGAAACTACCGTATTCACACAGCACGACTCCTTCAAGCTGGTTTCCGATCACCACATCCAGAAAGGCCCTTTCTTCCATCAGCCAATTGAAGTCTCCATCGATGTTCCGAGCGGCGAAGTCACCATTCACTCAACTGGAAAAGACGGCAAAGAGGACGTCAAGACCGAGCACATGGACCTACCATCCGACCTCTGCAACGGCCTCATCAATACCGTCGCTAAGAACATCCAGTCTGATGCGGCTGAGACAAAAGTCACGATGCTTGTGACCACACCCAAGCCGCGCATCATCACCCTCGCCTTCTCCCCTATTCCCGAAGCGGCCTACACGCTCGCCGGGTTCAAGCGCAAAGCTCTCGGCTACCAGATCAAGTTCGAACTTGGCGGGATCGCCGGCGTGGTCGCTCCCATGATCGGCAAGCAGCCGCCCAACTTGCAGATTTGGATCACTACCGGCGAACTTCCCACCTTTATCCGCGAGACCGGCCCCACGTTTGAAGACGGCCCCGTCCTCAACATGCAGCTCGCTGCCCCGGTCGGCCCCATCGCCTATGCCGGTACGTCCCACCCTCCAACCCACCATTGACGCTGCGGGCAGAGGCGTAGAATTCTCTGCAACATGAATCAGCGCATGGAGAAGATCCGCCAGCTTCTGACCGAACTTGAAGCCGAGCCGGAGTTGCGCGCATCCGGCGATCTCGGCTTTTCCGCGCTCGAGATGCCCGTCATCATTCAGGAGATCGTCGACGACCTGCAACCGCTGCTTACGCCCTACGACGCCGCCTTTTACTGGTTTCTTTTCCGCCATTCCATCGCCAAAGATGGAAACCCCTTCATCCGGGTAAGCAGCCGATCGCTGCAGCGCGCAGTCGTCCGTTCCTCCTATTCGCGGGCGGAAGAAAATACCATCTCGCTAGGTAAGGTGCAGGACACGCTGCGGGCCCTCGAATCCGTGGGAGCTATCCGCAAAGAAGGCGAGCCGAATCGTCAGGGCACGCAATATCGCGTTCTTATTCCCGATGAGATTCCGGCATGCCGGGAATTTCGCGCAGAACGGGTAGCCGCCGAACCGACCCTCATGTTTCCCGAGGCCGCCAGCGAGGAAGACAAAATGCGTGCGACGCGTATGAAGGTATTTGAGCGCGACGAATACAAGTGCCATTCCTGCCAGAAGCAGCTCACTCGCTTCAACGCCACGCTGGATTATTTGAAGCCGATCGCGGAAGGCGGCGACCATAGCGCCGAAAACCTCGTCACTGCCTGCACAGACTGCAATACCCGCAAGACCTAGCGAGATATCAGGCCGGATCGCCCGTCATCAGCTCGCGCAGCGCCGCGGCATAGTGCTCCGGCAGCGGCTTCTTGTTCAGCTTGTCATCGCAGACCACGTGTACCGTTTCGCCCTCGGCCAACAGTGCGTGCTCATCACCCTCAGCACCCTTGCGCAAAATGCGATACGCAAACTTGAGCACCGAGCCACGCAGCAGCGCGGGCCGCGTCTCAATCAGGATGGTGTCATCGTAGCGGGCCGGCGAGCGGTAGCGACATGTCGCCTCGACCACCGGGAGAATGCATTCGTGCTCTTTTTCAAGCTGGCTGTAAGCGAGGCCAAGGGAGCGAAGCAGTTCTACGCGGCCAATCTCAAACCAGACCAGGTAGTTGGCATAGTAGACAATGCCCATCTGGTCGGTTTCGGCGTAACGCACCCTCACTTCATGGGTAACGGGCATCGATCGAGTTTCCCTGGTCCCTGCGTCTATCGAATCACTATCTACGGCTTCAAATGGCTGAACATCGAAAGCTTCGCGACATCGTTGAAGCTGACGTAGACAAAGAACATCACAAGAACCACAAAAGCCGCCTGGTAGAGGCGCTCTTTCACCACCATGCTGATGTCGTGGCGCATCACGCTCTCAATCAGCAGCAACAGGATCAGGCCGCCATCGAGAATGGGAAACGGCATCAAGTTGAGGATCCCCAGGTTCAGGCTGATCCCCGCCGCGAGTTCGAACTTGGGCACCCAATACTTGGTCTCCGCCGCCTGGCCTGCCGCGTGGGCAATTCCCACCGGGCCAGCCAGTTGCTTGACGGATGCTTTGCGCGTCAGAAGCTTCTGCAGCACATCCACAATCATCATGGAGCTTCCGGCACAATATTCGCGCGACTCGGCCACCGCCGTCGCAAATGGGAGAGGCCGATGCGCCACCGGCGGATCAGCCGGAGGCACTGCCCTGAATCCGATCTGCCACTGGGAGTCGTGGTCCGACGGACGGACCACCATCGGCGGCAGCGTTACGCCATTCCGCGCCACCGTGAGGGTAATAGGATTCCCTTTTCCGGATTGAAGATAATCCACGAATGGATCCAGCGTGTGGAACGCATGCCCATCCACCGCCAGGATGTCGTCGCCGGCGCGCAATCCTGCACGCTCCGCGGGCCAGCCTGCAACCGTTTCGTCCACTCGAATGGGCGCCGTTTCGTACTGCAGGAACATGCCGGTCTGGCTCAACTCCAAACCGTTCCTGCTGCTCTTATCCTGCACATGCAGCGATGCCGGGACAAGCTGCCCGTTGCGATCCAGGGTCACAGGAACGATCGCGTTCGCGGCGTCCCTGGCCGAATCGACAATGGTTTCCAGGTCCGGATTGCTGGCCGCGCCAAATTGGCGAATAACGTCGCCCGGATGCATGCCTGCCCGGTCTGCGGCTGAGCCCGGCGTCACCCACTCCAGCGTTGCCGTCTTGATGTCGGGGATCTCGTTGATCCAGGCGAAATAAGCGAACATCAACACGAACGCGAGAACGAAATTTGCTGCCGGCCCCGCAAGGCCAATCAACATACGCTGCCAGCGGGGATGCGACGAGAACGCGGCCGCATCGTTTGCCGGCTGCTCCTCGCTGGGATTCTCGCCGGTCATTTTGACGTAGCCACCAAACGGCAGCAGGCAGATCTTGTAGTCGGTCTCGCCGTACTTGAAGCCAATGAGCCGCGGGCCAAATCCGATGGAGAAGGCCTCGACTCGCACCTTACACAGCTTGGCCACGGCGAAGTGACCGAATTCGTGTACCACCACCATGATCCCGATGAGGACGATGAAGGCTCCGGCAGATACTAGAAAATCATGCATAGATTAGGGTTATATCCTCAGACCTGCACTCGTAACACATTGGGCCGGCCGGCACTTTCAGACACAAATGCACTGGCCATCTCGCGGGCCCGCTGGTCAGCGGCCAATACACCGGCAATCGAGGTCGGATGCGCCTCAGCCGTTGATGCAAGCACTGCCTCAATTGTACGCGGAATGTCGTTGAACCCGATACGACCTTCAAGGAACGTTTGTACCGCGACCTCGTCTGCAGCATTGAGCGCAATGCAGTGGGCGCCACCCTTTTCAGCCGCCTCGTAGGCCAGCCGAAGGCAGGGAAACCTTTCAAAATCAGGAGGTTCAAAGTCCAGGTGGCTGAGCGCGGCCAGGTCAAACGTCAGCGTCGATGCCGGCCTTTCCGGATACGCCAGGGCATACAGGATGGGCAGCCGCATGTCCGTGACCGAGATCTGCGCCAGAATCGACCCATCCACGTACTCCACCAGAGAGTGCACCGTCGACTGCGGATGCACCGTCACCCGCACCTTACTCGGCGGCACGTCAAACAGCCGGCATGCTTCGATGATCTCCAGCCCCTTGTTCAGCATGGTGGCTGAGTCTATCGTGATCCGCCGGCCCATCACCCAAGTCGGATGCTTGAGGGCCTGCTGCGGCGTGATGTTCGCAAACTGCTCCAGCGGAAGTTGCCGAAAGGGCCCGCCTGAAGCCGTCAACCATATCGTCTTGACTTCCCTGTGCGTGCCCACGCGCAGGCACTGATGCACCGCGTTGTGCTCGCTGTCGATGGGAAGGATCGGTACATTGCGCTCGCGCGCGGCCGCCGTCAGAATCTCCCCTGCGGCCACCATGCATTCCTTGTTCGCCAGGCCGACCGGCTTGCCCGCCAGAATCGCCGCGTGTGTCGCTTCCAGTCCCGCAACACCCACGATCGCCGATACAACAAAATCCGCATCTGCAAGCGTCGAGCAGGCTACCGTGCCATCCGTGCCATGCACCACTTCAATGCCCGTCGTCCCGGCCTCGCGCAGCTGCTTCGCAAGCTGGTCCGCCAGTTCCTCCGTAGCGAGTGAAATGATTGCCGGCTTCCAACGCACCGCTTGCGCGAATGCTTCCTCAATATTGCGTCCAGCAGCCAAAGCAGCCACGCTATAGCGCTCGGGAAACTGCTCGACGATGGAGAGGGTGCTCTGCCCAATGGAGCCGGTGGAACCGAGGATGGCGAGTCGCTTCAAAATAATCTCGGAATTCGGGGCAAACTGTGTGCCCATTTAAAAATCTATACCAGGCAGATCATGAATCCGCAGTTAGCGAATAACCTGAGCGTACCATAGCACCGGAGCGGCCAACAGCAGTGCGTCGATGCGATCCAATACCCCGCCATGCCCCGGCAACAGCGTGCCCGAATCCTTCACGCCTGCCGATCGTTTCAGCGCCGACTCCGCAAGATCGCCCACCTGCGCAACCACATTTACCACCACGGCCATCACTAGCCACCACCACCACACTTCATCGGCGAACGACAGCTTTACAAAATTCCACTGAGCCATCAGCTCCGCGATCCAGAACAGCCCCGCGGTTACTAGCAGACTCCCCGCCACCGAACCCACCGCGCCTTCCCAAGTTTTGTTGGGACTGAGCGAAGGCGCCAGTTTGTGCCGGCCCCAGGCGCGGCCCACATACAGCGCGGCAATGTCGCCAGCCCAAACGACGAAGAGCAGGAACACAACCAGCGTCGCCCCATTCGTCTGCTCGCGCAATGTGGGTATCGCGATCAGCGTGAGGCCGATATAGCAGAGCCCAAACACCGACGAAGCCGCATCCACCATCACGCGCTCCACCGGAGACGCAAAGGTGCAATACACAAACAGCGCAAGGCTCAAGCCGCTAAACAGAATGAGCGTCTGATCGGGCCACTCGAAGTTGCCGACGAACAGCGCCGCAAGCGCCACCAGAATGGCAATGCGCGGAGGCTTGGCGCCGCAGCGAGCGGCCAAACCCACAAACTCCCATCCCGCCAGAATCGCCACTCCGGCCACCGCCAGCGTAATCAACCACTTTGGCCCGAGAAACACTAAGACCAGCACCAGCGGAATAAGAATCAAAGCCGTAAGGACGCGTTTCATTCAGGGATGAGAATACACCGCCGGGCTTATGCAGCCTTCGATGCGCGTGCGATTAGAAAGCCTATCCCGCCGCCAGCTTGATCCGCTCGGGATCTTCTTCCACTTCGCCGCAGCTCTCGCCGATGCCGCCGAAGCGCCGCTCGCGCCGCTGAAACGCCGCGATCGCCTCCAGCAGATGGATGCCGCGAAAGTCGGGCCACAGCCGCTCGGTGACAAAAATCTCGGTGTAGGCAATCTGCCACAGCAGATAATTCGACACCCGCATCTCGCCTGACGTCCGTATCAGCAAATCCGGATCGGGCATGTGCGCTGTATATAAATGGCGATGAATGTCCTCTTCGCTGATGTGGTCCAACGCCACATGCTTGCGCCGCATCTCCGCGGCGAGCGCGCGAAACGCATCCACTATCTCAGACCTTGCGCCGTAGTTCAGCGCCAGCGTCAGCGTGGTCCCCGTGTTCCCCGCCGTCGTCTCTTTGGCCCACTGCATCTTGTCCTGCACTTCCGAGGGCAACTCATGCGTCCGCCCGATGTAGCGAATGCGTACATTGTTGTCCATCATGCGCTGCACATTGCTCTCGAGGTAGCTCTTCAGCAGCCGCATCAAAAAATTGACTTCCGCCTTCGGTCGCCGCAAATTGTTCTCGAGCGAGAACGCATACAGCGTGAGCCATGGCAAGCCGATGCGCGACGCCGTCTCGGTAACCAGTTGCACGCTCTTTGCGCCCTGCTGATGTCCCAAAAAGCGTTTCAGCGACCGGTGGCCCGCCCAGCGGCCGTTCCCATCCATAATGATGGCCACATGCTCAGGCAGGCGCTCCGGCTTCAACGTCGCATATACGGCACGTTCTTGCGCCGTTAGCTCGTGAATCCGCAGCGTGCCAGTCAGTTGCAATGGGATGCCTCGCCCTTCCATTTGCGGCTTCCGAGCCGGCGCTCTTGGAGCATCTTCGGTTGAAGCCCGGCAATTCCCTGCCCATCCGGATGGTGGATCAGGTTGTAGCGCCGCGCAGACTACTCATCTCCGGCTGTCGGAGAAAAAGTGGCGGCACCATCGAACCTAGCACATGCGCTTGAAAGCCCGCAAACGCGCAATCGCCGCACGGCCACAAAAGTACCATCGCCGCGCCGGAACCCCCTCCGGCGTGGCGACAACCTTCCTTCTGCAAGCGTTAAGCGGTGCGGCGGCGGCCCATCGCTGCGTCGCGAATCGAGCCGTAGATCAGCGTTCGATGCAGCGAATCCAACTGCGGCAGCGCCGCGGCAATCTCCGCCAGGAACGGGTCGGCCAGGATGGCGGCCACCTCTTCCTCGCGGCGGCTGCGCGAATCCCGCACCAGTTGGCTCACGTCCACTTCCAGCGCGTTTGCCAACCGCTCCAGCGAACCCAGCGTCGGGATCGCCTTACCGTTCTCGATCTTCGAGATATAGGTACGGGGAACTTGCATTCGGCCTGCCAACTGCCGTTGGCTCAGATGGCGCGCACGGCGAATCTCGCGCACTTGTCCGGCGACCTGCAGACCGGCTTCGGTCGTCACAGATACCGGTTGCGCTGTCACCAGTTGCGGGGTCAGGGGCGCGGGCTCCTCTACGTCCAGGGGCCGGTGGCACTTTCTGCAGAGAGAGTTGCTGGTTCGATACTGCACCAGACTGCAAAAATCACAGCGCAAAACTTCTCTCGTATCCACACTCACAAGGGTGGTTGCCATCGTTTGGTTGCGGAGAGCCAGAGCGTGCTCTCGACGATGAACTTCTTCACCGTCACACGTGCTACTTTCGGGGGAATGAACCATAATTGTCAAGTAGAAACTTAGGGTCAAACCTAAGATTTCCCCATCATACCCTGAAAACCCCGAAGATACACGAACCAAATGAAGCAACTTGGAGAGAAAATAAGATGGAATCTGTGGCCGACATCCCACCGCAATATGGGCGCGAACAGGCGTGGCAACTGCTCACCGAGTGGACTCACGGCGAGAGCCTGCGCAAGCATGCCATCGCCGTCGAAATCTGCGTCAGCGCCTGCGGCGCGGCGGAGGCCGACCGCCTCGGACTTGCCGGCGACGAGCGGGCAAAATTTCTGAACCTCTACACCACCACGGGGCTGCTCCACGACTTCGACTACGAGCGCCACCCCACGCCGGAGGAACATCCCTTCGTCGGCGTGCGCGAGTTGGAACGCCTCGGCTGGCCGCAGGAAACGCGCACCGCCATTCTTGGCCACGCTCAATACTCCGGCGTGCCGCGCGTGACCCATCTCGACAAAGCGCTGTTTGCCTGCGATGAACTCGCGGGTTTTCTCACGGCGTGCGCATTGGTCAAGCCCACCAAGGCCATTGCCGATGTTGAGGTCGCGGGCGTGCGCAAAAAAATGAAGGACAAGGCATTCGCACGCGGCGTCAATCGCGACGATGTGATTCAGGGCGCCGCCGAGCTTGGCGTCGACCTCGACGCGCACATTGCATTTTGTCTGGAAGCGATGAAAATGCGAGCGGGGGAGCTCGGGCTTTGACGCAGATTGTGTCCGGTCTCTAAAAATCCCACCAACAACGCTTCGAATTCGATCAATCACCTGGCGTCCGCACTTAGGGCGTCGTTAATGCGTTCGCGCCCAAATCATCAAGCCGTACACGGCCAAAACCAGAACCACAGTTGACGTACCAACGACGGCTTGTCGAACCCTCATCTGCAAGAGGTCGCGATAGTAGAACTCGTCGGGCTTCGCGGGATTGAATCGAATCTCGACTGTGTCCCCGGATACCAATTGGAAGAGTTTTGAGCCCTCGGGAGCATTGAAGTCGGCATATTGCTTCTCACCGGTCGGATCTGTCCACTCGATCACGTCGCCAGCCTCGGTCGTATAGTAAGGGCCGTATCTACCGCTATGTTCAATCTGTTCGGTTCCAGAGCGGGAAACCACCGCATTCGTCCGCATCCACTTGTCGTAGCCGCGCAAGCGTTCCCAGATTTCGATCAGCATGGCGCATCCAGTGTGCCACAAATGTTGAACTGCGAAGGGCATATCTGCGCCCTTCCCCGTTTTGCGCTACGATAATCTCGTTGCCGCACCATCTGTTCAGCGCTGCAGGAGGGCTGGCATGACCCGCTTTAATCACATACTCGCCGAATCCGAGAACGGCGTCCGCACGCTGACTCTCAACCGTCCCGACAAACGCAATGCGCTCAGCCCCGAGCTTATTGACGAGTTGACCGTCGCCCTGCATGAGGCCGAAACCTGCGACTGTGGCGTTGTTATCCTCACCGGCGCGGGCCAGGCTTTCTGTTCCGGCCTCGACCTCGATCATCTGGCTACCATCTCCGCGCGCAGCCCTGAAGAAAACCGTCGCGATTCGGAGAACATGGCACACGTCCTGCGCGTGCTCTACGACTTCCCTAAGCCCATCATCGCCGCCGTCAACGGCCCCGCCATCGCAGGCGGCATGGGCCTGGCCACCATTCCAGACTTCACCCTTGCCGTCCCCGAAGCAAAGTTCGGCTATACGGAAGTGCGCATCGGTTTTGTGCCCGCGATCGTTGCGTCATTCCTGCTGCGCCAGGTTGGGGAGAAGCACACTCGCGATCTACTGCTCACCGGCCGCCTCATCAAAGCGCAGGAAGCGCTGGAACTCGGCCTCGTCACCCAGATTGTCACCGCCGATCAGCTGATGTGCACAGCACGCGCGCTTGCACAATCCCTCTTGCAGAACAGCCCGCAGGCGATGCAATCCGTCAAACGTCTGCTGGCCAAACACGCACGCCGCCGCCTCGACGAAGAAATCGCCGACGCCATCGACGCCAATGCACAGCAGCGTTCCACAGAAGACTTCAAGGAAGGCGTGCAGGCCTTTCTGCATCGCCGACGCGCCGAGTGGCCCAGCATGAAGGTCAAAGCGTAATCAACCTGAGAAGTATGTGAGATAGAACCCCCAAGTCTCAGACAACACCAGCCCACCTATTTGTCTCTCTTGCGACGACTCGACAGCTCGAATAATAGGATCCCAGCCGCAACTGCAGCATTGATCGAATCTGATCGTCCGTGCATTGGGATACGCACTACAAAATCGGTGGTGTCGATCAGTTGCTGAGAGAGTCCCTGTCTCTCGCTCCCCACAAGGAGCACCGCGGGCCATCGGCATCGGAAATCCCGATAGTTCATGAGACCTTGTGGTGACGAGCCGACAATTGCGACATTGTGGAGCCTTGCCCATCGGGCAAATTCCCAAGTTGAACACGGCACCAGCTTTTGCGAAAAGAACGCACCCATTGTCGCCCTGAGACAAGCCGGGTCAAGAGGATCGGCGCCTTGCCCGAGCAGAAAGATTCCACTCGCCCCAGCGGCCTCCGCCGTGCGGATGATTGTTCCCAGGTTTCCCGGCTGATCCACCGACTCCACGGCAAGCCAAAGCGAGTTGCGCTCTGGCCTCAGTTCATCGACTGAAAACCACCTTTGGCGAAGCACCGCGCCAATCCCCTGCGGTTCGGACGCACGGGTGATTTCTCGGTAGACCTTGGGCGCGAGTCGAATGGCCGGCACTCCGTTTTGACGAATGTGTCGGACCAACTTTTGGCCGAATGGGTTCGAAAGTGCGGATGGATCGACGAAGAGCAGGTCGATCTGAACCTGCTCTTCACAGGCACGGGCAACATGGCGAATACCTTCGATTAGGTACTTACCAGTGTTAGACCTGCCATTAGGGGTTTGAAGATCTCGCAGTGCGCGGATTCTCGGATCGGACGGAAGGGAAATTAGAGGGTATTTGTTTTCATTCACGGCCCCATTGCGGAATCGGCCCGCCGGCCATTGGGATTAAACATCATTCGAAGTCTGACACAGCTTGCGAAACCGCACAACCCTAGCCTACGGGCTTCGTCGCCCGCAACTCCGCCACAATCTCCACCGCCGCCGCGCGCGCCTCGTCTGCCCGGTCCGGCGGAAAACTGATGGCGCCTACACGCGCATGGCCGCCGCCGCCGTAGCGCTCGCACACCTGCGCCAGGTTCACCATCTTCGTGGGGTCCGCCTTCGTCCACGGATTCGAACCGACAGCCACCTTGGTGCGGAAGCTCGACTTCGACAGACCGATCGAGTACGTCGCGTGCGGATGCAGATAATACGGGATGAATTTGTTGAAGCCTTCCAGCAGATGGTCGGTGATGTCGAAGAAGATCGTGCCGTCCTTCTCTTCGCTGCGCTCACGAATCAGCTCAATCGCCTCTTGATGCTTCTCGAGCAGCGGCGGCAACAGCTTCGCCACAAACGGCTGCGCCAACACTCCGGCCAGCGGCATCTCCGTCAGCAGCGGAATCAGCCGCGGAATGAACTCCGGGTCTTGCGTCGACTCGATAATCAGTGTCAACTTCATCGCCGGAGCGGCCATCTGCACCGCGGCTTCCGGGCTCTCATACTGCGCCCCATCGACAATGTTGGCCCAGTGAATCATGTCGGCCATCGGCTGCGTATTGAAGCCAAACTTCGTCGATCCGATATCGGCGAGAAACTTTGTGCACGACGTATAAGTGGGATCGAAAAACTTATGCGCCGCGCAAACTGCGTCGCGTTGGCACGCGCGGAAATTCTCCTGATCCTGCGGCGTCAAAAACGCCGACAAATGATGATCGAACCACCAGGTAATCTTTGGCGAAGCTGAGTACTTGAAATCGACGATCGCATTCTCGTCGCCCGTAAACTCGCTCTCATCAAAGAGCGCGCCGGCGCGATGCACCAGGCCGTGATACTCATAGCTTGCGCCTGCGGTCACGCACTCCCGATGAAACCGTGTGAACAGCGAGGCCGAGCAAGCACCGTCAAAGCATTTGTCGTGATAGAACACCCGAACCTGCAAGCCGCACCGTTTCTTACAGCAAAATCCGGAAAAACCGGAAAGTTAAGCATCAAGGGCGCGGCTCGTTGTGTCAAGGCACCGCGGGTACGGTCAAACCGGCTGAAAACAACAGCACAGCCTCCACGACGCACATTCAGTAGAATTCCTAGAACGGGCAGTTTGCGTCGTTGCAAGGGAGTCGTTCATGGAGCCGCAGAGCGAAATGCGCACGCCGGGACCGCCGCCGCATGATTCGACTGATGCCCCCACGCCCCAAAACGCCGCCAGCCTCCCACTCCGAAACGAACCTCGCGATCTCAGCTGGATTCTCATTGGCGGTCAGGGTCTCCGTGCCGGTTGGGCTGCGCTGCTCTTCGTCGCACTCTATTATTTGATTCTGCCCGTCCTTGACACCATCGCCATCTCCATCGACCCGGCCCTGGCACTCAATGACTATGCGCCGGCCACGGTCTTTATCGCAGAACTCCTCCCCGTTCTCGCCATTCTCTGCGCCGGCCTGTTCCTTTCTCGCATCGAGCACCGGCACTTCCTCGACTACAACCTCGCAGGACCCCGGCGTATCTTCAACTTCGTCACCGGTCTCTGCACCGGTTTCGGCGCCCTCTCGTTTTTGATTGGCGCACTTTCCCTGGGTGGTTGGCTGCACTTCAGCCCTGCTGCCCTCACTACCGCGCAGGCACTTAAGTACGGTGCCATTTGGGCCATAGCATTTCTTCTCGTTGGATGCGCGGAAGAAGGCAGCTTCCGTTGCTTTCTTCAGTTCACCCTCACCCGCGGAATCAACTTCTGGTGGGCTCTTGCCACTGTCAGTGCCACCTGCCTCGTGGTATCGTTGCGTCCCCAATCCAGCGGAGCCAATGGCGCCTATTGCGCTGCAGCCCTGGGCCTCATTCCCTGCTGGCTGCTGCATCGCGCCAAAGCGGAAGGCGCAGGCTTCTGGCAGGCCGCGTGGGCCACGTCGATGGTCTTCGGTTCCTACCACACCGTCAATCACGGAGAAACTTCTGTCGGCATCTTCGCAGCCGCCCTCATCGGATTCGTCTTCTGCATCAGTGTCCGCGTCACCGGCTCGGCCTGGTGGGCCATCGGCTGCCACGCTGCGTGGGACTGGGCCGAAACCTTTTTCTACGGTACCGCCGACAGCGGATTTCCCGCTCAACACCATTTCCTCAACGTCACCGCATCCGGCAATCCGCTTTGGAACGGCGGCGCCGACGGCCCCGAGGGCAGCCTGCTCGTCGTCCCCGTAACTTTGCTGCTGGCCGCGTTGCTGCTCGTCGTCTACAAGCGCAATCCGCCGTACACGCAACTTGAACCCGCCGCAAATCGTTTGGCCGGTTGAAAGACTAATATGCGCCTCTGGCTGAATAGAAAAACCGAAATCTCATTGCGCGACCAGTTGATGACCCAGGTAATTCTCGGCATCCTCTGCCGTGAGTTGCTTCCTGGACAGCGCCTCCCCAGCACGCGCGAATTGGCGCGCCGTTTCGGCATCCATGCCAACACCGCCAGCGCCGCCTACAGCCAGCTCGAAGCCGAGGGTTGGGTGGAACTCCGCCACGGCAGCGGCGTCTTCGTGCGTCGCAATCGTCCCGATGCGCCGCTTGGCCCCGAAATGGCAGTCGATCAGCTCATCGGCGAACTCGCCGTCAGAGCCCGCAAACTCGGCGCCTCCGACGCAATGCTCAAAGCCCGCCTGCGCCGCTGGCTTTCGCTCGAGCCACCTGCGCGCTGGATGCTGATTGAGCCCGACCCCGAGCTGCGCCGCATCGTTCTCCACGAACTGGAACAGACGCTTGCCCTCCCCGTCGCCGGCTGCGCACCAGACGAGTGTCATGTGGAGGACATTCTCGAAGGCGCGCTCTTCATTGTCCTTCCCAGCAAAGCCGCCGCTGTGCGCAAGCTGCTGCCTCCCGCGAAGGAACTCACCACGTTGCAGGTTCATCCCGTGTCGAATGAGCTGGACGCCCACCTGCAGCGCTACATGCCCGAGCACTCCGCGGAACTGATTGGCATTGCCTCGCGCTGGACAGAATTCCAGCGCATTGCGCAAACCATGCTCATCGCCGCTGGATTGCGGCCGGAAAGCCTGCTCGTCCGCGACGCTGCACTCCCCGGCTGGAAACGCGGCCTGGAGGCAACATCGGGCGTCGTGTGCGACACCGCAACCGCGGAAGAACTTCCCGAGGGCTGCTTCGCCATCGCCTTCCATCTCATCGCCGAATCCTCCGTCGCCGAACTGCGCGCCATTGAAGCACGATTCACCGGCACCCCGGACGACAGCAGCTTAAACGACGACGACACAACCTCTGTGTGACACTCGCGAAACTGTCCCAAAACGCTCCCTCTTGTTGCTGCGCGTTGTCTAGCATCGCTGGACATGAAGCCACTCTTGCTCTTCTTGATTGCCCTCTCTGTCGCGCCTGCTTGCATCGCGCAGGCCCTGCCCGATAACCCCGCTCCAGCGCCTCCCGATCCGGGCTGGAGTCGTCTGCAAAGTCTCGTACATGGCCAGGCCATCGTCGTTGACAACACCAACGGGCCGCCGGTTCACTGTCTTTTTACTGGCGTAACCGACGCCTATTTGTTCTGCAGTCCGCCCGGAAATCCCGCCGGCGTCGGCTTTCGCTTTGATCGTGCCGACATACTCGGCGTCGATTTCGACCTTTCTCATCAGGAACAAGCGCAAACCAGGCATCCCCAGCGCAACTATCATCCCGTCTGGCTCTCCTGCATGATCGCCGGCGGCATCTTGACCGGGATCGCAGCCACAGGTACGACCGATGCCGGGCACTCCGCCGAAGCTGGTTTGATCGGCGCCGTCGTTGTGGGCGCCATCGGCGCGCCCATGGCTTTCCTCCCGCGTCCGCAATCGGCATATGGTGGTCCGAACTATCCGCTGTACGGAATCGACATTCCGCTGCGGTATTTGTCTCGTCCGCACCGGCTCACCGGCGGGCGCAGCCGGTAGGAGGCGTCATGATTCGCACCACACTGCAAGTCGCGCTCTGTCTTTGTTTCTCACCGCTGTTGGTGGCACAAAATTCATCTGCCTTGCCCGAATCGTTGCCAAAATCCACTCCGAAAGCCCAAGCCCACGCGCCTTGCTGGGTTGCTCCGGCCGATGTACCCAGAAAAAATCAACCGAAAGCCGCAACCTCAACTCAAATTCCCGATAGTGTCACCATTCCAATGGGCACGATGATCAAAATCAGGCCTCTTGAACACGTGACCTCAGAGACGGCTATCGCCGGCGCTTCTGTCTCATTCGAAGTTGCTGAAGCGTTGATTGTTGATGACACCGTAGTACTTCCTGTCGGCGCACCGGTGAATGGAATCGTCGCCAAAGCTAAACCCGGAATACCGTACCGCCAGTGGCCCGATCTCGAGATACAAGTGAAAGAAGTGAAAGTTGGCAGCGGCGCCAGCCTGCCTCTTGTCCGTTCCGATCCGAGGCATCGTGCTAATCACCATATGACCTCAAATGATGTAGCGGAATGTATGTTGCTATTACCCTTGTGCATTGCGTCTGCGTTCGGAGTGACCGAGGATGGCCCTTCAAAACCAAATGCTGAAAGCGGAATACTGGTCGAGGTGACACCCTGCGAAACATGGTATTTCTGGACCAGATCTTCCATCATGATTTCTGCATCAGCATTCACTGGCCCCGTCAGCACCCCTTCCACTTCCACAACTGATTGTCCTCAGATTCTCGAAAACCCCGCATGTGACTACCTTGAGATCAAGTGAATACTGACTTAGGCTACTCGCCGACATCGCCCCAAACCGCAGCCGATCTCGGCGCAGGGTATCCTGTACTAGACCCATGCCTTACCCTGTGGAAACAGATCTAAACAACCACACCGCACCAGCAGTCCCGCCTCCACGCAGGGTACGACGCTGGCTCCGCCGCCTGTTTTGGACGGCCGGATGCCTCCTGCTGGTGCTTCTCATAGCTGTGACCGCAGGCATCCTGTGGCTCCGCTCCGCCGCCCAAGCCGCGCTGCCCCAGCTCGACGGGAATATCCAGCTCGCCGGGCTATCCAATCCAGTCACCGTGCGCCGCGATGCGCACGGCGTCCCCCACATCAACGCAACTTCGCAGCAGGATCTCTTCCTCGCGCAGGGCTACGTCACCGCGCAGGACCGTCTGTGGCAAATGGATATGTACCGCCGCAACGCCAACGGCGAACTCGCCGAAATCCTTGGCCCAACGCTCGTGCCCCACGACACCTCGCAGCGTGTCATGCAATTTCGAAACACGGCACAGCGCATCTATGGCAATCTCACTCCGGATGAGCAAGCCCGCCTCGAATCCTACGCACGCGGCGTCAACCTCTTCATCGACACCCACTCGGACTCGCTTCCACCTGAGTTCCGCCTGCTTCACTACCGCCCCAGGTCCTGGACTGGCGTTGATTCCATCTCCATCGGCACCATGATGATTCAGACTCTCGACTCCCATTGGGATGTAAAGCTCGTGCGCGAATTGGTCGCCGCAAAGCTGCACAACTCCAAGCTGGAGGCCGATCTCTATCCCGTCGGCTCGTGGCGCGATCATCCACCTACAGGCGAAATCGTTGACTTGAGCCAGCCGCACCCCGCCCCACCCGCCACTAGCGATGACAACGAAGACGACGACCGCACCCAAACGCGCTGGGTGCCCCAGGTCCCTGTGTCGGGACCTGGGTTGGTAGCTTCAGACGACCTTCGGGGCCTTCGCTCATTGCTCGGCTTGCCTTCATGTTCGGGCTGTAATCCAGGCTCGAATAACTGGGTGATCAGCGGCCAGCACACTGCCAGCGGAAAACCCCTGCTTTCGAATGACATGCACCTGTCGCTCACCGTGCCCAACATCTGGTACATGGCAGATCTCCGCGCCCCGGGTTACCATGCCGCGGGCGTCACCCTCGTAGGCATGCCCTATGTCGTTGCCGGCCACAACGAGCATGTGGCCTGGGGATTCACGGCGCTCTACGCTGACGTGCAGGACCTCTACAACGAAACACTGGACGGCAAAGGAAATTACAAGGCCGCCGATGGCAGTTGGAAGCCTCTCACCATCGACCACGAAGTCATTCACGTGCGCGGCAGCAAAGATGCCCATGTCGACGTCCAATCCACCGCTCATGGGCCTCTGCTGGGCGCCATGTTCAAGCACCCGATCAAGCCCGTCTCGCTCAAGTGGACACTCTACGATCCTTCCCTCAACGGGATTCCGCTCTATGCGATGAACACCGCATCGAACTGGACCGAATTTGCTGCCGCCCTCGGAGACTGGAATTGGCCGACACAGAACCTGGTCTACTCTGACGATCAGGGTCACATCGCCTATCACGCCATCGGCAGAGTTCCGCTGCGCCCCGCAGGCCTCATCGGCACACCCATTTCGGACGCGGTGCATGAGTGGCAAGGCTACATTCCGTTCGACGGCCTGCCTCACGCGTTCGACCCGCCATCAGGATTTCTGGCTACCGCGAACGCCCGCGTCACCACAGACAAGTCTCCTTATCAAATTTCACTCGAGTGGGCCGAGCCCTATCGCGCCGAGCGCATCTATAAATCGCTACAAGGTCGCGACCAACTCAAACCCGCGGACATGATCGCTGTGCAAACTGACATCTACAGCGAAGTCGATCAGGAGATGGCGCATCGCTTCGCCTATGCCATCGATCATGCCGCTGGCGCCGATGCGCGCCTGCATGCCGCCGCCGACCTCATGCGCAGTTGGGATGGAAGGCTCAGCACCGACTCCGCCGCCGCGTCCCTCGTGACGCAAACGCGCGAGGCGCTTGGTCCGATGATTCTCCAGCCGAAATTGGGCGATGCTGCTTCGGATTATCGATGGTCCGAATCCAACTTTGCTCTCGAAGAAATCGTTATGCACGGCAATCTCAACTGGCTCCCGCCCGGCTACAAAGACTGGGATGCGTTGCTTACCGAGGCCGTTCGTCGCGGTATGGAGAAGGGCAAGGCCCCTGGAGATGTCTCCGCCTGGACCTACGGCCGCTGGCATGTTGTCGACATCGAGCATCCGCTTGCCGCGTTCCTGCCTTTCACCAGCGGACTCGCCGGCACCGGTCCCCAACCCCTTAGCGGCGACACCCTGACCGTTAAGCAAGTGGGTCGCGCCTTCGGCCCATCGCAGCGCTTCACCATGGATTGGAGCAACATCGACGGCTCCACTGAGAACATTGTCCTCGGTGAAAGCGGCAATCCCCTCAGTCCCTATTTCCGCGATCAGTGGAACGACTACTACAACGGCACCACCTTCGCGCTGCCTTTCTCCTCTGTCGCGGTTGCGGCACAAACCCGCCACACTCTTTACCTGCACCCATGAACGACCTGGCACCGTATCGCTGGCGCCGTTTGATCGGCCCCGCCATCATTCTCTTCGCGGCCTTCGTCGCCACGGCGCCGCAATTGCTGCGCGGCAACTCCTGCGGCCACGACTTCGACTTCCACCTGGTTAGCTGGCTCGACACGCTACAGAATTGGCGCGAAGGCATCTTCTATCCGCATTGGTCGCCCAGTTCCAATTTCGGCGCGGGCGAACCGCGTTTCATCTTCTACCCGCCCGTATCGTGGATGCTGGGCGCCGCCTTCGGCATCATCTTTCCCTGGAAGGGCGTACCCCTGGCCATCACCTGTCTTTTCTTCGGCGGCACAGGCCTCGCTACCCGCGCCCTCGCTCGCAAGGTTCTCTCTGAAGGGCCTGCAACGCTTGCAGGCTGCACCGCGATCTTCTCCGGGTACGCACTTTACACCGCATACGAGCGCTCCGACTTCGCCGAACTTTCAGGCGGCTTTTGGATTCCTCTTCTACTTCTGCTCATCTTCCGCGACCGCGATCCCAGCGCTTCCGTCGTTCGCCGTGCCTTCGATGGCTCCGCCGCACCCCTTGCGCTCGTTGTTGCTGGGGCGTGGCTTTCGAATGCTCCCTTGGGCGTGATGGTGAGTTACCTTCTCGCCGCCGTCGCTCTCGTCGTCGCCGTGCTTTGGCGTTCGTGGGCGCCGATCCTGCGCGCGTCCGTCGCTGCCGCATTAAGCCTCGGTCTCTCCGCGTTTTTTCTCGTTCCCGCGGCAGTCGAACAGCGTTGGGTAGACATGCACCAGATCCTCGACGACCCCGGCTACTTGATCGAGAACAGCTGGATGTTCGCGCGCCACGCCAATCCCGCCCTCGAGTTGCACGATATTGAACTCATCAAGATCTCATGCATCGGCGCCATCATGCTGGCCGTCGCCTTCGTCTCCGTTCTCATTTGCTGGCTGCGGCGCCGCCTGCCTGGTGCGCGGCTCTTCTGGTTGCCGCTGGCGCTGCTACCGCTCCTTGTTCTCTTCCTGCAGCTTCCCATGTCGGACTTTGTGTGGAACACGCTGCCCAAGCTTCGTTTCCTGCAGTTTCCGTGGCGATGGCTCGTCGTCCTGCAGACCCCCATGGCTATCTTTTTCGCAGCCGCTGTTTGGTCCGACCGTTCCCGCCGGCGTTCGCTGATTGTCGGCGCCTGCACCCTCGCTTTCCTCGCCACTACCGCCATCGCCGGGCTCACCTTCTTCCAGAACTGCGACGAAGAAGACGCAGTCTGGGCCCGTCTCAACGCCTTTCGCGCAGGCACCGGCTTTGAAGGCACCGAGGAGTACGAGCCGCCCTTTGCCGACAACTCCATCCTCTCGATGGACCTGCCCCAGGCCTGTCTGACCTCTGCGCCCGACACCGCTCTCGGCCAGGGTGCCGCGGGCGCTGACTACGACTGGTCGCCCGATCAGCACAGTTGCGACGCCACCTTCCCCACCGCGCCTAACCCCGGCAATGCCGCCACCGAACATCTCCGCGTTGATGCGGTCACACCCCGCGCCGGCTTTCTCGTTTTGCGCCTGCGCAGTTATCCCGCCTGGCAGGTTCGCATCAACAATCAGCTCATTGACCATCTGCCGCAGCGCGCCGATGGCCTCATCGCTGTGCCCGTGCCTCAGGGCGCAGTCTCCGTCACCGTCGACTGGTCCACCACCCGCGACGTCCTCATCAGCCGCTGGCTGACTGCCCTCGCCCTCGCGTTTTTCGTAGTGCTGTGTGTCGTTGAGCGTAAGTCCGCACTACCTCGTTTATCATGAGGTAGAGCCTACATGCCCACTGACGTCAAATCGTTGATCCAGGAAGGCGCCGAACGCACTGACCGTGCGCTCGAAGAGTTGCTTCCGTCTCTCGACACCGTACCCGCCTCCATCCACGGAGCAATGCGCCACTCCACCTTTGCCGGAGGCAAGCGCCTTCGTCCCGTTCTCGTCCTACAGGCCGCCGTCACCATCGCCGGCCACGCCCCTCAGGGCATTGCTCACCTCGGCGCCGCAATCGAGATGCTGCATACCTATTCGCTCATTCACGACGACCTTCCCGCTCTCGACAACGACGACCTGCGCCGCGGCAAGCCCACCTGCCACAAGGCCTTCGGTGAAGCCATCGCCATCCTCGCCGGGGATGCCCTGCAGACCCGCGCCTTCGAAGTGCTCGCCGGCCTTGACGCACCGCCCGCCGCCGTCGTCCAGATCATCGGCCTCATCGCCAACGCCGTCGGCACCGTCGATGGCATGATCGGTGGCCAGGTACTCGACATCGAAAGCGAAGGCCACAAGCCCACACCTGAGCTCGTCGAATCCATCCATCGCGCCAAAACGGGCGCCCTCATTCGCGTCAGCGTAGTGGCCGGCGGCGTCTACGCCGGAGCCACCGCCGACGACGTTGCCCGCCTCGACACCTTCGGCCGCAAAGCCGGCCTCGCCTTCCAGATCGTGGACGACGTGCTCGACATGACCGTGGACTCGGCGCACCTGGGCAAGACTGCAGGCAAAGATCTGGCGACAGAAAAAGCCACGTGGCCCGCCGTATTCGGCATCGAACAGAGCCAGCGCGACGCCGCCAGCATCATCGAAGAAGCCTTCGCTGCTCTCGCCCCCTACGGTAGCCGCGCCGACGGCCTCAAATCCGTCGCCCGCTACCTCGTCGAGCGCAAAAACTAAAAGAGCATTCTGGGAAGCTCAATGCGAGAGCAGTTGTCATGACTCGCTTGCCGATTTGAGCTAGACTCTCGTGCTAAATGAGTACGAAATGAAAAGAGCGTTACCCTATCCCGTCATCCTCGTCGCACTTTGCCAATTTCTAAAGGCGGGGTTCCTGGTCTTCTTCGCGCTGAAGATTTCTGATTATGGGGCTGCGTTCCGTCCGGGTAACCAGCAGGATGTGAACGAGGTCATCCTGTGCATCTTTGTCGTAGTGATGATCGGAGCCGCTCTCTACTTCATTGCAAGCGGCTATCAACTTCTGCAATTGGACAAATCCGCCCGCCGCAGGCTCATGTGGAATATGGTGGCCGGCTGGTTGATCTTTGGCACCTCCATGAACGGCATATTATTTGGGCAGGGCCCCTTCGTTGCGGACTGGCCGACTCGCATTTTGATCTGCGTCCTCATATTGGACGCATTCCTCTACTGCTGTCTGGCGTTTTACCCTGGGGTTGCCGAGGCATTCGGCGAAAAAGATGGCAGCGACCTTCTCCCGTAAACCGCGCTCACTCCATCTGCACGATTAGACGAATGGCTCTCTAATGCTGACCGAATCCGACATCCTCACCGCACTCCGCGACTGCTTCGATCCTGAGGTCAAGCTGAACCTCGTCGACCTCGGCCTCATCTACGCCGTCGCCACCGGTCCCGACCCCGACTCCACACCCGCCTGGCCACGCCAGTGGGTCAAAGTCACCATGACCCTTACCACGCCGCAATGCCCCGCCAGCGGGCTCATCTTCGAGCAGGTACACAACCGCCTCGCCGGAATTCAGGACATCAGCAAGGTCGAAGTGGATTTGGTTTGGGAGCCAAAGTGGACACCCCATCGCGTCAGCGAAGCGGGGCGGCGACAACTCGGCATCTAGCGCAGCTACTGATCTTCGTTCGGCTCTTTTTTGTGCAGCACCCCTGCCCGTTCAGCGACGGACGCTACGGCCTGGTGCATCGCATTCCGCTTCTCGGTAAATTCGTCCACTCTCTCTTGCAGCAAGGCCAGCCCGGCTTGCGCATCGTCCACAAGGGCGGGAATCCGGCTCCACCAGGCGCGAACAGTGTCCTCATGTTGCAGCAGTGCCAGAGTCGTGCCCGCTGTGCCCACGGCCACCCCGGCGCGCCGTTTGCCGCTCATCAGCAGAAGCCCGCTCACCACTAGTGCGCTGCCTGCGGCGATGTTCACCCAGTCCACCCGGCGCTCGTCAGTCGTTCGCTGCGCCGATCCGTTGCGTCTCGGAATTGACACCACGCCCATGTGACCTCCTTGGCTCGCCGCCCGAGCCTGGTTTTGCTTTAGTCCAAGTCGAACTCGCGCAGAGGCTTGCCTTCGGGCGCATCCTTGGCCTTGCGCAACGCCTCGGCAAACTTCTTTTCGAGCAAGTCTTCCTTGTTCTTCTCGGCGTCCATCGATTGCCTGAAGATCGACTCCTTGCGCTCGTCCTGCTCGCGCATCGCCTTGGCCGCGGTTTCCAGATCCTCAAACATACGCTTGCGCGGCGCCGACGTATGGCTTACCAACAGCCCGGTTGCCGCATCGATCTTGATCATCGCCCCGCAGTCCGGGCACGCTATTTCAAACGTCTTGTCCTTGTCTTTCGCCATAACACCTTGCATTGTAGGCTCTCACCGTTCCGCCTGCCCAGACGCGACTCTCTATTTGGATGCGTCCGCCACGTGAACGTGCAAAATCACCCGCCGGTACGACGTCAGCGCCGGAGCCCCGTTGTCCGTCACCGCCAAAATGATGTGGCCTACACCGCTGCCCTTGCACGGAATCAGCGGCAGCCAGAGCGCCCGGCACGGCGCATCGGCCCGCACTGTCACCTTCGCCGTATCGGCGCCCGTCAGTGTCACCGCCGCCAAATTGCCATCCGCAGTGCCCGCCTCGGCATAGTGGAACCAACGAATCTTGAGCGTCTGGCCCGCATCGGGATCGGAACTCCCGCTCGCATCCAGCGTCACCGACTCCCCTGCCGTCACATCCATCTCCAGCGGTGCCGTTCCCCCGTTCCCATTCACCACTACGATTGGATTGTGATTGGCATGCGCATAGTCCGCAACCGTCCACGTCATCCGCGCCGCAAAGTCGTTCTGGAACGCCGCGCGCCAGCGCCAGATCGTCGCCTGGTCCGACACGTGCATCGCCCCATCCACGCCCATCACCGCATCCTGCGACGTCACGCGCCCAAACTCGTCGCCACCCTGCGTCCAGATCGCGTGCGTCTCGCCATAGGGCTGCCGGTAGACGTAGCGTCCTCCCCATCCGCCCCAGTCCGGCCGCCGGTAGGCATTCAGCCCGTTGTCGATCAGCCCCAGAAACGATGGCGTATCCCCCTCCATGATGAACATGAACTTCGGATACACCTTGCCCAGCGGCCCCTTGCTGCGGATGTGCGCGTCCAGCCACTCATTCGTGACCGTCGTCTCGTCCGCGCCTGCGCCGTTCTGGTAGTAGCGATCTCCACTGATCCCCGTCCACGTCGCATACAAATACTCGCCGCTGGTCGGCGTCGACGGCGAAACAATATAGTACAGATCCGGAAACTCCCGCCGAATCCACGGCCCCGCATCGTCCTGATCAGAGATCGAGTACACCCGCAGCTTCGCCACAAACTTGGCCACCTGCTCCGGCGTTCGCGTCGCCCTCACAACCATCAGCGCCTGCGCCAGCGTATTGGCTCCGCCCCAGTCGCAAATCCATAACGGCCGCGGATCGTCTTTGTCCGCAGCGCGAATGATGGCTTTGGCGCCCTCTGACGATTTGCCGTCCCCCGTCGCCGCCATTCCGTACGCCGATTGCCCCGTGTAAACGCGGCTGGCAAGCTCCGCCGCCTCCGGCCACCCCTTCGCGTGGAGCAGCAGATTGGGCCGCACCTGGCCGTACACATCAATCAACTGCCGCATCGTCTCAGGATGCGTCGCCGTTTTCTGCCACGTCGATGTGGTCGCAACCATCGCCTCAATGTCGAATTCATTCGAGTAGAGCAGCAACCGCACAAACGACATCTGATCGTCCGGCTCATTCCCGATATCGCTGATAACGATCACCCGCGGCTTCCCCGCAAAATCATCCACATGCGTCGGCGGCAGCGCCTGCGCCTCCACAAAACTTGCCGCCAGCACACACACCACCAGCAACCCGAATCCGCGCGCCATCCTCATTGAGTCACTCCATTTCCATCGCAACAGAAGAATGCACATTCTCAGCCACGCACCCCACCCAGCGCCAGTCACTCGTCCCAACGCAAAAAGGCCCCGCTCAACCGAGCAGGGCCTTTCCGTCTCTTATTGAAACTTCAGCTAGTGTGCGACGACTGTCTTCTTCTGCGCCGACGCAATCTTCGCCTCAGCCTCCGCGATCCTCTGCAACGCAGCAGTGTACGCATCTTCGCTGTCGCCTGCTTCCTTCCACTCCTGCAAACCGCGATCCAACTGCTTCTCGGCACGCGGCACGTCAATTTCTTCCGGCTTCAGCGCATCGTTGGCCAGAATCGTCACCCGGTCCGGAAGCACCTCAACAAACCCCCAACTCACGTTGTAGATCTGTCCGTCGCATGTGCCGCCATGCAGCGTCACATCGCCCGCGCCCAGCTCCGCCATCAGCGGAGCGTGCCCGTACAGCGGCTCCATGTACCCCGACTTCGACGGCAACTCGACCGCATCCGCCAGGCACTCAAAGAGCACGCGCTCCGGCGTTACCAGCCGCACCCGCAATTGATTTGTCGTCGCCTCTGCCATCGTACCTATTCCCTGTTCCCTACTGCCTGGTCCCTGCTTTTACGCCGTTGCCTTCAACTCTTCAGCCTTCTTCAGCACGTCTTCGATGCCACCCTGCATGTAGAAAGCCTGCTCCGGGATGTCGTCGTACTTGCCTTCAATCAGACCTTTGAAGCTGCGCACCGTCTCATCGATCTTGACGTACTTGCCGGGAATGCCGGTGAACGTTTCGGCCACGTGGAACGGCTGCGACAGGAACCTCTGCACCTTGCGGGCGCGGGCCACCGTCAGCTTGTCTTCTTCCGAAAGTTCGTCGATACCCAAAATCGCGATGATGTCCTGCAGATCCTTGTAGCGCTGCAAAATGCGCTTCACGCCCTGCGCCACCGCATAGTGCTCGTCGCCTACTACGCGCGCCGAGAGAATGCGCGACGTCGAAGCCAGCGGATCGACGGCCGGATAAATGCCCAGTTCCGACAGCGGGCGACTCAACACCGTCGTCGCGTCCAGGTGAGCAAACGTCGTGGCCGGCGCCGGATCGGTCAAGTCGTCGGCGGGCACGTAGACTGCCTGCACCGAAGTGACCGAACCCTTGCTGGTCGACGTGATGCGTTCCTGTAACTCGCCCATCTCCGTCGCCAGGTTCGGCTGGTAGCCCACGGCAGAAGGCATGCGGCCCAGCAGCGTCGAAACCTCAGAGCCCGCCTGCGTAAACCGGAAAATGTTGTCGATGAATAGCAGCGTGTCCGAGCCTTCCACGTCGCGGAAATACTCAGCGACCGTCAACCCCGTCAGCGCCACGCGCAAACGTGCTCCGGGCGGCTCAGTCATCTGGCCATACACCAGAGAGCACTTCGAGTTGGCAAAGTCGCCGGGCTTGATCACGCCCGACTCCGTCATCTCCGTCCAGAGATCGTTGCCCTCGCGCGTACGTTCGCCCACCCCGGCAAACACCGAGTAGCCGCCGTGGTTCTTGGCCACGTTGTTGATCAATTCCATAATGACGACCGTCTTGCCCACGCCGGCGCCGCCAAACAGGCCAATCTTGCCGCCCTTCAAAAACGGCTGGATCAGGTCGATGACCTTGATGCCCGTCTCGAACATCTCCTCGCGCGTCGACTGCTCGTCAAACAGCGGAGCAGGCCGGTGAATCGGCATCCGTGTCTTCTCGCCGATCGGGCCCAGCTCGTCCACCGGCTCGCCGATCACGTTGATCACGCGGCCCAGCGTTTCCTTGCCCACCGGCACGCGAATCGGCCCGCCAAGATCGATGGCCTTCATTCCGCGCACCATGCCGTCCGTGGCTTCCATCGCCACCGTGCGCACGCGGCCTTCGCCCAGGTGCTGCTGCACCTCAAGCACCACGCTGATGGGAGTGGGCACATTAAACCCATCGCTGGTCACGCGCAACGCCTGGTAAATTGCCGGCATCGTCGCTTCTTCAAACTGCACGTCTACCGCGGGACCGGAGATCTGAATTACCTTGCCGATGTTTTCTGCCATGACTCTGCTTTCCTAGAGCGCCGCTGCGCCCGAAACAATCTCGATAATTTCCTTGGTAATGGCCGCCTGGCGCACGCGATTCATCGTCAGCGTGAGCGAGTCGATCATGTCCGAGGCGTTGTTGCTCGCCGAATCCATCGCTGTCATGCGCGCCGCGTGCTCCGCGGCCACCGATTCCGCCATGGCGTGATACAGCATCGACGAAACATATTGCGGAATCAGCCCGGCAAACAATTCCTCCGCCGGCTGCTCGTAGATGTAATCCACTTCCGTCGTGCCAAACTTCTGCGCTTCTTCGTCGGCCTCATGCGTGTCGGCCGGCTCCAGTTCGATACCCGCGGATCGCGCAGCCTCGGCGGCGCGTTCGCGCTCTTCCATCGTTGGCTCCACCGCGCCCTTGATCTGGCTGCCGCCAATCTTGATCAACGGCAGCAGTTGCTCCACCACAAGCCGCTGCGTGATCACCGACTTGAATTCGTTGTAAACGATGTAACAGGCATCGATCTCTTCATGCACGTAGCGCGCAATAATATCCCGCGCCAGCTCGAATACGCGGTGGCTATCGAGCTTCTCCAGCATGCCTGGATGATCGCCCGTCACTTCGATCGCAGCCTTCCGCTCCCGTGTCTTGTGCGTGTTGCCTTCCGCATCCGTGCTTTCTGAAAAGACCGCGGTCGGATAGCGACGACGCATCTGGTCGCGTCCCTTGCGGCCCACCGCTTCAATGTCGAAGTCCTTGTCCGTGTTGCCCGCAATGAACTGATAAGCCGTCTTCAGGATGTTCGCATTAAAGGCGCCGGCAAATCCCTTGTCGCCGCTGATGATCACCAGCAACACGCGCTTCTCCGGCCGCGTAATAAAAAGCGGATGGCGCAAATTGCCTGTCTCTTCATCGAACAGGCTGACACGCCGCACCAGCGAATTCAGAACGCTGGTAATCATCCGCGCGTAAGGCCGGGCCGCCAGGGCACGTTCTTGCGCGCGACGCAGCTTCGCCGCCGAAACCATCTTCATGGCCTTGGTGATCTGCCGCGTGTTCTTCACGCTGCGTATGCGCCGCCGTAAATCGAGAACGTTTGCCATTCGTTATCCGAGCTGCTAGCTGTTAGCTTCTAGCCTCAAGTTCTTGTACCCGTCAATCCCCGACTCCTGCATTCAACCGCCAGCCTTAGCTAGGAGCTGGAAGCTAGCGGCTAAAAGCTGCCGTCTACGCCGTTGCCGCCGCGGGTTCCGCCAGCTGCGCCTTGAAGTTTTCCTTATATTCCTTCAGCGCGGCATGCAGGCGGTTGCGTATGTCATCGTCCAGTTGCTTCTTCTTTGTCAAGTCTTCCAGCAGCGCCGTCTGCGCCGCGTCAAAGTACTTGTACAAGCCGTCTTCAAAAGCGCGAATATCCGTGACCTTGAGATCGTCGAGATACCCCTGCGTGCCGCTGAACAGGATAATCACCTGCTTCTGCCACGACAGCGGCTGGAACTGCGGCTGCTTCAACAATTCCGTCAAGCGCTGGCCGCGGTTCAGCTGCTTCTGCGTCAGCGGATCAAGGTCCGATCCGAACTGCGCAAACGCCGCCAGTTCGCGATACTGCGCGAGATCCAGCTTCAGCGTTGAACCTACCTGCTTCACCGCCTTGATCGCCGCCGAAAAGCCCACGCGCGAAACTGAAAGGCCCACGTTCACGGCCGGACGTACGCCGGAGTTGAACAAGTCGGTTTCCAAAAAGATCTGCCCGTCGGTAATCGAAATCACGTTGGTCGGAATATACGCGGAAACATCGCCCGCCTGCGTCTCAATCACCGGCAACGCGGTCAACGAGCCGCCGCCCTTCTTGTCGCTCATCTTCGACGAGCGCTCCAGCAAGCGCGAGTGCAGATAGAACACATCGCCCGGATACGCTTCGCGGCCCGGCGGACGCCGCAGCAGCAGCGAAATCTCGCGGTACGCCATGGCGTGCTTCGACAAATCGTCGTACATCACCAGCGCATGCTTGCCGCTGTCGCGGAAGTATTCGCCAATCGCCGTCGCCGCATAGGGCGCCAGGTAGAGCATAGGAGCCGGCTCCGACGCCGAGGCAGCCACGATGATCGTGTGCCCCATCGCGCCAGCTTCGGTCAGCGTCTGCACCACCTGCGCGATCGACGAACGCTTCTGGCCGATGGCACAGTAAATGCAAATCAGATCGTTTTTCGCGTTATTGATGATCGTGTCCAGCAGCACGGCGGTCTTGCCCGTCTGGCGGTCGCCGATGATCAGTTCGCGCTGTCCGCGGCCAATCGGAATCATCGCGTCAATAGCTTTCAGTCCCGTGGCCATCGGCTCGCGCACGCCCTGGCGGTCGATGATGCCCGGCGCCAAACGCTCCACCGGCAACGTCTGCGTCGTGGCAATGGGCCCCTTGTCGTCGATGGGTACGCCCAGGGCGTCCACCACACGGCCAATCATCGCTTCGCCCACTGGCACACTCAAAATCTTGCCCGTGCGCTTCACCTCGTTGCCTTCGCGAAGCTCCGTGTAGTCGCCTAGAATCACGGCGCCCACCTGGTCCTCTTCAAGGCTCAATGCCAGCCCGGCAATTCCGTGCGGAAAACTCAACAGCTCGCCGGCCATCACCTTGTCGAGACCATGGAGGCGCGCGATGCCGTCGCCGAGGGACGTAATCGTTCCCACTTCGTCGACCTGCACCTTCGAGTCGTAGTTCGCGATCTGTTCGCGAAGAAGTTGCGTTATCTCGTCTGCCTTGATTTGAGCCATCTCTGCTCTTCCTATCCTCAGAACCTTGCCGTTCGTCTGCGCCGGAACTGCTTACCCGGCGACCAAAATTTCCTTCAACCGTTCCAGCCGGCCGCGTACCGAGCCGTCATACACCGTGGAGCCAATCCGTACCACCGCGCCGCCCAGAATCGAAGCGTCTTCTGTAAAGCTCGCCTCCACCCGCGATCCGGCCAGTTTGGCCACTCCGTCAATCAGCGTCTTGCGTTCCTCGCTGCCCAGCGCGCGCGCGGTCACAATCTCCGCTTGCTTGATGCCCAGTTGCTCCTGCAACTCCACGCGATAGGCTGCCGCCACTTCATGCACCTGCCCAATGCGGTCGTTGTTGATCAGAACCGCGATCAGGTTGCGCAACTCTTTCTGCAACCCCAGCTTCGCATTCAACTTGTCCAGAATCGCAACCTTCTGTGTCGCAACTACTGCGGGGTTTCCAAAAAATGTCTGCAGTTCCGGACTGCCGTCCCACGTCGCCTCAAAGTCGGCAAACTGCTTGTCCAGCGCGGCTGTATCCAGCTGGGCTGCCGTCACCACATCCAGAAATGCACGGGCGTAACGGGAAACAAATGCGGCCATTAGTTCTGCCCTCTCTTGCCCGCATCGATCACAAACTCGGCGATCAGGGCGCGATCGGTTTCCGGCGTCAGCACCATTTGCTTGGCAGCCTGCTCAATTGCCAGATCGGCGGCAAAGGACCGCAGTCCTCGTCTGGCGTGGGCCGCTGCGGACTCAATCTCCTGCTCGGCCGCCTCCACAATGCGCACGCTCTCTTCTTCAATGCTGGCCTTGATGCGCGCTTCGTCGTTCTTGCCGTCTTCTTCCACCTGCGTGCGAATTTCGGCGATTTCCTTGTCCAACCCTGACAGCTTGGCCTCGATCGCACTCAGCCGCGTGCTCGCGTCCTGCGTCACCTTACGCGCCGAGTCCAGGTCATGCTTCAGCGTCTGCGAGCGTTTGCGCAGGATCTTCGGCACCATCTTCACCAACGGAATCGCTATGGCGAAGAACAAAATCGCAAAATTGATGAATTCAAACAGCCGCGCCGTGGTCTCAACCGGCAGGTGAAGCATCTTGGCCAGAGACTGCACCAGCGGGGTGTGCCGGTAAACGTTCTCGTCTTCCTCATGCGACTCGGTCGCGCCCGCTTTGCCGATTGCCGCGTCTGCCTGGTTTTGCGTGGAAGGCGTCGTCTGCGCCGCCGGAGCAGCATCTTGCGCGCTCATCCGCGACGGTGCCGCTGCCAAGCTGGCTCCCAATACCAGGAGAAATGCGAATTCAAATATCCGTTTGGAAAAACCCGTACGCAAAGTCAAATAATTCAACGGGAACCCCCGGCTGTCGCGGGCAGTACCGCCCGCACCACCTGGCTGGCCAGTTCCGCCACCGACGACTGGATCGTCTGCTGGGCAAGCGCAGCCTCGCGCTCCAGCTCTTCCCGCGCCTGGCTTACCCTCGCCCCAGCGGCCCGGCGGGCGGCATCCACAGCCGCATCGCGCTCCGCGTTCCACTTCTTGATACGTTCTTCCCGGGCCTTGAAAATCTCTGCCCGCGCGTGCCTCAATTTGGTGGCATAGTCAGCCGCCCGCGCTTCGGCCAGCGCTATGGCTCTCTGCGCATCCTCGACCGCGCCCTCGGTCCGGGCACGGCGCTCTTTCAATGTGGCGGTCAACGGCCCCTGCACCAGGAATTGGTAGGCCAACACCAACACAATGAACAACAAAGAGGTGGGCACAGCAGCGATGAAGTAGCCCTCTAGTTGTTGGAAGATTTCTTGCATTCTGGCACCGGGGTCTCAGGCGGTAAGTCTTGATTTCTTTCGTGGGTGGAACACTTTTTTGTATCAGGCGGGAACAGCGCAAGTCAACGCGGCCAGGCCTTTTGCACTGCGCTCTGTGACTGCTGTCACGAGGGGCAAACTTTAGCTGAGAATTCGCTTGCTTTCCCCTGCAACGAGCCTAGACTGAAGATACCACCTAGACCCGGTTCAGGGTCCAGCGGGCAGTCAGTTCCGGGAAGTCTCTCCACTCCCGAAGCTGACGGCCCGCTTCTTACTTTTCCGGCTCATTTTCACCCCACCCTCATCCCTCGACGGCCATTCCCCGTCTACCTCCCTGAACGGCACTCCCGACCCGCACGACCCATCGGGAATCGAGGAACCCTACCCGGCCCACACCTGGCCCGGCGGTTCCTCAACGGATCGGAGGATCCCCACAATGCGCAATCAACTCATTACCCTCGCCCTCGGCAGCCTGCTCACGCTCGGTCTCTCCAGCGCCGCGTTTGCCCAGGACGCGCCACCACCCCCCAATCAAGGCCAACCCGATCAAGCTCAGCCCGAAAGGGGCCAGCCCGGCCGCGGACCCGGTCGTATGAACCCCGACCGCCAACTCGAGCGGATGACCGGCGAACTCGGCCTTACCGCCGATCAGCAAACGCAGATCAAGCCTCTCGTCGTCGATCGCCAGCAAAAGATGCAGGCCTTGTTCCAGGATCAGTCGATTCCCGAACAGGACCGCCGCGCCAAGATGCAGGCCATCCGCCAGGACACGCAAAGCAAGATCGCCGCAATCCTCAACGACCAGCAGAAGCAGAAGTTCGCCTCCATGCAGGATCGCCCCCACCGCGGCGGTGGCCCACCCCCTGACGGAGCCCCTCCCCAACCCCAGCTCTAATTGAATTGGCCGAGGTAGGAGCCGATCTGGCTCCTACTTCGTCGCCCCCGCAATAAACCCCGCCAGATCATCCTTCAGCTTGTGCAGCGCTTCCACATTCAGATAAATCATGTGCCCCGACGGGTAATATCCGTACTGCACATTCCCCCGCAGCGCGGGCTCCAGGTTCATGTGGCCCAGGTCATACTCCGTCGCAAAAAACGGTGTCGCCAAATCAAAATATCCATTCGCCGAGAACACATGCAGGTGCGGATTCTTGCGGATTGCCGCAGCCAGATCCCCCGCCACATACGGCACCGCCTGCTCGCGCCCCGGTCCGCCACCACTCGTGGACTTGTGTTTGAGGTCCCACTGCCCAATATTTTCCGCACTCGGCCGATACGCGTCGTCCGACTCGTACTTCAACTCCCGCTGCAGATAGTCGTGCAACGCGGCCACAAACGCGCCATTGATCCCCGTGTCCGAAGGATCGTAGCTGGGATTCTCGCCCGCCGCGTCCACATCCACGCCCTCAAACCGCATGTCATACCGACCCAGCGTCCTGCGATCGTCGCGCAGCACTTCTTTCCGAAATCGCGTCGGCGAAATCCGCAGATTCGATTCCTTGATGTAGTCCACGCTCAGACCCGTGAAGTGGCTCACCTGCTTCGCCACATCGTCCAACTCTGCCGCTGGCAGACTGTCACCCGCAAACAAAGCATGCGCATACGGTCCCGATGCAAATTCCCGCGCCTGCTGCACCCACGCCGCCATATCCGCCGGTTTGTTTTGAATCTTGTTGAAATACCACGCCGCCGCCGCATAACTCGGCAGATTGAAAACGTAAATGTTGTCGAACCCCGGATCGCGCACGCCGTAATTCAAAATCGACGAGATCAGCACCACGCCGTTCAGTTGCACTCCATCGTCGCCCAGCATGTCGGCGAGTGCCGCCGACCGCGTCGTTCCATACGATTCGCCAATCAAAAACTTCGGCGAATTCCAGCGCTGATTCACCGTCAGATAGCGAATCACAAACCGGTCGAACGCATGCAAATCCTGGTCCGTACCCGCAAAATCCTTCGCCGTCGCTTTGCCCACAGCACGCGAGTAGCCCGTTAGCGGTGCATCGATAAACACCAGGTCCGATTTGTCCAGCAGCGAAAATTGATTGGGCACCAGCTTGAACGGCGGTCCCGCCGTGGGGTTCGGGCTGTCCGTCTCAATGCGCACCGGCGCAAACGAACCCATGTGCAGCCACAACGACGCCGACCCCGGACCGCCGTTGTAGAGAAAACTCACCGGCCGCGTCCCCGCCTCCGCGCCGTCCAGTGTGTACGCCACATAGAAAATGCTGCCGTACGGCTTGTCGTCTTCGTCGCGAATCACCAGGTTCCCCGCGGTCGCCGTGTACTTCAGCGTCTTGCCATCGAGCGCCAGTTCATGATGCGTTGCCACCGGCTTCTCCGCAGGAACCGGCGTCTCCTTGGCGTCCTTGTCCTTATCCTTGTCCTTTGCCTCATCGCCCCCCTTCGCCTGCCCCGGCGGCGTCGCACGTTGCTCCTGCGCGCGTACTCCTACCTCAAACGAAAACACCGCCACGGCAACCAAAACGCAAGAAAACAGTCTTCGACGCATCATGAACAACAAGCCTCCTGCAGGACGAAAGAATTTTTAAGTGCTATCTATCGATTTGTTTCTGCGCAACCTACTTCATCCACGCCGGCTTGGGCCCGGCAACCGACTCATCGCGTGTCAGAAATCCCTGCGTGCGCAACCACGTCTCCAGCAGGTTCGGCCACTGGTCCAGAGCCATGTCGCCCTTGCCAAAGCCGGTGCCGTGCGGGCCGTTGGGAAAAATGTGCGCTTCGCTCGGAACTCCGGCCTTCACCAGCGCCTCATAAAAACGCAGCCCCTGCTCCACTGGAACCGTCTCGTCGTTGAACGTGTGCACCCAGAATGTCGGCGGCGTTTCTTTCGTGACATACAGGTCCGGCGAATACGCCTGGCGAAGGGCGTCGCACTGGTCCATCAAATCGAACACCTTGCAGTAGCTCAGGTGCGAGGTGTCCGTCGTGATTGCCCCGATCCACGG